>Ga0116147_1000003_pt1 | contig 226698 bp, 195 predicted proteins | sample AD_JPNHG3_MetaG_FD_89749 | JGI IMG/M metagenome (GOLD analysis project Ga0116147, IMG submission 89749) | Active sludge microbial communities of municipal wastewater-treating anaerobic digesters from Japan - AD_JPNHG3_MetaG | ecosystem: Engineered > Bioreactor > Anaerobic > Digestate | place...
AGACGGCGGCTGAAAGCGCTGGTTCGCCTAACATCGCCGTTGTTAAAGCCGCACCGGGAGTCTTTCAAGTCCACGGTTCAACTCTCCCCGCAGTCGGACCGTTTCACCGGTTACAGCATTAAAAAAAAATAAACTGCCGCGGCGATGATGACCGCCGCAACGACGGCCGCGATCAGGCCGACGGGGCTCTTCTTCCGGTATGAGGTTTTCTTCCACGTCTTCGGCTCCGGGGACAGCCTGGTCGGCGCGTCCGGGTTGGCGATCGGCTTTTTACAGTAGGGGCACTCCGGCGCCCACTCGAAGACCTCTTTTCCGCAGTGCACGCATGTAACGTTAGCCATGGGGACCCTCCTTGATTGGATTATCTTTTTTTTATTTTTCAACGGTTGCCGGCGCCCCCGGTTTCCGCTCTGTTGTTATGCCGGCGGCGCTTTTCCAGCGTGTTACATTCGGTATATTGTTACCAGAGGTATCTCCCGCTGTCTATAGTTTTTCAGGGCCGGCATAAACCTGCCGGGATGCACTGCATCGATACTATATATAATCATTGACAAATGAATTACACCATGCAGAGTGTCCAAAAATCATATATTATCCCGCTGTTTCAACCCCCATATCGTTTCAGCCGGCTTTTATCAAAGGAGAACTCAACACCATGTCATTCGAAGATTTACATCTCATTGCGCCTATTCTGAAGGCATTACAAACCGAAGGATACACCGTGCCGACGCCGATCCAGAAACAGGCCATACCCGTCATACTGAACAGAAAGGACCTGCTCGGATGCGCCCAGACCGGGACAGGCAAGACCGCCGCGTTCGCCATTCCGCTGCTGCAGATCCTCCACGGAGACCTGCGCGGGGAAAAAGGACCGCGGGCCATCAAGACCCTGATACTGACCCCGACCCGGGAACTGGCCATCCAGATCGGCGAAAGCATCGCCAGTTACGGAAGGCATACCGGCCTCAGGCATACCGTCATATTCGGCGGCGTGTCGCAGAAGGCCCAGACCGACGCCCTGCGGGCCGGCGTGCACATCCTGGTCGCGACGCCCGGCAGGCTCCTCGACCTTATGAACCAGAACGTTGTCAGCCTCAGCCACATCGAGCAGTTCGTCCTTGACGAAGCGGACCGGATGCTCGACATGGGGTTTATCCACGATGTCAGAAAGATCATCGCGAAGCTCCCCGCCCGGAGGCAGTCGCTGTTTTTTTCCGCTACGATGCCGCCGGAGATTTCAAAGCTGGCTGACACCATCCTGGTCAATCCGGTGAAAGTCGCGGTAACGCCGGTATCGTCCCCCGTGGAGGCCATAGAACAGTCGGTCTATTTTGTCGGCAAGAAAGATAAGATTCACCTGCTCAAGCACCTGTTGAAAGATACCGCCATCGAATCGGCACTGGTCTTCACCCGCACCAAGCATGGCGCCAACAAGGTGGCCGAAGGACTGGCCGGCGCCGGGATCCGGGCGGAGGCGATCCACGGCAACAAGTCCCAGGGAGCGCGTCAGCGGGCCCTGGGCAATTTCAAAACAGGGGCGACCAGGGTGCTCGTCGCGACCGACATTGCGGCGCGGGGCCTGGACATAGAAGAGCTGTCGCATGTCATCAATTTCGAGCTTCCCAACATCCCGGAGACCTACGTCCACCGGATCGGACGCACCGGCAGGGCGGGACTGAGCGGGATCGCCCTGTCATTCTGTGATCACGAGGAAAAGGAGTTCCTCGCGGATATCCAGAAGCTGATCTCCCGCACCATACCGGCAGTTACCGGTCATCCCTACCAGCTCGACGAAACGGCATCGACGTCAAGGCAGGACACGGTGAAACGTGCCGCCGCCGGAAAAACAGGAATGCCGGCGAGGCGCGACACAAGGAAGAATGCCGCCGACGGAACACACGGGACGCCGGCGGGCCGGGGCAACCGCGCAAAAAGAGCCGCGAGCAGATATGATCAGCACCGTACACACAGACCGGGCATAATCAGGCACACCGGCGTGTATCAGCCCAGAGACAAGGAATAACGCTATTTCCCGTCCTCATCCATCAGCCGTTCCACCAGCCGTTCTTTAAGCTCATCGAGCTCATCGGGCGGCACGTCCTCGGGCCGGTCATGGGACGTGCACAGGTCATGGACGGACTGGATGTCATTGATCAAAAGGCTGTAGTAGTACCAGTCGCCCATGAGGCGCGCGGCGAAGATCACCTGCCGGTCGGTGAGGTCGTCCCAGGCCGGGCAGTAAAAGTTTTTGCACGTGCCGTTAAAAAACGATTCGACGTCTCCTCCCCGGTCGTCCTCGCCGTAAAGGAGACAGCATACCAGGCCCGGCTCCGACGGGTCAATGCCCACATGGGAGCACTGGATCGCGTCATGGAAGAGCTTCTCCGCGCACGATTCGTCCTGGTGCAGCCGCGCCCTTCCCCGGCCTTCCCGGCCCCGTTCAATGAAGACGTCCTCTATTTCCCCGGACGGCATGGTATAGTTGTGGCTGCCGCAGCAGAAGGCGCAGGAGGCGCCGTGGCCCGGACGGCACCGGTTAACCCTGGTTGTGTAATATTCGATCATGACCCCGGTGCGTTTCCGCCGTCCCCCGTCAGCCCAGGGCCACGTCAAGGAACATCATGACCGCGAAACCGAGCATGGCCCCGATGGTGGAGAGGTCCGTGTTCTTGTCCTGCTGCGACTCCGGGATCAGCTCCTCCACCACGACATAGATCATGGCGCCGGCGGCGAAGGAAAGGGCGTAGGGAAGGATAGGCTTTACGGCCGTCACCAGCACCGCGCCGCACACGCCGGCCACCGGCTCGACGAACCCGGAGAGCTGGCCGTACCAGAAGCACTTCAGCCTTGACAGGCCCTCGCGCCGCAGCGGTATGGACACGGCGGCGCCCTCCGGAAAATTCTGGAGGCCGATGCCGAGGGCGAGGACGACCGCGCCGGCAAGGGAGGCCGAAGGGAGGTTTGCCGCGATCGCGCCGAAGGCGACGCCCACGGCGAGCCCTTCCGGTATATTATGGATCGTGATGGCCAGGACAAGAAGCATGCTCCGGCGCAGGGAGGTCTTCACCCCTTCCGCCTCCTCAAGGGGAAGGCCCATGTGCAGGTGGGGCATGACCCTGTCCACCAGGAGCAGGAAGCCCCCGCCCGCCAGGAAGCCGACAACGGCGGGAAGCCACGCCGGCACGCCGTCGGCCTCGGCCATTTCGATGGCGGGACTGAGGAGCGACCAGAAGCTGGCCGCGATCATGACCCCGGCGGCAAAACCGAGCATCGCGTCGAGCACGCGCCTGTTGATCTCCCTGAAGAAAAAAACCATGGCCGCGCCCAGGGCCGTCACGCCCCAGGTAAAGAGCGTGGCGACCAGGGCCATGAGAACGGGATCGTATCCCTTCAGCAGGTCAGATATCATGGCAGTAACCCCATCACGTTCGTTTCAATGATTGCCGGTTCAAAGGGTTCTTCATCGACAGCTTTTTTTCAAGCAGATAATATGCGGATAAAAAAAAACATCATCCATCCCCATACCGGGCCTCACCCGCGGCGGGGATACCATAGCCAGCCTTTCGAATTGAAGCAGGAGGCTTATCCACTATCCAGCAACGATCGCACCAGGTTCAGCGATGTATACTGGCCATTGGTGATCTCCGCGAAGTTGTGCTCGCCCCCGAACATCCCCTTCACGATCTCCTCCGGGGCCAGGCCCTCCCCTGAAAGCTTTTTTGCCGTCAGGGCGAGGCCGGACAGGTATTCCATGCAGGCCGTCAGCGCCGCGCGGCCGTCCTCCACGATCTTGCCCACGGACGTGAAGAGGACAAGCCTCCCGCCGGCCGCCTCCATGATCGTCCGCATGGAGGCCATGGTCTTCCCGATGTGCTCTTCCGGCCTGATGAACTTGGGGTTTTCCCGAGCGAAGAGATCACCGGTGAAGAACCAGCCCTTCGACGGCTCGGCAAGGGCGATGTGGCCGGCGCTGTGGCCCGGCGTTTCAATGACCCTGAAGGCATGCCTGTCGGTCCTGATGACGTCCGGAACCGGCCTGACCGATGACGGTTCCGGATAGCCCCAGACCATCTGCCGGTACGGATACAGCTCCGGTTTCTTTGCGATGAAGGGGATCGAATCGGGATGGGCGTACATGTCAATGCCCAGCGTTTCAATGATGTCGCGGTTGCCCCCGACATGGTCCTCGTGGAAATGGGTGTTGACCGCCAGCCTGACATCCCTCCCTTTCAGGAACGCCACGAGCTCCTTCGAAGTGTAGCTGCACCCGGTATCGATGAGGAGCCCGTCAACCAGGTATGCCGCCACCCAGTAGACCGGTTTGCCGCCGATCTCCCTGCTCATTTTTATTTGCGTCACCTCTTCAAATTTCACCGTTTCAATCATGGTTGATCCATCCCCCTTCCACATTATCGCATACCCTGCCGATCAGCTCAAATAGCCTGTTTTTATCCTCCCTGTTCAGGCCGCTGAACAGACGTTCATTCATGGCGGTCGATATTTGCCCTATGACGGGCTTGATCTTTTTCGCCCTGGCGGTGAGCCTTATTTTCACGGAGCGGCCGTCATCCTTTCCCCTTACCTTGACGACATAGCCGCTGTCCTCGAGCCTTTTAACCACCGACGAGACCGTGGACTTGTCCTTTTCCGCGAACCGCGCCAGTTCCTGGAGGGCAAGCGGGCCCTTCCGGTCCAGGATAAAGAGGATATGGCCGCAGGAGGGGGAGATATCGGTTATGCCGTTTTCCGCCAGCGCCGCCTCGAGATAGGCGAACAGCCGCATGCGGATCCTGGTGAGTGTGTATAAAAAGTTGTTCTGGCTGACGTTCATCGCGCTCCGCTCCATGCCATCCGGCACCCTATCAATTAGTTTTGTACAAAACTAATTGATAGACAAATCCCTGTTTTGTCAAGGTCCATCCAGGAAAAAACGGCGGGTGGTTGTCCGCAGACCGGCGCGCCGGGGTACTCTTTTTCATTTATTGCAGGGCCCGCCTTTTATTGATTGACTCCGCGGGGACTGAAAATAACGTTGCAGAAGATACGCCTCATGCCATGGCGCGGCAGGCACGCCGTGACATGATGCATACATCAGATATTTCGACAGGGAATAGGTTGTCCTATGAACAAAAAGGTTTTTGCTGCAGCGGCACTGGTGCTTACGTTAATTGTTGCCTTTTTTATCGCGAGCTCATTGCGGACCAATTACGACCGGGTCAAAAAGCCCTTTTCATTTCCGAGGGACCACGGCCTCCACCACGTCTATGCCGAATGGCTCTATTTCACCGGTGTGGTAAAAACGGACACCGGCAAGGAATTCGGCTACGAGATGACCATTTTCCAGATGGGCAAGGTGCGCTGGTACCTCATGGACTACGCCTACGTGGGCCACGTGGCGGTGAGCGACCTTGACGAGAAAAAGCATTACCTGGGTGAATACATCGCTCCCCTCTACTCGGTGAAACCGGATCCGGCTAGGCCGGAAGTCAACATAGGGAATTTCACCTATGCCTTCAGGGACCCGAACGGCTTCGCCATCACCGCAGACAGCAACGGGATCAAGCTCAACCTGAAGCTGAAATCCAGGCAGGGCATCCTGCTCCACGGCGAGGACGGCGGCATCCTGATGGGAGACGACAGGGAATCAGCCTATTACTCCTTCACCGACCTCGCGACCGAGGGGACCATTGCCTATAACGGCACGGAGCACAGGGTCGTTTCCGGCAGGACATGGATGGACCACCAGTGGGGCAATTTCAAAATTCCGGGCATGCACTGGGACTGGTTCTCCATGCGCTTTGACGACGGGGGCGCCCTCATGATCTTCAACATCAGGGACAAGAACGACAGGCCGCACCGGGTGGAATGGACCTATCGGGCCCCGGACGGAGCGGTCAAATACGGCACCGGCGCGACGATCACAGCGGCGCGCAAGTGGCGCGACGACGCCGGCAAAGCCACCTACCCCATGGACTGGACCATTGCCGTAACGGACCTGAAGGCAAACCTTACCGTCAAGGCGCTCTTTGACGCCCAGAGCATCCACCACGTAAGGACCCCCAGCTACTGGGAAGGCCTCTGCGCGGTCGACGGCGTCATCAACGGCAAACCGGTAAAAGGAAAGAATTACACCGAGATGACCTTTTACAACGACTGATCCCGCGGTCGGCGGCGGCACCTGCCGCACTGCCGGTCATCAAGATGTTCCCCGGGGGCCCTGCGCGCAACGCAGGGCCCCCGTTTTATCAGACTGTGAGATACCGGCGATGAAAAGGCCCGCCGCATGATAAAGCTATTGACAGGGAGGGGCAGGAGGGTTACAGTCAAACCATCAGTCAGTGCCCGGCGCACTTATAAAAACATGACGCGGCATTGTCCGGGAGAATGCGCTGCAGCGGACCGATGAACATGGACATCGCCACTTCCAAAAAAATCGCCCTTTTAATCACCGACCGCACGGCCCATGCCTCCCATGCCAGGACGGTGCTGGGCAAACACGGCATTACCATCATCACGGAATATGATTCGCTCTATTCAACCGCGGTCATTAGAAAATCGCTGAAGGACACGGGGAACACCGTATTCATCAGGAAGGCCTTTTCGAGGATGGTCCACGACTGGGGCCCGCCCTTCCTGATAATCCTCGACTACCGGCTTAACCTGGGGGCCTCATCCCTAAACGACTCCGACAACAGGAAACTGCTCCGCACCTTCTTCATCTCGCTGGTCATCATGATGAAAAAAAACGAGCTGGAAAAGGCGACCGTGAACTTCATTCTCCTGACCGATAAAACGGACTTCGCCGAGGCGCTGAATTTCCAGAAGAACCCGGTCGCAATGCTCGAAATATTAAAATCAGACAACGGGGATATCAACAACCTTGTCAGCGGCATCAGCGGCGAACCCGCCGAATTCAACAGGATATTCAGGATAATAGCCCTGCCGGACAGCGCCTTCGAGAATTCCTTTGAAAAGGCCGTCATCGCCCTGACAGGAAAAAAGGATGCAGCGCCCGGCCCCGTACGCACCGTTCCGGAAACCGGAAAAGAGATGCCGAAACAGGAGAAAAAGACGGAAAACGACAATCCACCCGTGGCCCATGTTGTTTTCCGGATTGATGATTCCCTCGCATACATTGACGGCGCCCCGGCTTCTCCCGGGGATAACCCTTCTCTCGGGTCGCTCCTGTGCGGCGAGTTTTATGTTCTGGGCAGGTGGGAGTACAAGAACCAGGCCGAAGTCGCCAAAATACTCGGGGAATGCATCACCAACGGCATGGGGGGAAAGCGTTTCCACCAGAACGACGAGATCATCATCAACCTCAACGACCATTGCACCATCGACGCCACCGTCATAGCGTCGCTGGTGATGCTCTTGACAAAACAGCTGTCCGCGTTCAGCAGGAAAAAAATCATTGCAAGCTACAAGAACGCGGACATCCTTGAAAATGGTTCAGGCTATCTGCTCATAAAAAAATTCGTGCAGCACGCCTATTAAAACGGGCTGTCCCCGGGCGGGTCAATTGACCATCGCAGTGTTGAAATAATGCTGTTCGAATTTTTCCTGTGACATGAGGGAAATGAAACGGTCCAGCTGCATCAATTCAAAGGTCAGCCGGACTTCGGGGTTCACGTTGAAGAACACCAGTTCGATATTGCTGTTCATCGCCTTTTTCATGTACTTTGCCATCTGGGATACGGTCGTTGGGTCGAGAATATACAGCTTGCTGCAATCGACCGCTATGGCAATCGGGTGATTATCCATTATCTCTTTCAGAGTTCCTTCAAAATTCATGATCCGGCAGGAGTTCAAATCCCCGTCCAGGTAGAGGATTATCACGTCATTTTTCTTTTCATACTCAAACATTTTCATTGATTGAACTTTCATAAAGCACCGTCACCTCTTTTTCCGGTAATCGCTCTTTGATGATTTTATGGCAATGAGAAACGGTATAAAGGCGCCATCCGCTACAATAAACAGCTTGATTACACGACGCCTGATGTTATGAAAGGCAGCCAGGATTAGTTGTATCATCATTTTCAATCCTCACTAAAATAACATAATCTTAAAAATGTTTAATGTCAATAAAAAAAATCCCATCCGGTTGGGTTTTTTATAGTAAAAAATCAAACCGTTCGATTTAACTACATCATAATGACATAAATCATATTTTGTGCAAAAATCAGTGTCTTCAGCTACAAAATGCATGCAGATATTCTTTTAAACTAAATTTACTCTGACACCGTCATCCTACTATGGGTTGTTACTCACGGGGATAATACCTGTAATCACCGTCCCCGCCCGGGTTGATTTTTCTATCCGTGATTTTTTTTCTCAAGATTACAAAGCAGATTCCGTTACTATAGAATAGGGGGAACTATATATGTCGCCTTCAAAACGTTTTTCTGCCATGCCATTCCTCATCGCTTCATTGGCACTGGGCATCCAGCTTTCAGCGCAGACCTTTTCTTCATATGAACCGCCTAAAAACATCGGCGCCCCGGTGAACAGCTCTAAAAACGACTTCGCCCCGGCGATCAGCCCGGACGGGAGTTACATGATATTCAACTCCAACCGGTACGGCAAGTACCAGGACCTTTATATTGCGCACCTGAAAGACGGCATATGGAGCGAACCTGAACCGATGACGAAGCTCAATTCGCCCTACAACGATGAAACGCCCTTCCTTTCAGCCGACGGCACCGTGCTCCTCTTTTCTTCAGACAGGGACGGCAGCATCGAAATGCCCAAAGACGACCGTAACCAGATCAGGGTCTCCTTCGACCTGTACTGGTCGAAGCGCGTGGACGGAGAGTGGACCGCGCCGGAGCCGCTTCCCGGGGACGTCAACACGCAGTACCATGAAAAAACGCCGAGCCTCAGCAGGGACGGAAAGACGCTCTACTACTGTACGTGGCTCTTCGGCGACATGAACAGGACCGCCCTGGTGCAGGCCGAGTACCGCAATGGCGGTTTTGTGAACCCGAAGCCGCTCCCTCCCCCTTTCAACACCGGCCACCAGGACCTGGCACTGGTCCCCGCCGAAGACCTGAAGGGGTTCTTCTTCGCCTCCAACAGGCCCGACAGCATCGGCATGTTCGACATCTACTTCGTATCATACCGGAACGGGAAATTCGGCACGCCGCAGAACCTGGGCGAGAAGGTCAACAGCAGGGAAAACGAGATATTCCTCTCCCGGGCCGACCAGCGGTACTACATCTGCTCCGACCGCGGCGGCGGACTCGGCCAGTTTGACCTCTATTCCTCCTTCGTGTTCACGAAGGAGGCGGCCTTCGAAACGCGGGCCATTCACTTCGACTTTGACGAGGCCGTTATCCGGAAGGAATCGTATCCATACCTTGACGCCCTGTCGCAGTTCCTGAAGGAGCACGGCGACGCCAGGATCGAAATCATCGGCCACACCGACCTGCACGGCACCGACGATTACAACAACCGGTTGAGCCTGAAGCGCGCGGAAGCCGTGAAGAATTATCTCGCCGCCAGGGGGCTGGATCCGAAGCGGTTCACCATATCGGGAGCAGGTAAAAGCCAGCCGGTGGTCAACCAGACCGGCAAGGGGTTCGATGAACTGAACCGGCGCACGGAATTCAGGATCATGAAGAAATAAGGACCTGTCTTCGTCACGCGTGGCGGTGTCCCCCACCATGCGATCTCCGCAACAGCGGCCCGGCAGGGCCGGCCGGATGCGCGGGGCTGTTCGAGACGGCGCGGGACGGCGGACAAAAAACATTTGCTTTTTTTATCGCCATCGTCCACTGTCGTATATCCGGCCGCACCATGACGGCACCGCCATTACGGCCATAACGCGGAAACGCCACAGTATGATTGTAGAAATAAAGAAACTCCAGTATCTCATAAACAAGTACACCGACGAATTCAACTGTTTCTACCAGAACGACACGGTCATCGACGGCAAAAAGCACCGGGCGGGAAGCGAGGTGCTTCTTATTGACCTGAACCAGCTCATGAAGTCCGGCGTCAAGGAGCTGGAGGTGCAGTACAACGTAACCCTGTACGAATACCTCATCCGCGAGTACCCGGTGGAATACCGAAGACCGGCGCGGTGGGTCGATTCCGCCACCCTGGAGCGGATACTGGCGGACCTGGAGCAGGTGAACGCCCAGTCGAAGCGGAAGCGGTTCCTTTACGTCGTCGGCGACGTATACCGCAGCGAGGCGAAGGCGGCCCAGCAGGAGATCGCCCTCAGGCACGGCGACAGGCTGGATTTCCAGAAATGGAAGGGCATCAAGATCCACATCGTCAGCGGCCAGAAGTTCTTCCTCCGCGATTCGGAAATCGGCATAATCATTTTCGGCAACGTCAGGTCAGATGATTATGTTGACGAAAAAGACGGGTACCGCAAGAAGATCGACCTCGTGGGATCAATGTTGTCGCATAAGTTTGACAAGAAATTCGAGATATCGCCCGATTTCATACCCAACAAGGACATCTACCGCGTTGAGACGCCGGGCAGACTGGCCGAGGAGTATATCAGCACCAACGCAAAGCTTATCGCCTTCAATGAGTCACTGACCGCCCAGCAGAAAGAAGCTTTGCTCCAGGTAAAACGCTATGACCCCTTTGTCAGGATGATGGTCCTGCCGCCCCTCAGCCCCGATAAAATAGACGACATCCTCATACAGATGAAGATGGTCTACAACACGGACCGGTGGAAAAAATAAACGCCGGCCCCTGGGGAGCCGGCGTCATGGTTTCATCCATCGGTCGGGAGGCCTACCCGAAGAGGCGGGCAAAAATGCCCCTTTTCGGCTTTCTGGATTTTCCTTTTCTCTTACCCCTTGGTTTGCCCGGCACTTTCCTTTTCTTAGCGGTCTTCTTTTTCACGATCTTCTTCTGTACTGTTTTCTTTTTGGCCGCCTTCTTTTTCACGGTTTTCTTTCCGGCTGACTTCCTGCGCGGCGCGGTCTTCTTGACCTTCTTCTTCGCGGTCTTCCGGGAATCTTTCTTCTTCTTTGCCGACGTGGACTTCACTTCCGTCGGCGCGATCCGGAAATAGGTTTTGTGAAAATTCCTCATCTTGAATGATTGTATCGCCCTGGCGACCAGGTCGTCCGCCGATATGGCGTGGTACGACGATTCAATGAAGTCAAAGCAGAGATGGGCGAGGCCGCACCGCAGGTAGCTGGAAAGCTTTTCCTGGGGAGCGCCCTGGCGGAAGAGGACCATGAGCCATTTCCGGAGCTTCTGGTCCCCCCTGTCGAAGGTCTCCTCCGATAGTATCTTACCGGTCTTCCTCACGTGGGTGTTGAGCATGGAATGGACCTTTTTATAATCATCCATGTACCGGGGATCAATGACCCCCTCCTCCATCAGCTTCTTGTCCAGATCCGCAACCAGCTTAGCCTCGGCCATACCGTCACTCCTTTCGCGTTATGTGTTTCATCGATTCTGCACGATGGCGGGAAAAAATTCAATCACAAATCGGGCCCGTAGTTTATCATTACGATCCTCACCTTTTTCTCCTTTCCCTTGACTTCGAGGGGCGGCCTGTCGATCGAGTCGTACTTTTTCTTCGCCTGTTCAAAGAGGTCCCGCGACACGAATATCTCCCCCGGGCCCGCCGCGGAACAGAGCCGCGACGTCAGGTTCACCGCGTCGCCGACGCAGGCGAAATCCATGCGGAACCTCGAGCCTATGTTGCCCACGACCACGTCGCCGCCGTGGGCCCCGATCCCCACCTCGAAAACCGGCAGGCCGCTCCGGCTCCGTTCGGCGTTGGCCCGGGCGACGCCCCTCATTATTTTTATCGCCGTGTCGATGGCCCGGTCCGCCCTGGTCTCACCGGAGAAATGGGCCATGATCTGGTCGCCGACGAAATCGTCGATGTCGCCCTTGTTGCCTTTTACGATGTTCGACTGGAGCTCGAGGTAGAAGTTCAGCACCTCGATGACGGTCCCGGGATCGTTCTTCTCTGAAAAGGACGTGAAGCCGCGCACATCGGAGAAAATGAAGGCCAGGTTCTTCCTCCCGGTCACGCCAAGGTCGGGCCCGCCGTTGGCCGATTTTTTGCCTGCGATCATGCTCTTCGCCGACTGGGACACGAACTTTTCGAGATGGTACTTCACCTTGATCTCGTCGATCATGTAGTTGGTGATGTCGCCGAGCCTGCCGATCTCGTCATTGGAAGCTATCTCGATCTTCTCGTCGAGGTTCCCCCTGCCGACGTCAATGGCCCAGCGCTCGAGCTTTTTCAGGTTCCTGATGCTGTAGTTGAGCACGACCAGCACCGCGATGCAGCCGACGACGATCATGACAAGGGCGATCTTCACGATCAGCATGATATTCTCGGCCGATACCTTCCTGAAGACGTCCAGGTTGAACACGATGGCCAGAACGCCGAGCCTCCTGCTTTCCTCGACCCGGTCCGAAAGGGCTGCGAGCCTCGAAGCGATAAGGTCGTCGATCTCCTTGGCCTTCGACGAGGCGTCGTCCCGGTAGGCCCTGATCTTTTCTTCTTTCAGCGCGTAGAGCCAGCGGTCGCTCCAGAGCCACCGCTCGCGGGGAGGCACCTGCCTGTTCCTGAAGGTCATGCAGTGGCTGAACAGGGCATGAAAGAGAAAATCCGTATCATGCGATTTCACCACCGGGGGCCTGTCCCCCTTTTCCTTTTTTGTGGCCGCGGGATCGAAGTCCTTCCCGAGGATCTCGCGGTACCTGTTCCACAGGTAGAGATAGATCTGGTTTTTCCTCCACCGGGCGGCCCCGCGGTGCTCGTGATAGAGGCGTTTGAAGTCCTTCAGTATCGCAACGGCATCCCCCTTCTGGAGCACGATGGGATAGGTGATGGCGCGGTAATTCACCTCGCGCGGTTTTTTCTTTGTGGCGTCCCTGACGGTTTCCGTATAATCATAGGAGAGCAGCTTTTCCTCTTTCTGGCGGAGCCCCTCCGTGATATAGGGCGGCGCCTGGCGGCGGCGGTAGTCCCAGGGGCTGGTGCTGAACCTGGTCCTTCCGTATTCATCGGTGAGGAGGATCTTTACGATGTCGTCATTGTAGGTTAAAAAATTCTGCGACTCGCGCTGGATGATCTGGTACTTCGTCTGCAGCTCTTCAGGCGTCGTCTTTATGTTCTTGTCCAGGTAGAACTCGGCCGGCCCGGAGAGGATGTGGGTGAGCGACCGCGCCTTCGCGTTCTTTTCCTCTTCCACGAGACGGCGGTTGTTGAAGTACATGATGAAGGCAAGGACGGTGACGACGACGGCCATCACCAGGGTCAGGAGTCCCAGGAACCTGCTCCTCAGGCCGAAGTAGACCTCGCGCACATTGCCGAGCTCGCCTATCTCCCTGTTCTGCGGAAACAGGAGATGGAGCAGCCGTCTGCGCAACGGTTGTTTTTTTGAAGCCGCCAATCAGTCACCTGTATCATATTCCGATGATGCGGAATAAACAAAAGTTATCTCTCGCAGAGGCGCCGAGTCGCAGAGTTTTACTAATGTATTCATGCTATTCAATAGCTGGAACAAGCAGAAATTTTAAAAGGTCATTTATTCTATTTTTTTTCTTTGCGCCCCTGCGTCTCTGCGAGAAACTTTTTTCAGCATGTATGGATGTTCGTATTTATGAAAGCTCACGCGCCAAAGTCAAGTGAATAATTTCGCCGTCAGCGGTCGGGGAGCTTCCGCGCCAGGAACCAGTTGACGGGATTGGCGATGACGGTGAGGGCGCTTCGGGGCGCTTCGGGGACCATGAGCTGGGGCATGAGATAGAGGGAAGCGCCAAGGCCGTTGCGGCCGGCAATCTTCAGGAAATGATACGACGCATTGATGAAGAAATCCCTCGGAAAGACGCCCCCAAGGTTCGTGAATCCGTACCGGCGCAGTCCGTCCCGTATGAAGGTGACGCAGCTCCTGGTGATGATGTTGAAATCGCGGTATTTTTCCGGGCGCCGCGGATCGGGCCGGCCCAGGATTTCCCGCACCATGGCCTCATACTGGCCCCGGAGACGGACCGTGTCGAGGCCGGTGATGCGTAAAACGTGGATCGTGCGCATGAAATTCCTGCCGAACTTGTCATAGTAGGGCCTCTCCGGGTCCGCGACATTGAAGCGCCCCGTCAGCGGATCGGGGGCGAATTCGCCGAGGGCCGGCCGGTAAAAATATTCCTCCTCGGATATTATCTCGTTTTCATTGATGAGATGGGAAAAATTGAAGACGGCGCCGTTTACGTTGACGGCCAGGTGCCCGACGAAGGAGAGTGGATACTTCACCAGCCGCTCATTGTAGTAAAGCTCGACATAGGGCTCCTTTGAAGGCTCCCGGTACGGCCAGAGGATAAGGATGTTCCGACCGGTGCGGTAGTCCCTCTGCGGCAGATGCCGGGCATTGACCGTCGTCCCCAGCCAATGCGCCATGTACCCTTCCCAGATCGTTTCGTCCTCGAAATGTCTTTTACCGCTGGAATCAACGATAAAGGCAGTGCCGCCGTCCCTGGTCAGTATGCCGGTACAGATATCTTTCTTCATACTTACTTATTCTCTATTCAGCCGTCAGCAAGCCCCGGCAAGGGGAGGCCCGTCCGGCTGTTCCTGAAAAAAACGGCCCGGAGAGACCGATGTCAAGGATTTTTCTCCGTCCTCCCGGAACGGCACGACACCGCATAAAATAATGAATACCATTCATTTTTTAATTGACATTCAGCGCGGGGCGGCGACACCCTTATCAAGGGGGTTTGACTATACCCCCCTAAATCCACCGGTGGGGGAGATGGGTAATCAGTGCGTTCCCGAAAAGCCCCCCTCTGGGGGGTTGGGGGATTCTCAGGGACACCCCCTATATATGTTAACACAAGGAATCAACTATGCCCCAAATCGAACTCAATGGCGTGATGTACGAGGTTGACGAGGACGGGTTCCTCCAGCAGCCTGAAAAATGGACGGAAGCGATCGCCGCCGCCCTGGCGGAGAAAGAAGGGATCACGGGCCTCACCGACGAGCACTGGAAGGTGATCAACTACCTGCGCGCGTACTACCGGGACAACGGCATCGCCCCCATGGTGCGGAAGCTCACCAAGGAAACGGGGGTCCAGCTGAAGCAGATCTATGAACTCTTCCCGCAGGGGCCCGCAAACTCCGCGTGCAAGTGGGCGGGTCTGCCCAAACCGACCGGGTGCGTCTAGCAACGCCTGAAGGCCCCGCGTTGCCATGACCGGCAGCAAGCCAACGCTATCACGTCAGGGAATCGCCATCGCCGGCCTCAGGGGCGGCAGCGGCAAGACCCTGACCGCCCTGGGACTGATAGCCGCCCTGGAGCGGCGCGGGCTGTCAGTCGCCCCCTTCAAGAAAGGCCCTGATTACATCGACCCGGCATGGCTCTCCCACGCCGCCGGCCGCGACTGCCATAATCTCGATACCTATCTCCTTGACCCTGACACCATCACGCAGACGTACCTGACGCGCAACAGTTACTGCCAGGTCGCCCTCGTTGAGGGAAACCGGGGGATCTTTGACGGCGTTGATATCGAGGGGACCCACAGCATAGCGGAGCTGGCAAAGCTCCTGGGACTGCCGGTTATCCTGGTGGTGGACTGCGCCAAGGCGAGCCGCACCGTGGCGGCCCTGGTCCGCGGCTGCCAGGCCTTTGACCCGTGCCTGGCCCTGCGGGGCGTGATCCTGAACCGCGTCGCGGGCGAGCGCCACCGCTCCATCGCGGCCGGGGCCATCGAGCGCTACTGCGGCGTCCCGGTCCTGGGGGCCATCCCCCGCATCGCGGGCCTTGACCTGGCGGAGCGTCACCTGGGCCTCCTGCCGGTGAGCGAGCATTCCGCGCCCAGCCAGGTCGTGGGGCTGATAGCGGACGCGGTGGAGTCGTCGGTGGACATCGGCCGCGTCCTCGGCATCATGGAACAGCACGCGTATCCGTCATTCGCGATCGACGTGAAGGAGCAGTCCCGGGCCGCGTCGGCCAGCGCCGAAGCGGCCGGCCCGGCCATAGGCGTCATCCGCGACAGCGCCTTCAGCTTCTACTACCCGGAAACCATCGAGGCCCTGCGCCGGCACGGCGCCAGGATCATCGAGATAGACTCCCTGCGCGACGGGCGGCTTCCCGCCGTGGAGGGGCTTTACATCGGCGGCGGGTTCCCCGAGACCCATGTCGAGAAGCTCTCCGCCAACCGCACCCTGATGAAATCCGTACGCGACGCCGTGGAAACGGGACTCCCGGTGTACGCCGAGTGCGGCGGCCTGGTGTACCTGTCGGAATCGCTGGAGGTGAACGGCACGAATTATCCGATGGCTGGCGTGTTCCCGCTCCGCTTCGGCGTGACGGAAAGGCCCCAGGGCCACGGTTACACATCCTTCACCGCGGACCGGGCCAATCCCTATTACCCGGCCGGAACATCGGTACGCGGCCATGAATTCAGGTATTCGCGGCTGACCGGGACGACAGCTCCGGTGGAGACCGTGTTTGCGATGGGCCGGGGCACCGGCCTCATGGAAGGCCGCGACGGCATTATCCGGAACAACGCCCTCGGCACCTTCTGCCATACCCACGCCCTGGGACGCGGCGTATCCTGGCCGGAAGCCCTCGTGTCCATAGCGCGGAAGAGGATGCCATGAATGATTCGAGAAGTACACCCTGACGCTCGCAGTATCCACGCAGGGGAAAAATCAGCGCTGTGGCGTCACCAGCGGTACTGCATCGATGACCGGTAGGTCTCCGTGGCGGTGGTGAAATCGTCCACGTGGTCCTCGGTGAACTCGATGCCGGTCAGGGTGAAGAAACGCTCCCACCCGATCCGCTCGATCCACTCGCCCATACGCTCGTACTTCCGCGAATGCTTCACGTACACCTCGACGATGTTCTTCAGCGCCGCGGTCACCTCGGGCCAGCGCGGCGGGTTGTTGGGCAGAAAGGGCACGGCCAGGCGCGAGAACATAGGGGCCTTGCGCGCGTTGGAGACCTTGCCGCCGACGAAGATCGCCAGGCCGTCGCCGTCCGGGTCCGCCAGGGGCATGGCCGGGCACACGGTGTAGCAGTTGCCGCAGTACATGCAGCGCTCGCGGTTCACCACGAGGCCGTCGCCGTCCGGGTTCTTCCGGATGGCGCCCGTGGGGCACGACCGGATCGCGGACGGCACCTCGCAGATCTTGCCCAGCCGCTCGTTGTCGATCTTGGGCGGCTTGGTGTGGACGCCCACCACGGCCAGGTCGGAGCAGTGGACCGCGCCGCACATGTTGATGCAGCAGGCCACGGCGATGCGCAGCTTCGACGAAAGCTTGAACTCGGTGAAATAATCGTACAGCTCGTCCATGATCGCCTTCACCAGGCCGGACGCGTCGGTGGCGGCGCTGTGGCAGTGTATCCAACCCTGCGTGTGGACGATGTTCGATATGCAGTCGCCGATGCCGCCCACCGGGAGGCCCAGGCCCCTCGCGGCCGCGATGATGCCGTCGACGTTCTCCTTCTTCGGCGTCATCAGCTCCACGTTGGCCCGGCTGGTGAACCTGAGATGGCCGTCGCAGAACTTGTCCGCCATGTCGCAGACGTCGCGGACGAAGTCGACGCTCACCAGGCGGGGCGAACCCACCCGCACGGTGTAGAGCTCGCCGCCGCCCTCGGCGACGTGGCGCATCACCCCCGGCTTCAGTATTTCGTGGTATAGCCATTTTCCGTAATTCTTTTTAATTGCCTCCGGCAGCATGGTGCGGAAATCGGGAGGGCCTATATCGGTACGTGCCATGTCGTTATCCTCCAGCGGTATTATCTGTTATAAAATACGAACGGGTTCGAGCGCGGGTGCTTGACCATCTGCGGCAGGGGCTTCATGCCCATCGCCTTCAGGAACTCCTTCAGGCCTATGCGCGAGATGGCCTCCGCGATCCGTTCCCTGTTCCTGCCGTTCTCGTCCCACCAGTCCCACATCTTCGCCAGCAGGTCCTTGATCTCGCGGTAGGGGGGCTTCATTTCCATGAAGGGCACCAGCACCCATGACAGGAAGGCCCCTCGCAGTATCGGCGCCTTGCCGCCTATGAGGATCGCGGCGCCCTTTTCGGTCCCGGGCCTGACCGCCTTCGCGAGCTTGTTGATGCAGTGCATGCACCGCACGCATTCCTCGGGCCGCACCGACAGGACCGACGTCTTTTCATCGAAGGAGAGGGCGCTCCCGGGACAGCGGTCGACGATGTCCGCCTTCATGTTCACGCCTTTTTCCACGTATTTCCTGATCTCGTCGTTGTTGATCCTGATGCTTCCCTTCCAGGTGCCGATGATGGTGAAATCGGACCGCGCGATTGCCGCGACGCAGTCGTTGGGACAGCCGGACGCCTTGATCTTGAACTTGTAGGGCCACCGCGGCCGGTGCAGCTCGTCCTGGAAGGTCATGGTCAGGTCGTGGATCAGGTCCAGGGTGTCGAAGCAGGACCACTCGCACCGCGCCGGGCCCACGCAGGCCGTGGGCGTGCGCAGGGACGACCCGGAGCCGCCCAGGTCGAACCCCGCCTCGGAGAGCTCGTTGAAGCAGGGCTGCACGCTGTCGGTTTTGGCCCCCAGGAGTATGATGTCGCCGGTTGAGCCGTGGAAGTTCGTTATGCCGCTCCCGTGCTTTTCCCATATGTCGCAGATTTTCCGCAGCGTCTTCGTGTCGTAGAACCACCCCGCCGGGTGGTTGACGCGCATCGTGTGGAACTGCTCCGCCGCCGGGAACTTCCCGACCACGTCGGAGTAGCGGCCGATGACGCCGCCGCCGTATCCGACGACGCCGACGATGCCGCCGTGCTTCCAGTGCGTTATCTTGTCCTTGTAGGACAGCTCGACGATGCCGAGCAGGTCCCTGGCCGCGGGATTATTCTTCGCGGCCCGCTTGATCTCCTTGACGAAGCTGGGCCATCGCCCTTCTTCGAGTTTGTCCAGCAGGGGAGTGTCAGACATGGGGCCCCTCCTCAAATTAGAATATCTGGATGATACTGTGGGCCGCATTTACTGAATGTCAATTAAAAAATGAATACCATTCATTTTTTAATTGACAGGTGACGGGGGCACGCACATAACGAGAGCATCATGATGAACAGAAGCGCGGAGACAAACGCCCGTGTCAGGGATATCTGCCGGGAAGTCGCGGGCCCCTGGCGCGAACATATAACGGCCTCCGTTCCGGGAGCGGGCGCGTCCCCTGCCCGCGACGACGGGGACCCCTTCAGCAATGTCCGCGGTTTCATCATTAACGAAACCATCGACCGCATCATCGATGGACTTGCCGCAGGCTGCGGGCGGGACCGGATGAAAGAGGCGATGGTCACCTGGATGAAGCTGCAGGCCCTTGAGACGGACTCGCCGGAGGAAGCAGCCGCCTTTCTTCACCAGCTGAAGGCGATCGTGCGCGACCATGTCCCGGCCGGCGGACCAGGGAGCGAAGCGGCGCGGCTGCTGGAAACGTCCCTGGACGAATGGATCGATGCCGCCGCGGAACTGTACCGAGAGACCCGGGCGCTCCTTCCGGACCTGATGCTGCGGGAAAAGCGCCGGACCGATATCAGGCCCCTGAACAGGGACATGAACCGGGAGGCCCCCCGATGAGAATCGCCGGCGCCATAGCGGCAGTTGCCGTTGTCGCCGCGGCTTCCTGGTCGGGCGCCGTGCTTGGCGCCACAAGCCTCATCGGCATCGCCCTTCCCTACGCGGGTTTCCTGGCCCTGGTCTCCGGCATGCTCTACCGTATTGCCCGGTGGACCCTCGCGCCGGTTCCCTTCAACATTGCCGTCACCTGCGGCCAGCAGAAATCGGTTCCCGGCGTCAAACCGGAACCGCTCGACAATCCCCAGCGCCCCTGGAGTGCGGCGCTCCGTCTGATAATTGAAGCAGCGCTGTTCAGGTCCCTTTTCCGCAATAGTAAGGCCGGCCGCTCCGGGAGCGCGATTACATTCGGCCCTTCAACATGGCTCTGGCTCGGCTCCATGGCCTTTCACTGGTCCATGCTTGTTATAGTGCTCAGGCACCTGCGCCTGGCCATCGAGCCGGTCCCGGCCTGGACCGGGCTGTTGCAGAGTGCGGACGGCGTCTTTCATATCGGCACTCCGCCGCTCCTCCTTACCGACATCATCATACTCTGCGCCCTTCTCTTTCTTTTTATGCGCAGGATAACGGACCGGAACACCGCCTATGTGTCCCTGTTCCAGGATTATTTTTTCCTCGCCCTGATCGGGGCCGTGGCCCTTTCCGGCATCTGGCTCCGTCACTTCAGCCGCGTTGACCTGCTGGCGGTGAAGCAGTACCTCCTGGGCCTGCTCGCCTTCAGGCCCGCCCTGCCGGCGGGGGCGCCCCCCTCGTTCTACGTGCATGTGGCCCTGGTCTCCGTCCTGGCCGCCGCCATACCCGCGGGCAAGATTTCCCACATGGCGGGAATATTCCTTTCGCCCACGCGGAACGCCGCGGCCGACAGCAGGCGGCGGCGCCACGTCAACCCGTGGAACCCGGTAGTCCCGGTGCACACCTATAAGGAATGGGAGAATGAGTTTCGCGAGCGCCTGGTGAAATCCGGCTACGACCTGGAGGGCGAAGGCAATGGCTGAAAAGTACCGTCCCGAGGACCTGGCCATACCCGAGGCGATGCCCGGCAGCGGCTGGATGGATATGCCGGCGCCGATGCGCAGGGGATTCTTCAGCCACGCCGCGTCGCCGAAGCACGCCGGATACCTGGGCCTCCCGAACCCGCGCGAGTGGCAGCCCCACGACGAGGACTGGAAGCTCCCGCCGGACTGGAGGAATATCATACTGGACGGGATGCGCGAACGGTTAAAGCGCAGCCGCTCCTTCCGGCTCTTCATGGAGACCTGCGCGCGCTGCGGCGCCTGCGCGGACAAGTGCCATTTCTTTCTCGGCACGGGCGATCCCCGGAACATGCCGGTGCTGCGCGCCGAGCTGCTGCGCTCCGTGTACCGGGGCGAATTCACCCTGGCGGGGAAAATCTTCGGTAAGCTCATTGGCGCGCGGCGCCTCACCGAGAAGATAATTAAAGAATGGTTCTACTATTTCTACCAGTGCACCGAGTGCCGCCGCTGCGCGGTCTACTGCCCCTACGGCATCGACACCGCGGAGATAACCATGATGGGGCGCGAGCTCCTGAACCTGGTCGGGGTGAACATCAACTGGATCGTGGAGCCCGCGTCGAACTGCTTCCGCACCGGGAACCACCTGGGCCTGCAGCCCCACACCTTCCGCGACAACATCGACTTCGCCGTTGAAGAGATACGGGAGCTCACCGGCATCACGGTCGAGCCCGCCATAAACCGGAAGGGGGCCGAGGTGCTCTTCATCATACCTTCGGCGGATGTCTTCGCCGACCCGCACATCTTCACCTTCTACGGCTACCTGATGCTGCTGCACGAACTGGGGATCGATTACACCTTCAGCGCCTTCGCCTCCGAGGGAGGGAACTTCGGCCTGTTCCACTCAAACGAGCTCATGAAGCGGTTGAACGCCAAGATCTACGCAGAGGCGAAGCGCCTGGGAGTGAAGTGGATCATGGGCGGTGAGTGCGGCCACATGTGGCGCGTCATCCACCAGTACATGGACACCATGAACGGCCCGGCGGACTTCCTGGAAACGCCCCGGTCGCCGGTCACCGGCACGGTCTTCGGCCACGTCCGGTCGACCAGGATGCTCCACATCTGCGAGTTCACCGCGGACGCGCTTCAGCACGGGAAGCTTGCCCTGGACCCGTCCCGGAACGACGCGTATCGCGTGACCTTCCACGACTCGTGCAACCCGGCCCGCTCCATGGGCCTCTTCGACGAGCCCCGCGCGGTCATCCGCGCCTCGTGCAGCCATTTCCACGAGATGCCGGAGGAGACCATCCGCGAGCACACCTTCTGCTGCGGCAGCGGCGCCGGCATCGGCACGGACGAGAACCTTGAGGCTCGCCTGCGCGGCGGCCTCCCCCGCGCCCAGGCCGTGCGCCGCGTGCGCGAGCGCCACGGCGTGAACATGCTCGCCTGCATCTGCGCCATAGACAAGGCCACGCTCCCCACCCTGATGAACTTCTGGGTCCCCGGCGTGGACGTGTGCGGCGTGCACGAGCTCCTGGGCAACGCCCTGGTCATGAAGGGCGAATCGCCCCGGACGAAAAACCTGAGGGGAGAGCCCCTGGCGGAGGAAGCCCATGGCGGGTAACAGGATCGTGAAGACCGCCGCTGCCCTGGCCCTGGCCGCCGCAATCTTCGGCGCCCCCTTCTGGTGGAGCGCCCTGCGCGGCATGAAGCAGAAAGCGCCGGCGCCGGAAAAGCCGGCCGCTGAAAAGGAATGCGTGCTTCCGGCAACGGAGATGCGGGCCGGCCACATGACGCTCCTCTTTCAATGGCGGGACGACGCGGTGCGCAGGAGAGACCGCGCGCCGGTCGCCGTGGGCGGCAAAAAATACGAAAAGAGCCTGACCGGCTCCTGCCTCACATGCCATGTTAAAAAAGAAAATTTCTGCGACCGCTGCCACGGCTCCATCGCCTCGGCGCCGGCCTGCTTTGACTGCCATATCGACACATCGGAGCGCGGACCATGGAAATGACACGGCTCGATTTCCTGAAAAAAGCGTGGCGCACCGGCCTCGTCCTCTTCGGCGGCGCGTCCTTCGAAGTTGTATCCGGTTCCGCGCTGCTGGCGGCTGACGGCAAGCCGTCCGGCAGGCGCATGGCCATGGCAATCGACATCCGCGCCTGCGTGAAAGACGCGGGGTGCGTGAAGTGCATCAGCGCCTGCCACAGGGGCCATAACGTACCCGTGATCCCCGACGCGAAGCGGGCCATTACCTGGATATGGAAAGATACCATCGACCGCGCCATGCCCGGCGTGCTGGACCCCTATTCCGGCGCTGACCTGCGCGGCGCGAATACGCTTCTCCTGTGCAACCAGTGCGCGAACCCGCCCTGCGTGCGGGTGTGCCCCACCGGCGCCACCTGGAAAAGGGAGGACGGCATCGTCATGATGGACCAGCACCGCTGCATCGGCTGCCGTTACTGCATGGCGGCGTGCCCCTACGGCTCGCGGAGCTTCAACTGGGGCGACCCGCGCAGATATCTGGACAAGGGTTCGGTCGCCAGGGACTATCCCACCCGCACGAAAGGGACCGTGGAGAAGTGCGAGTTCTGCGCGGAGCGCGTTGACCGCGGCCTCGGGCCCCTGTGCGCAGGGGCCTGCGCTGAAAAAGCGATACTGTTTGGCGACCTGAACGCGCCCGGCTCCGCGGTGCGGAAGGCGCTGGCGGGACGCATCGCCCTGCGGCGGAAGCCGGAACTGGGGACCGATCCCTCGGTATATTATCTCCTGTGAGGACGCCATGATAGAAAAAGTATTCCACGGATCCCGGCGCTACTGGCTGCTTCTCCTCGTGCTGGGCGCCCTCATCGCAACAGGGATATTCTTCTACCTGAGGCAGACCTCCGAGGGCCTGGCCGTGACCGGCATGTCGCGGAGCGTGTCCTGGGGACTCTACATCGCGCAGTTCACTTTTTTCGTCGGCGTGGCGGCCTCGGCCGTGACGGTGGTGCTCCCCTATTATCTCCATGATTACAAGGCCTTCGGCAAAATAACGATCCTGGGGGAATTCCTGGCGGTGTCATCGGTCATCATGTGCCTCCTCTTCATCTTCGTAGACCTGGGCCAGCCGTTCCGGATACTGCACGTCATACTCTATCCTTCGCCGACGTCTCCCATGTTCTGGGACACGGTGGTGCTTTTCATCTACCTGGTGCTGAACCTGGTCATCGGGTGGACGGTCCTGACGGCGGAGTACCGGGGGACGCCGCCGCCGTCCTGGGTGAAGCCCCTCATCATTCTTTCAATTCCCTGGGCGATCAGCATCCACACGGTCACGGCCTTCCTGTACGCGGGACTGCCGGGCCGGCACCTCTGGCTTTCGGCCATCACCGCCGCGCGCTTCCTGGCATCGGCCTTTTCCTCGGGCCCTGCTTTACTCATAATCCTCTGCCGCGTCGCGCGCAGGTACACGGATTTCGATCCGGGCGAAAAGCCGGAGCGCGCCCTGGGCCTGTTCATCACCTACGCCTTCAGCGCGCACATATTTTTCATCCTCCTCGAAGTGTTCACCGCCTTCTACAGCGGCATACCGTCGCACCGGGCGTCCCTGGAGCGGCTCTTCTGGGGATGGGGCGATCCCGCGTCCCTCACGCCTTTCATGTGGTTATCCATGATGCTGGCCGCGGCAGCGCTGTTTCTACTGTACACCCCGGCCCGTCGCCGTGACGCCGGGCTTCTGATCGCGTCTATCGCCGTGTTCGCCTCTGTATGGATAGAGAAGGGCCTCGGCTTCGTGGTGGGGGGCTTCAATCCCGACCCGATGGAGTACGTGCCGGCGTACCGGCCCACGGTGCCGGAATCATTCATCACCGCCGGCGTGTGGGCAACGGGGCTCTATATCCTGGCCCTGCTCTTCAAGATAACCGCGGCGGTGCGGGCGAGGTCATCGGAATGACCGGGGAAAAGAGGCCGCATCCCTTTACCATGGAACGCCCGCCGGCGGAGGGACGGGCAGCGGCGTTCATGTCCGCCTTTGCTGGTATCCTCCGCGCGTCAAGCTACCGTCCGATTCTGGACCTGTACTCCCGGATCACCCTGCACTGCTCACGGTGCTCCGCCGAATGCATGCTCTTCGAGGCTTCCGGCGATCCCGTCGACAATCCCTGTTACCGGAGCTCGATACTGCTGCGGATATACCGCCGCCATTTCACTCCCGGCGGCCGTTTGCGCGCGAAACTGACGGGGGGCATGGCCCGTACGGAGCGAGACATTGATGAAATGACGGAATCGTATTATCACTGCACCACCTGCGGCCGGTGCACACGCTACTGTCCCTTCGGTATTGACCACCGGTTGATCGTCAGGCTGGGCAGATATATCCTTTCGGAAATCGGCATTGTCCCGAAAAACCTCAGCGTCTCCACAAGAGAACAGCTGGAAGGATCGACGCGCAACACCTCGGGGCTGCCCCTGAAAGTCCTCCGCGACAACCTCGCCTTTCTGGAGGAGGAAATCAGGGAAACAAAGGGGGTTTCCGTGCGCTTCCCGATGGATGTACCGGACGCCGAGTACGTGTTCTTCGCGCCGGTGAGCGATTACATCATGGAGGCCGACACCCTCATGGGGATCGCCTGCGTGCTCCACGAGGCGGGGATCAGCTGGACCATCGCGTCAGGCGACTATGACGCGATCAATTACGGCCTCTTCTACAATGATGCACGCCTTGGCGAAATAATACAAAACATGATCAGGGAAGTCCGCCGGCTGAACGGAAAAAAAATATTAATGGGCGAATGCGGCCACGCGTACCGGAGCATGCGCGGTTTTTTATCGACCTACGATGACGGCGCCGCTCTGCCGGTGGTGCACGTACTGGAGCTGACATCCCGGCTGATCGAAGAAAACCGGATCGAACTCGACCGCGAGGCCATAAGCGAAAAAGTTACATATCATGACCCGTGCAACATCGCGCGGTCCGGCTGGATCGTCGATCAACCGAGAAAAATAATCCGCTCATTCATACGCAATTTTAGGGAAATGGACCACCCCGGCAGAGACAACTACTGCTGTGGCGGGGGCGGCGGCACGGTCACGGTGGGCGAACTGAAGCCGTACCGGATGGATATAGCGGGGAAAAGGAAAGCGGAACAGCTTAAGCAGACGGGCGCCGACACCGTCATTGCCCCCTGCGCGAACTGCAAAAAACAGATAAGGGAGCTCATCACGCATTATAAGCTCCCCATGAACCTGGCCGGCATGCACGACCTGATATTCACGGCGATAAAGATGAAACGGACGGAATGACATGAACGAGATTCTCGATTTTCTCACGGGTCCCGGCGCCAGGTTCAGCCTGACGATCCTGGCCCTCGGCGCCGCGCGGCTTCTCATCCTCACCGCCGCAGACTTCGTCAATGTCGTCCGTCGCGCCGGCGACAAAAACATCGAATACGGCGAGGCCCTTGCGTCGACCCTGTCATGGGCAGTACCGGTCAGACATATCACACACACCCGGCCTCTCTTCAGCGCGGTATCGTTCCTATTCCACCTCGGGCTGATCATCACGCCGCTCTTTCTCCTGGAACATATCATGCTCTGGGAGCTCGGCACCGGGTACGGATGGGCGGCGCTCCCCGGGGCCGTTGCCGACGGCATGACGCTCCTGGTTATCCTCGCCGGCATGTTCCTCATCACCTGCCGTGCCGCTGACCGCCTGCGCCGCTTCATCAGCACGCCCTCACATTATGTCCTCACGGGCCTCATTGTGACGGTCTTCGCGAGCGGGTTCCTGGCGCACCAGTCCTGGAATCCCCTGACGCGTACGCCGATTATGATCATCCACACCCTGACGGGAAACATCCTGTTGATACTGATACCCTTTACGCGCCTGTCGCACGCGATACTGTTCCCGCTTGCGAGAATAGCGACCGCCTGCGCGTGGCATTTCCGGGCCGAACCGCCGCTATTGTCCCGCGCGGTGACACCGGGAGAGGAGCCGGACAAAAAATGACCGTACCAACCGAACCCACGCCCACAGGGGATGCCGGTGCGCGGCGCCCCGAAGCTGAATTATTCCCGCCTTCACGCCGGCGGCCACTCCTGTCCTGCCGGGATGCAGTATCAGCCATCTCCCTGGTCTTCATCATTGCTGCGGCCGCCCTGTACGCCTTCCGGGACGCCGACAATCCCTTCCCCCGGAAAAACCCGGTCCATGGCCCGCAGGACCGGGACATCATGACGATAGACGGCAACAGGAACGGGAACCGTGCGGTCTTCTCGCACCGGGCCCATCTCTCCTATGCCGCACCGGGGCGGGATGGGTGCGTCATGTGCCATCATCTCGCGAGGCCCGGCAAGGGGCCATCGTCCTGTTCCGGTTGTCATCGCGACATGAACAGAAAAAACAGATTCTTTGACCATGACGGCCATATCGGCCTCCTGGCTGAGAGCGGTTCCTGCTCCGCCTGCCATATAGGCGACAGGTCAGGAAAAAACATCAGGCCCTGCGGCGACTGTCATGAGGGTTACACGAAAAAAATCGGGGATTACCGGTCGGCTTCGGGGTACAGGGACGCCCTGCACGGGCTCTGTTACCGGTGCCATGATCGCGCGGGGACAAGTACTGGTGAACGGGAGTATTGCGCGACCTGTCATCGGAAAGGGGATGTTCCGCGATGAGGCTGACGTAACGGCGGGACGTCACTTATCGGCGACGAGGGTCTTCAGGTAATTCTCGAGGGCGTACTGGACCAGCGTCCCGTAGCTCTCCTTCTGGAGGATGGTCTTTTCCATTTTCCGGAACTGGATGAGGCCGTGGAGCATCCCCCAGAGCCAGATGGTATGGCGCCGCGCGTTGACCTTCCTGAAATCGCCCGACCTTATCCCCGCCTCGATCGCCTCGATGCAGAAGCCGAGGATCTTCCCGCCGGTCCTGTCGACCCTGTTCTTCAGGCGCGGGGGAAAGAGCTGTTCCGGGGTCGACAAAAAATAGGTGATGATGTCGTAGTAGTTCTTCTGCTTTTCGCTGAACTCGAGATACCCCAGGGCGACCGCCCTGATCTTGTCCTTCGGGGATGACGCGGCCGCCACGGCCTTCGCGATCCGGTCGTTCAGCATGGTCAGCCCCTCCTCCTGGAGAGCGGCAAAGATGTCTTCCTTATTGTGATAGTAGAGGTAGATGGTCCCCACGCTCAGCTCGGACAGCTTGGCTATCTGGTTGACCGTTGTCGCGTGCAGTCCCTTTTTAAGAAGGAGGGTCCTGGCCGCCTTGAGGATATGGTCCTTTCTCGCTTCCTTTTCCCGTTCCCTGCGTTCCTGTGATCCCATGGTTACCGCTCTCGGTTATCGTTCAATTTCAGAACGTAATTTTTCAGCCATCCGCCTTTCATAGAGCGCCGGCGCCAGCCGGTGGAGATAATAGGTGAGCTTCCCCACCGCCGTCAGCACGATGATGTTCTTTCGCTTCACGGCCCCCCGGAACACCGCCTCCGCCACATGGTCGGGGGTGTCCTGCCTGCCCACGGTCGACTGCGGGTGCTTCGTCACCTTCCCGTCTGAACCGAGGGCCCGTGTCTGCAGATTGGTCTTCGTGAAGCCGGGGCAGACCATCATGACATGGACGCCCAGGGGCCTCACCTCGGTCCGCAGGCTCTCGAAGAGCCCGTGCAGGGCGTGCTTGCTGGCGCTGTATCCGGTCCTTCCGAGCAGGGGGCTGTAGCCGGCATGGCTTGAGGTCACCACTATCATACCCTTTTTGTCTATCAAGCTTTTTATGGCCGCCCTGGCGCAATACAGGGCGCCGAAGAAATTGATGTCCATGACCCTCCGGTAAACGGACGGGTCCGTATCGATGAAGGGGCTCCGCTGGGTGATCCCGGCGTTCAAAGCCAGCACGTCAATGCCGCCCCAGCGCCGGATGATCTTCCCGATGACCGCCTCGCACTCCTTCTGATTGGCGACGTCGCAGGCATACGCGGCCGCCTCTACGCCGTCCGCCGCGAGCTCCCGGGCGAACCGCTGCGCCCCCTTCCGGTCCATGTCGATGACCGCTATCCGCGCCCCCGCCTTACCGAACCTGCGGCACAGGGCCGCGCCGATGCCGCTGGCCCCGCCGGTAACGGCCGCGACCTTGTTCTTGAAATCATAGTTTTGTTTCATGTCATGATTCCTTTCGTTTGCCCCTCGCCCCCCCGACCCCCTCTCCCTTTAAAAATTAAAAAAAGGAAAGGGGGAGCACCGGCAGTTCTCTTATTACGGTAACCCTCTCCTCTCTTCCACGCTCAAGGGGAGAGGGTGCGCAGAGCGCCGGTGAGGGTATTCCGCCTCTAGCTCTCCGCCTCCAGCACCACCTTCTCCACCTTATCCAGGTCCCGCTCGTAGAAAAACGAGCCGATGAAGAAAAGCACGGCAGCCACGACCAGGAAAGCGGGGAGGACCAACAGCGCGGTCTGTATGTCGTAATTATCCGACAGCGAGCCGACCACAATGGGGCCCAGCGACGAGCCCAGGATGTTCTGCACGATGACGCACAGGGCGTAGGATATGGCCCGGAGCCCCGGGTGCACCACGTCCTGCGTGACAGCCGCCGCGGCCGGCACGAAAGCCACCACCACCAGGCCCATGAGCAGGATAAAAATATACTGCGCATTGCCATTGAAAAAGACAAGACCGGTCGCGAGGAAAATCGCGGAGAGCAGCGCGACGATGACGGAAAACAGGAGGCGCGCGTTTTTCCTCTTTTTCAGCCACAGATCGGCGAGGAGCCCGCCGACCGGCGCCCCTACCAGGGCCAGGAGCATGACCGAGCCGCCCTTCATGCCAGCCTGGTCCATCGGGATGTTGTGCACGCGGTTGAAGAAGGTCGGGAGCCAGGTGATGAGCGACGTGGTCACGAAGGTCATGGCGGCAAACCCAAAATAGGTGAAGATCAGCGACGGCGTGTGAATGAACTCCCGGAAAACATCCATCTTGTTCATCCTGACCTTCGGCTTGCCCTCGTCACCGGCCTTCACGGTCTTGACCAGATCCACGGTCTTATAATCCTTGACGAAGAAAAAAAGGATGGCGACGATCAGCCCGGGAAGGGCGACCAGGCCGAAGGCGTGGCGCCATCCGAACTCCTTGGCTATGATGCCCCCCAGGGCTATCCCCACCGCGCTTCCCAGCGGTATGGAGGCGTTCCAGATCCCCATCATGCGGGAGCGCTTCTCCTCCGGGTAGAGGCCGGCGAGCATGGCCGTGCCGCCCGGCGCGTACCCGGCCTCGCCGATGCCGATGACGCAGCGGGCGGCGAAAAGCTGGCCGAAATTCTTCGTGAGGGCGCACACCGCGGTGGCGATGCTCCAGACGACCGCCATGAGGCCGATCGTCTTCTTGCGGCTCCAGCGGTCGACGAGCACCGAGGCGGGTATGGTAAACAGGACAATGGACCAGTAGATGGCGGAAACCAGCATGCCGCACTGGGCGTCGGTTATGCCCCACTCCTCCTTTATGTGGGGGAAGAGGGACGTGACCACCATGCGGTCCACGTAGTCAAAGAAATAGAGGAGGAACAGCAGGATGAAGATGTAGTTGGTATACCCCCTGGAGAGCTTGTATTCACGGGTCCCGCTTTGATCGTTCATCGTAATACCTCCTGTGGGATTTATGAAAAAATGCCTGTGCCGGCGGGGTCGCGCGACCCCGCCCTCAGTGTATATTTTTTTACGCCTTGTACGCCCCCAGGTTGGCCAGGGCGACGCTGCCCGGGCTGATCGTCGCGGGGTCCACCATGACATTGATGCACGCGGTCCTGCCCGACTTGAAGGCCGCCTCCAGGGCCGGCCTGATGTCCTCGGGCTTCTCAACCAAAGCGCCGAACCCGCCAAGGGCCTCCACCATCTTCTCGTAATGGACCATGCCCAGCTCGGTGCCGTCCTTGATGGCGTGGCCCAGCCGTATCTGCTGGCTGTGGGCGATCATGCCGAAGAGGGTGTCGTTGGCCACGACGGCGACAATGGGCAGGTTGTTCCGGACCGCGGTCTGGAACTCCATGAAGTTGAATCCCGCCGCGCCGTCTCCGATGACCAGAAGGACCCGCTTGTCCGGGTGCAAGAGCTTTGCCGCGTTGGCATACGGGATTCCCACGGCCAGGCAGCCGTAGAGGCCGTAATCGAGATAGCACCCGGCCTTCCGTACGGTGCGGGTCATCCCCATCCAGGTGGTGGTGTCGCCTCCGTCGGCCACGACGATGTCGTCCTCGCGGTCCATGAAGTCGTTGATCTCCCGTGCCAGCCGCATCGGGTGTATGGGAACGCCCTCCTTCTCCCACATCGGCTTCGCCTGGGCCTTGCCCGCGGCGTCGGCGGCCCTGACGGTCTCGACCCATTCGCCGTACTGTTTCGTGAGCTTCGCCCCGATCTTCCGCTCGTCGACGATGCGCGCCAGCTCCGCCACCATGGCCTTGATGTCGCTCACCACGCCCAGGTCCACGGAGCGGTTCCGGCCGATCTCCTCGGCCTCGATATCGACCTGGATGAACTTCGCGTTCGCGTTGAAAATATTGCCGAATATAAAGAAGAGAGTCAAGCGCGATCCGAGGAAGAGCACCAGGTCAGCCTGCGTATTGGCCACCAGGGACGCCCCGGGCCTGATGGCCAGGGCCGATTCAAAGCAGAGTGGGTGCGTGTCGGGAATGAGGCCCCGGGCCCCCGCCATGGTCATGGCCGGTATGCCGGTCTTTTCCACAAAGGATATGAGCTCCGGGCCGGCGTCGGCGTACCAGGCGCCGCTCCCGGCGATGAGGATCGGCTTTTTCGCCTGTTCGAGGAGGTCAACGATCTTCGACGCACCCTCCGCGTCGACGGCCTTTGACACGACCGTGCTCTTGTATGTTTTCACTTTGGCCATGTCCGGTTTCGCGTTCAGCACGTCCACGGGGATCTCAAGGTACACCGGGCCGGGACGTCCCTGCATGGCGTAGCGGAAGGCCATGTCGATAAATTCCGGTATCCGCTCCACGTTGTGGCAGACCAGCGCCTTTTTGACCATCGGCTGTATGACGGGCAGCTGGACCATGTCCTGGAGGTCAAGCTTTTCCGACATCTCGAGGCCCACGATGCCGGAGATGAGGATCACCGGCGCGTTGGCCAGACGGGCGCTCGCGATGCCCGTGAGGGCGTTGGTGAACCCCGGCCCGGCCGTCACCATGGCCACCGCGGGCTGACGCGTCATGCGCGCCATTGCCTCGGCCATGAAGACCGCCGCCTGCTCGTGGCGCACGCAGAAAAGCTTTACGCCGGTGTTTTCCAGAAACTCATAAATCGGGGTTATATGGCCGCCGCTTATGGTAAAAATATGCTTCACGCCGCGTTCTACAAGGGCTTCCGCGGCAAGTCTTCCGCCGATCATCTTGTCCATGTATATACTCCTAAAAATAATTTAAAATTACCGATCATTTCTATCGTTCCTTGGGCTCTCCTGAATGCCCCCTGAATCCCCCGGAGGGGGGCTTGTATTATAAGAACCAACCTTGAAGCCCCCCGCTGGGGGGCTGGGGGGCGTTTTGAGACAACCCTTCATAATCTCACAATTCCATCAGCTGGCCGCCGGTTATATTGATCGCCTGACCGGTCATGTACGAAGACGCGTCCGACGCCAGAAAGGCGACCAGGTTCGCCACCTCCTCCGGCGTTCCGATGCGCCCCAGGGGGATCGTCTTGCACATCTCCTTCTCTCGCTCCTCCACGGTCGTCTGGAACACCTTCGCCTCCAGTCCGAAGCGCCACCGCTCCAGGTCGGTCATGATCTGCCCGGGGCAGATGGCGTTCACGCGCACGCCGGCCCCGGCCAGCTCCTTCGCCATCACCTTGGTGAGCATGATGACCCCCGCCTTGGCCACCGCGTAGGCGCCGTTCATGACCGGCGGGAACTTGCCGGCGCGGGAGGCGTTGTTCACGATGCTGGCCGGTTTCCCCAGCATGTGGGGGAGCATCGCCTTTGACACCCTGAAGACGCCGTGGAGGTTGACGTCCACGGTCCTCATCCACGCCGTTTCGTCATAGGTGTGGACAGCGGCGGGGACCCCGAAGGAGGCTCCCGCGTTGTTGCAGAGGACGTCCAGGCGGTCAAAGCCCTTCTTCACCGCTTCGGCCATGGCAGCCACCGATTCCGCGCTTGAAACATCGACCGGCACTGCCAGGGTGCGGACCCCGAATTCCTTCCCGAGGGAACCGGCAATCTCCTGCATTTCCGCGGAGCCGCCCGTGGCGACCTGGCTGCCCGGGATTGACGCGGCGCCCAGGTCCGCGATTATGACATTGGCTCCGCACGAAGCCAGTTTCCGCGCCATGGCGTATCCCATGCCGGTCTTTTTCCCGGACCCGGTGATGAGGGCCGTTTTGCCTTTCAGATCGCTTACCATTTTCTTTCTCCCTGCGGGATGCCGCGCGGCGCTTTCCGGGCGGGGATCCATCCGGTCCGCTCCCCGGCCGGAAAGCGGTTTTTCCGGCAAGCCGCAATAAAGTGCTTGAAATAAGTTGTATTCATATTATGAATAATATTCATTATTTGAGAATATATCGGGAACGGTCCCCCCTGTCAATCCAAAAAGGCCGGGGGGACAATAAAAGGAAGCGGCAAGGACGGGGTCGACCGCACATGCAGGAACGGTACGAGCTGATATACGGCTACAAGCACTGTAAAAAAGAAATAGAGTACAGCGCCGGCTTCGTTGATTCAGAGGAAGAGGCCGCTGAATGGGCGCGCAGAATGAGCGATGGGGCCGGTCCGGCGGAGCCCCTGGCGGCGGACCCGCTCTGCGACTGCGAGGTTTCCTTCTGCCCGATGAAATTTCAAAGACCGTGGTATTCGTACCGCAAGGTCTCAGCCTAGCGTATTCTATCCTTTCACGCCCCTGCCGCCTCCCTGACCTCCCGGGCGATCTGGAGCTCCTCGTTTGCCGGGATGACCAGGGCCCGGACCGGACTGCCCGGCGCTGTTATCGTTTCCGCGTGGCGGCTGTTGGCCGCCCCATCAAGGACCGCTCCCGCGTGGGCCAGGCCCTCCAGGACGCCCCCGCGCAGATACGCCGAATTCTCCCCGATGCCGCCGGTGAAGACGACGGCGTCGACCCCGCCCATTTCCGCCGCATAGGCGCCTATGGTGCAGATGATCCGGTTGACCAGAATGTCGCTGGCGAGCTTCGAGGCCGCGTCGCCTGAGCGCGCTTTATCCTCGATCGTTTTGTAATGGCTGTCGACGCCCGACAGGCCCAGGAGGCCGGAGCGCTTGTTGACCAAGGTCCTGATCTCGCCGGGGGCGTACCCGCGGTCCATGAGAAAAAATATTATTTCGGGGTCAAATGACCCGCTCCGGGTCCCCATCGGCAGGCCCTCCAGGGGGGTGAATCCCATGGAGGTGTCGACGCTTTTCCCGTGCTTCACCGCGCAGATGCTCTGGCCGTTTCCCAGGTGGCAGGTGACGATCTTAAGCGACCGGATGTCGCGGCCCATGACCTCCGCGGCCCGGTGCGCGACGTACTTGTGATTGGTGCCGTGGAACCCGTATTTCCTGATGCCGTGTTTCCTGTACAGCTCCAGGGGCAGGCCGTAGAGGTAGACCGCCTCGGGCAGGGTCCGGTGGAATGCCGTGTCGAAGACGGCGTACTGCGGCAGTTCCGGGAGAGCGGCCCCGAGCTCGTCGACGCAGGCAAGGGCGACGGGATTATGGAGCGGGGCGAGGACGGAGATCTCGTCGAGGTATTCCAGCACCTCAGGCGTCAGCAGCGTCGCCCGGTCGTACCGCTCGCCGCCGTGGACGATGCGGTGGCCGATGACGGCGCCGCCGCCCAGCAGGTTGTCCCCGCGGAGCAGGCCCAGCACGTCGCCGATGGCGGAACGGTGGTCCCTCACCGTCAGCTCCGTCTTTTCCACCGTGCCGCGGCGGGTGATTATCCGCGCGCCCGCGGCTTTTCCCGCCGTTTCGCCGATATCGATATAATGGCCGGCCATTACGACGTCCGCGCCGTCCCCGCCAAAGAGCTTGAACTTAAGCGAGCTGCTGCCCGCGTTGATGACCAGGACGTTCATCGCCGCGCCGGCGCCTACACCGCGCTCAGGTGCCGGTACTTCGGCAGGTGCCTCACCGCGGGCTTGAAGGCGTCGCGGCGGAAGGGCTCCGCCAGCACCTTCTCGCCGCCCTCGATGACCGCGTTGATGACCGCGGCCTTGCCGCACTTCACCGCCTCGCGGACGACGTCCTTCACGTCGGCGTAGTTCTCCACCTTGAATCCCACCGCGCCCATGTCCTTCGCCAGCTGGGCGTAGTCCGGGTTCGTGAGGAGGTCGGCGCCGACGAAGCGGCTCTTGAAGAAGTCGATCTGGTTCTTCTTCTCCGCGCCCCACTCGTGGTTGTTGAACACCACGGCTATGACGGGGATGTCCTCGCGCACAGCGGTCATCACCTCCGAGAGACCGCTGATGCCGTAGGCGCCGTCCCCCTGGAGGGCGAAGACCGGCGTGTCCGGCGCGCCGACCTTCGCGCCCATGGCGGCGCCGTAGGCGAAGCCGCAGTTGCCCCAGGAGAGGGCCGACAGGTGCTGGCGCGGGCCGGTGAACCTCAGGTAGCTGTTGCAGATCGATGAGTTATTGCCGATGTCGGTGGCGACGATGGAGCCGTCGGGGATGGCGTCGGCGAGTTCCTTGATGAAGCGTCGGGGATGCATCAGCTTGTTCACGGATGATGACCATCCGTCGAGCTCCTCCTTCCACACCGCCTTTTCCTTCGCGATATCGGCCAGGCGCGCCGCGTCCTTCTTCCGGCCCCCGTCAACGGCCATCAGCGCCTTCAGGAGCTGCAGCGCGAATTCCCTGGCGTCAGCGACGATGCCCAGGTCAATCTTCTTCGAGACGCCCAGCTGGGTGCCGTCGATGTCGACCTGGATCAGTTTCGCCGATGTGGGCCAGTAGTCGATATCGTACTGCGGCAGGGTGCCGAAGGGTCCCAGGCGCGTCCCCAGGGCGAGGACCGCGTCCGCCTTCGCGATGGAGCGCATCGCGGCCTTGGAGCCGCAGTAGCCGATGGGGCCGACGGCCAACTCGTGGCCGGCCGGGAAGGTGTCATTGTGGAGATAGGTGTTCACCACCGGGGCGGTGAGGAACTCCGCCAGGGCCTTGACCTCTTCGATGGCGTCGGCCATGGAAACGCCGCCCCCGGCGAGGACGACCGGGTTCTTGGCCCGGGCGAGAATCTCGGCCGCTTTTTTGATCAGCCCTTCAGGGCCGCTGCCGTAATTCACGTCGCCCGATCTGTATATCTCGCAGTCGATGTCGCCGTAGAAGAAGTCCCGGGGGATGTTGAGCTGCGCCGGGCCGGAAAGGAGCTTCGCCATGTAAAAGCACCTGCGCGTCAGCTCCGCCATGCGCTCGGGCCGGTTGACCCGCACCTGGAACTTCGTGCACTTTTCAAACCAGGGCATCTGGTCCAGTTCCTGGAACCCGCCGGTGCCGATGCCCATGCTCCCGGTCTCCGGCGTGATGGCCACGACCGGGGAATGGGCCCAGAAGGCGGCGGTGATGGCGGATATGAAGTTGGCCGCACCGGGACCGTTCTGGGCGATGCAGGTCTGCGGCCGCCCCGTTACCCGGGCATACCCGTCGGCCGCGTGGGCCGCCGCCTGCTCGTGTGCCACGGAAATGAAGCGTATCCCCGCTGTCGGGAAAAGGTCAAGGGCGTCCATGTAGGCGCTGCCGACGATCCCGAAGGTGTTGGTTATCCCCTCGGCGACCAGTGTTTCAACGAAAGCTTCGGACGGGGTCATTTTTGTCATATCAGCCTCCAGCGGGATGAAATATTGAATTATATTCAATATGTGAACTATATTCAGTAAGCTTGTGGTGTCAATGACTTTTTTGATTTATTTTATTCTCGACTTCCCATGATCAGGCCGGCATAATCACCTATGATAGATTTTCGATCGTACAGGAGATATCATGCCAAAAACAGCAAAAAGTAAATCGTTCTATAAGCGGGACATTCTTCCTGCACCGGAAAGCCTTGTCGAAGGGGGGAAAATCAACTTCGGCACCTTCAATGCCCCCTTCAGGAACGTCAATCCCCTTGACGCTGCCCGGGTCTTCGGCTTTCCCCTTCCGCGATTTCTGAAAAACATGCGCCTGAAGGAATGGGAGGCCTTCCAGCTGGGGAACGACGATTTCTTTATCCTTGCCGTCATTTACAACCAGAAGGTGGGGACCCTGGTCCAGTTCATTCTCTGCGACAAAAAAAAGAACCGCATGACCAAATACGAAAAAAAAGTGCCGTCATGGCGGACCCGCGTCCCCTCGTCCCTCGGCCACACCCGGGCCCGCTATGTCTCGGACAACTTCCGCCTGGACATCCACAACAGGCTGGACCGGGGAAGGATCTTCATCGATGTCGCCATAGACGGCGACAGGGAGCTGCCGCCGCTGTACGGGCACTTCGAAGCGTTCCATGAGGCGGGATCGGCCAGGCCCCTGGTGGTGAGCCTCCCCTTCGCCTCTAACCGCGGCATGTACTCCCACAAGTGCCTGATGCCGATGGAGGGCGTCCTGTTCACGGGGGGACAGCGCATCGATTTCGCGCGCAGGAGCAGCTTTGCCATCGTCGACGACCACAAGGGATACTATCCCTACATATTACAATACGACTGGGTCACGGGGGCGGGTTTCACCGCGAAGGGCCTCACCGGCTTCAACCTGACCGACAACCAGGTCACGGACAGGGAACGCTACAACGAGAACTGCCTCTGGCTGGGAAAGGAGCTGCACCTCCTGCCCCCGGTGGCCTTCTCCAGGCCCAACGGGGTCCATGACAGATGGTCCGTCAAGGACGAATACGGGATGGTGGACATCACCTTCACGCCGGTCTTCGACAACCCCCTGAAAATGAACCTGGTCGCGATCAGGACCGACTACCACGGCCCCTTCGGCCATTATGACGGCGTCATACGGACATCAAAGGGCGGGAAGATCTCCGTGAAGGGATTGTACGGCATGGGGGAGAAAAAGTACTTCCGCGGGTAGCGGCCGAGCAGTTCCTTCAGCGCTTCTATTCTCATGACATTACGCCGGCGAACTGCGATTAAATCCAGTTCACCCTTTCATACAGCGAAACAAGTGTCGACTATTTTTTCCATGCCTGAGTGCGGCGGGGAACAGGCAAATAAAGCTTGATTTAAATTGATTACAATTTTTTCATATTAGAATACAAGATGTATCGCTTCGCCTGAAATGACAGCTCACAGACACAAATGAAGACACTGAAACAGATCCTCCTGTCCGTATCGATCGCCGCCGCTGCCGCGGCGGCGCTGGCAGTGAACGTCATCATCCTTCTGAACACGGATATGGCGCAGAAAAAGGCCCGGCAGGCCATCAACGGCATGATACCCGGCTCGATAACATGGGATCACCTCAGCATCTCGCCGCTGACGGGAAGGGTCGAGATACGGAAGGCGGTCCTCGCCGGCACAGACCGCCGCGCAATAGCGCGGTTTGACCGTCTCACCGCGCGCCTGTGGGTCCCGTCGGCGCTGCGGGGAAAGCTGGACATCGTCGACGCCCGCCTTGAAAAACCGGAATGTTTCCTCGAACTGGACGGCGACGGAAGGCTGAACATCGTGAAGGCCCTGGGGATACAGCCGAAACAGAGAAAGACCGACAGCGCGCCGGGCCGTCTCCCGGGATTTCTTATGGTCAGGCGCTGCGTGCTGGTGCGGGGGCGCTTCGGCTTTGCCCGGCCCGCGGGGAATTTCGCCCTTGACGTCAGGGAAATCACGTGCACCGCTGGGCTCGATTTCGCCGACGAGACAGGCACGATAGACCTGGCCGTCGGCGGCGGCAGCTTCACGGTCAAAGGCCGGAGGACGGACCTGAAACACCTGGCGCTGGAAAGCGGCGTCAGCAGGGGGATGGCGGAGCGGCTCCGCATCAAGCTGCAGACCACCGCGTCGGACATGGCGGTCAGGGGAGCAATTAAAGAGCTTTTCAGGAATCCGTCCTTTGACATCGGCGGGGAATTTTCCCTGTCGCTTTCGGAATTGCGCGACATCCTGAACGTTCAGCGCCCCCTGGACGGCACCGTGACCGGCTCCCTCACGGGACGCGGCACGGTGAACAATCCGTCCCTATCTTTTTCAGCGCGCTACTCCGGCGGAAGCATCCTCGGAAGCGCCACGGGCCCCATCAGCGCCGACCTGACCATGAAGGACCGGGTGGTCTCCATCAGCACCCTGCGGGCATACGCCGGCGCCGGTTATCTTGAACTTTACGGCTCATTGGACATGAGAAACGCCTTCCCCGACGGCTTCATCAGGCCCAACCGCGATAATGACAGGACAACATACAATCTCGCCGCGACGTCCCGGGGCTTCGATATCCGGGGCGTCCCCGGCATTGCCGGCGCGGCGCGGGGGCTTATCGATGCGGACTGCGCGCTGTCCGGCACCGGCTTCTCGCCCGGCGCCGCCTCGGTCGACCTGTCGGTGAAGGGCGCCATAGCGCGCTTTTCCCTCGCGGAAAATGCCGTGCCGGCAACCCTGACCCTGAACGCCCGGGCCGTCATGAGGGATGGGGTCATCCAGGTCAGCGCCCTTGAAGCGCTCCTGGGGAACGCCCGCCTCCGGGCCGCGGGCTCCTTCACCGCGGCCGGGAAGGCGCTGCAGGCGTCTTTCTCATTGGAAAGCCCCGACATCGCCCCTGAAGCAGCGTCCCTGGGCCTGGGGGGCTGCGGCGGAAAGCTGACGGCCGGCGGAACCCTTTCCGGGACCTTCCGGCGTCCCGCTATCATCGCCGCCCTGGCCGGGGGCGCGGTGCGGTTCAGGGACATCGCTGTCGGCGACATGACGGTGCGCGGGTCCCTTGATGAGACCGGCACCGTGGCGATCGACACATTCCTTCTGACGAACGGCGAATCAAGGATATCCCTGACCGGCGGCGCCGGTATTTTCGACGAGGGATTTACGCCCAGGCGGGACCCCGCCTTGAACCTGAACATAGAAACATGCACGGTGAATGCCGGGGACTTCATCCCCGGCTACGCAGGCCGCATCTCCCTGACGGGCCGGCTGTCGGGGAGCGCCCTGAACCCGGCGGGCTCCCTTGCCATGACCGGCGAGGGCATCGACCTCGGATTCCAGAAATTCCAGGCATGCAATGGTTCAATCAGCTTCAGGGACGGGAAAGCCTGGATCGACCATCTGGCGTTCTCGATTTCCCCGGGAGAGGCGGTCCGGTGCAGCGGGTGGATCGGAACAGACCTTGCCTATGACCTTTCCCTTGATTCGGACCCGGTCTCCCTTGCCGGCATACGGGCCGTCGACACCGGCGGCGGACTGCGGGGCCGCATCAGGCTTGACCTGAAGGGAAGCGGTTCGCTCCGCAATCCGTCGCTGGACGGATCGGTTTCGGTCACGCGCCTCGCCGTGAATGATTCCCCCTACGATGATATGGCCCTGAAACTGGCCGTGCGTGACCGCCGGATCACAGTCAGGGGGAAGTTGAACTTCGACGTTGAAGGGTCGTATAATTTCGCAAGCAGGCGGTTCACGGTCGCCGCTCTCTTCAACAAAACCGACCTGGCCCCGTACCTTTCGGCCGCGGGAAGAAAAAGCCTCGGCGGCACCGTGACGGGAACAATTCGTGCCGAGGGGAGCGTCCTCGCCCCGGACAGGGCCACCCTGGACGTGCGCCTTTCCCAGCTTGAGCTGGTCAGCGCCGGTGAACGGCTGGTCACGTCCTCCCGGTTCGACGCGCGGGCGGCCGGGGGGACACTGGTCATCCCCGGCATACGGCTGGCGCTTCTCGACGACGGCTGGGTCCGCATCAGCGGCGGGGGCGCCATTGACAGGGCGCTGAACATCAGCCTGGACAGCGCCATCCCCCTCCACCTGGCCAACCGGTTCACGAACAACCTCACGAGTTTTTCGGGGACCCTCGCGGCAAAGGGCGGAATAACGGGGACCAGGTCCCATCCATACGTCAACGCCGATGCCAGGCTGGACAACATCGGGTTTTCCATTCCGTCAATAAGCAACGAGGTGCGGGAGCTGAACGGTACGCTATCCTTCACGCCGGAGCGGATCACGCTTCATGACATCCGCGGTCTCATGGGCCAGGGACGGTTCCGGATAACGGGCGCCGCGGGGATCCGGGGCCTGAAACTCCGCGATATCAGGATGGACGCCGCGGCCCGCAACATCTCGATCGAGATACCGGACACGATGCAGATGACCTTTGACGCCGACGCCGGGATCACCGGCACGTATCCCCGGATCAAGGTCAGGGGCAATTTCACCCTCCTGGACGGCATCTACTTTCAGGACCTGGTCCTGCGTCCCCTTGAAGATATCGGGACCATTGCCGGCCGCAGGGCGAAGGCCTCGCAGGACAGCACGGGAAAAACCCTGATGGACGCCATGGCCATGGACGTGGCCGTCATAAGCAGGCGCCCCTTTGCCGTTGACAACAACATCGCCAGCCTGAGGATCACCACCGACCTGAGGATGGTCGGCACCCTGGCGAACCCCCTCCTGAGCGGCAGCGCCCGCGTCGAGAGCGGGGTGGTGCATTACCTGGGAAGGGACTTCGACATCGTCAGGGGAAAACTGGACTTCATCAATCCCTACCGGAACGACCCGCTCATCAGCATCAACAGCAACGCCAGGATCCAGAAATGGCTGGTCTCGATAGCCATCACGGGAACCCCGGCCGCGCTCAAGTACGAACTGTCCTCAAGCCCGGTGCTGGACTCGAACAACATTCTCTCCCTGGTCATGCTCGGGAAAACCGCCGGCGGCTCCATGTCCTACACGCCCACCGACCTCCTCGGGCAGATGATCGCCTTCAATTACGGCGGGCAGATAAAGAAGACGACCGGCATCGACAGCATCGAGGTGAAGGCGCAGGATTCGCAGGACCGGGGCGCCTTCAAGGGGCAGGTCGTCACCATAGGCAAAAACCTGGACCGGCGGTTCAGCGTGTACTACTCCATCGGGAAAGACAGCCGCGAGATACGGACCGGCTCGGCGGTGAAATACAAACTGAGCGACGGCGTGCTGCTGAACCTGGATTACGATTCCCGGGGCAAGGTGGGGATCGACATGCAGTACAACAAGGAATTCCGGTAAGGCGCCATGACATTTCGACACTGGACACAACCGAGCCGGGCCCGAACGCTCATTGCCGCCATCGCCCTTTTCCTGGCCGGATCCCCGCCCGTCCCGGGCGCGGCCGGGGCCGCCGGGGAAGAGACGTTGGCGCGGTTCCAGGGAGCCCGCGTCGGCTCCGTCGCCATTCGGTTCCATGATTTCAACGGCCGCGAGGACATCGGCGAATGGACGGCGGCGGCGAGAAACGCGGTCCGTCTAAAGGAAGGAGACATTTTCACCTCCTCACTGCTTGAAGACTCGAAGAAGTCCCTGGCGCTGATGAACCGGTTCTCGGCAATACGGGTCGACGCCCGTACCGAGAGGGGCCTGCTGGCCGTCGAATTTCACCTGACGCCGCACCGGTTCATCAGGAACATCGTCATACGGGGAAACGGACCGATCCTGGAAAACGAGATTACCGGCGTCATGTCCATCCATGAGGGCACCGTTTTCAGGCCGGAGCAGCTCCCCGAACAGGAAAGGCTGGTGAGGGAAAAGTTCATTGCCGAGGGATACATCGATCCGGCGGTGACGGCACGGGGCGAACGGAGCGCAGGCGACGGCAATTACACAGTGCGGGTTGACATCCGTCCCGGTCCCTATTTTTCATACGGCGGCATACTCCTGCAGGGGAACCGGGCCATGTCAGACATCGAAATCAGATACCGGCTTTACTCCGAAACATTCCGCTTTATAGAATCCGAATTCAGGAAAAACATCGGCGCGATCAGGAAGGCCTACTGGGGCAGGGGCTATCCCGAAGCGGACATACGGTACACGTTGAACAGGGACAGGGCGAACGGCGTGGTGGACATCGGCATCACCGTCCATGAGGGCCCGAAATACAGGATAGCCTTTTCAGGCAACAGGCGCTTCTGGGACATCACCCTAAGGAAGAGCCTCGTGCTGTCCGAGCGGGGCAATGCCGGCGATGCCGGCGCGAGAAAAAGCGCCCAGAATATAACGGCCCTGTACAAGACAAAGGGCTATCCCGGCGCGCGGGTCAAGCCGGACGTCAGGCCGAGCAGTGACGGGAAGATGGAACGGAAGGCCCTTACCTTCGTCATCGACGAAGGGCCCCGCGTCGACGTCGCGCGGCTCCAGGTCATCGGCAACGCCTCGTTCAGCGAAAAGACCATACTGGGCATGATGGGGACCGGGGAGTCGGGGAGGATAATAAAAAGGATCTTCGATGCCGATGTACTGGAAAATGACCTCCTCGTCATCAGGTCATTCTACCTCAAGAAGGGCTTTCTCGACGCCCGGGTCACGTCCCGCGTGCGGATGACGTCCGACCGAAAGCGGGCCCTGGTGCAGGTGAACATCTCCGAGGGGACCGCAACGGCCGTATCCTCCGTGTCGTTCAGCGGAAACCGCGCGGTCACCGATGAAGAGATGCGGAAAAAAATCTCCCTCGCGCCGGGGAACCCTTACCAGGAAGCCGACATGACCGCGGCTGAAAACCTGATATCCTCCCTTATTTCCGCAAAGGGGTATCCCTATGTCCAGGTGAAGGGGACCGCCGTCATTTCCGCCGACCGCACGAAGGCGGACATCGTTTTCAGGATACACGAGGGAAGGCAGGTCAGACTCGGGACCGTCAATTTTTCAGGGAACATGCGGACCAGGACATCCTATCTGATGAAGCAGCTTTCACTCAAACCCGGCGATCCCCTGTCAATACAGCGGGTGCTGGAGGAATACAAGAACATCAGCGACATCGACATATTCCAGACGGTCAACCTGACCACCTTCGGCATCGAGGAAAAGAGGGAGCGCGCCGACCTCTTCATAGACGTGATGGAGAAAAAGCCCTTCCTCCTCGGCTTCGGCGGCGGCTACAACTCGGAAAAGGGGCTTTTCGCCCACACCTCCTTCGAGGACCGGAACTTCCTGGGCAGGTACAAGTCGGCGTGGATCAGGGGCGAAGTCGCGGAGACCGGCTACAGGGCCTCTGCCGGATTGACCGAACCGAGGCTCATCGGCACGCGGGCCTCCGCCACGGTCAGCTTTTCCATCGAGAGGGAAAAAGAGTTCAACCAGAGTTTCGGCACCTTGGCCTACGGGCCCGCCTGCTCGATCAAGTCGGCATGGTTCGACGGCCTGACCGCCGGACTGGGCGCGAGCTACCAGGAACGGAAAATGACCGGATATTTTTCCGCCTCCGACTACACCGACCCGGACAAGACCAGCCAGTTCCATCTCAGGAGGATCCTCCTCCTCTCCGCCGCCCTCAATTACGACCGGAGGGATTCCTTCATCAGGCCCCGGAACGGTTTCCAGACATCGCTTAATGTCGATGTCTCCGTGGACCTGACCCGGCCGAAAAATCAATTTTTCACCCATGCGTATTCGGACAATTTCATCAAGTACCAGTACGGCCTCAAATTCTACGTCACACCCTGGTCGCGCCTCACCTTCGCCGCCCATGCCATGCTGGGCTATATCCTGCCATCTACCGGGGCGAAGGGGGTCATCAGCGACCAGCTCTTTTATCTCGGCGGCATCGGGGACGTCCGGGGGTTCAAGGAGAACATGCTCAAGCGGGACGAGTTCAACAAGCCGGTCGGGGGACGCGCGTCAGTGGCCGCCAGCGTTGAAGCGCGCCTGGACCTGGGGTTCAACTTCGAGTTGAGCGGCTTTTTCGACGCGGGAAGGATCGACAACTGCTTTTACGATTTCTACCGGATGCGCATGTCCGCCGGGGCCGGCCTGCGCTACCTGACCCCCGTGGGCCCCATCGGCCTTCTCTACGGGTTCAAGATCCACAGGCTGAAGAGCGAGGACCTGGGAATGCTGCACGTGTCAATCGGCTACACCTTCTAGCGGCCCCGCCTGCTGCCGGGGCGGGACAATCACCTGAGCCCCCTGATTTTTTCGCCGGAGAATTCATTGATGGAAACGCCCAGCCGCACGCGGTTGAGCTTGAGCTGCAGCAGGGCCCTCTCGTAATCGTCCCGGGCGCCCTGCAGGCCGGTGAGGGACACCAGCACGTCCAGAATCGTCACCTGGTTCAGCCGGTATTCGTTCGACACGACCTGGTAGTTCTGCTCCGCCGACGCCAGGGCCTTGCGGTACGCGTCCATCTCGACCTTTGAGCCTTCCCACGTCTGGTAGGAGTCGAGGATGTCCTTCCGGGCGAGGCGCACGGCCTGGGAGAAGCCCAGGTCCGCCTGGCGCTTCTTTGAGTTGGCCTCCCTGACCTTCGCGAAGGTGATGTCCCCGCCGAAAATAGGAAGCTCCGCGCCGAGGGAGAAATAATAGTCCCGGGACTTGATCGGGTTGCCGTTGTTCAGCCGCGACCCCAGGAGCGAAGCGGCGGGATTTGACGACAGGGCCAGCTGCGTCATCTGCTTGCTCCTGTCAATCTTATACATCGAATCCTGCCACAGGAAATAACTCCCCTCAAAATAGACGCTGGGCAGGTGGGTCCCGTACGCCGCCAGGACCCCGGCCTTTGAATATTCAGTCTGCTCCTTGGCGGCCCTGACGTCCCAGCGGTCATCCACGATTTTTTCAGTGTCCTTCAGGGTGAAGTGCGGGTCATTCAGGTTAAGCGTGTCCGCGAGGACGTAGTCGGACTCGATCCCCGTCATCGCCGCGAATACAAGCCTCGCGTGCTCCAGGCCGGTGCGAATCGACTTTACGCGGGCCTGCAGTGAATAGATCTGGGCATTGGTCCTCAAAAGGTCGCTCTGCCTGCTCCGCCCTATCTCGACCCGCCGCCTGATTTCGGCCAGGGTCTTGTTGTGAAGCTCCAGCAGCTGCTCGTTGTTATTCAGGTCGTGCTCCATGAGCAGCACCGTGTAATAGGCGGTGCCGACGTCCATCAGCATCTGGTTCGCGTTATTATTGAGCTGGTACTCCCTGATCTTCCGATCCGACCACGCGGCCTTGATCTGGGAGGCCTCCCTGAGGCCGGTGACGATGGGCTGGCGCAGGTACAGGCTCACGGCTGACCGGGCCAGGTTGATATACCTGGTGTCCGGCTCCGGGAAGGCCTTGTTCGCCCGAAGGGAAAAATAGGGGAGGAAGGACTCGATGGCCTGGAGCTTCCGCTCCTCCGCCTGGATCGCGTTCTCGCCTTCAATGGCCATGCGCTCGGTTTTATGGACCGCCAGGGCGAAGGCGTCGAAAAGGGTTATTTCTTTTTTCGCTGCCGCGGCCCTGACGTCCTCGTCGGTGATGCCGGTGGCCCGGCGTATCACTTTTTTCACGTCATCGTCCACGGCGTAGAGGGATGCGGCTATGGACGCGGCGGCCAGAAGCCCCAGCAGCATGGCTACCATGGGCCTGTTTTTAAAGAAATTGTTGGCTATTTGAAATTTCATAGGTACAACGTGTCGGATCCCATATAATCTTCGTAACTATTCAGCGAACAATCCTGCCCGATAATGAAAAAATATCAAGAAATTTACATTTTTTAACGATATCACCAGGCACCCCCGACCTCCTGAGGGGCGCGAAAGATAACATTTTACGTCTGTCATCGCGAGGCGTAAACCGAAGAAGAAATATTGATGACGGCAGCAAACAGGATACGAGGCCATATCATTTTTCATCTTATTATCATGATTGTTTCGCTGCGCTCGCAATGGCATGGTATACATCAATACCATTCCCGCGCGCCCCCCTCCGGGGGACGGGGTGGGGGGTAAATGGGAATAAATTATATATAACTTTTTTCAACATGGATACAGTATTTTATTTGCATCTCCCGAGCATTCGATACTATTATGCAACAGATAAGCACTTCACGGTAAAACCGGCGCCGGCAGCAATCATGACCCTTTCAGACATATCGATAAAGAACACCGTTTTCGCCTGGATCCTCATGTTCGGCCTCATCATCTTCGGGGCCATCGGCTTCAGCCGCATGGGGATAAGCCAGATGCCCGACGTTGATTTCCCGGTCATCACCGTCACCGTCAGCTGGGTGGGCGCCTCCCCGGAAACCATGGAATCCTCCATAGCCGACGTCCTGGAGGACTCCGTCATGACCATCGAGGGCATCAGGAACATAAGCTCGACCTCCATGGAGGGCCTGTCGAACATCACCATAGAATTCGAGCTGTCCCGCGACGTGGACACGGCCCTGCAGGAGGTCCAGACCAAGATCCTCCAGGCCCAGCGGAACCTGCCTACCGATATCGATCCGCCCATCGTGACCAAGTCGAACCCCGAGGACAATCCCATCATGTTCACGTCCCTGAGCGGAACGGCGACCGCCAGAGAAAAAGTGCTTTTCATGCGCGACCGCCTGAAGGACGCCATAACCACCATCGAGGGGGTCGGCGACGTGCGCATGGGCGGCTACGTCGACCCCAACATGCGGATATGGCTCAACACCGACCGGATGGCCGGCCAGGAGATCACCGTCGACGACATCATCAATACCGTCACAAGCCAACATACCCTTACCCCCTCCGGCTACATAGAAAGCGGCCCCCGGGAAGCCAACGTCCGGGTCATGAGCGAAGCGGGCACGCCGGAGGAATTCAAGCGGCTCATCATAACCCGGCGAGGCGGCGAGCCCATCTGGAAGCCGATACGGCTCGGCGACGTGGCCACCGTGGAGGAAGGGACCGCGGACGTCAGGCGGATGGCCCGCTTCAAGGGCGTGCCGGCGGTCGGCCTGGGCGTCATCAAGCAGCGGGGCTCCAACGCCGTGGCGGTCGCCCGCAAGGTAAAGGAAAAGATACAGGCCCTCAACCTCTCGGGCATGATCCCCAAGAACATGAAGATGAACATCTCCTTCGACAGCACCAAGTTCATCGAGGATTCCACCAACGAGCTCCTGTTCACCCTGACCATGTCGGTCATACTGACCTCGATCGTCTGCTGGCTCTTCCTCGGCTCCTGGAGTTCCGCCTTCAATGTCATACTGGCCATACCGACGTCACTTATCGGGTCCTTCATCGTGCTCTATTTCCTCGGCTTCACCCTCAACACCTTCACCCTGCTGGGGCTTTCCCTGGTCATCGGCATCGTCGTGGACGACGCCATCATGGTAATGGAAAACATCGTGCGGTACTTCGAGGGAGGCATGAGCCGCGTCAAGGCGGCCATCGTGGGCGCCCGGGAAATCACCTCCGCGGCGGTTGCCGCCTCCCTTGCCATCCTGGCCATCTTCATCCCGGTCGTCTTCATGAAGGGCATCATCGGAAAATTCTTCTTCCAGTTCGGTGTCACCATTTCCGTGGCAGTCATCCTGTCGCTCCTGGAGGCCCTGACCCTGGCGCCGATGCGCTGTTCCCAGATGCTCCAGACCGGCAAGGAAAACAGGCTCGGCCGGGCCATGGACGGCTTCATGGACTTCGTTGCCTCGAAATACCGGGGCGCCCTCGGGTGGTGCCTTGACAACCGGTGGAAGGTGCTGGGCGCCGCGTCGGCGGTCTTTGCCGTGTCACTGCTCCTCCTCCCGGGCATGCGCAAGGAATTCGTGCCGCCCCAGGACCAGGGGATTTTCATCGCCACCGTCAGGACCCCCCTCGGCTCGTCCCTCGAATTCACCGACTCGGTCGTCAGGAAAATCGAGGCCATGCTGAAGGAGCGGCCCGAGGTCGAGAAATACTTCGGCAACATCGGCGGCTTCCAGGGGGGACTGGTGAACCAGGGGACGATCTTCATCACCCTGAAGGACTACCAGAAGCGTCCCGCCGTAGCGCCTTTCAAGAAGAAGCCCACGCAACAGCAATTCATGGGATTCATCAGGGAAAAGGTCAGGAAGATTCCCGGCGTCTATACCGCGAACATGATGGACCTGTCCCAGGCGGGCTTCACCGCCAAGCGCGGCTTCCCGATCCAGTTCTCCGTCCAGGGCCCGGACTGGGAAAAGCTCGCCGTCTACAGCAAGACGATGATGGAGCGGATGGATAAATCCGGCCTGGTCACCGACGTCGACACCGATTACCAGCTCGGCATGCCGGAGGTGCGGGTGACCCCGGACCGGGACCGCGCCCGGGACCGCGGCGTCACCATCACGAACATCGCCAACACCATCAGCGCCGCCGTGGGGAGCCTCCGCGTCGCGAAGTACACCGGCGAGTCGGGGCGGCGCGATGACGTGCGCATCAAGCTCCTTGACCGCTACAACCGCGCGCCCGGCGACATCAGCCGCATCAAGGTGCGCAACATCCACGGCGAGATGGTACCCCTCTCCAGCGTTGTCCATATTACCGAGAGACCATCGTACCTGACCATCACGCGGTACAACCGGGAGCGTGCCATCAACGTATTCGCCAACATCGGCCCTGATAAGTCCCAGTCAGATATCCTGAATTTCATAGAGAAGACCGCCCGGCAGGTGCTCCCTCACGGTTATCACATCACCTTCTCGGGAAGCTCGGAGACCTTCAAGGAATCCTTCGAGAGCCTCATCTTCGCCCTGGCCCTGGGCATCGTCGTCGCCTACATGATCCTCGGGTCCCAGTACAACAGCTTCCTGCACCCGGTCATCATACTCCTTGCGCTCCCCTTCAGCGCGAGCGGCGCCTTCATAGCCATGCGCCTCACCGGGGTATCACTGAACATCTACAGCATGATCGGCCTGCTCCTCCTGATGGGCATCGTGAAAAAGAATTCCATCATGCTGGTCGATTTCACCAACGCGCGCCGCGTCGCCGGCATGGGCGTCCACGACGCCCTCCTCGACGCGTGCCCCGTCAGGCTGCGGCCCATCATGATGACATCGATAGCCACGATAGCCGCGGCGATACCGCCGGCCATGTCGCTGGGCCCCGGCGCGGAAACGACGCGGCCCATGGGCATCGTGGTCATCGGCGGCGTGTTCCTGTCGACCATGCTCACCCTCTTCGTGGTGCCCTGCGCCTACAGCCTGTTGAGCCGGTTTGAAAGCACCCGGCACCAGAAGGAGCTCCATGAGGCCCTTGAGTCCCTGGGCGAGATAAAGAACTAATCGGTGAAATGCCGCGGCTCTGCCGCGGTCGTGACGGCCTCGCCGCTCATGAGCCTAGCGCGGAGCCCTTCGATCTTCGGCAGTTCGTATTCAAAAAAGAATTTCATGACAAGCAGCTTGCCTTCGAGGAAGTCCCGGTCGGCTTCCGAGCTGCCGGCAAGGGCCCTGACGGCCGCCATCCCCTGGAGGAGCCACTGCCACGCGATGCAGATGATCCCGGAGAATTCAAGGTACAGTGTCGCGTCCGCGAGAAAACGGTCGATCTCGCCCTTTACCGCAAAACCGACCAGGGCCCCGGTCACCTGCCTCAGATGTTCCACGGCCGCCTTCAGTTTTTCCGCGTACGGCTTGAGGTCAGCGACGGCCCGGGCGGCCTCGATCGTCTTTCCCAGCTCTTCCAGGTAAATACCCGCGGCCCTACCCTTGTGCATGGTGACCTTCCTGCCCAGGAGGTCCATGGCCTGGATGCCGGTCGTGCCCTCGTGGATCGGGTGGATGCGCATGTCCCGCAGGTACTGTTCCAGCGGGAACTCGTCGCTGTAGCCGTACCCGCCCAGGCACTGGAGGGCCAGGCTGGTTGAAATGACGCCCATTTCCGACGGATAGGTCTTCACCATCGGCGTGATAAAATCAAGGAGCAGTTCAAGGCGCTCCTTCTCCTCCCCGGAGGCTATGCCCGCGGCATCGACGAGCCTGCCGGCGTACACGATGAGGGAGAGGCCGCCCTCCACGATGGCCCGCTGCTGCAGCAGCATCCGCTTCACGTCCGCGTGTTCGATGATGGGCACCGGGGGCTTCTCCGGGTCCTTTTCGGTTACTGACCGGCCCTGGAGCCGCTCGCGCGCGTACTCGAGGGCGGCGTGATAGGCGGCGGACGCTATGGCGGCGGCGCCCAGGCCTACGTTTATTCGGGCCTCGTTCATCATCTGGAACATGCACGAGAGCCCCCTGTTCGGCTCGCCCACGAGCCAGCCGCGGCAGTCGCCGCTCTCGCCCATGCTGAGCTGGGCGATCGGCGCGCCCCGGTAGCCCATCTTGTGATAACACCCGGCGCAGCTGACGTCGTTGAACTCGAGCTGTTCCGCAGAGACGGGACGGTATTTGGGAACGACGAAGAGGGACAGTCCCTTGACGCCGGCCGGGGCGCCCTTGATGCGGGCCAACATCAGGTGCACGATATTTTCCGCCATGTCATGGTCGCCGGCCGATATGAAGGTCTTCTGGCCCCTGATCAGGTAGTAGCCTTTGTCCGTGGGCTCGGCGGAGGCGCGCACGTCGCCGAGGGAGCTCCCCGCCTCGGGTTCGGTGAGGGCCATCGTGCCCTGCCACCTTCCCTCGACCATCCGCTCGACATAGGTCTTGCGCAGTTCCTCGGACCCGAAGCTGAGAATGAGATTCACCGCCCCCGTGGTGAGGCCGGGGTACACGCTCAGGGAATAGTTCGCGGAGGCGAAGATGAACTGGCAGGCGTTGAACACTGACACGGGCATCTGCTGCCCTCCCCGGTCATAGGGGAAGATGGCGCTGATCCATCCCCCCTCCCCCGCCAGGGCCATGAACTCCTTCACTTTCGGGTGGACGCGGATAGTGCCGTCGACGTACTTCGGCGGGTTTTTGTCCATTTCGGAAAAGACCGGAAACATGTGCTCCACGGCGATCTTCTTCGCCGTTCCCACGATCATGTCCACGCTCTCCCTGGTGTATTCGCCGAAGCGTTCGGACGCGAGGAGTGACCCGATGTCATGGACGTTAAACAGGGTGAACGCAAGATTCTTCTCGCTGAAAAAACGCTCTGCCATATCATATACCTCCGATAATCTGATGACGTCATTGCGAGGCATGCAACGACGAAACGCTCGCAAGCGCGGCCATGGTCGCTTCGATCATATCCTCGCGGAACTTCTCCGCATCTTCTTCATCGATATACAAGTGCTTGAAATGCCGGTATCCCTCGTACATGGCAATGATGATCTCCGCCGCGCGCTTCGGGTCGCGGATGCCGGCCCCGCCGGCGTCATGAATCTTCGCCATCTCTCCGATGATGAGCTTTTTCAGGATGGCATACATGTCCTTCAGCCTCGCATGTATGCGCGGCTCACGGCCGCTCATGGAAAGAATGGCAAAGTCGCCGCTCAGGTCGGACATGCCGTACCAGGCCTCGCTGAAGAATATCTCCACGAGGTTGCGCAGGCGCCTGCCGGGATCGCCGGATTCAACGATAAGCTCATGGTAGATTTCACCCGCCCGCCGGATGACATAGTCAACGAGGGCGATGATCAGGTTTTCCCTGCTCTGAAAGTAGTGAATGATCAGGCTTGGATGGATATCCATCCGCTTCGCCACCTTGCCGATCGACGCGCCCTCGATACCCTCCTCAAGGATCACCTGGTAGAAATTCAAGAGGATATCCGGCTTCCTCACCTCGGCGTTCTGTCTTTTTTTTATGCCATCCACGGCGCTACACCATCATGCCATCCGTAATCATATCGACACGCCTGCCGCGTCCCCCTCATGGACCGCCTCGATGAGGCGGCGCGGCTTGATCACGTCGCCCGCTTCGGCAAAGGGGATGGCGAGCTTTTTCAGGACGCCCTCCAGATCGCGCTCCGGAGTCGATCCGAAGGCCTTGACGATCATCGCGGCGGGACCGATCCGCATCTCCTTCCCGTCCTGCTCGGCAACCACGGTATCGCCTTCGATGGCGGTGATCTTCGTGTTCAGGAGCAGCGCCCCGCCGCTCTTCTTGAGGCGGCGGTGGAGCCAGTAGCCGTGGGCGGGAAATGAGCTTACCGGCGGAAACTTCGCCATCTCCACGACCGTGACGCCGATGCCGCGATCGATACAGAAATCTGCGGTCTCCATCCCCACATAGCCGCCGCCCAGGATCACGGCGGGGCCCTTCACCGGCACCTTTCCCGTAAGCACGTCCCGCGCCTCAACAATAGTGTTCCCGTCAATGCCCTTGATCGCCGGCGTCAGCGGCGCGGCCCCGGCGGCCAGGACGACCGCATCGGGCCTGCTGTCGGCCAGCATCGTTTCCGTAACCGCCACTGACTCCTGCACGGCGACGCCCACCTGCTTCAGCTGCCGGACGATCCATTCCACCCACCGGTAGAACCCTTCCTTGTGGGGCGGCCTGCTCGCGGACACGAGCTGCCCGCCGATGACGGCCTCCCGCTCGAAGAGCGACACGGCGTGGCCCCGACGCGCAGCCGCCAGGGCCGCCGAGAGGCCGGCCGGCCCCCCGCCGATGACCCAGACCTTCTTCCGCGTGCCGGCTTTTGCATACAGGTCCTCGCACTCCCTGCCGCACTCGGCGTTGATGGAGCAGGCGGTGGGTTTGAACTCGAAGCTGAGGCGCTCGATGCAGCCCTGGTTGCACCCCAGGCACCAGCGCACGTCGTCCCATCTTCCCTCCTTCGCCTTTATCAAAACCTCCGGGTCGGCCAGGAGCTGGCGCCCCATGCTGACAAGGTCCGCGTCGCCCCGGGCGATGGCCTCGTCGGCCATGCGGGGGTCGATGATCCTCCCCACGCCGATGACCGGGACCGTCACGACCTGCTTGATCTCCCGCGCCCGGAACAGGTTGAACCCTTCCGGCGTGTCCGACGCCGCTATGGTGAGAAGGCCCGGCGTGGTGTACACGCCGACCGACGCGTGGATCGCGCTCGCTCCCGCGTCCGCCAGTCGCGGCGCGAGCCATTTCGTGAACTCCAGCCCGAAGCCGCCCTTGATGCATTCCTCGATGGACAGCCTGGCGATTATGGGAAAATCGGGGCCGACCTTTTCCCGCGCCGCCTTCACGATTTCGATGTAAAAGCGCGCCCGGTTCTCATCGCTCCCGCCGTACTCGTCCGTGCGCCTGTTGGAAAAAGGAGAAATGAACTGGTGCACCAGGTAGCCATGGGCGCCGTGGATCTCCACCGCGTCCATGCCCGCCGTCTTCGCCCGCAGCGCTCCCATGGCGTAGGCGCTGATAATTTCATGTATCCGGTCGATGGACATCGCTTCCGTGGGCTGGTTGTAGATGAGGCTCGGCAGGTCGGAGGGCGCCTCCGGCTTGGCGCCGGTGACGGCTTCAATCGTTTCGCGGCCGGCGTGATGGATCTGGAGAGCTATCTTAGATCCGTGGCGGTGGACCGCTTCGGCAAGGCGCGCCAGGCCCGGAACAAAGGAATCGTTCCAGACCCCGATCTCGCGGCCCATGTTTTTACCCCTGGGGTCGATGGCGCACTCCTCGGTAATAATGAGGCCGACGCCGCCCCGGGCCCTCCTTTCAAGGTAGGCGACGAGCTGATCGGTAACGGTGCTATCCTTGCCGCCATAACCGGTACCAATGGCGGGCATGACGGCACGGTTCTGCAGTTTAAGATTTTTGATGCCATAGGGGCTGAAGAGATGGGGCAGATTATTCATTTTATACCCTCATATTTAATGTCATTGTGTCTTTTAAAAGTAAACCCTTAAATGACAATAGGATTATTAACTGAACATTCATTTAATTAAGACTGTAATGTCAAGTGGAAAAGATGTGGGGTCAGAGTAAACTTTAAAATTATCGATAACTATCGGTCAGAATTGTTGTGTCAGAGCAAAACAGGGTTACGGTGATGTTACTCCAGGTTCACTTTGCCAGAAGAACATGTAAAAAACCATCCCCTTAAACATCACTTTATTTTTTAACATCTGGTCAATTATAGGCATATCTGATTCTTGCCAGACAATGAGGCATATCTGTGTTACTCCCCTATTATACCTTATTCATGATACTATACTGGGGGGTATGTGATATGGGCACAAACGTTCTGATGGTGTATCCTGAAATTCCAACCACCTTCTGGAGTTTGAAACATGCGATCAAGCTTGCCGGATATAAATCGGTCATTCCGCCCCTGGGGCTCCTGACCGTCGCCGCGATGCTCCCGGAGAATTATACTGTAAAGTTAATCGACCTGGCAGTGTCCAGGCTTACCGGCAGGGACCTGGCCTGGGCGGACATAGTCTTCATATCCGCCATGCAGATACAGAAGAAATCCTTCGAAGCGGTCGTGGCCCTGTGCAACGAGTACAACGTTCCCATAGCGGCGGGAGGGCCCTACGCGTCGGCAAGCTTCAACGAGATCCGCGGGGTAAACTATTTCATCCTCAACGAGGCTGAAAACACCCTGCCCCGGTTCCTCCATGACTATGGGCGCGGCTGTCCGCAGAAGATATACGAGGATACCGCGAAACCGGACATCACCCTGACACCGCCCCCGCGGCTCGATCTGATCGATATAGCCGCTTACAGCAGCATGGCCCTGCAGTTTTCCCGGGGATGCCCCTTCAACTGCGAGTTCTGTGACATCATCAGGATGTTCGGCAGGGCGCCCCGGACCAAGCTCGTGGAGCAGTTCCTTCACGAGATGGACCTGGTGTACGAGACCGGGTACCGGGGCTCCCTTTTTATCGTGGATGATAACTTTATCGGGAACAAGCCGAAGGTAAAGGCCCTGCTCCGGGCCATCGCGGTGTGGCAGAAAAAACGGGGTTATCCCTTCTACCTGTATACCGAAGCGAGCCTTGACCTGGCGCAGGACGGCGAATTGATGGACCTGATGCTCGATGCCGGTCTCGGCGACGTGTTCCTCGGCATAGAATCGCCGAACCCGGCCTCCCTGGCGGACATAGGGAAGATGCAGAACCTCAGGAACGACATGCAGGATAGCATCAGGAAAATGCACCGCAAGGGGATAGAAATCATGGGCGGCTTTATCGTCGGCTTCGACACGGACCTGGAAAATATATTCGACATGCAGGTCGACTTCATCCAGAATGCGGGGATACCGAAGGCCATGGTGGGCCTCCTGTCCGTCATACCGAACACGCCCCTCTATGAACGACTGGAAAAGGAAAACCGCATCATGGGGATCCCCACCGGGGACAACCTGGAGCTCGCCCTGAACTTCATCCCGAAAATGCCGGCGGAAAAACTCATCCAGGGATACAGGCACATCATCGACATGATCTACACGCCGAAAAACTACTTCAAGCGCTGCATGACCTTCATCAGGAACCTTCCGGAAAGCCATATCATCTGGGAGCTGAGGGAAAAAACACGGGACGGTAATTATTACAAGACCGGGGACCACCGGATCCTGAGGCAGTTACGGGCCATGGTCAGCCTGATCATCAGGATGACCTTCTCGTATTACGGCTTCGACTTCATCAGGTTCTTCTACAAGTCGATGAAATACAACCGCAGGTACTTTGTCTGCATCATGAACCTGCTGACCCACGGCTATCATTACTTCAAGATGAGGGAGATGATACTGAAGGGCAATTGATCCGTCAGGCCTCTGCGGCCGGCCCCGGCGCCGGACCCGCTGGCCGGTGGGGAGCCCTGCTCCTTCTCCGGCGGTTCCTGCCCCTTCCGCGGTTCTGGCCGCTTCCTTCCGGGCGCTGCGCTCCCCCCTCGGGGCGCTGCGCGGGCGCTTCCGGGCGCTGTCCCGCTTCACCGGCGGGACGCCTGCCCCCTTCGGGCAAGGTCCGCGCCGCGCGCTCCTTCCAGTACTTCAGCTCCTCCCGGTACGCCCCGGCGGCCTCGGTAAAGATCTCGAAAAACATGAGGGAATTGGCGAAGTGCGCGTTACGCATGAAGCGCTTTTCGTAGCTCTTCCCCTTGGGCCCGCTGACGGGTCGGGTGAAGCTCGACTGGCGGGCGACGAGGTTGGTTATGGAGTCCCATTCGCGGCGCGGTATCCTGAGGCGCGTCACCAGGTCGGTGAAGCGCTGGTGCATCATGGCGAAAACGTCCTGAAACCCGCGGCGGTCGCCCATGGCCTCGTCGAAAAGATCGTAGAACAGGGCCGCCAGGAGCACGGCGGCGGGGATATCCTCGCCAGCGGCGCGGCGGCGGTCAACCGCCGCGAGACGCCTCAAGAGGTTCGGCTGCCTCTCCGGGTCGAGCTCCGGGAGCCAGTGCCTGAGGATCCGGAAATTCTTGAGGTTGCGGAACGTGCCCGCCGAGGCCCCGCATCGCAGTATCTTGTACAATTCCTCGAGCATGCGGTGGGCATTGGCCTGGGTGATGAGGTGCGCGCTGGCAATGGCCGCCTTGAAGTCCGTTTTCGACAAGGTGAAATCAAGCTGGGCACAGAAGCGCGCCGCCCGTATGATCCGCACCGGGTCCTCGGCGAAGCGCTTCGCCGGATCGCCGATGGAGCGGATCGTCTTTTTCTTCAGGTCTTCAAGGCCGCCGCTGTAATCGTGGATGGAGCCGTCGGCGCTGTCGTAGTAGAGGCCGTTCACGGTGAAATCGCGACGGAGGGCGTCCTCCTCTATGGAGCCGTACACGTTGTTGGCGGCAAAGCGCCCCTCGCCGGCAACCTCCTCCGGGTCGACGGCGGCCCGGAAGGTGGCCACCTCCACGAAGCGGTCGTGGCTGATGTACACGTGGGCCAGGCGGAAGCGCCTCCCGATCAGGAAGCAGCGCCGGAACAGGCGCTTGATCTGCTGCGGCCGGGCGTCGGTAACGATGTCGAAGTCCTTCGGCTTCTTGTCGAGGAGAAGGTCGCGCACGCACCCCCCGACCAGGAAGGCGTCAAAGCCGTTGCTTCTCAGCCGGTGCATGATGTCAAGGACGTTTCGCTCGACGTGTTTTCTGGACATGGCGTGCCGGGTCTGCGGCACGATGATCGGGTACTTTTTGCGGAATAGGGAAGGCAATAATTTCATATATGGTAAAATCGCGATTTTTTTACATTCTACAATTTGCGGGCTTATTTGTCAATTAACGTTTCATTTAAATGTACGCTATACCTGCTCACATCCAGTCAAAACTGTCATTGACAAAGAGCAGGATACTGCATAGGATATGAACCATGTCTCTCGCATCATCACTGAAACAAAAAGCCGCGGCACTGAAAAAGGAGCTGTCGGCCCTTTACTACGCTTACCGGCACCCCCGGACCGGCATGGCGCCCCGCCTTATCATACTCTTCACCCTGGGCTATGCCCTGAGCCCCCTCGACCTCATCCCCGACTTCATTCCGGTCATAGGGCACCTGGACGACCTCATCATCATTCCGCTGCTGATCAGCCTGTCAGTCCGGCTGATTCCGCCGGAGGTCATGATTGAATGCAGGGAAAAGGCCGCAACAAATCCTGCCACATTGAAAAAAGATTGGAAATTCGCCGCTGGAATAATATTCGTATGGGTTTGTATAATTATCATTATAATTCGAAATGTAATATGAAAAAAAACTCTGAATGATAATCATTATATACTTCAAAAATACCCGGCATTTTTTGCAAAATGCCTGTTTAATTACATTTTTTTGAATTAATTAGTTGCAAAAGCCCCCATCTTTTTTAACATCAATCTCCAGTGCAGAAGATATCAGCACTATTTCTTGCAAAGGACCCGAAATGGATATTTATATCATCTTCCTTATTTTTCTCGCCCTCGTCTTTGATTTTATCAATGGCTTTCATGATTCAGCCAATTCCATCGCAACCGTTGTATCGACCCGGGTCTTATCCCCCCGTTATGCCGTCATGTGGGCCGCCTTTTTCAACTTCATCGCCTTCCTGTTCTTCGGCCTCCATGTTGCCGGCACTATCGGAAAGGGAATCATTGACATTTCCATCATGGACAATGAGATCATTCTGGCCACCCTGACCGGGGCCATCACCTGGGACCTCATCACCTGGTACTTCGGACTGCCCACTAGTTCCTCCCACGCCCTGATGGGGGGCCTCATCGGCGCGGCCCTGGTCAAGACGGGGACCAGCGCCCTGGTATGGAAAGGCATCATCAAGACCGTGGCATTCATCTTCGTTTCGCCCATCCTTGGCCTGACACTGGGGTTGCTGATAGGTACTGCCGTATACCGGGCTTTCAGAAATAAAGCGCCGGGTCAAGTGGACCACCTCTTCCGGAAGGGCCAGCTCCTGTCCGCCGCCCTCTACAGCCTGGGCCATGGGGGCAATGACGCGCAGAAAACCATGGGGATCATCGCCGGCCTGCTCTTCAGCGCCGGGTTCCTGAAAGGGGAGTTCCACGTCCCCATCTGGGTCGTCCTTTCGTGCCATGGGGCCATAGCCCTGGGAACCATGTTCGGCGGGTGGAGGATCGTGAAGACCATGGGCCAGCGCGTGGCGAAGCTGAAGCCGGTGGACGGTTTCTGTGCGGAAACAAGCGCGGCAAGCACCCTCTTTTTCGCCTCTTTTCTCGGCATACCGGTGAGCACCACCCACACCATCACCGGGGCAATCATGGGCGTCGGTTCTCTCAGGCGGATGACCGCGGTTCGGTGGGGCGTGGCCGGACAGATCATATGGGCCTGGATATTTACCATACCGGCATCGGCACTTATCTCTGCCCTGGTATTTTATGCGTGTAAAATATTATTTTAATTTCAGCACAACGACCCGAGCCCGGCCGGCATCATCCTAGATTCTTTTTTTCAGAATATTTATATTTTCTTCATGGCATCATTGCATATTATTCCCGCATTACAGCAAGCAGGAGGCAGGACCGCCATAAAAAAGAATAATCTCCTCTTCGCGCTTACAAAAAACGCCATGCGGTATGTCGATTATTCATGGCCGGTGGCCGTTTCCGGATTCATTTTCTGCATGACCATGCTATTGACCGGATTCAACATTCCGATGAGACGGTTAGCGGCGGCCAGGGCCTGACACAAGGCCGCTGCGGCAGGTCATGTGCTCCGGAAGCGTTTCACCAGTAACACCTGGTTTCCCTTCGTGTTATACCGGACCTCGTCGAATATTTGCATGGTCATCTGGATGCCCCGGCCGTGGGGAAGCAATTCCTCACCGGCATTGTCTGGTTCTCTCTTCATCACCCAAGCGTGATCGAAACCGTTTCCTTCATCCGTAATCCGGTATATGACCCTGTCTTCTTTAATGGCATAATCGACGTACACTTTTTTATTGCGGCAGGCGTTTTCCTGCTGCCGCCGCGACAGCAGGTTGAAGTAATCATCAGCCGCCAGGGCTGCCGATTTTTCACTGAACGATATTCCCAGATTGCCGTGCTCGATGGCGTTGATGATGATCTCGCGAAGTGCAAGGCGTATCATTTTGCCTTCACCGCGCCCCAGACGCCTGTCCAGGAGCTCGGTGATCCGAAACGCAGCCTCATCCGCCGCGAGGATGGAATTCCCGATCTCAATCGCAAGCCGCTCCCGCAGGATGTATTTTTGTATCGAGTCCTCCGCGGCAATTGATGCTCTTCCCAGGATCTCCTGTATTCCCTCGACATCAAGGCACTCCAGCCTCATGTTCATTGTCCTGGATTCCTTCAGGTACGGCATCTTGAAATCAACCTTGAACTGCACCGGCGTCCGCTCCCTCGAAAAGCGCTCAAGATTTGATTTCACCAGTTCCTCGGTCAGGTCCTTGCCGTCCATGTCGTCACGTATAAAATCAAGGAGATACCGGCCCTGCAGTTTTTCCGGCGCCATATTGAAATGCTTTTTAACGGCGCTATTCACCGTAACAATATTCCAGCCGTCATCGAGGGTAAAGATAATCTCATCTGAATTTTCCACTATCCGTCGGTATTTCTCCTCTGAAAGCCGGAGGGTCTTTCCCGTTTCGGCGAGGTCCCTGGATTTCTCGCGGATATTGCTCTCCAGCCTGGACCGCTCCACAATGATCCGCCGCGCCAGGTTGAAGCTGAAAACAGAAGCAATCAGCAGCTGGACGACAAGGGCGCCCAGGAGCATATTCAGATAAAAGGTGTTGATGGTGCCCACCTTTGCCTCGGAGATGCTTTTTATGCCGGCGACTATCTCATCTATCCCCCGGAGGATTCTTTCGTCCTTGCCTCCGGCGCGGTCGATGACGCGTTCCCTTCGGGCAAATCCCTTGTCATTCAGCTCAACCAGGAGCGTTATATATTCGGAGGATATGGCGGTATGCAGAGCCGCAAGGTCGCCGATCCTGAGGGTGATGCCGTTAAAATCCGAGCAGGTGGTTTTCAGGTTGAACAGCAGGTCCTGAATCATGGCGCTATACCTCGAAAAGAGCAGGTATTCCCTGCGATAAACCCCGGGATCGTCGCCCTCCATGACGATCCTCCGCCAGGTCTGGAACTGCTTCTGCATCAGGACCTGGACCTCCCGCGCATGGTCAACGGCATCAATATAATCCTTCGAGTCCTGGTTCGATTTATAAATCGAATAGAAACCCATAACTCCCGTTGTGACTATTATCACGATGAGGAAGATTGCCCCGAAAATGATCTGCCGGTTCCTCCGGTACCCGCTCAGCCTTTCATTGATGGACATAGCCGTATACAATCCTGCTGAAAATTCAAAACCGGCCTTATCGTACGCACAATTGCATGAGGTATTTATGATTCTGATATTAAGATATCATGAATTTTTCCGGTGTTGAGCCGTCGGTTCCCCGGTTTGGGCGCCCCGGCCGGCACATATACCGCCCTATGCCGCCCATTTCTGATACCGCGGAGAGCCAGGGCTGCCACAATTCATATTTTCTTTATATTCCCAAAACAATATCCAAACAGGTTTCGAATATGCTGACATTAAAAAAGATCGCACAAGGAGTGAATACACAGACGTCGTTATGCCGCAAACAACAATAAACCACCCTCAAACATTCACCAGTGAATTGCTGGGCGAGATCCAGGCTTTCCTGAAGCAGCAGGAAAAAAAGTTTCCCCGTGACGAAACCCTTACCATCGACCTTCACTGTCACGATCACAACAGCAGCACGCCGGACGAGCTCCTGGGGCGCATCCTCAACATCCCGGAAACATGGCTTCCCAGCGAGGACCTGATCGAGATTCTCAAGGGCCACGGCTGCGACACCTTCACCGTGACCAACCACAACAACGCGCGGTCATGTTATGAGCTGCGCGAAAGGGGGGTGGACGTCCTCACCGGCGCGGAATTCACCTGCCAGGTGCCGGACTACCGCGTCGGCACACACGTCCTCGCCTACGGGTTCACGCCGAGCCAGGAGACGATGCTGGAAAAACTGAGAAGCGACATCTACCGCTTCCAGGATTATGCGGCGGAGAATGACATCCCCACGATCTGGGCCCATCCCCTCTACCACTATCACCGCGGCGAGATGCCGCCGATCGAATTCTTCGAGAAAATGGCCCTGGTGTTCGAGCGGTTCGATACCATCACCGTCCTTGTTGACGAATTCAATTGCGGCCCTGACCGCTTCGTTGAGATCGTAGACGGTCCCGATCATCCACCGGTAGTCGTTGGCGTGATTGGCCCAGTCTATGTCCCCTTGTTCGAACATGACGGAAAAGCCGTTTGGGTTCCCGCCCAGGGCCTGGAGGGTGGACTTCACCATTTCTGAAAGCTGGGGGTTCTCCTCATTCATCGTGAATTGTGGCTTTCCGGGATTGTCGGCCGGAACCGGAGGTTCCAACATGCCGCCGGATCCGCAGAAGAGGCCAAAGAGCTTCTTCCCCTTCTTCCTGGCTTCTTTTGCCGCCCTGGCCAGGGCCTTCCCGCCGTCAGAACCGGCCGTTCTTTCCACAAAGACATACTCACCCGATGTTTTCAGGGTACTGTAATCGGTTTCAGGCAGAAACTTGAATTTTCCCGGCTCCCAGTTCGGGTGGCCGGCGCCGACCACCACATCGGGCTTCACGACCGACGCGATCTCGCGCCCGATCTGGCCGTAGTTGTTGCGGCTCACGTTGTTGCTCGCGAAGCAGGCCGGCGTGGCATGTGAAAATTCCACGGTGCTGACGATCCCGAAGGAAAAACCGAGCCCGTGGCGGAGGTCTTCCGTGATGGCGCGCAGGGCGCCGTCCGCCGGGTCGCCGCTCTTCCAGTTTACGTTGCCGCCATCGGTCTGATAGCCCGTTGAGACAGCCGTTGCGGCGGACGCTGAACCAGTCGTCGAACCATGGGTGATGAAATATTGGAACTGAGTGTCGAGGTTTGCAAGCGGATACGGCCTGTCTCCCCCCAGTTCAGGATTGTAGCCGAGGACAGGATCATAATTTTCAGGATCGTAGGTCCCGGCGCCGTTGAGCGAGGCGTAATGGTTATACGGCGACACGTCCCAGGTCGTGCAGTACCCCCGGCAGGGGAACCGGTGAAACACCAGACCGTCGTCCCTGCCGGTCAGACACCGGCTCGCGGCAATCTCATGCTCCAGGTGCATCCCGTCGCCGATAAACAGGATCACGTGCTTCGTTCCTCCGCTGTCGTAACAGCCGATCATCAGGCCGATCAGGAGAACCGATAAAACGACTTCCAGTTTTTTTCATACATCCCTCCACAAGGCTCCCGAAACGGCATGTCTCCGCTTCAGGAATAATCCAATATGGTTATACTAAAGCGGCAGGGTATGAAAAAACAATAAGGGCAGTGGGAATTAATAATGGAGTTGTTTAAAACCGCCCAATGCACCCGAGCGGCAGCTATCGCCGGCGGTCTTCCCGCCGCACGCCGGATCGTCACAAATGCATGGAAGATTGGGGCGGGGAAAACGGCTTCGCCCCCTTATTTAAGGATACGGTCTATCCTGTCGGAAATTTTCCGCACAACCTCGGCGTCATCATTGTCCTCCGACGCGCCGGTGATGCAATCGACCCCGTAGACGCTGTAGTCGTCCCTCGGCTTGCCGGCTGAATAAAAAACCACGATCTTTTTCCGTTCATCCGGGTCCCTTAAACCGCCGATGAACCACCGTGTCCTCGCGTTGAACAGCTGCCACGCCAGCAGCGCGTCAATGATCACCAGGGCGTCGTATTTTTTTATTTCGAGCGAATGGAGCCTGTTGATGGGGACCATCGTGACCCTCGTTGTGCCCTTGTACCTGTCAGCAAGGCCCTGCGTGATCCGGTCCTTGTACCCGCTGGAAAGGGTCGCGATCGCGATCTTTTTTTTCGCGTCAGCCGGACCGACCTCCCGCATGTTTTTAGCGCACTGCGCAAGGAACGGCAGCGACATGCCCATAAGGGCGACGGCGCATACTGTTTTTTTCAATGCGTTTGTTCCTCTTTTTTGGTCACGGCACGATACGGAGTTTTTCTCACCGTTGACCGGCCGGTGCACTACCCGGACCGGTCCGCACCCCGGGCTCCGGCTACTTCGTATCCGAAACCGAGCCGTAAACCTTGAAATACCGTGAATTCGCTCCCCAGTTCATGAAACGGGTGTACCCGGCCTTCTCGAGCTTCCGTATCACCAGCTGAGCCCTGCCGCCGGTCTCGCAGGTCATGATAAGATACTGGGTCTTCGGAATCTCGCCGAGACGCTCCATGATCTCACCTGACGGGAAATTCTTTGCCGTGGGTATGTGCCCTTCTTTGAAGGCGCCGGCGGGACGCACATCCACGATCCAGATGTCCTTCCGGGGCTTGTCCACCAGTTCCTTCAGCTTCGCCGGCTCCAGGTACTGTTTCAGCATGGCGCCGTCGCTCCCGGTGTATCCCTCGTAACAGCCTGGGAGCAGGGCCGCGCACATAACCAGTATTGAGAGTAACAATAATTTTCTCATGATAAGCCACCCCCTTTGTCGTGAGAATTCAGACACTACCATAGAAGGCGATTTCCGTCAAGCACGAATGGGTCTTTAGGCGTGGACGAAAAACGGAGCGTCTTGCTGAATCACAGCAGGTCGCTGGCGATCTCCGCGAGCTGGGAGCGCTCGCCCTTCTCCAGGGTCACGTGGGCGTAGATCTCCTGGCCCTTCATCTTGTCGATGAGGTAGGTGAGGCCGTTGGAGCGCGAGTCCAGGTAGGGCGTGTCGATCTGGTACGGGTCTCCGGTGAAGACGATCTTGGTGCCCTCGCCGGCGCGGGTGATGATGGTCTTCACCTCGTGGGGCGTGAGGTTCTGCGCCTCGTCCACGATGAAGAAGACCTTGGACAGGCTCCGGCCGCGGATATAGGCCAGGGCCATGATGAGGAGCTTCTCGTTGTTCACCATGTCCGATATGCGGCGGTAGTCCTGGGTGTCCTCCTCGAACTGGTTCTTGATCACCGACAGGTTGTCGAAGAGGGGCTGCATGTAGGGGTCGAGCTTGCTCTTGATGTCCCCGGGAAGGTAGCCGATGTCCCGGTTCGACAGGGGGATGATGGGCCGCGCCAGGAGTATCTGCTTGTAGTTGTTGCGCCGCTCCAGCGCGGCCGCCAGGGCCATCAGGGTCTTGCCCGTGCCGGACTTGCCGGCCAGGGTCACCAGCTTGATGTCGTTGTTCATGAGGGCGTCCAGGGAAAAGGTCTGCTCGGCGTTGCGCGGCTGGATCCCGTAGGCCTTCTTCTTCTCGACGACATGGAGATGGCCCGAGTGCTTCTGGTACGCGGTGAGGGCGCTCTTGGCGCCGTTCCGTATGATGAAATACTCGTTTGGATAAGGGTTCCGGCCGTCGAGGACCTCCGCCGACGGGATGGATCCATCGCGGTATAAGCGGTCCACCAGGCCCGAATCAACGTTCTCGATCAGGTTCTTGCCGGTATAGAGCTCGCTGATGTCCTTGACCTTGCCGGTCTCATAGTCCTCGGCCTGCACGCCGAGGCTCTTCGCCTTCATGCGCAGGTTGATGTCCTTCGACACCAGGAAAACCCGGTCCCTCCCGTGCTGGCCCGCAAGGTTTTTGGCCAGTGACAGGATACGGTGGTCCGAGTTGTCCTCCCAGAAAATTTCTTTCAGGTCCTTCCCCATCTTCACGTTGGTTTCCACGAAGAGAAAACCGCCCGTGCCCAGGGGCACGCCGGTGCCGGGAAGGTCGTAGCCGATGATGTTGTCCAGCTCCCGGGAAAACTCGCGGGCGTTATAGTTGATGATCTCGTTGCCCCTCTTGAACTTGTCGATCTCTTCAAGCAGGGTTATGGGGATAACTACATTGTGTTCCTCAAAGGAGTAAATGCAGCGGTAATCATAGAGAACAACGTTGGTGTCGAGAACGAATATCTTGTTGGAGTTCGTGTCTAGCATACACTCTATGTGACATAATATTATAACATATCAAAATTGCAAGTGCAAAATTCCAATAATTTTATCTTTTTTCAGATATTGCACTCTTACACGGGCAGGCGGCAAGCCCCCTCCGGTCAGGCCGGTAGAAGCATGATAAGCATTAAGGCGGTGACAACCAGGGTCACGACAATTATCGCGTTTTTCATTGCTTTAATAACCTCTCTGAAGATACTATAATCTCAACATAATGGCAGAAGCGATACAATCCGCCCCCATTTCTTTGCTCATTTTAACAAATTCAAAATCCATGAATATGGGAAGGTTTTCCGCAATGTCGTCGAGGTGGATTATTCTTTTTTTCCGGAACAGGAAAACGTAGGAGTGGCCTGAATCGATTATTTTCACATCCCCGGTCGCCTCATTGAAATCGGCAAAAAAGCCCGTTATGAATTTTTCCGATTTTAACGACGTGTAAATATAATCGTTGAGCTTCACGACATACTGCCGCATCCCCCTCGTGAAATCGAAAACATGGGTCACGCCTCCCATTAGCACTGACAGGAGCGAGGCGGATATGCCTTTCCCGGCGACATCGCATACGGCGAAGAACCATCCTGTTTCATCATATCGCTTCACCGTGTAATAATCCCCACCCACGTCCCTGGCCATTTTTGTGGCCGCAAGCATCTCGCAGCGTTCGTTTTTTATCGCCATTTCCTCGTTGATGATGCATGACTGGATGCTCTTGGCAAACCCCAGGTCCCTGGTTGTCAGGCATGACAGATAACCCAGGAGGTCCCGGTTAGTGAAGACGCCGAAAAAAAGACCGGCCGGGTCCGTCAGCACGTAATGAATGTCCCTGGCTGCCGTCAGGTCGGATGAAATCTCTTCCGCGTCGTAAAAGATGCTGTCACCGCATTTAAACCGCCTTACGTCGACCATTATCGTGCGGATATGCCTGTTTTTGTAAAGATCCCTGCCGAAGGGCCGGCCGAGAATGTCGAAAAACATATCCCGGGTGATCACACCAAGTATGGTATTGTCCTGGTCAACCACTCCAACGGAAAAGACCGAGGGATTCCCGTTCAACTCTTTCAGGAGATCGTCCACCATCACATCGTCGCGTGTATAATAATGACTGCCCGCTATTCTCCCTATGACCTGTCCCTGCATTGATTCCGTCTCGCGGAAACGCAGAACGCCGGAAAGCGGCCGGCCGCGGGAAACGGCATGAGCCCCGGCTCCAGGCCGGCGCTTTCAACATCGAACCGGTCCCCGCCAAGTCTCTTCAGCAGGGCTTCCGCCATCTGGCTCCGGGCGGAATTATGGCTGCATACGAACAATACCCTGATACGGTCCATGGGCGCCATTACCTCCTGCTGACGGCGGCGGAGGGCATTTCATAGTTGCTTTTTATAAGAGAGCTGAAAATCCTCCTGATGCGCTTTGATCGTGACAGACCAAAATGGCGCTTTCGTATGCCGGTGCGCATCCTGTTCGGTCTGCTGTTTCTTTTCATATGTTCCTCCTCCCCACATTATACTCAAAAATACGGCTCCCGCCTAAAATATCCATGAAAGAAATATAAAGAAATTATGAATTTTGATATTCCCACCATACAGAATACGCTGCTGGCCGGTCATGGACGTTTCCGGATTTCCTTGAAAATTGAAATCCCCAAATTCAGATAATCTTTAATAATGCTTCACAAATAATTTACAACAGCACGTTACGTTATCGATAAATTCTGGTGTTTATAGCTAAATCAGGAGGTCTCATGGAAGATTGCACAATACAGTGGGACACATATCATGTTAATGATACGAAAAACCCTAAGCGGAGTGTGGCGCGCGCCCTGGTGAGACTTGTTCTCTATGTCCTGATAACAATGATCCATGTCATAGGCGCCTCGGTACGCAATCTCATCCATCGGCACACCGATTCAGGTTCGCAAAAGCGGGACATGGGCATTCTCCAGCGGTGGGCTCGGCACCTCAACCGCGCCCTGGGTCTCGAGGTATCCGTGAAGGGCGCGCCTCCCGAAGACGGCGTCCTCCTGGTGAGCAACCACCGTTCTTACATGGACATCACCGCCATCGGAGAGCTGGCTCCCGTGACCTTTCTGGCCAAGCACGAGGTTTCCCGGTGGCCCGTGCTGGGGCACGGATGCCGCCTGGTCGATGTCGTCTTCGTGGACCGTGAAAGCGCCGAAAGCAGGCGCCGCTCGAGGAACAGCGTCGCGAGCCGCCTCCGGCGGGGAATTTCCATCGTGGTTTTTCCCGAGGGCACCTCCTACGAGGGGCCCGGGCTGCTGACCTTCAAGCCCGGCATCTTCCAGGTCGCCGCGCAAAACCGCTTTCCCGTCATGCCCGTGGCCATATCGTACGAAGACCCCGATGACGCATGGGTGGGCGATGATACTTTTTTTCGCCACTTCATGCAAACCTTCTCAAAACGGCGTATCCCCGTGACCGTGCACTTCGGCCCCATCATGAAGGGAGACGATCCCGTCAGCCTGATGAAATCGTCATGGAAATGGGTCAGTTCCGCCCTTAGTCCCAATGATGAATACGGCAAGGTTTCATAATAAAAAGCAAGGAAGGGTGTCTCATGAAAAAAGAAAAAACAAAAAATGAAGTGCCATTCAGGCTGAAATTCTTTCCTCCTAACGGCAACGACAGAACGCGGAACAATAACGCCGGCAATGGAATGAAAAAGGCATCATACCGCTTTCAATTCCTCTACCGTCCGGGATTGCACCTGGATGACGGCAAGCTCAGGCGAATTATCGATGAAATGCGCCGCGTGGCAGCCTCCTGTTTCGAGGAAATCCCCGAATATCAGGCAATGACCGGCTGCAGAAAAGAACTGACGGATACGGTCATAGCCGTCGCCTGGCGGAGCGACGGGACCATGGCCGGTTTCTGTTCGACCGTCATTCTCCCTGTCACCGGCGTCGGCGACGTTCAGCACCTGGGACTCACCTGCGTGAGACCGGAGGACCGGAGCAACGGCCTGACCCATATCCTGACCCACAAGGCAGTTGCCGGATACCTGGTGCGGCACAAGCCGGTGGTCGGGAAGCTATGGGTCAGCAACTGCGCTGCGGTGCTTTCAAGCCTGGTCAACGTATCCCTCCATTTCGAGCAGGTGTACCCTTCGCCTTTTGGCGCAACGCGGCTTACCGAAAAACACCGCAAAATTGCCGAGGCCATCGACCGGCACTACCGCCATAAAATATATATCCACCGCGACGCGACTTTTGATACCGATGCTTTCGTTTTTCGGGGAAGCGTCAAGGGCACCATGTTCCAGAAAGATTCCGGTGAAACATGTTATTACCACCGCAATCGCGACCTTAACGAATTTTACAAGGACCGCATGGTCTTCGAAAACGGCGACGAGGTTCTCCAGGTAGGATACGCCACAACCCTGGCTGCGGTCCGGCACATGCTCCGGAACATGCCCTTGCCGAAGCCAGGGATGAAGTCTAAAAATGAAAAGCGGATGCCTGCTGCTTGATCAGTTTCATCCGGGATACCGGGAAACCCATAATCCGGGTTTTCCGGGCATCCCAATGAAAATTACCACGCGTAAATCCTGTGCGGATAACGGCATTGTGCCGAAAATTCATGGATACAGCTTAAAAAAATTAAAAAACCCGATCCGTTTTTATTTTTTATTAATAATTCCTTTATAATTTCTTAATAATTTTTAACCATGTTAATTTCAAATGGACGCGCGACGTATGCAACATCCGTCTGTTGAAACCGACATGACCGAAAAAGAAAAACGGAATACCCGCATAGGCATGAGCCTTGTTGCTGAGAATTTTTTCGAAAAATTCTTCATGATCATTGGATTATCATGCCTGTTCGTCCTTCTCCTCATCATGATTTTCCTTTTTACCGAGGGAATCCCGATCCTGAAAGACGTGAGCATAACCGATTTCCTCCTCGGGACCCAGTGGTATCCCACCAGCGTCAATCCACGCTTCGGGATACTGCCCCTCATCGCCGCGTCCGTTGCAGTCACCCTCCTCGCTTCCTTCTTCGCGGTGCCCCTGTCCCTGGCGATAGCCGTGTACCTTGCCGAGCTGGCGTCTCCCCGGGTGAGGGAATTCGTGAAGCCCGCTGTCGAGGTGATCGCGTCAATACCGTCGGTCATTATCGGCTTCTTCGGCATGGTGGTGGTGGCGCCCTTTCTCCAGCGTTATTGTAACATCGACACGGGCCTTAACCTCTTCAACGCGTCCCTGATGCTCGCCTTCATGGCCATACCGACCATCGCCAGCATCTCCGAGGACGCCATCTCCTCGGTGCCCATGTCCCTCAAGGAGGCGTCCTATGCCCTGGGGGCGGACCGGTGGGAGACGATCTTCCATATCACCATTCCCGCAGCCCTGTCCGGGATCTGGACCGCCATCATCCTGGGCATTTCGCGGGTCATCGGCGAAACCATGGTGGTCCTCATGGTGGCCGGCGGCGCCGCCGTTATGCCGGGGTCTCTCTTTGATCCGGTCAGGCCCCTCACCTCGAACATTGCGGCGGAAATGGCGGAGGCCCCCGTCGGCGGGAGCCACTACCACGCCCTCTTCGCCATTGGCATCATCCTTTTCATAATAACATTCTTCTTCAACTTAATTGCCGATTACCTTTCCAGCAAGTATAAGTTCAAGGGAAATTGATATGATTTCACGGCATGCAAAATCCGAAGCGATCGAAAAGACCATGTTCGGGCTGATACGGGTGATGTCCTACGCGGTGCTGGGGGCCCTTGTCTTCATCGTCGGATTCATCGTCATGAAGGGCTATTCTGCCATATCCTGGGAATTCATTTCCGAAATGCCGATGAACGAGATGACCCGGGGAGGCATCTTCCCGGCGATACTCGGCACCTTTTATCTGATGATAGGTTCGGCCCTGGTGTCGATCCCCATAGGCATCATAACCGCGATCTATCTTACGGAATACGCAAAAAAACCGGCCCTGGTCAAAGTCATCCGCCTCGGGGTGAGCAACCTGGCCGGGGTCCCCTCCGTGGTATTCGGCCTCTTCGGCCTGGCCCTCTTCGTGGTGTTCCTCGACTTCGGCACCTCCATCATCGCCGGGTCCCTTACCCTGGGCGTGCTGAACCTGCCGGTGATCATCCGGGCCACGGAGGAGGCGCTGATGACGGTGCCCATGACCTACCGCGAGGCGTCCCTGTCCCTGGGGGCGACGCGGCTCCAGACCATTTTCAGGATCGTGCTTCCCAGCGCCCTGCCCGGCGTCCTCACCGGGGTGATGCTCTCCCTGGGACGCGCGGCGGGCGAGACCGCCCCCATCATGTTCACCGCCGCGTCCTACTACGCCCCGGACCTGCCCAATTCGGTCTTCAGCGAGGTCATGGCCCTTCCCTACCACATCTACGTGATGGCAACGGCGGGAACGCACATCCAGGAGACGCGGCACCTCCAGTACGGCACCGCCATAATCCTCATCATCCTCGTGCTGATGCTCAACTCGATCGGACTGGTGATGCGCTACCGCTTCAGGAAGCGCCTGAAGGGGTAAATCACCGGAACCACTTCAGCGGCTCCCGCGGACCGGAGGCGAGTTTCCCGTCAAACCGGCATTGCAGGCGGGCCCAGGCAAGGCTTCCGCTGGTCAGGAGAGACCGCACCGGCGAAGGATATGAAGAGAACGTTTCCCTCCGGATGAACTTTTTGTCAAAACCGCGGTTGAACTGTTCGAACTCCCGCTCGGCCGCGCTCCTGTCCATGACGGCCCCGGCGGCGATCCTCCCGGAGATGATCGCCCCCACGATGCCGTACCCCCAGAAGGGCTCTATCATGCCGGAGAGTGTACCGGCAAGGATGACGTCGCCGGCGAACAGCCGCGCCGCCGCCGGCACCGCCATGGTCACCGGTTGCCAGGGATCGGGATAATCGGCGATGCCGATCTTTTTCAGCGTCGCCCGGTAGGCGGCCAGGTCGCCATCCTTCACCGGCCTGCGGGAAAAGAGAAGGTTGTAATCAAGGCCGTTGATCTGCGCCGTGTACCCGTAATCGGTGGAAAAAGGCCCCATGTAAATGGTGCCGGTGGCCCTTAGGTCATCGATCTCCCGCGCGGACCAGGCGCCGTACACGAGGCGGCAGGGAATGCCGAAGGCCCCATAGCCCGCCGCGTCAAGGCCGGTGGCCACGATGGTTCCGGGACCCGTGAACTGGAAATCGTACTTTTTGCCGAATTCAAACCTGACCCCTTCCTTCACCGCAATCTTATAGAGGAAACTATCGATTGATGAAGGCCGCGGCCCTCGCTCTACGCAGTAGGCCCTGTTGTGCTTCACGTACGGGGGGAACGCGAGGCGCCCGGTCTTATTATAGAAGACCGGGTAGGGATCACAGGGGACAAAGACGCCGGAGAAATCGATGCCGGTATAGTTATTCAGCTCCGGGAGCTGCGCCGGGGTGGTATGCACCGAGGGATGGAGCAGCGGCGACCCGCCGATCTTCTTCTGGGCGTCGGAAATGGTCACCCGGCAGCCTTCCCGCGCCAGGGTTATCCCCGCCACCATGCCGGAAAGACCGGCGCCGATAATATGGATGTGTCTGTTTTTTTTCATCGATAACCGTGCACCTCCCATGTCCGAAGGGGCATGCATCACTATCTTAAAGATGGTTTATTCGATCAATATCTGTATCCAGCTAATAATAGTAAAATATTGATTTCAATCTGAATTTTTCAAATATTTTATGCGCTGTATACTCAATAACAATCCAGTATCGTTGATGTATGGCACCATTCGCGGAAAAATACTTCCTTTTCGCCCCCTCGAGGGGACAGGGAGGGCATTACATTATATACCCGGTAATATTTGCCGGTGTTATATAATCCAATATACACAGTATTCATTTTTGTATATTTTTTTAATCCGACATATTAATTCTGAATTTGAACACATTAATATTGACGAAATCGGACTGATATTAATATAATTCCACAACATCGCAAGTTAGCATTTCCGCCTCACAGAAGGAGACATCCACATGGCATTTCGCTTTATTCCTCAGGAAGTTAAATTTTTTGATATGTTCGACCAGCAAGCTGACAAGATCACCGCCGCGGCCCAAGCCTTCAAGGAACTGGCCGCCACGGGCAAATGGGACGACAAAGGAATAACGATGCTGCGCGACCTGGAGCATGAAGGAGATTCCATTACCCACGACATCATCGACAAGCTGAACCGGACCTTTATAACCCCCTTCGACCGGGAAGACATCCACTCCCTGGCCCATGAGCTTGACAACGTTGTGGACATGCTCTACACCACGTCAAAGCGCCTGCGCCTCTACAAGCTCAATGTCGTCAACAATGACCTCATACAATTTTCCGACCTGATCGTGCAGTCGGTCATGGCCCTGAGCCGCGGCATCAAGGCCATGCGGAACCACAAGAATCCCAAGGACATCTATGACGCCTGCATAGAAGTCAACCAGATTGAGAACATGGGGGACCAGCTCAGGGACGCCATTATTCTCAAGCTCTTCGACAAGACCAAGGACCCGATCAAGATCATCAAGTGGAAGGAGATTTTCGAAAGCGTCGAGACCGTCCTCGACATCTGCGAGGACATCGCCAACCTGGTGGAATCCATACTGGTCAAGCAGGGGTAGCGGTCATATTCCAATAATGAACTTCGTTCCCGACGATGAAGAAGTCACGTTGATGCTCCATCCCAGTATCTCCGCCGCGTGCTTCACGATCGACAGCCCCAGGCCGGTCCCCCCGGTGGCGCGGGACCTGCTTTTGTCGACCCGGTAAAACCGCTCGAACACGCGGTCGAGGGATTCCTCGGGAATGCCGATGCCGGTATCAACAATGGCAACGGTGACGCCCCCGCCGGATTTTTCCATGTCCACGGTGATCGACCCTCCCTCGACGTTATAATTGATGGCATTGTCAATTATGTTGAAAAAGATCTCCTCCGCCAAAAAACGATTACCGGCAATCCGGGCGTTCTGGCCGTCCGTGTTGAAGGTTATGGCGACATTCTTCTTCTGCGCCTTGGGTCCGAGGATATCGATGCTGGTTCCTATTATCTCCCGCACGTCTATGTATTCCGTGGTGAATTCCCGCGATGTTTCAATACGGTTCAGCTTCAGTATATCGTTAATGAGGGAACTCTGGCGGTCGACGTTCGCGAGGGCCTTCTGGAGAAGTTCTTTCGACATGACCGGGTCTGCAAGGTGCGGCTCCATGGTCTCAAGATAGCCTTTTAAAATAGCGATAGGCGTTTTCAGTTCGTGGGACATGTTGCTTACCAGGTCCGTCTTCATCTGCTCGACCTTTTTCTTCTCGGTGGTGTCGTGAAGAACGATGAGTATCCCGCCGGGATTCTCATCGCCCGCGATGGGGTTGATAAAAACGTCGCAATGCCTGCCGCTGAGAAACGTCTCCTCAAAACTCATCGCGATGTTTGTTCCATGGGTCTGCTCGATCCGTGAATTCAGACTGCGATTGCGTATTGCTTCAAAAAAAAGCTTGCCCACCACTTCAGACTCGATACCCAGGAGCGACTTGAAAGCCCGGTTGGCGATCAGGATTGTCTTGTCACGTCCGACAACGGCAATGCCATCGTGAATGCTCTCGATGGTTATTTCCAGCTTGTTCTGCTCAAAGAGGAGCGAATTGATCTTTTCCACGACAGTATCCGCCAGACGGTTCAGCGCCTTCTGCAGGGTCCCGATCTCGTCATCGCTGTAATTGGAGATCCTCCGTGAAAATTCTCCGTTGGAAAAATCGCGGGCAAATCGCACGGTCTCATTGATGGGCCTGGTAATTCTCCGGGTCACCAGGATGACGATAAGCAGCGACAAGGCCAGGGCGATGCCGCCGGCCATCAGGATGTATCCCCGGAGCAGCGCGATGTTCTCATCCACTTCGCGCAGCGGCTTGGCAAGACGAATGATCTCGGCATCGAATTTTTTCGCCATATACAGCATGTCGGTCCGGAGGGTGGAACTGTAGCGTATGCTTTCGCCCGTTCCCCGGTTTATTGCGTCCTTGATTTCAACCCGGTAACGATGGTTGTCCATGCCGTCTATATTTTCATATTCCGAATCGGCAATGACCTTGCCGTTGAAGTCTACCAGCGTAATGCGCAGGTTGATTATGGCGGAAAGCTCCCGGATCCGCTTTTCCCGGAGGTCCGCGGTACCGGCCAGATAGCGTTGCGGCTGGTTGCGTATCTCCAATTCGATGAAGCTGATTTTTTCCGCCATTTCGCGCTTGAGGATCGAATGATGGTAGTCCCTTATTTCGTCGATTATCAGCAGCAGAAGCACGGCCACAAGGGTGGCGATAAGGATCATGAACGAGATAATGATGCGGTTGCTTATCCGTTTAAACATAACCGGCCCTCATTTCTTGAATCCATACCCGACTCCGGAAAATGTCTTAATTACGTTTTTATACGGGCCCAGCTTTTTCCGGATATTCATCACATGGACATCTATGGTCCGGTCGATGACATACACATCCTGTCCCTTGATGCTGTCGATGATGTTGTCCCGGGTGAAGACCTTACCCGGGTTTGCCAGGAGAAGACGGAGGATCTCGAATTCAGTCTTGGTCAGATCGACCCCTTTTCCGTCAACGCAGAGGCTGTAATGGTCGGGATCAAGCTCAATCCCTTCATGGACAATCGTTTTTGAAATGTGTTCACCGTTTTCCATCCGGGAAAGGCGCCTGAACATGGCCTTGACCCTGGACTTAAGCTCCTTAACGCTGAAAGGCTTGGTCATGTAATCGTCGCCGCCCAGCTCAAGCCCCAGGACCCGGTCGATCTCATCGGAGCGCGCCGAGAGAAATATGATGGGAATACTTTTATAATGTTCCGAAGCGCGAACCCGACGGCAGAACTCGAAGCCGTCGATGCCGGGCATCATGATATCAAGAATAAACAGGTGGGGAACGTCGGTTTCAAGCGCCCTCAAGGCCTCCTCCGCCGACGAATAGCAATACACATCATACCCTTCAGCCCGCAGGTTTATCTTTATGATATCCTGGATGTCTTTTTCATCATCAATGACGAATATCTTTTTTTGCATGATTAACCCCGACGCCGGCGTTCAGCGCCTATACTACTCGTCTGCGTGCCGGATGTCAACACCTTCGATATAATAAATGGCCCGTTCCGCGATATTCGTGATATGGTCGCCGATGCGCTCCAGCGCTTTCGACACCATGATGAGGCCGAGAGCCTGGGATATATTGTGGGCGTTTTCGGCCATATAGGTAAAGAGCTCCCGGTAGACCTGCATGTTCAGGGTGTCGATGTCCCTGTCACGGCTTATAATTTCCCGCGCCTTTTCCGCTTTCCGTTCCGTGATCGCCGTAAAAACATCGCGGAGCATTGTTATCGCCAGATCCGCCATCCTCGGTATGTCCACCAGGGGCTTTAACGTCGGACGCCCGTGAAGATTGATGGCCTCGTTGGCTATGTTGGTCGCAAGGTCTCCGATTCGCTCCAGATCGGTGTTAATTTTCAGCATGGCCAGGACAAACCTGAGGTGCACGGCGGCCGGCTGACGGGTGACCAGGATCCTGATGCACTCGTTGTCTATTTCAACCTCCAGATCATCCAGCATGGAATCGTCCCGGATTACCTGCTCGGCCAGATGGGAATCCGAATCCTTCAATGCCCGGACTGATTTCGCAATTGACTCAATGGCCAGATCGGCCATTTCAAACATTTTCGATTTTATTGCTTCGAGCTCCTGCTCAAGATGCGTGATCATCCATGCTCCCCCTGTTTTATCCAAACTTACCCGTGATATAATTTTCGGTCATTTCTATGTCCGGCTTGGTGAATATCTTTTCCGTCGAATTAATTTCTATGAGATCGCCCAGGTAGAAAAATGCGGTTTCATCGCTTACCCGGGCCGCCTGCTGCATATTATGGGTGACGATAATGATGGTATAATTCTTTTTGAGGTCCTGTATCAGCTCTTCTATCTTCTGCGTCGAAATGGGGTCCAGTGCCGACGCCGGTTCGTCCATGAGGATGACCTCAGGCTGAACCGCGATGGTGCGGGCTATGCAGAGCCGCTGCTGCTGGCCCCCGGACAGGCCCAGGGCAGACTCGTCCAGCCGGTCCTTGACCTCGTCCCACAGGGCGGTGCTCTTCAGGGACTTTTCGACTATGCTCTCTATCTCGTACTTGTCCTTTATGCCGTTGATCTTCAGGCCGTAGGCAATGTTTTCAAAAATCGACTTCGGGAAAGGGTTCGATTTCTGGAACACCATACCGACCCTCCGTCGGAGAGACGTTACATTGAACCGGGGATGGTATATCGATTCATTGTCGATATTTATGTCCCCTTCCACTCTGGTGTTGGGAATGATATCATTCATCCGGTTAATGCACCTGAGAAAGGTGGACTTGCCGCAACCTGAAGGGCCGATAAGGGCCAGGACCGTGTTGCTCTTTACGGAGAGAGTCACATTTTTTATAGCCGCGGTGGCTCCATAATAAAATGTCAAATTCGAAGCGGTTAATTTTACGGTCATTTCAGCATGCCTGCGGGTTTATTTTTATCGCCTGGATTCTGGGCTCATAGTATACTTGATACCACGCTAGTTCCAGTTTGATAATTATAAAGATTTGTTAAATAATTATAACAGAAATATGAAGATTTTGTTAAATTCCTCGCCCTGTCGGGGGGGCATGGCCCCGTAAAGTCCCGGTTTACAATTCATTTCATATTCATATTTTCTTCATAATTTCTTTAAATATCATCCTTAATGTTTTAAAGAAAAATAATTATCCATTCAGGAGGATGCATACATGAAAAAAATAATAATACTGGCGTGCGCGGCGGTGATTTCGTTCGCCATGACAGTATCACTGGTTTCCTGCAAGAAAGACAAGGGAAACCGCGTGGTGGTGAAAGGATCAACGACAGTTCTGCCCATAACCCAAAAGGCCGCTGAGGCTTTCAAGAAAACCGAGGGGATCAATGTGTTTGTCGAGGGAAGCGGTTCGGGAAACGGCATCAAGGCCCTCATTGAAGGGGGCTGCGACATAGCAAACTCGTCACGCGAAATGAAGGCCGAAGAGAAGGAATCCGCCAAAAAGAAAGGGATTGAGGTCAAGGAAATCCTGATCGCCTATGACATGATCGTCCCCATCGTCCATCCGTCAAACCCGGTAAAGAACCTTTCCATGGACCAGCTTAAAGCAATCTATGACGGTTCAATCAAGAACTGGAAGGAACTGGGCGGCAAGGATGAGAACATTGTCGTTATTTCCCGTGATACCAGCTCCGGGACCTATGAGATCTGGCACGAAAAGGTCATGAAAAAAACAGACGTCCGCGGCGACGCATTACTCCAGGCCTCCAACGGCGCCATCATAACAACCGTGGCCGGGAATTCCAAGGCGATAGGGTATGTCGGGTTCGGCTATATCAATGACACCGTGAAAGGCATTACGGTAAACGGTATCGACGTAACTATTGAGAACGGTAAAACCGGAAAATTTCTGATATCCCGCAAACTGTACATGTATGTCAATAAAAACAAGCTTTCGGATAAGGCACAAAAATTCATTGATTATCTGCTGAGCGCCGCGGGCCAGACGCTGGTGAGAGAGGCTGGTTATATTCCACTATAACCAGTCAGGAACACCGACATAAAACCGGATCAATAAAGTATTGATCCGGTTTTTTAGCGCAACTGTATTTTTCTAATAACTGGAATCCCTCCATCAGACAATTCTTAACAATATTTTTACCCGACCATAATTTTTTCTTCATCATCCTCTGATCATATTTCAAGTGAACTTCACAGTTCAAGCAAGGCTGCACCTTGTGCTGCTTTGATATGATGAACTCACTTTTATACGGAGGATTTTATGAGATTCAAGATTCTGAGCCTGTTCATTGCACTGGTCGTTGCCGTGAACGGCGGGGTTGTCCTGGCCCAGCAAAAGCAGGACAGAAATGCGGCGAACCAGAAAGCATCCGCCGAAGAGAAAAAGGGAGAAGACAAGAAGGTCGAACAGAAAAGCGACGACAAGGCCCTCGAAGCCATCAAGGACATCTACCGCCGCCTCGACATCGGCGTCAAGATCTACATGGACTGGATCGGCCAGTGGGGCCACAAGGACCCGTCAACCTTTGACAGGGTCGGCGGCCAGAAGCAGGACCCCAGTTCCTACAAGGAAAAGAACAACAACGCCTTCAGGATCAACCGCGCCTACCTGGATGTCAGGTACAAGATCAACGACATCCTGAGCGCGCGGCTGACTTCGGATGTGGACGCTGCAGTAACGCCGGCAGCGGACAGCAACGCGGCCTTCCATCTGTACCTGAAGTACGCCTACCTTGACGCGAAAAAAGACTTTGGGCCTGTGTGGATATCCGGGACGGCGGGCCTCATCGAAACGCCGACTGTCGGTCTGATAGACAAGATAAGCGATTACCGCTGGATCAGCCAGAACTATATCGACCAGTCGAAGAACATCATAGGCAAATCGATAGACAACTCGGCCGACCTGGGCATCAAGGCCTCCTTCGGCGTGATGAAGTACCTGACCCTGACCGGGTCCTTCACCAACGGCGGGGGCTACAAGAAGGACGAATCGAACTCCTACAAGGCCGTCACCTATCTCGCCCAGGTGAACCCGGTGAAGGAGCTGCACCTCCTCGGCTTCGGGAGAAACGAGATCACCGACAAGTATGATTACACCGGCAAGAAGGCCAAGCGCGAATACTATGGCTACGGCGTCGTCTATTCCACCGATCTCATCAAGGCCGGCATGACCCACGTCTTCCCCTATTTCACCACCGTTGGCGTGGCGTCAAAGTTCAACACCGCCTACAAATGGAACGGCGCGGAGCTCTACTGCTATCCGAAGCAGCGGCGCGGCGCCATGATCATCGATGCATTCCTGAACTTCAACCTCGGTGCCGTTGTACCGCAGGCGCCCCTCCTGGTCACCGGCCGCTTCGTGTACGGGCTCCAGAGGGCGACAGACCAGAAGTTCTACTATGACACCGAATATAAAAAGGAGCGCACATCCCTCCTGTATGCCCTCGGCCTCGGGTGGCAGTTCAACAGGAACGTGCGCGTCCTCCTGGGCGGCGAGATACAGAAGTATATTGTCAGGAAAGCCCGGGAGCTCCGCTACCTTGAAAACACTTCTTCCGGCACCGACTGGTATGGAAATTCAACCGCCGGGTATGTATTTGCCGGGTCAAAGGATCCGAAAGACACCAAGCGGGTTTATGTTAAGGCTGAGGTTACGTTCTAACCAGCCGCATCCCCCTGCCGGCCATCGCCGGCAGGGGGATGGTATTATTGCCGAGTTATCGGTACATGTAACCGTCTCAAAGCGAACCCCCGAGGGAAATTTAAAGACAACCCCTGTCCCGCACAACCCATGCTATCGAAAAAATCACCGTGCCATCGGCATGTCAACCTATCCAGTCCATGGGAAGATCTCCCGTGATCTTTTGTTCAGGGCCAACCGGTATTTGTACAGGCGCAGAGGTGAATCTTCGGATATGTATACAGTGTACGGGAACCATTGAGAAAATTTCTTACTCCCGTCAGAAAACCATAGAACCTCTGTCCCTGCCCTGGTGAAAAAAATATACCTCATATTAATAAAAATCTGGACAATAATCCGGCTCGTCGGTTGCTATTTTCAGATGCAATCTGATTTTGACGAGACAGGGATTACCCAGCTGTTATAACATTGGCACACATCAGCAGTTGCAGCACATGCAGAAAGAACACCCTTTTCTATCCATCTGAAAAAAATATAAAGATGACGATGAAAAGAACAACTCTACATGGGGGTTTATATGGGTAACACCACCGATAATCTGAGCAGAAAAGATTTCCTCAAGCTGACCGCGGCGTCCCTCGCCACCGCTGCCGTTGCCGGTTCCCAGACCGGATGCTCCACGCTTCAGGGGATGAAGCCGCCGTCAATGGAATCCAAAAAAGGGATGTTTCTGAAGAACTGCAGCATTGTCGATGTCGAGAAAGGCCTCGTCCTCAAGGGAAAAAGCATCACCATCGTCGACGAAAGGATCGTCAGGATCGACGACGCGAAGAACGCGCCGTCGCCGGACTTCGCGGTCATTGATGCCGACAACCGGTTCGTGATCCCGGGCCTGATCGACGCCCACTGCCACTCGACGCTTCCCTGCATCAACGGCACCGACGTGAATCTCCTGAACGACGTGCTCATCCAGCTGGAGAGGAACTATGTGCAGCAGATCCACGCGGGGGTGACCACGATCAGGGACACCGGGGCCGCTCCCAAGCTCCTTCCCAAGTACCTGGACAAGATCAGGAACGGGTCCATCGCCGGGCCGCGGGTGTGCTACTGCACCAGGTTCATCAACATCGCCAACAGCCATCCCGACATAAATCTCCGGGATGTGAGCGCCTTCGGCGGCATGATCCTCGCCTTTACCGGCGACCCGAACTGCAATTTCACCAGTATCGATGACCTGAAGGAAAAGCTCGAACTGAACTACGGGAGCAAACCCAACTTCATAAAGCTCACCATGGACAACGTTTCCCTCCTGTGCGGCAGGGATAAGCTGGACGCCTATTCCGATGAACACTTCAAGATTATCCTTGAATCGGCGGCGAAGCATAACCTGCCGGTGGCCGCCCATGTCCACCACAAGTTCGGATTCGACCGGGCCATCAAGTACGGCATCAACCTCGAACACACCATCTGCGACGCCGTGATACCCGACGGCCAGATCGCGCAGATGGCGGCCAAAAAACTGCACATCGTCCCCACCATGCTCTTGGGCCAGCTCCTCTCCCACGAAGAGAGCTACAGCGAGATCCCGAAGGAATTCCGGAGCGACTTCATAGACAACGAGCTCAAACTGCGGCGGGAGTTCCTGTATAATTTCGACGAGAAGTACGCGCAGCCGGCCCTTCACAGGGTCAACATGGAGCTGCTGAAGAACTACAAAAAATACCCGTGCAGCGAGCTCTACGGCCGCAAGATACTCCTCACCAGGTCCGAGGTCTACCTGGGCATCCTGAAATACGGGCCCGGCAATGTCCGCAGGATGAAGCAGGCCGGGGTCCTGATCGGCTGCGGCACCGACGCCGGCGTCGGGTTCTCCTATCACGGCCTCATCTGGCGGGAAATGGAGATGCTGACGCGCATCGGCTTCACCAACCTCGAGGCGCTCCGCTGCGCCACCATCAACAACGCCAGAATTTTAAGGATGGACGACAGCATCGGAACCGTGGCTGCCGGCAAGCTGGGCGACCTGGTGCTCCTCGACAGAGACCCGCTTAAGGACATCACCGCCTGCCGCGAGCCGCTCCTGGTCATCAAGGGGGGCAGGGTCATGTACCGGTCCCCTGCAGCTGAGCAGACGGGTTAAACGCTTACCCGTTACTTTTTCCTCAGGAGAAACCGGGCGTCGCCGATGTTGAGGTCGTTCCTTCCGGCGAACTTCTTGTTGATCCGGAAGGGCGGCACCTCGCGGGAGATGGTGTCTTCCCAGAGCAGCTCGAAGCCGCTGGCGGCAAACATGTCCCGGTACTCCCCGTACCGGACCCTGTTGGTGTAGGTCACGGCCTCATCGGTCAGGAAATGCTCCCAGGTGAAATCGGAGTATTTATAAAAGAGGAAGGGATTGCCGAAAAAATGGAGCTTGTCCTTGAGGTCGATGACATGGAACATCATGCCGCCGGGGTTGAGCAGCTCGTGCATACGCCGGATGTACCGGTCAAGGCCCTTGATGTGGTGGAGCACGGCGATTGAATAAATGAAATCGACTTTCCCGTCAATATCGCATTCGCACAGGTCGCCGGCGATGAAGGTGATGCACTCCGGGTTGAGGCAGCAGGTGGCTTCATCCACGTACTCGAACCGCTTCACCCCGTGCTTTGTCTGAAAATAAACGATCTCGTCCTTTATGTAGGATTTCTGCCGCGCCGTGTCGGTGTAGCGGGGAAACTTGTCGACCAGGACGACCCCGCTGGCGCCGCTGCGAAGAAAATTATAGGCGTTGATATAGGAATTGCCGGGGCCCAGCTCGAGGACCCTCTTTCCCTTGATCTTGAATTTATGCTTTTTCAGGGCCCCTGCCATGATCTCGAAATAGCTGTTCAGCGATTCGTAATTGCTGCTGTACAGCCGGGGCATGAGGAAATCAACGGCCCGGTAGAACTTCATCCTGCAGTAAAAAAACCGGAAAAGAAAATCGAACCTGCTGATCAGAAACCGCACCAGCGGATTTCCTCTTGTGACGGCGCCCATGGATTACCTTCATCTTTATTGTGCAAACGATACATACCTATCCGGACGAGGAATTCCGTGTCAACCATATTATACACTCCCCAATCCATCTCTATTCCCTGAAATGGTCATAGCCGCCTTTCAGCTCCAGCCTCTCTCCGTTCCTGCTTATGAAAATTCCCGCCTCTTTCGGGAGGATCTCCCCCACAACGGTAAAATCGGTGAAATCGTTTTTCAGTGCTCCGATGCTGTCAGGATGGATGGTAAAGACAAGCTCGAAGTCCTCGCCGCCGTAGAGGGCGTAGAGGCGCGGATCGCCGCCCACGGCACGGGCGGCCTCCACCGTTTGCGAAGAGAGGGGGATCCGATCCCAGTCGATGCGGGCGCCGGTGACGCTCTCCTCGCAGATATGGACCACTTCGCTCCCGAGACCGTCGCTCACGTCGATCATGGCCCGGGCATGGCGCGCTATCGCCTTCCCTTCCCGCTCGAGGCGGCATTTCGGCTCAAGGTACCCCGCCAGGTACCCTTCCCTCCTGCCGGCAAGAAGGAGCCGTAAGCCCGCCTCGCTTTTTCCCAGGGTGCCGGTGACGCAGATGAGGTCTCCCGGACCGGCCTGGGACCGGAGGCGCACCTGATCCCTGTCGACGTCGCCGATCAACGCCAGGTTGAGGACCAGCTCGCGGCCGTGGGTGGTGTCGCCGCCGACGAGGGCCACGCCGTGCTTCATCGCTGAATCGTAGAGGCCGCGGTAGAATTCGTCCATGAACTCGACCTCGGTGTCCCGGGTCAGGGCGAGGGATATGAAGGCCCACCGGGGGCTGCCCCCCATGGAGATGATGTCTGACACGTTCACCTCCATGAGCTTCATCCCCACCTGATACGGCGTATACCAGTCAAGGGAAAAATGGCTGTTCTCCACCATCATGTCCACGGTGACGAGGAGATATTTATCGGAGGTGTATTCCAGCACGGCGCAGTCGTCGCCGATGCCCCGGATGATGGCCGGGTCGGGGTGCGATACGCCGGTTACCCTTTTTATGAAGGCGAACTCGCCGCCTATCTCCGATATTTTCATTTGTGATACTGCGTCCTGCATTCCCTGTTGATCTTCGCGGAGCAGAAATCGCCGCACATGGTGCAGACGTCCGCCTCGTCATTCCCCGTCTCCTTGCGGACGGCGCGCGCCTTTTCCGGGTTCATGGAGATGCGGTACATGCTTTCCCAGTCGAGGTTGCTCCGCGCCCGGGACATGGCGTCGTCGCGGTCCCGCGCGCCCGGTATCCCCCGGGCTATGTCGGCCGCGTGGGCCGCTATCTTCGAGGCGACCACGCCGTCGATGACGTCCTGTATGTCCGGGAGCCCCAGGTGCTCCTTCGGGGTGAGATAGCAGAGAAAATCGGCGCCGTAAAAGGCCGCCAGGGCGCCGCCGATGGCCCCGGTGAGGTGGTCGTATCCCGGGGAGCAGTCGGTCACCAGGGGGCCGAGGACGTAGAAGGGGGCGCCGTCGCAGTACTTCTTCTGCATTTCGATGTTTTCCTTTATAAGGTGGAGGGGCACGTGGCCCGGCCCCTCGATCATGACCTGCACGTCCTTGGCCCGCGCCCGCGCCGCCAGCTCGCCCAGGGTCTTCAGCTCTTCGTACTGCGCCCTGTCGCTGGCATCGGCCAGGCACCCGGGGCGGAGGCCGTCGCCCAGGCTCAGGGTGACGTCATGCTCCCGGGCCATGTCCAGTATCTCGTCGTAGCGGGTGAAGAGGGGGTTCTCCCGGTCATGGTGGAGCATCCACTTGATGAGGAAGCTCCCGCCCCGGGACACGACACCCATGATGCGCGAATCGAGGAGCGGCACGCACTTCCTCGTAACGCCGCAGTGGACGGTTATGAAATCCACGCCGTCCTCGATGTGGGTCCGGATCGAATCAAGAAAATCGTCCTCGTTGAGGCCTGCCACGTCGGGACAGCGCACGATGGCTTCATATACCGGGACCGTGCCGACCGGCACCCTCGATTCGGCCACGATCTTCTTCCTCATGGCGCGGATGTCCCCGCCGGTGGAGAGGTCCATCACCGTGTCAGCGCCGTAGCGCACCGAGGCGGCGAGCTTTTCCAGTTCCATGGCCGGGTCGTTGTTGTACCCCGACGTGCCGATGTTGGCGTTGATCTTTATCTTCAGGCCGCGGCCTATCCCGACCGGCACGCAGTCGTGGAGACCGCTCTTTGTTATGACGGTCTTTCCCGCGGCAATGTCGTTCCGGATCTCCTCAGCGGACAGGGGCTCCCGCTCGGCCACGGAGCGCATCTCCGGGGTGATTATTCCTTTTTTCGCCTGTTCCAGTTGTGTCATAAGCCGAACTTCCTTTGAAAACGTAATATCTCACCGGCCACGTCAGGTTTCGTGACTACCGCCGATATGGCGCACACCATGTCAGCCCCGGCGCCGATGCACTCGTCGACCCTCGGGAGATCGATGCCCCCTATGGCCACCAGGGGGATGGCGCAGGCCCGCCTGATTGCCGCGAGCGTGGCAGTGCCGCAGGGAGCGCCGGCGTCCGCCTTGGTGCCCGTCGCGAATATAGGGCTCACGCCCAGGTAATCCGCTCCGGCGCCCTCCGCCGCGACAGCCTCGGCAACGTCATGGACCGTCACGCCGATGATCTTCCCGGCGCCCAGGATGCGGCGCGCCTCGCCGTAGGGCAAGTCCTCGTTCCCGATATGGACCCCGTCGGCATCCACCGCCAGGGCAATGTCGATCCTGTCATTGATGATGAGACGCGTCCCGGTCCCGGCGCACAGGTCCCTGATACCGCGCGCCTCCTCGTAGAGACGGCGGGTAGCGGCCGTCTTGTTCCGGTACTGCACCACGGCGACGCCGGCGGCAACGGCCTTCTCGACGTCGCTCATGGTCCCGGCTGCGCTCAGGGCCTCGTCGGTTATAAAGTAATATCCCTTCATGGCGTGATCTTCTGCAATGAATCAACATCGTCCCTTTTCAGATTGAAGATACAGTCGAAGAGGTGCGGCTTGAAAGACCCGGGCCCGCCCGAAACCATCATGGCGAGCTCTGCGGCTATTTCATAACAGCAGAGTCCCGCGGCAGCGGCAGCGGTCAGGTCGTCCGGCGAAGCGCCGGCAAAGGTTCCGATGACCGACGCGGCCATGCACCCGGTGCCCACGACATGGGACATCATCTCGTGGCCGTTTTTCACCCTGTATACCGACTTCGAGTCAGCGACGATGTCCTCCTTCCCGGTGATCACCACCGTGCACAGCCTCTCTTTCGCGAGGAATGATGCAATCTCGCCGAGATCGGCCCTCACCTCGGTCGCATCAACTCCGCGGGTCTGCACGTCCCTGCCGGCTATGCGCGCGATCTCCGAGCTGTTTCCCTTGATGATGTTTATCTTCGCGGCATCAAGCAATTCAAAGCTCATTTTATTCCTGAAGTGCGTGGCCCCGGTGCCGCACACGTCCAGCACGACCGGCATGCCCTTACGGTTGGCTGCGGCCGCGGCCAGCTTCATGCTGTCGATGAATTCAGCCGTCAGGGTTCCCATGTTCAGCACCAGCGCCGAGGCTATGCCGGCCATGTCGGCCACTTCTTCGGGGGCATGGGCCATGACCGGCGACGCGCCGAAGGATTTTACCACCTGGGCGCAGTCGTAAATGGTGACCCAGTTGGTCAGGTGATGGACCACGGGGCTCTTCCCGCGGACAGCTTCAAGATAGGGATACGCGTTCATGAATACACTGACCTCACATGTTAATACTGTTCAGACAATTTGCACATCTGTCATTTCGACGAATCCCGGTATTCCGGGATGAGGAGAAATCTTGAAAGAAGGCTTATATTCCAGGATTTCTCACCCCGTCAAACGGGGTTCGGGATGACAAATGCAGATAAACGACATCTCTCAAACATGACACTACCACAACGCGCTCGGAATGGTTTTTCGAGAGGAGATCGGATTATTCGCCTTGGCTCCCTTCGCTGGCATTATCCAGATCAGGTTCATCGGGTATAATCTCAGGCTCCTTAAGGAACCACCCCATGGCACTACAACAATACTGAAATTCATTCCACGAGTCAAGCACTAGACCGATATTTTTTAATTCAATGCGCCGGAATTTCTAATTGCCCCGCAGGGCGGCACTGACGCCCGGCAGAAGATCGTTCATCGAATAGGGCTTCTGCAGAAAGGGATAGTTTCGTTCCATGATACCATCCATCTGCGATCGCTGGCCCGTGTAGCCGCTGCACAGCAGCACCTTGAGGCGCGGGTTCAGTGCCGTGAGCTCCTCCGCCAGACGGATGCCGTTTTTTCCGGGAAGAACGACGTCAGAGAGCAACAGGTCAAAATTGCCGCCATCACTGTTGAACCGGGACAACGCCCCGCCGGCGTCTTCCGCCTCCGTCACCGCGTATCCGTAATCGGCAAGGACCCGGGAGGCGAAGGCACTGACGCAAAAATGAAATAGACGTTGTTGTTCGAGCCGGTCAGGGCAAGGTCCTCAATTTTTACGGCAACGCCGCCTACAACGCGCACCAGCATGAAAATAACGAAGAGCACGACCGCGGCGGCATACCGGCCGTTCCAGAGCAGGAACAGGGACACGATGAGCATGGCGAGAAAAAGGGCGCTAAGGTTATTGATCACGACCGGCTGCGAGGAGACAGCCCCCAGGATGTTGATCACAATGGGCGCACCCATAAGGGGGACAAACACCAGGCACACAATAAAGAGAACAAACGCCTTCTGCCGAACGACGCAGGTTTCATCGCTATATTTCGTTAGAAATAATGTCCTGAGTTTTTTCATAATTGGACGCGCATCACCAGAGGACGTCGATACGATCGCTGGAAGATACGGGGCAGGCGCTTCGGCTTATACACGCATGCGGATGAGGCACACGGCAGACATTTCTCCCGGACGATCCCTTCATCCATCTTGTTTAACTAATCATTATCTATCCCCTGCGGACAACATCTTTTTCAAAAAAAACATGAATTTAGCGGGAGTACCCACGGAAGCGAGTGGCACGATTACCTGGCGGAGACATAATGACCGGGAAGGGGGTTTCTAGAGAACACCACCTGCCACAGGTCGGTCAGCTTTGCCCTGAACGCGGCGGCGCAGCTCTGGAAGTAATATTTCCATATTCGGAAAAACCGCTCGTCAAAGGCGCTTTTTATCCGGTCCCAGTTTTTCACGAAGTTGCTGTACCAGGCCATCAGCGTCCGGTCATAATGTTCTCCCAGGAAATGCCAGTCTTCGAGGATGAACAGTCCTTCGGCTGCGGAAATGATCTGCTTCGCCGACGGCACGAGGCCGTTGGGGAAAATATATTTATTGATCCAGGGATCTCCCATCCGGGAGGAAATGTTAGACCCGATCGTCTGGAGAAGGAACAGGCCCTTTTCCTTCAGGGAGCCGCACACGACCTCCATGAGCCTCCGGTAATTCTTGTAGCCCACGTGCTCGATCATGCCGCACACCAGGACCTTGTCGAAGAGACCCCTGAAATCCCGGTAATCCGATTTTACAATCGTCACCGGCAGGTCCCTGCAGAATTCCCTGGCATAACGCAGCTGCTCGTCTGAAATGGTGATCCCCGTGACCCTGCACCCGTACCGCTCTGCCGCGAACCGGGCAAAGCCGCCCCAGCCGCACCCGATGTCCAGGACCGAATCCTCCGGCCCGAGCATAAGCTTGCGGCAGATGAGGTCAAGCTTCTGCTCCTGGGCCCTGTCGAGATCGTCGGTTTCCCTGAAATAGCCGCAGGTATACTGGTTGTACGGGTCAAGAAAAGACAGGTAGAGGTTCACGTCGAGGTCATAGTGCTTCGCGGCCACCTGCAGCGACCGGACCCTGTTCTGCATGTTGAGAAAAACCGATCCAAGGACCGCGGCCGGGGACCGGGGATTGACTTTTTCATTCAGGCGCGCCCGGAAGATCCGGTAAAAAAACTGGTCAAGGGCGTCGCAATCCCACCATCCGTCGCTGTATGATTCCCCCAGGGCGAGGGACCCGCCCTTCAACACCCTTGAAAACAGCGCCTTCTCGTGCACCCTGATATCCCAGGGCCTGTCGCCGTCCACGCGTATATCGGCGGAATTGAAGAGATCTTCAATATGTCCGCGGATTTTATTTGCCATCATTAGGCCACCTCCCCGGACGCGGTGCATCAGCCATCCCCCTGACAATCCGCAGGGGCATGCGGTTTCACAACCCGGCCTTGTAACGTATATAACATAATAAAGAAAAACGGAACATTCAATAAATTATCGCGGGCCACGGTTCCCGTTACTCAACCCAGTCCATGGTATGGCAGGGGCATGCACTTCGGGCAAGGGCTGCGGGGATGTCATCCTAGCCGGCTTCAAGCATGTCATCGTAATTCTGGAAAACATTCTTCAGGAACGGATTGGTCACGATGGCATGGACGATCTTCCTCTCGAAATCATCGATGAAGACCGACTCGCTGCTGAAATAATTGATGGCCTTTTCCGGGTCAGGCAAGTCCTTTATCATGTTGACCAGGAGCGAGATCCTGCTCATGTCCCTCTTGTTGAAGGGAACCGTCTTGTCCTTTGCAAAAATCGCTCCCTTCTTGTACTGGCGGATCATGTCATGGAGCTTGCTGAACTGTTCGATGTCGGATTTGTACTTGCTGAAAAAATCGGCGTACACGGCGCCGTCAGTCTCCCCCTCCAGCATCAGCATCATGACATACTGGAAGAGCTGATAGTTCCTTGATATCATGGTCTTCAGTATGTCATCGGGCAGGTGCAGGAAATACTTCTTGAAATCATCTATGTCCTTCAATGACGCGAAAAACCTGTTCAGGGCGTTGGTGTCAAGCCTGGTGAGGATAAAGAAGAGAAGGAGCTTGTCCTTCATGATATAGTGCGAATGGAGCACCAGCTCCAGGAGACGATCGGGAGAGAGAAAGTAGAGAATCTCGTCGATGATGCGGTCCGTGGAATGGTTATGCATGGAGCAGAAGCCGAAAACAAAAATGATAAGCTTTTCAAGGTTCTCGATGGTGAATTTCGAGGAATTGATGTACTTCTGCAGGTGCGGCATATCGCGGAAGAGCAGGAGAAAGTACAGAAACTGCGTGGTCAGCTCATAGTCGTTCGATTCGAATATTTTTTCAACCAGGTCAATGAAGTCATCTTCTGTCAGGGCGTTAAAAATCGGCCTGATTTTGCAAATCTGGGGCAGCGAGGAATCCTGGAGGATCGCTTCAACGTAAAACAGTTGAAAATAATCAACCTTTGGTATATCAACAGCCGCGTGTGTCATATCAACCCGCCCTCATTGAAGAAGGCGCCCCTCACCCCGTATAGCTTCACACAAAAGACCAACCGGAAGCCGCATTCAATAGCCCGATTCCATGGAAAAGGACATGGCGACGGAACCGGCCCCGCTGATGAATAAAAAAGATCAGAATTGGATGATATATTAATTAACCATACATCGGGGATTTTGTCAATATTCTAATCATGGAAGGGATAAAAATAATCAGCCCTCCGTCGGCCCGGGATATGAATACCGGGCTGGCGGAGGATGTCTTTGGACAGGGGACAATTGTTCAAAATTCAACGGCGGTTTTTATGGCTTTGTACAAGGACTTCCGCACGTTCACTTCGATCATCTTCCTGTATTCATCAATACTGAACCTGTGCGTCAGCATATCCTCCACCCGCGCTTTCTTTCCGGCGATCAGGTTAAGGGCTATTTCAAAGGCCTGTCTCTTAACTCCCTTGATAGTATTGTACCGGTAGGCGTAACATCCCTTGATGGTCTGCAGCTTGAGCCAGAGGGGCGTCAGGTCCAGCTTCACGTTCCCGCCGATCCCCAGCACGGACAGGGTGCCCTTCACCGCCAGGACGCGGAGGGACAGGTTCAGGGTATCGCGATGGCCTACTGTGTCGAAGACTCGGTCAAAACCGCCCATGACGATCCTTTCACCGAGGTCAGGCTTGTAGGCGCGGCCCCCGGCGACCTCCACGGCCGCGTCGATAAGGCTGCCGCCGACGGTCCGGTCGGCGCCGGACTTCTTCACATAGTCAGCGGCAAAGGGCGAAGGCTCGGCAACGGTGATATCGCAGGCAATCCCCAGAGCCCGGATCGCCTTGACTGTCATGGCGCCGATGACGCCGCCGCCGACCACCAGGACCCGGTCGTTTGTGCCCGGCAGGTTGTCCAGCGCCGCCTGCAGGCCCACGGCAAAGGGCTCGGTGAGGGTTGCCGATTCCGGTGACACGCCCTTCGGCACCGGCACCACCTGGCTCCGGTGCGCCACGACATACTCGGCGAAGCCGCCGTTGATGTCCCGGCAGATGCCGGTGAACATTCCCGGCGCGAAGGCGCCCTCGGCGAAGTTCTCGCAGTTTCCCGGAACCCCGGCGGCGCAGCTCCGGCATACCGGCCTGATGCCCCGGGTCTCGCAATTAAGCACCGGGATCACGGTTACCATGTCGCCCTTTTTGACGGATTTCACGGCGCTGCCTGTTTCAACGATATCGCCGCAGAACTCGTGGCCCGGCACGCAGGGGAAGGAGGTAAAGGGCGATGCAGAGGGCGAGTCCTTCGCGAACATCAGGTTGATGTCGCTCCCGCACAGGCCGCAGAGTCTGGTCTTTATCTTCACCCACTCGGGCCCGGGGAGCTCCGGCTCGGGTATGTCGACCAGCCGTATCGTCGAAAAGGGCCCGCGGAAGCAGAACTTCTCGCTCAGAGGCCGCAGCGCCTGCAGCGCCGCGAAACGTAATGGGTTGAGATTCAACATCAATGCTTTCATGACTTGCCTCCATGGACGCCGTGATAACCCCGGGTTTAAACCCGGGGTTATTCCATTTTCAGCGATTGATAAAACAGCGGCGTCGCCGGGCTCGTCACCGCGGGGTCGGTCATGACGTTCACGCAGGCCGGCTTGCCCGACGCGAAGGCCCGCTCCAGGGCCGGGATGATCTCCTCGTCCCTGGTGACGAATTCGCCGTGGCCGCCGAGCCCCTCCGCCACCTTCTCGTAATGCCTGGTCCCCAGCTCAGCGCACTGGAGGCGGTCCTTGCCGATGGAGAGCTCCTGGCTGTGCTTGATCATGCCCCAGGCGCAGTCGTTGTTGACCACTACCACCACCGGGATGTTATGACGCACCATGGTGTCGAACTCCATGATATTGAATCCCATGGACCCGTCGCCGTTCAGCACCACCACCTTCCTGTCCGGCCGGGCGAGCTTCGCCGCCATGCCGAAGGGTATGCCGGTGCCCAGGCAGCCGAAGAGTCCCGACGACGTCGCTATGACGCCGGCCTTCTGCCGCGTCGTGAACGCCAGGCCGAAATAGCTGGTGTCCCCGCCGTCGGCGACATAGACCGCGTCTTCCCCCGCGACCTTCTGTATCTGCGCGACGAGCCTCACCGGGTGGATCGTGTCGGCCGCCGTCTCGCGCATCCTGATCTCGTAGTCAAGGAGCGACCGACCCGCCGATTTCAGCGTCTTCGTCCATTCCCCGTGGTCGTTCCTTGTCACGAGGGGAGTCAGCTGTTCGAGGACCGACCCGACATCGCCCACCAGGCCCGCGTCGGCCATGCGGTTCCGGTCGATCTCGTGCGGGTCGATGTCGATCCTCACGACCTTCACCGACGGCGGTATGATGGCCCCGGACTGGAGGATCCAGTTGAAGCGCAGGCCGGCGGAGATTATCACGTCCGTTTGGCCGATACTGAAAAACAGTCCCAGGCTCCCCATGTCCATGACGGAATTGGGATGGTCGTCCGGGAGTTCCCCCCTGCCGTTGTTCTGGAGCATGAAGGGAATGCCGGTCTTTTCTATGAACTTCCGGAGGCTGTCCGAGCAGGCGCTGTAGGCGACGCCCGAGCCCCCGAGAAACAGGGGCTTCTTCGCGTTATTGATGATTTCCGCGGCTGCCTTCAGATCGGCGTCATCGGGATGGACCGTATACTTCCGCGTGGCACGCGTGGGCATGGGGACGGCCGATTCCTCGACCGTGATATTGAGGATATCGGGCGGCAATTCCAGAAAGACCGGCCCCGGCCTCCCCTCCACCGCGTTGCGGAAGGCGATCGCAAGATACTCGGGGATCCGCTTGATATCGAAGCAGGTGGCCGACCACTTGGTGATGGGACGGACAATATCCATCTGCTTGATCTCCTGGAGGGCCCCCTTCAGGTCGTCCCGGATCGGGTGCCTCCCGCAGAGGACCACCAGCGGTGCGTTATCGAGGTAGGCGTTCGCTATGCCGGTGAGTCCGTTGGCGAAGCCCGGCCCTGCCGTGAGAAAGCAGACGCCCGGCTTCCCCGTGTACACCGAGGTGGCGTGGGCCATCATGGCCGCCGCCTGCTCATGGCGCACGTCGATGGTGCGGATCTTGTACTCGGTAAAACCGTCCAGCATCGATTCGATGTGGCCTCCGGAGATGCCGAAGACGGTATCAATCTTTTCAACTTCTTTCAGGTATTTGCCGACCAGGTGACCGCCGTTTATACGTGCCATTGTTCTTACTCCTATGAATAATAATGTTCACATTATCGCTCCACCCTCTGAATTCCCCTGAGGGGGCTTTTGAATTTCATATCCGGCGCCAAGCCCCCTCTGGGGTGGGGGGGTGCCGAGCTTTATCAATCACATCACCAGCTTCACCCCGTCATTGAACCACTGGGCGAAAAACGCCATGCCGTCGAGCTTCATCTTTCCCGCTGCTGCGGCCTTGAACTGCTCCTCGTCGCTCTTCGACGCCATGACCCTGAACCCGGTCGCAGCGTCGGACCAGACGATGGCCCCGTCATAGGGGTGGCGGGCTCCGCTCTTCGTGAAAACGGAGCCCCGGTCGAAGATAAAGAGCCTTCCCCGCTTCCCGTCGGCGGTCTTGATCATGATTTTTACCTGGTGGATGGAACCGATATAGTTACGGAACGCGGGATTGTGTTTCGACGCCCATTTCAATATCTTATACAGAACGAACAGCAACAGCGTGAATCTCATAGGCTTCTCCTTGCTATAAATATCCGGCGCGGCCCCCGGTCGGGCCGTCATCTCCTGCCGGCGTAATGCGTCCGCACCCACGCGGCGATCCGCTCCATGGCCTCGCTGTAGGATACCGTTGTGCGCCAGCCCAGTTCGGCGCGCGCCAGGGACGTGTCTATGTCATTGTTCCTTCCCAGGACTCCCACGTTGAGCCTCGTCAGGGGAGAGCGGACCTGGAGGGGATTGAGGATTTTTTCCATCACCAGGCCCAGCGGCCAGGCAAGGCGGAAGGGGATGTTCCCCCGGGGACGTTTCCCGACGAGGCTCCCGAGGAAGGTGATATACTCTTTCCATGTCGCGGTCCAGTCGTCCCGGAAGTGATAGGCCCTGCCCCGGGCGACGTCCATGGTGCCGGCGCGTATGATGCCGTCCACCAGGCTGTCCACGTACACGAAGCTGGTGGGATGCCGTCCGCGGTCGAAGAGGGGGACCGGCATCTTCAGCATCTGATCGATGATGTCGCGGACCCACACGCTGCCCGGTCCGGTCACGTTGGCCGGGCGCACGATGGTGCAGGCTATCGCCCCCGCGTCGTGGTACGAGCGCACCAGGGCCTCGGCGTCGGCCTTGGCGTCGTTATAGTACACGCCCGACTTCCGCGGCGGGTCCGTTTCCTTGACGCCCTTCAGGTGGCCTCCCATGCCCATGGCCGCCAGGGAGCTCACGTACACGAAGCGCGACGCCTTCCCCGCCGCCTCTTTCAGGAGGTTTTCCGTGGCGTTGTAAATCGCGGTGTAAAACTGCTTTCTCGTGCCCCAGTCGGTGACGCGGCCCGCCAGGTGGAACACCGTGTCAACGCCGTCGCAGAGGCCCCGGAGGCTCTCCGGCGCGGTCAGGTCCCCGCGGCAAATCTCCGCTCCCCGGTTGACCAGTTCCGAAACCTTTTCTTCCGGAAAGGCCAGGGCCCGCACCCCGTGTCCCCGCGCCATCAGTTCCTCTGCCAGGACCGAGCCGATAAAGCCCGTCGCCCCCGTTACCAGTGCCTTCATCCGCAACCTCCGCCGGTGACTGTGGGAAAGGATCCTGCCGTTTCAGGCCGCCCCCGAGCGTTACATGGTCCGTATATATCACATATGCGCCGGCCTGTCGACCGTACTTATAAACTCATACAAAAAAATTCAATTTTGCATCAGCCCGGGAGACCTCACCCCCTCAATCCCCCTCTCCCCGCGGGAGAGGGCGTGCCGGCGGCGGGGCGAGGTCACCCCTCCGGGGGACAGGGGTACTATTCCCCACCCTGCTTGAACTCCCGCGGAGTCATGCCGGTCATCTTCTTGAAAGCGCTGTTGAAGGACGATTTTGAATTGAACCCGACCTGGAAGCACACCGAGATGATGTTCGCGTCGGGGTTGTCGCGGAGGAGCCTCTTCGCTTCCTCGATGCGATAGCGGTTCACGAAATCCCAGAAGCCGGTGCTCATCAGCTCGTTCAGCATCTGCGACAGCTGGTGCGGCGTGATGGCGAGGCGCTCGGCCACCGCCGCCAGGGATATGTCGCTGTCGCGGTAGAGCCCCTCTTCTGCCATGAGATCGTTGAGGCGGTCCCGAATGATGTCGGTGTCGAGTCCCCGGAGCATTGACTTCTCGTAGCGCTTCTTCTTGATCTCGCGCTTCAGTTCGAAGAAGAACTGCGGGTACGCCCTGATCCCGATGTACAGCGAGATGTGGACCCAGACGTTTATGATGCCGCCGGTTATGAACACCGCCGGATTCCGTCCCACGAACCCGCCGAAGAGGAAGGCGATCACCAGGAGTATGCAAATGGCAATGTAGAGAATGAAGCGGAACCCCATCAGCGATCCGCTGATGCCCACGTCCGACAGGGCAACCTTGATGATGGCAGTGATGTAGATGAGAATGTGCGCCACCACGGCCACCAGCAGGTAAACCAGCGGTGAACTGAAGGGATCTCCCAGAAAGCCGCCGATCATCTCCTTTTTGAAAGCAAGGGGCTGAAGCTGAAAGATGACCTCGGCGACAAAGCACACCATGGCCGGCGCCAGGTGGAGCGCCACCCGGTACGGCAGCGGCGTTTCAGGGTACAGCAAGGTGTGATAATAGAAAAGATTCAGCGGTCCGATTATGACAAGGGACGTAATAACCAGAAAAATCGCCGCGGGGCACTCAGGGGGGACGCCCCGGGCGATCAGGGCTATGCCCAGCATGATCACCCCGTTGAACAGATAGAAGAGTATCCCGGGGGCGTTCCCCTTGCCCGACTCAGGGAGTCTCTCGAGCGCCTGCAGGACACAGAGGCCGCACCCGAATAACACAATTTCTGTACCTATTACGACAAGCATGGTTATCTCGGGAGAAAACCTCCGGATTATTCCAGGATGATTCGTGTACTACTTTTTCAGGTATTCCGCAGCGGTCCTGCCGTTCCTGTCCCTGATGTCCCTCCTTGCCTTACTCTTCAGGAGGAGATTGTATATATCCTTTTTCCCCGCCTGGGCTGCCGCGTGAAGGGCCGTTCTTCCTCCCGCGTCAACGGCATTCAGGTCGGCCTTGCGGGCAATGAAGGCCTTGAGCGGCCGGATATATCCCTGTTCAGCGCAGAGAACCGTCATCGGGGAGCCATTTTTGTTTTTCTTATTGATATCTGCTCCGCTCTTGATGAGGAGGTCCCCGATGGAATCCCTTCCCTCGATGAAGGCCCGGCAGAGCACCGTGTATCCGTCGCCGGATTCGGCGTTCACATCCGCGCCGGCCCTGATCAGCATTTCGGCAAATTCATCGGGATTACCGTAGAACAACGAGTAAAAAAGCGGCGTGAAACCAAGAGAGTCCTTCGCGTTCACGTCAATCCCCTTTGAAAGCAGGAACTGCAACTTTTTCCGCGCATCCCGGCTCCCGCCCCGCAGGGTCATGTGGAGGAGATTCAGCTTTTCATTATAAATGGTCCGGTTAATATCCGCCCCCAGCGATGTAAGGTAATCGACCATCTCGCCGTTCTCTCCCCAGGCCGCGTGGATCATAGCGTCCCAGCCGCCGTCGTCCGTCGCCATGATGTCGGCCCCTTTCTTGATGAGGAGCTTCGCCAGCTTCATATCGCCGCTGCCGGCGGCGTAGTGGATAGGGCCCTTGTTCCCATGGCCCGTAACCCTGGTATTGGCCCCCTGATCGATAAGGTACCGCACGACCTCAAAATGGTTCCGCTGAAACGCCTGCATGAGGGGGTTAAACTCGCCGTTGTCCGGCACGTCAAGCTTTGCGCCGTTTTCCACGAGAAGCTTTACCATGTTCATATTGCCATAATAGGTTGCATTGGCCAGGGGGCTCCCGGCCGCGGAGAGACGGTTCACGTCGGCCCTGTTTTCCACCAGGAGCTTCACAAACCCCTCATTGCCCCTGAGTATGCCGAAAACAATGGCCGGAATCCCCTGGGAATTGGAGGTGTTCGGATCGGCCCCCTTCTTTAAAAACCTGTTAAGCATGCCCAGGTCGCAGTTGGGCTGCTGCGCGCAGAAGAGGATGTTGGCATTGTACTGGGCCAGCGTCTCCGGCGTCGGCTTCGACCAGGGGAAGGGCGGCGGCTCTCCGGTGTCTTTGACGATCTCCTTCGCGCCAGCTTTTTTCAGCGCCGCCGCGATGGGGGCCAGCTCCTCGTCGCTCCCCTGCACCTCGTAGCACCAGGCCAGGGGCGAATATCCCCATCGGTTGAGGATGTTCAGATCGGCCTTTCGCTCGATGAGATAGGAAACGACCTCCAGGTCGAGGTTGAAAATGGCCTCGTGGAGCGGCGTCGTGCCGTTGCCGCTCTTCTGGTTGATGTCGGCGCCGTTGTCCAGGGCCTTCTGTATATACTCCATGTCCGAATGGATGACCGCGGACATGAGCATCCAGTTGTAATTCACCTGGCCGGTATGGGGATCGATCGGATTTTTCCAGCTTTCGTTGGGCGCCGGGGGCCGCGGCATGCCGCTCTTCCCGGGCCTTGCTTCAGCGTTATTTCCCGCTATTACGGCTGCGGTCAGACAAATGCCGGCCGCGACCGCCGCCGCGCTCTTCATGGTTGTGCGATACATACGTTCATCACTCCTGTTATTTTCCTCTCATCTCGTCGCGGATCCTTTTCATCTCGCTTTTCTGGCGTTCCCGCTCGTTCCTGATCTTTTCCTTCAGCGAATCAGGGTCAAGCTTCCTGTCCTTGAGCTCCTGCTTGAATTTCCGGATGCGGTCATCGATCTCCCTGCGCAGTTCGGCGCTCTGGTTCTTGTAATCCGGGGTCGCCTGTATCTCCCTGATCTGCTTCATGAAAGAGTCGCGCACCTCACGCCGTATCTCCGAGAGCTTCATGGTCTTCTTTTTCGCCATCAGGTCCATGACGAGGTCCCGGTTCAGCGACAGGGACCTTCCCTCCGTCACCATCTCGGCTATCTGCCGCTGGATCTCCCCGTTCGACACGGGGTTGACCAGGACCGTCCCGGAGAAAACATTGATCTCGGATGCGGCCTCATCGCCCGCGACCTGGAACATGGTTCCCCGCACCGAGGCCACGTTGGTCGAGGTCTTGACCCCGTAGCTGTCGTCCTTTTTCAGCTTGGACATGATGACGATGACATTGCCGTTTTCCATGTCAAGGTCGGGATCGTCCGACCTCTTTTTGAGCGACGCGAGGGCCACTTTTGAATTTTCCTGTATCCGCATGTAGCCTTTGCCGCCCATGGAGATATCGGCGAAGGAGCCGCTCCCGGTTATGATGGTCTCGCCGCCGCTCAGCTTTTCGTTGAAGGACGCCGCGTGGACCGTGCCTCCGGCGGCCACTCTGACATTCCCCATCATCATGATGATTTTATACTGCCGCGCGCCCGAAGCGGCCTGGGCCGTGACGAACATCAACGGCACGATGATGAGCCCCGCCAGTGCATGTCTCCAGTTTCCCATGTCATCCACCCTTTTGTGACTGTTATGTTTCACCGGCCCGGCCGGGGCGGCCGCTGTCCCCGATCCGGCTTCGGCGCATCCCTGCGCTGCTTGACGGCGCCCCTTCTATCCCTGATCCGCTCCCTGTTCCTGTTGATCCGTTCATTGATTTCGTTCCTGATCTTCGGATTGAGCCTCTTGAAGCCCCGGGATTCCCGCATGGCGTCGAACCGGTCAGTCAGGGCGTCCAGGTCGCCCTTCTTTAATAGGGCCACCGCGATCTTCCGCCGTTTCGCGACGATGTCCCTGACCATCGACCGGTTCATCGAAACGGAATGCTCCTCGGCCACCGACTCCGCTATTTCGCGGATGATCATACCGTCCCTGACGGGGTGGACCATGATGCTTCCCGTGAGGACGTCCACGCGGGAGCTGTCGTCATCGGCGCTGACCTGGAAGCTCGTCCCCCTGACTGCCGCGACCTGGGTTGCCGTCTTGACCTGGAAGCTTTCACCGCGGACCAGCTTCGCAAGCATGACCATGATGCTGCCGCCGCTCATCTCCATATCGGGGTCGCCGCTTTTCCTGGCCAGGGACGCCACGGAGATCCTCGTCTTTTCGTTGACCCGGACGAGGCCGCGGTCCCCCCAGGCGATATCCGCCATGGAATTCCTGCCCGTGACGACCGTATCGCCGCCGCCAAGGGCCAGGCCCTCAGCCGCCGCCTTTGTCGCGCCGCCGGCGACTATCTTCACGTCCCCGACTATCGCCTGCACCATGTATGCCTGCTGTCCGCCTTCGGCCCGCGGAACGATAATCAGTGCCGCTATAACGGCCACCGGAAGTATCCTTTTTATTGTTATCATGCCTGCATTCCTCCCTGATGATTTTCACCGGCCACGGCTGTCAGTACCTGAATGAAACGTTGAAGCTGACTCCATGGCTCCAGAAGTTTTTGCCGATATTCTTCAACTGCATGAAGGGGTTTATATTCAGGCGCCTGCCCCGAAGCGCTTTGAACAGCGAAACATACGAACGATATTCGTAGAACTTTCTTGTCAGCGGGTCCATCTTGGGGGAAATGTTATAGACCGGCGCATAAGTGATGGAAATATTCGCGTAATCGAACAGGTTAATGATACCTTCAATTTCACCGCCCACGGTTATTACGTCATCATTGCTCCACCCCGAAGAAAAAGCCGCCATCAGGGTGAAGTATTCGCAGGTTTCAGATGTAATACCGATCTTGCCCGAGTGGGAGTAGAAAATGATATGCTCGTTTTGCTTGGGGTATATGCTTTTGAAGGAATACGGGTTGTTGAAGTCGGAGTACATATAATCATAGGCAAGATCAAGGCTGGTGCTCTCGATAAAGAACCAGCTGAAGGCGGGCGTCAGGGTATAGTCCTCCAGATGCTTGATATTCTGGATTTTGAAATTCTTATACCGGGCCATCATGATCAGATTATTAATATACGGATTCGCCGTACCGCCCGGGGTGATGGAGAGATAATCACTCCGGTCGTCTGATTTAAAAACATACTCGGTTTTTTTATAATCGCCGGTGAACCCCAGGCTGACCACTTCAAAATCGAGAAAAAATCCGCCGGACCAGTCATGGACCCTGTAGTAATGGGTCTTGTCTCCGGCAGAGTAAAGGTACGATCCGTAGATTTCGATTACGTCATGGGGATATACCGACAGGGCAAGCTTCGGCTGGGTGAAGTTGACCGTTTCATAGGCGCCCGCTCCGTTGGATATCTGGAAATCCCAGAACCGGGAGATGCCGGCGGTGAACTTGATGTATTTGTTCTTCAGGCTGATATTGAGGTAGGGCTGGGAGTAAAAGTTTTTCGGGGACGTCCCCTCGGCGTAGCTGCCGTTGTAACCTCCATCGATCCCGAAGATCCTCGGTTTCGCCTCATCCCTTTCGCCGGACTCCGCAGACCCCTTCTCCGCTGCATCGCCTGCCTGTTCCGCCTTTTTCGCGTCCGCAGGAAATGCATGCACCGTACCCTGGAGGAACAATCCCGGGAGCAGCAGCGTCATGGTGATGGCAAGGGCCGGTAATTCATGGAATAGCTTCTTCATGGAACCATCCTTACAATGTCACCGCGTCAATGGTGACTGCAGTATGAAAAACCAACGTCACTTTATCATAGCAATCAGGCGGCGATTTTTTCAAATCATTTTTTGTTTCTGGATCCGGCGGGCATAAGAAAAGGCCGGACGGAACACCCTCCGCTCAGCCCTCTCCTGATGCGGGGATCCGGACTGCCGCACCGCTACAGCCGTCTCCGTATCACCTTTCTCTGCCTGGCCGCATCTCTCCGCACACGGCGCCGCTCCTTGATCCGCTGCCGCTTTTGTTTGCGCTTCTCTTTAATCTCTTCACGGGCATCCCTGCGGACCTCCTTCCGGTCTTCGACCCTGCTCTTGACCTCTTCTTTTTTTGCCATTACGCCGGGATCGGCCTTGTCCCGGGCATAGACATGCGCCGTCATGGCCACCAGCAACGCGAATATAAGCAGAATAATTTTTCTCATGGCAATCCAGCTCCCTGTTTATTGTTCCTCTATGATCAGGCTCTGATAGTTACAACGAATATAAGCATAAAAGAGGACAATGATTATGCAATTATATTATTTTTTCTGTTATCAATTTCCGGATTAAATAAAAAAGCCGCCGGATACAATCCGGGCGGCTTCTCTCCTATCACTATGGGACAGCCGTAAACCGGCACAGGTCCCCCTGTTTTCTTATTTTACATCCTCAGCGTTTTCTTTGACTTCGGGCTTCTTGGGCTCTTCTTTTTTATTGGCTTTGTGCTTCTTTACATGGTGCTTTTTCTTGTTTGCGTGCTTCTTGGCCTGCCTCTTCTCTTTGCGGGTTTGCTTCTTATCCTTCTTGACTTCCCTGGCATCCTCGATTTTTTTCTCGGGACCGGCCTGTTCCGGGCTGGCGCCCTCATCCTGGGCCATGAGACCCGCCGGCATGACAAGCATCAACGACACGACGATTGATAACAGCTGTTTCATGATTGTGGACTCCTTCTTGAAATAAAATGCAACATGATACTTTCACGTCTTGCAACTGGAAAATCAGTCGCTTTGCATAATTAATGAAAAAAGCGCAGATTCCGGTACCGGGGTAGTAAATCTGCGCTTTCTTTTCTTCAACTGGTGAGTGAAAGGGTCAAACTATTTCTTCTTCTCTTCTTTTTTGACTTCTTTCTTTACTTCTTTTTTCTCTTCTTTCTTGGCTTCTTTCTTTGCGGCTTTTTCTTCTTTCTTGGCTTCTTTCTTAGCAGCTTTATCTTCTTTCTTGGCTTCTACTTTTTTCTCGGCTTTGGGGTCAACTTTCTTCTCGGCGCTGAAACCAACCATGGTCAAACCAAATACCATAGCAATAGCGATAGCAAAAATCTTTTTCATTTGTAATTTCTCCTAAAATTTTGTATTTTCCCGGAACCAAATTTTATTGCAGTTTTTATGCACTTATAATATATGACATTGTTAAAAAAAATAGCGGCCACTTTTTTTGCAAAAAATGCTCTCAAAAGACCAAATATCAGACATCTACCGGCAATTTTCCCCTGAAATTTACCGCTATTTATACAAATTGACCCACAGTACCGACACCTCCGAGGACCTTCTCCAGGAGGTTTTTGAAAAATTCATCGGATATACGGCGGAAAAGGAGATCCAGGAGGATAAATATAGGGCTTTTTTATATAAAACAGCCCATAATCTGAGCGTAAATTACCTTATTAAGCAGAACCGGGACCACCCCGGATGTCTCCATGAAATGGAGGAAAGCCTTAAAACTGAAGACACATACCTTGACCGGCTGATGCTGGACGACCTGAACCGCGCAATATACCGGATACTGGAAACCCTTGATCCGGAGTCCCGCTCGATTTTTATCATGCACAAGGAAGATGGCATGCATTACGATGAGATTGCCGATACCCTCTCCCTTTCCGCCAGAACAGTACGGCGGCGGATTAAAAACGTTCTGGATATACTCTATACTGAGTTAAAAAAAGATGGATTTTTGACTTAATTTTGTCAAAAATCAGGTTGCCGATTGTTATATTAAATAAGGACCTCCTAATGAAAGGCCATCTTACAAAAAAAATCCTGATTGATTACATTCAGGACTCCCTGAAGGAGCACAGGTCCGCGGTCATCAGAGCCCACTTTGAAACATGCGATCTCTGCCGAACGAACTATACGGTTCTGAAAAACATCACCGCACCCTCCGGGGGAAAGAAAATAAAACCCCGCAGGTCCGTTCTGGCCGGCGTCCTTGATTATTATGACAACTATACCCGGTCCGCGGAAGCGGAGCCGGCGCCGCGCCGCTTCAGGCTCCGGTACGCCGTCATTGCCCTGGGCGCCGTGTGTGCCTCTGTCATTATCTTCACCCTGCATTCTCACATCCAGTATAAGAACGCGCCATTTTACGCCTCACGGGTCAAGGGCACGGTCAGGGCCGATGCAAACATCCTGCGCAAGGGCCAGGTGGTCCGGCCCGGCGTCCTCCTCACGACCGGAGACGACTCAAAGCTCGCCATAATGTACGGGAAGGTCATGAAGCTCACCGCGGGCCCCCACTCCAGGATTTCCATAACGAAATCGCATATCGACAGGAAAAGCGGCAAGATTTATTTCGAGATGGTCATAGACAGGGGGTCCGTCTTCGCCCAAACCGGCAAAGGGTGGAAGCTTCAATATACCCTGGTAACTCCCCACGGCAAGGTGTCATCGACCGGATCGAGAATCGCCATGAGGGTTGAGCCGTCAAAGACCAGGGTTATGGTCAAAGACGGCACGGCAAACATAGCCTCCAACAAGGGGCATTCCCTTGACACCGAGGAAGGAAACGGCTACTCGATTACCGACACGGGAGTGACCTCGGCGATGGACCAGTCCGATGACGACCACGACAGCGAAAGCGGCACCCTCTACGACAACACCGTCAGGGACCTCCTCGACGACGATGCCGACGATGCCGACGACGGCAACGACGGCAGTGATGCCGCCGACACGGTGGTCCAATAACTGGCCCGCCCGGGCTGACGAAATCCAAACCCTCTGCCGCTCCGGAATTATCAATCTGCCCCGGTCAATCTGAACCCGCGAAAAAATTTTTTAATTTTCGATCAAAAAACTTGCTTAATCGCCGCAGGCTGTTTATATTATATCCAGAGAAGTTCAGCCTGTCACGAAAGATTTAGCACAACACGTGCGATCTTGAGCTTGATTAAAGCAGAGGTGATAAAAGCTGAAGAATATGGGTTCAAGGAACATCTATGATCAACGGTTCGTAGGAAGCCACCCGTGAAGAGGGTGGCTTCCGCTATTAATAACGACCGTTCCCGCAGATCCCATTCCGGCCGACGGGCGATTCCCGGCATCCCGGCCCAATCCCGAAACGGGAGGGGAGGGAGCCAATTTTCTTGACTAAACAGCCTGTATATGCTAGTATTGCTGCCATACCGGCGCACCGGCCGACCATACCAGGGTGGGGGGACAACCAGAAAGCCATGGATAGTACGTTAAAGCCATTGAACAATATCAAAGAAGGCCTTGAACCGGGAACTATAATACGCAGAATCGGCAACGGCAAGGACCAGCAGGGAAGCTTCCTCGAGTTTGACGAGAACTACAATATGATCCTCGCCAACATCATAGACCTGCAGACCGGCCACCTCGTGGCCAACGAGGCGGTGCTGAAGCCCCGGCAGAACGACAAGCTCTATTACTACGAATCCTCCTTTGACAGCAGCCCGGTCTCGGACAAGGCCATGAAGGTCATCACCACCTGGCCCCTGTACAAAAAACACGTGGAACTGCAGGAGAAGATCGTCAATTTCATCAGCATCGCCTATACGCCGGAGCAGGTCATGGAAATGTCGAGGACCGACACGCTCCACCTGCTGTTCATCCCGGTGCAGCAGAAATTCCGCATCGGCCGGTTCAACGAGCGGCGCAACATGGAGCGGGTGTGCAATGACGTCTTCATGCTGTGGCTCGAGTCCGTCAGCAAGGACAAGCACATAACCTACCTCGCGCGGATCGTCGAACAGAAGCATCTGACGCCGCTCTTTTACTCGGCCGGCACCAAGACCCATGAGAAAACCGCGGCGCAGCTGCGCAGTGAGATATACAAGTTTGACCCGACCCACGGGGGCCACATAAAGGCGGCCGGACTGAAAAAGGGAAAGCGGCACTTCATCGTCGACGCGGGATCCAAATACATGGGGCTGGGGACAAAGACCCCCCTGCACGTCAGCGAGTTTGTCGCCGACGCGCTGCGGGAGACCTACCTTGAATTTGAATTCACCCCCACCGAGGGGCAGGGCGCCCTCAAGTAAGGCCGCGGCGCGGGGAAACCTCACGACACATGGATGAACTGTTAAAACCGCTGTCGCAGTCGAAAAAAATCGAGCCGGGGACGATACTCCGCCGCATCGGCAATGGCAAGGACCAGCAGGGAAGCTTCCTCGAATACGATGACGACGGGAATTACATCCTCATCAATATTGTAGACATGAAGACAGGCTCTCTCGCGGCGCTGGAAGGGGTGCTAAAGCCCGGGAAGGGCGACAAGATATATTACTACGAATCCTCCTTCAACAAAAGCCCGGCATCGGAAAAAGCGCTGAAGATCGTGAGGGAGTGGCCCCTCTTCAGGGACCATGCCAGGCTGCAGCAGCAGATACTTAATTTCGTGGCCATCACCTACGTTCCGGAGCAGATCATTGAAATGTCAAGAAACAACGCCCTGCGGCTCCTGTTTGTCCCGATCCAGGAGCGCTTCCGCATCGGCCGGTTCACCGAGCGGCGGAACCCGGAACGGGTATGCAACGAGACCTTCATGCTGTGGCTCGAGTCACTCCAGACCGGGCACCATATAACCTACCTGGCACTCATCATGCAGCAGAAGCACCATGTCCCCCGTTTTTATTCCGCCGGCACCAAGCCCCACGAGGAAACGGCGAAGCTCCTCATGGACGAGGCGTTCAATTTCAGCCCGACCCATGGCGGCCACATGAAGACCGTGGGCGTCGAAAACGGAAAGAAGCATTTCGTGGTGGACGCCGGTTCGAACTACCTGGGCCGCGGGGTGAAGACGCCGCTCCACGTGAGCGAGGCCGTCACCGCGGGCCTGAAGAAGGTCTACCCCGAATTCGAGTTCACACCCCTGGAGGGCCGCGGCGCCTTCGGCACGGAACAGAGCTACTGACCGGCCGGTCAATCCCCTCCCAGCACCCTGTCAATCGTTCGTATAAGCGTTTCGGCGTCAAAGGGCTTGTTCAGAATTGCCTGTATGCCCGCCGCGCGGGCCCCTTCCCTCACGGCGTCGTCGATCAGTCCCGAGCAGAGGATGACCTTTACCCCCGGGTCTATGGCCGACAGTTCGCCGTACAATTCGATGCCGGACCTTCCCGGCATGGACAGGTCAAGGAGCACCGCCGATATCTCGCCCTGACGGTCCCTGAAGAGCTCCAGCCCCTGATCCGGGGTCCCCGCGGCCAGGACCTTCCAGCCGTACGCAGTAAGGATACCGCTTACGACGTCGCGGATGTAGGCCTCGTCGTCGACGACCATGATATGACCCGATCGCGCCCGCGCGCTCACTGTCACCGGCCCCGCCTTTTCGGCGGCCGACGCGTCCCGGCCGAGGGTGAGCGGGATATACACCGACAGGGTCGATCCCTTACCCACCTCAGAGCCGACACTGATGAACCCCCCGTGCTGCTTTATGATACCGTAGGACATGGCAAGGCCGAGGCCGCTGCCCCCTTCGTCCTTTTTGGTAGTGAAAAAGGGGTCGAATATCCGAGCCAGGTTTTCCTCGGGGATACCCACGCCCGTGTCGATGACCCGTATCCGGGCCCACGAGCTGGCGCGCGCGGTCTCCGGTTCCGCCTTCATGAGGTCTTCGTCGGGGATGGCTATGTCCGGCACCACCGTGAGGGTGCCGCCCCGGACGCCATGGGCCCCGCGCATGGTGGTCATCGCGTGGGCCGCGTTTATGCAGAGGTTGAGGATGACCTGTTCTATGTAGACGGGGTCGGCCATAACGATAATGGGGATATCGACGAACCTGAAGTCAAGGACGATGCTTTTGGCGAAACTGTTCTGACAGATGGAGAGGACGTTCCTCAGGGACGTGTTGATGTCGACGGGGACAAGGGTGATCTTTTGCCGCCGGGAAAGGGTCAGCAGCTGCTTTATGATCAGGGTCGATTTTTTCGACGCCTCGATGCCGAGGTTGAGATATTCCTCTATTTCCTTCCGGTTCTCCAATTTCTCCTTTTTCATAAGCATGTCGATGAGGTTGAAGCTTCCGATAATGCCGCCGAGGAGGTTGTTGAAATCATGGGCAAGCCCGCCGGCGAGGGTGCCGACGGCCTCCATCTTCTGGGAATGGGTAAGCTGTTCCTGGATCTTTTCCTTTTCAATCTGCGACTTGAGATATTGCGCGGTGCGCTCCCGCAGCTGCTCCAGGGCCCTGTTAAGCTCCATGTTTTTCCGCTGCAGCTCGTCGGTCCGCTCGTCCACCAGGGCTTCAAGATTGTCCCGGTGCTCCTTTAGCTCCTTCCGGTCGCGGTCCAGGGCGTTCTTGTAATCGACCCGCACCGATTCATAGTAATAGGTGAGGAAAATAACGAAGCCCAGCGCCAGCAGATGGCGCCAGGAGAATTCGTCCGGGTACCGGAACGTCATCGGAACATTGAACGGATTGTAAAAGAAGAAGGCGCACATCAGGATCATGCTCAGGGACCAGATCATCCCCTCGCGCTTGCCCAGGAGGAAAAAAACGAAGACCGGATACAGGATCGCCCATATGCTGGCGTACCCGTTGCGGGGCGCCATGTAGACCCAGTACGCAAGAAGAAGCCAGAAGGAAATGGATACCAACCGGTAGTAAACTATCCCCCGCCCGATCCTGTTCATGGCAAGCACAAGGCCAAACAGCATGATGGAATACAGTATGTTCACCATGCCGTACGTGACCATCCCGGTCCGCAGGTGGTTCACGCCGACTATAAAAAGCGGTACCCCGATAATAATAAGGAATATGGCAAAGAGCTTTTTTCTCGCCCGCTCTTCAAGAGCGGGCTCGTTCTCCTGGAAGAGGTTGCTGGAAAAGGATCGAAGAATGGATTGTATGGAACTTCGGTTGATCACTACCGCCGCCCGACAGGATTTATTCCTTGATGCTCCGGTTATTGACGATACACCGCCGTGAATTTTTTGTCAAGTCATTAGAGCATACCGGGTCAGGCCCCGGCCCTCATTCTGGCGGCCTGGGCAGATCATCGGCCACCTTGATGCCGGCGGAAGCCCGGGGGACTTCGCCGCTCCCGGTCACTCCGGCGGGCCGGGCAGCTCGTCCGCCGCCTGGATCCCCGCGGCATCATCCGGCACGATCCCCATCCGGTGATAGATGGGGCGCACGACCCTCCTCAGGGAAGGAAGCCTCAGGGCAAAGACAATGCCGCCGAGGACGCAGAGGGCGCCGCCGCAGAGGACCGTGTCGGGGGCGCCGATGGCGGAGGACACGCTCCCGGCCAGAATGCTCCCCAGGGGCGCCGTACCCATGACCGCCATGATGTAAAAGCTCATGACCCTGCCCCGCTTGTCCTCGTCGACCAGGGTCTGCACCATGGTGTTGCAGGACGCCATGGTGGTGATCATGCCGAAGCCCGTCAGCACCAGGATGCCGGTGGAGAGGGCCGCCGTGCGCGAGAAGGAAAACGCGATGAGGGTCGCGCCGAAGAGCACCAGAGCTGCGCTGATGACGCGGCCCAGTCCCAGGACGCTCCTCCGCATCGCCAGGAATGCGACCCCGGCGAGGGCCCCCGCGCCGGTAGCCGCCACCAGGAACCCGTAGGTGTGGGAATCGCCGCCGAGGACGGACCCCGCGAAAATCGGCAGTAGTACCGGGAAGGACATCGCCACCAGGCTGATGAGGGCCACCGTGGCGATCAGGTCCCTGATCGGCCTGAATCCGAAGGCATAGAAGAGGCCGTCTTTTATTTCGGACAGGAAGGTCGTCCCCTTCCTCCCCTCCGGCCGCGTCTTAATGGTCATCATGATAAAAGCGGCCATCGCTGCAACGTAGCTCGCGCCGTTCAGGGCGAAGCAGACGCCCTCCCCGGCCCTGGCCACCACGATGCCCGCTATCGCCGGGCCTATGAGGCGCGACCCGTTGAAGATCCCGGAATTCAGGGCAATGGCGTTTCCCAGGTCCGCCTTGTCCCCGATCATCTCAACGACAAAGGCATGGCGCGAGGGCATTTCGAAGGCATTGGTGACGCCGAGGAGCGCCGCCAGGAGGGCTATCTGCCAGACCCGGACCGCGCCGGTGAGGGTCAGCGCGGCAAGGGTGAAGGCCTGCGCCATGGCCACCGCCTGCACCGCGATCAGGATGTAGCGGCGGTTGACCCGGTCCCCCAGAACGCCGGCGAAGGGGGAAATGAACAGGATCGGGACCTGCCCGGCGAATGCGACGATGCCCAGCATGAACTCGGAATGGGTCATCCGGAACACGAGCCAGCTGGTCGCGACGGACTGCATCCAGGTCCCGACAAGGGACACGCCCTGGCCCATGAAAAAGAGGCGGAAATTCCGGTGGCGGAGTGAGCGCAGGCCGTGTCTGAACCCGCCCAAGGATTTCGGTCTGGAAGCGTGCATGGAACATTCCCCCGGTTTTCCGCGGCGCCGGAGGCCGCGTAATCAAGACGAAGGGAAATTTCGATGAAGAGGTCAAGGATTATTTGATCATCACGCTAAAACAGACCTGGAGCCCGGGGTAGGCAGCTGACAGGACGTTCCGAATTTCCGCGCGGTCCGTATCGTCCATCACCGGGTCCACGGCGCTGACGGGATTGCCGTCATCATCCAGGCGGAACTGCCACCGGCCGATAAAACCGGGCACATGGATATAGCGGAGCGTTCCGGCGCCGACGCAGGAACTGCCGACCAGGGCATCGCCGACGACGTACAGAAACTCCCTGCCGCCGCAGACCATCCTTCCCTCTTCAACGACCGTATAGGTCCAGGGATTAACCCGTGATTCCTCGCCGGGCCCCCTGTGCACATGCTCGTTCATGACGCTCCCCGCTGGCCGGGCGCCGCCCCTCCGCCGGACAAAAGTGTGCCCGACATGGGCGGCATTTCAACCATTATTCATGATGGCTCAGGAATTTCCGGTACGCCGCGCGGCCCGATGACACGTCCACCGGATTCCGCGGCGGGCGCGAAGCCATGGAGCCGGATGGACGGAGGACCCGCAACCTCTGGGAAAAAACCTCCGGCGGCGCCGAAAGAACGGCCATGATTTCCTCTTGACAGGCCGCAATCGCCCTGTCAACGTATGGGACAAGGGTATGCAGCTCCATGACGGCAGCGCCCGTCACAGACCGTAGGGGATCATGAGACTTGGTATATGCTGAACGATCATCTTAAACACTACTATAACCGCCTCACGCCGATAGACATACTGGTTTCAGCCTACTGCGCCGTCATGCTGTTCCTGGTGAGCCTCCGCATCAGGGAGGGGGGATGGACGGCGGCGGCACTGATGCTGAATTTTTCCGCGGTCCTGGTCTTTGCCGCCGTGATAGCCCCCATGACGGACCGCATCGAGCACCCGCTGGCGCGGAACCCCTTCACGCGATGGATCAGATACGTCTACCCCATGTTCCTGCTGGGGCCGTTTTTCCGGTGGATCTACCCGATCGGCAGGATGTACTTTCCGGTTCCCTTCGACGGCTGGCTGCTTCGGGCCGATATCGCCATCTTCGGTTTCAACGTAGCAAAGGAACTGGCGCACCGATGGGGGGACCGCTACTGGCTCACTGAATGGATGAACTTTTCCTATCTGTCCTATTACTGGGTGACCCTGTACCTGCCGATGTACCTCTATTTTTCAAAGCGCCACCGGGAATTCATGTATGTCATGTTCAACGCCGGAATCGTAATCTACGCCTGCTTTATCTGCCAGGCCCTGTTCCCCGCGCAGGGGCCGGTCCATTACGACCCGGTCGCGACCGGCTACCTTGAGGCGGGACCCGTTACCTGGTTCGCCCGGGAGTTCCTCATAAGGGCCGACATTCCCGGCGGCGCCATGCCCTCGGGGCACATCGCCGGAACGGTGGCGATCTTCATCTACGCGTGGCGCTACGCCCGGAAAGCCTTCTGGGCCACCTCGCCGATAGTGGTCAGCCTGTGCATATCGACCGTGTACGGCCGCTACCATTACGCGGTTGACGGCATCGCGGGGATCCTGACGGCGTTGATCGGCGTGTACGTGATAGGCCCGTGGCTGTACGCGCGCCTGTTCCCGCGCCTTAACCAGGAACTGGAAGAGCCGGATAACGCCTCAACGGTCATGGCCTGAAGCGACATAGCGCAGGTGACGGGCCGCATAATCCGGCATGGAAATAAACAGCATTGCCCCGCGGGAAATAATGTATCTGCCTTGACTAACGGGAGAGCGCCTGATAGTATAACCGCAATCGCACTATCAGGCAACCGTACCGGTTTCCCCGTGGCGTTAGACACAGACACGCAAAACGCCGGATGTGCCGAAAATGAGACACCCATGACAGATTCCCAATCAGTACTGAAATTCAGCATCAAGGCAAACTGGGCGCCGCTGTACATCAACAACAAGCTGATCGCCGGCCGCATCATGCCCCTCCACAGGATAGAGGAGCGCCTCTTCAACAGGATCGACAGCAGGGGCCAGAACCACCTCCAGGAGTTCTACTACAGCCGGTACGGCCTGCACTGCGAGCCGGAGGACAGGCGACTGACGGCGATTGATTTTTTGAAGAAGAACCATTTCGTCTGCAACGCCATTGTCATCTCCCATGACAAGACACTCCTGCTCCTGGGATACTGCATCTTCAATTACCGCTTCACCAACACGAACCCCCGCTCCGGGGTATATGTTGATTATTTCACGTCCCTGCCGCTCAATTATCCGGACAACATCAAGCCGGCCTATTTCGGCAAATTCCTCAAGGACGACACCTTTTACCGGGTCCGCGGGGTCGCCCGCGCGGCGATAGGCATGGCATGCTGTTACGCCATCGACATGCACCCCGATGAAAAACCGGAAGCCATCGCCGTGGACCTCACCGCGCGATCCGACGAATCCCTCATACAGGACCTGTACATCAAGAAATACGGCTTCGAGTTTCACAAGGGCAAACGGGGGAAGGATAATGACCTGTTCCTGACCTTCCAGAAGGCCCGGAAATACCTGAAGCAGTACGAGGACGAATACCGGAAGCTCGAGCGGCCCGAGGGAAACGGGCTCACCTACAAGGACCCCTTTAAATACTGAGCCGCCCCGGGACGGAAGCCCGTCCGGCTATTCCCTGTGGCTCAGGATCTTGTTGAGCTCATCCGCCGAAGTCACCAGGCCGTTGGCCGTGCCGGACAGCTCCTCGGACCCCGAGGCCAGGTGCTGCGTGGACTCATTGATGATCGCCAGCGACCGCGTTATCTCGTTGATGGCTGTTTTCAGCTCCTCCATGGACATCTTGAGCTCGTTTGAGCCGTTGAGGACATGACCGGCGTCCTGCTGCATCTCCCTGTTTATCTCCAGGTCCCTGTCGGACAGGTTGTTGACTTCCGCGATGATGCCGCCGAAACGCTCCGCGATCTCCGCGATGCTCCTGGAAGAGGCGGCCACGTTTACAAGGGCGTCGCTGGTTACCTTGAGCTCGTTGTTCGTGTCGCCGACCAGGCGGGTTATCTCCTTGGCGTTCACCTGCGTCTTTTCCGCCAGCTTGCCGATCTCCTCGGCGACGACGGCGAACCCCTTGCCGTATTCCCCCGCCCGGGCCGCCTCGATCGAGGCGTTGAGCGAAAGGAGGTTGATCTGGTCCGATATGTCGTTGATCAGGTTCGTCGCCTCGAAGACCTTGCCGCTGGAGGAGAGGGCGTTTTCCATGGACGTGCGGCACCGGGTCACCTCGTTCTCCGAATTGCCGATGCGTTCGTTCAGCTCCTGCTTGATGCTCATGGCCGCGTTCATCTTCTTGGCGCTCTCGCTGACCAGGTCGAAGAGGAGCTTCAGGTTTCTGGTGAATTCGCCGGTGCGCTCCTGCTGCTTCTGCGCCATGGATGAAGAGGATTCGGCGCTGGCCGCGATCTCTTCTACGGAGGAGGTGATCTCCTCGATGCTCGAGGCCTGCGACTGGGCGTCATCGGAAAAGGACGCGGACCCGTTGAAGATATCCTCGGATATGAGTTTCAGCTGTCCCGACACGCTGGTGCAGGTCGCCACCATGGTGTTTATCTTGTCGAGCTGTTCCTGCACGGCGTCGGTTTTCTTTTCAATTTCCTTGATGTTGGCCTTTACGATCGAGAGGAGAAGAAAACAGAGCGCCGACATGAAAACGGAGACAATGATGAAATTGGCGATCGTTGTTGTTATTTTATCCTTTTCAATCAGCTCTCCGGCGGTCAGAACGACAAAGGCACCGGCCGCGATGATAAGCACAGTGCCTATGACCAGCGACAGCTTGTCGCCGTACAGGGTGATCATGATTATGAACATGACCAGATAGAGGAGGTATATGTACTTCCCGACACCGGTCGGCACCCGGTAGGCCTGGAGCACGACAACGGCAAAGGGAACGAAGACACCGAGATTCGACGCCAGCTTGTAAAGCCCTTTTTTCAGAATGAACATGCATATGACGAACGACAGGGCGATGACGCCCATAGTGACGTTATAGACCGGACCGGCCGCATAGGGAGTGACGATATTGGTGGTCGCTGCCGCGATTACGATGAGGATAAGCCCGGCGATCTCGAACCATAGGAAAACCTTGGCCTTCTGGTATGCCATGAAGGATGCCGTTGAATACCGTTCCAGAAAGAAGCTGCCAAATGCGTCTATTTTTTTTCCCATGGGACATCCTCCGGGGCATACATTAATGTTAATATATAGATATACTCTTCAATTGTCCACTAAACAGGCTAGTAGTCATGCCTAAGCCCGGGCTCAGAACCCCGGCGAAACCATAAAACAAGCATTAGCCGGAGTTTGACAATATTTAGCTGGACTTTTCTCCGGCCATCGGGTCAGAAGTATTAATAATGGCCGGTGGTGGCCCATCATTGAACCGGAGCGCACATCATGGAACACAAAGCCTTTCAGGATTACTACCCCGACATGTTCAGCCACTGTTACGGCTGCGGGCGTCTCAATGACCACGGCCTTAAAATCAAGAGCTTCTGGGACGGCGATGAAAGCGTCTGCACCGTCAGGCCCCAGGCATATCATATCGGCATGAAAGGTTTCGCCTACGGCGGCCTCATCGCTTCGATCATCGACTGCCACAGCACCGGCACGGCCGCCGCGGCCGCGTACCGCCGCGAAGGAAGGGCCATGGACACGGACCCCCCCCTGCGGTTCGTCACCGCGTCGCTCCATGTCGACTACCTGAAGCCAACACCCATCGAAGGGCCCATCGAACTCCGGTCCCGCCTGAAGGAAGTAAAGGAGCGCAAGGTCGTTGTTGAAACCGACCTGGAGGTCGGGGGGACCCTCTGCGCCCGGGGAACCGTCGTGGCGGTCATGATACCGGAATCGATGTTCCCGCGGGAATAAGGACTGCCGGGCTAAAATTCAGTGTACTTCTTGCTGCTGTTGAAGCTTTTTTCCACCGGGTATTTTGCATCATTCACCAGGAGCTTGGCCCTCACCGCGGCCGAGAGGTCGATGCCGGCCGCGTCCCCCAGGTAGAGGAGAAACACGAACACGTCGGCCAGCTCCTCCTCGATCTTTTTCCGCTCACGTTCCGCGCCGAGCATCGCGGTGATCTCTTCGGGCGTTTTCCAGAGAAACAGCTCCTGCAGCTCCGCCGCCTCCACCGACAGGCCCATGGAGAGGTTCTTGATGTCATGGAACTGCTTCCAGTTGCGCCGGTCGCGGAATTCGATGACCGCATTCTGCAATTCTTGTATGGTGGTGGTATTATCCATGGCGACCTCCGGTGCGGTGGTCCTTCAGTTGTACACCGGTGCACCGGCACGTCAAGAATTTATGTTGTTTCTGCTCCGAGCGGAGCGTGCTGTGACCGGGATCCGGTCTGGATTATGCGAGGGGGAGAGGGGAGGCTTCCCCTCTCCCCCTTCGCGCTCCCCCTCTCCCCCGCGCCTGCGGCGGGCTGGGCTTTATCCTGATAAAAATATCTTGCCTGCTCGGCGCTCGTATGCAGCTTCCTGCAGACTCGCGCCTCCCGCGTCATCCATGACGCGGGTATTAATGTTGATATTGTTTAAGTCGCCGGTCAGGAGGACCGGCGTCGCGAGGATGGCCCAGGAGGGGCCTTCCGGAGCGAAAGGCGAAAGACTCCTATGGTCATCGCCTTGAAGCGAACAATCAACGTAAACTTTCAAAAACAGATAAACCCGGGATACACATCAAGCATTAAAAAGTTAGCCCCCGCCGGCGTTGAGGCGGCGCGGGGGAAGGGATCGAAAGGGCCGCCTTTTTCTCGACATCCTGTCGAGTGGCGGCAGGCGGACATCCTGTCCGCTCGATGGGGTGTCCGCGCTGACACCCCCTCCCTTTCATAAGTGCCCCATCCCGGGTCCCGGGATACATTAATAACAATTTCCGGTCCTTGACGAAACGGCTCCGCGCTGTACCTTGAATACAGGCGCACACCACGGAGGCTACCCATGCAACGAACACCCCAGCGGCTCCTCGATGAATATAAAAGAAAACTGCTGACCCCGGCCGAAGCCGCTTCAAAAATCAAGTCCGGCGACAGGGTATTCTACGGCGAGTTCGCCCTCTTTCCCGAGGCGGTTGACGAGGCCCTGGGAAACCGGATACAGGAGCTGGAGCGCGTCGACATCCGCAGCGTCTGCTTCACCCGCGTCCCCCGCCCCGTGGAGATGGACCCGGAGCGGCGCCACGTCATCATGAACGACTGGCACTTCGGCAAGGCCTCCCGGAAACTCCACGAGCGCAACCTGTGCAACTACATCCCCATCTCGTATCACCAGGGGCCGCGCATCACGCGCAAGTACCTTGATATTGACGCTTCAATCATCACCACGGCGCCCATGGACAAAAACGGCTACTTCAATTTCGGTCTGGCGAATTCGGTCACCGGCGCCCATCTTTCAAAATCCAAAAAGATCATCGTTGAGGTGAACAAGAACGTCCCCTACTGCCCGGGCGGCAACTTCGAATCGGTGCATATCTCCGGGATCGACCACATCGTTGAAGGGAAGAACGGCCCCCTGGTGGAGGTCCCCCCCGCTCCTCCCGGCGGCGTGGATTTCCAGATAGCCGGCCACATCATGAAGGAGATCGAGGACGGGGCGACCCTCCAGCTCGGCATCGGCGGCCTCCCCAATACCATCGGCCGGCTTATCGCCGAGAGCGACCTGAAAGACCTGGGCATACACACGGAGATGCTCGTCGACTCCTGCGTCGACCTGTACAACACGGGGCGCATCACCGGGCGTTTCAAGGCCGTCGACCGCTACAAGATGGCCTACACCTTCGCCCTGGGGACCCGGAAGCTGTACGATTTTCTCCACCTGAACCCGACCTGCGCCTCGTACCCGGTCAACTACGTGAACGATCCCCGCGTCATCGCCTTTCAGCCGAAAATGGTGGCGATCAACAACGCCGTGGAGATAGACCTCTTCAGCCAGGTCTGCTCCGAATCGGCGGGTACGCGGCAGATATCGGGCACCGGCGGTCAGCTCGATTTCATCCTCGGGGCCTTCCAGTCGAAGGGCGGCAAGGGCATCATATCCCTCAGCTCCACCTTCAGGGACGGCAACGGGGGCGTGCGCTCGCGCATCGTGCCGACCCTGCAGCCCGGCTCCATCGTCACCGTGCCGCGCTCCATCGTGCAGTACGTTGCCACGGAATACGGCATCGTCCAGCTGAAGGGGTGCTCCACCTGGGAACGCGCGGAGCGGCTCATCAGCATCGCCCATCCCGCCTTCAGGGACGACCTCATCCGCAAGGCGGATGAAATGAAGATATGGGTCAGGAGCAATAAAATATCCTGAGGCGCCCTTCCCGGGGCATGCTAATAGAAATACTTGATGGCCCGGGCGACGAAGTAGGCGCCGGCGATGAGGAAAAACGGAACCGAGAGGAAGAAGAAAAGCACTTCGTACGGCTTCACTGCCGATGGGTTGAGGACCTTTCTGCCGAAATGATTGTAGTGGTAATACCCGGGGAGCCGGGCCCTGCTCCGCACCCTGCCGAGGACCGACGCCTGCAGGAGCGCCATGGCAGCCATCATGGTCCCCGACATGAGCCAGATGAGCACCGAGCTGTCCATCTCGTTGATGGAGCGGGGCCTGAAGATGGCGATAACGATGCAGGAGCCCGCCAGAATCACGTTGGTGACGGTGGTATCGAGGAACCTTCTCAGGTAGCGTTCATCATGGGACCTGACATAGGCAACGAGGTAATAGATATGGATCGTGAAAGACACGCACAGCAACAAGAGGAGGGTTATCAATACCACGGTTTTACCCCTGCCCGCGGGCCGTTCATCGGCCCTGCCCTCTAAAACAACCCCGGGAGCCCCTCAACCCGGGGAAACGGCGCCCCGGGCGCTCCCCTCTCTATTAAACGTACACATCCACGCTGCTTTTGTCAAGGTCCTCCCCATAGCAACAATCCGCACAATTACCGCAGCGGAAAACGTCATGGATGACCACAGTATCCATCTATTCGATCCCGAACTTTTTCCTGATATCCGCAAGGGCGATGAAAAATCCGCTGTCCGGCATGCCGGCGTCGCTGTAATTGGGGACCGGGACCCACCGGTGCCGCTGGTCGTCGGGGATCATCACTTCCATGTCATCCACGATGGCATTGTACTCGATGGGGACGCCGCAGCGGCGGAGGTCCTTGACCGAGCCGCCGGCGCCGCGGGGCCATTCGACATACTCGTACCGCTCCGCGAAATCCTCCGGAATCGCCCCCCGTTCGAGGAGCGATGCGAACACCTCGCGGGCCTGCCCCTCCGTCAGGGAGGTGTACACGAAAATCCTGTCAAAACCGTCCAGGCAGAACCTGATGAAGCCATGCAGGCCGGGGCGCGGGCTCCGGTCGCCGTAATCGGTCACCAGGGTCCCCTCGATGTCCAGGGTGATTGATTTCTCCTGCACCGCTTCTATCAGGGCCAGGGCGTCCGCCGCCTCGCGGGCCGACGCGAACCTTCCCCACGGTTCCGCCGCCAGGCATTTTTTCAGGAAGTTTTGGTACTGCCGCGGCACGGAGTTCAGCGAACCGGCGTCCATGACGGAGGCCGCGGGACGGCCTCCGAGCATCTGGGCAAACACGACGCCGAAGGAATAGATATCGCTCGCGGGCGATGGCATCGATCCCTGGAGCAGTTCCGGCGCGATGTATCCCTCGGATCCGGGCCGGACCCCGCCGTGAAACCCGTCCCGGTCGCGGAGAAAATCCCGGGATATCCCGAAATCGATTATCCGCACGAAACCGTCACTGTCAAACAGCACATTGTCGGGTTTGACATCATTATGGGCGATACCCCGTCCATGGACCGCTTCCAGGATATCAAGGAGCCGCGCCGCCACCGTCTTCGCCCGGGCCTGGGGCATCACCCCGCTGTCATCCATCACGTCCGCGAGGGAGCCCCCGCCGGCCCATTCCTCCTCGTAGAACATGCCGAGCCCCTCGCGGTACATGCGCACGGGCCTCACGACGCCGTCGTGATTGATGCCGCCCGCGTATTTTTCCTCGTTGATGAAATGCCAGTAGTTCTCGTCAAAGCCGCCGCCGCGGTTTTCGAAGGTTTTCAGCACCACCGGCATGTTTCTGTCCCGGTTCCAGGCGACGTATATGTCGGACATGCTTCCCTTCCAGACGACACCCTTGACGGCGTACTCGCCCGCGGCAAGGCCATCGGCATACCGCATGCCCGGGTCCCTGATGCCGCCGAGGACCGCATCGGCGCCGGCCAGGGTCCCGGTCCGGGGTCTGCCGGCAAGGGGAAGCTCCACCGCGGGGGCGCCGGGGACGCCGTCCTCGACATATCTCCCGGCATCTTCGCGCACCGACCTCAGCACCATGAGGCTTCCCATCGGCTGGCGGGGCTCGCGCCGCCACACCATCAGGGGGCTGAGGGAGACGTACGCGCCGGTGTCCATGTCCACCAGGAGGGGCGTGCCCTCGCCGAAATCGCCGGGGAGGACATTCGACCAGATGAAGTATTCCATGCGGGGTCCCAGGAGCACCCGGACCCCCTCCCGCTCAACGCAGGCGATCCGGTACCGCGTCAGGACCCCGGCCGGCTCCAGGGACCTGAGGAGCGATTCCCGGTCTTCGCGGCCGACCGTTCCGGGATAGATGCCGGCATGCTGCAGGAGAAGAACGGGGCTGGGCATGGAGGCCAGGGCCGCAAAGGCGCCGGCTGAAGGTTCCAGCTTGAGGTCGCCGGCGCCGGGGGGGCCAGCCATGGCGCCGGGGTCGCCGGCAAGGCATAGGGCCTGCCGGAGCGCGGCGATGAACCTGACGGAAACGCCGGCGCACCATTCGATTTTGCTCCTGATCTCTTCCCCGTGACGGGCGTGGAGGGCCGACTCATAGGACCGCGACAGGGGCCTGGGGAGCCGGTATCGGACCGCGAACTCGCGGTCAAAGGCTGATTCCTCGGGGGTTATGTTCATCGCGCCGCTCCCTGCTATCATTAACACGCACAACGGCGCCGTCAAGAGATAAAAGATGCGCGGAGAGGAGACGATGGCGGGGCCGCGCGGCCCCGCCATCAGTCACTGTCATGACTGTTCCCGGTATAATCCGTCTATGATATCCTTGTAATTTTTCAGCACCACTTTCCGCTTGACCTTCAGGGTGGGCGTAAGCTCTCCCGTTTCCTGGGTAAAGGGACTAGCCAGGAGGGAGAAGTTCTTGATCTGCTCGACCCTGCCGAGGGGCTTGTTCAGCTCGTCGACGATCTCCCGGTACTTCTTCAGGACCTCGGGATGGGCGATCAGCTTCTTCGGATCCGTCTCGGTTATGCCCTTCGATTTCGCCCACTTGGTCAGTTCGGGGAAGCAGGGCACGATGAGCGACACGAGGAACTTCATCTGGTCGCCGATAACGGCCATCTGCTCGATGAAGGGATGGGCAACGAAGGCGCCCTCGATAACCTGCGGGGCCACGTTCTTTCCGCCGGCGGTGATGATGATGTCCTTTTTCCGGTCGGTGATGCGCAGGTAGCCGTCCTCATCGATCACGCCGATATCGCCGGTGTGGAACCAGCCGTCCCTGGACAGCACCTCCTTCGTGTCCTCCGGCCTGTTATAGTATCCCTTCATGACCTGGGGCCCGCGGATCAGGACCTCGCCGTCGTCGGCTATTTTACATTCGGTCCGGGGCAGCGGCGGGCCGCAGGTTCCCAGCTTGATCGGCTTGATATACCGGAAGGTGTTCAGGTGCGTAACCGGCGTGGTCTCGGTCAGGCCGAAGCCGAGGTGCACCTCGATGCCCATCGCCTGGAAGAACTCCCAGATGTTGTAGGCAAGGGGCGCTCCGCCCATCCCCATGACGATCATGCGGTCAAGGCCCAGGGCGGCCCGGAGCTTGGAGAAGATCAGCCTGTCGAACAGCTTGTACCTGAGGTTAAGCGGAAAGGGCAGCGAACGGTTCGCGGTGATATACGGCACGGCCTTCCTGCCGGCCTTCATGGCCGCGGCAAATAGCTTCTTCTTGCCTGCCGGCGCTTCCCGCAATTTTGACTGGATCCCTTCATATAATTTCTCCAGGACCCGGGGGACATAGACGCAGGCATAGGGACGAATGTCGACCAGGTCCTCCACGAGGGTCTCGGCGCCCCTGGTGTAGGCGATGGTTCCGCCCACCTTGATGAAGGAATTGTATCCGATGGTCCGCTCCAGGGAATGCGAAAGCGGCAGGAGGGAGACGCAGAGCGCCTCGAAGTTCTCCTTCGGGAAGGGATGGTGCTCGAGGAACTGCTCCACGTTCGCGACGAGGTTGTTGTGGGTGAGCATGACGCCCTTGGGGTTGCCCGTGGTCCCGGAGGTGTATATCAGGGTCGCCGTTTCTTCAAGATCGATTTTCCTCAACCGCTTGTCGATCTCCTTCAGGTTGAGGTTCTTGTTCCCGATGGCAATGATATCCGAGAACCTGGTGACCAGCTTGTCCTTGTAGTCGAGGTTGTCGAAGACGATGATCTCCTTGAGGTTTTTCAGGTTCTTCTTTTCAGACAGGAGGTTGTCCACCTGGAACTTGCCGGAGCACATGCAGACCTTCGCCCTGGAATCGTTCAGGATGTAGGCCGCCTCCGGGCCGGAGTTGGTCGGGTAGATCGTGACATCGGCCGCGCCGATCGCCAGGGCCGCCAAGTCAGAGAAGCACCACTCCGGGCGGTTGTTGGAATATATGGCGATCTTATCACCGGGCCTGATGCCCTTCTTGATAAAGTATGACGCCAGGGCGTCCACATAATCGTTGGATTCCGCGTATGTGTACTCCTTCCAGTTCTTGCCTTCACGGATCTTCACGAAGACCCTGTCTTGAAATTTCTCCGCGTTGTTTTTAAAAATTCCGGGAATTGTCGTTTCGTCATAAGGTTTAAATGTGCCCACAAGAGACCTCCAGCTATTTTGAAATTTGACCACAGGCTTTTCCAAGGATGCGGCGGACGGCGCCGCGCGGCGGCACCGCATAACCATTCTCGAAATATACATCCATCTTGTCAACGAACTACCACGGCAACAAATTCAATTTAAATGTATTGACAATCCTTTAAGTGTAACAATATCCTGTCCATACTGATCCATCTGCCCGTGCCTATGTTTTTCTGATTATTCCCTGTCTGGACGTGAACGCTTGTTACCAAGGACTGTCTGAATGACCAAGCTTGTGCCGGTTATCCTCGCGTTCCTCCCCCTGCTGCTCCGCGTGCCCGTCGCGGCTACTGAACCCGTTATAATCGAAGATACCCTGAAAGGAGAATCGATAGGCACGCACCTCGAATACTGCGAGGACCGCACCAGAAAAGCGACCATCGACGACATTGCATCGGCACGGCGCGGCGGCGCCTGCCTCTGGAAAAAATCCCGCAGGGTTTCACCGGGATTCGGCTACACGAAAAGCGCATACTGGATACGCTTCACCGTGACCAACAGGACGGCCCACGAAATATCATGGTACCTGCAGCAGCGCTATCCCCTCATCAATTATCTCAGCCTCTACACGCCGTCGGGCGCGGGGGACGGCCGGTACCTGGAAATCAGGACCGGCACCCGGCTTCCCTTTTCCCAGAGGCCCCTGAACCACCGGACCTTCGTGTTCCCGCTGAAAACGGCGGCGGGCGCCGGCGACACGTACTACATGAGATACGAAAGCGAGGGCGCGATGAACATCACCCTCCACGTTTTTTCACCGTTTGAATTCAACGACGAGAGGGATTCCGAATCGATACTGATATGGGTGCTGGTCGGGATCTTCCTCATAATGATATTATACAATTTCATTCTTTTTTTCTCCTTCAAGGAGATCGGCTATCTCTACTATGTTCTCTACCTCATATCATTCCTGGCGCTCTTCCTGTCGATCGAGGGGATCGCCTACCAGTACCTCTGGCCCGACGCAATCTGGTGGGGGACCTTCAACAAGCCGATATTCGTGAGCATGACCGTGTGCACCATATGCCTCTTCATGCGCAATTTCGCGAAGACAGGGGAGCTCTTCCCGTATATAGACCGGGTCTTTATCGCCTTCATCGTCACCGGCATGCTGGCGGCCGTGATATCGCCCTTTATCAGCTTCCGCCTGGCCATGTCGGGCACGGTGTTCCTCACCGTCCTGAACGCCGCCTTTGCCCTGCCGGCAAGCGTCTACCTGTCGATACACAAATCGCGGCCGGGGCAGTTCATCCTGGCGTCGTTCTGCCTCTTCATGATCGGCGCCATCCTGTACCCGCTCAAGTCATTCGGCCTTATCCCGGACACCTCCGTGACCAACTACAGCATCGAGTTCGGCGCCGCCCTGCAGATCACCATCCTTTCCCTGGGCCTCGCGGACCGCATACACACGATGCGGATAGAGCTGGAGCGCATAACCCAGACCCTGGAGGACAAGGTCAACGAGCGCACGGAGGAGCTGCTGTCCGCCAACGATGAAATGTCGGCCATGAATCACGCCCTCATCCAGGCCCGCGACGAGATATGGGGCGAGATGGAGCTCGCTAAAAAAATACAGACCGTCCTCCTCCCCGAGAACCCCCGGGTGTCCGGCTACGATATATCGACCTACATGAAGCCCGCCCAGGAGGTCGGCGGGGACTATTACGACATCATCAACATCAAGGGGTGCGACTGGCTGGTTATCGGCGACGTCTCCGGCCACGGCGTCCCGGCGGGCCTCATCATGATGATGGTGCAGACGTCCATCCATTCAGTCCTGGTCGTGCAGCCGGACACCAGCCCCTCGGACCTGCTGGTGCAGGTGAACAGGATCATCTCGGAAAACATAAAGAAGCTCGGCGAGGAAAAGTACATGACCATAACGGTCCTGGCCTGCATACAGGACGGCAGGTTCTACTATTCCGGCCTGCACCAGGACCTCATGATCTACCGGGCCAGGAGCGGGAACGTGGAGGTGTTTGAAACCGACGGGATGTGGCTCGGAATCTACAGCAATATCCAGGGCATGGTGGGCGACAACACCCTTACCCTTGACGTGGGCGATACGCTTCTTCTGTTTACCGACGGAATAACCGAGGCCCGGAGAGCGGACAGCCCCGCGGGGCCGTCCGAATCCGAAAGGGACATGTTCGGCCAGGACCGGCTCCGGGACATACTGGCACGTCTCGGAAAAAACACCACGGAAGAGATCAAGGGCGGCATACTGAAGGAGCTGTCCTCGTATGTATGTCATGATGACGTTACCATGATGATCCTCAAGCGGAACGCGTAGCCCCCTGCCGTTCTTAATGGCAGGCCGTAGCGGGATACGCTATAACGGGTCACAAAAAATCGGTATAGTGATTTTTTATTAATTAACCAAAATTGGTGATGTACTGATAGTTCCCGATATGGTATATTGATAATGAACAGCATACGGACAGCCGAACATCTTTCAGATCATCCCAATAAAAAAAGCGGAGGACCCAATGATACAATTCACCAAGGAACAGATCGACCAGCTCGATAAATACTTTTACGAACCGCGGAACCTGGTGGACCTCTTCGAGGGAAGCGCGGCCGCATGGGCCGACCGCCCCGCCATCGGGCAGAAAGACCCCGGGACCAGGCAGTACGCATGGATAACCTACCGCCAGCTGGCGGAGAGGATCAACAATCTCCGCGGCGCCCTCGCCAGGCTGGGTCTCCGGAAAGGGGAGACCGTGGGGGTCATTCTCAGCAATTCCATTGAATGGTTCGTCATAGAAAACGCCGTGCACGGTCTGGGCGGCCGCTTCATTCCCATGTACGAAAAAGAGCTGGTGAAGAAATGGCAGTACATGATCAAGGACAGCTCCGTCAAGTTCCTCTTCGTGCGCAATGACGCCCTGCTCCAGAAGGTGAAGGGCTTTACCGCCGATTGTCCCGAGCTGAAGGAGATATTCGTCGTATACGGCGAAGGCGAAAAATCACTGCCGGCCATGGAGAAGATGGGCGCCGGCAACCCGGTCCCGTCGTATAAGCCGCACTGGTCCGAGGTGGCGGTCATCATCTACACATCGGGAACCACGGGCGACCCCAAGGGCGTTATCCTTACCCACGGCAACCTGACCCATTGCTCCCAGTCAGGATGGAAAATATTCCCGGAGCTGAACGAAAATTCCGTCGCCCTCTCCATTCTTCCCTGGGCCCACTCCTACGCCATAAGCGCGGAGCTGCACAACTTCCTCCAGTTCGGCGGCTCCATCGGCATCATGGAGTCCCTGGACACCCTGGGAGCCGATTTCCTCGCGGTGAGGCCCACGCACCTGATGTGCGTGCCCCGTGTTTTCAACAAGATATACAACGGCATACAGATGACCATGGAGGACGCCGGGGGCCTCAAGAAGAAACTCTTCGACGCGGCCTGCGCCGAGGCGAAACGGTGCCGCGACGGCAGGACAAGCCTGAAGCTCAAGCTTCTCGACAGGCTGGTCTTCTCGAAGATACGCGAACGATTCGGGGGCAGGCTCATCGGCTCCCTGACCGCAAGCGCCGTCATGAACCTTGACATCGCCCTTTTCTTCAAGGACATCGGCATCGACATATACGACTGCTACGGTCTTTCCGAGACGTCCCCGGCCATAACGATGAACTCGCCGATGCACGGCAACCGGATCGGCAGCGTCGGGAAGCCGGTCATGGACATGTTCGTGAAGCTCGACAAGTCCCGCATCGGGGAGGATTCACCCGACGGCGAGATCCTCGCCTACGGCGCCCACGTGATGATGGGCTACCTCAACAAGCCGGAGCAGACCGCCGCCATCATGACCGATGACACCTGGAACGGGTTCCCGGGCATCAGGACCGGCGACCTGGGCCGCTTTGACGGTGACGGCTTCCTCTACGTGACCGGCCGGTACAAGGACGAGTACAAGCTCTCCAACGGCAAGTACGTGCATCCCGAATCGATCGAGATCGACATGAAGCTGGTGCCCCACGTGGCGAACGCCTTCGTCTACGGCGACGGGAAGGAATACAACGTCGGGATCATCGTCCCCGATTTCGAAACAATCCGCAAGGACCACCACACGGCGAAATGGGCGTCAGTGAGCCCGGCCGACCTCGTCAACGACAATGAATTCAAGGATTTCCTGATCATCGAGGTGAACGACCACCTGAAAAAATCCTTCGCCGGCTACGAGATACCGAAAAAGTATATCATAACGGACCAAGACTTCACCCTGGAAAACGGCATGCTGACCCAGACACTCAAGGTGGTCCGCGCCGAGGTCATGAAAAAATACGGGGATGCGCTGAACAGGCTTTACACCGAATGATGAAACCGGTGCCACCCGCCAGGGGCGGCTTTAAACCCGCCGCCGCTGGCTGAAATCCTCCTCAATTAGACTTCGACCATTCGATGGCGTATTTCATCACGTCGGACACGCTTTTCAAATTGAACTTTTCCTTGATGTGGAACCGGTGGGTGTCGATCGTTTTCACGCTCACCTGGAGCTTTTTCGCTATGTCCGAGGCCTTGTAGCCTTCGCCCATGAGCATGAAAATCTCCAGCTCCCGGTCCGAGAGCATGTCCAGGGGCCCGGTCTTACCCTGGCGGTTCTGCAGCACGTTCATCAGGATCTTCGACTTCATGTTCTCGCTCAGGTAGATGCCGCCCTTCATGATCTGACGTATGGCGCACACGAGGGTTTTCGTCGCCTCGGATTTCATGACGTAGCCCATGGCGCCGGCCCTGATGGCCCGTTCAGAATATATCTCCTCGTCGCTCTGCGAAAGCACCAGGCACTTGATATCGGGATAGCGGGTGTGTATCGCCCTGGTCAGCTCGATGCCGTTGATGCTTTTCCTGAGGCCGATGTCTATGACGGCCACATCGGGCTCCGCTTTTTCGAAATTGGATATGGCGTCCGCGGCGTCCTCGGACACGCCGCAGACCTCCATGTCATCCTCGCGGTTAAGCAGAGACTCAAGGCCGTCCAGGACGATCCGGTGGTCGTCAACAATGTAGATCCTGGCCTTTTTCTTCAATCCCGTCATCGCACCCCTCCCGTTCCCGGTCGATTCTGTCAGTTCCCGCTCACCGCGGGTATCGTGCAGACAACCTCGGTCCCCCCATCATGCCCCCTCCGGACGCTGAGGGACGACCCGATCATCCGCGCGCGGTATTTCATGATTTTCAATCCTATGCCCCGGCCCCCGTCCTCCCTGTCGGGGATCCCCACCCCGTCGTCCTTTATGAGCAGCTGTATCTCGTCTCCCGTGCGGTGCACCCCCACCTGTATGGCATTGGCGCCCGAGTGCTTGACCGCGTTGATGACGGCCTCCTGCATGATATAGTATATCTGCGAGTAATACATCCTGTTTATGATGTCGATGTCGCAGTTGATTTCGATGTGCAGCGTCACGCTGTACCTCCGCTCCATGAGCTTTTTCAGCTCCTGAAGCAGCGAGGCGAATCCGCCGTCGATGAAATCTATCCTCGAAAGGCTCTTGGCGATGTTCCGCACGTAGGCGATCGCCTCGTTGATGAGGCCTTCTATCTCGAGGGCGGATTCCTTCGGCTTATTCTCCAAGTCACCCGCCAGGACGCTGCTTTTCAGGGCGATGCCGAAGAGCTTCTGTGCCAGGTTGTCATGCAGCTCGATGCCGATGGCGTTCCGCTCGTTTTCAGATATCTTGACCAGCTCCTGTTCAAACATGATCCGGTCGGTTATGTCGATGGAATAATAGACGATGCCCGGTTTCTGGTCCGACCCGGTCCGGTAGGGGAGCAGCGACGTTATCATGTACCTCCTGCCCGCCCGGGGGAATTCCTGCCACCGCTCGAACACGACCGGGTCGCCGGAAAAGCACGCTTCGAAATGCTCCCGGAGCGACGCTTCGTACTCCCCGGCGCCGAAAATGTCACCCACCGTCCGGTTGATGACGTCCCTGCGCTTCCGGCCATAGGCCTTCAGCAGGGCGTTATTCACCTCGATGAACCTCCCCCCGGCATCGATGAACGCCATGTGGTCCCTCGACTCCGACACGATATACTTGTAGATATTGAGGCTGTCTATGGCCCGGTCTTTCTCATGGTTGATCTCGACGAGGCTGATGTTCAGCTTTTCCAGGTCGTTATGCACCTGGGCGAACCGCGACGCGAGCACGGTCGCGAACACTATGGTCATGATGAAAAAGCCCACGATCAGGAACGGGTCCGAAGCGAACTGGTTGAAGAATATCGGGATGCTCAGCAGGAAGGCGGCGGTATACACCGACACCCCCAGGAGGATCCTCCTGGAATAGGGCTGCCTGTCCCTGACGGCGCGCATGCACAGATACATGCAGAAGACGACCACGATGACGACGGTCATCATGAAGGGCCCGTACAGGTATTTCTGGTACAGATGGCTTTTCCCGCTGACGAGAACCTCGAGCAATATCGACGCCATGAGCAGCGCATGCAGGACCATCAGGCCATTGGCAAAAAGCTGCTCCCCTTTGCGTATGTTAAAAAAATGCGTGATAAAATTCAGGAAGGACAATGACGCCACGATCGACGCGAAATAGGTCGCAATGATAAAGGCTATCTGGTTGTCGAGAATGAAGAACAGTATCCCGTCGTACCCCATGATCCATATCCCCAGGGACAGCGCGAGAAGCGAGAAATGGAGATAGTACTTTTCCTTTTTCCTGTTCAGGAAGGTGATGATGAAATAGATAAAAAGGAAAATATTGATGGAAGACAGGAAGCTGTTCCATAGTATGAACAGGTTCCACTTCTGCTGCACCGCCTTGTAGCCACCGAAAAAGATGGGATAGCAATAGCCGCCGAGGTTGTTCAGGCTGCCGGTCCTGAGGACCAGGCTGTTTGCGCCCGCGACGATCGAAGACCTGATGACCGGAACAAGGGCCGGCTTTCCCGCGATGGGCGGCGACATGCCGTTCCCGTCGAAGGGCCTTGTCTCGAATATCAGCTTCCCGTTGAAATAAACCTGCGTGCCCCTGCTCTGCCATGGAAGAAACACCGCGTAATCGTCCGAACCCCGGGGGATATACAGTTCCATGCCGTACCAGGCATTGCCCTCATAGTCCCGGTAATCGGGATTATCGGGCCAGTTGTCATAGGGGGAAAGGAGCGCGCCGCCCTTCCTGATGCCGACGAGTTCCCTGTTGTCAAGGTCATCCCGGGCGCTGAAGCACCAAAGCCGGGGCAGCTCATGGGCCTGGCGGGGCGACGCGATCCGCACGGTGCACTCGTCGGCATAGGCGAGACCGGCAAACAAGATGCATGAAATGAGAACGATGGTTCTACAGGGCATCATCATATAATCGATACACCGGCATGGAGATACGTGTCTTTGCTGTTCACGGTCAGGCCGGCGAAGCCGCACGGTACGCTGATCGTCCCGGCGGCGAGCCTGCTCGCGATGCGCCCATGGGCGGGACAACTGTAACGCACCAGGTCGCATTGCTCAAGAACTATAACGGCTGTTTTTCGATATTTTTGCATGTCTCTCTTTTATCCCTTGTTGTTGCGCGGGGTCCTTTCTCATCCATGGTGCGGGTTTTATTCCTGATTATGCGGGAACAATCCTCTCCGGCGGGCTTCACGGGAAGCCCTGACAGGCAAAGCCGGGATGAAACCCGGCCGGGAGGGGCTCTTCGTTATAATACAGTAGCGAACTTGAGGCGGAGAACAGCTGTCCCAGGAATCACGCAACAGCGTGTTTGCCGACCGTGACTTCTAATAGGCCCACATGACCGGGGCATCACGATGTTTTGACCTGGCGTTCGCCAGGATGGAGCCGCACTCGGCGCCGGTCACCGTAAAGCCTTTGCTGCGGAACCACGCGGACAGCTCATCTGCTGAAAAGCGTTTCAGGTTCTTGATGAACTCCTGCGCGAGAGCCATGTTCCGGGGCATCAGTTCCATGAAGTCTATATAGGTCCCCATACAATCCTCCGGTAAATTGTAGTATAATTAATAATAGCAAAATTTGAAAATAATGATAATAGGCAATATCCCCCAAACCGGCATAATACTTTTTGGAAGTTTACGGTCAGTAAACTCTTTATCATCCAAGCGGCCTGCCGCGGCATCCGTAAAGAATAACGATGAGGCCATCCCGGATCACCGCCGTCTGCCGGCGGGGGGCGGGGCCGTTCCGGTCAGTATGACCGGCACGGTCCCATCCGGTAGATTCGGAGGCCACTTGGACAGCCCCATCGTTGGCGATTATCTGCTGGAATGCGACAAATAAAAAAACAACCCTCCCTGATCAATATCTTAACGAAAAAATACCGCACTGGGTGCCCGACGCCGGGATGATGCACAGGGCCAGGTTCCCCTTCTTGAAATACCCCTTTTCCCTGGCCCGCCACATGGAAAGGGGAAGGCTGACCGACGCCACGTTGCCGTATTCCGCGTAAAAACCTGACTCCGGATAGCGTACCGTGATGGAAGAATCAGCGAGGAACGACAGTATCGAATCCCGGGCGAGCTTTCCCACATCATGGAAAAAAAGATTATCGTAGATGACCCCGGTGCTGTTAATTTCATGGAAGTAATTTTTCACGCAGTCCCGCGTAACCACGTATGCCGACTTGAAAAGGTCCGGGGTGTGCGTGTACAGCTTGTACCGCTCGCCCAGGGTATAGTTGAGGCCGATGGTGCAGAGATGGTACTGGCCGTCCGACAGCTCGTAGGAGAATTTCATGTGGTTTCCGTCGCCGGCATAGTTCATATCGCCGGTCGCCCCGAGGATGACCGCGCCTGCTCCGTCGCCGATGGTAAGGGAGCCGAACTTCCACGCCAGTTCGTCCCTGGTCTTGCAGACCATGTCGGCCCAGTCGAAGGTCCGCTCTCCCGCCGCGACCAGGATACGGCGGTACTGGCCCGAACGGATCAGGGCATGGCCTATCTCGATCGATTTTATGAAGCTGGTGCACGCGTCCTGCGTGTCGATCACGTTCGCGTTGAGGGCCTGCAGCTTGTGGCGGAGCACATGGGCCGTGGCGGGCTCCACAAAGGCCTTGGACATGCCGGTGAATATGATAAGATCGAGGTCTCCCGCCTCGAGCCCCGCGTCTTCCAGGGCCGCGAGCGAAGCCCGGTATGCAATGTCCGTGCAGTATTCATCCTCATCGCACCAGTAGCGGGTGACATTTCCCGCCTTGGCGAGGCGCTCCCTGGCAAGGGCCAGGATATCGTCAAGGTCCTTCGCGTTCAGGTACGGTTCGCTTTTCCGCCTCATCATCAGCAGCACGTCATCATTGGTGATTTTTCTCTTCGGAATGTAAATGCCCATTCCTTGTATTTCAGAAGTAACTGTCATGTCTGTTAACACCCGTTGCAATGATAGCGCGTGGGGTTTCCCGGGGGAGACCGGTCACGCATGGTCTATGTTGAAATAATTTACGGCCTCTTTTAATTTTTCAGCAAGGCTCGACAGGTTGGTCGCGCTTGCCGAAAGCTCCTGGGTTTCAGAGGCATTCGACTGGGACAGTTCATTGATGGCCGTTATGGCCTTGACGATCTCGTAATTGGCGTTCTTCTGCTCCTGCGACGCCGTTTTAATCTCCTCGGACCGGTCCCGTATCTCATGGGCGGCCGAATTCACCTCAGCGTTGGTGGCGTTCTGGCTGTTCATGAATTCCGCGACCTGGTTCATCAAGGTGTCTATCGAATTGACGCCCGTGATGATCTCGCTGATAAGGTTGATCGTGGTCGCGACGTTCGCCATCCCCGTTTCGACGTCGGCCGTATTGTTCTTGATCAGGCGGTCGATGTCCATGATGCTTTTCGACGTCATTTCAGCGAGCTTCGAGATCTCATCGGCGACGACGGCGAACCCCCTCCCCGCGGTCCCGGCGCGGGCGGCCTCGATGGCCGCGTTCAGCGAGAGGAGATTGATCTGGTCGGATATGCCGTTGATTATTTCGACCACGTTAGTCATCTGGCCGGAACTGGCGATGATGTTGTTCATCGTGGCCTGCATGTTCATCAGGGCCTTTTCACCGCCCTCGGCCCGGCGCGTGATCCGGTATGTCTGTTCCAGGGTCTCCCTTGTTTTCACGTTCATCTCGTCGATGATGCGTGAAAGCCGCTCCATCTTCAGGATAAGCTCGTTCAGGTTCATGTACTGGTACTGGGCGGCGCTGGAAATGCTGTCGATGCCCGCCGACACCTGTTCGACGGTCGCCGTGATCTCCTCCGAGTTCGACGCCTGGTTCTGGGCGTTATTGGAGAAGACCGAGGTCGAATTCGACATCTGCTCGGACGAGCTTGCCAGATCGATGGAAGTGGTCTTGATGCTCCTGATGATTTCGCGCAGGATGACAAGGAGCTTGTCTATGTTAAACACGATCTCGCCGACCTCGTCGAAGGTCGTTATCACCAGGTTCTGCGAGATCTCGCCGCTGGCCAGTTTGGTGACGGCCTCCTTCACCTGCGACAGCGGGGCTATGCGCTGCGTAATGATGAAATAGGTGACCCCTCCCATCATGAGTATGCCCGCGAGGAGGAACGCCAGCATGAAAATCGTGGTCTGGAAGATCCTTTCTTCTATCTCGGATTCATAGATGCTCGAAAAGACAAAGACCCTGTTTTTCAGAGACCGGCGGACCGCCATATAGCGCCAGTTTTTTCCGTCGTCAAAGCGCAGGTGGTGGACCGTGCCGGCACCGAGTATCTCCCCGCCGTAGCGTTCCACAAACGCTCCATTGATATCCAGCCGCGACCCGCTTTGGGTGAGGACGGCGAAGTCCCTGTCCGCGATGGTGATGGTGCCGGTTTTGCCCGTCTCGATGTTCTTCAGCACGCGGGCCCGAAACGGCTCCGAGCCGATCGCCCTCCGCACGTCTTTCCCGTCCCGGCTTTTCCCGACTTCAGCGAGATAATCGTCCATCTCCCTGACGGCGGTCCCGGCGACGATGTCCATCTTGTCAAGATACGACTCCTTCAGCTGGTAATACGAAAGGTTATAGACCACCGTGACCATGATGATGCCGAGGAAGGCCATGATGGTGATGACGGAAATGGACAGGTACCGTCCCATCCTGCTTTTCGCGTCAAAGACCGAACCCGAAATCCGGGAAAAAAGTCCGAACCTGGCTATACGGTTCAGGAGATACTCGGGGACAAGGTAAAAGATAATCCCCGACGCAATGGTGTTGATGACCAGCAGCATCCCCATGTTGAAGGTGTCTGTGAATGAAGGATGGGACGTTATATTAAGGATGACGATGATGGAGCTGACCGTGAGGACCCACCGGACCATGGTATCGATGGCGTGGAGCTTCGGGAGTTTCTGGTACCGGTCGTAAGCGGCGGCATAGTCCTCATCGGATACCTGTTCGCCCCGCAGGACTGAACTGAAATAATTAAGGATAGGCCGGGCTTTTTTCCGCGACGATATAACCGATATGACGAAGGACAGCGCCATGACCAGGGCCGCAATCATGAAAAAAACCAGGAGGTCCCTCTGCTGGAGATTGATGACCAGCACGACAACGACCATGGCCGTGGGGGACAGCACCAGAAACGCCACCCCCTCGGTAAAAATATAGAAGGACCTGAAGAAAGACCGCAGATACCCGTATGCTTTTTCAGCGCCGTCCATTCAAGACATCTCCTCAGCAAATAAGCCAGGTCGCGAATTTTATCCCGTGCACCCTTCCATCTCCTTTCTCCCCTCCCGGTATGTAATATCATCCCGTTATCTCCAAACGGCAATAGGCGGGACATCCTACTTGCGCATAGGAATTTTACTTACCTCAAGCATCACGGATTGCATTACCGCAGGATCCCCGGCGGAGAACCATCAGTCAGCAGGGGCCGGGGACATGCAACCGGCGGCGGGGAGGGCTGGCCGCCTTCAACCGGGTTCTTCTATTATATAGGGGAAAAACCTATGGGACAGTAGGTGTATTTATCGTTTAAAAATAGGGGTTCCTCCCTATTTATAACTATTACCCATGAGATTATATTACATAGAGCGCTATTCTGGATTTGTCATTTCGAACTACGCTTGCGGGGTGGGAAATCTTGCTGCATCAAATCCTGTCAAGATTTCTCCTCATCCCGGAATGCCGGGATCCGTCGCAATGACTGCTTAGCCACAAGCCTATTAATGATAATGATGCGCCTTTCTTACAGACAGAAATAAACAAGGGGAGGGAGCAATGGCACAGTACATAGACTTCATTCAGGCCATGCCCGCCGACAGGGTCCTTTCCAGGGAGTTCAAACAGATGATAAAAAGCTCATCAGCGGAGGAATTGTCTCTCTGGTTCGAAATCAAGGGCTTCGAGGTTGACGTGGATGAATGCAGGCTCATCATCAAAAACAACAGGAACAATTTTTTCCTGATGGAAGAGGCGATTCCGTTTCTATTTCTCACCCGTTAAGGGCAAAACCGGCCGACGCTGCCATGATCATTCACCGCCCCCGGGTTACACGGCCGCCTTCACATCATACCCGCCTTCAAAATCCGGTTGACAGGCGCCCCGCGCCTCTGTACAAGCAGAGGAGCACATGATCATCTTCCGCGAAATTACAGCATCGAGGGTTCAGCCATGGCCAAGTTCAAGCCGCAGTTCGGCAGGCTTCTGTTCATCGACAAAAAGCTCCAGTCAGGCGCGTATCCCAACAGCACCAGCCTCGCACGGGAGTACGAGATAAGCCCGCGCACCATCCTCCGCGACATTGACTTCATGCGGGACATGCTCGACGCCCCCATCGATTACGACAAGGAGAAGCGCGGCTTCTACTACACGGAGAAGAACTACCGCCTCCCCGGCATCGCCATCCGCGAAAGCGATCTCTTCGCCATCTGCATAGCGGAGAGGGCCCTTGAGCAGTACGCCAACACGCCCCTCTATGACAAGCTCTCGTCGGTGTTCGAGAAGATACGGTCGTACCTGCCGGACAGCATCACCGTGCGGCCCGGCTGGATAGACAACCGATTCACCTTTCTCCAGGAAAGCTTCACCGCCATCGACCCCGCCATATGGGAAACCGTGGCTGACGGGCTCCGCACCGCCCGGCGGGTCGATATAACCCACCAGAAGGCGGGCGGCGAAACGACGCGCCGGAAGGTCGCGCCGTATCACATGGTGAACTACCGGGGCGAATGGTACCTGGTGGGCCACTGCAGCGTCAGGAAAGCCGTGGTGCGCTTCGCCATGTCCCGCATCAGGAGCGCCGAGATCACTGCCGAGACCTTCACCGTGCCGGAGGACTTCGATTTCCAGAAATACCTGGGATCGCATTTCGGCATCATGACCGAAGACGAAGAGCACGCGGTGAAGATCGAGTTCTCCCCGGCGCAGGCCCCTTACGTGGAGGAGCGCACCTGGCACAGCGGCCAGACCGTGACCAGGAGCGGGGACGGGTCCGTTGTCCTTTCCTTCACCACTAATTCCCTCTTCGAGGTGAAGCGGTGGGTCCTGGCGTGGGGCGCCGACGCCCGCGTGCTGGCCCCCGAGGCGCTGGCCCGCATGGTCCGTGAGGACCTGGCCGCGGCCCTTGCCCGCTACCGCGAACGATCCTGACGGGGACCCGGGCCGCCGCCTCGGAAAATTGATTTGACAGGCCGCCGCAAGCCCTCCACCATTCTGCATGATGAACAGATCCGGCAGCACCCTGAAGGAGAGAACTGCGAGTGGGAATCGCTGAAGACATCATCATCATAATCATCGCAGGTCTCATTGCGGCGTACACAGCGCACCGGCTGAAGCTGCCCCTCCTCGTGGGCTACATCGTCGCCGGCATCATCATCGGCCCCTTCACCGGAGGCGTCACCGTGACCAACGCGCGCCAGATCGAGCTCCTGGCGGAAATCGGCGTCGGTCTCCTCCTTTTCTCCATCGGCCTCGAGCTCTCCTTCAGGGAAATCCGTGAAGTCCGCGCCATCGCCCTTATCGGGACGCCGCTGCAGGTCCTGCTGTCGATCGCCTACGGTATCGGGATCGGCCTCTGGCTGGGGCTCCCCTGGAACGCGTCGATCCTCCTGGGCGCCGTCATATCCCTCTCCAGCACCATGATCGTCATCAAGACCCTCATGAGCCGGGGGCTCATAGGGACCCTGTCCAGCAGGGTCATGATCGGCATACTCATCGTCCAGGACCTGGTGGCGGTGCCGATGATGGTCATCGTGCCGCAGCTGGACAACATCGGCGGGAGCCTCCCCCTGCTCGGCCTTACGCTCCTGAAGGGCGTGCTGGTCCTGGCCGCGGTCATGATAGCGGGAACCCGCATCATTCCGTTTATCCTGAAGCAGATTGCCCGGCTCAACTCGCCGGAGCTCTTCCTTCTGTCCGTGGCGGCCCTGGGCCTCGGCACCGGCTATGCCACCTACCGGCTGGGGCTCTCCTTCGCCCTGGGCGCCTTTGTGACGGGCCTGGTGCTGAACAGGTCGGACTACGGCCACAAGGCCCTCCATGACATCATCCCCCTGCGGGACATCTTCGGCCTGATCTTCTTCACTTCAGTGGGAATGCTCATCGACCCGTCGTACCTGTTCAACCACTACGGCACGGTGGCCGTTCTCGCCGGCCTGATCATGGCCGGGAAATTCATCATCTTCGCCCTGCTCTCGCGGGCCTTCGGCTACTTCAATGTCATCCCCATCGCGGTGGGACTCGGCCTTTCACAGGTCGGGGAGTTCTCCTTCGTGCTGGCCCGCCTCGGCCTCGGAGGGAAGGTGCTGACCAATGAGACCTATTCCATGGTGCTCACGACCTCGGTGGTCACCATGCTTCTCTCCCCCCTGCTGACGATGATGACATCGCCCCTCTATTCCCTGAAGAACAGGATTTTCAGGAAGGAGCGGTTCCTGATCGACAACATTCCCCGGGAAGGCCTGCGGGACCATGTCATCATCGCCGGGGGCGGCCGCGTCGGGTCCGCCATCGCAACCATCCTGCACCGCCTGGGATTCAGCTTCGTGATCCTGGAACAGGACCACGGCAGGTTCGAGGCGGCGAAAAACAGCGGGTTCCCGGTCATCTACGGCGACGCGTGCCAGGAGCCGATCCTGGCGGCGGCGGGCGCCGGCCAGGCCCGCCTTCTGATCATCACCGTCCCCTCCATCATGGTGGCCCGGGAGATCGTGGTGATAACCTCACGGGCGAACCCGACGCTCAACATCGTCGCCCGCAGCAACAGCCTGGAGGAAATGAAGGAACTGCGTGCCCTGAACGTCCATGAAGTGGTCCAGCCGGAATTCGAGGCCAGCCTGGAAATACTGCGTCAAGCGCTCCTCCACCTTGACATCCCGGCCCTCTCGATCCAGAAATACGCGGACGACATGCGCCGCCAGAATTATTACCCGGGACAGGACGTGGACGGGGACCTCCTGGCGGACCTGAAAAACGTTCCCTACCTGCTGGAGATGGAATGGATCACCGTGGGGCCCGCCAGTCCCGCCATCGGGAAGTCCATCGCCGCCCTGAAGATACGCACCGCCACGGGGGCTACCGTGGTGGGGGTGTACCGGAACAAGCAATTTACGCCGAACCCCGGCTTTGATTTTACTTTTCAGCAGGATGACGCCGTGGCGGTCATCGGCCAGTGCGCGAGCAGGAAGCTTTTTGAAGAGATGGTGAACCCCGATGCGGCCCATGGCGGACGGACCTGCGAAGAACCAGGAGGCGAATGATGAAATTGAATAAATGGCTCATGCCGTTCGCGGCGGCAGCGGTCCTGACCGCGGGCACGGCCACCGTTTCCGAGTCGAAGATAAAGGCCGTGGCATGGCAGACCGTGTACGTACCGGTGTACTCGTCGATATACCACGGCGACAGGGAACGCGAGTTCAACCTTGCCGTCACCCTGAGCGTCAGGAACACCGACACCCGTAATTCCATAACCCTGGAGCGCGTCGATTATTATGATACGGCGGGGAAGATCCTCAAGCGCTACCTGGAGGGGAAGCAGATTCTGAAGCCGATGGAATCGGTCCAGTACCTGGTCAGGGAATCGGACATCAAGGGCGGTCCAGGCGCCAATTTCATCGTAGCCTGGCGCTCCTCCAGGCCGGTGAGCGCCCCGGTCATTGAATCGATCATGATCGGCACCGGCGGGCAGCAGGGTATATCCTTCACCTCCCGGGGGGTCGTGACCAGGGAGGAGTGAACCCCTGCGCAACGGCGCGCACGGATCAATACGAATCAATCAACGTTCGGACTTCATCGCGGCTGCGGCGGTCGGCGTGTTTCCCCCCCTTCAGGGCCTTGCGCATGATGAAGAGATAGTTGAATCCGCGCAGGAAATAGTTGTGCTCGATGGCGGCGGTGTGCCAGCTCCGCTTCTGGAGCTTCGCGTTGTAGCGCTTCACCGCGACGATGTCCGCGGCCTCGAAATACTTCTCCATGACGGAAAAGAGCCTGAACCCGATGGGCATGAAAGGCCTCCCCTTCTCGAAGGAATCCGACACATAGAGGGCCATGAAGCGGTCGGGCCTGAGGATACGGTCAATCTCCCGGATCACGCCGTCCATGGCCATGAAATATTCCTCCCCCCTGGCGGAAAGCTCGCCTATGCATTCCGGCAGGCCGCTGTAGCGGATGTGGTTTGAATAGGGCGGGTCAACGAAGACGAAGTCGGCCTTTTCGTTCTCCAGGGGGAGCTTCCTGGCGTCGGCCCTAAATATGTCGTCGCGGATGGGCGCCAGGTCATAGCCGAGGACGCGGCGGCCCAGCTCCCGGGCCACCTCGATGGTGGTGCCGCTCCCGCACATGGGGTCCACCACCAGGTCCTTCGGCTTCGTGTAGCGCATGAGCAGGTTCCAGATGATATAGGCCGGCGTCGCCCCCTGGTATTCCTTGTGATGTTCCATCTTGCGGTTGTACTGCTGGGAGGGATAGTCCCAGAAGGTGGTTGTCTGCAGCTTCAATTCCGGTTTTGCCATGGAAACCCCGCCTGTTGTGAATTATATGAAATAATCACGGTGCGGGGGCGGAAGTCAAGAGCATTTCAGACCGTCGGGGCGGGACCTGCAGGGCACTGCCGCGACCCCTCCAGGTTTAACCCAGTCATTTTTAGTTGACAACCGGCCGGGATGCTCCTTATATAATAACCATACCAAACCGATCATGGGGGCATGATATGGAACAGCAATATGACCGGAACCTGCTTCTGGGTCTGCCGCGGCGTGTTTTCCTGACAACGGACTTCATAGCCTACACTGTCATTATCCCCTTTACCGCCCTGATGTCCTATTTCATGATCGATATCAGCGGGACGCAGACGATTGTATATTTTTCCGCCATCCTTCTTCTCATTGGCGCCGCATGCACCGTAACGGTCATGAGCTACCGGAAGCTCTTCTCGCCGATTTTACTCTATTTCAACGCTGTCCTGGAATCGCGGGAGGTCACCGACAAGGAGTTCTACCTTGCCAAGAAGACCTTCTTCTCGCTTTCCCGGCGGCGGTGCCTGGAGGCGCTCATATCCTGGTGCATCCTCATGCCCGCCGGCATGCTCCTGGTGGCGCTCCTGTTCAACCCGACCCTGAAGGCCATTGTCATCATCATGTCCCTCTTCTTCATAAACGCCATCGCCATGTCATGCACCTATTACCTGGCGATAGATTTCAACACGAGGGCGATAGCCCGCACCGGGATCTTCTCCCGCGTGGCCGAAGGAGAGGAGAAGCTGAAGAGCCGCATGAGCACGTCCCTCGCGCTGGTCATCATATCCTTTATCGCCGTGTTCTGCGGCCTCGTTGTTCCCGTCGCCTATGTCATAATAGACAAAACGGTGTACGGGAGCCGCCTTGAACAGATGAATATCGCCGTTTCCCTCATCAACGGCCGCGCCGCCGCCGTATACGACAGCGATAGTAACGACAGGTCGCGCCTGCAGGCCGGACTCAGGGATGCCGTGAGCGAAGCGCGGGGGAACGGCCGGTATGCGGTCATCATCGACGGCGACGGGACCATAATCGCCCACCCGGACGAGTCAATGGTTTTCAAGAAGGCGTCGGAATTCCCCTGGGGGCCGCGCGTCCTCGCGGCCGACGAAGGGTGCTTTGATTTCAGGGACGGCACAGGCGGAGACCGCATGATCGCCTGTGGATCGAAGAACAGGGCCTACAGCTTCAAGGTGGCCTACATAACCAGCCGCGCCGAGATTGACGGGCTCTGCAAAACCATCGTGCTCGTCATGGTCGGCTTCGCCGCCGTCATGCTCGTCGCCATCGGATTCGGCATTTACCGCCTCATCACCTACCGCCTGGCGCCCCTCGAGGAATGCCGCGCCGTCATAGAGGAAACCGGCCGCGGCAACCTCCGCCAGAACGTCATCAGCTATTCCACGGACGAACCGGGAAATATCCTCCTCACCATGAGCTCCTTCCTCGGCGAACTCCGGGGCGTAGTGGCGAGCACCCAGGGCGTGTCCGGCGACCTGGCCAGCGCGTCCCTGGAAATGTCGGCCACGGCCGAGTCCTTCTCGGCGAACGCCCAGCACCAGGCGTCGACAGCGGAAGAGGTGACCGCCACGGCCGAAGAGGTGTCGGCGGGCATCGACAAGATCGCCGACGATACCCAGCGGCAGTACGAGGGGATCACCCTCCTCCTTTCGCAGATCAGGGACCTCGACCGCAGCATCAACGAGACCTCGGCGATGATCCGGGAGGCGGCAGACGTCTCAACGCAGATATCCCTCAAGGCGCGGGAGGGCGAACAGTCCATGACCGGCATGAACAGCGCCATGACCAGGATAATCCAGAGCTCGGAGGAGATGACCGGCATCGTCAAGATCATCAACGACATTTCCGAGCGGATCAACCTTCTCTCTTTGAACGCCGCCATCGAGGCGGCGCGGGCCGGCGACGCGGGCCGGGGCTTCGCCGTCGTCGCGGACGAAATATCGAAGCTCGCGGACCAGACCGCCACCAGCATCAAGGAGATCGACCGCCTCATCAAGGCCAACACGGAACAGATCCAGAGCGGGATGGTATACATCGGCCAGACCACCCGGAACATCGGCGCCATCATCGAGGGCGTCGCCACCATCACCGGCAGGATGGGCAACCTCACGGAAAACGTCAGGCACCAGGTGGAAATAAAAGATTCCGTGAGATCCGAGGGCGATGCTGCCCAGGGCCGCTCAGACCAGATCCGGATTGCCACGGACGAGCAGAAGAGGGCCATGGATGAAATCGTCAGGTCCATCACCCGCATCAACGAGCTGACCCAGTCCATTGCCGCGGGCACCGAGCAGATGACGGCCAACCTGAAGGGGATCGAACAGATGGCGGAAACCCTTAAGGAAGGGATCGAGTATTTCAAGCTTTCATAGGAAGACACGGTCACATGACCGCGTCTTCTACGAAAAATACCCGTGGACCGCGTGGAGGTCCCGCCGCGCGGCGATACGCTCCTCCAGTTCCTCCCATAGATTCTCGCGCTGCGCCGGCTGCAGCTTTTCCGGCACGGGAAAATTTTTCATGGTGCGGCGGAGCAGATCCGGCTCATGAATCAGGATGGCATAATAGAACCAGTCCCGGGCAAGACGCGCGGCATACAGGACCTCTTCATCGGCAAGGCCTTCCCGGGCCGTGCAGGTAAAAATCTTTCCCCGGTAATTGAGAAAGCATTCATGACGAAGGCCCGGCTGTCCCTCTTCGGGGCCGAGAAGGCACCCGGTGATTCTTTCCCTGCTGATAAATCCGACGAAGGGACACCGGGGACAATCCGGGAAGATCGCCGGAATGGAAATATCAAAAAGCGCATTGGAAGGATCGATGTAATAAGAACCGGTCATAGCGCTCCGGCAGGCGATCATTTTTCTGACCAGGAAATCCCTGCTGTACGCCTTCCTGATCATGGCGCGGCGGACAAACAGCGCTTCACATTCCTCCCGGGAAGCTCGGTAATTATGGCTGCCGCAGCAGAGGGAGCATGACGCGCCGTAGCCGGGACGGCAGATGTTGACGTTCCCATTCATCACAGGCACCAGTGCATCATCCTCGGCATTTAGTCAACCATCTTACCCGTCCGTGTGTTTTTGTAAGTGCCGCTGCATATTGCGAGGGGAAATGTTAAGCCTGTGTAAAATAACAACAATAAATCACGACATCAATGAAACAGCTATTGACAGTATAACGACAAAATAATTACTTTACCTTTGTTTAACAGCCTGCCGGATAACAGCGGACTGTTAAGATTATTGGCAAACGGGAACAACACATGACCGACCTCACCGGAAAAACCTCTGAAGAGATACTAGCCCTGGTGGAAACGCGCGAGCTCTCCTGCGAAGAACTGGTGCGGCACAGCCTCTCCCTCCATGAGACCTATGATCCCGTGCTGGGCTGCTTCATCTCCGTGTACCCGGAGGAGGACCTCTTGGACCAGGCCAGGGAAAGCGACCGGCGCAGGGCGTCCGGCGCCCCGAAGGGGCCCCTGGACGGGATACCCGTCGCGGTGAAGGACAACATCCACTCCCGCGGCGCCGCCACCACCTGCGCCTCGGCGATCCTTGAAGGATACATGCCTCCCTATGACGCCACCGCCGTGGCGCGGATAAAAGAAAGCGGCGGCATCATTTTCGGAAAGACGAACCTGGATGAATTCGCCATGGGCTCCACCTGCGAGAACTCATCGGTCAGGATAACACGCAACCCCTGGGACATCGGCCGCGTGCCGGGCGGGTCCTCCGGCGGGTCCGCGGCGGCCGTGGCGGCGGGGATCGTGCCCCTGGCCCTGGGAAGCGACACCGGCGGATCTATACGGCAGCCCGCCGCCTTCTGCGGCATCGCGGGTCACAAGCCGACCTACGGCCTGGTATCCCGCTACGGCCTCGTGGCCTACGCGTCATCGCTGGACCAGATCGGGCCCCTGGCACGGGACACCTTCGGCTGTTCCCTGCTCCTGCGCGTCATCAGCGGCTTCGACCCCCACGATTCCACGTCGCTGTCATCGCCGCCTGACTTCGCCGGAATATCCGGCAACGCCCTGAAGGGGACCCGCATAGCGGCCCTCCCCGAGCTTTTCCAGGAAGGGGTGTCTCCCCTCGTGCGCGAGCAGTTCGAGAATTCCCTCGCGACACTGAGGAATCTCGGCGCGACCGTGGAGCAGGCGCCCATGGCCTCGCTCCATTACGCCATATCTGCCTACTATTTCATCGCCTGCGCTGAAGCCGCCTCCAACCTTTCACGCTACGACGGCGTGAAATACGGATACCGGAGCGGGAGCCAGCGCGACTACCAGGAGATGCTCTTCACCACCAGGTCCCGCGGCTTCGGCCGGGAAGTGAAAAAGAGGATCCTCCTCGGCAATTTCGTGCTTTCGTCCGGCTACTACGACGAGTACTACCGCAAGGCCCTCAAGGTGCGCGCCTATATCCGTGACGACATGATGAAGCTCCTCCAGAAATTCGACGCCATCGTCATACCGACAACGCCGGACATCGCCTTTCCCCTGGGAGAGAGCCAGAGCGACCCGATGAAGATATACCTTTCCGACGTGACCACGGTCATCGCCAACCTGGCCGGGCTGCCGGCCCTGTCGGTGCCGGCCGGAATGGTCCACGGCATGCCGGCGGGACTCCAGTTCATCGGGCGTCCCCTGGATGACGGCAGGCTCATTGCCATGGCAGGCGCCTTCGAGAAGGAGCGTGGCGCCGCTCTCACGCCCCCCATGGAAAGGATACTCGAAAACGACGCCCTGCCCGGGGCAGCGGTAAAAAAAGAAAACGGCCGCGAAGAGGATACGGCAACCGCCTACACCCCGGAATTCATCGGCTCCATTTCCAAATCCTACATGAACCGCGAAAGCAGGATGGCGGACCGCGCCTATTGCGGCGGTCTCGCCGCCCATCTGAACAAGCGGGTCACCATAGGCGGCTGGATCCACCGGAAAAAAAGCCTGGGCGGCATCGAGTTCTACGAGCTCCGCGACCGCACCGGCTTCACCCAGCTTGTCCTCGAGGGAGGAAAGCAGGACGAGCGGATCGGCCTCGAAACGGTGGTGGAAGTCATCGGAAAAGTAACGAAGGAGGACCGGAGCCCCTTCGACAGCATTGAAATAAAAGTGGAATCATTGAAGATACTGGGCAAGGCCGAGGCGAACCTCCCCGTGCCCCTGAACAGGCCGCCGGGAAACGTCACCCTGCCGACCATTCTCGACAACAGGACCATCTCGCTGCGCAATCCCGATATTCTCAGGGCCTTCAGGCTCCAGTCGGAGATCGTGCGGCTCTTCACGGGGTATCTTCACGCCAACAGCTTCACCGAGATCAAGAGCCCGAAGATCATCTCCTCCGGGACCGAGGGCGGCACCAACATCTTCAAGGTCAATTATTTCGGACGCACCGCCTTTCTCGCCCAGTCGCCGCAGTTCTACAAGCAGATCATGGTGGGGAGCGGCCTTGAGCGCGTTTTCGAGGTGGGCCCGGTGTTCCGCGCCGAGCACCACGACACCATCCGCCACCTGAACGAGTACATCAGCATGGACTTCGAGATGGGCTTCATCCGCGACGAGCAGGACGTGATCGACATGCAGGAGGGCCTGCTCCGGCACCTGTTCGACGAGCTGATAAAGAACACCGGCGGTCTCCTCGACGACGGCGGCGCGTCACTCACCTTCCCCGGCAGGATACCGCGGATACACTACCTTGAAGCGCTGGAGATCATCCGGTCCGCCGGCGGCCGCCTCGAGGAAGGCGACATCTCGCCGGAAGGGGAAAAGATACTCTGCAGTCATTTTGAGAGGGAGAAGGGGTCCCAGTTCGTGTATGTCATCGGCTACCCGGTCAAGAAGCGGCCGATGTACACCATGCCGGACGAGCGCGTTCCCGGCTACACCCGGAGCTTCGACCTGCTGTACCGCGGCATCGAGATAACCACCGGCGGCCAGCGGATCCACGACTACGAGATGCTGAAGGAAAACATGAAGATGCTCGGCTTCAACCCGGCCGAGTTCCGGCATTATCTTGAGGCCTTCCGCTTCGGCATGCCGCCCCACGGCGGCCTTGGCATGGGGCTGGAACGCCTCACCATGAAGATCATGAATCTGAAGAACATCCGGGAGGCGAGCCTCTTCCCGCGGGACATCAACCGGATAACGCCATAGAAGGGTCACGGCCATGACAGAGAAAAACCCCATCAACATTGACCGCCTTATAGACCTCGGGTCCTTCGAGGTGACCGGCGCGGAGAAGCAGCAGTTCGAGGGCGAGCTTGCCGATTTCCTGGAGTATGCCCGGGTCATCAACGGCGCGCCGCAGCACCTGCCGCCGGCAAGCCACGCCGTTGACAAGGAGCAGCTCCTCCGCGCGGACGAGGCCTCGCCATGGAAGGAGCGCGAGTCCCTCATCGGCAACGCGCCGGCGCTGCAGGGCACGAGCTACCTGGTGCCGCCCCTGGCGGGAATCTCCGGCACCGCCAGGGAGCAGGAGCCGCGGACGGGCAAACCGGGAAGCGGCGACTACGAGGTCGTCATCGGCCTGGAGGTACACGCCCAGCTGAACACCTCGACCAAGCTTTTCTGCTCATGCCCGACCTCGTTCGGGAGCGACCCCAACAGCAACACCTGCCCGGTATGCTCCGGCCAGCCCGGGGCGCTCCCCGTTCTGAACCGCGAGGCAGTGTCCATGGCAATCATGGCCGGCCTGGCCATGGGGTGCGCTATCAACGGGCGTTCCCTCTTCGCGCGGAAGAACTATTTCTACCCGGACCTGCCCAAGGGCTACCAGATATCGCAGTTCGAGGAGCCCATCTGCAGCGGCGGCGTCGTGGAGATCGAGCTGGATAAGGCCACAAGGAAAATACGCCTCAACAGGATACACATGGAGGAGGACGCCGGCAAACTGGTGCACGTGGGCGCCCCGGGGATCTGGGGCTCCAAGGCGAGCGCGGTCGACTACAACCGCTCCAGCGTTCCACTCATCGAAATCGTGTCCGAGCCGGACATCTCTTCGCCGGCCGAAGCCCGCGAATTCATGGTGATGCTCAGGGCCATCCTGGTGACCCTGGGGATATGCAACGGCAACATGGAAGAAGGAAACCTCCGGTGCGACGCAAACGTGTCCCTGAGAGAACGGGGGGACACCGAGCTGGGCGTCAAGGTGGAGATCAAGAACATGAACTCCCTGAAGGCGATCGAGCGCGCCCTCGCCTACGAGATAACCCGCCTCGAGCAGATGAAGCGCGCCGGCACGCCCATAGAGCAGGAGACGCGGCTCTGGGACGACAGCTCCCAGAAGACGGCCCTGATGCGGAGCAAGGAGGAGTCCCACGACTACCGCTATTTCCCGGACCCGGACCTGCTGCCCCTCACCGTAACGGACGAATGGATCGAGTCTGTGCGCGCGTCCCTCCCGCCGATGCCCCTGGAGCGGAAAAACAGGTACGAGCGCGAATTCTCCTTCACCGAATCCGAGGCCCGGCTCTTCATGGTCAATCCGGCGTACGCGGCATTCTTCGAGAAAGCGCTGCTCTCCTACGGCAATGCCCGGAACCTGGCAAACTGGCTCTTCTCCGAGCTCCTTTCCCACGAGGACGATTTCGACCGGCTCCATGTCACGCCGGAGGACTTCGCGAAATTTTTAAAGAAGATAGACAGCGGAGAGATCAGCGGCAGGCAGGGCAAGGACATCCTCCGCAGGGCCTTTGCGGACAGGAAAGGGATCATTGAAATCATTGAAAGCGAAGGCCACGCCCAGATCACGGACCGCGCTTCCATCGAAAAGGCGGTGGACAACGTCATCGCGTCCCACCCGGACCAGGTCGCGGAATACCGGAGCGGCAAGACCCGGGTGCTGGGCTACCTCGTCGGCGCGGTCATGAAGGCCACCGGCGGCAAGGCCAACCCGGCCCTCGTGAACGAGGTCCTCACCGAGAAACTGAAGGGTTGACACCGAACCGATAGTTATCGGTGCCAGAGTAAACGGGATTGCCATTTACTCTGACACCGGTCTTGTTACGATATCACCTCGACTCCCAGAGGGTACTTCGACAGCGCTTCGCAGCCATCCTTACCGATAACTATCGGGTTCTCATACCGGAACCCGATGTTCTCATCGGGACAGGCGTACTGCATGGCGCAGATGAGGACCTCGTCCTCCCGGTAGACATGGTCAGGATTGGTCCAGTAGGGAAAGGGCCCATCGTTGAGACCGATGCGCCACTCGTCGCCCATCATGCCGATGCCGTGCTCGAACCCGGGCACCATGTAGTCGGAAAATCCGCCATCTTCCGCAAGGGCCATCATCTTCTCCGCGAGCTGCGACGGCGTGATGCCCGCGCGGTATGTCTCGAGGGTCGCCTTGACGATCTTCAGGAAATTATCGGCGTGCCACATCTGACGGTCCGTGGCAGACCCGATGATGTAGTTGTGCGAATGGTCTCCCAGGCCCAGCTTGAACATGGCGTGGATGTCCACCATCAGCGGCTCTCCCGCGGCGAGCTTCTTGCGGGTCGCCGGGGTGCAGGCGCCGCCGGCCAGTCCCGTGCGGTAGCCGCAAGCGATCTCGTTTCCGCCGGTGAAGGACCACTCCCACTCGCTTCCGGCGCGGCGCATGGCAAGGGCCGCAATGCCTGCGATCTCGGTTTCGGTCATGCCCTTCCAGCCGCCTTTCCCGATGGCCGCCCGCACAGCCCGGTGCCCCTCGTCGACTATGCGCGATGCCTCGCGGAACCGGTTTATGGTGCCCTTGTCCTTGATGAGGGCCAGGGCGTCGATGATGGTGTGGGCATTCACCAGCTCGGAACCGGACAGTGCGTCGCGGTACTGCTCGTACTCGTAGTGGGTGAGCCATCCCTCGGGCAGGTAATTGGACATGCCGCTCTCTATGCCGACCCTCCCCTTCCCCCCGGGGAGAAGGTCGCGGATGAAATCCGCGATCTGCTCGATCTGGTCCTGGCCTCCCATGGGGGCGAAGCCGCGGACGTGTTCCTCATCGAGCCAGGTGTCGTCTGCCACGCGGGCCGCGTCGATGACGAAGGTGAAGGCAGTGGGCATCCCCTCCGCCGGGATCACGACGAAGCTCCGCCAGGGGCAGAAGGCGTCGAGGGTCCAGGAAAGGGTGCGGAGGCGCGAGCCGAGGTAGCAGTCAATCTTCTGCTTCGCCATCTCGGACTGGATGTTCTGTATCCGCTTCGGGAAATCAATGTAATAGGGATCGCCGGGGTTCAGTTTCGTTGTCATGGCCGCCTCCTTAATATTCCGCGTCAATTTTGGCGATGACCTTGTTCAGCCGGTCCACCACCGAGGCAAGTTTCAGCGCCTTCACCATGTTCCCCTTGAGCTTGAGCTTTCCCGTCATGAGGGCCTTCTGCGCGCCCAGCTCGGCCCGAGATATTTTCGCGAAGATATCGTAATCGCCGGTGATGACGAACTCGGCTTCCGGCGGATTGCCCTCGCCGGTTTCTATCGCGGACAGCGCTCCCCCGTCGAATTTAACGTGGAAGAAGCGGTCCTTGCCGTCGGGACACTTTTTGTAGATATTGGACATGGACGACGAGATGCGGTTCATCTTCTCCGGGGACAGCTCAGCGGTAAGAAGCCTCTCCGCCTCATCGCGCCATTCAGGGCTCAGGTATTTTACTTTTGCCGTCATGAGAAACCTCCTGATGGAAATAAAGTTGAAGCATAATGATTGCATAATCATGCCCGGGCGTCACCGCTCCTTGAATATGCCGAGGGCCACCGTTTCCATGGTCTCGGCGAACATGCGCCGCATGGATTTCCCTCCCTGCGCGATATAGGTCCGGATCACCAGCATTTTATAGATTGAAAAGAGCACTTCCGGCAGCGTCTTCAGGTTGACCTTCCGGAAGACTCCCTTTTCCATTCCCTGTTTTAAAATAGTGCGTATCATGGCCACGGAGTTCCTGTTGATGACCTCGTAGGGGTCATGAACCGGAAACATGGGGAAGATGTCCGGGTCGCGGACGAGGACGCGGCGGAGGTCATTGTCCTGCGAAAGGTATTCCAGGGCCTTTTCTCCCATGACCAGGAACTTTTTTTTGACATCGTTCTCGGCATCGATGGCCCGACGCACCAGTCCCTGCCATCGCAGCAGGGCATGACGGACCGATTTTTCATACAGTTCCTGCTTGTCTTTGACGTAGAGGTAGAGGTTCCCCTTGGTCATGCCCAGTTCGGCGGCGATCTCTTCCACGGTGGCCTTCTTGAAGCCGTATTCGGCGAAGACCTTCATGGCCGCGCCGTAGATAGCCTCGATATTCTCCCTCTTTCTCATGGACCGCGCCCCTTTAATGAATAAATGAATATTTATTTCATTTGTTCATTTATAGAACACGGGTATATTTTGTCAAGAGATTAATGCGGAATGTGATGGAGCGCTATTTCCCCTCGGCCTTCTGTTTGATTCCCTTCATGTAGCCGTCCAGGCCCTGCTTGGCCAGGAGCCTCTCGATCCATTCCGGGACCCCCTTGGCTTCGATGATGGGAGCATAATAATAGAGGGTGCGCATGCCGTTGCCGTAGGGCTCGATATACTCGAAGCCCTCGACATTCTTGATGTTCCAGGCGGGGTCCTTGAGGGATATTCCCTTTTCTTTATATGCCTTGATTTCCCCGGGGCTGATAAAACTCCATTCCTGGGTATACCTGACGCGGTCAAACCTGACCCTGAGGGTGTAGAGTATCTTTATCAGGCCGGCCTTCACAACCCCCTCGATGAGGAAATCGTCCTTATTAATCCGGTGAACTACCTTGTAATATTCGAGTCCGGGCACAAAGGCAGGCATTGCCTCCCAGTCCTCCAGGACCTTCCACACCTTCGAGGGCGGCGCATCGATGACAACGACGCCGATAACGCGCTTTTTCACCAGGCCTTCCGCGGTTTTGAGCGGTATTATGAAGGTCTGCAACTCGCCTTTATCGAGCTTGGCCTTGTCGACATTGACCGACAGCTTCTGGACTTCGGCATCGGCCAGGGATAGAAAAAAACAGATGAAAAAAGTCATGGATAGTTTTATGCGAAACATAATCAACACCTCATCAGGGGTTTTTCTTCAGATGTGATAATCATGCACCATATATCATAATATTCAAGGAATTTTGAAGATGAATATTTTCTCACCTCATCATCCGGCACACCTGCATTGGTACGTTGTGCATGTTGACATAACAAATTCCGATACGAATTTTTTACCGCCAGAGATATGCACCGGTTTGTGCATCTAATGATATCAAAATAGGGATGCATATGATTTATTGGATACATAAGAAAAGATAAAATTTTCATTCTATTCAAAATAACATTATGAAAATTTAGGCATCCGGCCACAACCATGGCCATTATGAATATGATAATGCAGGAAATAAAAAGGCTTTTATAAATCCGGTTGCAAAAACAAAGATACTTATTACCGATCATAGTTATAAACCCAGGGGGCGCGCCGCGGCGCGCCCCCTGGGAGAAGTATCAAAATTTTATTTTTCAGTTAATCAGCCGGAACATAACTGTAGGGTATAGTTGTCTCTGTTGTTCCGCCATCCTGACTTACGGTGTAGGTCCCGCTTGTAACAACCGCATTTGAGATGCCAAGATTGAATTTTACATATCCGTTATAAACACCAGTGGCATTTATCTGTCCTGTTACTGTTCCTGTTTTACTGCCCAAAGGATTATTTATACTTGTCAATTGGCTCCCATTCAGTTTCAAAAATATATCACAATAGTTGGTAAATGTTATCGATACTGTTGCACTTGATAACGAACCAGTGATATTTACCACGCAGGTGCCACTGATCGCACCATTTATGTTATCAGTCCCCGTTGATTGGCTTGCCAATTTTGGCGATTTATTCAACGCAGACTCTTCTTCCTTGTAAACCAGATCAAAAAACTCCTGGTTTGTCACAGCCCTATACCCGGCATCCTTTTCGCTGCTTCCGCCTTCACCATAGGTATTAAATGGAGATACCTTGTATGAGAAAACGCCCGGACCCACCGTTGTATCAGTATAGGACGTGCCGGAAATGTTCCCGCCCACCTGGGTCATTTGGCCTGTGCTGTCGATCCGGTATACCTTGTAATAGGTCGCGTTTGCCGCCGCGCCCCAGGTCACGGTTACGCCGCCGGCCAGGCCGTCTGATGCCGAACAACTGGGAACCTTGGACGGCACGTTGTCGTTGGCCTTGGTGAAGCCCTCCTCCACCGGGCTCATGGTGCTCTCCTTGCCGTCCTTGTCAACTGCGGTGACCACGTAGTAATAATGGGAGCCTTCAGTTACATCGACATCGACATAGTAGTATGATACGGCAGCGCTGGTGGTAAAAGACCAGACATAATTCGAGGCAAGGTGATTCCCCGAAAGGTCCGTTACACCGGCGGTGATGGTTGCCGTGTACTGGGTATTGGGGACCAATTCGTTCGACGGCGTGAATATGCCGTTATTGGATACGGTCCCTTCCACCGGAGAACCCCCGGCAGTCAGGGTGAAGGTCGACTCGTTCAAGGTGGTCTGGGTTATGGGTTCGCTGAAGGCCACGGAGAGCTTCGCGTTTAAGGCTATGTCCGTAGCGCCGCTGGCCGGGCTTGTCAGCATCACGGTTGGAGGGGTGATGTCGTTGCAGGCAATCATGACCCTTTGAACATTGATGACCGTATTATTATTTGAACTTTGGTCAAAAAAATCCAGCCCAGGCCAAAGAAGCTCGCCGAGCAGATTATAATGGTTTGTCAGGCGGATTGAATTGGAACTGACGATCTTGATATACTTTTTATTATTGACCGTAACTGGATAGCAGCGCGCATTGCTACCCAAAAATGCGTTCATTTTCTGTACAATCTTGTCCTGGGTCCACCACGTTCCGAAACACATCCTGGACCAGTTCCAAGTATCCATATCGCCTTTAAATAAAACAGAGCCAAGATTTACTCCGCCGATCTCTATGCCGATATCATAGTGCTCAGTGACTTCTGGAACTCCGGCCGGAAGAAAAATTCCGTCACCGATGTCCCGCACGGACTGGTAGACGGCCTAATAGACCGGCACGTCGCAGGTGCCGCCGGTGGCGGTTGTGGCGACCGTGGCTGGGGTCAGGCTGGAGACCGTGTTGGTATCAACATTGACCAGGGTCGATGCCGCAACTGAACCGATCTTTGTCGTAAATGGGCCTGCTTCACTGTCGGCGCGGTATATATTGTAGCTGACGGCATTACTGACAGTGGCCCAGTTGATGCCCACCTTGGTCCGGTAGTTGCCGTCAGTGGCGGCAACCGAAGTGGGCCCGTTGAAAACGGTTTCTCCTCCGCCATTATCTACGCCGTCATCTTCACTCTCAAAGGTGAGAAACCTTTTTTTGGGATCTTGACTGCAGGCCGTCATAACGGCGATACAGCTGATGATTAATAATAATACCAGGAAAAATCTTTTCATACATCCCTCAATAATAAATTATTATAGCGTCTGATTCAGCTTAACAGGTACGCCCGATTTAAGGCCCTCAATCCTGGATATCCGGTAGAAAAATCAGAGTAATTGCGGGATTAACCTTCATTATCCTCATCCCCTCAAGGTTTTTATGAATTTCCCCCGTAAGACCATTAAAAACCTTCTAGTTAAAGTAAATAATCCCGCAAAAACTCAATAATATTTTTATGTTTTACAATCAGTAATGGTATAATGAATATACTATTTTAAATTATTAATCTAGCCATAATCTGATACGTCAAAAAGTGTCCATTAAAATCGCGTTAACAAGGGGTATGTAATTATACAAAATTTATTATTTGTTAATATTAATGATAAAATGTCTAATTATTATACTTTTTAAAGGCTATATGAATAGCCGCTACACCGCCAAGAAGGGGCCGGTGTTCCACATGGCTGAACCCCGCTGAACGGAGCAGCTCAGCCAGCTCCTCGGGGCCATGGAAATTGACCGCCGAATGGGCCAGGTATTTGTAGGCGCCCCTCTGGCCTGATACAAATCCGCCGATCAACGAAACCCCCACCCTGGTATACAGATGGACCAGGGCCCGGAAAAGCCGCGAACGCGGCTGACTGCTTTCAACGATGACGAACCTGCCACCCGGCGCCATCACCCTGAGAATTTCCGCCAGGTACCGGTCACGGCCCGGATTACGGTAGGTTAGATTGCGGAAGCCGAAGGCGATGCCGATAACGCCGAAGCTCCCGTCCCTGAAGGGGAGCTCTCCCGCGTCACCGGCTGAGAATGCCACGGCGGCCCGGGCCTTAGCCGCCTTGGCCCGGGCGAACTCCAGCATCGGGATGCTGAAATCAACGCCGAAGACGCTCGCCTTCGTTCCCGCAGACAACGCGATCCGCACCGCCAGGTCTCCGGTGCCGGTGCAGAGGTCCAGGATGCGCGCGGCGCCGGCCGAGAGGCATTCCTCCGCCGCTCGCCTGCGCCACCGCTCGTCAAGGCGCAGGGTAAAAAGCCGGTTGATCAGGTCATAGCGGCGCGGCACCTCCGAAAACATCTTCTGCAGGGGCCTGCTTTTGCTGCCGGTGCTCAATGGTCTCCTCCGGCTGAATGCATCAGCCTTTAATTCGTTTAAATATTCCTGAACACTATCCTGCCAGATAAAAAATTATCATGATGGTTGCAATAACTTTTTTAACCGCGCGGTCCGGCGGATGAGCTCCGTGTAAAAGGAAATGACCTCGGCGAAATTATCGACACTGATGCGCTCGTTGACGCCGTGGACCCGGGCCATGTCCCCGCTGCCGATCCGGGCGGGGGAGAAGCGGAACACCTGCCTGCTCACCGGCGCAAAATGCCGTGAATCGGTGGCCCCCACCATGAGAAAGGGCGTTACCGCCGTGCCGGGGAAGACCGCCATGATGGTCTCCTTCAGGGCCGCGTATTCCGGCGAGTCCGTCCCAGAAACCGGGGACGGGTCGCTTGAATTTTTCCGCGCTGCAATGGCGATCCCGGGATCATTGATGACTTTTTTCACCCGGTCGATGACGCTCTCCCTCGTTTCGCCCTGGAGAATTCTCAGGTTGACCACGGCCCTGACCAGATTGGGCATCACGTTCTCCTTCCCGCTCCCTTCCAGCATGGTGGGGGCGATGGTGGTCCGTATCATAGCGTCAGACTGCGGCGATGCGGCAAGCTCCCGCTTCATGAAGGGCCAGAGAAAACGGAGCCCGGTGTATGCGATTTTATACGGATAGGCGGCTTCCGCCCCCAGGCATGTGAACATGGCTTCCACCGGGGAGGTGAGGCGCGCGGCAAAGGGATTCCTCTCGAGCCGGCACAGGGCGGCGGCGATCCTGCCCGCCGCGGTGCGACGGCGCGGCGTGGACGAATGCCCCCCGGCATCGCGGGCCGACAGTTCCAGGCTCAGGTACCCCTTCTCCGCAATCCCCACCAGGGCAACGGTTTTGACGACACCGGGCATGATGTTGTCACGGATGAAACCGCCCTCGTCAAGGGTATAGGCAAGCCTGACACCCCGGCTGCCTAAGATCCTGCTGATTTCCGCCGCGCCCTCGTTGCCGAGGACCTCCTCGTCGTGGCCGAAGGCGAGATACACGGTCCGTCCGGGTCTGAAGCCGGATCCGACCAGTCTCTCCACCGCTTCCATGATGCCGATGACCCCGTTCTTGACGTCCAGGGCGCCGCGGCCCCACACGAAGCCGTCGGCAATATCGCCGGAAAAGGGAGGGTGGGTCCAGGCCTCTTCCGTGGTGCGCTCCACCGGCACCACATCAAGGTGCGACATGAGGAGGACCGGCTCCGCCGCCGGGTCCCCGCCCTTCCAGGTATAGAGAAGGCTCAGGCCGTTGACGGTTTCGCGCTCCATGACCCGGTGCGCCTTCGGATAGATCTTTTTCAGATACTCGTGCAGCCCGAGGAAGGTCTTCCGGTCGATTTTCCCATGGTCCTGGTGCGATATGGTCTTGAATTGTATGGCACCGGCAAGATGTTCCGCTGAACGGTCGATGTCAATCTTCATGGGACCTCCGGTGCCGCCGTGACACGCGATTTTTGTTTCGCAACAATAAATATGGTTGATTTTGCGGTTAATGCCTTTATCGTCGGCGCACTATCGGCGGTGCGCCAACCAAACTCATGGAGATGAATTGTATGATTAAATTTCTGCTCTGGCTCCTTCTCCTGGTCTTCTGCTGGCCCCTGGCCATAATCGCCCTCATCCTGTATCCGGTGGCGTGGCTCCTGCTTCTTCCCTTCAGGATCCTCGGCATAGCGGTCGACGGAGTTCTTGGCCTGTTGAAATCCCTATTGATGCTTCCGGCGCGGATACTGCGCGGCCCGGGTAAATTTCAATGACCCGATCCCGCGCGGGGCGGCTTATCAGGCCCTGAAGGCTTCCTTGAAATTTCCTATCTGTTCAGTTTTGATCTGAAGCCACCGGGGCACATCGGGGCCCGCGGACGCCGATGGCTCGATCCTCACAATATTGTCAGCGGGGTACGTTATGCTACCAGGATCGGCAGTGAAGGAGACATACCCCTTCTTGCCGTGTCCCTTTGCCCCGGAAGACTTCGTTGCCTTTTCATCGTAGTAAATCACATACTTGAGGAGGTGCTTCCTTTTTCCGCCGAGGCCGATGATGATCCGTTTATTCGTGGCCCTGACGAAGATGTCTCCCAGCGGCTCCGGCACCGATCCCTCCGGCAGTTCGATACTGCACTTATCGTCATCAAAGACCATCTTTTCCCCGTAATGCAGGCCGAGATCTTCAACCGTGGGCTTTTTGAACCATTTAAAGAATACAAAGGCAGCCGCGATGATCACCACGACGACAAGCAACAGCAAACCAAAAACTTCCATACCAATCAATCCTCCTGAATGCTTTTTCAAGCCGGGGCGCCGCATCGGCATCGCCGGCGTATTATTTCCCTTTTTCCATCTCTTTTATCTGGTCAAGGATCTCATTGTACCGTTTTTCATTGATGGGATAGAGGTAGAGAACCACGGCACCGGCAATGAAAATTACGGCAGTTATCGGTCCCACCAGGAGGCGGATACCCAGAAGCGCATCAGGGGTCTGCGTCGCCTCCGGAACATATCCGGCAATCGACAGGACCGCGCCGGTGATAGCCAGGGAAACGGCCTGACCTATCTTTATGCCGAAAGTCCAGACGCCGTAAAAGGCCCCCTCGGTCCGCTCGCCCGACAGCAGGTAATCATATTCAACCGCGTCGGGAACCATCGCCCAGGGCATGACGTAGGTAAAACCGAGGCCTATGCCGGCGGTGAACATCAGGGCTATGGAAAAAGTAACGGGGTAGAGGTGTCCCAGAAAAAACATGACCATGACATTGGCAGCGAAGACCAGCAGGCCCGCGCCGTACACGATCTTTTTCCCGAATTTTTTCGAGAGGATGACGCTTACCGGTATGAACACAAAGGCGGTAATCAGGAGCACCAGCATTGCGGTGGTCGTCATTTGCTCGTCATGGTGGATATACTTGAAATAATAGGCGGCCACACTCATGACGATGGTGAGTCCCGTCACGTGCAGGGCATAGGCGCCGAGGATGAGGAGGTAGGGCTTGTTCCTGAAGACCTTGCGGTAGGTCTCGAAGAATCCCCTGGTGAGCGGCTGACGCTCGGTTACCGGCTCCCTGACGGAAAAAAATGTTATGAGGGCCGTGATGAGCATGGCCGCTCCGAAAATTGTTCCCATGGCCGTAAACCCGGCGCTCTTCGTGCCGAACATCCCCACGATGGGGAGGGCCAGGCCGGCTCCCAGCAGGGTCCCCACAACGGCAAAACCGAAGCGGAACCCGTTGAGGCTGGTGCGCTCATGGTAATCCTGCGTCAGCTCCGGGGTGAGGGAATTGTACGGGATATTGACCGCCGTGTATGCCGTGTTGAGGAAGCAGAAGGCGAGGGTCCCCCACGCGAACAGTGATGCCTGGCTGCTCAAGTTGGGATTGGTAAACATGATCACCATTGACACGAAAAGTGGAAAAGATCCGAACAGCATCCATGGACGACGCCTGCCCCACCGGGTTTTGGTCCGGTCGGACAGGAATCCCGCAAGGGGATCGGTGACGGCGTCCCAAATTTTGCCGATTGCCACCACAATGCCGGCAAGGCCCGCGGCGATTCCCACGGTATCGGTAAGGTATATCATGAGCCATAAGCCGATGGCGGTGAAGAACAGGTTCCCCCCCAAGTCGCAGACGCCGTACCCGATTTTAGCCTTGATGGTCATCCCTGTTTTCACCATAAAGATTCCCCCATCGGTTGATATCCCAGGATAAAAATGCAAAAACACAATATCATCCTTATAATAAAATTGCAATACATTTAGGGATGGAAATGAAAATAATAGTTATTAATCCGACATGGCGCCGTATTTCGGACCTGATTAGAAGAAGGAATTTATTAATAATTAATGTTCCCGTACGTATATCCTTATTAAAAGGGAGGCGCGATAAATATGGAAACAACCCTAAACATAGATGTCGCAACAATGAAAAAAATCACGCTGGCGGCAGAGGCAAAAAAGATATCCCGAGCCGAATTAATTATCATGCTCTTGAATCAAGTTATGGATAACACTAATAAACCCTACTTTCTGGGGAAGATGGTCAGATACCAGGAAAGAAGGGTTCCCGATGAATGGCACAGGTTTCATATAGAGTTGCGGCCTGATGAGTATGAATTTTTTCTGGACCTCAGGAAGCTTCTTAAAATGTCTGTCTCTTTAATACTGGCATATGCAGTTGAAAAATACTTAAAATGTATATTAAGAAAAACTACCGATAACTATCTCCATAAAAATTATTTAATGATACGAGAATCGATTGATGGCATCAAATGTTGGAAACTCTATTGGGGCTACCCGCCCAGCATCAAAAAACATCTTACTTGATTAAAATACTTGAAGATTTTCCCTCAATCTGTTTTCCTTATGCAAGGACATATCCTATGCCCACGATCTACTCGTCCCATCAGTATTTCAACGAAATACCCCTCGCAGAGGTAAAGCTCGGCGGCGGATTCTGGGGCGGCCGGTGCGCCTTGAATCGGGATCATGCCATATTCTACCAGTGGGACCAGCTGGAGCAGACGGGCCGCGTCGACAATTTCCGCATCGTCGGAGGGACAAAACCGGGGTTCCGCAGAGGCTTTTTCTACAACGATTCCGATGTGCACAAGTGGGCCGAAGCCGCAGCCGCAATCCTTGCGGCGGGCCCCCATCGACGTCTCGAGAAAATTCTTGAGGAGTATATCACTGTCATTCGCCGGGCCCAGATGGATGACGGCTATATCTTCACCTACAACCAGTTCCATTTCCCGGGTGATCGCTGGAAAAACCTTCAGATCGAACACGAGCTCTACACCCATGGTCATCTGATCGAAGCCGGCATTACTCTGATGGAAGCCACGGGCAGGAATGATCTCCTGGACATATCCCGAAAGGCGGCGGACCTGGTGGTGCGTGATTTTGCCGGCGCCGGACCGACCATGACGCCGGGCCATGAGGAGATCGAAATAGCCCTGATACGCCTGTACCGCGCCACGGGCGAGGGCGCATATCTCGAAACAGCGCGGCATTTCCTGGAACAAAGGGGAAGGATTCGCTTCTTCGCCCTCCGGCTGGCGGGACAGTTCTTCAGCCAGTCCCGCCGGTCAGGCGCTATCGCCAAAATGGAAAAAGAATCAACCGGCGCGGCATCTGCATCGGCCGGCTTCGACTTCACGGAAAACCTCACGGTCACGGAGCCGCCTTTCCTGAAGCTTCGTGCCAATATATCCTTCCTGTCCGGAAAATTCTTCCAGCAGCACCGGCCCATCAGGAAACAACGATCGCCCGAAGGACACGCGGTCCGCTGGGGATACCTGGCAACGGCAATGACGATGCTCTACCGGGAAACCGGCGACCGGTCGATATATGATACCCTCACGGAAGCGTGGGACCGCATGGTCCGGCGCCGCATGTATGTTACCGGCGGAATCGGGTCCCTTCCCGTCATAGAAGGATTCGGGAGAGACTACGAACTGGACAACCGCTATGCCTACTGCGAAACCTGCGCGGCCCTGGCGAGCATTTTCTGGAGCAGAGAGATGCTCCTGGCCACCGGCGAGGCCCGGTACGCGGACCTCATCGAATGGCAGATGTACAACGCCGCCGCGGCCGGCATAGCCCTTGACGGCAGGTCATACCTTTACCGCAACCCCCTGGAGTCGGACGGACAGACGCGCAGGCCCTGGTACGCTACCGCCTGCTGCCCGAGCAACATATCCCGCGCCTGGGCCTCCCTGGGGAAATATATCCATTCCACCAGTGGCAACGATGTTTGGATACATCAGTATATCGGCAGCACCGCAGAAATCGGGTCGGGAGGGATGAACATCACCATCAATTCCGGTCTACCCTGGAACGGTCATGCTTCAATCCAGCTGCATGTTGATAATCCGATTGAATTTAGCCTCAATCTTCGCGTTCCTTCCTGGTCAGGAAACCCATCAATTTCAATAAACGGCGATACGGCCGAATTTGATACTCCCGCGCAGCCAAATATTGACACGGCGTCAGGATATTCCCCTTACCGGTCATGGTTTCTTCGCCTGCGCAGAAGATGGGACAGAGAAACCAAAATCGAAATTGATTTACCGATGGACATTGTGTTCCACCGGTCCCATGATCGGGTCAAGAACAACCGGGGGAAGGTAGCCCTGTCACGGGGGCCCCTGGTCTACTGCCTTGAAAGCATCGATAATCCCATGGCAAATATTCCGAAAGCAGTCCTTGATACAGGCAGGGAGGTCACCGCGCGGCATTCCGCTTCGCATTTCGACGGCGCCTGGCTCCTCCAGGGGGCTGATCCTGCCGGTACCACTCTCACGTTCATTCCCTATTTCTGCTGGGCCAACCGTGGTCAGTCCGCAATGCAGGTGTGGGTGAAGGAGAAATAACAAATGTCAGATAAACAGTATCCCCGGCCGGACATGGAGCGTGATCGATGGCTCTCCCTTGACGGAACATGGGAATTCGAATTCGACTGTCGGGGTAATGGAAAAGACCGCCACCGCGGGCCCCTGGCAGGGACCATCAGGGTCCCCTTCTGCATAGAAAGCGAAGCGAGTGGTATCGGCATACAAGACCCGCCGCCGGTTTCATGGTACGCAAAAAACTTGAGTCGAAAAGACTTGCCCCGGGGGAAGCGCTTTTTCCTCAACTTCGGTGCGGTGGACTACGAAGCAACGGTCTGGCTGAACGGCGCGCTCCTCGGCTCCCACCGCGGCGGCTACACCCCCTTCACCTTCGAAATAACTGAGCGCCTCGCCGATAACAATCGGCTGGTCGTCAGGGCTAACGATCCCCGGACCCGCGGCACCCTCCGGGGCAAGCAGTACCTGTGGAAAAAGTTGAGCCCCATCTTCTACACGCCGGCAAGCGGCATCTGGCAGCCCGTTCATATCCATGCCACCGGGAGTTCCAGCATTGTAAAGATGGTACTATCCTCCACTTTGGACGCGATCATGGTTTCATGGGACATCGACGGAGGGGACCGCATGGTCATAGAGATTGCCGGGTCAAAGGGCTCCATCGCCGCCATCAAGGAAATCCGAAAACCGCAAATGAGCGGAAGCGCCACCCTTGTCATCAAGCATCCACACCATTGGTCCGTGGATGATCCTTACCTCTATACCGTAACCGTATCGCTCCACGATGCGGAAGGAATGAGCGACCGCGTTGTATCCCGGACGGGACTGCGCACTATCGAAGCAAAAGATGGAAGCATCGTCCTGAACGGCGACCCGATCAGCCTCAAGATGATTCTCGTCCAGGGCTACTTCCCGGGCGGTCATTACACCCCGGTTGATGGATTGGAAGGATACGAACGGGACATTCTGCTCATCAAGGCCATGGGCTTCAACGGCATCAGGATGCACCAGAAGATCGAGGACCCGCGCTTTCTTCACCTGTGCGACCGCCACGGCCTCCTGGTCTGGACGGAGATGCCCTCGCCTTTCCTCTTCAGCCCGGTGAAGGAGCGGCAGTATGAGGATGAACTGTGGGACGTACTGGACCGGGACAGCGGCCATGCCTCCAACATGGCTGTCGTGCTCTTCAACGAGACCTGGGGGATCTTCGATATCCTCTGGAGAAGTAAAAGAAAAGCATATATCCGCAGACTTTACGAGCGTGTCAAGGACCGCTATCCCCATCTCCTCGTGGTGGACAATTCCGGGTATGACCATGTCATGACGGATATCGCCGACATCCATCACTACCTGGCGGACGAGGCAAAGATCAGAAAGCTCTATGCGGGTCTGGGCGACGCGCGCAGGATGACGATGCGCTTCTTCAAGATCCCGCGGGCCCTCGCCTATCTTATCCTTACCCACAAATTTTCCCGCATGCCCTACCTGTCCGGCGGCGCCTACCGCGGTTTCGAGCCTTTCATGGTGAGCGAGTTCGGCGGGGCAGGTTTTTACAAAACCGATAAGACCATGCTGGAGAGCTTTACCGATAATGTCCGCATCATGAAGGAGTACCCGCGGCTGGCCGGCTACTGCCTGACCCAGGCCTATGACGTGGAGGGAGAACAGAACGGCCTTCTCACCTTCCGGCGCGAGCCGAAGTACGGCATTGAAGAGATCGCGGAAGTCAACGCGCTATTACAAGCCAATCTTCCGAAATGACCCGGCCCTCTTTACCGTCGATTATTCCGTGCCGCCGCTATATCCGTATTTCGAGGAAGCTTCGATCCCCGCGTCCCGGACGACCCGGGCAAAGTCATCGATGCGCGGCATCATCAATCCGGATGGGCCAGATATGCCGATCGAATACAGGGCTTCGCCGCGATAATTAATGACGGGCGCCGCAATGCACACGATGCCGCTTTTGTATTCCTCGCGGTCATAGGCGATCCGCTCCTTCCGTGCCATGGCAAGCTCATCACGCAAGGCTTCTTTCGAGAGGATGGACCGCTCGGTGTATGGCCGCAAATCGGCGCTATCGAGGAGCGTCGACAGTATCCCGCTGTCTCGAAAGGACAGGATGGCCTTGCCGAGGGCCGTGGCAACCGCCGGTTCCCGCGTTCCCACCGCGATGTTCACGCTGATGCTTTCCCGGGGCTGCTCCACGGCGAGAAACACCACGTCGGCGCCTTCGAGAACGGCCAAGTGGGTGTTCTGCTTAGTGGCGGCGCAGATGCGCGATATGATCGGCCTGATGATGCTTTCAATTTTTCCCTGGTCATTGAAGGAGCCGGCAAGCTCCATAAGCCTGAAGCCGAGCGAGTATTTCTTGGTGTCCGTGTCCTGCTGGACAAAATGGTTTTGCAAAAGGGTCGATATCAGCCTGAACACCGAAGAGCGATCGATGGTAAAATGTCCCGCTATTTCGTTAAGGGATAGGGGCTGATCGGACGAGCCAAGGATTGTTAAAATTTTCAGGCCCCGTTCAAGGGATTGTATTGTGTTTTTTGTCATATTGCTTCTTAATAATTATGGTTATATATGAAATAGCACCATTTATTATCTATAAGAATCCATATAGACAATAATATTAAAATTTAAAAAAAAATCAATTAATTTATTGCTTATTATGCAATATTATTGTATATTATGCATAAAATATTAAACAACGGGGGAGTTTCTTATGCCCTTTATCGATTTTTCCGCGTTCAATGGATCAAAAATTGATAAGCCCTTTGAACGGGAGATAAAATTTCTCCTGTCTCCCGACATCGATCCGTCTGTTAAGGACTTCACGTTCCTTCTCTCCACCCTGGCGCCCCACGGCGGCTGTACCGATTATCATACCCACGCCGACGCGGGGGAGCTCATGATCTTTATGTCAGGCAAAGGAAAGGCCTGGCTTGACGGCGTCGAGCACGATCTGAAACCGGGCGCCGCCATGTACGCTCCTCCCGGGACCATTCATAAGACCATGAATACCGGTTCGGAACCGCTGCAGATAGCATGCGTGTTCGTCCCGGCCATCTCAACTGATTACATCAGGCAGAACATTGAAGCCGCTCAGACAAAGAAGGGAGCCGCCGATGAATAACCGCGCCAGGCAGACATTGGATAATACATGCCGGGAATCTCTCTCGGCCAAAAGCGTCATAATAGCCGAGCATCTGATGAAAGATATCCTCCGGCAGTATGCCATACCGGTTCCCGCCGGCCGACTCTGCCTCACTCCGGCGGATGCTGTCCGCTTCGGCAGAACCGCCCGGCCTCCCTACGCCATGAAACTGGTCTCCGACAGGGTGCTTCACAAGACAGAGCTGGGCGGTGTCCGCCTCGGCATCGACGGCGCGGCCCGCCTGAAATCGGAATTCACCTCCATGGATTCTTCCCTGAAGAAGAAAAAGATCCAGGGATACGCAGGGATACTCGTGGAAGAGCAGTGCCCGCCCGGTGTTGAAATCATCGTCGGCCTGCAGCACGACGAGGTATTCGGCCCGGTCATGATGATCGGACTGGGCGGCATCTATACGGATATATTCAAAGATGTATCCTTTCGCCCCCTCCCCGTTTCAAGGAAAGACATCACCGCCATGATCGATGATCTGAAGGCCCGTCCGCTCCTGGCCGGCTTCAGGGGATCCGAGCGGATCGACATGAAGGCCCTCGCCGGGACAATCGGCGCTATCGGCCGTTTCGGCGCTGACGCCGCACCCTGGTATGAATCGGTCGACTTCAATCCGGTCATCGCGCGGCCCGACGGCTGCGTCGTCGTTGACGCGAAAATGGTTCTCCGCCGGGGCCGTGAGGGTCGCAGCGCCGCCGGGGGAACGATCAGGACCGGCCACCTGGATAATTTTTTCAGGCCGAAGAGCGTCGCCGTCCTGGGAGCTTCGGCGACGCCGGGAAAGATCGGCAACATCATCCTCGACTCGCTGGCGTCAGCCCCGGGCGGGAGGACCATATTCCCCGTCAATCCCAACGCCCGGGAGATCCTCGGCATGACCTGCTATCCGTCCCTTGACGCGCTCCCCGCGGTTCCGGACCTGGTCATTGTCATCGTCGACCTGGCCATGCTTCCCGATATCATCCGCGCCATGGCCGCCCTTGGCTGCCATAACGCCATCGTAATTTCCGGCGGCGGCCGGGAGCTGGGCGGAGGCCGCGCGGAGCTCGAAGAGGAGATCCGCTCCCTGGCCCGGGAGCACGACGTGAGGATCATCGGGCCCAACTGCATCGGATGCTTCGACGGCGCGAGCCGCTTTGATTCCTTCTTCTATCCGAAGGAGCGCCTGGAACGCCCGCCGCGGGGCACCGTGAGCTTCATTACCCAGAGCGGAACCTGGGGCTGCGCCTTCCTCGAAAAGGCCTGCCGCACCGGCATTGCCAAGATGGTGAGCTACGGGAACCGCGCCGATGTCGACGAGGGAGACCTTATTTCCTTCCTCGCCGATGATCCCGACACGTCGGTGATCGGCAGCTACATCGAGGGGCTCTCCGACGGAAAAAAATTCCTCGCCGCGGTCAGGGAATCCGTCGCGCGGGACAAGCCGGTGGTTGTATTCAAGACCGGGAGGAACCCGGTTTCGGCGCGGGCGTCAGTATCCCACACCGGCGCCTACGGCGGCACCTATCACGTCTACAGGGGCGCCCTCGGGGCGGCGGGGGCGGTCCTGACCGACAGCTTCGATGAATGCTACGCCGCGTGCGAGGCCCTGTCTCTTCAGCCAGCCGCCAGCGGCAACCGCGCCGCCCTTGTGTCGAACGGGGCCGGTCCGATGGTGAACGCCATCGACCTCTTCCCCGACAACGGCATCGAGCTGGTGAAGCTCTCGCGGTCATCGGTGGAAAGGATGCGCAGCCGTTTCAGCTTCTTTTACCTGGTGGAAAACCCCGTTGACGTCACCGGCTCGGCCACCGCTTCCGACTACCGGCTCGTCATGGAAACCCTGGCCGGCGACGGCAATGTCGACATCATCATGCCATTTTTCGTTTTTCAGAATTCTCCCCTTGACGAGAGTATCGTGGAGGTCCTTGCAGACCTGAGCTCCGGCCGGGGGAAGCCGATCGTCTGCTGTGCCTCCGGCGGGCCCTACACGGACCTCATGCGCGGCCGCCTCAACCGGGCGGGCGTCCCCCTGTATGATTCCGTGATCGAGTGGGTGGCGGCGGCCCGGGGCCTGGTGCGCTGGGGGGCCGCAAGAAAATCCCGAAGGAACGCTCAACCATGGAAAAACTGATCATAACGGCCGCCCTGACCGGCGGCATACACGGCAAGGAGGCCAACCCGGCCCTTCCGGAGCAGCCTGACGAGATAATCAAAGACGCCGTGGCCTGCTATAACGCCGGCGCCGCCATCGTGCACCTGCATGCCCGCGACCGCCAGGGCAAAGGCGTGGGCGACCCGGCTATATTCTCGGAGATAAACAGCGGCATCCGGGCCCGGTGCCCCATTGTCATACAGAACACGACCGGCGGGCCCGGCATCCCCATCAAGGAGCGCCTCTCCGGCCTGGACGCGGCCCCTGAAATGGGATCGCTCAACATGGGATCCATCGTGTTCTTCACCGGAAAGGAAAAGGCAGAACTGCTGTTCATGAACCACAGGTCCGAGATCGAGGCGTTCGCCGCGGAGATGCTTAAACGCGGCATCAAGCCGGAGATGGAAGTGTACAACCCGTCAATGTTCGGAGAAGTCGAAAACCTCATCGCGAAAAACCTGCTGGCAAAGCCGTATTACATCAACTGCGTCATGGGCGTCGAAGGCATGGGCGGATACAAGGGTACACCGAAGAACCTGATTACCATGCTCGAACACCTGCCGGAAGGGTCGGTGTTCAACGTCACCGGCATCGGCCGGTGGCAGATGGGAATGAACGTAATGGCCATTCTGACCGGCGGGCACGCGCGGGTCGGACTCGAGGATAACGTCTATTTCCGGAAGGGTGAGCCGGCGTCGGGCAACGCGCAGTTCGTCGAAAGGCTTGTGAAAATCTCAAGGGAGATAGGCCGCGATATCGCGACACCCGATGAAGCGCGGGCCATCCTCGGCATGCAGCGTTAATTTTTTTGTAAGGAAACGGAGCCATGAACATCGTAATCGTAAGCGAAATTAGCGCCGTGGCGCAAAACCCCGCCATCGTGGCGGCCCTGGAGGGGCGGGGCCACAGGATAATCAACGCCGCCATGACATCAGCGGACCAGAAGCCGGAGCTCACCTATGTCAACACCGGCTTCCTGGCCGCCCTGCTCCTCAACGCGGGCCGGGCCGACCTCGTCGTGGGAGGCTGCGGCACCGGCGAGGGCTTCCTGATATCGGCTTCCCAGTATCCGGGCGTATTCTGCGGCCTCATTGCGAACGGCCCTGACGCCTGGCTCTTCGGCCAGATCAACGGGGGCAACTGCGTATCGCTCCCCCTCCTGTACGGATACGGGTGGGCCGGGGACGTGAATCTCCGGTTTATCTTCGACCGGCTCTTCAGCGTTGAATTCGGTGCCGGGTACCCGGCGCACCGGAGCGAATCCCAGAAAAAAAGCAGGGCCCTGCTGGCAGCCGTATCGAAGACGGCCCACAGGCCCTTCCCGGAGATCGTAGCCGGAATCGACGAAGCGGTCATCCGGCCGGTGCTGGAGTTTCCCGGCGTCCTGAATACCATCGGCCTTGAGACCCTGGCCGATGCCGCCCTCAGGGACGCCATTGGCTCACGGCTGAAATAAGGAGGATCCATGGACATATCCGCACGCATTGAACGGGCCCGCGCCCTCGCCCGTTACGGGACGATAGACACGGCGGTGAAGGCCGGAGCCTTGCGACAGTTCCAGGACATCAGCGTTTCCGAGGCGATCGTCCTCGGCCTGCACCGCCAGGGCGTCACCCGGTACTGCGCCATATTCGGCCACGGGAGCACCGATATCGCCGAGGTTCTCCGCGTGTACGAAGCGGAGGGCGTTGTGCGCACCTTCAACTTCCGCCATGAAACGGCCGCTTCCCACGCGGCCACGGCGCTGAAGCTCCGCACCGGCGAAACCGCCGCGGTCATCACCTCCATCGGACCGGGTGCCCTCCACGCCTTCGCTGGCTCCCTCTGCGCGGCCTCCAACGGCGCCGGGGTGTACCACATCTACGGCGACGAGACGACCCACGGCGAGGGCTTCAACATGCAGCAGGTTCCCAGGGAGGATCAGGGCCTTTTCCTCAGGCTCTGCGGGGTCATGGGCGACGCCTACTCCCTCTTCGAGCCCTGGAGCGTGGCCGCCGCCCTTCGCAGGGGCGCCGCCGCGACCGGTCACTACGGGTTCGGCCGTCCCTTTTTTCTCCTCGCTCCTATGAACGTCCAGCCAGTCATCATGAAGAACTTCAATATCCTCGAGCTTCCAGAGGCCCCGGTGCCGCAGCGGATGGCCTGCGCCGACGAAGACGTTTTCCGGAGCGCCTCGGAAGCGGCTGAACAGGCGCGGCGCGTAACCATCAAGATCGGCCAGGGCGCCAGGGGCTGCGGCGACGAAATAACGGAGCTCGCGAGGCTCCTCGACGCGGCCATCGTGGCCGGTCCCAACGCCAGCGGCGTCGTCCCCTACTCAGAGCCCCGCTACATGACGGTGGGCGGCTCCAAGGGGTCCCTGTCGGGGAATTACGCGATGAACGAGGCCGACCTCGCGGTCATCGTCGGCGCCCGCGCCGTGTGCCAGTGGGACTCGTCGGGCACCGCGTGGAAAAACGCGCGATCCGTAATCAACTTCAACACCGAGCCGCTCCACGCCGGGCACTATAACAGGTCGGTGGGCATTGTCGGTGACGCCAAAACGAACCTGCGGCTCTGGATCGAGCACCTGAAGGGCCGCGGCCTTGCGCCGCGGGACGGCTCATCCCAATGGGCCAGGGAGCTTTTTTCAAAACGCGCCGAGTGGGAGCGTTTCAAGAGGGCCCGCTATGAATGCCCGCCCCTGTACGACGGGGCATGGAAAAAAGAGATACTCACCCAGCCGGTCGCCATCAAAACCGTGTGCGAACACGCCGACGCGATGGGCGCCCTCAAGCTCTTCGACGCCGGCGACGTGCAGGCCAACGGGTTCCAGATCGTCGAGGACGAGCGCGAGGGCATGACCATGACCGACACCGGCTCCTCCTACATGGGGTTCGCGTCTTCCGCGGTCTTCCTCTCGGCCCTCTGCGACGTCTATCCGGTCGCCTTCTGCGGCGACGGCAGCTTCATGATGAACCCTCAGATCCTGATCGACGCTTCCCAGCACGGCGCCCGCGGCTGCATCGTGATATTCGACAACCGCCGGATGGCGGCCATCACCGGCCTCCAGCTGGCCCAGTACGGGAACGAATACCGCACCAGCGACGCCGTGGCCGTCGACTATGCGGCCATGGCGAACGCGGTCAGCGGCGTGCGGGGGATATACGGCGGCGACACCGTCGCCGCTCTCCGCGCGGCCCTCGGCGAAGCCGCCTCGCACCGCGGCCTCTCGGTGGTCCACGTGCCGGTGTACGCGGGGCCCCACGAGCTCTCGGGCATGGGCGTCTTCGGCGACTGGAACGTCGGGAACTGGTGCGAACGCGTGCAGGCCGAGCATCACCGCATCGGCCTGTAAGGGGAAAGACAACACGACAGGAGTCACGAACATGAATAAAATACGGGTCGGATTCGCCGGGGCGGGAAGGATCGCCGATGTACATTTCCCCGGTTATGTGAAAAATCGCGACGCGGTCCTCCACGCGGTTTGCGACACCGATGAAGGGACGGCCCTTCGCAGGAAAAAGGAATGGGGCGTGGAAAAGCACTTCACCCGCTACGAGGAGATGCTGTCTGACCCTGCCATCGACGCCGTCGAAATCCTTACACCGACAATGCTCCACGAGGAGATGGCGGTCCAGGCCCTTCGGGCCGGCAAGCATGTTGCGGTCCAGAAACCGATGGCCAACTCCCTGGAGAGCGCCGACCGGATCATAAGGGCCGCAGAAACTGCGGGCAAAGTGCTCAAGGTATCAGATAACTACGTGTTCTACCCGCCCATCGTTGCGGCTAAGAGGATGATCGCGGACGGATGGATCGGAACGCCCACAAACCTGCGCATCAAGCTCATCAGCGGAGCCGGGGGATGGACCGTGCCGCCGTCATCGTGGGAATGGCGGGTACGCGAGGGCCAGGAAGGGCGCGGGCTCCAGACCTTCGACCATGGCCATCACCTCTGGGCCGCGGCGTGGTTCCTCATGGGCACTGCCGAGCGCGTCACGGCCTGGATCGACTCGCTGGACGGCGTTGTGGACAGTCCGGCTGTGATCATGTGGAAATACCGGGATACGGCGGCCTACGGCATGTGCGAATACTGCCATGAACCGGACCTTGCGATCCCATCGCGCTATTACGCCAATGACGAATGGATAGAAATTACCGGTACGAAGGGGATCATCGTGGTCAATCGCTGCACCGGGAATATAAAGAAATGCCCCGCCATCAGCTATTTCGACGGAAAATGGAAAGATATATCGGTGCGCGACGACGACTGGGCCGAAGGATTCAAGGGCTCGACGCGCAATTTCATCGGGGCGATACTCGGCAGGGAAGCGCCGAGCCTTTCGGCCAGGGAAGGCCGGGAGATACTGAAATTCTCCCTGGCAGTCCAGAAATCGAACCGCCTGCGCCGGGAGGTATACATCGAAGAGCTTGATGCCCGGTTCCCCGGCCTGTATGCCCGCCGCATGATCAGCAAGGACATTAGATCCAGGATCTGCAGGAAGGGGATCCTGGAACGCCTGGGCTTCGGAAGCGGCGACTCTCGATACGCTGTCCAGGCTGGGGGCCTCGTTCTGGGTCTTCCGGAAAGGTACGATCCCGGAGCGGTCGAAGGCTGGGAAACGGCCTTCGGGATCCGGCTTCTTGCTGATGGCGGCCAGCCCGAACGGCGCTACTCCCTCATCATAAAGGACGGAAAAGCCGTCGTGACCGAAGGGGCGATCCCGGCTAACCCGGTATGCGTCATGGCCGCGCCGGCGGGGACATGGGGCGCCATTCTTTTAAAAAAGAAAAAAGTGCAGATGGCCTTCATACAAGGGAAGCTTAAAATCGAGGGGAAGGCCGAGGAAGCCCTCAAGCTGCTTCCTTCGTTCAAGTTTTAGCCGCATTCCCAATCAGTTTCAAGCGGTACGGTTGTTCTTTACAGTCCCAATTTTTTCAGGAACTCTTCTTTCGAGACAGAATTTGATTCCGACGCCAGGTTCCCGCCGCTATAATACCGGACATAGGGAATGAGCCGGTTCTTCCACTTCGTTTCCTTGAAGGTCCTGAATTCATCAAAAAAATCAGTCGTATTGTAGATGAGCTCATAGAGGCCGGCGTCAATCTCCAGTGAATAGAGCCACTTCTTCATGGCATCCCACTGGGGGCACCAGTCCTGTGACATCACCACCGCGACCTTACGCTCGGACGCGACCACATCGCTCGAGAACTCGCCGCATTCAATGGCGCTCATGGCCTGTTCACGCGTTATTATCCGTACCGGTGTCATATCATCACGCTCCGGGGAAGTGTCCCAGCTTCGTCTATTTCACGGCCCCGCCCATGGCGAAATAGATAATGACGCCGATAAGCTGTATGGGCGAGGATATGATGTCAGCAAGGACCGGCGCGATATAACCGACCTTGATCAGGCCGTTGACCGCCATGTTCCGCTCCTTCCACCTGACATCCATCATCGAATAGGGCAGCTCCATGTGAAACCCCTGGTCAACGCCCGCCTTCCCGTTTTCCTTCAGCGTCCAGATTTGATGCTGGGCGTAGAACTGCTTCACGTTGGAAAAGGTCAGCTTGACAAAAAACAGGGGAAAATCCTTCCGCCCGACATCAACATTAAAATTTTTTTTGATGACCTGAGCCGGGACAGCAACCTCTTTTACATTATACTGCTCGAAGATATCCCTGTAACCCTCGCTGCAGCAGTAACGCTCCACCAGGAGGAAGGCTTTTTTCGTTCCAGCCATCCTGGCTGCCGATTCACTGATGATGATTTTTTCATTATATTCATGGGGGATGTAGATATCCAGATAGCGTCCCGCGCCGGCAAGAGGTCCTTCGAACTGGAGATGATAGTATGGCTTGTTTTTTATGAGGGTTCGTTCTTCCGCCGTGCCCTGATACGCCTTGTCCCTGGAATCGATTTTCTCGAATTCCCATATCTCACTGCCGCTGTCCCCCAGCTTTTCATGGTATGTGATCGTGGCGCACCGCGTGAATCCCGCGCACGCGAGTAGAAGAATCATCAACGATAACATACGATTCATGGCAGCGGTCCTCTTTTTGAATGATGCATTCTAACACCGGCGCGGAACGCCGTCAAATATATTATTGCCCGGATTGCCGTAACTGCCCGGGTATTAACTGCATCTGAAGAAAAAATACTTGTACTGTGCCGCGTACATCCAATTAATTGGTCACTTCACGGAAACGGGCAATGAAAATCAAGATATCATCCCTCGGCTGCCGCCTGAACCAGTCGGAAATACAATCGGTATCGACAGCACTCCAGGACATGGGCCACGAGATCGCCCGGGGCGACGACGCCGATGTGTTCATCATCAACTCCTGCGCCGTTACGCAGCGGAGCGAGGGCAAGACCCGCCGCCTCGTGCACCATGCTGCGGAAGCGGCCCGGGGACGCGCCGGCGCGAAGATCATCGTGACCGGCTGCATCGCGGACGCCCCGTCCCGTCAGGGGAACACCTACTACCTCCCCAACGACTACAAGTTCATGATCCCGGACCTTGTCGCGAACTGGGACCTCTTCGAGGAGATCTCCCCGCCGCCCGACGCGCGCTTCCGGTTCACGCCCCCCCTCAAGTCATCCACCAGCCGCGTTAATCTGAAAATCCAGGACGGGTGCGGCAATTTCTGCTCCTACTGCATCGTCCCCCTGGTGCGGGGCCCGTCGCAGAGCAAGCCGGCGGACCTGGTCGCCGACGAATTCAGGAGAATGATTGAAGCCGGGTTCCGGGAGATAATCCTTGCCGGCGTGATGATCGGGAACTACCGCGACGGCGGCACCGGGCTCGCGGGCCTCGTCCGGCGCCTCCTCTCTGTCGAGGGGCGCTTCCGGCTCCACCTCACCTCCCTCATGCCGGTCTATGTCACCCCGGAGCTCATCGACCTGTTCCACAGCGAGAAGATCGTGAAGCACCTTCACCTCTCCCTGCAGAGCGGCAGCAACGCGGTGCTGGCGCTAATGAACCGCCCCTACACCCGCGAGGATTATCTCACCCTCGCCGGCATGATACGGAGCGCCGTGCCGGATTTCAACTTCACCACGGATGTCATCGTCGGATTTCCCGGCGAGACGGAAACTGATTTTCTCGACACCCTGGGTCTCATCCGTGATGTCGGCTTTTCCCATGTCCACACCTTCCGCTATTCACCGAGGCCGGGGACAAAGGCTGCCGCCATGGAGGACACGGTCTCCGAGGCGGAGAAGAAAGAGAGAAGCGGCCAGGTCATCGAGCTCTCAACTGCGCTGAAGCAGCAATATTACAGGCGGTTTAACGGCAGGGAATCCCTTTTCCTGAGCGAGCGGTGCCGCGGCGCCATCACCACGGGCTTCAACGAGTACTACGCCCCGGTGGAGGTTGCGGATAAGCTCCCGCGCAACGAGTTCTTCTCCGTGACAACGCGCCTGGAGGAGGGGAAGCAGTCCCTGAGCGGGACAGTTCTCCCCGATAAATACGGCATCCTGCCGTAATCGGGGCTTCGGCATCCATGCCCCAGCTATTCCACCTATGGTTTCCTGCAGATTGAGGTATCAGAGTATATTCCGGACCGTTATCGGTATTACCGGATAACATAGCGTATCAGCAGCCGCTCGGCAGCCGCACAGGCGATACCAATCGCCGCAAACCTGACGAGGAGCATGGCAGTGTAGCGGATGATTATCTTCCTGTCAATCACCTCCAACTTCACCGCGGCGGCATTACCGTCGCCCCGGGCAAACATCACTGAAACCGTTCCCACGCAGATGGTGCCCATGAAGCCAAACAGGTTACACCACATCCACGAAACCTGCTTCTCGAAAAACACCCAAAGGACAATGTTAGCCGCAATGCCGCAGGCCAGCCCCGCCAGGGCCCCCGTACCGGGAACCTTTCTGGAAAAAATCCCCAGGATGAATACCGCCGCGACGGGACCGTACAGGGCGGACCCTATCTTGTTCACTAGCTCGATGATGGTCTCGGACCGCCCGGCAATGACAAGTGCGAAGGCAATGGAGGCCGTGCCCCAGAGGACCGTCACCAGGCGCGACAGCCATACGGACCGGCGCCCCGGCAATGATTCAAGGCGCGGGAAAAAGCGCGCCAGGAAATCATCCCAGGTAACGGCGCTCAGGGAATTAATGGTGGAATCAAGGCTCGACATGGAGGCGGCCGGCAAAGTCAGGGTTGCGCGCCAGGAACAGTATCATCAGCGCCCCCCATGGAGCGGTTCGCCATAAAAATCAGGGAAAGGGTGAGCCGCACGGGGCGGCCGAAGCGCTTTTCAAGAAATCCATAGATGGAGATGCCGGACGCCGAGCGGAACACCGGCACCAGGAAGACCATGATGAAGAGCATCGCCAGGGGAACGGCTAGCTCGTACTGCAGCCAGTTCAGGCCGCCGCCGCTCCGGACCGCGATGAACGCCGGGGCGCTGGCCAGGCTTATGGCGCTCACCTGGTCCGCCAGCAGTGACGACGCGACCAGCCACGGCGACACCCTCCTCCCGCCGAGAAAACAGTCCTACCTGTTTTTCTGGGAGCGCCCGGCCACAAAGCTGATGAAAAGTATGGCAAGGATGTAGGCCGCGACCATGACCCAGTTTACACAGGCCATGACAGCCCCTATGGCTTCCGGGCCGCAGCGCCGGCAGGAACGCGGCGGCTTATCCGATGATTCTGAAAAGGAACTTCAGCAGCTTCACCTTCTTATTGTACGGCGGATAGCGGAGCTTCAGGTCGAAGGCGCTGGCCCGGGTGAGGATGCCCCGCTGGTGCGAGAAGGTCTCGAAGCCGGATTTCCCGTGATATCTCCCCATACCGCTGTCGCCGATCCCGCCGAAGGGGAGCTCCTGGCTCCCCACGTGCGACACCGTGTCATTGATGCAGCCGCCGCCGGAAGAGGTCCCGGCAAGGACCTTCTTCTGCTTTTTCACGCTCTTTGAAAAATAATAGAGGGCCAGGGGGCGCGGCAGCCTGTTCACCTGGGCAATGGCGTCGTCAAGCTTGGCGAAGGTCATGATCGGGAGCAGCGGCCCGAAGATCTCCTCGTTCATGATCGGGTCCTTCAGGGTCGCGTTGTCCACCAGGGTCGGCGCGATGAAGCGGTTCTTCCGGTCGCTGTCGCCCCCCAGGATCACCTTCGCGCCTTCAAGGAGCCCCATGATCCGGTCAAAGTGCTTTTCGTTGATGATGCGGGCGTAGTCCCTGCTCGACCGGGGGTCATCGCCGTAAAACTCCCCAATGGTTTTTTTAAGCTCATCGATGAAGGCAGCCTTGATTTTTTTGTGGACCAGCAGGTAGTCCGGCGCAAGGCAGGTCTGGCCGGCGTTGAAGAACTTTCCCCAGCAGAGCCGGCGCGCCGCCGTGGGAAGATGGGCGTCCTCGTCGACGATCGCCGGGCTCTTGCCGCCCAGCTCCAGGGTCACCGGGGTCAGGTTCTCCGCGGCGGCGCGCATGACGATCCGTCCCACCGCGGTGCCGCCGGTGAAGAAAATGTAATCGAACTTCTCCTTCAGCAGGGCGCCGGTTTCCTCCACGCCGCCTTCAATCACGGTAATGTAGTCCTCGTCAAAGGTTTCCCGGATCATCTTCGCCACCAGGCGCGAGGTCGCCGGCGCGAGCTCCGAGGGCTTGATGACGGCGCAGTTGCCGGCGGCAATGGCCGCCACCAGCGGGGCGATGACAAGCTGGAATGGATAATTCCAGGGACCGATGATGAGGGCCACGCCGTACGGGTCATAGTGGACCGCGCTTGTCGAATAAAAATGGATAATGGGGGTTGCCACCTCGCGCTTCCGGGCCCAGGACCGGAGGTGCCAGTGCACGTGGCGTATCTCCGTATAAAGGATGCCTATCTCGCTGGCGTACGATTCGAAGGCGGGCTTTTTCAGGTCCCTGTACAGGGCCTCCATGATTGCGTCCTCGTTCTTCCGGATCGCCTTTTTCAGCATCCGCAGCTGCTTCTTCCGGAACGAAATTTTTCTCGTTTCGCCGGTATTGAAGAATTTTCTGAGTTTCTGCACCCTGGCCGCAATTGCTTTCTGACTCATGGTTTTCCTCCGGGATAGTTATCGTAGTGCGGTCCGGCTTCCGTCACGGGCAGGCTACACCCTGATGGGCAGAATGACAATGGGGATTCCCCGGTGATAGAAGCGCCGCTGTATGGCAAAGGCCGAGTAGTTGTGGAGCCACCGCGTGAAGAAGGTGTCCTCGGGGAACACGAGCTGCCCGGCGAAAAAAATGGCGTTGGGGAAGCGCTCCAAGATTTTCGGCGCCAGCTGCACCGTTTCCTCAATGATGTCCACAGAAATGGATGTGACGCTCTCCGCGTACCGGCCGTGGGCCCTCATGTATTCGACATAGCGCTCGCAATCCTTCTGGATGTGCGCCCGCAGAGCCGACAGTTCCTCGGTCCCCTTGAACACGCCGGAATCAACCAGGCCGATCTGGACGAAGACGAAATTCTTGTATATGCCCTGGAAGAGGCGCACGATGTTAAAAAGGGTGTGGAGTCCGGTGCCGGTGAATCCGTTCACAAAAAGAACAGCCGTCTTGTCCTTGGGATTGCACGGGATCACGGCCGCGCTCTTTTCTCCGTTGCCTTGTTTCACCTCGATGTTCTTCATCTCGGCCTCGGCCACTTCCACGAGGCCGTTCAGGCGCCGCAGGAGCTTCCTGGTTTTATTGTAATGGCGCCGGATTACAACAGAGAGAAAGACCAGGGATCCGGTGATAAAGATGGTGATCCACCCTCCCTCGTTAAACTTCAGCACCACCACCGTTACAAGAATAAAACTCGTCAGCACCAGGCCGATGCCGTTTATCATGAGCTTCTTGAACCAGCGGGAAACCTTCGACCGGGACTGCCACCAGTGGCGCACCATCCCCAGCTGGGACAGGGAGAAAGTGACGAACACGTTGATGCTGTAGAGGATGACGAGGAATTTCACCGATCCCCCGGAATATATCATGAGAACGATGGAGCCGATCCCCATGATAAGTATGCCGTTCTGGGTCACCAGGCGGTCATTGAGGGAAGCGAACCGTCCCGGCGCCCACCGGTCCAAGGCCATGTTGGCGAGGATGGCCGGCCCCCCCAAGAACCCGGTCTGGGCCGCGACGAAAAGAAGCACGGCCTCCGACAGCAGGGTGACCAGGACAAAGATGACGCCGGCGGTCCCCCACCCGGCGGTCATGGTGTCAAACAGCACGGCATTGAGCGTTTTCCCCCTGACATGTTGGACCCCGAAGAGAAGGTACGAAACCATCAGTCCCGCGACGACGAGGGCCAGGGAGGTGGCCATATAGTTCATGGTGCGCTTGGCGGTCTGCACCTTCGGCTCGCGCAGGATGGACATCCCGTTGGACACCGCCTCGATGCCGGTGAAGGTCCCGGCGCCCATGCTGTAGGCCCGCAGTATCAGAAAGACCATGCCGGCTATGCCCAGCTCCGAGCTGGAGGCGCCGATCTCCGTCGCCGTGGCGTTCACCAGGACGGGGATGTTCCCGGCCTGGGACGCAACCGTATATATGATGGCAAAGGCATGGGTCAGTATGAAGAGGAGAAATATCGGCACAAGGGGCAGAACCGATTCCTTGACGCCGCGCAGGTTGAGGATGATGAGAAGGCAGACGCCCCCGACCGCCACCGGGAGTTTATACGGATGCATGAACGCGGGGAGAAAGCTGAACAGGGCATCGGCGCCGCTGGCCACCGACAGGGTGATGGTGAGCAGGTAGTCGATGAGAAGCGCGCTGCCGGCAACCATGCCGACGGAGGGGGATATGAGCTTGCTTGCCACGAGATAGCCGCCGCCCCCGGTCGGGAAGAGCTCAATGATCTGGTGATAGCTCGCGCTGATGACAAAAATGGTGATGACCGTACCCAGGGCCACGAAGATGCTCAGGTGCGTGTGCCTTCCCAGGGCCAGGAAGGCCTCCTCCGGCCCGTAACATGAAGATGTCAGGCCGTCAGCCCCGAGGCCCACCCAGGCGAAAAAAGCGATCAGGGAAAGCTTATGGAAAATGCCGGGATCCGAGATGCTCCGGGCGTCTCCCATGACCAGCTTCCTCAGCCGGCTGAATAGCGATGGCTTTGAATTGCCGTCGGTCAAAAAACTGCTCCTTCAGATTCCATGAGTTATAACCCTGCCCCTGCATCCTGCATCCGCAACGGGACCGTGTTTCCCCTCTCCCCGGATCATGACAAAATGCCAGAGCACAGTACAGCCTCTGTTTTTTTTGTCAATCAATTAGCAAATTAAACCCCGAAGCCTGACTTTCCAGGGTAATATATATAAGTATAACAGTTTGCGGGGAATATTCCCTGAAATAATCGATGTTTATGAATATTTTGCACATAACAGGCAAAAGTGTTTTATCGGAACGTCCTGTGAATTTAATTTTTTTCGACAAATCCATTTTTTTTTGAATTCTGATCTTTTATGACTATATTTAAAGAGAGGATATAGTTCGTAGAGACATACTGGTTCTCCACGGAAACATTTTTGGAGGTAACTATGAATCTCGAATTATCAAAAACCGATGCTGATTTTATTGTTCTCCTGCTGGAGAGGGAACTCAAGACCGCCATGGTTGAAAGACACCACACGGCGACCAATGAGTACAAAGAAATCGTTAAGGCCAAAGAATCACAATTGGAAAACCTGATAAAACAGTTCAAGCACTGATCAGGCCCTGGCCGTAACAACTCTTTCCAGATTCTCATATATTAAAGAGGGGCACGCGTTCCAGAACACGTCCCGCTCTGTGAAGGGATGGATTATTGAAGAATAATAATCATCCCTTTCTTGTATAATGCGGAGTGCCCCGCTTCGCAGCATCACGGAAGAACCAGCGCGCTGCCGCAGGCACGTTGAGGGCGCAATCCAAACGGAACATGCAACTGTCACAGCAATAAACCGGGTCAGGACAACCTGTACAATGCAGTTATATTCGCGGATTGGCATTAGCCGGAATACCGCACGATGCCTTTGCGGGGGACGGTCCGCAACTATTCCTGTAACCTGCGCGAACAAGGCTTTTCTTACACATATCGCCGCGGGATCATCCGCCCGGTCCATAGATCAGGTGTCGCGACTGCTTGAATGACCTTTACACACCAAGGAGTGTAACGATGAAACTATCCGCAATTCTGTTCCTCATATGCGCCTCCTCCGTGCTGTTCGGCGCCTGTTCGCGGGAGGATTACCGCTCATCCCTGGTCGGGACCTGGGAATTGACCGGCGATTCGTGCGACACCGGCGGCAACTGCAGGAAGGAAATAATAACCGATGAAGAGAGCGGGGAAACCTTCACCGCGGAGGGACTGTATATATCAAAACGCTCGAAGATCGGATACAGCGTGGCGGGGTCAGAGATACGTCTCGCTTCGGATAGTGATGCATTCAACACGGTCTACGGCGAGATCCTTTCAATAAAAAACGGCGTCATGCTGCTGCGCAAAGACTCTGTCATCAGGCGGTACGGCAGGATCGGCGGCGCGAAGCGATAAACAGCAGAGGAGCCGCGGTCATTTCCCGCCGGGGCCGTCGATCCTCTTGACCAATTCCACTCCGTTGCCCTCGTCATTGTAGCGGACTTCATCGAAGATTTTCGATGCCATGAGCACCCCGCGTCCGTGGGCGGTGAAGTTGCGGTTTATATCGGCCATATCCCGCTCAAAGAAACCCTTGTGATCGAACCCCGGCCCGTCATCAAGGATGGCATAGCGCGCTTCGCCGGGAGCGATTGAAAATCCTATGCGAACCCGCCGTTCCCGGTAGTTCGGATTCGCCTGCCGCGCGCTTATGAAATCAAAATAGTTGCCCTTCTTCAGGGCCTCGCTCTTCTCCTCGTACGATATTTCCAGGTTTCCGTGCTCAATGGCGTTGATGATCATTTCCACCAGCGCCAGCCTCATCAGCTCCACGGTATCGGAATCGAAATAGCGTTTCAGGTTCCTGGTCATCCGGTACGTGACGTCCCCCACCAGGTACAAGTGGTTCCCCATGACGAGGTTCTGGTTCTCGGATATGAAAAATTTCAGCAGCTCGTCCTCTACGACCCGGTACGCCCTGCCCATGATAAGCTTTCCGTCCGGGATGGAGATATATTCAAGGCGCACGTTCATCTCCACCGGCTCGTTGCTGTAGCCGACCTTGAATATGGTTTTGAAATTCAGGGGGCGCCGGTTCCTGGCGAAGGAATCGAGCTTTTCCCGCACAAAACTGACCCGGGCCGGGTCCCCGTCAGCGGGAACCGAGAGAAGTTCCAGGAAGTTCCGTGACAGTATTTCATCCGGATTCATGTTCAAGTAGTTCACGACCGCCCGGTTGACCGACAGTATTGTGAAATTCTCATCCAGGGTGAAGATGATGTCGTTTGAACCTTCAAAGATACTTTTGTATTTCTGCTGGCTCTCCTCGAGCTTCCGCTCGTACTCGTAGCGGGTGAAGGCGGTTTCAATGGCTACCAGCAGGTCCTTCTCGCGGTACGGCTTGATGACAAAGCCGAAGGGAGACGTCTTCTGCACTTCCTCTATTGTTTCGCCGTCGGAATAGGCCGTCGTGAATATCACCGGGACATTGATGCCCCTGCGTATCTCCTTTGAGGCTTCGATGCCGTTCAGCTTTCCGGGGAGTTTGATGTCCATCAGGATCAGGTCCGGCGGGGACGCGAGGCACCGGGAGATGGCCTCCTCGCCGCTGCCCGCTATACCGGTTACGGTATAGCCGAGGCCGTCGAGAATCCTCCGGAGCTCCATTGCCACAATGCCGGCGTCTTCAACTATGAATATTCTTTTTGATACCATAGCGCCAAACCAGGTCCAGTTATAGGGATGGATGCATCCGCAATTATATTGAGCGTTTCAGCCGTGTCAATTGTTTAATGGCACGCTTTATGCTTTCAAATCCGCGCAATCCCTGTCAATTCGGTGGCGATCGGACTGCACGGTATCACCATCCTGAAAAAATGCTTGCCCCCGGCTCCGGCCATTGTATACTTCCCGAAAATCATGGGCATGTCAAAGCTAAAACCGGTCCGTACCGCCGCGCTCATTATCACAACCGTCCTGAGCATCGCCTTCACGGCCGTCTGCGCCGGTGATCTCCGCACCGACATCATCGACACCGCGAAAAAACATATCGGGGCCCGGTACAATTACGGCGGCATGACCGCGGAGGGATTCGACTGTTCCGGCTTCGTCCAGTACGTGTACCGCCAGAACGGCATTGCCCTGCCCCGTTCAACGGTGGATCAATTCGATAAAGGGAAAAAAATCGACTTCAATGACGCGAAGCCAGGGGACCTGGTGTTCTTCAAGATCTACCGCAACCGGATTTCACACGTGGGGATATACATCACCCGGGACCGGTTCATCCACGCCCCGTCATGGGGCAAGCGCGTCGGCATCGCCGACATGAACCTGGAATACTGGCGGAAAAGCTTCGTCGGCGCGGTCACCTATATCGACAGGTAGGTCGAATGCGCCCGCCGCATCATCCCTTCATCCTGAGGAGACTCGCCACCAGTTTGAGAACCTCGTTCTGAAGATCATCGTTGTTCATCTTCTGGAATTTTCTTCTTTTCAGAACATAGAAGTGATAGTTCAGCCTGAAGACGACCCCCAGAATAGCATTGCCCGCTATCTCCACATCAATGTCCTTGGGGATATTCCCCCAGCGCTGTCCCAGCTCGATATCGCCCGTGATCACCTTGAGTATTTTTTCTTCAAGATGTTTCATGACCGATTCGAATTCCGCATTCAATCCCACGGCGATCCTGAGAATAATGTTTGTCCGTTCCTGGTTCTCGCTCCAGAATTCGGCTGTTTTTTTCAACCGGTGCCGCAGGTATTCCATCGCATAGTATGAACCGGGTTTATTGCCGCCGAAACCTTTCAGGTCCAGGGCAACCGCCTTTTCCCATTGGCGGAGGTAGGTGCTCAAAAGAGTTTTGAACACGTCATCCTTGTTTTCAAAATACTGATAGATTGTTCCCTTGGCGACACGGGCCAATTTGACAATGTCAGAAACCTGGGTCTCATAATATCCGTTTTTGGAAAAGGCCTTTTCAGCGCAGTGCAACAGGCGCTCCCTTGTCTGTTCCCCTTTCTTCAGCATAGATTTAATCCTGTATTTTTGTATGCAATGCACTGTGTACAACAATTGGTCGGAAATCAAGCAAAATTAATTTATATTTTCCATTAATAATTTCATTATGAAGACGATACAATGATATCATATAACAACCGGAATGTTTTTTAGAACTGAAGTGTCAGTTTTAATTGACAAATTTTTCAGGAAAATTATAGTATCCTAAAATAATAATTGCCTTTTATTGTGTAATATACATAAAGTGAATTGTGAAATTCTCTTGCTGTCCGTTCGCTCAGGGGAAATTTACTTTCAAATTCCATTTCTATAACAGGTTGTTATAGAATAATTGTAAAAACAATGAGGGGAGAACAATAGCGAATCAAATAAGATTTTCAAATAATTACAAATTGAATATAATCAACCGTCTGGACGGTTTGTTTTTTTGAATTCCTTTTCCAGTGAATTTTTGAGAATACTTAATTATTAACCCCTATTCAAGCATGATAACTGCGACAAACGAGGACGGAGATAATACCATATCACCGTTTCATTACTGAAAGGCAGGGATACGGGAGACTCGTGGATATCGTGTCCCGAAATAATATAGAAGAATAACAATCAGATCTAGTATCCTGAGATGTATTCAATCAGTCGCAAGAAAAAAAAATTTAGGAGATAATGGGTGCGGTAATGAAATCGAAACATTTAATCATTCTCAATACGCTATTGTTTGCCATCTGCTTATCCGCCAACCTGTTTGCCGCCGGTTTCGCTGAAACATACGGCATGTCTGCGGAGGGGATATCACGGGGCAACGCCATGACGGCGACCGTCAACGACTGGTCATCGGTATTCTACAACGTTGCCGGTCTCGGCAGAACACAGGGCTTGACCGCCGCGCCGGCGGCCAAAGAGGGGGAAATGACGCTGAAGCTGAGAAAAGCGGAAAGCGAGGGAGGCGATTCAGGAAAGAAGGACATTTATCCCAGCCAGTTCGCCACCAGCCTGCTTGTCACCATACCCAAGCTCAAGCTGAACATCAAGCGCTACAACAACACCGGCGGCGGAACGCCTACCTACTACCCGGAAAGCACCAATGCCGCGAAAATGAACCCCTACGGGTTCCTCATCATAGGCGGCGTCCTCGATCTTAACACCATAATAAAGATGCCTGATTTCATATCCTCCGCCCGGCTGGGCATCGGGATGGGCATGAACTGGGACTTCAGCATGGTAAAGGTCAACGATATCGACCCGCGGACCCATAATTTCATACGGTACGGGAAGGAATGCCAGAGGGCCGAGGTCTTTATCGGCGCCGGCATGGGCTTCCTTAACGACGCCTTCGGCGGCGGCCTCGGCGTTAACGTTTCCTTCCACGGGAAAGGAAAACTCTACATGGAAGCGCAGCTGACCGGCGATCCCCAGATACCCATCGGCCAGACCAACATGGACCTTGTCATCGCTCCCGCCGCGATCTGCGGCATATACTTCAGCCCGGGAAAATTCATCCAAGCCATCAACGGCCTCGACATCGGCGCCTCATACCGGATGGCGGCGAAGATGAAAATATCCCCCTTTGACGCGGCCGCGGGCATCCTCGGCGGCGCCATCAGCATGAACCTCATGCTGGCCATATTCGATTACTATACGCCCCATACCGTCACCACCGGCATCGCCTATTCGCGCTGGGGCGCCACCTTCTCCGTGGACATTGATTACGAGATGTGGTCAAAGCATGAATTTTCCAAAATCATGGAATACCACTACTACCGGGGGCTCCCCAAGTTCAGGGACACCCTGGTGTACAAGTTCGGCTTCAAGTATGATACGCCCCTCAACTGGCTCTCCGTCATGGCGGGATATTCCTACGTGCCGAGCATCCTTGACAAGAAAACCGGGACCCAGACCAGCCTGAGGGTCGGGACAACCGCGAACAAAATCGTCAGCGGCGTATACAACCTGCTCGACAACGACAAACACATGGCCTCCGCCGGCCTGAAGTTCACCCTGCCGAAGATGTCGCTGGTCAAGGGCATCACGGTCATCACCGTCGGGTACCAGTTCCAGTACCTTGTGCCGAAATCGGTGAACAAGAACGGCTTCAGCTACAACCTCACCACCGGCACCATGGATGACATCGTCCAGACGTACCTGCTGAATCCCAGCTACAAATACAGCGGCATGAACCACAGCGTTGTCGTTGAAATAGGCATGAAGATTTAACCTGCGGAATTAAAGCTTACGGCAAAAGCCGGGCATCAAGCCCGGCTTTTTTTATATATCATATCCCCAAAAACCGTTATTTTGAAATAGATTTGACACATAATGCCCCACTTTCAGTATATTATTCCTGTCACGTGGACGCGTTGCAACGCGACTTTTTTCAGACCAGCGGGACGGAATAATGCCAAACCTGAAACACAGCGATGGCCGGAAAAACAGCTTTTTCACCGATACGGCGCCGGTCCGCACCTTCTTTGCCCCCGGCAGGATAAACCTCATCGGAGAACATCTTGATTACAACGGCGGCTACGTGTTTCCCGCCGCCATATCCCTCGGCATCACCGGCCGCCTGCAGCTTCGGGACGACGCCCTGGTCCGCATCAAATCGGAACAGGCCCCCGGCGAAGTGACGGCAGACCTGGAGGGAAATGCCGCTTCGGGGAATGTCCCGGCGTGGGCACACTATCCCCTGGGGGCCCTGCGGTACGTCCGGAAAAGCGGCGTCGCCCTGTCCCGGGGGATGAACATACTCTATTCGAGCACCCTGCCCCAGGGATCGGGCCTGTCGTCATCGGCGGCCCTGGAAGTGCTCACCGCCTACATGCTTACCGGCGCCTCCATCTGGTCGGAACAGGACCGGCTCAGGATTGCCGTGCTCATGAAGGACATGGAAAACGAGCATATCGGCGTCCAGTGCGGCATCATGGACCAGTTTACCGTCGCCCTCGGCAAAAAAGGCCACGCCATCCTTCTCAATTCCGACACCCTGGCGTACAGCTACGTGCCGGTCGATACCGGGGCAAGCTCCTTCATCATCATGAACAGCAACCGGCCGCGCGCCCTGGCTGATTCAAAGTACAACGAGCGCCGGACCCAGTGCGAGAAGGCCCTGGCCCTGATACGGGAGCATAAACCGCAGTACCGCCACCTGGCGGAAGCGGCGATCAATGACCTCGAAAGCATCCGGGACCACGTCCTGGCAAAGCGCGCGCGCCATGTCATCACGGAAAACAAACGGGTCCTTGAATCGGCTGAGGCCCTCCAGGCCGGCGACCTGCGCCGCTTCGGCGCCCTCCTGACCGATTCGCACGGGTCGCTCCGCGACGATTACGAGGTGACCGGCCCCGAGCTCGACGCCCTGGCGGACGCCGCGGTGAAGGCGCCCGGATGCGCCGGCGCGCGGATGACCGGGGCGGGGTTCGGCGGCTGCGCCGTAGCGCTTGTTGAAAACAGTCATATTGCGGAATTCAAGGCCGTGGTCAGCGACTCCTATCGGAACGCGACGGGCCTGACGGTCGATTTTTACCGGAGCATCCTGGAAGACGGGGTGCGCGAGATGATGGTGCCGCAGAAGGCTCATCATAACCATTAACAGGATCCCCTATGAACATACAAAAAGGAATCGTGCGGTACCAGTTCGGAAAACGGGAATACACCCTTACCTTCAGTCCCGGCTCGCCGGCGCGGGGGACGGGGATGGATATTGAATCCGAATTGATCCACCTCGATCTCGGCTGGCGGGCCACCCTCACCCTGATCCCGCAGGGAACGGTCCAGGTGAAAGAAGTATACCTTGAAACGAATTACCGCTTCACAAAGGATGACAGCATTTTCTGCAACGGCTTCCAGTCATGGACCGAAAGCCGGGAATTTTCCGCGGACGAGCGGATCAAGAAGCTCGCCCGTTCCGCAAAACGCTTCAAGGTCCATTGCTTCGGCGATTACCATTTCTATCCCTATACCGGCGCGAAGGGGCACCTGCACAGCTACGGGTACTGCTACATCAGGCAGAAGACCGGCGACCTGACCCTCCTGGGCTCCGTCAGGGAGGATACCGGCTACACCATCTGCTCGTGCGAGACAAAAAAGAACCGCATCCTCATCAGGAAAGACGTCGAGGGGCTCTCCATTTCCGGGCCGCACGCGGTCATGGACGTCCTGATCCTGCAGGGGCCCAAGCGGGACGTCCTCCAGACCTACTTCGAGACGCTCTGCCCCGGGCTCGAGACGAAGGACCCCGTCACCGGCTGGACCAGCTGGTACAATTACTACACGAAGATTTCCGAGGACATCATCATCGGGAACCTCAACGCCCTGTCGGAGAAAAACATTCCCCTTGACGTGTTCCAGATCGACGACGGCTACCAGGCCGCGGTCGGCGACTGGCTCGAGGTGAGACCGTCCTTCCCGGGGGGAATGAAGAAGATGGCGGACGCCATCAAGTCGAAAGGCTACCGCGCCGGCCTCTGGCTCGCCCCCTTCATATGCGAAGAGAAATCGGCCCTGATGAAGAACCACGAAGACTGGCTGCTGAAAGACAACGGCGCCCCGGTGCCCGCCGGATGGAACCCCAACTGGAGCGGGACCTTCTACGCCCTTGACGTGTACAACGACGAGTTCATGTACCACATCAAGGAGGTCTTCGACACCGTCTTCAACCAGTGGGGCTTTGACATGGTTAAGCTTGACTTCCTCTACGCGGCGGCCATGGTGCCCCGGCAGGGGAAGCCGCGCGGCACCGTCATGGCCGACGCCATGAAGTTCCTCCGCCGCTGCGCCGGGGACCATGTCATCCTGGGCTGCGGCGTCCCCCTGGGGGCCGCCTTCGGCCTGGTCGATTACTGCCGGATCGGGAGCGACGTCGCCCCGAAGTGGGAGGACCGCCTCCTCGCGGCTATCAATTACCGCGAACGGGTGTCCACGGTCAATTCCATCACCAGCACCATCGGAAGGAGCCACCTTGACGGCAGGGTGTTCGTGAACGATCCCGACGTCGTCATCCTCAGGGACAGGAACAACGACCTGAGCGCCGAGGAGCGCCACACCCTCTTCCTGATGAACAATATCTTCGGCGGGGTGCTGTTCACGTCCGACAACATAGCGGAGTACCCTCCGGAAATCCTCCATCAGTACCGCTCGATCTTCCCCTTCAGGAAAAAGGGGAACCTGGCACGCTCATGGTCCGGCAATGTACTGAAGGCGACCTTCACCATCGGCGACCTCAGTTATACCGTCTACGCGAACCTGTCTCCCCGCAAGGCCAAAGCGCTCCTTGACGAAGGGATCTTTTTCTGCAATACAATGGACGAGGAAAGCCGGTTCACCCCCGGCGGGACGGAGATCGTCCTCAAGGCCCATGAATCGCGGTGCTACCTTGCCGTCCGCGAAGAGTTCTTTACCGTGTCCGGGACCACGGCCCATTGCTTCCCCGGAAGCGAGATACTTTCCCTGGTCCAGAAGGGCGACACCATAACCGTGACCCAGCACGGGCAGGTGAGGAACGGCAACACCGTGTATATCCGCACCCCCAACGCCGGCCAGTTCTTGATAAACGGGACGCCCGTGCAGTCGCAGAAAATCCGGGAGAAATTTTTCATACTCAAGGCTGAACTATAACAAAAGGGAGGCTGCCATGAAACCGTTCCAGCTGCCGAAGAACTTCTCCCTGGGAACCGCCACCGCGTCCCTCCAGATTGAGGGGGGCGACACGAACAACACCTGGTACCGCTGGTCGCGACAGCCCGGGCGCATCGCCGACGGGACCGACTGCAGCGTGGCCGACGACCACTGGAACAGGGTCCGCCAGGACGTCGGGATCATGAAAAAGCTGAACGTCTCGGTCTACCGGATGAGCCTGGAGTGGAGCCGCATCGAACCCTCCGAGGGCGCCTTCAGCAGGAAGGCGCTGGACCACTACCGCGACGAGATACGCCAGCTCAAGAAGGCCGGCATCGAGCCCCTGGTGACGCTCCACCATTTCACCAATCCCCTCTGGATGGAGGACTCAGGCGGATGGACCGCCGATACAGCCGTTGACCGCTTCGCGCGCTACGCCGAGGCGGCGGTGCGCCACCTGGGCGACCTGGTGAGCGACTGGGTCACCATCAATGAGCCCAACGTGTATCTTACCTTCGGCTATGTTGCCGGCACCTGGCCGCCGGGGGAATCGAACATCGGCAGCTTCATCAGGGGAGCCCGCGTCATGATACGGGCCCACATTGCCGCGTACCGCGCGATACACCGGGTGCGCAGGGAAATGGGTTTCGATGACACGAAGGTGGGCGCCGCGCACCATCTCCGCCATTTCGACCCGAAAACCGGAAGCCCCGGTGAGCGCCTGGCGTGCTTCCTCCAGAATCGCCTCTTCCATGAAATCTTCATTACCGGCATGTCAGAGGGAAAGTACATTCTCCCCCTGGGCACGGGTTATCCCATGGGCAAGGGCAATTACCAGGACTTCTTCGGCATCAACTATTATTCGCGGGAAATGGTCACATTCAACATTAGAAAGATAGGCCAGATGTTCGGCGATATCAGCACGAAGGAAGGGGCCCCGGTGAACGACCTGGGCTGGGAGATATACCCCGAGGGCCTGTACCGGTTCTGCGAGAAGTATTACCGGCGGTTCAGACTGCCGGTCTTCATCACCGAGAACGGAACGCCGGACAGGGCAGACCGGTTCCGTCCGCGGTACATCTACGACCATCTCTACCAGGTGAGCCGCCTCATAGAGGCGGGCGTCGACGTCCAGCGCTACTATTACTGGAGCTTCATGGACAACTTCGAGTGGGCCGAGGGGCTGGACCCGCGCTTCGGCCTGGTGGCCGTGGACTACAGGAACCAGAAGCGGACCGTCAGGAAAAGCGGCAGGCTCTACGCCGAGATATGCAGGCATAAAGGCGTCACCGACGCGATGATACGGAAGTATCTCACGTAACGGTGGTCGTCCTGCCTCATCGGGCCGAGGCTATATCCTTCCGGGAACCGTTCTTCAGGCCTTCCAGGGCCCTAAACACGCAGTCGTATTCCCCCTTGGCGTTCCACGCCACCCATCCGCGGGCCTCCGTGGATTCCGCCGCAACGATCTGGACTTCCACGTATTTGTCGAGGGGCACGCGGGCCCACTGTATGTTGTAGGGGAATGCCTGGATATAGGGCTGTATCCGCACGCCGGTCCCCCGGACCCTCGCGATTCCCCGGTTTGTCCCGTCCCTGACGGTCTCTCCCGGGTTGGCCAGCCGGTACTTGTCGCCGGTGAAATGGCTCGGGTAGAGCATGGGATAGATAACCTCGACGTGCCTGGCGAAATTCTCCACTTTCTGGCCGATGATGTCGTCCCGGTTGTACACCACGCGGCCGAAGAGGTCAGCCGAGAGCTTCACGCCGCGCTCCTTCGTGATGAGCCGCGCCTTCCTGAGGAGATCGTCAACAAAGCCGTACTTCGCCGACAGCGCGTAATAGGGAGCGCCGTCCGGGAACCGGATGTAATCGAGCTGGACCTCGTCGAAACCGGCGCCGGCCGTCTCCTCGATGACGCCGAACAGGCGCTTTATGTACTCGTCCGGGACCGGCAGGGACTTAAGCCCGTCCTGGAAGCACGCGATCCGCCCGGCGGTGTAGACACCCCTTCCCTTCAGGTAATCGAGCACGTCCCGGCTGATCCGCGTCCGGTGCGCCCCGAAGGGATGGACGTCCAGGACCACCATATTGATGCCGAGGGGCCTTCCCCGTTCCATGACCGACCGGATATACTCGATGCTGTTGGCGTGCCGGTTCGGGATGTACAGGCCGCGCATCGCGCCGTTCCGGGCGGAACGGCCGGCGGCGCTGGCGCAGTCAAACAGTGCCAGCGACGCAAGGATACATATCAGCGGGAGCCGGATCAGCATGGTATGCATGGGTTTTCCCTTCCAGAATGAAATAGCATGTCGATTGCTCATCCTGGATACCGGCATAATCCTGTCAAAAAATAAATTTTAAAATCTCTATTTTTTCATGTCCGCCGCGCGCTCCCCGAGCCTTTTGACCAGGGCGGCCTCGTCCTTCGGGAAGGTTATCATCATCGCCAGGAGGCCCGCGCCGCACACGAGCCAGAAGAGGTTGGCGATATTAAAGGCCCAGAGCCTGCCGAACTGCACGATCAGCATGCTGATGACGACGGGGCCTACCCCCTTGCCCAGGTTGTCGGTCAGGTTGAAGAGTGAGAATATCGACCCCCGCGTCTCCGGCGAGTTCACGTTCAGGAGCATGGCCCGGACGTTGGGGCCGGTGATGGAGACCATGAACCCGGTGATGAACCCGAGGACGAGGGGCCCCGCGGCGCTCGGATCGGCGACCCCGGCCTGGGACGGATAGTTGAGGAGCAGTGCCATGGGAATGATCCCGAGGAGGGTGCTTGCGCCGCACAGGAGCGGCAGGTATTTCGCCTTGATGTTATACAGCCGATTGCCGGCCAGGCCGCCGATGAATCCGCCGAGGATCGCGGCGGCCCCGACCGCCATGACGATGAGGGTCGCCACCTCCACCGAATAGCCCTTGTCCTGGGAATAAAAATCGTTGAGGAAAATGAAAAAGACCCCCCAGGGCACGGTGCCGGGAATCCCCTGGACAAAGACCATGATGTTGCTCTTTATTTTAAACAGGTCGCGGTATCCCCTCCAGTTGATCTTCCCGGTATAGGCCAGGCCCTTTTCGATGAGCTCTTTCAGGCTTTCCTCCGTGATTCCCCGGGCCGGCTCCTTCACCGTGAGCAGAAAGAGGATGCAGAGGGCGAAGTTCGGCAGGGCCACGATGATGAACGGGAGGCGCCATCCCATCACCGGCCCCATGAAACCCGCCAGAAGCTGACCGGCCGCGATGCCCAGTCCCTCGGCAAGGCCGATCCACGCGGTGGCCGAGGCGCGGTTGCCGTGGGAGAAATAGTCGCCGATCATGGAGTAGGTGAGCGGAAGGGCCCCGCCGATGCCGATGCCGGTGAGGGCGCGCATCCAGAAGAGCTGGTCGTAGTTCTGCACGAACCCGGTCATGAGGCACGGGATCTCTCCGATGACGATGACGATGAGAAAAAGCTTCTTGCGCGACACCAGGTCCGTGAGGTATCCGATCCCGAGGGTAATGACGCTGCCCAGTATCCAGAAGACCGCGGAGATGTCGCCGCCCAGCATGACGTCGCGCTGCACGTCGTTCAGGCCCAGGTCCCGGGCGATCTGCGTCAGATTGGGCGCCATCAGGTTCTGGTCGGCGAAGAGGAACAGGTTCATGAAGGCGAGGAGGACCACCGCGTACAGTTCCTTGCCGGCAAAGCGCGCTTCTTCTTCCATGGAGCACCTCCGTTTGGCATGTCAGGGGCATAGCAGGGCCCGAATATTTTGTCAATGATATATCAGGATGCGGATATGGCGCCGGGGGAAATCCCGCCGGCCGGCGCAGCCGCATCAATCAACCGGCAGGACCTGCCGTTAATTCCGGACCTTTTCCATCAGGAGGACCTCATACGGTTTCAACGCGGTGCTATTCCCCTGATGATCCTTTTCCCTTCTTTCATCCGTTCCGCAGAGAACCCGCCACGATGATTCTTCCATGGCAATATCTTTCATCTTACCCGAGAAGTTCAATGCCACGAATATCTTTTCGCCATCCTGCTCCCTGAGATAGGCCAGCACGTCAGGGTCGTCGCCGATGAACCTGAGGGAGCCGCGGTGCAGCGCCGGCCGCTCCCTCCTGAGCTTTATCAATGTACGGTACCAGCTGAGGACAGAGCCGGGGTCCTTCTCCTGGTCCAGGACGTTCACCGACCGATAGGTATCGGCGACCGGGATCCACGGCTCCGCCGTTGAAAATCCCGCGTTCTCTTCCGCTGACCACTGCATCGGCGTGCGCTCCGGGTCCCGCCCCCTGTTGAAGGGCCAGTATTTTTTGCCCACCGGGTCCCGTATCTGCCGCCTGCTGATCCGCCCGTTCTTCATGCCGATCTCCTCTCCGTAATAGAGGAAGGGCGTACCCCATGCCGTGAGGAGAAGGGCCGCCAGGACCCTCGCCTTTTTGTCGCCGTCCCTGCCGCGGCACCAGCGCGTTGTGCTGCGGGGCTGGTCGTGGTTGTTCAGCACCAGGCACGGCCAGCCCTGAGGCGGCATCGCGGCGTACCAGCGGGCAAGGCGGTCGCGGAAGCGGCGCGCGCCGTACTTCGAGAAGAGGAGGGAAAAATCAAAGGCCAGGTGGAGTTCGTCCCTGCCGTTCCCCAGGTAAGAGGCGGAAGTGCGCGCCCCGCCCGGCGACGCCTCATAGGTCTCGCCCACGGACATCCGGTCATCGTATTCATCAAGGACCTTCCGGAACTCCTTCAGAACGTCATGGGTCTCCGGCCGGTTCTGGTCATACACGTGCCTTTGAAGATCGTAGGGCCGCGGCGCGTTGGGGCCCCAGCCGAAGGGATTGCTCCGGAAGAGCGCGTCCTTCACGTACCAGATCACCGCGTCCAGGCGGAAGCCGTCCACGCCCCGGTCAAGCCAGAAGCGCACGTCATCGAACACGGCCCTGCGCATTTCGGCGTTTCTCCAGTTGAGGTCCGGCTGTTCCTTCAGGAAGGAGTGAAAATAGTACTGCCCCGTGGTATCGTCCCATTCCCAGGCCCTGCCGCCGAAGGCCGCCATCCAGTTATTGGGGGGCTTCCCCTTTTTACCGTCGTGCCATATGTACCAGTCCCGCTTCGGGTTCTCCCGCGACGACCGCGATTCGATGAACCAGGGGTGCAGGTGCGACGTGTGGTTGATCACCAGGTCCATGATGATCCTGATGTTCCGCCGATGGGCTTCGGCGATGAGGCGGTCGCAGTCGTCGAGGGTGCCGAACAGGGGGTCAATGCCGCGGAAATCGGATATGTCGTATCCGAAGTCATGCATCGGCGACGTGTTCACGGGAGAGAGCCAGACCGCGTCCACTCCGAGCCGCGCCAGGTAGTCCAGCTTCTCAATGACGCCGGGAAGGTCTCCCACTCCGTCGCCGTTCGAGTCATAGAAACTGCGCGGATAAATCTGATAGATGACCCCGTGCTTCCACCAGGTGAAACCGCCTGAAGTATCCATGGCGCACCCCCTGAACTGATTTTCCGCATTATAACTGGATCGGGACGGCGACGCAAGTTTAATTTAATGCATCGCAACCCAATCCCGGACCACACCTGATGTTGTATTGATACCGGCGTGAAACGGTTATATATTCAGAGGATGGCATTGACTGAACCCGTCAATTGAAGACACCCACAGGGAAGGCATGAAGTTATTGAAAGCACCAGGCATAGTACAATTTCTCTGCTTGATGGTGTTGTTTTTTCCTGCGCCAAATCCCATGAAGCGGGCACCCTCCTGCCGCTGAACACATGGGACAAGGCGACGTGGATCACCGAGGCCATTCGCCGGGCATATTGTTCCACAATGACCTGGCCACGAACATCATAGACGGGCAGTACGGCCGCTTATCCGGTATAACCATGTCGGTGCTGTACACGTTCCATGTCGGGAAAAAACTGATCCGTATATGACGCAGACAGGATCAGGTCAAAATATTTATTTGACATATAATATTTTTTTGAATACTTTTGATTTGTTGTGATCAGCTCACGGCATCGGAGCGGATGCAATCTATCCTAACTTGCGGAGGACCATATGAATCGACTTCTTCCCCTACTCCTGCTCACCTGCCTGACCGTCCCCTTCCCAGGCTGCAAAAAGGAGGGCCCCGATAAGACCGTCAAGCTCTACAGCATGGTCGGCACCGTAACCGTCACCTTCGATAGAGCCGATAAGCCCGCGGCCGTGGGCGACGTGCTGGGCCCCGGCGACAGGATTACAACCGGGACCGATTCCATCGCGGACATCCTCTTCGGTACCGCCGGGATAATACGGGTGCAGCCCGACACCACGGTCTCCATCTCTTCGCTCATGGACCCGGGAACGGGGGACACACAGCTTGACATGCCCGCCGGCAAGATGAACGTGACCCTGGCAAAACTGACGAAGGGCAGCTTCCGCGTCAAGACCGCGACCGCGGTCGCCGCGGTTCGGGGCACGTCGTTCCGGATAACCGCCGGTGAGAAGGTAATGAGGCTGGACGTTGTGGCCGGTTCGGTGCAAGTGAACCCCGTGAAGGACAATGTCATCGTGCCGGAAATCGAAAAAACCGTGGAAACCAACCAGACCGTCAAAATCGACGAGGCGGCCGTGAAAAAGGCCGTTGAAGAAAAAAAAGAAATCGAAGTGAAAGAGCTCAAGCCCGAGGAAGCAAAGCAAATCAGGGAGGAAGTGAAGGACATCAAGCCTGAAATGTTGGAAAAAATCAACGCCAGCGCCAGGGAAGAGATAAAAGAAAAAATCATCGCTCCCGACGACTCGGCCGAACGTGAAAAAGAGAAGGAAGAAAAGGAAAGAAAGGAAAAAGAACGGAGCCTGAAACTTCTCCAGGAAAAAAAGCTCAGGCAGCAGATGATGCAGAAGAAGGCGGAGCCGATCCAGCAGAAAAACGAGAACAAGCCCGCCGAAACGAAGGGAGATGGGTCCAAGAACCTTCCTCCGAGCGTCAACACCCTGTAAGAACCCACCGGGAAAACCTCCGGGAAACCAGCGTATCAACCGGCAAATGCATCAGGGGTTGCCCCAAAAGCCCCTTAAATCCCCCGGAGGGGGACTTATTTGATCAGAACTGAACCTCAAACCCCCCTCTGGGGGGTTTGGGGGGTGCTGAGACAACCCTCTCTTTTTAATTCTCACTTTTTCATGAAGATGCCCATTCCCAGGAGGGTCTGGTTCCGGTCCTCCATCTGGAGGGCGTGCTCGAGTCCCGGCGCGTCGATGTTCATGTTGATGGCCTCCTTGGTGAAGCGGAGGGCCAGGTGGTTCTTCTTCATCATCGTGGAGGCGAAGCCCATGGCGGTCTCGATGAGCTTGTCCTTCTCCACGATCCTGCTGATCAGGCCGAGGCGGTGCATTTCCTCCGCAGGGTAATATTCGCCGGTGTACATGATCTCGTAGGCGCGGCCCGCGCCGATCAGGCGGGGAAGGAAATAGCTGCACGACATGTCCGCGCCGCCGAGGCCGATGTTGATGTAGGCAGCGCAGAACTTGGCGTCGGGGCTCACGACCCTGATGTCCGAGGAGAGGGTGAAGCTGAAGCCCTGTCCCGCCGCCGCGCCGTGGACGCAGCAGATGATCGGCTGCGGGCAGCGGCGCATCGCCAGGTTGAGCCGCGCAAACCGAGCCTGGAACATGTAAAACTTCTCCATGTCCCACGTCGGCGCCATCTGGCCAACGTACTTCATGTCAAGGCCGGCGCAGAAGCCCTTCGCGCCGCCGCCGCTGAGGATGATGACCCGCGTACCGCTGTCATAGAGCCGCTCGCGCCAGAAATCCTCCAGTTCGAGGATCATGGCCTCGTTCAGCGCGTTATACGATGCCGGCCGGTTCAGGGTCAGCAGGCCGATCCCGGTTTCCGGTTTTTCAAAGGTGATTGTTTCGTAGTTCATACACGTACCCTGCATTAATTATAATTTCAGAAACACGATCCTCGCCATATCTACAATTTGACGAGGAATCAGTCAATCAATAAGTGGTGCGGACAATACCTCCGTGGCAATTCAAACTGACGACCCTCAGGCCCCCGCACGGAATATATACTGCGTCATAATGGTTTCATTAGAAGGCGCAAAACCGCTGAAGAGGCGTTCGATGTCTGGGCCCCGGTTGGGCTTTCCGGACACCGCGGCCCTGCTACAGCACGTGGGCCCGGGCCAGGGCGATCCGCTTCTTGATGGAGGGGTGGCTGTAGAACATGAACTCCGTCACCGGGTTCGGGTCACGGTCCGCCAGGTTCAGGTCGGCGAGCTTCTCCATGGAGGAGATGAAGGCGTCCCGGTCCCGGGTCGCGTCAAGGGCGTAGCGGTCGGCCTCGCGCTCGTACATCCGGGAAAGGGCGTTGGAGAGCGGCATGGTCACCAGGCTGAACAGGGTCAGGTAGAAGAAGAGGATTGGAATCGCGGCGATGTCATGCACGCCGGTAAAGCCGAGGTGCGCCAGGGTGATGCGGTACAGCTCCCCGCACAGGAAGAAGGAAAGAAAAATACTGGCGGTGCCGAGGACGATCGACTTCACGATATGGCGCTTCTTGTAGTGCCCCATCTCGTGGGCGAAGATCACGGCGATCTCCTCAGGGGAGAAATGCCCGATCAGGGTGTCGCTCAGGATGATCCTCTTGCTCCTGCCGATGCCGGTGAAGCCGGCATTGGCCTTCTTCGTGTCCTTGCTCAGGTTGAAGGAATAGATCCCCCGTATCGAGATGCCCTGCCCCTCGACAAGGTCCCGGATCCTCTCGCGTATCTCCTCCGATTCAAGCTCCCTGAACTTGTAAAAGATCGGGAAGATCACCACCGGCGCGATGCGCGCCAGGAACACCGAGATGAAGAACATGAAGATGCTGAACCAGAGCCACCAGAGCCAGCCGGTCATTTTCAAAAAGAGATAAAACACCATCGCCACCGGGACGCCGACGACCACCCCCACGGCGGCGCCCTTTATCTTCTCGAAGAGCCATGCCGGCACGGACTGGTTGGACAGGCCGAAGCGGTGCTCGACCACGTAGCCGCCGTAAAAATCGAAGGGGAAATCGAGGATTGAATAGATGACCCCCACCACGGTGATGAAGACGAGGAAGACAAGGTAATCGTTTGACAGATAATCCCTGACAGCCTTCTCTATCAGGGGTGATATGCCGCTGAAGGCCAGGATGCCGATGATGACGATATTGAGCACGATATCGGCGATGGAAAGGCGCAGCTTGATGGCGTTGTATTCTTTTTCGCGGGATTTCTTCAGGGATGGATCGGGCCGTTCGTCCATGGGCGGGCTCCGGTGCAATCAGTCTTCGTCTGCATCGACTTGTTCCGCGTCATTGCGGCGTAAGACGGATGCCAGGGCCTGGCCGTGGCGGATGACAACATAGGCAAGAAACGCCGCGGAAACGGAGGCAATGGCGACGGTCGCGTACAGGTTCACGCCGGCCGAAATGCATACGGGCGCGGTTATGAGCCAGTCCAGTATTCCGAAAACGACGGCAGCGGTCACGCGGCCCCGGGTCTTGAGCCGGAAATAGCCGGTGATGACGACGGACACCGCCAGGATGACGATTACAATCAGCGCCGCGGCGACGTAGGGATTATCGGTCTTCATCGAGTCGTCAGATCTTTGCTGGGCCAGGGCCATCAGCGGCAATGAAGCGAGGGGAGCGAAATAAATAAGTCTGTTCATGAAACTAAACCTCAACTATCTGACAGCCCCCTAAATCCCCCGGAGGGGGACTTTATCTTTATCTTCAGCCAAGCACCTCTCTGGGGGGGGCAGCCGTCCGTCACTTGTAGTCCCTGCCCATCTTGAAGGCTTTCAGGTTCATCTCGACAAACTTTTCCTTGACCAGGGACTTTATGGCCGCTTCCCACTGCGCCTCGGTGAACTCCAGGTCCCTGGAGAGGATACCGAGCATCACGATGTTCAGCGCCTTGCGGGTGCCAACTTCTTTCAGGATAGGGTCCGTGTCAACAAAAATAGCGTTTTTCACGTTCTTGCCGACCCACTCCTCCAGGTCGGAAGGATACTGCATCGCCCCGGTCTGCACCGGCGCGGGGTCCACCTTCTCGCGGTTCACGATCAGCTTGCCGTCGGGCGCGAGGTATTCCAGCTTCCGCATGACCTCCAGGAGCTCGAGGCTCACGATGAAATCGGCCTCCTCCTTCGGGATCAGCGGCGAGTAGACCCGGTCGCCGTAGCGGACGTTGCAGTCAACGCTGCCGCCCCGCTGGGCCATGCCGTGCACCTCGGATTCCTTGACATCGTACCCGGCGTTCATGGCCACTTCCATAAGCACCTTGCTCGCCAGGATGACGCCCTGGCCGCCGACTCCGGCGAATATAACGTTCTTCATTCCCTGTTCCTCACTTCATCAAGATGCATTTTCTCAGCGATATGATGACCGACGGCTCCGGAGCGGCAACCTCCTCCCGCACGATCCTTTCGAATTCGTCCATGTTCTTCGGGTCCGTCACAACGACCCGTTTCACGCCGCACGCCTTGACCAGCATTTCCAGGTCGAGGGCATGGGTCTCCTCGCCCATGAGGGTGTGGCCCGTGGCGGGGTGCTCCTGGTGGCCGGTCATGGCCGTGCCCCGGTTGTCCAGGATGATGACCGTTCCGGTCCCCTTGTTGTAGACCAGGTCTATGAGGGGCGTGATGCCCGAATGGATGAAGGTGGAATCGCCGATGACGGCCACGCTCTTGCGCGCCATCTCGGGCCCGTGGGCCTTCTCCATGCCCAGGTGCATGCCGATGCCGGCGCCCATGCATCCCTGGGTGTGCATAGCCGAATAGGGCGGGAGCGCCGCCAAGGTGTAGCAGCCGATGTCGCCGTTCACGTTCAGGTCGAGCTTGCCGAGGACGGTGAACACGAAGCCGTGGGGGCACCCCTTGCAGAGCGCGGGGGGCCGCGGCGGTATCGGGCTGGTGTCGTATTTCGGATATTTTCCCGGGTGCGCCTTGCCGTTCAGGGCCTGGTCCACGATTTCCGGTGTGAGCTCGAAGCAGATAGGGATGATATCTTTGCCCGTGCAGGGTATGCCGAGGGCCTTGACGTAATCCTCGATGAAGGGATCCAGCTCCTCCACCACGCAGAGCTTTTCCACGCCGGCGGCGAACTCACGGATTTTCTCGTCCGGCATGGGCCACACCATGCCGATCTTCAGCACCGAGTCGTCCGGGCAGACTTCCTTCACGTACTGGTAGGCGACGCTGTCGGTTATGATGCCGCGTTTTTTACCGCCCCACTCGATGCGGTTCAGGCTGCTCATGTTGGAATAATCTTTCAGCTTCTTGTGCTGCTCCTCGATGAATACGTGGCGCGGCCGCGCGTGCACCGGGAGCATGACGTATTTCTGGAAATTACGCACGAAGGGCTTCACCGGGACATTGTCTTTCGGGAGGATCTCGACGATCCCCTGGGAATGGGCGATGCGCGTGGTGATGCGCACGATCACCGGCCGGTCGAACTGTTCGGAGAGCTCGAAGGCGAGCTTGGTGAAGTCCTTGCACTCCTGCGGGCTCGACGGCTCGAGCATCGGCACCTTGGCGGCCCGCGCCAGGTGCCGGTTGTCCTGCTCGTTCTGGGAGCTCCATGCGCTCGGGTCGTCGGCGTTGATGATCACGAAGCCGCCGTTCACGCCGGTGTAGGAAAAGGTGAAGAGCGGGTCCGCCGCCACGTTGAGGCCCACGTGCTTCATGGCCGCCAGGGCACGCCCGCCGGCCACGGACGCGCCGGCGGCGACCTCCAGGGCCACCTTCTCGTTGGGCGACCACTGTGACTTGATGTCGCGGTAGTCCCGCGCGATGGTTTCCAGGATTTCGGTGCTCGGCGTCCCGGGATATGCCGTGGCAACATGGCACCCGGCCTCGTACGCGCCGCGCGCGATGGCCTCGTTGCCCAGTAGGACCTTCTTCTCCATGGTGTTCTCCGATTAGCTCTTTATAATCTCCCTCTCCAGCCCCCCTAAATCCCCCAGAGGGGACTGATAAAAACAACTATCAACAAGCCCCCTCCGGGGGGGAGGGGGGCATCGTGGTGATGCCGTTACTTTCCGGCTCCAATGATGTCGATATTCTTCACGAGCTGGTATCCTTCCTGCGCCATGGCCTTCTTGGCCGCCTCGATATCGTCAAAGCGGAAGATCATGACCGCCTTGTCGCCCCGCTTCTCGGTGAAGGCGTACATGTACTCGATGTTGAGATTGTTCTTCGCAAAGGTGTCAATGGCCTTGAAGAGCGACCCGGGCCTGTCATCAAGCTCGACGGCGAGGACCTCCGTTGTCGAGCAGGTGATCCTCGCGTCATGGAGGACCTTCTTCGCCTTCTCCGGGTCGTTGACGATCATCCGCAGTACGCCGAAATCAGAGGTTTCGGCGATCGTCAGGGTTATGATGTTGATGTTCTGGTCTGCCAGCGTTTTCAGCACATTCTGCAAATGTCCCGGTTTATTTTCCATGAATACCGATAATTGCGTTACGTTCATTGTTGATCTCCTTATATAATATCTCCCTCCCCCTCTATGGGGGAGGGTCGGGGAGGGGATGATATCAGGTATCCACCCTCCCCCGTCCCTTCCCATCAAGGGAGGGGAGACGAAATCATTATATCTTCCTCCGGTCCACCACCCGGACCGCCTTGCCTTCGCTCCGGGCTATGGTCATCGGCTCCACGAGGGTGATCTTCGCGGATATGCCGAGGACGCTCCGGAACCTGTCGCTGATCGTCTTCCGTAAATTATCGAGCACTTTCACCTCGTCTGAGAAGAGCTTCTCGTTCACCTCCACCATCACCTCCACGTCGTCCAGGGCCGCCTTGCGGTCGAGGATGATCTGGTAGTGCGGCTCGGTGCCCTCGACTTCCATGAGCACGTTCTCTATCTGGGACGGGAACACGTTGACGCCGCGGATGATGAGCATGTCGTCGGACCTGCCGGTCACCTTCTCCATTTTAACGAGGGTGCGGCCGCACTTGCACGGCTCGCGGTACAGCCGGGTGATGTCGCGGGACCGGTACCGGATGCCCGGGAAGGCCTCCTTGGTGATGGTCGTGTACACGATCTCGCCCTTCTCGCCCTCGGGGAGGATGTCGCCGGTCTCCGGATCGATGATCTCGACGTAGAAATGGTCCTCCTGCACGTGGAGGCCCGATTTCTCCTGGCACTCGCAGGAAACGCCGGGGCCGATGACCTCGGAGAGGCCGTAGATGTCGAAGGCCTGGATGCCGAGGCGCGATTCGATCTCCCGACGCATGTTCTCGGACCAGGGCTCGGCTCCGAGGACGCCCATCTTGAGCTTGGTCTTGCGCATGTCGTAATCGGGCCGCTTCTTTTCTATATAGTCCGCTATGTTCAGGAGATACGACGGCGTGCAGGCCAGGACCGTGGTGCCGAAGTCCTTGATAAGCATCAGCTGACGGTCCGTGTTGCCGCCCGATATGGGGACCGTGAGGCAGCCGAGGAGCTCACCGCCGTAGTGGAGGCCGAGGCCGCCGGTGAAGAGGCCGTAGCCGTAGGCGACCTGGAGCACGTCCTTCTCGGTCACCCCGTAGGCGGCCAGGCACCGCGCCACGCACTCGGCGAATATGCCGACGTCCTTCTTGGTATAGCCCACGACCGTCGCGTTCCCGGTGGTACCGGAGGACGAGTGGACCCGCACGACCTTGTCCTGGGGAACGGCGAAGAGCCCGAAGGGATAGTTGTCGCGCATGTCCTGCTTGGTGAGGAAAGGGACGCGCTTCATGTCGTCAAGGCTCTTGAACTGGTCAGGGTGGAACCCGGCGGCGTCATACTTTTTCCGGTAGAAGGCGTTGTTGTTGTAGGCGTGGCTGATGGCCCACTTGAGCCGCTCCAGCTGCAGCTCCCGCATCTTGTTCAACGGCATGGTTTCGATTTCTTTATTGAAGTACATTGCACACCCCTGGAATAATTGATATTATGTCGCAATAGGTCCTGACGGAATCGCGTTCAGGAGGCAACCTCATTTCGACCCGCGAGAATGGATCAAGATTAGAAGGGCACCTGCATTTTTCAAGGAAAAAATAACCGCCCGTTTTGTCCGTGATGAGGGGAAAGGGCAATGGAATCAAGGGAATGCCCTATTATAGTATTGACACAGTCATCCCCGCCCCATATAAAAAGGACGGCCAATTGGCCGCTCTTCATATAAAGGAGACACTCCGATGAAAACGTCCAGAAAAGTCCTGGTTTTTGCGGCGTCGGCATTGCTTATACCCCTGGCGATTGTTATCGCCTCGATCATTATCAGCCCGCCCTGGGCAGGGAACGGACCGGCCGCGGCCCGGGGCCTCAAGCGCCCCCTGGCCGTCGCCCACCGCGGCGCTTCCTATTACGCGCCGGAACTGACCCTCCCCTCCTTCGCCCTGGCGCGGGACATCGGCGCCGACTACATTGAGACCGACGTGCAGAGGACCAGGGACGGCATTCTCTTCAACTTCCACGACGACGACCTCTCCCGCACGACCAATGTCGCCGAAATTTTCCCGGGAAGGGAAAAGGACCCGGTCGGGACCTTCACCTGGGCGGAGCTCCAGCGCCTCGACGCGGGCGCCTGGTTCAACAGGACGCACCCGGACCGCGCGAAAAAGGGCTTTGCCGGACTGAAGATACCGTCATTCAGGCAATACATTGACCTCCTCGCGTCGGGCCGCAACAGGCCGGGCCTTCTTATTGAAGTGAAGAAGCCGGAGGTCTATCCTTCAATAGAAAAACAGATTCTGGCGGAACTGCGCGCCGGGGGCTGGCTTGACGAAAAGAACAGGGTCATCACAGTCCCCGCGCCGGGTGATGCCGGCGGCCGGGTCACCGTCGGCCTCGGCCCGCGCCGCGTGATTCTCCAGAGCTTTGATGAAAGGTCCCTGGCCGTCCTGAAACAGATCGCCCCCACGGTCATGCGCAATTACCTCGTGGACGAAGACGACGAAAAGAAAAAAGGAGGCTTTGCCGCGCTTCTTGAAACGGCCCGGGCCCTTGACGCCGAACTGGGCCCCAGCGGCCACCTCGCCTATCCGTGGAACGTCGGCCCCGCGCACCGCGCGGGCAGGGTCGTCTTTGTCTAAACCATTGATAAAACCTGGCATTTCATGCTGTTCACCCTCTTCGGCATTGACGGGATGATAACCAACCGGTGCGACGCCTACCTTGATTTCATCGGCCGGGGCGTTTCCGAGGAGCCGGCAGGGGTGGAACGCGACATCATGAAAAAAAAAGCCCGGCTGCGGGGAGGGGGACCTCCCGCGGCCGGGCACAAGTTGGGTGCCTTCATATCGGCAATGGTAATGAGATATATGTCAGGCGAAGGGTCCTAGTTGGCCGAAATAACCGTTATTTCAACCCTCCGGTTTTTATCCGCGTTGTTGCCGCTGAGCGGCCTGGAGTATCCGTAACCCCTGACAACGAGCCTGTCCCTGCTGATGCCGTGGCCCACCAGGAAGCCGTATACGGCCTGGGCCCTCTTTTCCGACAGGGTCTTGTTGTACGCTTCGGTGCCGGACGTATCGGTGTGTCCGCCGATCTCGATCTTGATGCGGGGATTTGTCTCCATGAGCGAGACAAGGCGGCCCAGTTCGAACTGCGACTTCTGATAATCGAACACATTGTCGCTGTTGAGCTTGAAATAGAGATTGTTCAGGACCATGGACGATCCCTTCTCTATCGGCGTAAGCTCGATATCGCGGATAATGGCGTCGTACTTGGTGACATCGCCGAGGTCAAAACGCGTTGAATAGAAGAGGTAGCCCTTTTTGCTGACCGAAACATCATACACCTTCTTTTTGTTAAGGACGACGAAATACTTGCCGTCTTCGCTGTTGCTCGCGATGACCCTGGTGGCCCTGGTCTGCACGTCGGTCACGCGGATCTCGGCATTGAGCGTTTTCGAGGAGTCGTTCCTGTCCGTCACGACGCCGGCGACGGTGATGACGGATGATTGTTTCATCACGGCGGGGAGCCTGGCGGTCTTGATGCGGTACACGAGTTTCCCTCCCTTCATCTCCGGGCGGGAAATATAGATGACATCCCCCGATGCCGGCACCGAAACGATCCGGTCGTCATAGGGGGTATTGATCTCGTCGCCGAGGTTGACCGGATCGCTCCAGGATCCGTCGCCCATCATCTCGGTCTTGTACAGGTCGTATCCGCCGCGTCCGCCGGGTCTGTTGGAGGCAAAAATGATCGATGCCCCGTCGGCCATGACGATGGGGGCGAAATCAGAATACTCCGAATTGACCGGCTCGGGCATGCGGACCGGCTCGGTCCATTGGCCGTTGGCCTTCGTTGACCTGAAGAGGCAGAACTTGTCCTTCCCCTTTTTCTCATTGCACTCGCGGGTAAAATAGAGGGTGTTGCCGTCCGGGGATATCGACCCGAATCCCTCATAACCGGCGGTGTTGACGGGGGCCCCCAGGTTAACGGCCTTGCCCCATAACGCTTTTCCTCTTTTAGCTATCCAGAGGTCCACATCGCCCTTTCCCCCCTTCTGGTCGGAGGTTATAAGGAGATAATTCTGGTCATAGGTGATGAACGGACCGGCCGTGTTCATCCTGGTATTGGCGAAGAGAAGGGGTACCGGAGGCGTCCAGCCAAGGCCTGTTTTGAATTTGACCACCAGGTCATACTTACCCGGGCTTTCATGGTCTGATTGGAAAATGAGCATTTTACCGTCCGGGGAGACGGTGGGGCTGTGCTGTGAGCGGGTTAAATAGTTGGATCCGCATGAAGTCACCGCACAAGCCAGAAATAGAATGAACCCGACGAGGAACCCATTGAGAAACTTATTTTTTTGTGTGAACATGGTGAAGCACCTTCCTTTAAGATTTTCGCACCACGAATGTTGCGGTTGCATGGCGAAAACATACACGATTCGGAAGGCCGAATCTTATCAAATCCACACACCAAACGATTTGGTTATTGCCGATTTTTCAATCTGTAGAATTGGTGAGCCCCTGCGGGGGGCATTACGCCATTTCCCGGTACTCGGTGGGGGTTTTCCCGATGACGCTCTTGAATACCCTGTTAAAGGTGGTGAGGCTCTCGAAGCCGACCGCGAAGGCTATTTCGATGATCTTCTCGTCCTTCTTCGACAGCTTTGCCGCCGCCTCGTCGATGCGGAGCTTGTTGATGTAGTCGTTTATCTTGTAGCCGGTATATTTCTTGAAAAGGGTGCTCATGTAGTTCGGGTTCAGGCCTACCGCGGCGGCAAGTCCTTCCCGCGACAGGTCCGAGGTGTAGTTTTCCTTTATGAACTGAACCACCTTGTCAAGCTTTTCCTGGGTCGTTTCGTTGATGACGGGTTCATCCTCCTTGAGCCGGTCATAGAGATGGTTGATCTCGTCGTTCTTTTTCATCAGGTCCCGGGCGAAAAAGGCGGCGAAAAGAAAAAAGAAAAAGGGAGAGCAGAAGGTCGCCAGGAGAAATGCCAGGCGGCCGCCCTTGATGGAGAGAACCACCTCGAGAAAGACCACCAGGCTGCCGACGACGGTGGTTGCGAGGGACAGGTAATACTTGAACCGGTCGGGCTTCAGGCGGTTGAGCTTTACCACCAGGAGCAGCGCCAGCGGCGTGTTCACGCAGACCGTGAGGATGCTCAGCACGTCCCCGGTATAATGGGTATAGGGGATATCGACCCGGTAGATGAGCAGTAGCGAGAGAAAATTCAGCACCACGACCCCGAGCAACGCCGGCACCAGGATCCTGTTATAATTGGTAAGATAGATGCCGTAGACGGACTGCACGATCAGGATCAGGGCGATTGAAAAGAACTGGACCGTTGCCGCCTGCATGAACTTAATAAAGAGGAAATCAACGTTCTTGAAAGGATAAAAAAGCGACGCCAGGTAGAAAATATAGACTATGATGACGAAGGAGCTGTAGAGGAACTGCTTTTCCGACCTGTTCCAGAGGTAGAAGATGGTCAGGAGAATGAGCATGCAAAAGGCGCCGATGATTATTATCACGGGAAAATATATATAGAGCATGTCCCCCCAGAGCCGCGCCTGTGAAAAGCGCTCCTCTTTCTGTATGACCACCCGGGACAGAATGCCCCCGTATTCGTTGGCGTAGATGCCTATGCGCACGTACACGGTGTTGGGACCGCTCTTGAGGGTTTCCGGCGGTATGACATAGCTGCGGTTTCGGCACATGATGTTGATGTCGTTGGGCGCCTTCTCACCGACCAGCCTGCCGTTTATGTAGACGCTGTCGGTGAAATAAACCCTGCCCAGGGAGATCCCGTGGTAGCCGAAGAGATCCGCCGGCATGTCAAACTCCCCCTTCAGCCAGGCGTACTTAAGCCCCGTGCCGCGGCTGTACGGAAGCTTGAAGGTTGAAGGAATGGCGATGGGCCGCCATTCGCCGGCCGCGGCGATTGTATCCAGCGAGGCCTCGTCATTGTAGAGGATGCTCCACCGCGTAACGGGGACGGAACCCTCGTCACTGGCGCAGGAAAGCGCAAAGCCGGCAGCGCATATCGCCGCGGCGAGGCCGAAGGCCTTAAGGCTTTTTAACAATACCATGGCTATTTCTTCTCAGGGGTAACAGTTATGAAATACGTGCCCGACACCTCATGGAACGAAAGGGTCCCGGCGGGGCCGGCGGTCCCATGATAGAACCGCGAACGCCGGTCCGTTGAATAGGCGAAATTCATAAACAGGAGCGACTCCTCGATGCCGAAAAAACCGGACAGCGACGTGACCGTCACCGGCTTCAGGTCAGGGCCGACGGAGCCGAGGAGAAGCGTATCGGAGCTTCCGGAGAACGGCACGTCCTCGAACTTATCCCCTGACCCGGGGATGCTGAAATGTCCCCGGTGCAGGTTTCCCCAGCTCCAGTCGTTTATGTCGTGGCTCACGTTCCTGTTTAACAGCCGCATCGCACCGAGAAACGAACGGTCGAAGATGGTCTCGCGGTGTTCGACGGCATAGGTCGTGGTGTCGTTAAAGAGAGGGGACCTGTTCTCTTCGGCTATGGCGTGGAACCGGGGTATCAGCAGGTCCCAGTTCTCCATGACATCGTTGATGCCGTCCTTCAGCTCGTCACGGTACGTCTCGTAGATGAATTTCTGAAGCAGCACGTGAAAGATCGTGGGACCGACAAAATCGGTCTTCATGCGGCACTTCCAGTTCTGGAAATAGATCCGCGAGAGGCGCGCCGACGCCATCGGGTTGTCCGCCAGGATGGCCAGGAAAAGCGGCAGGAAGAGCCCGGCATTGATCGAATACTTGTCGGTGAGGGCGCTCCCCACGTCCTGGCCGGTGAAGCGCTTTTTCCGGTTGATTATCCTCTGCAGCCGCTCGTACCGGCCTTCCTCGCGCAGGGAAAAATCCCGCGCCGGGCCAGGCGCGTCCCCAAGAAAAGCGCTCCCCGCCGCCATCTGCTGGTCGAACCTGTCCCGGAACGTCGACAGGTCCGTCATGCCCGTCCAGACCGCGTCCGGGCCGTTCCTGAAGGCATAGTCCGTTCTGGCGCGCGCCGGCACCATGCCGGACCAGGCGCGCACGACGGTGTCGTCGGAAGCAAAGAGATACACCCGCGGAAGGGACATGACGCCCCTGGCGCGCGCTTCCGCCTCAGCAACGCTCTTCGCGAAGGGTATGTCGAAAAGGGACACGATGTAATTCTCACCGAAAAGGAACGACCGCACCGTGACCACCGTTGAACCATAGTGACCGCCGCCGAGCACGTCGTTCAGGACCGGGCCGTTTTCCGTGGCGTTGACCGCGGCGCCCCGGTCCCTGATGACCTTAAAATCGTGCCATCCCGCGGGGCCCAGGTACTGGTATGTTTTGCCGGTCTTTATGATCGTTTCGGCGACAAAGTCCTGCGCGTCAATGGCCGCCGTGAACCCGCAGAAGGAAATATCAAGGTTGTTACCGGCGAACATGAAGGGGAGACCGGCATGGGTCACCGCCTTGATGATCCGGTCCTCCGTGTGGATGTGGACCGGGTACCACCCGGGGTAGAGGGAGAGCTCGTCGTCGAAACTGAAGGCCGTAACCGGGTACTTTTCTTTGGTTTTCTGCGCCGGCAGGTAAAACGAGTAGCCGCGGTCGAAGAAGCCGATATGACGCTTCACGATCTTTTTCAGCTTCCGGACGACATCGGCGCAGTCGGACTCATGTTCCGAGTAATAAAAGACAAGGTCTTCGGGGATTATTTCCCCGAGGTTGACGCTGGTTTCCTCCCTGGAGAAGAGGAACATGTTTTCCTTGTTATTGAGGAAGGCGTTGGCCCATTCGCGGAGCATGAGGATCGCGATGACATCATCCGGTCTCCAGGGGCGCCGCACGATGTCCTTCATTTCGAGACGCCCGCGGGCCTCGTTGACGCCCTTCACGTATTCCCTGAGCCAGCCCGCGTAAGGTTCGGCTATCCGCCCTGCCATGTCCCGGGCCTTCCCGGCGAACTCCATGGACCGCGCCAGGCGGTCTATGACCGCCCCGTCCTTCCCGATGACCCCGGCGGCGCCGCCGGCCGCGACCGCCCGGAAGTATTCCATTACCTGATAGCGGTCCTGGCAGTGGAGATAGCCCAGGCCGAAATAGGCGTCTTCGATCGTCTTTGCCTGGATCAGGGGGACGCCGTTTTCGCCGCGCTCCAGGACGACCCTTGACGAGACCGCCGCCGCGAACGAGCCCGAGTAGGACACCCCCCCGACCCGGCTGAAGATCATCCATCCGGCCATTGTCAGGAGGACGGCAGAGGCAAGGCATATGCAGGCGATGATTATTTTTTTCTTCATCAGCATCCAGCGGGGCGCGCGTCCGGGGGCGGCTCCGGTGCCGGCCCCCCGTTATTACTTGATCGTAATGCTCGAACGGATTATATCCACCCGGGTGTAATAATTGTCCAGGATGGTGAAAAACCTGTCGAAAACGCCGACGGCGTCGATCCTCGACTTCCCCTTGACCAGCCTGGCGACGGTCTTTACGTCCTTGGTGTATATGCAGCATTCCACCGTTCCTTTTTTCGTCTGAACGTCGGCCTTGACGCAGAAATCGTATTCAACGTTGTTCGAATCGGTAATGTCCTTGACGGTCACGTCGAAGAGCCTTACCCTGCGGTTGGCGAGTTCTTTTGTTATCACGTCCTTCTTCGCGGGATTGTCGGTCCCGTCTATCTGTATCTTTTCATTGACGACCTCGTCCATCAGGATCTCCTTTTTAAACAGGTCGCAGGACGAACAGGCCGCGACGGCTATCAGCAGGACCAGTAGTTTTTTCATCGCGAAACTCCTTATGCGGTATACGGTCGCCGCCGCGACGGCTCCGGCACGGCCGACCGATATCATCTCATGCGTATCTATGATTCGATTATTTTAACTTTTTTGTCAAATAAATAATTGCCCTTCACGGATGGTCCGGCAGCCGCGCAGAACGCAACGCGGGCGCTCCGGCCGGATCATCCCTTCCGGTCAAAATACTTTACCAGCAGCAGCTGGTTTCCCTTTTCTAAGGTCGAAATACTTTCCTTCACGGTGGGCCTTCGTTTTCACGTCAAAGGAGAGACGCAGGTTGCCGTGCTCGATGGCATTGATGATCGCCTCCCGGAGGGCTATCCGTATGTCCGACACGGCAAGGGGCTCGATGAACTTTCCGAGGTTCCGCACCAGGCGCTGGCTCATCAGCTCGGCGTTGCCGAGATAATTGTCGAGGCTGTAGGTGTATTCCTCCCTGATTACGGACGGGGGGTTTCAGAAAAATGACACGGTGTACAAAAACATCGTCATAGACCCAAAGGAGCTCAGGGGACACCGGATTGCGTCCGGGACCGCAGCCGGATATTACTCCACCAGCGAACCGAGAGCCTTCAGGTCCATCGTCCTGGCCAGCTCTTCCGCAATGTCACCTTCAATGATGACCTCGATGACCTGCGCCGAAACAGTGGCCGCGGCCTTTGCCGGTTCAGGGTAGACGCCGAACTCGCCTTTCCGGTTCCACTTCCCCAGGTAGAATACGAGCCTCTTCAACTTTTTGTCCTCGATGAGATAGGCGTATTTAGCTCCCGGCAGGGGGAACTCGCTCCCGCCCCTGATGTTCCCGGCAATCGTTTCGTGATTGACCAGAACCAGGACGCGCGCGGTTATCTTCCCGGCCGGCATATCTGCGAGGCCGTCGAACTCCTCCTGCAGCTTCTGCAGCTTTTTGGAATCCCCTTTCTCTGCGGCCTCGCTCATCTCCGCCGCCAGGCCCTCCATCCGCGCCGGGGACCTGCTCCGCTCGAACTTCTGTATGCTTTCCAGGATTCTTTTTTCATTGGTAAAGCTCGCCTGGCAGGATACAGCCAGGGGGAAGCCTGGCGCGTCGCAAACGGCGTCAGGGACACCGGTGCACGAATCCTGCTCGCGTGACGTCCACCCCTCCGGAACCGGCGGCATGGCCTTCTGCACGGCCTGCAGGATGTCCCGGACGGCCCTCTGCTCCGCAGCGCTCAGGTGTCTCCAGCCGGGGCATTTCTGCCCTTTGCCGGCCGCGGATAAAGATACAGGATACAGCGCTGCAAGCAGCAGCGCGGAAACCGTGATGAAATTCAGCATCGTCGCTTTCATGGTCCTCTCCTGGGCCAGATTGATGGTTGATGGTACGTCAGAAGAGTATTTATTTCAATAACAATTAATAGTATTATTTAGGAAACCACGACAAGATCGGTAATGATCCAAGAGACCTTATGGGCCTTATCTGAAATGATTACGGCGCACCGAGAAGGAGATGACCGGCAAAAAGGTATGGACAGGCATATTGCAATTGGGGTGTTTCTGCGGAAGCGTCGGGTACCCGACGCGGGCCCCCTTTCTTACTCAACAACCGTGCAATCGCCCGGTACGATACGATCAGCCGAACGGCGCCCGTTTTTAATTTGACATCGGCCCTGTACCGGATACATTCATGATATGAACATGAAACAAACCGCACTGTCACTAACCCTTATTGCAGCAATGTTCCTTCCCGCGCTGTCGCGGGCGGAGACGACCATAAGCCTCGGCGGCACGGCCTGGTACGTCTGGTGGAAGCCGGCATGGTCCGACAACAGGTGGCAGGGCTACTACCTGTGGAACGATTCGGCGGGCTATTGGAATGAAGACGCGAAGGATTTCGGTCTCTCTTCCAACATCATGGCAGGCCCCATAATCTCCATCGGATTTCTCGACCGGTGGAGCATCTCGTCCGTAGCGGTACTGGGCACCATGAGCCATAAGGCCAGCGGTGTCGGATTCGGCACGGATGTTATCAGCAGGACTGCCGGAGCCACCCACAAGGATTACAGCCGCAGGGTATTGAAATGGGACAGCGACACGACCGTCGGCTGCGCCGTCCACAAGTACGTAAAGCTCTATGCCGGGTTCAAAGCCCAGGGTTACCGGTACCAGGAAACCATCCATTATTATGACTTCACCGCATTCCCGGACATTTCCATTGACCATTCCGAGGGAACGAACAACGTCAACTGCTACGGACCGGGACTGGGGATCAGCGGCAGCATACCCCTTGTTGAAAACCTCTACATGGTCATTGGCCTGTCCGGCGTCGTCCTCTGGTGCACCGAGCGGGGAAACACTGCTTTGAGCCGGACCTACGGGCTCGAGTCGTCAGGATTTGTTTTTACCTGTTTCTATATGCCGCGGGGCAAATTCCTCTCCTATGGAGGCACCGCCGCGCTCTCGCTGGCCTATACGATCGCCAGGATCAACACAACGTTTTCGCTTGGGGGGAGGTACCAGCTCCTGTACAATCGCCAGAAGAGGGGGAACATGGTGCACAGCGACGTGACCATGAACATCATAGACGGCCAGTACGACCACTTTGCCGGGATCACTCTCTCGGTACTATACACATTCCATATCGGGAAGCGGGAACAATCCTGAGGGGAGCGTTCCCGGGAGAGCAGACATCAATCATCATGGCGGCATTTGGCATGACCATCCAGTAAACTCCGGCCAGATCGGCAATGTTCCAAGAGACGCATGGGCCTTATCGGAAGAAGTTAACGCACATCAGGATGTCTCCGGCAAGCAACAAGTCCGGGGCAGGGGCCTTACAATTTCGCGTGCCGGGCCGAAATCGGAAAAACCGCAATTGATGTGCATAGAATTCCCGCCCGATAATAATAAAACAGCAGTCGCATGGATGCGGTACCTGAAAAATGTACTTGCCATACGCCATTAATTATGAATAATGACTTTGCAAAGATGCCGCATCGAGGATGATGCCGGCAGCCACAACACGACAGGCATACCAGCCGGACGGACACGAGAGAACAGAAGAGCAATGGCACGAAACGGAAAACTAGCTGAAGACAATATCGTCAACAGCATCATCGGCGAAGGCTCGGATTTCAAGGGGGAATTCAAGATCAACGGCCTCCTCAGGATCGACGGGCACTTCCAGGGCACCATAGAGACAGACGGCAAGGTGCTGATAGGACAGACCGGCGAAGCGGTCACCGACATCAAGGCGAGGCTGGTCGTGGTGGGCGGCATGGTCCGCGGCAACATCTTCGCCACCGAGAGGGTCATATTCCTGTCGACGGGAGTCATCAACGGCACCATCATCACGCCGAGCCTCATCATGGAGGACGGCGTGAAGTTCGAGGGCACCTGCACCATCAATAAACGTCCGGACGAAATGCAATGATCGAAATAACCGGCGCGCGCGGCCGAAAAGACGAAAAGGAAAAGGTCACCAAAAAAGGGAAGCTCTCATCGGTAAAGCACGGAAGCAAGACCTTTTCCTCCGAACTGCACAAGACCATGGCCCTTGACATCGAGGGCACCATCGAAGAACTCATGGAAGACCTGAAGGACCAGGAGAAGCGCTTCCTTGACAAGCAGACCGAACATGAACTGCTCCGGTACAAGGCCCTGGTGCAGAAGATCATCAAGCAGATCATCGCCGAGGGACTGCAGGAAAAGACGCTGAAGCGCAAAAAGAAAAACTGGGGCGACTACGTCATCATCGAAAAGATCAACACGAAGCTCCTCGACCTCACCAACGCCATCACCAGGCAGAACAAGGCCTTCAATCTCCTTAAAACCGTTGAAGAAATCCGCGGACTGATACTGGACCTGGTCTATTAAGCGCTCACGCCCCATGAACACCGCCGGCATCATCGGTCATACCCGTCAGCTGAAGATCCTGGAACTCCTCAGGAGCGGCGGAAATCTGCCCGGCGCGGTGCTCTTCTCCGGCAGGACGGGCATCGGGAAGAAGCTCATCGCGCGGCGGCTCCTCGCGTCGCTCTTCTGCGGCGCCGGCGACCCGCCCTGCCTGAAATGCCCCGCCTGCCTGCAGATGGCCGGCGGCACGTTCCCGGACCTCATCGAGCTCGGTCCCGATGAAAAGGGCACGATACCCATCGGCAGCGCTGACCGGAGCGAGGCCGGGAGCGTCCGGTGGCTCATAAACCGCCTTTCGAAGAAGTCGGTGTCCGGCAGCTACGGCGTCCTCATCGACGGCGCCGAGCGCATCTCCACCGGCGGGCAGAACGCCCTCCTGAAGACCATCGAAGAGCCGCAGGAAGGGGCCCATATCATCATCATTACCGCCAACAAGTCCCTCATCCTGCCGACGATACTGTCCCGGTGCATGGACCTGTCCTTCAACCCCCTGAGCAGCGCCGAGGTGCTCCGGGTCCTGGAGGCGGAGGGGTCCGCCGCGCGCAACAGCGGCCTTATCGCGGACCTGTCCGGCGGATCCGTGGAGACGGCGCTGCTCCTTTCCGATGACGCGATCCTGACCGGCATCGGCACCATCTGCCGGGAACTGTCCGCCTATCTCAACAGCGGCAAAGCCCTTATACTGGACATGGCGGCAATCCAGAAAAAAATAAGCATGGACCAGCTCCTCACGGTCATGCTCAATGCCTACCGGGCCATGCTGGCCGCCGCCATCGGCGGGGGCCCCCTCGACCCCTTCCTGAATGAAATCCGTGTGGGCGACCGGTTAAAGTTGGCCAAATTAATAAAAATTCTGCTTGCCCTGAGGAGAGGGCTTGCCAATAATTTAAATATCCGCGGCGCTTTAAAGGGAATGCTCTACTCCATTGAAAGCATCGACGAGCTCGGCCTCCCGCGCCTCGATCGTGCGGAATAACAAGGAAGCAACATGGAAATTTCAGCGGTTAAACTACGGAACAGCTATCAGATAAATTACGTGGACACGAACCACCTCTTCGTGAACCAGAACGCCCTCTGCGTGGTCGAGACCGAGCACGGCATCGACATCGGCAACGTGTTCAAGTGCCGGAAGACGCAGAACGAGGCCGGCATCGAGGTGAAGGGGAAGCTGCTGCGCCTGACGACCCCGGATGACCTGAAGCAGATCCCCGAAATCGTCGCCATCGAGAAGAACGCCTTCGACAAGTGCCGGGAAAAGGCGAAAGCCAAGAAGCTCGACATGAAGCTCATCTCGGTCAAGTGCCTCTTCGACCGCACCAAGATCATCTTCTATTTCGTCGCGGAGAACCGCATCGATTTCAGGGAGCTGGTGCGCGAGCTGGCGTCAATTTTCAGGACCCGCATCGAGATGCGGCAGATCGGCGTGCGCGACGAGGCCCGCCTCGTGGGCGGCTACGGCCCCTGCGGCAAGCAGCTCTGCTGCGTACACCAGAGCGAAGAGTTCGAGCCGGTGTCGATCAAGATGGCGAAGGAGCAGAACCTGAACCTGAACTCCCTGAAGATATCGGGAATGTGCGGCCGGCTCCTCTGCTGCCTCGGCTACGAATACAAGCTCTACAAGGAAATCAACCAGGACATGCCCGATCCCGGCGCGCAGATCATTGCCGGCGACACCACCTATGTCGTCACCAACGTCGACACCCTCAAGGAAACGATACGAATGCGCCACAAGGACCGGACCGTGGAGATATTCAAGAGCGACCTCGAAATCAACGGCAAGACCTATGTCCTCAAGAAGGAGATCGTGACCAAGATCGAGACCGCCGAGGAAGACACCCACGAGGAAGACACGTACACGCTGTAGACCCCCCTGTCCCCCCGAGGGGGCATGATTTATTATTGATAGTTGATGCACAACTGTCATTTCGACGAGTCCGGAATTTTCCGGACAAGGAGAAATCTTTTACAGTATCCATAAGGGACGATTTCTCACCCTCCGGGGTTCGAAATGACAACAGCAACAAGTGGTTTATCATAACGAAAATAGAAAGTATAATCCCACGTGCCCCCTCAGGGGGTCAGGGGGGTCAAAGAACAGGAACGATCCCATGAAAAAGAAATTCTACGTCACAACGCCCATTTACTACGTCAACGCGGAGCCGCATATCGGCCACGCCTACACAACGGTCCTCGCCGACTACATGAGCCGCCTTCACACCCTGCTCGGCTATGATTCGTATTTTCTTACCGGAACGGACGAGCACGGGGACAAGATCGACCAGGCGGCGAAGACCCACAACACCACGCCCCAGGAATACGCGGACCGCATCAGCGGCCTCTTCCGCAAGACCTGGGCCGACCTCGGCATCGGCTTCAGCGACTTCATCCGCACCACGGAGAAGCGCCACGTCGATGTGGTCCAGAAGATTCTGCAGAAGGTCTACGACGCCGGCGACATCTACTTCGGGAGCTATGGCGGGTTCTACTGCGTCGGGTGCGAGCGCTTCTTCACCGAAAAGGAGATGGTGGACGGCAAGTGCCCGGACCACGACCGGAAACTGGACTTTATCGAGGAGAAGAACTACTTCTTCAAGATGAGCAAGTACCAGGACTGGCTCATCGGCCATATCGAGAAGAACCCGGACTTCATCCGCCCCGAGCGGTACCGGAATGAGGTCATGGCCCTCCTGAAGGGAGAGGTCCTGGAGGACCTGTGCATCTCGCGGCCCAAGTCGCGCCTCCAGTGGGGGATCACCCTCCCCTTCGACCAGGACTACGTGACCTACGTATGGTTCGATGCCCTGATCAACTACATCAGCGCCATCGGCTGGCCGGACGGGGAAAAGTTCAAGGCCTACTGGCCCGCGGTGCAGCACATCATCGCCAAGGACATCGTGAAGCCCCACGGGATATTCTGGCCCACCATGCTGAAGGCCGCCGGCATCGAGCCGTACCGGAACCTGAACGTCCACGGCTACTGGAACATGCAGGACGCCAAGATGTCCAAGAGCCTGGGCAACGTGGTGACGCCGAAGGACCTCGCCGACCGCTACGGCAACGACCAGATGCGCTACTTCTTCCTCCGCGAGATGAGCTTCGGCAACGACGCGAAATTCAGCGAGGACGTCATTATTGACCGGATCAATTTCGACCTGGCCAACGACTGGGGCAACCTGGTGAACCGCACCATCAACATGCTGGGCAAGTTCTTTAACGGCGCCCTGCCGGCCTTCAACACGGCCGAGGCGGCCGACCGCGACGACCTGGTCGCCCGGTTCAGAAGCGCGGCCGCGGACTACATCGCCCTGGCGCGCCGGTTCCAGACGAGCGCCGGCCTGGAAAAGCTCTGGGAATTCATCCGGTACCTGAACAAGTACATAGACACCCTCAAGCCCTGGCAGCTGGCGAAGGATAACAATACGGCGCTTCTCTCCTCGGTCATGAGGAACCTCCTCGAGGCAATCTACAGCATTGCCGTGCTCCTCTCGCCGGTCCTGGTGAGCTCGAGCGCGGCCATCATCGCGGCCCTTGGCGCGGAAGGCAAGCCCCGCGACACCGGGACCCTGGCGTCGTTCACGAACCTGGACGACGGCCGCGCCGTCGGACAGCTCGGGATACTCTTCCCGCGCCTGGAAAAACGGGTCCCCGACGCCGGCGAGGCAAAAAAGTCGGAAACAAAAAAACAGGGAGAAAAGACCATGGCAGTCGGAGCGGAAGGGCTGGTTGACATATCGGAATTCGCCAAGATCGACATCCGGGTGGCGAAGATACTCACCGCGGCGAAGGTCGAGGGATCGGACAAGCTCCTGGAGCTCCGGATCGATTCGGGCCTGGACGAGCGGACCATCGTGGCCGGCATCGCCAAGTGGTACGGGCCGGAGACACTCCCCGGCAAAAAAATACTCCTGGTGGCGAACCTGAAGCCGGCCACCATCTTCAAGCGGACCTCCAACGGCATGCTCCTGGCGGCCAAGGCGCCGGGCGACGACAGGCCGGTGCTTATAGAGATCGACGATGCCATACCCGCGGGGGCGAAACTGGGCTAGGGCATGAAACTCGGGATACTCTCAGACACGCACAACAACATCGACGTGGTCCGCCGCGCCCTGGACCTGCTGCGCGACAGCGGCGTCACCCATGTCGTCCACGCCGGCGACATCACCTCGCCCAAGATGCTCTCGCTCTTCACGGGCTTCACCGCCCGCTTCGTCCTGGGCAACGGCGACATCGACAGCGAGGCCCTGAACGAGGAGTCGCAAAAGCTCGGCTTCGGGCCGATCGAGGAAAGCTGTGTCTTCGAGGAGGAAGGGAAAAGCATCATCGTCTTTCACGGGAACAACGTGCCGATGTTCCGCGAGGCCGTGGCCTCGGGAAAATACGATTTCGTGATCAAGGGGCACACGCACCTGTTCGAAAACTACACGGCGGGGACCTCGCGGGTCATCAATCCCGGCGCGCTCTACGGCGCCGACGAGTTCACCGTTGCGATACTGGACACCGAGACCGGGAAGGTGGAGCGGATCCTGGTGGAGGCCGATTGAGGGCTACTTCAGGGGCTTGACCTCGGCGAAAAAGCGGGCACACTGGGAAAGCCACAGGAGGCGCTGCTCGGGCGTGAGCCGGTCGAATTCCGTGTGGCCGTCGAAATCAAACGGCGTTGTTTTATCAAGCAGCTTCATGAATTCTTCCATGTCGGCGGTCCTGTCTTTTTTCTTTTTCATTCCCTGCCCTTCTCAATGATCTTTTCAAGGAGCCGTATGTCAAACAGGTCCTTGTCCCGGGGAGGATTGATCGCCTTTTTCATCTCCAGGAGCTTTTTCTTGGATACCAGCTGTATCTTCATGGAACCCACTGACAGGGTTTCCATATGGTCCTTCAGTTTCTCGTACGAAAAGCGGTCGGTTAGGAACACGTCCACCTGCCGGAAGGGGTTCTTCGTGTCAAAAAATGAAAATACCACGGCATTCTTCTCGCTGACCATGGCACTGCGCTTCTCGCCGTCAAGTATCGACTCGGCCGGCACCGGGGCCCGGGGTGTCAGTCCCAGCTTCCTCATGGCGTGGAGGAACCGCCTGAGGTTCCCCTCGTCCATGCCGACCGAAAGGTCCAGGTCCATGGTCATGCGCTCCACGCCGTGGAGCACCAGGGCGACGCCGCCGCAGATGATGTAGTCAACGTTATTGTCATTGAGCGTCGCGATGATTTCCTTCAGGTAATTGTTCTTTGTGCCGAGCATCCCGTTCCGCCGCGCCCCCTTTCTCTGGAGTGAATATGATAGCCTCCCGCGGGCGGCCTGTCAACTCAATTGCGCGCCGCGCCGCCGGGGTGACACTATTTTACTTGACATGCCGGTCCGCCCGCCATACCGTCGCGTCATGGCGGCGGACAAGGGAGTCTACATCGTGACCGGGGCCAACGCCGGGATCGGCAAGGCCATTGCGCGAAAGCTTGCCCTCATGGGTCATCAGGTGGTGATGGTGTGCCGCAGCATGGAAAAGGGCGAGGCCGCAAGGGCCGAGATAAGCGCGGGCGCCCCCGGGCCAGTGGACCTGGTGCAGGGCGACCTGGCCGATGTCGAGAGCGTCCATCGCCTGGCCGGGGAACTGCTGCGGCGCTACAGGCGCATCGCCTGCCTCATCAACAACGCCGGCATCTGGATGCAGCGCCGCGAGGTCAACGCCGACGGCCTGGAGGCAACCTTCATGGTGAACCACCTGGCGCCCTTTATCCTTACCAGCCTTCTGATGCCGCGTCTCAGGGAAAGCGCCCCTGCCCGGGTTGTGAATATCGGCGCCGGCCTCTACGTGTTCGGCACCGCCGACCCGGAGAGGACGCCCCGGGGACTCGACTTCAGCCGCTCCCGCACCTACGCCGACTCCAAGCTCTGCAGCCTTCTGGTCACGCTTGAAACAGCGCGGCGCATTGAAGGCACCGGCGTGACGATCAATGCCGTGCACCCCGGTGTGATCCGCACCGGCCTGGGGGACGCGCCGGGACCCTTCGGCTTCCTGCTGCGCCTGATGAAAAGATTCGCCGCGGCCCCGGAAAAGGGCGCCGACGCGCCGGTCTGGCTCGCCACGTCGCCGGATGTTGATGGAGTGAACGGGAAATTCTTCATGCTCCGCAAGGAAGGAAAGCTAACGGCTGACGCCAGAAACGAGGACCTGATTAAACGCTTCTGGGACCTGAGCGTGAAGCTGGGAAAGCTGACAGACGCTCTCTGAACCGATCCGGATACCTGTCATGCAGCGGGACATGGCGGAAGGAAAATTTATCCCGCTCCCCGAAATATCATTTACATTTCCCCTGACATGGCTACGATTGGGATGCATACAATCAGGGAATTCACGGAGACATCATGGCGAAAATAAAGGCGATAACCTTCGACCTGTGGGACACCATCATACACGACGGCTCTGACGAACCGAAGCGCAGGGCGGCCGGCAGGCCGACCAAGAAGGCCGAGCGCCGCGCCCTGGTCCACGATTACCTGGCGCGCCATGAGTCGATAAGCAGGGACCTGGTGGACCGCGCGTACGATACCGCGGACGCGGCGTTCTCCAAGGTCTGGAAGGAACACCATGTCACCTGGACCGTGGCGGAACGCCTGGGCATCGTCCTCAAGGGCCTGGGAAGAACGCTCCCGGACATGGAGTTCGCGGAACTGGTGCGCCTCCACGAGGAGATGGAGCTCGAAATCCGCCCCGACATCATTCCCGGCGTGAAGGAGGCCCTGCAGGAGCTGCATGGCAAATACCGGCTCGGCGTGATATCCGACGCCATCTTCACTCCGGGCCGGGCCCTGCGGCAGATGCTGTCCGAGGCCGGGCTTATCGGGTTCTTCGACGTCTTCGTCTTTTCCGACGAGGCCGGCCGTTCCAAGCCTGACCCGTCCGTATTCCTGGCAGCCGCCGAGTTGTTCGGCGTGAAGCCTGCAGAGATGGCCCACATCGGCGACCGGGAGCAGAACGACATCGACGGCCCGCACCGGGTCGGGGCCCGGGGCGTGCTCTGCACGGCGGTCATCGACCGCGGCAGCGGGGCCTCGAAGGCCGACGGGGTCTTCCACGATTATGCCGAGCTTCCGGGCGTCATAGCCCGGCTGAAATAAAACACGCAAACGACAGAGAGGATATTTCCATGGCACGCACCCACCGCATACTCATCATCGACGGCTACCCGAAACCGAGCCGCGACGAATTCGACGTTGCCGGCATGAAAGGCGCAGGCATACTCTACGCCGAGATGCTCCTGAGATACCTTCCGGGCGCCGCCCATGATATACTTTACACCAGCGATCCGGGCGTAACCATCCCGACGATTCAGGAGCTTTCCGCCTACGACGGCGTGCTCTGGCCCGGGTGCAACCTCACCGTATACCACACCGACGACGAGCGCGTGAAGCCGATGCTGGCCCTCTGCGACCGGGCCTTCGAGGCCGGGCTCCCGCAGTTCGGCACCTGCTGGGGGATACAGCTCCCCGCCTTCGTGGCCGGCGGCGAGGTTAAGGCGAACCCGAAGGGGCGCGAGATGGGGATCGGCCGGAAGATCCGCCTCACCGAGGCGGGGAAAAAGCACCCCATGATGAAGGGAAAGCCGGAAGTCTACAACCATTTCGTGAGCCATGACGACGAGGTGACCCGGCTCCCGGAAGGGTCGGTGCTGCTGTCGGGGAACGACTTCTCCCGGGTGCAGGCTGCGGAAATCAGATACAAGAAGGGCGTGTTCTGGGGGCTCCAGTACCACCCGGAATACGACCTCCATGAAATGGCCCGGCTCATGGTGGCTCGGGAAAAAAAGCTCACGGAACTCGGCTTCTTCCGGGGCCACGGGGACTTCCAGGAATACGTTGACCGTCTGGAGGCCCTTAACGCCGAGCCGCAGCGGAAAGACCTTCGCTGGCAGCTCGGCATCGACGACGACATCCTGTCGGCGGACATCCGCCAGTGCGAATTCAGAAACTGGGTCGACACTTTCATTCTGGGAACGTAGCAACGAGGAGGCATCATGTCAGTCCACAAACAGAACGAACAACTTGTTGAAGCCATCCAGGGAAAGGCCATCGCGGAAACCATATCGTGCGCCGCGGTGTTCACGATCGTTGATGAACTGAAAATCGAGCCGATCGAAGCGGGGAGGACCCTTGACCTGATGGACATTGCCATCATAAAATGTCAGCTGGGCCTCTTCGGTTTCAGCCCGGAGAAGAAAATAGTCAAGGCCGCGGGATCGGTATCGGAGGAGATGAACAGGGAGATATCGGCGCGACTGAAAGACGGCCGGCTCTCCTGCGCCGATGCCTGGGAAATCGCAAAAAAACTGAAGGCGCCGAAAATGGACGTATCGGCCGCCTGCGAGAAGCTGGGAATAAAGATAAAGCCGTGCCAGCTCGGCGCGTTCTGATAGGCAAAGCGGGTAACACAGAATAATACTATGACACCGGTCATTGCGAGCAAAACGAAGCAATCTTGTGCTTGTTGAATTTATTGCATGGCAAAAACATAAAGATACAAGAAAAAGATTGCTTCGTCGTCCCGAATCCATCGGGACTCCTCGCAATGACAAGCCGGATAATAGCTTTCACCAGGGTGTTCTCGGGGATAAATCATGGGCAGATTAACCTTATTACTGGCAACGCTGACTCTGCTCGGCACCGTCCTGTCATGCAGTTCCTTCGACACGGAGACCGCGCTTAAAACGTGGCTCCTGAACTTCAGCCTTGAAACCGTCCCTTCCGATCCGCCGGAGGGGCCTTCACCCTGTCCCAGTTCGGCATAACCTGGTATTTCAGCAGGGCCCTTGAAGAGGGGACAGAATACGGCCGGTACGCCAACGGTGCCTACTGGGTGGTCGGCCCGGTCAGCATCATCTACATCGATCCGATCTCCTGGCACTCCGGGTCAATAAACCCGTTTCGGGGCGTGGCAATATAAAAATCGTTTCAATGATACTTTTCCATGTCAAAATTCATTATAACGAGATACATGTTAATATAGAGGATCATAATGAAAAAAAATATTAATCTCATGTTTATATTGGTTTTAGTATTTGTCTGCGGATGCGCCACAAATTCCAGCAAGCAGAATGGCATGAATATTCTATATGTTACATCCGATAACGGTCTTGTGTTGCGGGAAAAACCAAATAGACAATCGAAAAGAATAGTTGTAATACCCTATAATAGCCGCCTTCAGGTAATTGATGGAAACGGTCCCACTGATACAATAGATAATAACACTGGCGTATGGATAAAAGTGCGATACAAGGACATGTCAGGATGGGTTTTCGGCGGATATACATCTACAACAAAGATACAGCAGCCAGGAAAAATAGATACTGATCGTTTCAAGAATTCAACCTGGGGTCATGATGCAAGCGGATTTGGCGGTATCAACATTGAATTCGATTCTATGAATAACTTTGTATTGAATGTTAGCGATTACAAAATTGATCCCGCTAATCCGCGGGAAAATTATAGCCCGCTATACGGTGAATGGAAAATCGTTAATGATTCAGTGATACTTACATTCCGCTGTAACAATAAAAAAAACTGTGATTATAGAGACTTGATACTGAATGAAAAGGGGAGGAAATATTACGAAGGCGATGGCATGACCATTCTTTCAAAAAATGTATTTTCATTTAATAAAAATACGAAGTATATTTACTTTTTTGGCATGTCGTGCATAAAGAGCGAGCCAATCATTCAGGACAGTTCTGCTGAAAGCAGAAAATGGAGCACTCCAAGCCTTAATAAGGATCCAAATCCACGCCCCCGTGTGCGGGACAAAAAGTAATCCCTCAAAATATCCGCACCTGTCGCAGGGAGAAGGTGTGTGATATTACTTTTGGGAGGTCACTGCGCCGCGTTTTCACATTGGCCTCGCCACGCAGGAGGCGTGGCGTCGCGAGGATGCCACATGATGTGGCTTCCGCAGCGAAAGGATAGAATTATTTTGTTGTAATCAAAAAACAAAGTGAGTTCTTTAATGAATAAGAAGAAGGAAAAATTCCCATCAATCAATCAAGCCCTCAAAACGTCCGCCGAAGGCGGACAAACCTAATAAGGGTGGATGTGTGAGCCGATTCCGGCGAAGCCGGATCGGCGAGTTCACCCGGAGCCACCGCCGGCGTATGAGGCGGCACGCGGGGGGTTGATAGGGGGGCCATCGTGCAATGGCCCCCCTATCCCTTGCGCGACCCACACGGGTCACATACCCTGCCCCGGGTTGGGGCACAAACAAAATAATTACTTCAGCGCCTTCGCGATCTTGTCCAGGGCCCGCTCCACGTTCTCGTGCGAGTTGAAGGAGCTGATGCGGATGTAGCCCTCGCCGCAGGCGCCGAACCCCGCGCCGGGCGTGACAACCACGCCGGCCTTTTCCAGGAGCAGATCAAAAAAGGACCAGGAATCCCGGTCGCCCTTGACCCAGATGTAGGGGGCGTTCACCCCGCCGGTGCAGGAAAAGCCGAGGGAACCCATGCCCTTGATGATCATGGCGGCGTTCTTCAGGTAGTAGTCGCCCATCTCGCGCACCTGCCTGCGGCCCTCGTCGGTGTAGACCGCTTCCGCGGCGCGCTGTACCGGGTATGAAACGCCGTTGAACTTGGTTGTCTGCCGGCGGAGCCACAGCGGGTGGAGATTGACCTCCTCGCCTTTCTGGGTGTAGGCGCGGCATTTCTTCGGCACCACCGTGTAGGCGCAGCGGGTCCCGGTGAACCCGGCGGTCTTCGAATAGCTGCGGAACTCGACCGCCACCTCGTCGGCGCCCTCGATCTCGTAGATGCTGTGGGGCAGCGACTCGTCGCGGATAAAGCTCTCGTATGCCGCGTCAAAGAGGATAAGGGCCTTGTTCTCCCGCGCGTATTTCACCCATTTTGACAGCTGCTCCTTCGTCGCCGTCGCTCCCGTCGGGTTGTTGGGGAAACAGAGATAGATGAGGTCGACCTTCCGGTCCGGGACATCGGGAACGAAGCCGTTCGCTTCCGTCGACTCAAGGTAGATGAGCCCCTCGTAGCGGCCGTCGCTGTTCGCACCGGTCCTGCCGCCCATAACGTTGGTGTCGACATAGACCGGGTAGACCGGGTCAGGCACGGCTATGGCGATTTCGCCGGCGAAGAGCTCCTGGAAGTTGCCCGTATCGCACTTTGCCCCGTCGCTCACGAAGACCTCGTCCGCGGCAATGGCGGCGCCGCGGGAGCGGAAATCGAATTCTGCGATCTTCTCGCGGATGAAATCGTAGCCCTGCTCGGGGCCGTAGCCGCGGAAGGTCTTTTCAGACGCCATGTCGTCAACGGCGCCATGGAGCGCCTTTACGCAGGCCGGCGGAAGCGGCAGAGTGACATCGCCGATACCCAGGCGGATGATCTCCATCGAGGGATTTTTCTTCGAAAAATCGGCGACCCTCTTCGCAATGTCGGAAAAAAGATATGATGCCTTCAGTTTCAGGTAATTTTCGTTGACCCGTATCATGGGCGCCTCCATCCGGATAATAAAGGGAAATTGCCGTTGCCGACCTATTGGGCTCAGAAAAGTACAACCTGCCCCTTTTTAGGCAAGTATTATTTCGTATATTTCCCTTCGATTTACCCTGTTTTCCTTTATAACAAAGCGCTTTTGTATAGCCTGTGCGATGGAAAATAATCAAGACTGTTAAAACTACCGAACAATGATCTAATGATTGAACATAGGTCAAAAAAATGTTGATTTATAAGCACATCATTTTACCGTGGCTACAGATGGTAAAAACTGACGTGTTTAAGAGATTATTTTTCGCTATTGCAGCCCTGCTGTTGACTCTCACCGGATGCACCCGGGACGCCTTACTGGACCTTTCCAAGGAATGGAAATACGCAACATATGAATGGGAACCGGGAAAACCCGCTGACAGGGAACCGGCGGAGATCAATTTCGACGACAGCGATTGGCGTATAATCAATTCCCTGCCCGCCGCCATCACCATGGAGCGCAAAAAAAACGTCATCTGGCTCCGCAAGACCGTAATCATACCGGAATCATGCCGGTCCACGGACCTGGCCCTGTACCTGGGCAGGGTCTGGGATCAGGAATCAACTTATCTGAACGGCGTAAAAATAGGTTCCTACGGCAGGGAATATCCCGACTTTCATTCGGACTGGAACGTCACAGCATGTCATTTCCTCCCTGACGGGTTGATACGCTACGGAAAACCGAACGTGGTTGCGGTCCGCCAGTTCACCAACCAGCAGGCGAATTTCAACGGCAATCCCTATATCGGCCGCGCCTTTGACGTCCGCGTTTACACCTTCTGGAAGCGCTTCATGGCGGAATACCTGCCCATGGCCTTCGGCGTCCTCACCTTCTTCATCGGCCTGAGCATCCTGGCCCTCTTCTTCACCACGGGAAGAAAAAACAAGCTCCTCCTCCACATCGGCGGGATATCCGTGATATGGCTCGTCCTGTCGACGCATTTCTGGCTTCCCTATTTCGGCAAAATACCCTGGAATACCCAGGATCAGTCCTTTTATATCCTTTCTTCCTTAATGATGTTATGGATATACTGGTTCCTTGAAAAAGCCCTCGATCTCAAGATCAAATGGACCAGGATAGTGGTCATTGGCTGCATGGTCCTGTGTGTCGGCCTTTCCGTTACCGCCACGGAGATGGACCCCATCACCGGCTGGCGCTTCAATATCATAGGACCCCTGGGGGTCATCGGGCAGATGATCTGGGGCTACCTGCTGGTCCTCGGCATCATCCGGAAAAAGAAGGACGCCGCCATCATGATAATCGGCTATATCATATTCATGGGCACCATGGTGCACGACGCCCTGATGATGAACCGCGTCATCATGTCCGACAACTTCATGATCAATTTCGGATACCCGGGATTTTTCATTTCCTTCGCCATTATGATCGTCATAAGGATCACCGCCATGGGCAGGGAACTGGCGGAATCGACCAGTCTCATCGAAGACAAGAACGCCAGGCTGAACAACGTCCTCGACAAGGTGGTGGACTCGACGGACGAACTGATACAGATATCGTTGACCGTGGAAAAGACCTCGTCCACGCTCAAGAACGAAATGGACCAGCAGGGGGCCAGCCTCGAACAGACATCGTCGGCCATTGAGGAGATATCCAGCTCCATCGACTCGGTCGCCCAGCGGGCCGTTGAGCACGATGAGATCATCCGGAAGTGCGGCGAACTCCTGAACGCGAACATGTCGTCCCTCCGGTACATCACCGAGTCGGCGCAGTATGCCGTGTCCCTGGGGGAGCGCAACCGCGAGGACACCAACAAGATCACCGTCCGCCTCGATGAAATCAAGGAGGGGATGATAAAGCTCAAGGATTCATCGTCGTCGATTGAAAAGATCGCCACGATCATCAACGAGATCGCTGAAAAGACGAACCTCCTCTCCCTGAACGCCGCCATCGAGGCGGCCCGGGCCGGACAGCACGGACGGGGCTTCGCGGTCGTCGCGGACGAGATCGGAAAACTCGCCGACAGCTCCGTGCGTCAGGCAAAATCGATACAGGACATCGTCAAGGACATCGTTGCCGACATCGAGGGTAAGACCAACCTCATCATCGAGTCGTCCCGGTCAATCACGGACATCAACGCGTCGGTGAACAACCTGAACACCGCGAGCGGGGCCATCGTGAAGCTCTGCGTAAATCAGGAAAAACTGACACGGGAAGTCCACGACTACATGAACAGGATCCTCGATGGATCGGCGCGCATCACCAGCGCCACCGCCGAGCAGAAGAACGGCATGGATGAAGTCATCAAAACGGTCAACCTCCTGAACACTATCATGCTGAAGATCATTCAGAGCTCCATGGAAGTGGTGGAGATATCCGAGACCCTGTCGCACCGCATCGCAATTCTCAACAAGATCATCATGGAAAACTGATTCTACGGCGCCGCCCTTTTGCACTTGACGTTCATCGAAAAAAGTCCCACATTGCCGGTATGCCGGACCCCATGAATACCTACATGAATTGTTGCGTCCTCTGTCCCCGGGAATGCGGCGTCGACCGGCACAGTACCCCCGGCTACTGCGGCGGAGGGGCCGCCGCGCGGGTGAACCTGCACCGCCTCCACTTCTGGGAGGAGCCGGTGATCTCAGGCACGGGCGGCAGCGGCACCATCTTCTTTTCCCACTGTGCCATGCGGTGCGTTTACTGCCAGAACTACCGCATCAGCCACGAGGGCCGGGGAACGGAGCGGACCGTCGAAGAGCTGGCCGCCATGATGGTCGAACTCCAGGAGGCCGGCGCGCACAACGTGAATCTGGTGACCGCGAGCCACTTCACGCCCCAGGCGGCAGAGGCGATCCGCCTGGCCAAGGCAAAAGGCCTGACGGTACCCGTCGTATGGAACAGCAACGCCTATGAAAAACCGGAGACCCTGCGCATGCTGGAAGGGCTCGTGGACATATATCTACCCGACTTCAGGTACTTTGATTCCGCCACGGCGGAACGTTATTCCGACGCCCCCTCCTATCCCGACCGGGCAAAGGAAGCGATCCTTGAGATGCACAGACAGGCGGGCCGCCTTAAAATAAGGGACGATATCGCGACGAACGGCCTGATCATACGCCTCCTGGTGCTTCCCGGCATCCACGAAACGGTCCGCGACATTCTTGCATGGATACGGGACGCGCTGGGAAATGAAACCTGGATCAGCCTCATGGGGCAGTATTATCCGGTCCACCGTTCGTGCGAATTTCCCGAGATCAACCGCTCCATCACCGTAACGGAATACGAAGAATGCCTCGGCTATCTCGATGAACTCGGGTTCGAAAACGGCTTTATCCAGGAAGTCGGGTCCTGCGCTGATTATACGCCGGACTTCGCCTGATTCACCGCCATGACGCTGCGGGCTGTATTTCCACGCCCATGCCGCCTATGCCCTGCCCGCCATACTCCTGGTCGTCGGCCCCAGGCAGATGAGCTCGCCCCTCCTCTCCGACCATATGAACCGCCATATCGAAAGCGGGAACAGGGCAACGGTCCTGTCCGGTGTGTCCATGATCGAACGGGTCATCATCATGGTCATGTACCCGGTAACGGGCCTCCTGGCGGACCATTCACTTGCGGCGGCGTTCCTGTTTCTTGGCACCACGGGGGTTGCCTTCTCGTTCATAGTGAAGGTGGAAGCGGATGCGATGGCGTGAGGATATAGCCCCCCTGTCCCCCCGAGGAACGTAAGCATCAAATTAACCCCATCTTGAAATTTCAAATATAATCCGGTATCCTCCGGTATTCAAAGAACAAGGAGGATGCCATGAAGAATACACGATCAAGCACCAAAGGCCGGTCATTCTGGCGGGCACA
>Ga0116147_1000012_pt1 | contig 193712 bp, 166 predicted proteins | sample AD_JPNHG3_MetaG_FD_89749 | JGI IMG/M metagenome (GOLD analysis project Ga0116147, IMG submission 89749) | Active sludge microbial communities of municipal wastewater-treating anaerobic digesters from Japan - AD_JPNHG3_MetaG | ecosystem: Engineered > Bioreactor > Anaerobic > Digestate | place...
CACCGGTGTGCGAACGCCCGTTTCAGTACCGCCATTCGTACCGTTCCAGAAAAATGACCCGCCTCGCCGACTCAATTTGACATGACCCGCCCCAATCGCTTCCTTAGCCGGGGATTACGGTTCGTTTGTTTGTTCGACCAAGGTATGGTATCATGGCTTCAAATGGAGGGTGTCTCCATTTTTGGCCAAAAGAAAAGGCGGTCGAATACGTAATGAACAGTTTTTTCAAGCAAGTCTCCCTGTGGATCGTGCTGCTGATGATTGCCGTGCTGGCATGGTCGCAGTTTTCGAACACGCAGCGATCCCAGGAAAAGTTGACGGTCCGGGATTTCGAGCAGGCCCTCAAGGATGCGAATATCAAACGCGTTTCCTACACCATGTTGGGCGATCAGCGCTACGATTTCAAGGCCGATTTCATCTCTCCGGTCAAGGGCAACAACTCGATCCGGTTCTATTACCACGAAGTTCCCAAGGAATGGCTCGAAACGTTGGAGCGAAACGGCGTCACCATCGAGCCGAAAATGGAAGACACGCTCTGGATGGGGCTTTTGTATCAGGTCGTCCCGCTGATCCTCATCATCGGTGTCTTCTGGTTTTTCATGTTTCGTCAAATGCAGGGGGGCAGCAACAAGGCGCTTTCCTTCGGGAAAAGCCGCGCGCGCCTGATCAATCAAAGCGACAAGCCCGTCACGTTCAACGACGTGGCCGGCGTGGACGAGGCGAAGGAAGAACTGCAGGAAATCATTGATTTCCTCAAGGATCCGAAAAAATTCAGCCGTCTCGGCGGCAAGATTCCGAAGGGCGTGCTGCTGGTCGGACCGCCCGGATCGGGCAAGACGCTTCTGGCGCGGGCCGTGGCCGGCGAGGCCAATGTCCCCTTCTTCAGTATCAGTGGATCGGACTTTGTGGAAATGTTCGTCGGCGTCGGCGCCAGCCGTGTCCGCGACCTGTTTCAACAAGGCCAGAAACATGCGCCGTGCATCATTTTCATTGATGAAATTGACGCGGTCGGCCGCCAGCGCGGGGCCGGACTCGGCGGCGGCCACGATGAACGCGAGCAGACGTTGAACCAGTTGCTGGTTGAGATGGATGGGTTCAACACCAGCGAGGGCGTTATCCTGATGGCCGCGACAAACCGACCGGACGTCCTGGATCGCGCGCTGTTGCGTCCGGGGCGTTTCGACCGGCAGGTGGTGGTCAGCAATCCCGACATCAACGGGCGCGAGGCCATCCTGCACATCCATATCCGTAACAATGGCCTGCCGCTCGACGATGATGTGGACGTGCGTAAAATGGCGCGCGGCACGCCCGGTTTTTCCGGCGCCGACTTGGCCAACATGGTCAACGAGGCCGCTTTGCTTGCCGCGCGGCGCAACAAGGACAAGGTCAACATGCAGGACTTTGAAGATGCCAAGGACCGCGTGTTGATGGGACCGGAACGCCGCAGTCTGGCCATCAGTGAAAAAGAAAAACGCCTGACAGCCGTGCATGAAGCCGGGCATGTCTTGGTCGGCCGGTTGACCCCGCATACCGATCCGATTCACAAGGCGACGATTATTCCGCGCGGGCCGGCCTTGGGGCTGACGAGTTGGCTCCCCACGGAGGACCGGCACAACGTCAGCAAGTCCTATTGCCTGGCCACCTTGCGGATGGCGATGGGCGGACGCGCCGCCGAGGAAGTTGTGTTCAACGAGTTTTCGAGCGGCGCGGCGGGCGATCTTCGCAGTTCGACGGAACGCGCGCATCTGATGGTGTGCGAGTGGGGGATGAGCGATCTGGGGCCCATCTCCTTTGGGGCGAATGCCGAAGTCTTTCTTGGACGCGACATCCTGAAGGAACGGAATTTCAGCGAGGAAACCGCTTCGGCGGTTGACAATGAAATCCATCGTTTGCTGAATGACGCCTATGCGGACGCCAAGGATCTCATCCTGAAAAACCGGCCTATCCTCGATGCGCTGGCGCAGGAACTCTATGAAAAAGAGACGCTCGAAGCGGATGAGATAGATGAAATTATCCGGGCAAACGGCGGCCAGGATTTGATACCGCCGCCGCCACCCAAGGAACCCAAACATCGCGACCCGCTAACCCCGGCGCCGATTCCCGTCAAGCCCGAACGCGCGCCCGGACGCCCGGTGGCCCAACCCGGCGATGTAGTGCCCGGAACCGCCTGATCCCATGCTGCTTGCGGAGCGGCTTCACGCGGAAGGCCCGCGCACATGGGTCATGGGCATCATGAATATCACCCCCGATTCTTTTTTCGACGGGGGGCGAATCGCCGATTTGGACATGGCAAAAACCGTCGCCGGGGGGATGATTGCCAACGGGGCCGATATTCTCGATGTGGGCGGCGAATCGTCGCGGCCGGGCGCGGAACCGGTCCCTGTCGAAGTCGAATGGGCGCGCATCATGCCCGTTGTCGAGTCCGTCGTCCCCTTGGGCGTTCCGATTTCCGTGGACACGTATCATGCGGAGACGGCCCGCCGGGCGCTGAGGCTCGGCGCGCGCATGATCAACGATATTAGTGCGCTCCGGCACGATCCTGAAATGGCGGATATCGTGGCGGAGGCCGGTTGCGACTGTGTCCTGATGCACATGCTCGGCACGCCCCGGACCATGCAAATCAGTCCGCGTTACAACAATGTCATTGACGATATTTGCGCCTTTTTCGACGAGCGTATCTCGTTTGCCGTTCGCGCGGGCATCCGCGAGGAGGCCCTATGGCTCGATCCGGGCTTTGGATTCGGGAAGTCCGTCGGGCATAATCTCGCCATCCTACGCGGATTTCGCGCCTTCACCCGTTTCGGAAGGCCCTTGGTGATAGGCACATCGAACAAATCAACCATTGGGACGGTTCTGGACCTTCCCGTGCATGATCGAATGGAAGGCACGGCGGCCACCGTGGCTATCGCCATTGCCAACGGCGCATCGTGCATTCGCGTCCACGATGTGCGCGCCATGACCCGTGTCGCCCGTATGAGCGACGCCATCGTCTACGGACTTTCAACGTGATATAATGTTTTTCATTCCGGCAACGAGGAGACTTTGCACAATGGCAGATCGCCTTTTTGGCACCGACGGCATTCGCGGAACCGCCAACATCCATCCAATGACGGCGGAAACGGCGCTGAAAGTGGGACGGGCGGCGGGGTATATCTTTCAGCGGGAAGATCGCCCACACACCATTCTTATCGGGAAAGACACACGTTTATCCGGTTATATGATCGAAAACGCGCTGACGGCCGGTCTTTGCTCGATGGGCGTGCATGTGTTGCTCGTCGGGCCGTTGCCCACGCCGGGCGTGTCGTACATCATGCGAAGCCTCCGGTGCGACGGGGCAATCATGATTTCCGCGTCGCACAACCCGTTTCAGGACAACGGCATCAAGTTTTTTGGGCCGGACGGTTTCAAAATCGCCGATGAAATGGAGGATGAGATCGAGCGCCTGATTTCATGTCCGGAAACCGATGGAATCCGCCCGACCAATGAACGCATCGGCACGGCCCGGCGCATAGACGATGCCGTCGGTCGTTACATCGAATTTGTGAAGGCGTCTTTTCCAAAAGGTATGCGGCTCGACGGCCTCAAAATCGTCTGCGACTGTGCCAACGGCGCCACTTACAAGGTCGGCCCGTTCACCCTGTCCGAATTGGGGGCAACCGTCATTCCGATTTCGAATGCGCCCAACGGACGCAACATCAATCACAACTGCGGTTCGGTGCATCCCGAAGACATGCGCGCGGCCGTCATCAAGGAGCGTGCGGACCTCGGCATCGCCTTCGACGGCGACGGCGACCGTATCGTCATGGCCGATGAAAACGGCCGCATGCTCGACGGCAACGCGATTCTTGCCGTTCTTGGCGCCGATCTGCTCGAACGCGACAAATTGCCGGACAAGACCCTGGTTACGACCATCATGGCCAACACGGGGCTCGAACGCGCGCTGAAACCATTCGGCGGGCGCGTCCTACGCACGAAAGTGGGCGACCGGTATGTGATAGAACCCATGCGCGAACACGGATACATGCTCGGCGGCGAGTCGTCCGGCCACATTGTCATGCTCGAATACAACACAACTGGCGACGCAATGATCGCCGCGCTGCACGTCTTGGCCACGATGATTCGGCGCGACCAGCCGTTGTCCGTCCTTGCCAACGCGTATCAACCGGTGCCCGAAGCCCATGCCAAGGTGCCGGTCAACGGCGTTTGGCCTTCGGAAAATGCGCTTGAAGACGTGCGCCGGGAAGGCGAGTCGGAGATAAACGGCGTCGGATGCGTGGTCATCCGCCCATCGGGAACCGAACCCGTGATTCGCGTCATGGTGCAGCATGAATCCATCCGAAAAGCCGAGGCGCTGGCAAAACATCTTGCCGGACGAATCGCCGGATTGCGGTGAAATTGAACCACGGAGGTCACGGTAATGATCAAACTCGGAGTCAACATTGATCACGTTGCGACGCTGCGCCAGGCGCGCAGGGGCACGGCGCCCGATGTCATTGCCGCCGCGAAAATCTGCGAACTTGCGGGAGCGCACCAGATAACCGTCCATCTTCGCCAGGATCGACGCCACATTCAGGATCGCGACGTGGAACTCCTCCGCCAAGTCCTACTTGTCCGCCTCAATCTCGAAATGGGCGCGACAGACGAGATCATACGCATCGCACACCGCATCAAGCCCGATGTCGTTTGCCTTGTGCCCGAAAACCGGCAGGAAATCACCACGGAAGGCGGGCTCGATGTCGCTTCGCAAAAAACACGCTTGAAAAAAGTGGTGAGCGGTTTCAACAAGGCTGGGATCGAGGTCAGCATGTTCATCGATCCCGACAACAAACAGATTGACGCCAGCGCCGCGGTTGGAGCGAAGTATGTCGAACTCCATACCGGCTGTTATGCGAATGCGAAGGGGGATGCCGTGTTCGAGGAACTGGACCGTCTGTTCGCGGCTGCCGATCGTGCGCAACAGGCGGGGCTCGTCGTCAACGCCGGCCACGGCCTGACGGTTCGCAATCTGCCGCTCGTTGCGGAAATCCCCGGCCTGCACGAGGTCAATATCGGACATGACATCATGGCCCGCGCCCTGTTCATTGGCCTTGAAAACGCCGTCACCGAAATTCTCGACGTGCTTGAAATGTATTCGGCGGGCGAATAATCTTGGGGTGTTGTTCAGTCCAAACGTTGGGAAAACAGTGATACAGGGTCATTGTTGTCCCAAAGTATTGTAAAAAAACACAATACCGCAAGGAGGCATGTTTTACCTCGTTATCCCGTTCATCTGCTCGGTATCCGCGTGTATCTGCATCATCAGCGGAAAACCAAACGATCCACGGATGACGCAGAAACACGCGGATGGAAATCAGGGGATGAATGTTCGGGCCAGGCGATTCCAAACTCGAATCCGCATGTCAGAGTTGTCCGCAATTATACAAAGAGTATCCTGCGTTCCGGGCCGAAATGCCGGTATCAAGGCGCCTTGGGCGGTTCTTGGCCTTCCAGAAGGGGTTCTTGTTGGGCTTCTTCGCTCTGCTTGGCGCCGATGGCGTGCTGGACGTGTTCTGTGGTAATCTTTTTTCGCGTGAGTTTGCCGCCTTTTTCGGCGGCGCCGCGCGTTGCATCCTTGATTACATAGAAAAACTTTGTTCCGGGTCCCTCGTTCAATGTCAGATCGCCACTGACGATAATGGGCTCCTTGACCAGATCCACCGACGTATTTTCGGCCATTTGAACCAGCATGACGTCGCGCATGGGGGGCGCCTGGCAGAAGTAGCATTCGATTGGAACGGGCAGCAGAATGAACTCCTTGATATTTCGGAAATCATAGAGCGGCACCATGAAACCGATGATGCTGACCTTTTCGTCGCGTTTTTCCATGAGGCGCTTGTCGAAGGTGGGGCCGGTCTTGCGGGAACCGGTGGTCTTGCGCAGGATGTCCCATGAAAGCAGTTCGACGCCCGATCCGCGCTGCTTGGCCTCGGCCGCCTGCCGGACCTTTTCCATGCGATCTTTCAGCGTGCCTCGCTGCATCTGGCCGTTGACGAACACGACTACGCCCAGAATGACGATCACGCCCAGAAAAGTGCCTATATCGCGGACTACGCGTCTTCTCACGATGAATACTCCCGGATGGATTATGCAACCGGGGTGAAACGATAGCAGGAAGGACTACAATTCCGCAAGATCGCGGGCCACATCGGTGCGATATGCCTGCCATGCGGGCAAAATGCCGGCAAGCAGGCCGACAAGCGCGATGGTGGCAAAGGCCGCCCATTGCTCCTGGGTCAATAGGCCGAATAGGCCGACGCCGAGTCCGTAGCGGCGTTCAAGGTACTGGCCGATTGCCCAGCAGACGCCGTTGCCCAGCAACCAGCCCACGCCGATGCCAAGCAACGTCACCAGGAACGCTTCTATCAGGACGGAACTTACTATTTCGTAAGCGGACGCACCGAGGGCGCGCATGACGGCCAGATCGCGTTTGCGTTGAAAAATGGACAAGTAAAGCCCGATCAGGACGGATATGGCCGAAATGACCACGACGAGATAGCCGACTGCCAGCAGCACGCTCTTGGCCGTGCCTAGGATGTTGGCGTACAGATTTGCAACCTGCTGAATCGGGATCGTCGCCATCGCATTGAATGAATCGTTTACATACTCCACGAATTGAAAACGAAGCGAGGGGCTTTCCAAGGCGATGAGGATTGCGGTCACTTCGCGCGATTCATCATGATCCTCGTGATGATCGCCGTCTTCTTCCTTGGGGTGGGCGTGAACATTCCAGACGGAATCCATCGAACAAAAGATGGCGCGATCGTTCGGCGTGCCGGAAGCCGCCAGAATACCCACCACCGTGTACGGGGCGTCGCTATGATCGTGCCCCAGCCCTTCGGGCAATTCGATGAATCCGTGGGAGCCGATAAAGGAATCGCCCAGCTCGAGACCTTCCGCTTCGGCCACGGCACTGCCGACCACGGCCTCCATCGGCTTCTCGAACGGACGCCCCGACGCGAAGGAAAACGGCTGGCGCGTCTCGCCGGTGATTGCGCTGGTCCAGGTATAACCGAAGATTTCCGGGGTTGTGCCCACGATGCGGAAACCCCGGAACGTGTCGCCCATGCAAATCGGAAACGCCGCCGCGACATCCTCGTGATTTTTCAGGGCTTCATAATCGGAGAACGCGATGTTGCCCGTCGGCACGTCCATGAAGTACAGGGCGCTCAGGACGAGTTGCAGGGGGCTGCCCTTCGCGCCCACAACGATATCGAAAGCCTGGCCTTCTTCCTCGAAGCGTTTGCGGGTTTCCTCGCGGAGCGTCAACACGGAGTAGATGAGACCGACTCCCAGCGCAACCGACAGAATCGTCAACAGCGTTGTCAGTTTGCGATTCCATAAATAGCACCATGCAATGCGCCACAGGCTCATGCCGAAACCTCCTTGACGAGCCCCATGCAATTGAATTGATCCGCGCACCGCCGGGCGATTTCCTGCGCATGCGTCACGAGGAGCAGCGTCACGTTTTCCTCGCGGCACAACTCGAGCAACAAATCCATGACGCTGTCGGCGGTCCTGGGGTCGAGACTCCCCGTCGGTTCGTCGGCGGCCACGATCTTTTGCCTGTTCGCGAGCGCCCGCGCAATGGCCACCCGCTGCCGTTCGCCCACACTCAGCGTCGCCGGCTTGCTGTGCAGCCGGTGGCCGAGTCCGACCCGTTCAAGCAGTTGCGTGGCGCGCGATTTCCACTCCGCCTGCGGTATCGTGTCGCTGAATCGCATGCCCAGTATCACATTCTGCAACGCGGTAAACGGCGCCAGCAGATTGAACGTCTGAAAGACGAATCCGAACCGCTCGCCGCGAAAACGGTCCAGCCGGCCTTGGCTCAGTTTCTGGGTTTCCACGCCGTCCACCCGGATTATTCCGTCGTCCGGCCGCAACAGGCCCGATATGAGATTGAGCATCGTGCTCTTGCCGCAACCGCTCGGACCCCACAACGCCATTTGGACCCCTTCCGGCGCGGCAAACGCTTCACACCGAAACTCGACGCCCGGTCCAAGCCGGCGCCGTACCTGCCGTAATTCAACCATTTGATAAATTCCTTTGAATGGCTTTCCGTTTGATACGATATCAAAACCGCTGGAAGGCTTCCACACATGGGGGTGACGGCCGGTTTTTTTGACCGCTGCCCAAAAGCGTAATATGTCTTGGATATGAAAGGACAAAATCATGAATGATGCAAATGATTCACGACGCCGTTTTCTTGTAACGTCCCTTTCAGCCGGAGCGGCGTTGACGATGGGCGCGCTTGGAGGAGTGCCGATGAAAAGCAACGCGGAAGAGGAAAAGAAGATATCTTTCGTCACGGCCAATTTGGTTGCCCGGGTTTCAGGCTACCGTTTTGAATTGGCAAACTGGGGCGAACAACACAAGAAAACGGTCGCCGCCACGGATGAAGCCGCCTGGAGGTCCATTTGCAGGGAAATCTCCGCCCATGGATTCCGAGCCATTGAAATTTGGGAAGCCCATGCGTCGCCGGAAGTGATGGATCGCAACCGCGGGGCCGCCTGGAAGGCGATAATGGACGATTGCGGACTCAAGGCCATCGGGTATGGCGGCACGCTGAGCCGTAAGACCCTCGAGGTCTGCCAAGGGTTGGGCATTCCGCAAATCAACGGATGGATTGGGGAAAACACGCCCGAGCAAGCCACGGCTCTGTGCAAGGAAACGGGTGTGCGCTTCAACCTTGAGAACCATCCCCAGAAGACCGCCCGGGAACTGCTCGATATTGTGGGAGGCGGAAATGATTGGCTGGGGATTTGCATTGACACGGGCTGGCTGGGCACCCAGGGCGTATCGGGACCTGAAATCATCCGTGAATGCGGCCAACTGGTGCGAAATACACATATCAAGGATGTCAAGGCCGCCGGCGGTCACCAAACCTGCCTGTTGGGCGAGGGCGTCGCCCGGGTGGCGGACTGCATCGCCGAATTGAAGAAGATCGGTTACACCGGCTGGTATTCGTGGGAAGACGAACCGGAAGACCGGAATCCTTTTGACTCGGCGGTACGCAATCGAAATTGGATTGAGAAACAACTGGGGTGAAACCCTTCCATGCGTCATTCAATCAGGAGGGTTGCCGGGGTCATGGCGCCGCTGACTGGCCGGTAGGCTTTGGAGTATACTTTGTTCCGTTTGGTTTGGCCGTGCCAGAAAAGGAAGAAGGAGAAATGCCATGAAGAATACCGGAAGGATGAACAACGCGGACGTGAAGATGCCAAGGCGCGATTTCGTGAAATGCGCCGCCGGAGCGGCCGCCGTTTCGGTGATTCCGCGTACTTTCTTTATCGGGGCGGCCGGAAAACCGCCAAGCGAGAAACTCAACATCGCCGCGGTGGGTATCGGCGGCATGGGCAAGAGCAATCTGGGGAAATGCGAGGCGGAAAACATCGTGGCGTTGTGCGATGTGGACCAGGACTATGCCGCGCCGGTCTTCAAGAGATATCCGAAAGCGGCGAAATACGTGGATTACCGCGAGATGCTCGACAAACAAAAAGACATTGATGCGGTAATCGTGGCGACGCCCGACCACACCCACGCGGTGATAGCCATGGCCTGCATCAAAGCCGGCAAGCACGTGTATGTCCAGAAACCGCTGACACATTCCGTGCATGAAGCCCGCGCATTGACCGAGGCGGCCCGCGAACACAAGGTCATGACCCAGATGGGCAACCAGGGGCGCTCGGGCGACGGCACCCGCATGGTGTGCGAGTGGCTGTGGAGCGGCGCCATCGGCAACGTAACGGAGGTCCATGCCTGGACCAATCGTCCCGTGTGGCCCCAGGGGGTCGAGGTCGAACGTCCCAAGGACAAGCCCCCGGCGCCCGCGACGCTCAATTGGGATCTTTGGCTGGGCCCCGCCCCATTCCGCGATTACCACCCATGTTATCTTCCGCGAAGTTGGCGGGCATGGTGGGATTTTGGAACGGGCTCCTTGGGCGATCTGGGCTGCCACCTTCTGGACTCGGTGTTCTGGGGGCTCAAACTGAAATACCCGATAAGCGTTGAAGGCTGCATCTCCACCTACTGGGAGGACTTCTGGAAGTATACCGAGCCAAAGAACGAAATGTACCCGCGTTCGTCCATAGTGCGCTACACGTTTCCCGCGCGAGAAGGTCTGCCGGAAGTGAAGGTGCATTGGTATGACGGTGGGCTGATGCCCCCGCGTCCGGACGAACTCGAGGAAGGGCGCAAGATGGGCGACGAAGACGGTGGAGTCCTCTTTATCGGCGACAAGGGCAAACTGATGTGCGGATGCTACGGCAAGAGTCCGCGCTTGATTCCCGAATCCGCCATGAAAGACTTCAAGCAGCCGGAACAAACCCTGCCGCGCGTCCCCGGTGGCGAAGGAGGTCACGAAAAGGATTGGATCCGGGCCTGCAAGGATGGAAAGCCTTCCAGTTCCAACTTCGATTATTCCGGCCCGATGTCCGAAATGGTCCTCATGGGCAACCTCGCCGTCCGTTTCCCGCAACAGCGACTGCTGTGGGACGGGGAGAAGATGCAGGTTACCAACAACAAGGACGCCGACGCCTTTGTCCGTGCTCCCTACCGCGAAGGATGGAACTTGTAGGCTATCGCGTTATCTGCTTCAGCCGTCAGCCCAACGCTCCTTGCTTTGCCCCGAACGCTCGCAAGCCCAACGCAGCAAATTCGGGGAAACGGCAACCGTGTTCATTGCCGTTCCTTCCTGACGGTCTTTCTCTCGGCGGCCTCTGAGCCACCGCAAACGTCGTTCTTGACCTGATTCACGACCACGTCTACTTGTCCCTATGGGCCGTGGCTATTCGTGACGACAACGTCGCGTATTAAACCAATGATGAAATATATGCACAAAATCTGCCGGACGTACTTGTGGCAAGGGAAGGAGGGGTGCCCAGGGCATCGGATCCAAGTCCGGTTGTTCGAGAAGCACGTCCTTGAACAGATACTGACTTGGGCCTTCAGCGAGGGCAACGTCAAGACGGTTGTGGCGGAAGTGCGGAAGGCATTGCTCGAACGGCATAAGCCTGTGAAGGAACTCCGGGCCAAGATTGCGGAAGTTGACAGGAAGTTGACCTGCTACTATGACGCCTTTGAAGACGGCACGTTGGACCTGGCGAACATGGGCGACAGGGGCAAGGAACTGAATCAAGAAGAAGGTGTTTGAGGATGATCTTGAGCAGCGGACCACGATAAAGGAATTGCCGCCGCACCTGAGCAGTCCCGAAGCCATAGCCTTCATTCAGGATGAGTTGCGGAAGCTTGTGTTCACCGGCAGCCCACAAACCGTCAAACGGTATCTCGGTATGCTGGTGGAGGACATCATACTGGAAGGCAAGAAGGTGAGGATTCGAGTCAAAAACGAGGGGATTTTGGCGCTGTTGGAGCAAAAAGAAAAGTTAAATACCGGCGAAGTGGCGCCAGTACTTAACTCGGTTTACAAATGGCGTCCCCAACGAGATTCGAACTCGTGTCGTCGCCGTGAAAGGGCGGTGTCCTAGGCCGGGCTAGACGATGGGGACGCCGTGAAAAGGCTTCGCCTTGCGAAACAGGAAAAACCGGTTTCGGATGGGATGATAACAATGCGAATCGGGCCATTTCAAATTTTTATGTCCCGTTTCATGTCCCGCGAAATGGGGCCAAGGTGTTGCCGCGTGACTCTTGGACGCTTTTTTGATAGGATCCGGACTTTGTAAATGGGCAGAAGTTCAATCCATGCAACAAAACAAAGACGTAAAAAGTTCGGGTCTTGCCCTTCTTGTGCTGGGCGCGTTGGGGGTCGTTTACGGCGACATTGGAACGAGTCCGCTGTATGCCCTTCGTGAATGTTTTCATGGCATCAGCCGCCTCGAACCGTCTCCCGCAAACGTCCAAGGCATCCTGTCGCTCATTTCTTGGGCGCTGATCGTCATCATCACCGTGAAGTATGTCGGTTTCGTGCTCCGGGCGGACAATAACGGGGAAGGCGGCATTCTGTCCTTGATGACCTTGGCCTTGTCCCGGATTCCGGAAGAAAGTGCGTGGAGACGATACGCCGTCATGACCATGGGGATCTTTGGAGCGGCCTTGCTCTACGGGGACGGCATGATCACCCCTTCGATTTCCGTTCTCAGCGCCGTGGAAGGCCTCGAAGTCGCCACGCCATTTTTCAAACCCTATGTGGTGCCCATCACGCTCGTGATTCTGCTGTTGCTCTTCGCGTTTCAACGCCGGGGAACGGCGCGTATCGGCGTTGTTTTTGGCCCTATTATCCTGATCTGGTTCTTTGTCATTGCCACGCTGGGCGTAATGGCCATTGTCCGCCAGCCGTCGGTGCTGTTTGCCCTCAATCCCCTGCATGGAGTGCGTTTCCTCGCGGCCAATCGTTCGATGGGTTTCCTGGTGTTGGGGGCGGTTTTTCTGGTCGTGACCGGCGGCGAGGCGCTCTATGCCGACATGGGTCATTTCGGGCGCCGCGCCATTCGCGTGGGCTGGTATGGGGTGGCGCTTCCCGCGCTGTTGATGAACTATTTCGGGCAGGGTGCGATCCTTCTTGAAAATCCAAAGGCGGTGAGCAACCCCTTTTACGCCCTTGCCCCGCAATGGGGCATTATCCCTTTGGTTGTCGTTTCGACCACCGCGACCATCGTGGCGTCGCAGGCCATCATCAGCGGCGTCTTTTCGCTTACGCGGCAGGCCGTGCTCCTCGGATATCTCCCGCGGATTCCCGTCATTCATACGTCCTCCAGCACCATTGGCCAAATCTATGTTCCCGTGGCCAACCGATTTCTGCTTATGGCGACCATTGGGTTGGTCTTGTTGTTTCGATCGTCGTCGGGCCTTGCCGCCGCATACGGCGTCGGCGTCACGATGGACATGCTGATCACGACGTTGCTTCTTTACGTTGTTGCGCGTGAACGCTGGGGATGGCGCCCATGGGCCACCCGGCTTCTGGTCGGCCTGTTTCTCGTATTCGAGATTGCGTTCTGGTCTTCGGCCATCCTCAAGGTTCCGCATGGCGGCTGGGTGCCGCTGGTTGTCGGAACCATCCTGTTTACCGTCATCACCACATGGCGGAAAGGGCGCCAGATTTTGAATCAGCGCCTATATGCCCGGGCCGTTCCGTTGGATGAGTTCGTGCAAAAGGTCATTCCCCATGAAACACAACTCGTCCGGGTGCCGGGCGCTGCCATTTTCATGTCGGGAAACCTCGCCACAACACCCCCGGTGTTCCTTCATAACATCAAGTACAACAAGGTTTTGCATGAAACGGTGGCTATCATGAATGTCGTGGTCGAGGAGATTCCATTTGTCCCTCGCTCCGAACGGATCGTCATCGAAAATTTGGGTCATGGATTCCATCGCATTAAGGCCCGCTATGGATTCATGGAGTCGCCGCATGTCAACGAAATCCTTGCGTTGTGCGCAGAGCAAGGCTTGCAGATTGACGGGCGCACGGCGGGATTTTTCATCGGACGAGAAAATATACTTATTACTGACAATCCCGGCATGGCCAAATTCCGGCAGCGTCTTTTTGCGTTTTTGGCGCGAAATGCGCAGGGCGCCACGTCGTTCTTCGGCATTCCCCCGAACCAAGTGGTCGAACTCGGCGTCCAAGTCCAGTTGTAGGCCGTTCGGCTACATGCGCTCGCCCATCAAATGGCGGCGTGCCCACACGATCATCGTTTCGATGTTCAGCGCGCCTTCATGGCCGTTGTACGGAAACACCTCGATGAGTTTTTCGCGTACCGGTATCCGGTTGTATGCCGAGAAGATGCTCGACGGGACGCACAACTCGTCCTGTAACCCCACCGATACGAGTGTCGGGCACTGGATGCGGTCCGTCATGTTGTTCAACTCGACGTAACTCAGTGTTCGCATGGCTTGATCGATGTCTTGGGGCCGTCGTGCAAAATACGTGATCAAGTCTGTCCACAGCGCCGCCTTCGTCAATTCAAGCGTCCGCGGGAAATGACAGAAGGCCGGCACCTCGGCCATGCAGAGTTTTACCCGATTATCCAGGCAGGCCGCCGCAAGACTCAGCCCGCCGCCCTGGCTGCATCCTGTCACGCCGATGTGTTGTGGGTCCACTTCCATGCAGGTGTGGGCGAATTCGATGGCCCGAACCGTATCGAGGTAACTCCGCACGAAATAATACTGCTCCGGCTCGAGAATTCCGCTTGTCAACCATCCGGTGAATCGCCCGCCCGGATACGCCGCGTGATCCGTGCTGTCGCCCAATTGCCCGCGCACGTCGAAAGTCAGGCAGGTGAACCCCTGCAGGGCCCACATCAGGTAGTGGGCGATTCGTCCCTTGTCGCCGCTGTAGCCGTGAAAAAAAATCAGCGTTGGACGCCGCTGTGTGCGGACCGGCGTGATGGACCATCCCGCGATACGGCCGCCGTCGAATGCCGCAAACGACACTTTTTCGACCCGCACATCCGGCACCGAATAGGCCACCGGTTCCGCGGCCGGATCCAGCGGTTGTTGCCGGTTCCGAATCAACATCTTGTTCCAGAAATCCTGGAAATCCGGTTCTTGCCGCAAGGGCAGCAAGTAGGTCCACAATTGTTCCAACGGCAAATCAAACTGAAACATTGCCCAGCACCTCCTGTTCGTTGTCAAGCGCCGCGTTGCGGGCCTTAGCGGATCAGACGGATCCGTCCGATCCGCCTGGATCGTCCGCCTGCACAAACTTCGGATTCGATCCCGCGATTACCACGGTTACCTCGCCCTTGATATTCCGGTCCCGAAACTGATCCGCCAACCCGGCCAAATATCCGCGGTGGATCTCCTCGAACTTTTTCGTCAACTCGATGCAGACCGCCGCCAGGCGGTTGCCCAACACGGCCAGTGCATCATCCAGCAATTTGCCCACGCGGTACGGCGACTCGAACACCACCAGGGTATGCAGCGCATCCCTGTCCATTTCCAGAAACCGTTGCCGGGCGCCCGATTTTCGCGGTGGAAATCCCTTGAACGTGAAACTCGATGTGGGCAAACCCGACGCAATCAGCGCCGTCAGCGCCGCACTCGGCCCCGGCACGACTTCAACCCGGAATCCCCGTTCGCGGCAGGCCGCCACCAGCCGGTAGCCTGGATCGCTGATTCCGGGAAATCCGCCGTCAGTACACACGGCGACCGATGTCCCGTTTTCCAGCAAACCCAGTATGCGCCGGCCCGCTGATTCCTCGTTGTGTTCGTGGTACGAAAAGATGGTCCGGGGACTGGGGATATCGTGTCGTTCGAAAATGCGCCGCGTCAGCCGCGTGTCTTCGCATGCCAGCGCTTCGACTTCGCCCAAGATTCGCGCCGCCCGGAAAGATAAATCCTCCAGGTTGCCAATCGGCGTTGCCAGCAAATAAAGCGTTCCATTGCACATGCCGCCAACACTATACGATTTTCCCGGCGCTGCGCAATCCGATTTCATGACGGCAAATGGACAGTGGGCCGCGTGAATGGTATACTTTACGGGAGGTGGCTCCCATGTTGTGTCAACGGTGTCATAAAAATCTGGCGACGGTTCGCTACGCGGAAGTCGTAAGCGGCAAGGTGCGCGAACTTCCCTTGTGTCAAGATTGCCTGGTCAAGCGCCAGGAAGAATCGGGTGCGGGTTTTGAATTATCGGGACCGGTGCCGGCGTCGCGCACCGGATCGCCCGCGGCTAGGCCGCCGCGTCCGCGCGCGCGCTCGGTGCGGACCTGTCCGTCATGCGAAATGCACGTCGGTAAAGTCCTCGACACGGGCCGCGTGCAATGTCCGGCGTGTTATGAAGCGTTTAAGGCGGAAATCGAGCCCATGCTGGCCGGACTGCACGGTGGTATCGAACATTGCGGCAAGTCGCCCCGGCTAAACGACCATCGCGTGCGCAAGAGCGCCGAACTCCAGGCAAAACGGGCCTTGCTGCGAACAGCGGTCGAAATGGAGCATTACGAGGAAGCCGCAACGCTGCGCGACGCCATCCAGCGTCTGGAGGCCGAATTGGAAAGCGACGCCACACTGCAAGGCAGCAGCCATGGTTGAGGCATGGATCCAGAACCGTCCGCCTTGGGTTTCCGGCACGGGCCAGGAAGCTCCGGTCGTGGTGTGGAGCCAGTGTAATCTGATGCGGAATCTGGCCGGTTTTTTCTTTCCCGCCGCATGTTCGCGCGAAGAAATCCGTGCTGTCGAAGAACGGATTGTGACAGCCTTGGATTCGATGGGCACGCCGGACGCGGGGGTGTATTTTCCGTTGGAACGGCTTGAACGGCTTGACACGCTTTTTCTGGCGGAGCGCCGATTGATTCCCTTTGATCTTGCCCATGGCACGGCGCAGGGGGGGGTCTACCTTGCGCAGGATCTTTCCCATGCCATAGCCGTCAACGGCACGGATCATCTTTGCCTGACCGCGTTGGCGGGGGGACTGGAACTGGACGGATTGTGGAGCCGTTTGAACACCTTGGACGACGGTTTGGCGGACTGTGTGGACTATGCGTTCGACAAACACCGGGGATACCTGACATCCTCGCTGAGCCATGTGGGCACCGGGCTGAAAGTCAGCGTGTTGTTGCATCTGCCGGGTCTTGTCGCGGCGAATGCCATGACGGGGTTGGTGCAGGTGGCCCGTCAGCGCCGCCATGCCATCCATGGTCTCAAACCGACGGTCGTGCAGGCGTCGCCGCCCGATTCGTCTTCTTATGTGAGCGAATCTTTCTTTAGCGATCTCAGCGGGGCGCTGTATGGCGACATCAATGAAGCGCAGGGCGATCTGTTCCTGTTGACCAATCTGTCGGCCTTGGGCGTTTCGGAGGAGGAAATCCTTTTTCACATCCGCCACACCGCCGCCGACATCGTCGAACGTGAACGCCGGGCGCGGCAGGCGTTATTGAACAAGGAACGGATTCAGGTCGAGGATCGGGTGGCGCGTGCGCTGGCCATTGCCGGCAACGCACATCTGATGGGGTTTGTGGAGGGACTGGGAGTGCTGTCCTCCATCCGGCTTGGTTTCGACTTGGGGCTGGCGCCGGGGTGTACGCTGGATGCCTTGAACGAACTTTTGTTGACGTTGCAGAGCGCCCATATCAAGGCACACATCGGTCGCGACTGCGATGAATGGACGCTGAGCGTGGAACGGGCCCGGCTGTTCCGCACCCATTTCGCGCCGGCACAGACACGAACGCGCCATCGGGCCGATACGCCGAACAAGGAATAGATGTCATGTGGGAACGATTTACGGAACGCGCAAAGCATGTGGTCAGCGCCGCGCGCGAGGAAGCCGCCCGGCTGGGCAGCGAATACGTGCGGACGGAGCATATCCTCCTTGGATTGTGCCGCGAACCGGAAGGGATTGCCGCCCGCGCCCTTGAAAATCTGGGTGCGGATCTCGAAGCCATTGCGCAGGAGATCGAACAGCAAATGCCGCCGGGCGCCAGCGCCGTGTCAAGCGAGGAAATCACCTTCACCCCGCGCGCGAAAAAAGTGCTGGAATTGGCGGTCGAGGAAGCCCGGAGATTCAATCACAGTTATATCGGCACCGAACATATCCTGCTTGGTCTGCTCAAGGAGGGCGAAGGTACGGCCGCGAAAGTCCTGCATGATCTTAAAATCGATCAAAACCGGGTCCAGAATGAAATCGTGCGTCTGCTGGGCGAACAGGGTCGGCCCGGAGCGCAAACGGGCGCGGCGCGCAAGTCGCAGACGCCCGCCTTGGATGCGTTCGGACGTGATCTGACCGAACTGGCGCGTGAAAACAAATTGGATCCCGTCATCGGGCGCGAATCGGAAATTGAGCGCGTCATCCAGATTCTCAGCCGCCGCACGAAGAACAATCCCGTGCTTATCGGCGAGGCCGGCGTCGGCAAGACGGCCATTGTCGAGGGGCTTGCCCAGGCGGTGGTCAACGGGGACGTGCCCGACCTGCTCTTGCGTCGGCGGGTGCTCTCGCTCGACTTGGCGGGCATCGTGGCGGGCACGAAATACCGCGGCCAATTCGAGGAACGGCTCAAGTCCGTCATGAAGGAAATCCGCCGCGCCGACAACATCATCCTGTTCATAGACGAATTGCACACCATTGTGGGGGCGGGCGCCGCCGAAGGCGCCGTGGACGCCGCCAACATGCTCAAACCGTCGCTGGCCCGCGGCGAGTTGCAGTGCATCGGCGCGACGACGATGGACGAATACCGCAAGTACATCGAGAAAGACGCAGCGCTCGCACGCCGGTTTCAGACCATCCTCGTCGATCCGCCCACCGTGGACCAGACCATCGAAATCATCCGCGGCCTGCGCGACCGCTACGAGGTTCACCACAAGGTCAAATTTTCGGAAGACGCGATTGTGGCCGCGGCGCGCTTGTCCAACCAGTACATTACCGACCGTTTTCTGCCCGACAAGGCCGTGGACGTGATTGACGAGGCCGGCAGCCGCGCGCGGCTTCGCATTACAACCCGTCCGCAGGAATTCAAGGACATCGAGGCGGAGATCGAAAAGGTCAGCGCGGAAAAAGAGGCCGCCATCCGCCATCAGGAATACGAACGCGCCGCGCGGCTACGGGATCGCGAGCGCAATTTGATCGCCAAACTGGACGAACGCAAGCGACAATGGGAAAAGGAACGCGATTCCTCCGAAACGGTCGTGACCGGCGAGGACATCGCCTTCATTGTGTCCAAATGGACCGGCATCCCGTTGACGAAACTCGAGGAAAACGAGTCGGAACGGCTGTTGCGGATGCGGGATGAATTGCACGCAACCGTTGTGGGCCAAGATGAAGCCATTGACGCCATCACCCGCGCCATCCAACGATCCCGCGCCGGACTCAAGAGCGCCCGGCGTCCCGTGGGGTCGTTCATGTTCCTCGGGCCGACCGGCGTGGGCAAGACGCTGCTGGCCAAGGCGCTCGCCGTGTTCTTGTTCGGCAGCGAGGATGCGTTGATTACCATAGACATGGCCGAATACATGGAAAAGTTTGCTGTGTCGCGACTGGCCGGCGCTCCGCCGGGGTATGTCGGATACAACGAGGGCGGCCAACTGACCGAACAGGTTCGCCGCCGTCCCTATTCGGTGGTCCTCTTCGATGAAATAGAAAAGGCGCACCCGGACGTGTTCAACGCGCTTCTCCAGTTGATGGAAGACGGTTTCATGAACGATGCGACCGGCCGCAAAGTGGATTTCCGCAATACGGTCATCGTCATGACGAGCAACGTCGGCGCGCGCCGAATCGGACGAAACACCACGCTTGGCTTCCAACGCGACTCGGAAACCGAACAGTACCAGCGGATGAAAGACCGCGTGATGGAAGAAGCCAAGAAAGTCTTCAATCCGGAGTTTCTCAATCGCATTGACGAAGTGTTGGTGTTTCACCGTCTCAACCACGAGGAATTGTTGCGGGTGGTTGACATCCAATCCGCCGAAGTGGTACAACGAGTAGCCGAAAAGGGCATTCAGCTCAGGCTGGCGCCCGAAGCCAAGGAATTCATCGTCGAAGTCGGATGCGACGACGAGTATGGGGCGCGGCCGTTGCGGCGGGCCGTGCAATTGTACCTCGAGGATCCGTTGGCCGAACTCCTGTTGCGCGGGGGATATCGGCCGGGCGATGTGTTTGAGGCGAAGCGTTCCCCGGAGGAAAAAAAGCTTGTGTTCGAACGGGTTTCGAGCGTCGAATCCCCCACGGACGCGGGCCAACCCCTAGCGGAAGGTGTTGCCACGTGAAGACATGCTCGACCTGGGTTATCCTGCTGGCGCTGGCATGGACCGCGATGTCCGTTTCAGCCCAGGACACGGCCAGCCGGAACGTCAAAAGCATTGATGTGACGGGTTTATCGGCCGTCAGTGAACAGTTGGTTCGCTCCCATATCGAATTGCAGACGGGGCGCGATTACAATCCGACCGTTGTGGCGCGCGATCTTCGCCGCCTGTATAGCCTCGGCCATTTCGATACCATTCGCGTGGATGTGGAATCCGGCCCGGACGGATTGGCCGTTACCTATGTCTTTTCCGAAAAGCGAAACATCGAATCCATCAAGATCATCGGCAACGACAAACTGCGGGCAAACAAAATCCGCGGCGTCATCACATGGAAAGAAGGCGATGCGTTTGCGCCGGACGCCTACGACGAGCAGCGCAAGGCGATTCTGAAACTGTATGAAAGCAAAGGATTCGCCAATACCACCGTGGACATCGGCGCGGAAGACGTGGGCCAGGCGAAGGTCCGCGTCGTCTTTACCATCAACGAGGGCCGGAAAGCCCGTATTCATTCAGTCGTGTTCGACGGCAACCAAGCGCTCAGCGACCGCCAACTCAAGAAAGGCCTGAAGACCAAGCGCGGGTTCTGGTTCGTCGGCGGCAAATACAATGAAGAAAAGTTCGAGATGGATTTGAAAAAAGTCGTGGACAAATACGGCGATGCGGGCCATCTCGACGCGGAAGTGAAGGGCACCCAGATTACGTATACGCCCAACGGCAAAAAAATGGATATTCATATCGCCGTCGTCGAAGGGCCGGAATTCAAGGTCGAGAGCATCGAACCGGCCAACAATGTCGTCTTTGACGACGATGAAATGATGACGATCGCGAAAGTGCACGCGGGCGATGTGCATAACAAGGGCCAAGTGGCCCGCGACGCCGACGAAATCGCCAAGGGCTACCAGGACAGCGGCTATGTCAACGCCGAAGTCACGCCGCAAGTCACGCTCGATCGTGAAAAGAACACCACCCATATCGTCTACAACGTCAAGGAAGGCGATTTAAAATATCTCAAGCAGATTGACATCACAGGCAATTCGGTGACGAAGGACGAGGTGATTCGTCGTGAAATGCTGGTTTCGCCCGGGGATCGCGTGGACGGCAACCGTTTGACGCTGAGCCGCCAGCAACTCGAAAACACCCACTATTTCGACACGGTCCGCCTGACGTTGCACGACATCGAAGACAGCGATCTCTACACCAACCTTCTGGCCAATGTGGAGGAGTCGAAGACAGGCAGTTTCAACTTCGGCATGGGATACAGTTCCGAGGAAAGCGTGGGAGGATTCGCGGAATTCCGCCTGAACAATTTCGACATCGCGAATCCGCCGAGTTTTGCGGGGGGCGGCCAGATTTTTTCGACCCGCCTGTACATCGGCACGATTCGCGAGCAGTACAATCTCAGTTTCACCGACCCTGAAATCTTCGGGTATCCGCTTGGCATGGGCTTCGACGTTTTCGATGAATCGTACCGTTATTCGCGGCGGTCCCATTTCACGGAAGAAAGCCTCGGCGGCCAGATTCGTTTCATCAAACGGCTGTCGCCCAGCGTGACGCTCCGCACCGCCATCCGGTATTCCGACGTGAGTTACCACGACATCGCCTCGGAGTATACGCCCGAATGGAGGCGCGAGTTCGTCGAGAGCAATACGCTTAGCAACAGTTGGTCCATCATGCGCAAGACGCTGGATCACGACCGCGATCCGAGCCGGGGAAGCAAGCACGAACTGGTTGCAACCATTGCCGGTTTTGGCGCCGACAACAATTTTTACCGTTTTGAACACGATTCAACGTGGTATTTTCCGCTTAGCAGTTCCAAAAAATGGATCCTGTCTTTCCGCACGCGCGAGGGCTGGGCCGAGGCGTACGGTTCCAGCGATCGCCTTCCGATTTCCGAACGGTTTTTCGTGGGCGGCACGGACACGGTGCGCGGTTATGAAAACCGCGATATCGGCCCCAAGATCAAGCGCTACCAGGAGTACAAGGAGCGCGAAGCGATCGGCGGTTCCCTGCGGCTGATTGACAATCTGGAAGTGAAGTATAAAGTCACAAACATGCTGCGGTTGTACGCGTTTGTGGATGCCGGCGGCGTGTGGTGGGATGCCGGTGATTTCGATTTCGGCGACATCAAGTTCAGCAGCGGCTTGGGGCTGGGATTCGATATTCCCCGCATGGGACCGTTGCGGGTGGACTGGGGCGTGCCAATCAACCCGGATTCCGATCAGGTCCGCTCCGGACGCCTTCATCTCATGACCGGGTTTGCGTTCTAGCGTACCTCTTCCGATCCGTGCCGGGTGAACGTGCGAGGCATTGGCTGTGTTGAGCAGCGAACGGTTTGAAGTGCATACCTTGGCGCCGCGCCGGCGGCGATCCCCGTTGAAACTGACGACGGCCTGGGGAGATGGTGTGGCCAACTTCGTGCCGGATGAGGCGCGAGTTCGCTTTCAGGTGGTGATTGCCCCGGATTTGCCGCCCTGCGACATCCTCGTCGAAAAGGCCGGTCCCCGCGAGCGTATCCATTTCGATCCGGCGCGGACCTGCGCGGCCATTGTGACCTGCGGTGGTTTGTGCCCCGGCCTTAACAATGTAATCCGAAGCGCCTATTTTGCGCTGCACTACAATTACGGCGTGGAAAATATCTTTGGCATCCGTTACGGATACATGGGAATGGATCCGGCCGCAAATCTGGAGCCCATTCGGTTGACCCGCGAATTTGTCGAAAATATTCACGAACGGGGCGGTTCGGTGCTGGGGTCGTCCCGTGGCGCGGTGGATGTGTCGGCCATGGTGGATTTTCTAATCGCGCGGAGCATCAACATTCTTTTTTGCATTGGTGGCGACGGCACCCAGCGCGGCGCCAATGCCATCGCGCAGGAGGCGCTGCGGCGCAAGGCCGATATCGCCGTGGCGGGCATCCCCAAGACGATTGACAACGACATCCTGTATGTGTCTCGCACGTTCGGATTCAACACCGCCCTCGAAAAGGCGAAAGAGGTACTGGACTGCGCGCACGCCGAGGCCACCGGCGCGCCCAACGGCATTGGACTGGTCAAATTGATGGGGCGCGACGCGGGATTCATCGCCGCCGGCGCCACGCTGGCGAGCCAGCAAGTCAATTTCACGCTCATCCCCGAATGCCCGTTCAAACTGGAAGGCCGGCAGGGTTTTCTACCGATGCTGATGAAGCGTCTCGAAAAACGCGGCCATGCCGTCATTGCCGTGGCCGAGGGCGCCGGACAGGACCTTTTTCCCGATGCCGACGCGGGCGCCGATGCCTCCGGCAACAGGCGGCATCGCGACATCGGCCTGTTGCTGAAAGAGGCCATTGCGGCCTATGCCGCCGCGCACAAAATCCCGATCAATCTCAAGTATTTCGATCCGAGTTACATCATCCGAAGCGTTCCGGCCAATTCCGATGACAGCCTTTTCTGCAATGCGCTGGCCCGAAATGCCGTGCATGCCGCCATGGCCGGAAAAACCGGGGTCCTTGTCGGACTGCTGAACGATCAGTTCGTTCATATCCCTATCGCCACGGCCGTCGAGGGGAAAAAGCAGGTCTCGCTCGAAAGTGAACTATGGCTTGGCGTCATCGAGGCCACGGGGCAGCCCCACTCGTTCAGGTAGCAACCCTCCGTATTGTTGTGATATCCTCCCCTGTGTTGCAGCAGGCTCTATGTCCATGGTGTCGCCCGCATGACCGATTTGATGCAGAAGAATCCCTTTTCCCTTCGGCTGGCCTCCGTTCAGGTCTTTCTCGTCAGTCTTTCCCTGATGCTTTTCGAGATCAACCTGATACGCCTGTTCTCCGTGGTCATGTTCTATCATTTGGCGTTTTTTGTGTTGGCCATCGCCCTTTTCGGCATCGGTCTCGGCGGTTTGTACGCCCACATGCGCCGATCGGGCGAGACGGATGCGTTGCCGCGTTTGACGCCTTACCTCCCGTTGTTGTTGGGTATCGGCGTGATCGGTGTCCTGTTCCTGCTGGTTCATCTTCCCCTCCAGAGCAGTTTGAATGTGTACCCATTCCAAATCCGCTGGATTTTTTTGGTCTTTCTCGGCACGATGCTCCCGTTTTTCTTTGGCGGCATTTTTCTGTCACGCATCTTCGCGGCGCGGCCGCAATGGGCCGGCGCCCTCTATTTTGGCGATCTTCTGGGCGCGGGCGCGGGATGTTTTCTGGCCATACCGGCTCTCGAATGGCTCGGCGGCACGTACACGCCATTTCTTGTGGGAATGCTTGCGGCCGCGTCGTCGTTCCTTGCGCCGGGATCGGTTCGCCCTTCCCGGTTGGCGTCGTTGGGCGTTCTGGCCGGCATCGCGATCCTTGGCCTTGCCAGTTATCGCTGGAATCTGGCGCCGGCGCCCATTCCGGATCCAGACCACAACGTCGAATTCTCGAAATGGAATTTCTTTTCGAATATTGTCATCCAGCCCTATCCCGAATGGAAGGGATGGCGGCTCAGTCCCAAATACGACGGGCCGATTCCGCAACATTTGCGCCTGACGCAGGATGGGCGCGCGCCGGCTTTCCTCGAACGGTTCGATGGGGATTTCGGCCCGCTTGCCTATCTTCGATACGACATCACCTCGCTTCCGTTTCGCGTGGCACAGCCTAAAAAAGCGCTGATCATCGGAGCGGGAGGGGGGCGGGATATTCTTACGGCAAAACTGTACGGGGTGTCCGAAATTCAGGGCGTCGAACTCAATCCTATCACCGCCGCTGCGATGCGGGGACCGTTTCGTGAATATACCGGAAACATCTATGGACTGGACGGCGTTGACGTCGCGGTGGAAAACGGGCGCACGTTCGTTCGCCGCGACAAGGAGACCTATGATCTGGTTTTCCTGTCGCTGGCCGACACGCAGGCCGCAAGCGCGCAGGGCGCGTATGTCCTGTCCGAAAATCATCTGTATACCGTCGAGGCCTTCGAAGCGTACTGGGATCGCCTGGGGCCCGATGGTGTCTGCTGCGTGGTATCCAGCACAGGCTGGGCCGATTTCCTGTTGCGCATGGCGACCAGTGCGGCGGTGGCGCTCGAGCGCAAAGGCATTTCCGATCCGGCCAGCCACATAATCGTCATGATGACCCATGATTATCCCTACATCGGAAAAGGGATGTGCATCGCCCTGTCGAAGACGCCGATTGGCCCCGCCTTGCTCGAACGGGCGCGGCAATCCTGCGAGGAATTGGGTTTTTCAGTGGTGTGGCCGGCGCAAACCACGCCGCACGAATGGACCGATCGCGTGCGCGGCCTTTTGAATGCCGCGGCGAGGCCGGGGATTTTGAAATCCGCGTATGAGGATCTTTCGCCGCTGTGGGACGACCGGCCCTATCTTTTTTACGCCTTGAAACCGGTCTCTTTTGTAAAACTCCTGTTCAATCCATCGGGCGGCCCCGCGGAAATGCGCTGGCATGTGCGATCGTTCCAATTGCTTGTGGATTTCTTCCTTGTGGCTTTCGTTTGCGTGTTCGCGTTGATGCTGGCGCCGCTGATCTGGTTCCGCCGTTCCGAAATCGAGGCCGGGCGGCGCGCCCATCAGGGATTTTTCCTTGGGATCTTTTTCCTGCTGGGAATCTCCTTCATGCTCGTCGAAGTGTCGCTGTTGCAGTCCATCTTTCTCATGATGGGAAATCCGACGCTGACCTTTGCCGTCACGCTGGGCGTCATGCTGGTCTTCACGGGAATCGGAAGCATGCTGTCGGGACGCGTGGACGCGGGATCGCTGCGCCCGTTTCTTGTGCGCGCGGCGATCGCGGCGGCGGGATTGCAGATTGCCGCCGTTTGTGCCCTTCCCGTCCTCGCGCCTGCCTTGCAGGGCGCCTCGTTGGCGTTGAAATTTGGTTTTGTGCTGGTCTTGATGGCGTTGCTGGCGACGCCCATGGGCATGCTGTTTCCAAGCGCCCTCCGCCTTGCGGCGTCCCGTGGATTCGACATGACCTGCTGGGTCTGGGGCATGAACGGCGTCGGCTCCGTGCTCGGAAGCGTTTGCGCCACGATCGTTGCGATGAACCTTGGCATTCGCGCCGTTTTCATGGTTGGGATTGCCGGTTATGTGCTGATTGCCCTGCTGGCGTTTTGCCTGCGCCGTTACCAGACCGCGATGAACTGATCATACGCGCGGGTAAAGATTTTTCCCCTGGCTACCGCGTGGGAGGGGATGAATGCCGGAAAATGACCGGAAAATTCTGAACGAGGCGCTGCGCGATGCCGTCCGCGAGGCAAAATGCCCCGGCGCGGTGGCGTATATCGGACGCTGCGGCGACAAACTCTTCCATGAATCGGAAGGGTTGCGCCAGATTGTGCCGGATCGCCGTCGTGCCGAAAAAGACACGATCTACGATCTCGCGTCGCTGACAAAAGTCGTGGCCACGACGACCGCCGTTCTGATGCTGCACGAGGAGGGCGTCCTGGATCTTGATGCGCCGGTTTCGGAGTATCTTCCCGTGCCGGCCTTTGGGCGTTTTACCATTCGCCAATGCCTCACGCACACGGCCGGATTGCATCCCGGCATGCCGTTTTACCGGGAATGCACGACGCTGAATGAAATGCTTCAGCGTTATGCCGCCACTGAACCTTCCCGCGAACCAGGAACGCGCCGCGTTTATTCCGATGTGGGGTTCATGATCCTGGGCGCGGTGGTTGAACTGGCGTCACGCGATTCGCTGAACGGATTTTGTTCCCGGCGGATATTTCGTCCGCTCGACATGCGCGATACCGCGTTCAATCCGCCGAAGGAATGGGCGGATCGCTGTGCGGCCACGGAACAGTGCGCATGGCGCAAGCGAATCGTGCGCGGCGAGGTGCATGACGAAAATGCGTATGCCGTCGGCGGCGTGTCCGGCCATGCGGGATTGTTCTCGACGGCATTCGATTTGGCGAAATTCTGCCGTGCGCTGCTTGAAGGAAAATTACTCAAAGACAACACGGTCGCCGCCATGCGAAGAATCGGGCAGGTACCCACCTATCCGTGGCAAGGGCTGGGGTGGAAACTGGATCCATGGTCCGGCGGCAGCGAGGGATTTCTTCCATCCCGCGCGGCCATAGGGCACACCGGCTGGACCGGTACGAGCATCTGGATTGATTTCGACAGCGGCCTGTTTTCGATTTTGCTGTCGAACGCATGCCATCCATCGCGCGAAAAACGTGACGCGTCCACCTTGCGGCATGTGTTTCACGAGGGCATCGCCCGTGCGTTTTATAGCGACCGCGCCAATGTCCACACCGGTTTGGACCGCCTTCTTTGGGATGGATTCGATTCAATTCGCGGGAAGCGCCTGGCCGTGTTGGCCAACCATGCCGCGGTGGATCAACTGGGCAGGCCGCTGCTCGATGTGTTGGCGATGGAACCCTCGGTGTCCGTCCGGCGCGTGTACAGTCCCGAACACGGATTTCACGGCCAAGCCGAAGCGGGAGCGAAGGTGGCCTCGGAATCGGGCAAAATTCCCGTGGTCAGCCTATACGGGGATCGCAAGGCCCCGTCGCGCGCGGAACTGGCGGAAACCGACCTCTTCGTTGTGGATCTGCCCGATGTGGGGTCCCGGTACTACACCTACATGGCGACGATGAAAGATTGCCTGGCGGCCTGCGGGGATGCCGGTGTGCCCGTGCTCGTTCTGGATCGCCCGAATCCGCTGGGCGGACTCATTCTCGAAGGACCGGTTGCGGAACGATTCGATTCGCCCGTGTGCTGCGCGCCGGTGCCGGTCCGCCACGGCATGACGCCCGGAGAACTGGCCCGATTCTTTGCGTCGTCCATGACCAATCCGCCGCGGATCGCCGTCGGCGAGTTGGACGCTTGGCGCCGCGAACTCTTTTTTGCGCAATGCGCGCTGCCGTGGATTCCGCCCTCGCCCAATATGCCCGATCCGGAAACCGCTCTACTGTACGCGGGCGTGTGTCTGTTCGAGGGGACGAATCTCAATGAGGGGCGGGGAACCGACTGGCCTTTCAAAATAATCGGCGCCCCATGGCTGGACGCCGAAGCGATCATCGAATCGCTCGACAGGGGGGATTGCGAAGGCTGCGCGATCGAGGCCACGACCTATGTTCCGAGGGCCATTGCCGGAAAGGCCGCCCGCCCGAAATACCTTGATGAACCCTGCAAGGGAATTCGCATGCGCGTGGAGGATGCCATCCGAATCCGTCCGTTCCGGCTGGCGATAGCCCTGATTGCCGCCATTCGCCGGCATCATGCCGCGTTTGCCTTGACGGACTGGTTCGACACGCTGGCCGGAACACCCCAAGTGCGGCGATCGATCGAGGCGGGGAAGACACCCCGGCAGATCGTTGCGGAGTACGAGGCGGCGCTTGTCCGATTCGACAGCCGCCGTCCGCGAATTTATTGAGTTGAAATCCCCGTTACTTGAGAGCGTGTACGGAAAGTCCCTTGGGCACGGAACGTAGGACAGGCTGTCCAGCCTGTCATCCTGGAACCGGAAAATTTACAAGGATCGACAGACTGTCCAGCCTGTCTTTTCCGAAACCACGCCATGTCCGTGGACGGACAGGTTGAACAGCCTGTCCCATGCACTCGCCCTTGTTGCAGATCCTTTTGGAATTTCGCGTTCAATACTTCAATATGATTCTGTAATCCATTGAACCGAAAAACGACATTTTTCGGGCAATTACAGCCTGTAACAAAGTTCGAGGACTCGATACTCTCATGCCCGATATCGTTGTCCGAATTGCGTGAAACAACATCCGCGCAAAGATGAATCGGGAATTATTCGATGTCTTTGAGCGTATCGCGTATCCATGCCATGCAAACCTTGCTGGCGCCTTCGCGGCCTTCGCCGGCCAGATAATGCCCGTATTTTTCCATCGTTTCCGGCGGGCACTGGTCGGGATTTACATGGGTTTCGAGCGAACAAAACCCGGCGTACCCATCGGAGGCGAGCGCCGCGAACTGCTCCCGCCACCGGCAGATGCCCGTTCCCATGAAGACGTTGGGAACGTTTCCATCGGGAGTGGGCGCGGCATCCTTGACATGCACATGAACCAGATCCGTCCGAATCAGATTGAAGCTGTCCGGAAAGGCGGGCACATTTGTGCCTTCGGGATCCTGCACGTGATTCGCCGGATCCCACAATGCCTTGATCCTTGGACAGGCAAGGCCGTCGAGAAAATAGCGCAGGTGCCGGGCCGTACCGACGTAACACGCGGCCTCATTTTCCAGTCCAAGGACAATCCCTTTTTCTTCAAGGATCGCGGGCACGGGCGCATAGGCGTCGAACATTCGCCGCCATGGTTTTTCACGCTTGCCGTGGCCCCAGAAAGCGAATCCACGCACGATCGTGCAATCCAGTTCGCGCGCAATGTCGCCGCAACGTCGAAGGTAATCCATGTGCTTCGCCACCTCGGCGGAGTCCTCCAATTCGCATTTGCCGAATGGCGACGCGATGCTGCACACGACGCGGCCGTAATCCGCCGCGATTCGCCTGATGTCGCGCACCTGCGCATCCGTCAATTCCTGGCACGGCGTCCGCCATACCCCGCGAATTTCCAGGCCTTCGAAGCCGAATTCGACACAGATCCGGCATGCCCGTTCGAGATCCTGCGATATCTCATCAGTGAACGCGCCCAAGCGAAACACGTATGTCCTCCTTCTTTTTTTCTTCCTGAAAAACGGCCGGATAGTGCGGTTCGGACCGTTTATTCATCGCATCGCCCGATTTAGCCGCACAGGGCATCACGCCAGTTTCCATGGCTTGCGGTATTCGTAATGAAGCAGTGCATTGGCCTTGTCGTTGTTCGTGATGCGTTCGGCGTCCGCATCCCATTCGATGACCGATCGGGTGGCGAGCGCGATGTTCGCCAAGTGCGAAAACGTGGTCGAACGATGGCCGGTTTCGGCATCCGCCGAAGGCTGTTCGCGGCTCTTGATGCAGTCAAGGAAATTGCGGATATGCTGCACGCTCAAATCGCCGTCCGTGCTTTTTACCTCGGCCGGTTCCATGCGCGGCGCATTGTCCTGGAACTGGCCGCCGCGTTCCGGCAGGATTTCATACCCCCGGTCGTCCATGTAAATCGTGCCTTTTGTTCCCCGCAGTTCGACATATCCGCGTTTCATGGCATCCGCGCCGCTGGCCTCGTACTGCCCGAAGACGGCCAGCGCGCCCGAAGGCAGTTCGTAGGTGACTTCCATCGTGTCGGGGATGTCGCGATCGTCGTCCACGGCGAACTTGCCGCCCAGCGCCGCCACGGCGCTCGGCCCCGTTTCGCCAAGCATCCAACGGATTACGTCGAGGAAATGGACGCCCCAGTTGGCGACCTGTGAACTATACGCCTGCCACCACCGGAACTTGTAGGGCGCAATGGTGTCGCGGAACGGACGCATGGGACGGGGCCCCAGCCACATATCCCAATCGAGATCCGCAGGCGGATCGGCGTCTTGGGCCTTGCCGATGCCGTTCGGCCACATGTTGGTGATGCGGTAGCAGCGCGCCACGGTGACTTTTCCGATCAATCCGTCGCGCACGCGCTGCGCCAATTCCGAATACATTTGGCCCGAACGCCGTTGAATGCCCACCTGAACAATCCGCCCGGTTTTTTTCGCGGCGTCGGCTATTTTACGGCCCTCATGAATCGTGATGGACAAAGGCTTTTCGACGTACACGTCCTTCCCGGCCTCGCATGCCATGATGGTGTGCAGCGCGTGCCAGTGATCCGGCGATGCGACCACAACGGCATCAATGGAATCCTGTTCCAGCAAAGCGCGAAAATCACGGTATTGCCGAACGCCGCCGCCCAGTTTTTCCGCCCATTTTTTCAGAAACGGATCGTATACGTCGCAAAGGGCCACGATTTCCGCGTCCGCGTGCTTTTGGGTGAATTCGATAAGTTGCCCCCCGCGATTGCCGACGCCAATGAAGCCAAGGCGTATTTTTTCGTTCGCGCCGCGAGCCCGTCCCGTGGCGAATCCCGCCGCGACGCCCGCCGCCGCCGTTCGCACGAATGTCCGCCTGTCCATTTTCGCCGCCATGTTCATTCCCTCCTTACGTTTGGCCGCGTGCAACGATCCGGCGTGTCGGATCATTGGACGGCGCCGAAACCATAAATCACGCGGACTTTCACCTTGCAGACCAGTTTGCGCAGTTCGGCCCGCGGGGTTCCTTCCGACGGATGCGTGTTCCATTCGATGCTTTGCACGATAACGCTGTCAACCGCCGTGACTTGACCTTTCATGACGCCCGCGATTGCCTTGGCGGGGGGATAGGCCAACTCGATTGCGCGAACGATGGCCGACTGTTCCGCCGTTTCGGGATCTTGGGGGATCAACGTGGGACCCTCGATACGGGCTTGGAGATTTTTGGCGATCGAAGCCAGTTTGTCGCACAACCGGGCGAAATCGCGCGGGCCTTCCGTGCCTGTCACGAAGGGCGCCGCATGGAAGCGCAGACGGGCGAATGCGCACGCAATCCGCGCGTCCGGTTCGGCGGTGGCCTCACGCAAATCGCCCGGCACGGGCGTTGAAAACTCCATTTCGACCGGGGATAGTTCGGCGGTTTGCAACGCTTCACGAAGCGCCGGCTCGAATTCGAGGGCCTTGTTGGCGGCTTCGAGGAGGGTCGGCGCCTTGAATTCGGCGTTCAGGCGGAATTCCACTTGCGAGGCGATCGTTTCGACCTCGGCCACGCCTTCGGTTTCGATGGTGGAGACCTTGGTTTCCTGTGCCGCCGCCAAACCGATCAGCAAAACGAAACACGCCGCCGGAAAACGCGCGGCATGCACGGCGAAACGAAATCCATTTCCGATCAATCCCAATGCCCTCCGCCTGATTTGGCCATCCAAGATCATGTCTTACCCCTTTCGCCTTCGGGCGGTTGCCGCCGGAAAAAACGGAAACAGACGGCGTATTTCCTGTTCGGAAGGCTGATGGCCGTATTCGCAAATCTCGAAGATTTCTGCAAAGCGGATCTTGGCCGCCGAGGGGCCGTACCATTTTTCCAGCGCCTTGCGCGCCTGTTTGGCCGGGGTCTCGAAGAAAGGCGTCCACGTGCGTTCGAGCCATTCGCGCCGCGCGGCCGCATCGCCGGGCACAGTCTGGAGGGCGCCGTCGAGCCAGGGAAGCCATTCGTACATCTGCGATTCCATCGCATCGAGCATGGCCCATTTCGTGTCCATCGCATCGGACACGTCAACGGCGATGTCCGGCCGGAACGGCACAGGCTTTTGAAATGAATCCATGAGGTAGAGAAATACGGGATTCTTGCCCAATGCGGGAACCAATGGACAGAAATGCGGCACTGTAACCATGAATGCCGCGTCCTGCACGACGACCGATGTGTAGCGGTGATCGGGATGGTAATCGTTGGGACGATGCGTCAGGACAATATCCGCCTCGAATTCGCGAAGAATTCCAACAACCTGTTTTCGCAGGGCCAGCGTAGGTTCAAGTTCCCCGTCGTGATGATCGAGCACGAGACTGCGCACCCCCGCTCGTTCCGCGGAGAGATGCGCTTCGGCGGCGCGCCGCATGGCGAGGGGACCTCCGGCCATTTCGTGATGGCCCACATCGCCGTTGGTCAGCGAAACCATCAGCACACGATGGCCCAGCCGCGCCCACTTGACGCATGCGCCGCCCGCGAAAACCTCGGCATCGTCCGGATGTGCGCCCACGACCACGATATTCATGGAGCCGCCGCTCCCGCACCGAAATTGATCCGCATCGGGCTTCCTATCACGACGCCCGTCATGTCTGGTTCGCCCGTGACCGTGGCGGGATCCACTGTGGCCGTTTCGGTTCCCGGCGGCAGCATGATGAGATCCGCCTCGGCATGAACCAGCAGGGTGGACGGCGCCGAGTCAAGGCCGGTCAGCACGTCAAAACGCTGTTCGTGAGGATTGTTGTACCAGCCGGGATCAAAAAAGGTCGCGAATTCGGCAATGGGCTGTTTGTCGCGCAGAATCCTGACACGCACGGCTACAGGAACACGCTCGATGAGCCGAACGCCCACCAGCCGGAACGTAACCCAAAACTGCGCGGGGCGGGGAGGAGAGACATTGGCGGATGCCATGAGGACGTGCCCTTGGGTATCTTTCATTTCTTCAACATGCACTCCCGGCCCCGCCGATTCGGCGGCAACAGCGGGGATGATGCGGAGCGCGGCTTCAACGTCGCCGATGTCAATCGGTCGCGGCGGTTCCTTGGTTTCGGTCGTTGGAGGGGAGGGTGGCGCGGAAACGGACGCGGGCGGCTTGACGTTGCACGCCGCAAGCGCCGCCAAAAGCAGCAACATGAACTGAAAACGAAGAAAGGTCATTTTGAAAGTTCCCGCCGGCCATGCGGAACGGCAGCCGTCCGCACCGCCTCGAAAAAGGCCTCCTGATCTAGAAAATCGGCAAGGCATACCGAAGCGCCCTCCGCTTTCAGGCGATCGGACGGCGCATCGCCTGTAATGCCGATGAACCGCATTCCCATGGCGGCGGACGTCCGCGCATCCCATGGCCCGTCGCCCACATACACGATGTCATTGGCGTTTCCGTCGGCTTGGGCAATCGCATGGCGTGCGATGTCCTCGCGCGTCAGTGCATCGTTTGAGAACCCGGCAGGCATGGCCGCCGCGTCAACGCCAATCCGCGACAACTTGTAACAGGCCGAACCGCGCATGCCGCCCGTGGCCAGCGCCGCACAAAAACCATTGCGCCGCGCAATGGCCTCGAGGATTCGTTTCGCGCCGGGAATTTCGGCGAATCCGTCCGGATTGACCGAAAATTCCACTGTAAGATCCGCCACAAACTGTTGCTCGAAGGAGTCTATTTCCGCTTGTGCCGCGTGGGATCCCCGTTGTTTTTCCACCGCTTCATGGATGATCGCGCGGTCGGTGCAATGCGTGTAGACGTCCCAGTCCGTACTGGGCAGGTCGAAGCCGAACACCTTTTTGAAGGCCGAGGCGTAACATTTGGCATCCACGGCGTTCGTCGCCGTCAATGTGCCGTCTATGTCGAACAAAATCAACGTCACTGTGGAAAACTCCGCTTGAACTCCCGTATCACGAAGGATCAAACCATATCCGCATGCCGGTGTGCAACGCCTTGAATCGCTACCGCCATTGAATGAGCGCGCTGTTGAGCGCCTGTTCGACGCGCCGCCGGGGTTGATGGAAATAACAAAGTCCGTGGCCGGCCAACATGATGTCGGTGTCCACCCGCGCAAAACGGCGAAGCGATTCGGTATAGATCTTCTTGTCGAAATCGATCGATCCGCTCCAGCCGAAATCGCCGCACAACAGGGTGCCGATGACGTCGCCGCAGGCCGCAACGCGCTTGCCTTCATGCGTGAAGAAGTACGCGGTGCATCCCTGCGAATGGCCGGGCAAGTGCATCGCTTCGATCGTTATTCCGCAAACGGATACCTGTTGGCCGTCGTCGAGCGGCACATCCACGGGGCAGGGCGTGAAGGTTTTGTGATAGAGGAATCCGCAGCAGCGTTCGTCGCCCGCCCGGACGGCATCGGCGGTGTTGCGATGCGCATACAGGGTGGCGCCCCGTGCTTGCAGCAGGCAGGCCGCGCCCGCGTGATCCCAGTGCGGATGCGTCAGAAAGCAGGCGCGGATCGCGTCCGGTTCCAATCCCCAATAGCGCATGTTGTCGAAAATCTGCGGCAGCGTGTCGCCATTTCCGCAATCAATCATCACGATGCCCCCGGGTGTGGAAATGGCATAACTGTTTCCATCCTCGAATCCCGCATCCACGCCGTTCCAAGTAATACCGTTCAGGTCGCCGCCCACCTGGTACAGACCGCGCAAAAGTTGCATGTATTTCTCCACATACTGTCGAAAAGGGAATCCTTTTCGCGATTATACCGTCTTCACGATCCAAATGGATAAAGGCGCCAATTCAAAAGCATCTGTTTGTATTAGTAGCCTTAATACTTATTATTGCTATACCTCTATTTTATCGTGCTCGTGCCCGTACTCGTGCCCGTGCTCGTGCTCGTAATTGCAATCCCAGTGAGTCGAACAAAACATGATCAAACGGGTCTCCGATGACTGTCTGCCCTCGGTCCTTGGTTGTTGGGGGCGAATATCCGGAACCGCGATCTTCGATTACGAGCACGAGCACAAGTAGAGCGGCGATCGAATTTTTCGGAGTAGGCGGCCGGCTATGCCGGCTTCGATTGGGAAGCGGAATGTTTGGCGAAAAAGTCCAGCATTCCGTTGCGAAACCGGGGGCCCAGAATGGCTGTCATGTGATCGCCTCCCTGAATGAACAGGTTTTCGTGGTTTGCCAGGACCCCCGTTAGGGCGTCCACGCCGTTTCGCAGGGGATCCGCGGTTCCGACAATCGTCAAAATGGGAACCTTGTTTGCGCGCAGTTCCGCCTCGCTGACTTCGAGTTGATCGATCGCGCGCATTGTGGCGCCCAGTGCGGGCAGGTCATTGGTGTTGTTTATGAACGTCACGACCAACCATTCAAGCAGCCGGTTCTGCTTGTGTCCGACAGGCCGCAGCCATTCGGCGAGCGGTCGTATGCCCCGGCCGCTTTCCATGGACGACACGACTTTATCCAGCAATACGCGGTTTTCGTCGGTGGGAAGCGTCCAGCCCGCGCCGCCCACCACCGCGCTCAGCAGGCGCTCAGGGTACATCATGGCCAGTTTCAGGGTGATGAATCCGCCCATCGAATACCCGGCAACATGCGCTTTGGCAATGCCCAGATGGTCCATAAGCCGTATCACGTCCCGGACGGTTTCAAGGCCGTATTTGCCGGCGTCGCGGGGTTTGTCGCTCAATCCGTGGCCTCGATCGTCCATCGTAATCACGCGATACTTTTTGGACAGCGCGCGCACGATGCCGGGTATGCGCCAGTTCTGATCGGCGGTCACAGCGTAGCCATGCACGAGAATGACGGGCTCCCCTTGGCCCTCGTCGGTGTAGTGGATGCGGACACCGTCCGAATCGAAGAAAGAACCTTTCTTGCGGTGCAGCAGCAGTAACAGGACGGCGCCGATGATCGCGGCGAGAAAACAGAGGACCGATGCGAGAATCAACAACAGGAATTTCATGGTGTTTGCTCCTCCCTTGCTGAACAGACATGGCTGCATGCCGGCGGACGCCAGCCGAACCAGGACAACATGCGATACCGCAGTATCATCGCAATCATTTCGCAGCCGAGCAGGGCCGCGCGCAGTTTGTTGCCCGTTACCGACGACGTGCCCACGCGCCTGCGGTAATTCACGGCGATTTCAATGAATGGAATGCCGTTCAGTATGGTCAGGAGCATGATCTGCGGGCCGAAGGCGCTGCCGCCGACCGAAAATTGCGGCGCGATGCGTTCGTAGGCTTCCCGCCGCAACAGGCGCATCGAGCAACCCACGTCGGTCAGGATGGTCGTGTTGAACAGGAATTCCATCAACTTGCCGACGGCCCAGTTTCCGAACTTGAGAAAGAAGCCCATGTTGGCGCCTTCCCAGACGAATTCGCGGCTTGTGCGCGTGCCGAACACGACGGGAACGTCGTCGGAATAGGCCAGCATTTTGATGACGTCATGTCCCGAAAAGGTGCCGTCCGGCTCGGAAATGATCAAGAGATCGCCGGTTGCTTCCGCCAGACCGCGCCAAATCGCATGGCCGTATCCCTGCCGGGGTTCATGAACAAGCCGGGCGCGGGTTTGGCGCACCTCCTCGTCGGTGCCGGGCGCCGCGTTGTTGTTGACCACCACGATTTCGTCCACGAGGCCGTCCTCGAAGAATTCCTCGATGGCCGCGCGGATCGAATCTTTCTCGTTATAGGTGGGAAAGACGACCGAAACTTTCTTGCCTCGCCACATGCGTCATCACCAAAACGTGTAGAACCACGACTCCGTCAACCAGCATTGAAACGCCAGAAAGAGTATCGTTGCCCAGAACGGCCCATAGCATCGGGCTTTCCGGCACATAACGTCAAGTCGGCATGCGGCGGGCAACACGACGAACGGCAGGATGTACATTGCGCTGCGTTCGCCTTCGCCCCGCGCCAAGTAAAGAAGATTGAGCGCCAGGAGCGTCGCGATCATGACGGTGGCCATGCCCGGCGATCCGGATTGCGCGCGTCTTGCAAATCCGAGGAACAACAGCGACACGGGAATTCCCGCGAAATAGAACCAGCACGCCGGATTGAGAAAACGCCAAGTCCATGCCGGAAAACGCGGAGTCAGCCGATCGAGGTGCATCTGATCCGCCTCGAACTGCGCTTTGCACGCCTGAAAACAGGCGACGACATCAAAACCGGTTCCGTATCGCAAGGCGGCATGCAGGCCGAGAAACGCCGCCAACATGACCGCGGCGGTCTGGACAACGGCAAAGCGCTTGTCTTTGTCCCCCAATTGCCATAGTCCGTAAAAGGCAAAGTAAACTCCTACCGCAATCAGCGAAAACGACAGCAGCGACATGAGGGCGTATCCCGCGCCGGCCGCCGCGGCGTAGACGACCGAACGGCGCTGGATCGCGCGCGTAAAGAGAAAGAGCGTCGTCAGCGTGAAAGGCATGAAGAGAATATCGGCGCTCGTCGCCGTGAACAGCACGATCGAGGGCATGAGACTGTACAGGATGCAGGCGATCAGCGCCGTGCGGCGTCCCGCGAGATCCGACACCCATCCGTACAACGGCAGAATGGCCAGCACGCCAAAGGCCATTGTCGCCAGCGATAGCGGCAACGGCTCCTGGCCAATCCCGTATGAGAAAAACCAAAGCAATGCGATGGGGCCGGGCGGATGCACCTTTGCGTGCATCGAGAGATAGGGCCGCACCTTGAGGTAGTCGCGGAACAGCGCTTGGATGCCGCTTGTCGTGCCGATATCGCTTGCATACTCGTAACCGTGGCGCGCGTACGCCTGCGAAATGCCGGTTGTGCCGTCGCGTATCATCGCCACGGCCCCCGCGAAGGCAAAGGAAAAAATCATGAGTCCCAGCAGAAACCAGCGAATCGTTTTCGGCGCCGGTTCGGGTTCCGCGGAGAGCCAGTGATGGGCCGAAAGGCGCGCCGCGGCCAGTCCCGCCAGGAAGATCGCCGGCGCCAGCGCATGCCATCCCAGACAAGAAAAGAAGGCCCTGAACGAAATGGGGTTGAAGTGGAACCGGACGAATGCCAACAGAAAAAGGCCCAATGCCGCAATGGTCCATAGAAGCAGTCCGCGTGTCCGGCGGGAAGGTTCCGGCGCCGACCCCAGCCAAAGAATGAAACCGGCCGCCCACATGACAACGGCTGGCACGATGGCGGATGGAAAAGCGGGCGCGACAAGGGCATAAAAGGGCAACGGGCTGCCGTAGATGCCCTCGATGCCGATGGCCCACAGTGTCATCAGGACGAGCAGATACCACGCCACGACGCGCACACATAAGCCCGCCCACCGTGCGCCCGTATTCTCTCCCATGGCTTCTGAATGCATACGCGGCATTGTAGCGGCAGGGAAGGGGGCTTTCTACTTTTCGGCGAGGCGGCGGATCCGGCGGACCTTACCGATGTTCATCCAGCGCTGGCGATGTACCGGTCGATCGAATCCCGAAGCGTCTTGAAGACCCACGTGCGTTTGGCGTCGTCCGTTTCGAGCAAGGTCACGCGAAAGCCTTCATGCTCGCATTGGAAACCCGTCAACGGCACGACCACGATGCCGGTCGAGCCCATCAGGTAATAGACGAACCGCTTGTCCGGCGAAACATTTCCGGTAAGCGCCTCGATGCGCTGTCGGATAACCGGGTTTTCGATGGGCAGCGTTTGACGGTGATTCAACGTCCCGTCCCTGAACATCACCGTCATGTAAAATGCCCCGCACGGTTTGTTCACAATCACTTGGTCGCAACCCGCGAAATGGGCGGCGGCCTCCGTGGCGCGTTCCTCGAACATGCGCGATCGCCGGTCCAGGTGCGCCGGATAGCGCGCATCGCCAATCACGCGCGGAATGGACATCTGCGGCAAGGTGGTCGAGGACACTTCGAGGCGTTTCGCCGCGAGAAGGCTCTTCACATAGGCCGCGAAATTCTCGTCCTTGTCCTTGTTCAACACTTCGATCCAGCCACAGCGCGACCCCGGCCACGGATATTCCTTGCTGATGCCGCGCATCGCGATGGCCGGCACGTCGCCTATCCACTGGCTCAGATGAAGCCGCGTGAACCCGTTGTACACGATATGGGCATAGATCTCGTCCGCAACCACGAAGAGTTTGTATTCGCGCGCGATGGCCGCGATTTCCTCGAGGATCTCGATCGGATACACCGCGCCGGTCGGATTGTCCGGCGAAAGCAGCAGGATGCCCGCGATCGAGTCGTTGTACTTGACCTTGTTGCGAATGTCCTCGACGTCCGGCATCCAGCCGTTCATCGGATCCAGTTCGTATTTGATGTGGCTGTCGTTGGCATGCGCGGCCTCCGCGCTCGAATGGGTGCTATACGCCGGCGACGGGCCCAGCACGCGCGCTTCGCGGCGAAGGAAACCGTACACCTTTGCGACCGCGTCGCCAAGCCCGTTGAAGAACATGATGTCGTCAGGCGTGATCTGCACGCCGCCGGGCCGCTTGTTGACTTCCGCCGCCAGAAATTCGCGCGTGGCCGGCACGCCGGCTGTGTCGCAATATCCCCACGAACCCGGTTCGTCCACCAGTTCATGGATGATATTCCGGATCCATTCCGGCACCACCTCGCCCTTTTCGATCGGATCGCCGATATTTTCCCATGTAATGGACTGTCCCAGGCTGCGGATCTCGCGGCCCACGGCCACAATTTCGCGTATCTCATAACTAAGACTGCCCGCGCCTGCATGAACGATGTTGCGTCTCATAGGCCACTTTCCAACAGGGAAACATCCTTCAACGGCCTGCACCCGGTGTGTCATGCCTCAATAAACGACAAGGAGGAACGCGCGTCTGCCGTCCCTCCCGTATGGGCGTATGATACGCTTGAGGGCGCGTGAAAATCAAAACCGCGTTAGAAAAACGAGCCGACCTGAGCGAAGGCGATCGTGGCGGGAAATTCGCCGGGGTAACGGTTGAACTGGACGTGTCCGTCCATGTAGAGGGTATTGGCGCCGCCGGGGATGTGATTGAACTGGGCGCGCCCCGAGGAGTTCGACGTGACAACATCCCACATGACCGCCAGTTCGCTTTGGGCGCTTGCGGATGCGGCGGGATTGTTGATGTCCGTGACAAGAAAACGCTCGACGCCTTCACGCAGGCGGTATAATTTGGAACCCTCGCCGTTGCCGAGCGGCATTCCGGGCGTGGTCGTTATAAACTTCAACAGGTTATGTTTGACAGGGTCGTCGAGGTCATTGTTCAGCAATCCGTCGTTGGCGGGATTTTCGTCGCCGAGGGGGCCCTGGAGGAACGAGGATCCCTGTTGGAAGGAAATGCAGGACATGAGATAGGCGATCTGCGCGCAGACCTTTGCGGAAGGAGCCACGCCGAACACGGCCGTGTCAATGACCGGATCGTTTTCGGACACCTTGTCGAACACGAAACCGTAATAAAGATAACTGGCGTCGGCATTCGACGGCAGGCCGGCGTACGCGCATTCCTGGCCCGGTTTGGCCGACACGATTTTCAGCGGGTTTGCGGACGCGGATTCGGGATCGGACGGGCAGATCAAAACATTGAGATCCGCTAGGCATTCCGGATAGATCGCCTGTATAAGCGGCGCAAGTTCAGCCGCCTTGTCGGCCGCCTCGCAGCCGCTGGGAACCTGGCTTCCCCAAGGTTCGTCGCCGTGAACACGGGGAAACCATCCGCCGGATTCGCCCGCGTACATCTTGAACACGACGCCCATTTGCTTGAGATTGTTCGCGCAGGAGGAGCGCCGCGCCGCTTCGCGCGCACGCGACAAGGCCGGCAGCAAAATCGCGGCTAGAATACCGATGATTGCAATCACCACCAGCAGTTCGATCAACGTGAAGCCGGCCGCGGGGACGGCGTTCTGCTTTTGCAAGGTTCTTTTCATGGATGGCTCGCGGTTCTCAATTCTCCTTGACATTATACGCGATAAGCGCATCGCCATGGCGAATGAGCAACAATCCATTCGCAAGGGCGGGATGCGCCCAATGATTTTCCGTTCCTTCCGTGACCTTGAACTGACCGGTGCGTTGGAAACCGGCCGGATCCGGTTTTACCAGACTGACAACGCCCTCTTGGGGCCCCTCGTACAAATACAGCATGCCGTCGGCATAGACAGTCACGGCCTGCCGGATTTCCGGGGCTTTCCACATCAGCGTGCCGGTAGCCATTTCCAGGCAGACGAACTGCCCACGGTGACGTCCTCCATACAGATAGCCGTCCACAAGGACAACGCCATGATGTTGGCAATCGAGGACCTTGTCCGTCCATTTCTGTGTCACCGTTGAGCCGTCCGGAGATAGTTCCAATGCGCCGCCGCCCGAATCGTAACCGGCGGTATAGTACACGAGGCCCTTGTCGTAAATGGGCGCACAGGCATGGATGTCGTACTTCGTCAGATGCTCGTGTTTCCACAGCAAGGCGCCGGAATCGGCGTCAACGCCGACCACTTGCCGCGCGGTTTCGGTCAACAAAATCCGGCGGCCGTTGTGCATGGCGACAACCGGTGAAACATACGCCGCATTATCGTCAATCCCCTTGGCCGCCCATACGGTGTCGCCCGTCATTTTGTTCAAAGCGGCGATTCCGCCCTCCTTGCCGCCCGGGGTGCAAATCACGCGGTCGCCGTCCACGAGCAGCGATTCGGAAAGGCGCCATTCGATGTTTTCGGCATGAAAGCGTTCGAGGATGTTCACACTCCACCTAACGGAACGGGCATCGAGATCCATGCAATAGACAACGCCCAGTCCCGACAGGATATAGAGACGGTTTCCGTCAATCGTCGGCGTGGATCGCGCGCCGGAGGCCGCGTCATTGACGGTTTCCTTTCCATACGGAATGCTGCCGATGAGCCGCCCCTGCATGTCCAGGATGTGGATATGGCCGATCTGATCGTCCGCCGTCATGCCGGCAACAAAGATGCGCCCTTCGGCCACGGAAGCCGACGAATAGCCCTGGCCGAGTCCTTTCGCGATCCAGGCCACGGGAGGGCCTTCTTTCGGCCATGATTTTAGAAGGCCTTGTTCGTTGAATTTGCCGTCGCCGTTTGGTCCCCGAAACCGGGGCGCGTCAGCCGCAAACCCCGCGGCGCCCACCAACAACGACAAGACAATGACGGAAAATCGGCTCATTGGTTTCCTCGATACCGCTTAGGCAATTGGCTTTCGTTTGACTATACATAACCACATGGAATCGGAATTATTCCAGAATTGGGGGAGACAGGCAACGTTGCCTGCTGAAAAAGGCGAAAAAGCCGGGTTTCCTTGTGCCATTTCGGTCGAAATGAAACACAACATGAGAGTAGCGAATTCTCAAACCTTATTACAGATTGCAATTGCCCGAAAAATGTCATTTTCCCGGTTGAACGGATTACGAATCGTATTGAAGCATTGATTGCAGAGTCCCAACAGGAGCTGAAATAAAAGCGAATGTGTGGGACAGGCTGTCCAGCCTGTCCGTCCACGGGCATGGCGTGGCTTCGGAAAATACAGACAGGACAGTCTGTCCTACGTTCCGTACCAGTAAACTATTTCCATGCGCGTTCAGAACAGATGAATACATGCAAGAAATCGGTACTCTCAAGAAACACAAGAAACTATTCGATGTCAATAATATGCAACAATGTTCATCGGTCCTGAAAAAGCCGGCAGGACAGCGTATTCGTTTTCGGGATCGTATTCCATGCAGGGGGTCCCGTTGACTTCGCATCGCGTCATCCGTTTGCCTTCGGGATGGCGGAAACGCGCGATGATGCGTTTGGGCGGATTGCGCCGGGGCGGATCGAGACGCAGGGTGATTCGTCCGGCGGCGGCTTGTGATTCGATGGTCGCGGACATGGGGCCGAAATGGGTCGCGGCGTTTTCGATGCCGATGCGCTGTCCGTCGGCGAGCCAGTAACGCGGGATGGCCGCGCCGATCCAGAGGTCGTCTCCGCGTTCATGGATGAACATCATCCGAAGCCAATAGGTCGAATTGGCCTCATCCGAGGTCTTGTAATGGTCGCCGCGGAAGTCGCCCATGTTCGGCAGGGCGTGTTCGGTCATCATCCGCGTGTCGGGGAAATAACTGACGGCGAAGGCGTTGAAGTAGGCGCGCAGAAAATGCGGGATTTCATCGCGCAGGAGGTAAGGGATCGGATTGCACAAAAGGTTGGCCTGCTGGGAAATGCCGCCGCGGCTGAACCAGTGCCGGTCGAAATCGTCGCCCGTCAAACTGTATCCGAACTGTTCCGAAAGGTATAGATTGTCTTCATAATCCTGGATAATCCAATCCGACATCCGTTCCTTCGGCTCGATCAAGCCGCATCGAACCAGATGGATCGATCCTTCGAGCGTCTGCGTGATCCAGCCGAACGAACGCCCGCGCCGGTGCGCCTCGCTGGGAATTTGCGGAATCCAGCGGCCGTTGCGCAAGCGCACGACCGGCGAGCGGCGCATGGCTTCCGTGAAGGCGGCGAGGATGTCCTTCCGGTACTTTTCGGCCTCGCCCAGCAGAGATTCGCCCTCCGCATATCCCGCCGCCTTCAATGCGCGCGCGGCGTTGTCCATGCCCCACCACGCATAGACATTGTTCGACAACCAGCACCGCCAGTCGGCGATGTCTTCGAGCGATCCGGGGGGCAGCAGTCCGCGTTCGATGGCCCGCAGGGGCCTGCGCGCCGCCCACTCGATGGTTCGCGCCCGCTCGCGCGCGATCCAGTCGCATGCTTTCAGGATGTTTGGTTTGGTCCTTTCAATCCATGCCGCGTCGCGCGTATACCAGTAATGTTCGCCGATGCACCAGAGCACCCAGCCGTGATGCTGGTTGTAGCCGTTGTCGTCCTCATAGCCGCCCGCGCTGTAAAACACGCCTTCGGCATCCAGATAGTCGCCCGGCAACGGCCGTTTCCCCTGGTAATGGAGCCACGTTTCGATGGCCTCTTCCGCGCGTTGGTGAAACCCGCGCCGGTCGAGATCGGTGATCATCATGCAGGCCTCGTTTGCATAGACGCCGTAGCTGAACGTGCCGACTTTGGCCATATAACGCAGGCTGCCGGTTACTTCCCGCTCGGTGTTGATGAGCAGATGGGGCAGGTGCGCGTCGTAGAATTCGTTGATCATCGGTTCCGGTGTGCGAATCCGGGCGCCCGCTTCGATGCGCTTCCTCCAATACGAACGGGTTGCGTCGAACATTGTATCGAAACGGACGGGGAGGAGCCGATCCGTTTCCGGATCGTTTTTGCGCAGCGTGACGAAGGGAATCGCCATGTCGAGCACGCGCGAGGGGCCGCCGGGCGCAATGTTCGCCTCATAATGAACGACAGGGCCATTTCCCGACAAGCCCTTCGTATTGGACACGAGGATCCGCAACTGTTTGCCGGCCACGATCGCGGGACCGTCCAGTTCCAGGGATTCCGTTCCGCCGCCATCCGAGGATGCGATCCGCAAACGGGCGCGCGCCGGAACGTTTGCGACCGGTTCCATGGCGAAGCGGACATACAACGCAATGGGATCGTCCGCCAGGACGCGTTCCCCATCCCCGGGTATTCCTGCGATGGGTGCGGCAAAGGCGGTCTGGGTATAACGGACGCCGTTCAGTTCCCATGAGGTTATGGTCATGGGCAGGCAGCCATCCACCAGCGTGCGATCCTTCATGGCTTCGGGAGGCAATCCAAATTCACACCATATTTCATCGCCCCGCCAATCGCAGCGGTCCGTGTCGCGACCGGCCAGACGCCTGATCCAGTTCCGATTGCGGAACACATTGCATGCGCCGTCTAGACCGAAGTGTTGCCGCGTGCCCTCGAAACTTAGCGGGATATAATGCCGTCCCTTTTCCGGCATGTCGCCCCATGCGTTGGGGAAAGTCTGCTCCGGCATGTCGAAGACACGGGAATAGATGTCTTTACCGGCATTCATGCAATCGCGGGCGGCCTTTTCGTAGGTGATATCCACGTCCGCCCGGCGCACAAGGACGCCGAAATCCGGCAAAAAAATATGTCCCCATTTGACGAGATCGTTCGGAGCGAACGAAAAAGTGTCCTTGTCGTTGCGCCATGTCGCGATGGTCTCGTCGAAGGATCCATGGTGCTGTGTTTCCGCATATTGCAGGCAGCCCCGGTGTCCGTCGAACATGGTCATGCCACCGTTGAAAATTTCAAAATGGCCGATCAGGGGCCGCCCATCGGACGTTTCCACGACGAACTCCAAGGGCCGCCAGATCGTGTCGGTGTATGCCTCTATTTTCACGATGCCGGGGAGGCCGTTTTGCCGGGGAATTCGTAATTTCAGCGTCGTGCGGTAAGGCGCATCGCAGGTTTTCAATTCCGGGAATTCAAGGCGATTGACCGGATTGAAGGTGAATGTGGCCCGGGTCTCTTCAATCGTAACGTTTGCGTCGGCCGTCCGCCATTGGCCTTTGTACCAGTCGCCGACATCGAACCAGCCGGATTGTCCGGCGCCGGAAGGCGCATTGCGCGGAATTTCCCGATGCGGCCATGAACTTTGCCAATAGTGAAGGGCAAGCAAGTCCGTATCCGGCGGCGCCTCGAATTCCACCACGACGCGGTGCAATTCGCGGGGATCCTCCCAGATGATCGTGCAACCTTCCTTTTCCCGCAGCATTTCCCCGAAGGGTACAATATCCATGACGGTGCTCCCCGTCGGCAAGTTATCCGTGCCCGATGCCAGCATCAGCGCAATGAAAAAGTGGGTAAACATGGCAGTATATTACAGGCTTGAGCGCCGCTCCGGCAAAAAATCGAATCCCGTCGCTTGCCGTCCTGCGTGGAAATGGGGCGTTGGCGGTGTTTAGGGCTCGTCAGCCGCGGAGGTAGATAACGGTTCCAAGGAGTGCCAATAGTCCCAAAGCGCCAAGAGAAAGGGCCGCGCCCGTAAAGAACGGCCATGGCCGGTACGAGAACACGATTTCATGCGATCCGGCGGGCGCCGCAACCCCGCGGAAAAGTCCGTTGGCTCGCAAAATCGGGCACGGCGTTCCGTCCATCGTGGCCTTCCATCCGGGATCATAAGTGTCCGCCAGCACCACAATGCCGGGCTGCGGTGAACGGGTGCGCACGATTACGTGTTCGGCGCCGTGGTCTTCGACTGAGCACGACAGACCTTCCGGGAGATTCGGCAAGGGTGTGCCGGCCGGATCGCGCGGACCGGGAACGATTGCCGCGAGCGTGTCGAATCCCGGACTGTCCCGATCGATCGTACATTCGCGAAGACCATCGAAATCCGCCATGCCCAGCAGGTTGGCCGCGGCGGCGGCGCCCTCCGCAATCCGCCATGTCGGAACCCATAGGGCACGTGGCCATGCGGTATTGTTTCGGAACAAGATGGCGCCATCGTCGGTGTGCATGGATGACAGTTGCAGGCCGCCGCGCGTGAAACGACCGTCCGCAAGCGGACTTTCCGGCGCGACAACAATGGCGCGCACGGCCATGGCGTTCAGCAGCCCCGGCAGTTCCGCTTCGGGCGCCAAAATGGCTTTTGGGCGAACGGCCTCCGCCTTGGCCGCATCGCCGGTTCCCAGCCGCCTCCACCAAATGGCCTGATCGCGCGTGAGCGGAGCGAGTCCGCCCGCTTCGTAGAGACCTGCGCGAATCATGCCAAGCCGCAAGGGCAGTCCAAAATGAACCGGTGGCGCCGCGGTCAGCATGCGGGCGCCCAAAGTTTGTTCCTCGACGAGGCGAAGCGTGCGGCCATGGCGCTGATAGCAAGCCGGCGCATCGGAGAAGGGGTGGGCATAAAGATTCTTGTTGGCGGTGGACAAATCCGCAAGAAAAGCCGTGGCAAGCGCCAGGCCGGCTGCGATGGAAACCCATTTCCAGCGAAACAGCACAACGGGTAGCGCAATGCCCAGCAACACAGCCAGTCGGCCGCGTGTTTCCAATGGTGAAACATAAAACAGTACGGCGGTAACCACGAAGAGGATTACAGCCGCATGGCGGAGGCGCAATGCATGGGTCCCGCGGCGCGTCAACAGTAGCCGGTCAAATCCGATCGCCGCGAGCGCCGCCAGCAGAAAAGACGCGGGAAACGCGGCGCATGCATGGGGAAAGGATGCCGGAAACCGTTCGGGGCCGATAACCGCAAGAGCCAGGAGTGCGGCGGCAGCCGGCGCGAAGAAAAAGGCGTCGCGCCGGGACGCATGGTGAATGAACGCCAGCGGAATTGCCGCCAACGGAGCCGCGCCCATATAGACCAGATGCGGCAAAGCGCCTGCCTGCGGAACGATTGCCTGCGCAACGAGTTCATGGAACGACATGGGCGCCTGGGCGGGCAATTCCACCGCCCAAAGGGCATCCCATGGACGATCCAAGAGAAGTAACCATGCAAGGGTTGGGACCCACTGCACAGCTGAAACGGCCACTGCGATCACGGTTATGATGAGCAACCGCTCGAAACGCTCGCGCATGTCCGGTCCATGCGCGGCATCTGGTGCATAAAAACCCAGGAAGAGGCCATAGGTGAGTGCGGCAAGCAACATGTGGAGGGAGACGGCGGGCGTACCGCACAACATCAGCGCCGCGCCCGCCAGTCCGGCCGGAACCGCACAACCGAAACGTGTTTGCCGCATGGCTTCGCGCATTCCCCAGAACAGGCACGGAGTCCATGCCAGCGCCGCCGCGATTGCCGGCCGGGACGCCGCAGCCGCCGAAGCGCCACAAAACGCATAGAGGATTCCCCCAATCAGGGCGGCCGTATAACCGAGATCGAGCGCGCGGGCGAACGCGACAAATCCGATGCCCATCATCGCAAGGCACAAATACGCGTGAACGGCCATGGCTTGTTCGGTGGGAAGAAACAGAAAAACGACGTTGATGGGCTGGAAAAGGGCGGTGGACGGCTGGGCCAGAAACGGCGTGCCGCACAATTCTTTCGCGTTCCACAGCGGAAGCTGGCCGGCCCGAATGCGGCTGAATCCGTAATGAAACGACGGATAAATGGACTGGTACAAGTCGGCGTTTTCATAGGCGGCGCCAATCGCGTCGGGATGGAGCTGGGTTTGACGCCAGAAAACGGGCGCAATAACAATGAAAAACACCGCCACGCCGAACAGGCGCAGCAGCGAATACCGGTTTCCCTCGAAGGCAAACTCACCCATCAGCGCAGCATCTCGCTCAGGTGTATGCGCCGTCCGGCTTCCGCCGCGCGCACGATCGCGTAGGTTGTCGCCAGACTGTTCAGATTGCGCCGGCCGCTGGTTTCCGGCTCCTCGCCGGTTTCGATGGCGCGTCCGAATAATTCAAGCAGACGGGCCTGATGAACGCGCGGACATGGCACAAGCCGTATCGCACGCTTTCGGTCCGGCGTCGCCGAGAAGGCCAATTTGTCGTTTTCGCACAACAGCACACCCTTGGAGCCCTCGATGCGCCAATGTGCGTTCCATGGGGTTTCCCAGCCGGTCGAGACCCAACTTCCGAAATAATTCACGGCGATGCCGTTGGACAATTCGAGTTGCGCCATGATCGTCGCATCGCCCTTGTTCCAGTTCCACGGCGCGTTGGTGCTTGCCGCGGATACGCTGGTCACGTCCGCATCGAAAATGCACCGCATCATGTCCACGTGATGGATGGACATGTCGAGCACGAGTGGATAGGCCATTTCTTCACGGAATCCGCCGAAATGCGGGCCCTTGTGGAAATTGACGCCCGCGTATCCCACGGCGCCGAGGCGCCCTTCCGAAACCCATCGTTTCATGGTCTGCACGACGGGTTGATAACGGTAATTCTGGGCCACCATGTAGATCCGCTTGTGTTTCGCCGCGCAGGCCACGATGGCCTTCGCGTTTTTGAGATTGTCGGCCAGCGGCTTTTCCGACATGACGTGAAGCCCCGCCCCGATGGCCGTTTCGCACACGCCGCGCCGGAATTGTTGCGGCGCGACATCCAGCAACGCATCGGCCTTGACGCGGCGCAATGCTTCCCCGACCGTTGCAAAACATCGCGATTTCGGCAGGCCGTGCCGCGCGGCCGCCGCCTTCAAATGGGCCGGATTCGTGTCAACATAGGCGGCCGCTTCCCACTCGTCCGATTCGGCTATCCGGTCCGTCCAGCACGTTCCCATGCCGCCGACACCCACCTGAATTATGCGCTTCATAAACATCACCTCCCGATTGCGCGAATCATAACACAAAGCCCATGGGGCGGTTGCGAACGACAAGCGGCATGTGCTTCCAAAAATCGCTTTCAAGATTGCGTTTGATCATTGACATTCCGAACATCCTGAGTATAATCGCTTTTTTGCAAATTCTTCCTTTTGCATTTTGAATTTGATAGGGTGGCCGCCAATGAGGCGGCCGACTTCCGCCCAAAGAATAAACACGGAGCCGAACAGCGATGAAACGAGATGCCGTTTTCTGTTTTCTTGTGGTATTGTCGGGGTTTTTGTTGTCGGCTTGTGGGGGGACATCGCCGCAGGCTACGTCTCCGCCCGATCCGCAAACAACGGCCATTCCCCAAGAGATCGGATCGCCCGTGGATGGCGACTGGCTCGTGCAGCGCCTTTCCAACGAACCGGCGCATCTCAATCCGCTGACATCTTCGGACGCGTATGCTTCGGGGATCATGTCGTTTATTTTCGATTCGCTGATCGAACGTGATAACGCCACGCTGGCTATCAAGCCTAGCCTCGCCGAATCGTGGGACATCGCGCCGGACCACTTGACGTATACGTTCCGTTTGCGCAAGGGAGTCGTTTTTTCCGACGGACAACCCTTGACCGCCCACGACGTCAAGTTTACCTTCGACAAACTCATGGATCCGACGACGGATGCGGCGGCCTTGCGCAATTATTACCAGGATGTAACCTCCTGCGAAATCCTTGACGAACACGCCATTCGGTTTGTGTGCAAGAAACCCTATTTCAAACACCTTACCATGCTGGGCGGCTTGCGCATCATTCCCCGGCATGTCTATGCGGAAGGCGATTTCAATTCGCATCCGAACAATCGAAAACCCGTCGGTTCCGGCCCGTATGTTTTCGAGAAATGGGAGACGGGCCTGCAAATCGTTCTTGCCCGCAATGAAACGTATTGGCAGGAAAAGCCGCATATTCTGAAATATGTCTACAAGATCATTACCGATGCGACTGCGGCGTTCCAAGTGCTCGATCGCCAGGAACTGGACACGATGACGCTTACGCCGGAGTTGTACGTGAACCGTGCGTTGAAACCCGAATTCCAGGCGAAATTCGCCACCTGCAAATATTCCGCGCCGATGTACAATTATGTGGGATGGAATTTGCGCAGGCCTTTGTTTCAGGACAAGCGGGTGCGGCAGGCGCTGACAATGCTGCTGGATCGCCGGCTCATTCTTGACACCATCTATTATGGGCTGGGCAAGGAAGTCACCGGCGAGGCCTTCGTCGAAAGCCCCGAATACGACCCCTCGATACAGCCGCTGCCCTTCGATCCCGCGAAGGCGAAACAGATGCTCGACGCGGCGGGCTGGATCTATTCCGAAAAAGACGGCGTCCGTATGAAAGACGGCGTGCCGTTCCGATTTGAAATGTTGATTCGGGCGTCGTCGCCGGAAGCGGAACAAGTCGCCACGGTATTCCAAGAGGAATTGAAACGGGCGAACATCGCCATGAAGATCCGGCCGCTCGAATGGGCCACCTTCCTGCAAAGCGTGGACGGGCGCAATTTCGACAGCGTTATTCTCGGCTGGTCCATTCCGCCCATTGAACAGGATCCCTATCAGGTGTGGCACAGTTCACAGGCGGAAAACGGATCCAATTTCGTGGGCTTCGTCAATGCGGAAGCGGACCGGATTATGGAAGAAGCGCGGCTTGAATTCGATGAGCCGACCCGATTCAAAATGTATCACCGATTTCAGGCGATTCTGTACGACGAGCAACCCTATACGTTCCTCTTCTGCCTTCAGGAGTTGGACGCGGTCCACAAGCGATTCCAGAACGTGAACATTTACAAATTCGGCTTGGATTCGCGTGAGTGGTGGGTTCCCGCCGGCGCCCAGAAATACCGCTGAGGATTATACGATGATTGATTTCCGTCCGGATTACATTGAAAGAAACGGGCATGGGCCGCGACCTCAATCGCTTTTCCTTCCCGAACCCCAAGATGGAATGGTGAACGTATGAGGCGCGTTGTTCGTTTCTTTGCCCGTAACTTCTGTGCTGGGAGCGCAGAAAGGGCGGACAAAAAAATCACACCTGTGATTGGGCCATTGCGGCGGAGCCGCCTTGGGTGGATTGCGTGCGTTTTGATCGTGTTGGCTGCGTTACCGGTGCTCGTGTCGCTTGGGTTTATCGGCCATTATTACAGCATCGTCCTGCGCGCACCGGGTAATTTGAAGACGGGTGTGGCGCCCGGGGAACTCGGTTCGATGGTCAACGTGTTCGCGGCGACGGGGGGATATCCGTTTCTGTGCGCGCATGACACGCCCGCGGCGACGACGCCTTTCGGTATGGTGCGCCTCGCGCCGGACACCGCTTCGACCTGGTTCAACTGGAACGGGTTGAACCGGTCGGGCTACTTCTACGGCGACAACAAGATCCTCGGATTCAGCCACACGCGGCTGGTCGGCGCGGACGCGCAGGAGGGGGGCGTATTCCGCATCTTGCCCGCCGTTGAATCGCGTGCGCAAAGGCTCCATGCGAAAGACAGGCGTTATGCCAAATTTTCGCACCGCGAGGAAACGGGCTTTCCAGGCTACTATGCCGTCCGGCTGCCCAAGGATGACGTTCTAGTCGAATTGACAGCAACGCCGCGCGTGGGCGTGCACCGCTACACGTTTCGGAAGCCGGAACGGCCGCATTTGCTCATTGACATCACAAGCGGCATCGGCAAACAACGCTGCGAGGACGGCGTGGTCCTGATCAAACCGTCCGAACAAGCCATCGAGGGTTCCGTGAGGATATTCGGCTCGTTTTCGGGCCGGTATGGCGGACTCGATGTGTACTTTGCCGCGCGTTTCAGCGAACCGTTCGCGACCTACGGCACATGGAAAGAGGGACGGCCGGCGCCAGGCGCGGATGGCGCGGCGGGGAAGGATATCGGCGCGGACTTGGGTTTCAATGCCAAGACCGTCGAAGTGCGGCTGGCGCTCTCCCATGTGAGCATCGAAAACGCGCGGCAGAATCTTGAAGCCGAAGTCGCCGGCAGGACCTTCGATCGAATTGTGGATGAGGCCAAGGACGCATGGGAAAAGCGGCTTGCCACCATCCGTGTCGAAGGCGGATCGAAGAAGCAACAGCGAATATTTTATACGAACCTGTATCACGCGTTTCTCATGCCGACCACCTTCAGCGATGTAAACGGCGACTACCTTGGTTTCGACAACGCGGTCCACAAGGCGGAAGGATTTACGTATTACACCGATTTCTCGCTGTGGGACACGTGGCGTACGGTTCATCCGCTCTACAACCTGATCGCGCGCGCCGACGCGCGCGACATGATGATCTCGCTCGTGGACATGGCGAAGAAAGGCGGCGCCCTGCCGCGATGGCCTTCGGGCCGCGGCTACACGAACTGCATGCTCGGCACGCCCGCCGACATCGCCGTCACGGAGGCCTACCTCAAGGGCATTCGCGGTTTCGACGTCGAAGCCGCCTACCAGAGCATGCGCCAGGTGGCATTGACGGGACCGCCGGAAGGATCCCGCTTTGCGGGACGCCACGGCCTGGAATGGTATCTGCGCCTGGGTTATTGCCCGTCGGACAAGACCGGCGACTGCGTGGCGGCCACGCTCGAATACGCCTATGAGGATTATGGCATCTCGCTCTTGGCCGAAGCGCTGGGATACAAGGAAGACGCGGAACTCTTCAATAAACGATCACGCAACTATCGCAATACATGGAACCCGGCCACGCTCTATTTCGAGGGAAAAGATTCGGGAGGCGCTTTCCCGAAGGAACGCAATCACCATATCCTGAGTTATGTTGATTTCAAGGGCCGGTACACGCGTGCCTACTGCGAGGGCAGCGGCGAGCAATGGCGCTGGTTCGTGCCCTTCGATCCGGAAGGCCTGATGGCGTTGTTCCCCAGCCGCGAGACCTTTGTCCAGGAACTCGAAACCTATTTTGAACGATCGCGCGCGGGCATCGGCGAGTTGCCGAGCGCCTATTACTGGCATGGCAACGAACCGTACATCCACGCGCCGTACCTGTTCAATGCCGCGGGACGTCCCGACCTCACCCAAAAATGGGTTCGCTGGATTTTGGACACGAAACACAGCGACGACTACATTGGTCTCGACGGCAACGACGACGGTGGAACCTTGTCGTCGTGGCACACGTTTAGCGCGCTCGGTTTCTATCCGCGCGCCGGCACGACGCGCTACGAGCTCGGCGCGCCGTTATTCAAAAAGGCGGAAGTTCGGATTGACGGCAAGTCGCTAACGATTGTCGCGGACCATTACGGGCCCAGAAACATGTACGTCAAGAAAGTCACGCTGAACGATAAACCGCTCGACCGCCTCTATTTCACGCACGATGAAATCGCCGAAGGCGGAACGCTACGCTTCGAGATGAGTGCGACTCCGTGAAAAAGGGTGAAGGATGAAGGATGAAAACGTCGCTCGCAACCCGAAGCGCGATGTGGCCAAACACATGTTCGCAAGCATGATTACGATTGCCGTTCTTTCCCTTGCGGGATTCATGGCCCTGCTGTTCTTCGCGCAACGCCGGCTTGTCTTTCCCGTGTCGCGCGAAATATACCGAACGCCGGATCAGGCGCCTTACCGGCTCATCCACGAGGATCTGTATCTGCCCGTTTCCGGCGGCAAGATCACGAATGCGTGGTTTTTCCCTTGCGACAACGCCCAGTACACCGTGTTGTTCTGCCGCGGCAACGGCGGCACGCTGTCCGATTGGCTCGACGCGGGCGTTATGTTCCATAACGCGGGCTTTGCCATTCTCCTCTTCGATTACGGCGGTTACGGACGCAGCACGGGCCGCCCGTCCGAATCGCGCCTGTACGAGGATGGACGCGCCGCATGGCGATGGCTCACGGAGGCCCGCAAGATTCCTCCCCGGAACATTGTCCTTATCGGCCACAGCATCGGCGGGGGCGTGGCCGCGCAACTCGCCACCGAAATCACGCCCGCCGCCCTGATTTTGCAAAGCACGTTCACTTCACTGCCGGACGTTGCCCAGGAAATGCTGCCCTTCCTGTATGTCAAGCCGTTCATCCGCGACCGTTTCAATACGATCGCCAAACTCGCGCGCATATCATGCCCGCTGCTTGTGGTGCATAGCCCCAACGATTCGTTGATTCCCTTTGCCCATGGGCGTGCCCTATTTGATCGCGCGCGCGAACCGAAACGCTTCCTCGAAATCAGAGGCGATCACAACGACGGTATGTTCAGTGCTAATTATTTGAGCGGTATTGCCTCGTTTATTGCTTCTTTGGCCCGGTAGGCGGTTTCCATCTATTGTGCGCGATTTTGTGCATAAATTACACATGGGAGATTTATGCACATGGGTTGCGATAAAAAGCCATGGCGTCCCCTCTTGTAAACTCTTTTATTACCGTATTTTATCCAGATAGATGGAGGGCTGTATTTTGGCATGGCGCTTGCTCTAAATAGTTTGTGAAAATTTTAACAGCTCGTTTCGAGAGGTCGCTGGCAGCCTGCGAAGCAGCGGTTTCAAGGAGAATCAGGGCATGAACCTGAAAGAGATGGCGGACGCATTGGGACTGGAATGTCTGACGCCGGAGGTCTCGCTGGACAAGCCGTTGGTTGTGGCGGGGGGCTATTCATCGGATCTGCTCAGCGATGTGCTGGCGCATGCGCCGCGGGGCGGGGTGTTGATTACGATCCAAGTTCACATGAACGTCATCGCGGTGGCGGTTCATGCCGAATTGTCGGCGGTCATTTTTCCGGCGGGACGGCGTCCGGGCGAGGATGTCCGCACGATGGCGGTGAAGGAAGGGATTGCGTTGTTCGCGACGCCGGAGTGTGCGTTCGATGTGGCGGGACGTCTGTATGCGTTGGGCTTGCGCGGCACGCATGAGGAGTCGTGCGCCGGCGGACGGTAAAGGATGCGCGGCAGTGAGACGCTTCACGGCGGACTTGCATATACACACGGCGCTGTCGGCGTGTGCGGATGACGAGATGACGCCGCCCGCCATTGTGGCGGCGGCGTTGAAACAGGGTTTGGACATGATAGCGATCTGCGATCACAACAGCGCGGGCAACGCGGCGGCGGTTCAGGCGGCCGCCGGGGATGCGCTTTCGGTGATTGCCGGCATGGAAATCACGACGGCGGAAGAGGCGCATGTATTGGGCTTGTTTCCCGATGCGGCCTCAGCGGAGGCGGCCGGCGGGGAAGTGCGCGAGACGCTTCCCGCCGTTCGAGACGTGACGAAAATGTACGGACGGCAAATCGTGATGGACGCGGCGGGCCGGATGCTGGATGTGGACGGCCGCATGTTGTTCATGGCGTCCGGGTTTCCATTGAGCGATGCCATTGCGCTTATCCGGCGCAACAGGGGATTGGCGGTCGCTTCCCATGTGGATCGTCCTTCCCATTCGGTAATCAGCCAACTCGGCCTGTTTCCGGCGGATGCCGGCTTCGACGGAATCGAAATATCGGCGGCGGGCATGGACAACGGGCGCGAGTCCGAATTCGAATCGCTGGGTTTGCCCATGGTGTCCTCGTCGGACAGCCATTTCTTGGGCGATATCGGATCGTGCCGCACGTTTTTCACGCTGAACCAGGCCACGTTCGACGAGTTGATGCGAGCGTTTCGCGGAGAAAGCGGACGGCGCATTACGGGGCGGGAGGGCGGCGTCCGTGTATGAATTGTCGCTGCACATCCTCGATTTGATCGAAAACGCCATTCGGGCCGATGCGTCGGTCATCGCCGTGACAATTACGGAACGACCGCAGGAGGATCGAATCGAAATTCTTGTCGAAGACAACGGAACCGGCTTGCCGGTGGCGCCGGAGAATGCGCTTGATCCGTTCTTCACCACCAAGGAAGGAAAGCGGACAGGGCTTGGGCTCAGTCTTTTTCGCGCGGCGGCGGAACAGGCCGGCGGCTCGCTTGTCATCGAAAAGTCGCCATTGGGCGGCGTGGCCGTCCGGGTCACGATGCGCCTGAAGGACATTGATCGAAAGCCGTTGGGCGATCTGGCCGCCACGTTGTCTTCGGTGGTCTGCACAAATCCCCACCTGGATCTCTGGTGTCGGTTCAGCACGGTCAATGGCGAATGCACGGTGCGTGTATCGGATATCGCCAAGGAATTTGGCGCGAACGAACGTTGCGGCTTGGCCATCGCGCGGAGGGTTTCGGAAAAGATTCGTTGCGGGCTCGCGGCCATCGGGAGTTCGGCATGAGGAAAACAGCCCATAGTCAGTGGCGTGTGGTGCTGAAGATAGAAGTACGCCGTTTTTGGAGAGGCGATTGGCAGTGGCCAAACAAGAAAGGAAGAAGGAAATGACGGAACAGAAGGGATGTTGCACGTGCGGCGAAGAGGCGTCGTTGGATGAACTCCTCGTCCGGCTCGACGAAGTTATTGCCGAGTACCGCGACAAGCCCGGGGCGCTGATCCCGGTCTTGCAGATCGCGCAGGGCATCTTCGGCTATCTGCCGGAAGAGGCGCTGAAAAAAATCAGCTTGGGACTGAACAAGTCGTACAGCGAGGTGGCGGGCGTCGTCGGGTTTTATTCGTTCTTCTCGACGGTGCCGCGGGGCAAGCACATGATCCGCGTGTGCCTGGGAACGGCGTGCTATGTGCGCGGCGGCAAGCAGGTGCTCGACGCGATCAAGCACAAACTGAACATTGACGTCGGCGGGACGACCGAGGATCGGACGTTTTCGCTCGATGTGGCGCGGTGCTTCGGCGCATGCGGACTGGCCCCCGCGATCATGATAGACGAGGAAGTCCATCAACGGGTAAAACCGGCCAAGATTCAGGCTATCCTCGATCAATATAGGGAACCAGCCATGGCGGCGGCGAAGTAGGCCGCGGGCGAATCAATAAGGAGAACAACCATGTCGAAGAAAATAGCGAGTCCCGCGGATCTCAAGGCCATTCGCGACAAGGCCAAGGCCGAGGTGGATCTGAGAAGCGGTCCGAAGGAAATTCAGATTACCGTGCACATGGGCACCTGCGGCATCGCGGCCGGCGCACGTGACGTCATGTCGTGCCTGATGGACGAATTGGACACAGCCAATGCCGACAACGTGACGCTGCGGCAATCGGGCTGCGCGGGTCTGTGCGACCGTGAACCCATGTTCACGCTGACCGACAAGTTCGGCCAGACGTTTCGCTACGGCAAACTGGATCGCAACAAGGTTCATCGAATCGTGCAGGAACACATCCTGACGGGCAATCCTGTCGTGGATTATCTGATTTCGAGGTAACGGTTGGCGCAGTAGGCGCTTGGACAACGGAAGCGCGCCGGTTCGAGGAACCGGGCGCCAATGAAGAAGGAGTTGGACAGCATGGGCAAGAAACGATCGCACATTCTGGTGTGCGCCGGCGCGGGATGCGTGGCTTCGGGTGCGCTCGAAGTCAGCGCGGCCATCCAGACGGCGCTTCAGAAGGAAGGCTTGGCGGACGAGGTCAGCGTCATCGAGACCGGATGTCTCGGACCTTGCGCGGTGGGACCAGTCATGGTGGTGTATCCCGAGGGTGTGTTTTACCAAGGCGTGAAACCCGCCGATGCGGAAGAAGTGGTCAAAGAGCATTTGTTGAAGGGCCGCATCGTCGAACGGTTGGCGCACAAATCGGTGTCGGCGCAAATCGTTCCGGCGCTGTCGGAAATCGGATTCTTCCGCGAGCAGACCAAAGTCGTGCTGCGGAACTGCGGCGTAATCGATCCGACGAATATTGACGAGTACATCGCGCGGGACGGCTATCAGGCGCTGGCGAAGGTGCTCACGGAAATGAAGCCCGAAGAAGTCATTGACGTCGTAACGAAGTCCGGCCTGCGCGGGCGCGGCGGCGCGGGATTCAGCACGGGCATGAAATGGAATTTCACGCGCAAAGCGCCGGGCGACAAGAAGTACGTGCTGTGCAATGCGGACGAGGGCGATCCGGGCGCGTTCATGGATCGCAGCGTGCTCGAGGGCGATCCGCACAGCGTGATCGAAGCCATGGCCATTGCGGCCTACGCCATTGGTTCGGACCAGGGTTATGTGTATGTCCGCGCCGAATATCCCTTGGCGGTCGAACGGCTCGGCAAGGCGCTCGAGCAGGCGCGGGAGTACGGTCTGCTCGGCGAAAACATCATGGGCACGGGGTTCAATTTTGATCTTGAAATCCGCATGGGGTCGGGCGCGTTCGTTTGCGGCGAAGAAACGGCGTTGATGACTTCGATAGAAGGCAACCGCGGCGAGCCGCGTCCGCGTCCGCCGTTTCCGGCGATCAAGGGCCTGTGGGGCAAGCCGAGCCTGCTCAACAACGTCGAAACCTATGCCAATATTCCGGTGATTATCCTGAAGGGCGCCGAATGGTACGCCTCGATGGGCACCGAAAAGAGCAAGGGCACCAAGGTGTTTGCGCTGGCGGGCGCCGTCAACAACACCGGCCTCGTGGAAATTCCGATCGGCACGCCGCTGGGTGAGATCATTTACGACATCGGCGGCGGCATTCCAAACGGCAAGAAATTCAAGGCGGCGCAAATGGGCGGCCCCTCGGGCGGTTGCATTCCAAAGGAACATCTGAATGTGCCGGTGGATTATGAAGCGCTGACGCAATTGGGCGCGATTATGGGTTCCGGCGGCCTTATTGTCATGGACGAAGACACGTGCATGGTGGACATGGCGCGATTCTTCCTCGATTTCGTGCAGGACGAGTCCTGCGGCAAGTGCCCTCCGTGCCGCATCGGCACCAAGCGCATGCTCGAAATCGTCACGCGCATTTGCAACGGCGAGGGTGTCGAGGGCGATGTCGAAAAACTCATCGAACTCGGCGAGCAGATCAAGGACACGGCATTGTGCGGACTTGGCCAGACAGCCCCGAATCCGGTGCTTTCGACCATTCGTCACTTCCGCGAAGAATACGACGAGCACATCCGGCAAAAACATTGCCGCGCCGGTGTGTGCCCCGGCCTTGTGCGCGCACCGTGCATGAGCGCGTGCCCGGCGAACGTTTACGTGCCCGGTTTCGTTTCGCTCGTGGCGGAAGGCCGGTACGAGGAAGCGCTAAAACTGCACCGGGAAACCAATCCGTTCGTTTCGATTTGCGCGCGTGTGTGCTTCCACACCTGCGAGGACAAGTGCCGGCGCAGCAACCTCGACCAGCCCGTGGCCATCCGCGGCGTGAAGCGGTTCATGGTCGAGAAGGAAACCAGTGTGCAGATGCCGAGTGTGCGTGAAAATCCCGCCAACGCCAAACGCAAGATTGCGATTGTCGGCGCGGGGCCGGCGGGTCTGACGTGCGCCTATTTCTTGGCCCGTCTCGGTTATCGTCCCGATGTATTCGAGTCCGAATCGGTCCCGGGCGGCATGCTGGTCCAAGCCATTCCGGCGTACCGGCTTCCGCGGGAGGAAGTGGCGCGCGAGATTCGCATGATCGAAAAACTGGGCGTTTCCATCCAGACCGGCAAGCGTCTGGGCAGGGATTTCACCCTGTCCGGTCTGCGTGAACAGGGCTACGAAGCGGTATTCGTCGCCGTTGGCGCGCCGAAGGGGTCCAAACTGCGGATCGCGGGCGAGGATGCCGAGGGTGTCGCGGACGGGATGCAATTCCTGCGCGAGTACAACCTGACCGGAACGGCGAAGGTCGGCGAGCGCGTGGCGGTCATCGGCGGCGGCAATGCGGCCATTGACGCGGCGCGCACGGCTTTGCGCCTCGGCGCGAAATCGGTGACGATTCTGTATCGCCGTACGCGCGAGGAAATGCCGGCCTACAAGGAAGAGATCGAAGAAGCCGAACGCGAAGGCGTCGCGATTCAGACGCTGGTCGCTCCCGCTGAAATCATTGTCGAGAACGGCAAGGCCGCGGGGGTGAAATGCAACCGGATGTTCCTGGGCGAATTCGACAAGAGCGGCCGGCGCCGTCCGGAAGTGTCCGGCGACAGCACCTTCGTGCTCGAGGTGGATCAGGTTATTGCGGCCATCGGCCAATCGCTCGATACGGCGGAAGTGATGGACGGGGTTTCGTTGAATCTTACCGCGAGCAAATACATTGCCGCGGATCCGCTCTCCGGGCAAACCTCGGTGCCGTGGGTGTTCTGCGGCGGTGATGCGGCGACGGGTCCGATGTCGGTGGCGGACGCCATCGGTGACGGTGAACGCGCGGCGGTCGGCATTGACAAGTTCCTGACCGGCGAAGAACACGCGTTCTGGCGCGGCATCGAACAGGTGGACACCGAATTCGATCCGGATGCCGATCCGGTTGATTATCCGCGGGCGAAGATGAAGATGATCCCCGTGAACAAACGCAAGAACAACTTCAACGAAGTGGAAGTCGCGTTGACGGAATCGGCGGCGATTCGCGAGGCGAAACGCTGCCTGCGCTGCGACTACCGCTCGACGTGCGAAGTATAACCCGGCAAGCGCCGTTTGAGGAGAAAAAATATGCCAACGTTGACGGTTGACGATGTCCGGGTGGAAGTCCCGGAAGGAACATCAATTTTGAATGCCGCGCAAAAAGCCGGTGTCAAGATTCCGACTTTGTGTTACTTGAAGGATTTGCAGGCCATCGGCGCGTGCCGCGTGTGTCTGGTCGAAGTGGAAGGCGCGCGGACGCTGGTCGCCTCGTGCGTCACGCCCGTGACCGAAGGCATGAAGGTTTACACGCAGCGCAAGCGCGTGCGCGAGGCCCGCAAGACGGTGGTCGAACTGTTGCTCTCCGATCACCAGGGAGACTGCCAGACCTGCGCCCGCAGCGCCGACTGCGAACTGCAGGAACTGGCCGCCGATCTCGGAATCCGCGACATCCGTTTTCCCGGCGAGAAGAGTAAAAGTTTCATTGACAATTCGACGCCCGCTCTCGTCCGGGACAGTGGAAAGTGCATCCTGTGCCGCCGTTGCGTGACGGTCTGCCGTGAAACGCAGGGAGTCGGGGGACTCTTTGCGCAAAACCGCGGATTTGACACGGTGGTCGGCCCGGCGTTTTGCGGCGATCTCGACGACGTTGTGTGCGTGCAATGCGGCCAATGCGGCGCGGTGTGCCCCGTCGGCGCGATCACCGAGAAAGACCAGATTGCGGAAGTTTGGGCGGCCCTCGAGGATCCAACGAAGACCGTCGTGGTCCAGACGGCCCCGGCCATCCGCGCCGCGCTCGGCGAATGCTTCGGCAACCCGCCGGGCACGCTGGTCACGGGTAAGATGGTCAGCGCGCTGCGGCGGCTGGGTTTCGATGCTGTGTTCGACACGAATTTCGCGGCGGACCTGACCATTCTCGAAGAGGGGACGGAACTCCTTACGCGCCTGAAGAAGGCGTTGGTGGACAAGGAGCCCGTGGCGTTGCCGATGTTCACGAGTTGCTCGCCGGGGTGGATCAAGTTCATCGAATACTTCTATCCGGAAATGCTGCCGAACGTTTCGACATGCAAATCGCCGCAGCAGATGTTCGGCGCGCTGGCCAAGACATACTACGCCGAGAAGATCGGCAAGAAGCCGGAGGACATGTTCGTCGTGTCCATCATGCCGTGCACCGCGAAAAAATTCGAGAGTCAGCGGCCCGAAATGAACGCCAGCGGTGTGCGCGATGTGGACGTGGTCCTTACAACGCGCGAACTTGGACGCATGATTACGCAGGCAGGCATTGATTTCAACAGCCTGCCCGATGACAAAATGGATTCCCCGATGACCGAAGGATCGGGCGCGGCGGATATTTTTGCGAACACCGGCGGCGTGATGGAAGCGGCCCTGCGCACCGTCTACGAGATCGTGACCGGAAAACCGTTACCATTCGAGAACTTCCATGTAACGCCGATCGTCGGCCTCGAAGGCATCAAAGAAGCTGCGGTCACGTTCACCGAAACAGTTCCCGAGTGGTCCTTCCTGAAGGGCGTGACGGCGAGAGTCGCGGTGACGCACGGCCTTGGAAATGTCCACAAACTGATGGAACGGATCAAGTCCGGCGCGGCCACCTATCACTTCATCGAAGTGATGACCTGCCCCGGCGGCTGTATCGGCGGCGGCGGACAGCCCCGCATGACCGACAACAGCGTCCGCCTTGCGCGCATCGCCGCCATCTACAAGGAAGACGAGGGCAAACAGATCCGCAAGTCGCACGAGAATCCCGACGTTACCCGAATCTACAAGGAATTCCTCGGCGAACCCAACGGCCACAAGTCGCACCAACTGCTCCACACGAAGTACACGGAGCGTTCGCGCGTGTAATTTCGGATCAACGAGACACAAAGGCAACGAGGCGCAAGGGCATCCCCTCTTGCGCCTCGCTTTTTACTGGAAGACAAGATTTTACGGGTGTAATTGGAGGAGGGGCAAGTTGACTCTCCGGTGTGCCGGCGATAGCATGGGGCCGGACGGTTCAGGAGGAGCATCGCCATGCTGTCACGGAGGGATTTTTTGAAGGCTGCGGGACTGGGCGCGGCCTGTTGGGCCGGCCATGCGTGGAGCGCGGAATCGCCGGCCGTTCGACGCCCGAATTTCGTTTTTATCCTCGTGGACGATCTGGGCTGGCGCGACCTCGGCTGTTTCGGCAGCACGTTCTACGAGACGCCCCATCTCGACCGGTTGGCGAATGAAGGCGTGCGGTTCACCAGCGCCTACGCGGCATGTCCGGTGTGCAGTCCGACCCGTGCAAGCATCATGACCGGCAAGTATCCGGCGCGGCTGGGAACCACGGATTACTTTGGGGCGCCGCAACCCGACAAGGTCGCCCATCATTGGACCCAGAACAAGCCGCTGTTGCCCGCGCCGTATCTCGATCACTTGCCGCTGGAGGAAATAACCATTGCGGAGGCATTGAAGGAAGCGGGTTATTCGACCTTCTTCGCGGGCAAGTGGCACTTGGGCGGCGACGGATTTCTGCCCGAGGAACAAGGTTTCGACATCAACAAGGGCGGTCATCGTTTCGGCGGACCGCCGGGCGGTTATTTTTCGCCGTACAAAAATCCCAAACTCGAAAGCGGCCCGCCCGGCGAACATCTGCCCGCCCGGCTGGCCGAGGAAACGGTGCGCTTCATGCGCGAACACAAGGACGGGCCGTTTCTGGCCTATCTGTCGTTTTATTCGGTGCATGTTCCGCTTCAGGCGCGCGAGGATCTGAAGGCGAAATACGAAAAAAAAGCGGCGGCGCTGGATTCCCAAGAACCGGTGTGGGGACGGGAAGGCGACAGGGATGTCCGCATGGTGCAAAGCCATCCGGTGTATGCCGGCATGGTCGAGGCGATGGATCAGGCCGTGGGAAATGTGCTGAATGCCCTGGACGAACTCGGCATCGCGGACAACACCATCGTGTTCTTCATGTCGGACAACGGCGGCCTCAGCACCGCCGAGGGGCATGCCACCTCGAACCTGCCCCTGCGCGGGGGGAAGGGCTGGCTGTACGAGGGCGGCATTCGCGAGCCGATGATCGTGAAATGGCCCGGCGTAGCCCAACCGGGAACGGTATGCGGCGAGCCGGTCATCAGCACGGACTTCTATCCGACGATGCTCGACATGGCCGGCCTGCCCGCAAAACCACGGCAGCATGTGGACGGCATGAGTTTCGCCGGGTTGCTCAAGGGCGGCAAGAGGCCGAAACGCGATGCCCTCTATTGGCATTACCCCCATTATGGCAACCAGGGCGGAACGCCCGGCGCGGCGATTCGCGCGGGCGATTGGAAACTGATCGAATTCTTCGAGGAGCGTCCGCCGGAACTCTACAATCTGCGCGAAGACCTTTCCGAAAAGCGCAACATGGCCTCCGAAAAGCCGGAGAAAGTCCGTACACTCCGCGCCATGCTGCACCGCTGGCAGAAAGATGTCGGCGCCCGGTTTCCGACGCCCAATCCCGACGCAAAATCATGACGGAAAAGGAAAAACCTTGAACGATCGCATGGTGCGCAGAAAATTCCTGAAAGGCGCGCTGGCCGCCGGTATGGCATCCGGGGCCGGCCCGGAAGAACGGGCGTTTCTCATGCAATTGTCGCAGACGGACGCACAACGCCCCGCGCAACCGTCCCGTGAATCATGTCCGACAGGCGCGATCGGAAACCTTTCCATCAGTCGCGTGATTTGCGGCGGAAACCTGATTGGCGGCTGGGCCCACAGCCGTGACCTCATCTATGTTTCGCGCTTGTTCAAAGCCTACAACACCGACGCAAAAATCATGGAAACGCTTCAGGTTTGCGAAGAGCACGGTGTCAACGCGATCCTTACAAATCCCGTTTCCGGCCCTGTAATCAACCGTTACTGGCGCGAGCGCGGCGGAAAGATACAATGGATTTCCGAAGTGCATCCCATGCCGGCCAACGTCAAAGCCAGCGTAACGGCCGTGGTGGACAACGGCGCCTGCATGGCGTATATTCAGGGCGCGGTGGGCGATCGGCTGATCAAGATGGGACACCTCGATACCCTCGCGCAGACCGTCGAGTTTATCAAGGCATGTGGTGTGCCTGCCGGGGTCGGCGCCCATTCCCTTGACGTCGTGCTCGAATGCGAAAAAGCGGGCGTCAATCCCGATTTCTATGTCAAGACGCTTCACTCCAACGACTATTGGTCACGTCGGCGGCCCGATCAGCCCACGGAAGTCATCGAAGATCGCCACGACAATTTCTGGTGCCACGAACCGGAAAAGACCATTGCCGCGATGAAAATGGTCGAAAAACCATGGATCGCGTTCAAGGTGCTTGCCGCGGGCGCCATCCCGCCGGAAATCGGTTTTCGTTATGCCTTTGAAAACGGGGCGGACTTTATTTGCGTGGGCATGTTCGATTTCCAAGTCGCCGAAGATGTTGCCGTCGCGCGAAGAATTCTCGCGGAAACCCGGCGCGAACGTCCTTGGCGGGCGTGAATATTCACGCGCCGATAATTCCGGTTTGGATGCCGGACCTGCCCTGAATCCTGGTCATGATTGCGGCAGGAGACCGAAGACTTTGTCCGCGAAGCGGATGATCGAATCGAACGGACATTCCATTTTCTCGCAGCCGATGAGGAAATGTATAATGGAACTTCACTTTGGCGCATTTGCAGGCACGGTGACCGGGCAACGATATGCGGCCTGACACGGGCCAGGAAACAACGCGGACGGATTGACGGTTCCCAGGAAGAATCATGGCAATCGAAAAAAGGCTGGCCCCGAACCCGTTTGAGGTGGACAAGGCGGCGCCGCGTGTTTTTGTGACATGGGGCGCGGGACCTTATGAGAACACGCGCAACGTTCTGCAGCGCATCGATCTGTCTCCCGCCGCCGGACGCAGGGTCTTGTTGAAGCCAAATGCCGGACGCCTTGTGGAGCCGTTGAAGGGTGTCAACACCCACCCGGAGGTCATTGCCGCCGCCATTGACGCCTTCCGGGAGGCCGGGGCCGATGTCGCGATCGGCGAAAGCCCCATCACGGGCGTAAAGGCCCTTGAAGCCTTTGATCTGTGTGGGATTACGGCCGTGGCCGAAAAGCGACACTGTCCGCTGATTGACATGGACGCGCGCCCCTACGTTCCAATGACCATTCCCGACGGCGTGGCCATCCACAACATCAAAGTGTGCCCGGAAGTATTCGAGTATGACATCATTGTGTCCATTCCCGTGATGAAGATGCACATGCACACAGGGGTGACGTTGGCCGTCAAGAATATGAAGGGATGCCTGTGGCGCCGCTCGAAAGTGGACCTTCACATGCTGCCGTCACTCCCCGGATGGAACGAAAAGCCTCTCGATATCGCCATTGCCGACATGTCGTCGGTGCTGCGGCCGCATCTCTCCATCATTGACGGCAGCATCGGCATGGAGGGTCTCGGCCCGAGCGCGGGCGAGGCGAAGGAACTCGGCGCGATTGTGGCCGGCGTGGATCCCTTCGCGGTGGATGCCGTCGCTTGCGAATTAATGGGAGTGTCGGCGATTGAAATTCCCCATCTTCGGATGGGCGCCGACCGGGGGCATGGCGTTATCAACGGCAGTAAGATCCACGTCTTGCCGGAAAACTGGCGTGATGCCGGCAACCCTTTCGCGTTGCCCCCGAAAAACCTCTCGCTCGAATTTTCAAACGTCAACGTGCTCGACGATCAATCGTGCAGCGCATGCCAGGCCAGCCTCATGCTGTTTCTCCGAAAACACGGGAAACGCTTGTTTGGCGAAAACGCGGAAAACGCAAGAGTACCCATTGCCATAGGGAAAGGCCACGCTTCCCTGCCGCCCGGCGCCCTCTGCGTCGGCAATTGCACGGCCAGGCACCGCGAAGGCAATCCTTTTGTCCCCGGATGTCCTCCGGTTGTAAGCGAGATTCTGAACGTCTGCAACGAGTATTTCAAGTTGGCGCCGGATGATCCAACCGTTCCGGACGCCAAGGCGGACCACGCATGCAAAACGGCAAAAAGATCGGACGATCGGCGATAATCCAATAGTGATCGGTTGCTCAAGAAACTCTATATTGAATCGTGTGGATCAACCGCGGAAAGATTCTGCCGCTGATCCCTTATTTTGATCGGATTGAAATTGGTGACCAAGGATTCATCTATCGCTGGTTATGGTTTACAGCCCATGTTGTCGGCAAGGGTGGAGAACACTACTTTTTCGGGGTCTTGGCTGTTGGCGGCGCTGGCGGCTATGATGATCTCGACCGGTGGAATGGCCGGCGAAAGACTTTGCGATCACGAGGCGGTGTTCGATGCGCAGGGGCGATTACTGCCGTGGACGTCCTATGACCGGATTGTTCGTGGGAGCATGGAATATGTGAAACACTGCTTCACGGTTCGAACAACGCTCGGCGACGATCCGTGGTTTCTTGTCACGTCGAGTCTGACGCCCGAGGCCACGTTCAAGAACAACCAGAACAACCAGGGATCGAACGTCTACTATGCCGCCGAGACGCTCGCGCGATATTACGCCTATTGCGGCGACAAGGATATTTTCAAGCCGGTTCGCCTCCTGCTTGACCGGGTGCTTATGTTCCATACGCCCGGCGATTGGGCATGGCCGAATGTTCCGCGCACGCAGGACGACACGCCGGACGGCGAATACACCGATGAAACCTCCGAGCCGGACAAGATGTGCATGGTCGGATCAGGGTATCTCCGGTTTTACAAACTGACCGGCGAAAGGAAGTATCTCGACGCGGCGCTGGAGATTGCGAAGACTGTCGCGGGGAAGATACGGGATGGCGATGCGGATCGATCGCCGTTGCCGTTCCGTGTGAATCTTAAAACAGGTGAAGTCCTCGAACCCTATTCGGCGAACATGGTCGCACCGGTCATCTTTTTCGATGCGCTGATGGCGCTGGGACACGGCGTGGACAACGCATTGCCGGAAAAGCGCGCGGTGCTTTGGCGATGGATACTCGAATATCCGATGAAAAATTACCGGTGGACCGGCTACTACGAGGACGTCAAGAACGACATCAACGCCAACCTAAACCAGCAAATTCCAATGGAAACCGCGCGATACCTGCTGCGTGTACGCGACGACGCCTCCGACTGGCGGACGCAGGCGCCCGCACTAATCGAGTGGGTGCGAAACCGTTTCGGCGCGACAAAACGCTTTGGCGCGACGAGCATCCGCGAGCAGGACGGCTGCTTCTTCGAAATGAGCAGCCACACCGCGCGTTACGCATCGGTCGTCGCGCTGTGGTACGGATTCACCGGCAAGCCCGAGGACCGCGAAGAGGCGCGCGCATCATTTGCCCTGGCGACGTATTCCGCATTCAGCAAATATTCGGAAGGCGAACGGGCCGTGAACTACGTCGGCCTCGGCTATGTTCGCCCATGGTTTTCCGATTCCTACGTGGACTATCTGCCTCACCTCATGGACGGCATGGCTGAAATGCCCGACATGGCCCCCGAAGACGAGAATCACATCCTTGGTTCGACCTCAACCGTCACCCAAGTCACCTACGGCAGGGACTGTATCGAGTATGAGACCTTCGACCCTCGGGGCGACGAGATCCTGCGAATTACTTTCAAGCCCGCCGTTCTAGCCGACGACAAACCCCTCGATCCCGCCCAATGGACCCACGGCGAATTCCGGGGCGTCTCCAACGTGTTGCGAATCCATCGTATCAACACGAAACGCGTTCGTGTCGAATCTGTCAGGTAGTCGCGCTTCTTCCGGTGTCTTGCCTGTTTCGAAAAGCGACGTGACGATGGCCAACGACGGCCATTGTTGTCTCCTGGATTTAATTCGACAATGGGGCCGAAGAATTAGGCTTGACCCGTGGACGATGCCGTCAGAAACCGCACATGGGGGCGGCGTCATCCCTGACGCAGATCAAATTGGGAGGGGGTAACGTGCCGCATTCACTTCTGAGGCAAGTCTTTTCCCGTGGCCATCAGCCGGATCGGTCGGATTTGTTTTTTATGATGTCGTTTTTTTTACGAGGCGCATGTAACGTTTTTTTCGACGCGTGGTATTTATGAATGAAAGCGGCAAGGAAGGCAGGATTGATTGGAGGTATGAACATGAGACATTTGCGAATCATGACGGTTGCCAAGGCCACGGACGACACGACGCCGGGCGATCAGATTTCGCGCATTTTGGGTCAGATTTTTTCGTTCGTGACGGATCTCATCGAGACGAAAGGCAAGTCGAATATCGCTCCAACCGCCTAAGGTGTATATCCATAGCCCCCCCCGAATCCCCTTCGTGGGTTCTTCCCCCAACGCACGGCGCGGTTGCCTACCCAGCAATCGCGCCCAATTTTTTCTCCAGGTAATTCAGAAACGGCCGGGGGGTTGGTTCCTGTCCGGTGATGTCACGCATCAGTTCAAGGGCGGTTTTACGCCGTCCATGGCGATGAACATGTTCGCGCAGCCATTCGCGCAATCCCATGAAACGTCCCGATTCGATATCCGTCCACAATGTCGGCAGTTCATCTTCAATAACTTCAAACATTTGCGCCGCATACAGATTGCCGAGCGCATAGGTTGGGAAATACCCGATCAATCCATGCGACCAATGGATGTCCTGCAAGCATCCGTGTGCATCGTCGGGAACGTCAAGTCCCAATAGTTGCTTGAAACGGGCGTTCCATGCCTCAGGAATGTCGCGCACAGCCATCCGGCCTTCAATCAATTCGACTTCCAATTCAAATCGCAGGATAATATGTAAATTATATGTGCATTCGTCTGAATCCGTGCGTATGAACGACGGCATGATTCGGGTTGTTTCACGATAAAGATCGTCAGCGGAAACACTGTCCAATTGGCCGGGAAAAAACGACCGGAATAGGGGCAGGCAATATCGCCAGAAGGGCAGACTGCGTCCGATCATGTTTTCCCACAACCGTGACTGGGATTCGTGAATACCCAGCGAGGCACCCTGCGCCAATGGCGTTCGGGCATCGTCCGGCGACAGTCCCTGATCGTAGAGGGCGTGGCCGCATTCATGAATTGAAGAAAAGAGGGCTGGCAAGGGATTGCGTGGATCGAGACGGGTTGTAATTCGCACGTCACGAATGCCCATGCTGGTCGTAAAAGGGTGAACGGAGCGGTCCTGCCGACCCGCTTGCCGGTCATAGCCCATGCCGTCAAGAACACGGAGTGTGAAATCCCACTGTTTTTGTTCATCCCAGATCTGTCTGATCCATGCGGGTTCGGCGGCCGAAGGGCCGTGAACCGCGAACCGGCGGAGAAGCCGGCTTTGGTGGTCCGCCAGTTCGGTGAAGAGTGTTTTCAACGGACGTGTCGTAATACCGCGCTCATAGTCTTCGAGATGGGCATCGTAGGGCGACTCGTTGTATCCCAAACAATCGGCCATGCGCCGCAACAATTCCAGCAGATGATCCAAATGGGGGGCAAACAGGGGAAAATCCGAATTTTTCCGTGCCGTGACCCATGCCTGAAATGCGTGGCTGCGTTCTTGGGCGAACGTTTCGATCAGATGGGCCGGAATTCGACGTTTGCGCTTGTAATCATAGAGGGCCACTTCAACCAGTTTTCTGTCATCGGGCGACAAGGCGGCCCGTTCGGCCCGCGCCAACAGACGTCCCATATCCGAGCAAGTCGTCATCCGGTGGGCCATGGCGGACAAGGTTGCAAGTTGTTGTCCCCGTTCGCCGGCGGTTTTCGGGGGCATGACGGTCTGTTCATCCCAGTCCATCAGTGCTATCGCCGCTTGGACATCCGCAATTTCCCCCAGCCGTTTCCGTAATGATTTCATGACGTCGCTCATGTCTAACTCCCTGGTTGAAATAAATCCATTTTGCCCAATGGGCGGTTCAGAGAGAAAAAACCGAGTGGATTGTAACGCGGTTGATCCATCGCTTTCAGCCGCAGGCAAATGATTCTCGAATACCCCGGGCAAATGCACAAAAGATCAATCCATTGGCCTGTTGCCACCTTTGAAATTGGAAAAGACATCAATCGCGATGATCGGTTATCGCGGCGCGCATTTTTTTCGTTTCGCCGCGCTGTCGCTTTTCATTCATGCGCCGCTGCCGGGCGGCCTTGGTGGGCTTTGTCTTTTTTCGGGGCTTGGGGGGCCGGGCCGCCGCCGCGATCAATCGAACCAGCCGATCGACGGCGTCGAACCGGTTTTGTTCCTGTGTGCGATGGCGGCGCGCTTCGATTATGATAAGCCCCGCCTCGGTGGCCCGTTTTCCGGCAAGGCCGAGAAGACGCCTCCGAACATGCGGCGGAAGCGAGGGACTGGCTTTCGCGTCGAATCGAAGTTGAACGGCCGTTGCGACCTTGTTGACGTTCTGGCCGCCCGGCCCCGATGCGCGAATGAAGGAAAACGCCAGTTCCTTCTCGTCGAGAACGATATCGGGCGCAATCGAAATCATGAAAGAAGTGTATTGAAATGCCGGATCGAAAGCGAAACGGCTTAGCGCGCATCGCGGGGGGCATGCGCGTTATAATGGCGCAATGAGGACAGAACGCATGGACTGCGCAAGACGAACCGGCAGGCGCCGGCGAGCCCCGCGGGAGAAAACAACATGAGACTGGTGCGTATTGGCGTCGGGTCCGTTTCGGTGAAGGTAGGCGATTTCGTGGAAAACGGCTGCCGGCTGGCGGCGGTGGTCGGCGAGGCGCGCCGGCGCGGCGTTCACCTGCTGGTGTTGCCGGAATTGGCCATCTCGGGGTACAGTCTGGGCGACCGGATTTGGTGGCCGGACGTGGCGCGCCGGAGTTGGTACGCGCTGGGGACTCTCGCGAAAGAATGCAGCGGCATAGACGTGTTTGTCGGATTGCCGGTTCGCAAGGACGCGATGGTATACAACGCGATGGCGCTGATTCACGACGGGCGGGTCCGGGGCATGATCCTGAAGAAATTCCTGCCGACGTACAGCATATTCTATGAGGGCCGCAATTGGGCGCCGTGGATGGAAGGCGTCACGGAGATCAACGGTGTTCCCGCGGGCGACCTTGTTTTCCGGCTGCCGTATGGTATGGTCAGCGGCGAAATCTGCGAGGATCTGTGGTCGGCGAATTCGCCCGCACAGACCCGCGCGATGGCCGGAGCCGAGATCATCTGCAACAGCAGCGCATCGCCGTTCACGCCGGGCAAGAACGAGCAGCGCCGGAGGCTGGTTCGCAATGCGGCGGAAAATCTCGCGTGCGTGTACGCCTACGCGAACCTGCTGGGTTGTGACAGCAGCCGTCTGGTATTCGATGGCGGCGGATTCGTGGCTTCGCCGGACCGTCTGGTCGTCGAGGGGCCGGCGTTGTCGAAGGCGGCGTGGACGCTGGCGGACGGCATCGTTGACTTGGATGCCGTGGACCGGGCGCGCGCGGAGAATTCGACATGGCGGCAGGCCGTTGTCTTCGGCAAGGGAACAAACGGCACGGCGATTGTTGATGTCTCGCAGGGATCCTTCGAACCGGCGCCGCTGGCGGATTACGCGGCCGGCATGCCGCGCAGTTTCTTCGACGCCGAACCGCAACCGGCAGGTGCTTCACCGGAGCAGTATCTCGACGAACTGTTCGATGCGCTGGTACTGGGACTGCGCGATTATTTCGAGAAGGTCGGCGTTTTTCAGCGATTTCTGGTGGCGTTGTCCGGTGGACGCGACAGCGCGCTGTGTCTCTTGATGGCCGTCCATGCGGCCAAGGCGCTGAAGGAGGGCCGCGAAGCGGATCAATATGCCGAACGCATTCGCGCCGTCTACCTTCCCAACAAGGCATACAGCAGCAGCGCCACCGAACAAGCCGCGCGGTCGCTTGCGGAGGAATTGGGCGTGCCGTTCCAGGTTGTGTCCATCGAGGACGAGGTCGAGGTGGCCATGAAGAAGGCCGCCGAACTTGCCGGAGGCGCGGACCGGATCACGCCGCTCGCCCAACAAAACCTTCAGGCGCGCGTACGCGGCAGCATGATGCTGAACTGGGCGAACAGTGTCGGCGGATTGCTGCTGGTCACGTCGAATCTCAGCGAGGCGGCGGTCGGCTACACCACGACGGGCGGCGACAACCAGGGCGGCTATTCGCCGATCGCCAACGTGCCCAAGACGGTCATCAGCCGTCTGCTCGAATACCTCGCGCGCCGCGACGGCATTCAATCGCTCAGACAGGTGCTCGATATTCCGCCAAGCGCCGAACTCGCGCCCGATCAGCGCGACGAGGACGATCTCATGCCGTATGTCGTGCTCGACGATCTCCTGTATCTTTTCGCGAAACGGCGCATGACGCTCGTGGATTGCTGGCGCGTGCTTTGCCACCGGTATGCGGAGCATGGCGCGGAGCAACTGCGCGCGTGGACGATGGATTTCGGCAAGCGGTTCGTGTACAACCAGTGGAAGCGCGATCAGCATCCCGTCACGATGAAAGTGATGGACCTCGATCTCGATCCGAAGACGGGTTTCCGGTTCCCCGTCACGCAAAGCATCCAACAGGAACTCGACGATCTCATGCAGGCGTCGTTGTAATGCCAGGAGTCCGATGGACGGAACCAACCATCGAAAGTATCTGCCCAATTCGCATCCCTGTTTCGTCTGCGGCGAAGCGAACCATGCGGGATTGCAAGTCCGGTTTTACGTCGAGGACGACGAAGTACGCGCGCGCTGGAACGCCCGCGAACATCATTGCGGCTACGAGCATACCGTGCACGGCGGCGTGATCGCGGCCCTGCTCGACGAGTGCATGGCATGGGCCGCCGCGCGCGCCATCACGCGATCGTGCGTGACCGGCGAACTCACCGTGCGTTATCTCCGGCCCGTACCCGATTCGCAAGACTTGACTGCACGCGCCAAAGCGGAAAAGGTCTCGCGCCGGCTCGTTGTCGTCAGCGGATGGCTGGCCGGTGACGATGGCGTCGAATATGCGCGCGCAACCGGCAAGTTCCTGCCGTTGTCCGCCGAGGAGACATTGCTGGTTGACGACAACCTCATCTACCGCGGCGGCGAGGAGCGTCTTTTCGACGAACTCCGCGCCCAAGTTCGGGGGAGCGCAACGCGAACGTGATCATAGACTGTCATGTACACATCCTGAACGCGGAAGACTCGCATTTGCGGGAACTAATCGCTGCCGCCGATCGTTGCGGGATAGACAAACTGTGCATTACGTCGCTCGGACGGACGTGGGCCGAGTTTCCCCCGGTACAAGACCTCGAAGACGCCGCCTCGGATATCGCGGACGCGTGCGCAAACTATCCCGAACGATTTATCGGCGGTGTCTATGTGAGCGCGGAGCATGTCGAGGCGTCGTTGACGTTGTTGCGGCGGCATCTCGTGCCGGGCGGCTGCCGGTTCGTGAAACTGTGGGTGTCTCAATTCGCGGACGATCCCCGGCTGGATCCGATTGCCGAATGCTGCATCGAACGCAACGCGCCGATCCTCGCGCATGCCTGGATCAAGGCGACCGGCAACATGGCCAAGGAATCTACGTGCCATCATGTCGTCCATCTTGCGAGGCGCTTTCCGGACCTTCGCATCTGGCTCGCACACGCGAGCGGGCGATGGGAAGAGGCCGCTCGCATCGTGTGCGGCGCGCCGAACGTCGGCATGGACATTTCAGGCGGCGAACCGGAAGACGGCATCGTGCAGTCGTTGCTGAAACACATCGGACCGGATCGCCTTTTTTTCGGTTCGGATGCGCCGGGACGCAACATGGCTGTACAAATGAGCAAGGTTCACTCCGCGGGGTTGGGTGAACACGAACAGGCGATGATCCTCGGTGAAAACGTGAGGCGCTGGCTCGATGTTTGATGTCAACGTGAAGATCGGGCATTGGCCTTACCGTCCCGTGAGAGACGGCGACGCCGTATTGGCGGCCTTGATGGCAATGGGCGTCCAAACCGCCGCCGTTTCGTCGCTCGACGCGGTCCACTACCTGAATCCGCAAGACGGCAACGACGCCTTGGCCGCGTTTTTGGCGGATCGCCCGGATAGCGGGATCCGGATTGTTCCCTTGGCTGTTATGCGCCCCGGTTTTTCAGGCTGGCAGGATGATTTGCGGCGGTGTATTGACGAATACGGCATGCGAGGCATCCTCCTGCATCCCAATTATCACGAATACACGCTGGAAGATACGGAAGTCGCGCCGATACTGGACGAGGCGGCCCGGCGCGGTCTGCCGGTTTTTGTGCAGATGTCCATGGAAGATGTACGCCGGCAATTTCGTCCGTACAAGACCCAGGACGTACCTCCGGAAGCGGTTGGGGCATTTGCACGCGCATGGCCGGATGTCAATATCGTGGCGCTCGGTCTCAAATTCGGCCAGCCGGAAGCCGTAGGCGAGCCATGGCCGGAAAACCTGTACTTCGACATCTCGAACTACGAACACTTGGGCGAACTTGAACACGCCGTCGCGCGTTTCGGCGCGGGCCGCCTCCTCTACGGATCGAACATGCCGATGTTCAACCCGCGCGCCAACGCCGATAAACTCCGTTGTGCCGCGCTCGATGAGGCGGACCACGACGCGATTGCGTTCCGAAACGCCGAACGGATCCTTGGGAGCCTTCCATGAACACCGCAGGCTACACCTATCCCTATCCACGCCCCATGGTCACGGTTGACGCCGTCGTGTTTACCGTGATCGAAGACTCGTTGGCGGTCCTGTTGATCAAGCGAGGGCGCCCCCCGTTTCTGGGCATGTGGGCGCTGCCCGGCGGCTTTCTCGACATGGACGAGGAACTCGAAGCGGCCGCGGCGCGCGAACTCGCCGAAGAAACCGGCCTAAAGGGGATTCGTCTTGAACAGTTCCACACCTTCGGCGATGTCGGGCGCGACCCGCGTGGACGGGTGATTACCATCGCCTACGTGGGATTGGCCGATTATCGGCAACGGGCGCCGAAGGCCGGCGACGACGCCGCGGATGCCCGTTGGATGCTCGTGCGCGATCTGCCCAAACTGTCCGCCGATCACAACCTTGTCGTCGAAACGGCCGTCCGATGGTTGGGGCTCCGTCTTGCCGCCCTGGGAGACTCGTTCGATCTCGCGCCGGACACTCTTTCGCCAAAAATACTTCGCCATGCCATTCTTCCCTTTATCCAATCTTGGGCGCGCTGACTTTCACTTCTATCCACCCTGTCTGCGTTGTCCATTTCGTTCCTCGCCGCTGTCCCCGTTTTTTCGGTGGTCAAATCCCCGGAAATATGGTACACTGCAAGTAGTGAAATTCCGGGAAGTCGCGGTCGTCGGAATTAACGTATAAGGCAAATTGGGTGTATCGGGGCGACTTTCAGGGGATCTAATTGCTTTGACGCGTTGAAATGTTGACGCGCGCCTTTTTAGCGAAAATCGGGTCTTGTCGATCCTTGGCATCGTTGCCGAAGCGTTCCGCGGGAGTCCGAAACCGACAAGCCAGTGGGAGGGAAGCAAATGAGGGTCGCGCGCAATTCATACCTTGTCATGGCCGCTGTTCTTTTTCCTGTGTTCGCATCGGGTGGAGAATTTGCGGCATCCGGGACGCTGGAACAGTCATCCTGGTTCGGGACAGTCCAGGCGAATTTGGCAAAGGCCGAATATAACGCCGTGAGACTGGAAAAATCGGCCGGATTGTCCGCCGCGAACCGGGCGCAGAATCTGCGGGCGGAGTTCCGTCCGGAAGGGATTCGGGTCGTCGAGCGCGGGGACGCGGCCAAGGCCGGCGCCTCCGGGTGGACCTTCGAATGGCGGTTCACGGGTTATGGCCGGTCCGGCCAGATGATTCCCGTCGAACCCGCCGTACCGAATGCCAACGGCAACCGGGTCGAATACGGGCGTCCGGAAATCGTCGAGTGGTATGTCAACGACGAACGGGGCGTCGAACAGGGGTTTACCGTCTTGGAACGTCCGGACGGCGAAGGTCTTCTTTGCATCGAGGGGCTACTTTCCGATGGTTTGGAAGCTGTGTCGCACGGAAAAGACGGCGGTATCGCGTTCAAGGACGGCAACGGACGGACGGTGTTGCGTTATTCGCATGCCGTGGCCTGGGACGCGGACGGCAAGGCGCTGCCTGTCAATATTGTGCTGCTTACCGACACGCTGAGTCTCGTAGTGGATGATGCCGGGGCACGGTATCCCATCGAGATAGATCCGATGATTGGCGGAACCGCCATGGCGGACGTGACGGTAACCGGCAATCAATCGGGCGCGGAGCTGGGATGGAGCGTGGCCAGCGGGGGAGACATCAACGGCGACGGGTACGAAGACATCATTGCCTCTTCCCGCTTCTACGATCACGGTGAAACGAACGAGGGCGCCGTGTTTGTTTTCTTGGGTTCCAAAGACGGCGTAACCGCAAAAAAACCGGACGATGCCTTCTTGAAGATCGAATCCAATCAAACCGGATCGTGGCTCGGAACCGTGGTCGCGGGCGCGGGCGACGTCAATGGCGACGGATATGACGATATTATCGCTTCAGCCATCAACTACGACGATGGAGTCACCGCCGAGGATGAATGCGTCTATGTTTTTCTGGGCCGTACCACGGGTCCGCCGGGATGGCTGAACCTCAATGACGCTTGGGCAAAATTCAAATCCGATCAACCCCAGTCGTATTTTGGCGCCGCCATCGCGGGTTTGGGCGACGTGAACGGCGATGGCCGCGCTGAAATTGCCATCGGCGCGTCGAACTACAACCTCGGGGTGCCGACCGAAGGAGCCGTCTTTGTCATCTCCGGGTTGAATGTGCAGCCCGCGGGATGGGAAGATCCCGCGACCAGTTCCTACACTTGGGTGAAATTCCAGGGAGGCGCGGGGGGCGGGGGAGGAGGAGGCTATCTCGGCAATTATGTCGCCGCGGCCGGCGATGTGAATGCGGATGGATACGCCGACGCGATTTTCAGCGCCTTCTACGAGACGCATGGGGCCGCGTATGACGATGTATCCGAAGGCGCCGCCTACATCATGGCGGGAGGGCCGACGGCGCCCTCGGGATGGCAAGACCCGGATACCTCCACGCTGACCTGGGCCAAGATAGAATCCAATCAATACAGCGCCAGGCTCGGCGTATGCGCGGCGAGCGCGGGCGACGTGAACGGCGACGGGTATGCCGACGTGATTGTTGCCGGATATTTGTACGACGAACCGGGCCATGAAGCCGACAACAAAGGCGCCGCCCTGGTCTTTCTTGGAAGCGCGGCCCCGCCGTTGGGAACGCCGGCGGGATCCCGTTGGCTCAATCCGTCCGACGCCAATGCCATACTGTACAGCGATCAGCCGAACATAGGCGTGACTCAGGTTAGGGGCGTCGGCGATCTCAATGGTGACGGATACTCCGATGTGGCATGGGGTTCCTCGTTCTATCCGGTAACCAGCGCCGGCATTGACGGGGTTGTCTATGTTTTTCCCGGATCGAAGAACGGAATCATGGGTTCATACGTTCAGGATGCCGCGTTGAAACTCTACTCGGAACAGCCGGCAACCGTCTTTGGAGGGGCGTTCTGTTCACAAACCGATGTGAATGGAGACGGTTTTGCCGACTTGATCGCCGGGGAACAGGCTTATACGCGCGCCTACGGCACGGAAGGCGGCGTCCACGTCTTTTACGGTCCAATTACCCAAATGCAGGGCAGCGACCTGTCGGAGGCGGCAGCCATTCTCGAAGGAACCCAACCACAGTCGAAACTCGGCTTGGCGGTCGCGGGCGCGGGCGACGTGAACGGCGACGGCTATGCGGATGTGGTCGTGGGCGCGCCGCTGTATGATTACGGTTCGAGCGATGTAGGCGCGGCCTTTCTCTATCTCGGTTCCGCGAACGGCCTGAGCCTGACGCCGGCCTCCGCCCTTTACGGAGACAGTTCGAATCCAAGCGGCGCCTTCGGCGAAGGGGTTGCGGGCGCGGGAGACGTGAATGGCGACGGCTATGCGGATGTCATTGTCGGCAATCAAGGTTACGCAGGCCACGGGGCGGCGTTCTTGTTCCTTGGATCATCCTCGGGTTTGGTGGGCACGGGACCGGCAGCGGCGGCCTCCAAGGTCGAATCCGATCAGGTCAATTCGCAATTTGGAAGATCGGTCGCGGGAGCGGGCGATGTCAATGGGGACGGTTATGCGGACGTCATCGTCGGCGCGGGTTACTATGATTTTGCCACGTTGGGCGGGGCGGCGTTCGTGTTTCTGGGAGGGCCCGGAGGTCTCATCGGAAGCGGTCCAGGCACGGCGCAGGCCAAGTTGACCGCCGAGTGCAGCAGTTCGTGGTTTGGGGAAAGCGTGTCGGGCGCCGGGGATGTCAACGGCGACGGTTACGCGGATGTCGTCGTCGGCGCGGCCACGTATGGCGGCGTCGGACGCTTGAAGCGATGGGAAGGCGGCGCTTTCGTGTTCTTGGGATCGGCCAACGGCGTCATCGGAACCGGCCCATCGAACGGACATGCTTTGATCGAAACCGATCATCCCTTTTCCGACGATCAGAACGAGTGGTGGCTCTTTGGAAAGTGTGTATCGGGCATTGGCGATGTGAATGGCGATGGTTACGGGGATATTGCCGTCGCGGCGCCTACTTACGAAGGGCAGAAATATCGCGAGGGCGCGGTGTTCGTGTTTCACGGATCGGCGAGGGGTATTTCGGCGCGTACCATTGCCGACGCGAACGCTATAATTACCGGAAACCTGACCGGAAGCCAATTCGGCCAATCCCTCTCGGGAGCAAGGGATGTCAACGGCGACGGTTTTGATGATCTTCTCGCGGGAACCACCAATTACCGGGGCGGCGCGGCCTTTGTGTTTGCGGGATCGCGCAATGGCGTGGTTGGAACCACGCCGGCCGACGCCGCCGGCAGCCTGTTCGCCAATCCGGGCTACAACGTATATCCGGGATTCGGATATGACGTGGCCGGTGTGGGCGACGTGAACGGAGACGGTCATGCCGATCTACTGGTCGGCGCAAACAACTACCCAGGCCCCGTTGGCGGAGACAATCCCGGCGGAACAATGCTTTACTATGGCGCCTCGGAAGGCTTCAATGTCAATCTGCGCTTGACGCGCGCGGACAGCACGCCCATCGGTTCCCCCGGAGTGGACATCGGTTCGGACGGTGTGAAACTGTTCATGCAGTGCAAGAGTCCAGCGGGCCGGTCGAAAGTGAAGTTGCAGTGGGAGATCAAGCCTTACGGCACGCCATTCGACGGCACGGGTCTCGGTGAATCGAGCGCGTGGCAGGACACGCTGACGGGCTACACCTTCACAGAGACTGTAACGGGTTTCCCGCTGGCGAACGGTTTCCACTGCCGCATGCGCGCGCTGTACGCGCCGGTGCTGGGCCCGGTTCCCGGCCAGTCGGCGCACGGCCCGTGGTTCCGCCCGCAATGGGTGACGCCGGGTCCGTCGGACTTCCGGACCTCGGCGTATCAGCCGCCGACGACGCCCGGCCTGTCTTGGACGGGCGCGCCGTACGACACGACGGAAGACCTTGTTTGCGCCCTGACATCGGAGTCGGTTTCGCCCGGCACGCCGTCGCGGACAATAGAATCCTACCGGTTTGTGTGGGACAACGGGACGGGGACGATTATCGAGCATGTCTTGCCGGTTCCCGTGGCGTCGGACACGATTTCCGCCTCCAATACGGCCAAGGGCGAGACGTGGTCCTGCTTCGTGCAGGCGTACGACGGCGTCATGTACACGACAAATCCCGGCCATGTGAGCACAACGATCGCCAACGGCCTTCCGGGCGCGCCGTCGCTGAATTATCCGGCGGTCCAAAGCGATTCGGCGAATCTGGTGTGCCGGATCAGCGACGTAAGCGGCGACCCGGACGGCGATCCGCTCCAGTTCCGCTTCCAATGGTGGGTGAAGCGCAGCGGCGAATCGTCGTTCACGGCGCTGCCGCCGTCGCCGCCGTCGTCGGCGATTTCCAGCCAGATCAACAACAGCGAGACGCAGGTGGGCGACGTGTGGCGCGTGGTGGTGACGGCCTACGACGGCATGGATTACGGCACGCCGTCGCCGGCGCTGGACTGCACGATCGTGCTAGGCGGCGTCGAGATGTCGTTCATCCTGTTGGGAACGAACGTCCCGTCAATTACGCTGGGCCAGCCGATTACGGCTAACGGCCAGATCTTCCCGATGCCGTCGGGTTCGGGCACGGTGACGTTCCGGAGCATCACGCCGTCGGGCGTCGCATCCGACGTGTTTCCGGAAGGCGTGGTGTTCAGCAACGGCGGGTACACCCGCACCTTCCATCCGACGGAAGCGAGCCAGGGCCGCAATCCGTGGACGATCACCTCGGCGTGGCCGGGCGACGCGACGTACCGCAGCGCGACCAGCACGGACGTGACCTTCGAGGTGCTCAAGGCGCTCCCGACGCTGGCGGTGTCGGCGAACGCGTCGTCGGTGCCGCTGGGCTATGCAGATGTGGATGTGACGGTGACGTTCGTGACGGGCTTCCCGACGGAATTGGCCGGCCTTGTCGCGAACCGCGCGGTCCGGCTGAACGCGAAAAAACCGGACGGCTCCTCGGCGGCGACCCTGACGGGCGTGACGGACTCGACGGGCAAGGCGGTGTTCGACGCGTGGGAACTGGACATGCCGGGCACTTGGCAGTTCCGCGCGGATTTCCAGGGCGACAACGATTTCCTGCCGGCGGCCTCGACGCCCTACGACGAACCGGAGACGGTCCGCGTGACGGTGAAGGACCGGGCGGGATACGCCGTAATCGTGGTGGGCAAGTACAACGCGGCGGGCGAGGGCCGTCCGGAACACGCCAAGACCGGCGATGGCGTCTATCGCGTGCTTCGCGACCGGGGCATCGCGCCGGAAGACATCTACTATTTCCGGGAAGGCCCGGCCCAGCCCGCGCCGGATATCCTGGTGTCGGACACGACGCCGACGAAGGCGGAGGTCGCCACGGCGATCACGGGCTGGGCGGCATCGAAGATGCTGTCGCGCGCGGCGCCGTTGTATATCGTGTTCGTGGACCACGGCAGCGTGAACAAATTCTATGTGTATTCGGGCGCATACGACGAGACGTGGTATCTGTCGCCGTTGGATCTGAACGGCTGGATGAACACGCTGGAGACGGCGCTCGCGGGCCATGATGCGCTGAACGAGGCGCGGGTGGTGGTGTACGGCGGATGCCATTCGGGGAGTTTCATCCCGGTGGTGTCGAAGCCGGGCCGGGTGATCGTGGCCAGCGCGAAGTCGGGCCAGGTGTCGCACCGGGGCGTGATGGACCCGGCGGACAATATCCGGGACGGCGAGGCGTTCACGACGGAGTTCTTCCGGAAACTGCGGGACGGCAAGACGCTGCGCGAGGCGTTCGAGACGGCCAGCGGGAAAATGTCCGAGTACACGGCGAACGCGACGAGCGGCGCGGGCGCGTCAACGGTGCAGAAGCCGGTGTACGACGACAACGGCGACGGGGAAGGGACGAGCGGCGCGTTGTCCCCGCTTCCCGGCCTTGACGGGGCGATGGGCCATGTGCTGACGCTGGGCTACGGCGTGAACGACACGGGCAACGCGGGCTGGATCAACGTAACGCCGACGGTGACGCTGGATTCGGGCGAGTCGCTGGGCGGCTTGGAAGCATACTGCGACAAGCGCCCGGCAACGGGCTGCACGGCGTGGGTAGAAGTGAAGACGCCGGCGTATACAGGCAGTACGCCGGTCGAGGATGAGACGCCGATCGAAGATCGGGCGCAGGAAGTGCAGTTGGCGCGTTTCGACGCGGATGCGGGGACGAGCGACCTGCTGAACGGGATCTTCCGCTGGCCGGGGAGCCTTTTCGGCACGACGTTCCAAAACGCGGGGACGTACAAGGTGTTCTACTTCGTGAAGGATGGCGAGACGGGCGCGGTGAGCACGCACCTGCTGACGACCGTGTACCGCCGGCTGGGAGGAAATGAGCCGCCGCCCGCGCCGGAACTGGTGCTTCCGGAGAACGTGTCCATCATGCACACCCCGCTCTTGTTCTTGTGGAACGCCGTGACGGATCCAGACGGCGTGACATACCGGATCGAGGTGGACGAGGACGGGGATTTCGGTTCGGGCGCGATTATTCGCGACAACCTCGAATCGTCATACATCGTGCTGGGGCCGGACGACGGGATCCTCGATTTACGCACCTACTATTGGCGGGTGTACGCGGTGGACGGTTTCGGGGCGCGTTCGGCGGACGGGGCGGTGTGGAATTTCACCGTCGAGAATGTGAACCCCGAAACGCCCGGCACGCTGATGGTTAAAATCCGCGATACCCGCGGCAATCCGGTTTCCGATGCGACGGTTCAGGTGGCCGGCCAGGCTGAGCCGGCCAAATCGAATACGCCGGGAAATTACTATAAGAGTTTGGGCCCGAGCGTCTACAGCGTTCAAATCGCGAAGACGGGCTACGCTCCCGTCGAGTTGGTCAATGTGGGCATCACGAGCGGCAATATTACGGAACGGACGGTGGAACTGCTCTCCAACGAATGGAACGAGTGGGCGTCGCAACCGCGTTCGCACAAGGGCTACACGGGGACGAATTACACGTTTTCCGTGACACCCGCGTGCGGTCCGGGTCTGCTGACGTTCCAATGGAAATGGGACGACGGTGTCAATCACCTGCCGCTGGACGGCCCAACCACGCAGACGTGGACGTTGACCAATTTGACAGTGGCGAACAACGGCGAATACTGGTGCGTGGCGACCTACGAGGGTACGCCGCACGAGAGTGCGCATGCCATGCTCGAAGTGGCCGACCATCTGGAGATTGCGGCGCATCCGGCGGGCGGTACGGTGAACGCAGGCGAATCGTTTGCGTTCAGCGTCCAGACGACGGGCGGATTTCCGCCGTTGCATTACGAGTGGCGCAAGAACGGCCAGATATTGCCCGGCGCGCCCAACGCGAACACCCTGGAAATCCCGTATATGTCGCCGTCCGACGCGGGGACATACACCGTGATCGTGAACGATTCCAACGGCGATGTTCGCACGTCCAATGCGGCCAATCTGACGGTTTCCGGCGGCGAAACGCTGCCCGTCGCGGGCGGATGGGCGCTGCTGGCGCTGGTTTCGTTCCTTGCGGTTGCCGGCGTGAAGGCGTCGGGCAGAGGAAAAAAATAGTTTGGCGGGATCAAACGAATGAGAGGAGCAACGGCCATGAGTTGTCCATTGACGCGGCGCCAGTTTCTGGGTACGACGGCGGCGGGAAGCATCCTGCTTGCGGCTCAACCGGGAGTTTCGTCTTCCTTGGGCGCAAGCGAGGAAGGTTGGCCCGAAATGCCGCCGGTGAGGATCCACAAGGTTTTCGTGGGGCGAACGGGCGATATCTATATGTCGCGACCGACCGAGGAAATCGGCAAACTCAACGAATATCTGGCCGGGGTCGAGAAAAAAATCGGCGGGATCCAGTTTACCGGTGGTGATTTGATTCCGCCCGCCGAGGCGGCGTCCGTTCTTGCGAACATTTCCGGCGCCGACGGGGTGATGCTGTTTCATCTCAGCGGTCACGGCGGCGGTTCTCCCGGGGAAGCGATGGATCAGATCGTGAACATGGACATTCAGACAGCCGTTTTTTCGCAGCCGTTCAGCGGGCACGGGTGGATGTACTTCCCGCGTTGGCAGAAGGCCGGCAAGAAGGTGGTCCTGCTTCCCACAAGCGATTGGAGCGAACTGGATCGCGTGGCGGGGCTGATGCGCGTCGCGCCCCGGTTGCGCCAGACGAAGATCCTGGTGGTGCGCGGCCCGATGGGCACAGCTCCCGCCTGTTCAGCCGAGCAGGTCAAGGCGCGTTGGGGAATCGAGATGGTGCCCATAAGCGTAGAGGAAACGCTCGAGGCGCATCGCTCCATCGATCTCGCCGCCGCCGAAGCCGAGGCCGAACGATACTGGATGGGCTGCGCCAAACAGATTGTCGAACCCACGCGGGACGAGATCGTAAACGCGTCCCGGTTTTATCTTGCCCTGAAAAAACTGATGCTGGACCACGGCGCCCGGGCCGTGACCAGCTCGAATTGCATGGGCGAGCCCGCCAAGGGGTGTTTCGCCTTCAGCAAACTCAACGATCTGGGACTCGTGGGCACGTGCGAAGGCGACATGGATTCGACCCTGACGATGCTGATGTTCCAGTATGCTTTCGATGTGCCCGGATTCGTCAGCGATCCCGTGTTCGACACGGCCCGGAACGCCCTTATCCATTTTCATTGCACCTGCGCCACGAAGATGGATGGATGCAGGGGCGAGCGATTGCCGTTCAGCATCCGCACGCAGACCGACAGCGGGCGCGGCGTGGCGCTGGACGTCGAGATGCGCGTCGGCCAGCCGGTCACCTGCGGAAAGTTCATCAATCTTGACACCATGCTGATCTCGACCGGGAAGATTACCGAAGTCACCCACGATGCGCTTGCGTGCCGCACCCAATTCGTCACGGAAGTACCCGATGCCCGGAAAATGTTCCTGAACTGGGGCGGCGGAGTGCTCGAGGGCGACGTCATGACGCTCCTGCATCGCGTAGTGTGCTATGGCGATCGCCTCCAGAGCATGCGGGATCTGGGTTCTTTGATGGGATTTCGCGTCGTCGAGGAAGCGTGACCCTTTGTGACTCGTGCAGCCCCCCTCTTGGCGCGGGCGGTGAACGATCGGACGGATCCGCCGGATGCGGCGGATCGCATTCTGTTTGCGCGAGCGCGGGGGGGTCTGTTATTTTCCCAATCAGGACAACGTGGGATCGGTTATGCGCATTGACATTGCAGCCCAGTCCGATGTCGGACGGCACAAGCGAAACAACGAGGATTTTTACGGGGTCTTCCGTGAAGACACGCCCGGTTTGCGTTTGTTCAAGGAAGGCGCGCTACTGTGCGTGGCGGACGGACTGGGGGGCCACGTAGGCGGCGAGATCGCAAGCAAATTGGCCGTGTCGCTGTTGAAGGACACATTGCAGTTGGATCCGCCGGATCCCGATGAAACAGCGGACGAGACCAAGGATTCGCCCTATTTGGAAGTGCTCCGCGGTGGCATCCGAAAGGCCAACGACAGCATCCATGCCACCAATAAGGAATTGGTGCGCGGGAGCCGTCCGATGGGTACGACGTTGCTGGCGGCGCTGGTCGAACCCAAGAAGGTGCATATCGCCAACGTGGGCGATTCGCGCTGCTACCACATCCGGGACGGCGAAATCCTGGCCAAGACCGAAGACCATTCATGGGTGGACGAACAGGTCAAACTCGGGTTGATGTCGCGCGCCGAGGCCGAATCCGACCGGCGCCGCAACATCGTCACCCGGTGCATCGGCACGCATCCCGAAGTCGAAATTGATTCCTACATTTGGCACGTGGTGCCCGGCGATGTCCTCATGTTGTGCAGCGACGGTCTAATCAACATGGTCAAGGAATCCGAAATCAAGGAGGAATTCCGCCGCGGCGGATCCTCGGCCGACATAGCCCACCGCCTGATCGACCGCGCCAATGAGAACGGCGGCAAGGACAACATTACCGTTATCGTCGCGCGAATTAGTCCCACGGTGGGCCAGCGATTCAAGGCGTTTTTCCGCAGCCACGGCATGAAACTGCTTTGGTCGCTGGCGACGCTGGCGTTCGGCGCGGCCTGCTTCGCCGCCGGGTATTGGCTGCGCGGCGTTAAATTCTGAATGAATGGCCGTTTTGGCTCTCATGGAGTCTGTTCGATGAATCATCCGCTTGCCGGCTGGAAAGACAAGATTCTGTTTACACCGGGTCCGCTGACCACCAGCCGGACGGTCAAACAGGCCATGCTGCGCGATTTGGGATCGCGCGACTTCGAGTTCATCGCAACGGTCCGCGCCATCCGGGAACGGCTGGTCGCTTTGGCCGGCGCAAAACCGGGCGAATACGAGGCGATACCCTTGCAGGGCAGTGGGACCTATGCCGTCGAGGCCGTCTTGACCTCGACCGTACCCCACGACGGCAAGGTGCTGGTCGTCATCAACGGCGCCTATGGACAGCGGATGGTTCGAATCTGCGCCGTGGCCGGCGTGGCGTGTTGCTCCATCGAATTTTCCGAAGATACCGTGCCGGACTTGCATCGCGTGGAGCAGACGCTTTCCGGGGATCCCGCCATCACCCATCTGGCCATTGTGCATTGCGAAACGACCACGGGCATCATGAACCCAATCCGGCAGGCCGGCGAGTTGGCCCACCGGTACGGCAAGCGCTATTTCGTGGATGCGATGAGCAGTTTCGGCGCTGTGCCGATCGACGCGCCCGCATGCGAAATAGACTATCTTGTGTCCTCCGCGAACAAGTGCATCGAGGGCGTGCCGGGTTTTGGATTCGTGATTGCGCGGCGGAAGAGCCTGCTCGAAACCGAGGGCTGTGCGCGAAGCCTGAGCCTCGATCTCCTGAACCAGTGGCGCGGTCTCGAAGCCAACGGACAGTTTCGGTTCACCCCGCCCACGCATGCCCTGCTCGCCTTCCATCAGGCGCTGGCCGAACTGGAGGCGGAGGGCGGCGTGACCGGGCGTGCGGCGCGGTATGCCGCCAACCACCGCGCGCTGATCGAAGGCATGCGCGCGATGGGATTCGAGGAGTATCTCGCGCCCGAACTGCAAGGCCCCATCATTACCTCGTTTCGCTATCCGAAACACCCCAATTTCACCTTCGAGGAATTCTACCGGAGGCTGAACGAGCGCGACTACGTGATTTATCCGGGAAAAGTCAGCAACGCCGACTGTTTCCGCATCGGCCACATCGGCCGCATCTTCGAAGCCGACATCCGCGCCCTGTTGGCCGCCATCCGCGAAACCATGGCGGACATGGGGATCGAATTGCCCTTGGGAAAATAAATAGGAAAAGAGGGACTGTGCATGGAATTCTATTTTCAGCGTTCGTATCGGGGGCCGTTGAAGGCTGTCATCCTCGATTGGGCCGGGACGACGATGGATTTCGGGTGCCTGGCGCCCGCCGTGGTGTTTCGCGAAATCTACCGGCGTTTCGGCGTCGAAATCTCGATGGAACAGGCGCGTGAACCAATGGGCGCCCACAAACGAGTCCACATCGCCCAAATCGCGCAAATGGAAGCCGTCAGAGGAAAATGGCAGGAAGTCCACGGCGCGCCGCCCACGGACGACGATGTCGAGCAGATGTTTCAGGCATTCATTCCCGCGCAGTTGAAGGTTCTCGCAGACTATGCCGACCTCGTACCGGGGTGCCTCGATGCGATTGCGGCGTTCCGCGCCCGCGGACTCAAGATCGGTTCGACGACCGGCTACACCCGCGAGATGATGGACCTGCTCCAGGCGGAGGCCGCGAAACGCGGCTATACGCCGGACGCGACCGTCTGCGCAACGGACGTGCCGGCGGGACGACCCGAACCATGGATGTGCCTCATGAACGCGATGCGCCTCGGCATTTATCCGATGGAAGCCATCGTGAAAGTGGGCGATACGCTGCCGGATATTTACGAGGGACTCAACGCGGGCATGTGGACCATCGGACTCGCCATGACGGGCAACGAGGTCGGCGTGTCGCTCGAAGAACTCGACGCCATGGAACCGAAACTCAAGGCGGCCAAACGGCAACGCGCCTATTCGCGCATGGCGCAGGCCGGCGCGCACTACGTTGTTGACGGCATCGCCGACGTGCCGCCGCTGCTCGATGCCATCAACGAACGCCTCGCGCGCGGTGAGCGCCCCTGAAATCGCATTGAACGACCACAGGGAAGACAATGAACAAAAGGACATAAAAGACGCAAAGGACAAAAAGGACAGTCTCGCAATGGACGAGGACTGCCGCATGAACGGCGGCGGCCGAACATGGGTTGGCGGAAAAAAGGAATGGCGGCACAGTGAAAACGGCAACAAAATATTTGTGGTTCAACACGAAACAGCAGCGTGAATACATCAATATCACCGATACCGTCCAGGAGATCGTGGACAAAAGCGGCATTCGCGAGGGAATGGCGCTGGTCAGCGCGATGCACATTACCGCCGGGGTTTATGTGAACGACGCCGAGTCGGGACTCATCAAGGACATAGACGAATGGCTCGAGCGTCTCGCGCCGTTCGACCCGAATTACCGGCATCACGGCACGGGGGAGACAAACGGCGACGCACACCTCAAAAGCCTGCTCATCCACCACGAGGTCATCGTGCCCGTCACGGAGGGAAGACTCGATCTGGGGCCGTGGCAGCAAATCTACTACGCCGAATTCGACGGACGCCGCCGGAAACGACTGGTCGTAAAAATCATGGGCGAATAAGAGACGATCAGACGGCGTACCCAAAAATCAGAATGATTTCCCCATCCAGCACGGAAAATGGTATAATTATACTGCTTACACGGTACGCATGCCGGTGTGTGGAGCCGGCATCGTTATACAGTTGAATCCGTTTCCCGGTTGCCGGTCCATGGTTTATGCAGTTCATGACATCCGATGACCGGGAGATGCGTCCGCGCCCGTGGTTCAATCCTTCCCACCCGCATTTTCGTGGGGGCGACAAGGTTTCGACGGGGGTGAAAGACGCGTGAGTTGCATGCCGAGGTCCCCGGTTGGCCTCGTAAAAAAACCGGGAAAAACACAACTGCCAACGAACCATTGGCACTTGCCGCCTAATTAGGCGACACGTCCTGCCGTTGACCGCCTGCTAGACGGACAGGGCGCCGACAGCGGGTCCCGCCCCGGTCGCGGCGCATAGCCGGCAAGCGGGTATTCAGTGCACCTAGCGGTCCGTGATGCCGCGCCTGACGACGTCACGGATGGCGAATCCCAATCGAAAGGCTAAGCATGTAGATACGCACGCCGAAGCGCCTTCGGACGGGGGTTCGATTCCCCCCGCCTCCACCATTCTTCTCTTCGCAACTGCGCTCCTTCGGAGATGATCTCCGCAGGAGCGTTTCGCGTTTTCGGCCAATATTCGCGGGCTTTCGCGCGTTCGACGCCCCCGCGAAAACCGGACTTGCCCCCGCACATCTTCGCTCTATTCGGGCACATTTCTCCCCGGTTTTCTCTATTCTCTCCAATAATTCTGGACTGAGTCCGGAATTGCCGTTTGGCGTAATCCCTTGTATTTCAACCAGATACAAACGTGACATTTTTCGTAGGTTGCGAACGGGATACAATCGGTGTCGCCGGAAACAGGGACGAAAAGCAAGTTCACGAACCCACGTCCGGTTTTGAATACGCCTCACCCCCGTAAACAAAGGCTAAACGCATTCCGGCGAGAAGCGTTCTCAAGTTGGGCTTCCTGGGGTGGAAGCGATTCTTAAGCAGGCTTCCTCTTGGGGCGTATTTCCTGCTCAAAAAGAGCCTCCGGGCGAACCGGGCAAGACAGCAAAATGCCGGAAGCTCAGGGGGCGGCTTCCGGCATCAATATTGAAGGTGATCAGACTGGCGGTTACGTGAACCCGAGGGCTTGGCGCTGCTCGTCCCAGTCGTATGACAGAACCTTGACAAGCTTCATGTACGACAAGCCATCGGGTTCCCGGCCGTCCAGGATGGCTTGGGTGATGTCCGGGGCGAGCGTGGCCAGCCGCAGAACCCGGGCGACATACGACGGGTCTTTCTTCACCGCCGCGGCAAGCTGGCCGGTCGATTTGAAATGTCCGTTGTCGAGCAGCCGGGTCCAGGCGTGTGCGCGGGCCAGGATGGAAACCAGCCGTTCCTGATTGGCGGGGCGATCATCCGTGGAGGCGCCATCCAGCCCCTCCGGTGCAATGATAAGCCTGCGTCCGCCGCGCCTCCGCACAAGCATGGGCACATGAATCAGCAAGCCACCGTCCTCGGTTGGCCTGATAGTGACTTGTCCTTCGGTCATGATAGTTCTCCGCGTCGCCGCGCTTCGTCGGCGTAGGCAGTCAGGTCGGAGACAAGACCCGCGACACCGACGGCCTTCAGTTTCAGGTCTATCCCGTCCAACCACACGGTGATGCGCTCGACCAACATGTGGACAAGGCGGTATTTTTCCGCGGGGAAGAGCACCTCCCAGAGTTCCTCGAGCGTGCCAAAGGCTTTCGCGACATCGTGTTCGGTGATGCGCTCCATGCCCAGCCCGCCAAGTTCCCGCTCGACCTGGTCCAGCCGTCCACCAATGGATGAGGCCTTTTCGTTGAGGGTCATTATTTGACCTGGATCGCCTCCCGCCCTCACAAACTCGACCGCCTTGTTCTGGATGGCGGCGAGTTCTTCCCTGAGCCGGGCGCGTTCATCATTCCACCGTTCGCGATCCGCGTCCTCCTGACTTCGCGCGGCCATGAACGTCCTCGCGACCAGCGCCGGCGTGCGAAACACCGCCCCGATCTGTTCAACGACGACCTTCTCGATTTCTCCCTTGGGGACGCGGCTTACCGGGCAGGCGCCAGCGCCGCGTTTATGAGCGGCTTGGCAGAGGTAATAATGCACTTCCCGTCCCTGTCCCTTTGTGTAGCTTGGACTCATGGCTCTGTCGCAATGCCCGCATCGTATCAAGCCTCGCAGCGGCGAGTCCGTGGTGATCCTTCGTGAGTGACATCTCGTGCGATGGTTGTTGTCGAGCAACGCGCGGGTTCGCTCCCAAAGCTCCTTGTCGATGATAGCCTCGTGTTCACCCTGATAGACGTTGCCGTTGTGATTGACCTCTCCCGTGTAAACCTGATTCCAGATCACCCGGCGAATCGCCCCTATATCCCAGGCATGGCCTTCCCGGTTCTTTCCTTTCTTCGTTTTCCATGCCTTGGTAGCCACGCCATCGGCGTTCAGTTCACGCACGACCTGAATCGTGGAACTCGTCTGATAGAAGCGCTGGAAGATACGACGCACGACGGCCGCTTCCGCTTCATTGACCACGAGCCGTTTGTTCGCGCGGTCCACGTCGTATCCGAGGGGCGGCGGGCCGCCGCACCATTTTCCGTGCCGCTTGGCGGCGGCTACCTTGTCCCGGATACGCTCGCCCGCGATTTCCCGTTCATACTGCGCGAAGGACATCAGGATGCCCAGCATGAGCCGTCCAGAGGAATCGGTGGTGTTGAATTGCTCGGTGACCGAGACGAAGCTGACGCCTCGTTCCTCGAAGAGTTCGACCATGCGGAAGAAATCCAGCAGCGAACGGGACAGCCGGTCTATCTTGTAGACGACGATGGTGTTCACTTCGCCCGCGTCGATATCCTTGAGAAGCCGTTTCAGAGCCGGGCGTTCCATCGTGCCACCGGAGAAACCGCCGTCATCATACTGACCGGGCGCCTTTACCCAGCCACGAGCGGCCTGGCTGCGGATAAATGCCTCGCACGCTTCCCGTTGGGCATCCAGTGAATTGAAATCCTGTTCCAGACCGTCTTCATGGCTCTTGCGGGTGTATATGGCGCAGCGGAGCACGGTCTGTTCATTTCGCGAATTACGACCTGTCTCACGCATTCCGCAGTTTCCTCTTGCAGCTCCTGATACGAGGCAAACCAAAGAAATCCCGGCCGCTTCGCTTCATTCCCGTTATGGTTTCCGATACCGCCGTCAGCGAGCGGTAGACCTTTCCCTTGTAAAGGAATCCGCGTTCGACTACTGTCACTTCGTATTCGATTCCGCGCCAGCGGCGTCGGAGACGGGTTCCCGGAGCCAGTTGCGCGCCTACGGTCTTTTTCTCCGGCTTCTTGGCGACGCTCGCCAACGTATCCGTTTCCCCGAGTTCCACAAGACGCTGATTCGCGCGTTCGTTCAGACCGCCGTAGTACATCTCCTGGATGCGATAGGCCAGTCTCCGTACAAGGTGCTGGCGGTTGTATGCGGGCGGCTCGGTGCCATTCAGTTCCCGCCATTTCTCACGCAACTCCGGGGTCTTCATTTTGGCCAGTGCGGCCAACTGCCGCAGGACCGTTCCCCGCAGACGCGCGTTCCCGTTCGTCCCGGCTTCTATCTCCTTGTTTTTTGCGTTCATTGAACCTCCTTCAACGTTGTTTCCGGTGGTCATGAACGCTTCGTTCGGAGGTCGAAATCAAGTCCATTTTTGGAGAACGTTTATCTCTTTTTCTGGTATCCGACAGGTTTCTCTTAGCTCGAAGGCGCAGTACCCCAGCCGCCAGAATCGAGGCAACGACATTGAGCCCTTGCGGTTCATGCGGCTCCTCGGAATGCTTTGGTTGCAGACGTTCGGGCATTGGTCTCCTGGTCCTGATGTCGGTTGTTCCACGGGTAGTCGCGATATCGACCCCCAAGGGTTATCTACCGGCGAGAACAAGAAACTGACGGAGTTTACGCAAACGGACGCCGGGGCTTGACAACATGCGGTTCAGTGTGTTTATATATTCCTCAACACCCAGGATGAGACACCCAAATGTCTCGGGGTTGTTTGGCCCGACGGATGACAGGAAGCGAGTGGACATGACGGGAAACATTGAGTTTGGAAAACGCATCCAGGAACTGCGGAAAAGGAAGATGGAGACCGATCCATCTTTCTCGCTCCGCCAGTTTGCGGCCAAGGTGGGCATCAGCCCCACGTTCGTGAGCAAAATCGAGAATGGCGAGTTCGACCCTCCCAGTGCGGAGAACATAAAGAAGATGGCCGCGCTTTTGGAATGTAATGCCGATGAACTGCTCGCTCTGGCCGGCAAGGTCGATCCGGATATCGCCGAGATCATCCGAAAGAAACCCAAAGCCCTCGCCGACTTTCTTCGCGTCGCTCACGGCCGAAGCGAAGAAGAGATCCGCAAGATGACGGCTCGCATGGTGAATCCGGAGGAGAAGGGAGATGCAGAAAAGCAGTGAGCCGTCTTCATTCCGTCAAGTACATGCCAAAGCAGCATATCGAGAGAGCGGCCGAAGCGCTGATTCACTTATATGCGCGCCAGTACGGCCTCCCGGACGATGCGCCGGTACCGGTGGATGCCATTCTTGAGTGTTCACTGGGGCTGACGCTCGAGATCGGCGATCTGGCCAATCGGCTTGGTTTGAATGATGTGCTCGGCGCTACGTGGATCGAGTCACGGACCGTGATGATCGACCAGACCTTGGAGCCGACGGACAACCCTTCCAAGGAAGGTCGTTTCAATTTCACGCTCGCACATGAGGTTGGCCACTGGGAACTCCATCGTTTTCAGATCTGCGATCCTCCCGACCAGCCATCGTTGTTCGATTTTCAGACCGAGCCGTCCATCGTCTGCCGGTCCAGCCAGTCCAGGGAACCGATGGAATGGCAGGCCGATTGTTTCGCGGGGTACCTGCTCATGCCCGAGGATCGCGTCTTCAAGACTTGGGCACAGGTCTACGGATCATCCGGACAATACGTTGCTTTCGAGGAGATCGAGCAACTGAAGGATCGGTGGGGTGAAAAGCGTCCGACGGTCAAGGTCGCACGGGAGATGGCAAGACGGTTCAACGTGTCCGGCCAAGCGATGCAGATTCGCCTGGAGAATCTGAAGCTCGTTCTGCCCGAGAAACCGGAGCCGGATTTGTTTTCGGGAGGCTGGGAATGATCCCGGTTCTCTCTTTTTTTTGGCTTGAGTGTTTAGTGTTTATTTCACTCTATCAGCCGTGAGTGCGGCTGCCACAACATGAAAGGAGATTCTGCTGATGCGGAACGCGTTCAATGAGAGCATGCGCAAAGTCGGCGCCCCACTCGCGGAGTTCTGGGAAAACGACTTGGAACTTGGTCTGGAGGATATTCTTCGGCGACTGAGCAATGATGGACACCTGTCCGAGTGGGCCGGAAGTCTGAATGGGCGATGCGCGGCGATTCTCTGCCGGAACCTTGGTCTCGCGGCAGAAGACACCATACACACGCGGCGCGCGGCGATACAGGCGTGCAACGGAACCTTGACCCCCTATCATTTGGTTGCCTGCTTTGCCAACCGTCAGTCCAGCATCGCCGTTGTCGAACTGGCTCAGCGGCGTCTTCCCAAAGAGGTCGTCGAGCAATGCCGGGTGAACGATGAGAAATTTGACGTGCCCGCTCTTCTGTTCGCGCTCTACCGGGAAAACCCGATGCTGCTGCGTGACGTATTTCACCTGAGCAAGATACACCGCAAGGGCTTCGCCCGGATGGAAATGAGTACCCAGGCGCGAAAACCCGCCGACCGAACCTTTGAAGACTACCTGCGTTCGGACGATGTCCGTGGAGCGTTGCGCCAAGCGGACAGTTCTCTTGCCGACGGACATACGAGCGAGTTTCGGGACGTAATCGAACTGAACGGCAGACTCCTTGTCTTCGTTCGCCGCGCCGAGCGCCCCGAGCATATCGTCCACGAAAACAAGATCATCCACGGGCACCGTCCCGAATGGATCATTCTGGATTTCGAGGATGGCGCCAAACGTGTCAACATCGCTTCACGCAGCATCGCCGAGTCCCTGGAACTCGCCAATCAACTGGCGTCCGGATATTTTGGCAAGGAGGTCTCCTACGCCAATGAATCCGAAGTGACATATGCCAAGCAACTGGAACGCCTGCTGGCTTGCCTGAAGGAGGGCCAGGACGAAAAGATGACATTCGTGGAACTGATCTTCACAAATTCGCCCCTCGATGGTTCGCCAAAACTGAAGATCTCCGACCAGAAGGCCATCGGCCCGGCCATCGCGCACTTCGAGTCGGTGATAGGCGGCCTCCTGGAGCACTTGAGCAATATCGAGAGCATCAAGGTCTGCTTCGCCAAGAAACGCGTGAGCGTCATCTTCGAGCGGGATGAGGAACATGAGGATGACGAGTTTGTCGTCCGCTATTCCGACAACCGTTTGAACGTATTCGAACGCCAGGAATTCGAAAACCACATGAGGAAAACCTATGGCATCCCCATCCTCTCGACGGAAAAACGTTTCAAGAAGCAGTCCTGATCTTCTCGACAGACTTCTGGCCGACGGTGCGCGAGCCGTTCCATCCAGTGAGCTTCGCCAAGCGGCGGCGCCGCTGGAGAAGCTGGGAATCCTGGCGCTGGAGGAACGGCAATATGTCCGCTGCGCCAACGCCGAGGATATTGAGGACTTCCGCTTCGTCAAGAACCGTAATTGCCGCGGGCGCATCTATATCGAAGAAGGGTTCGACCTCTATGGCGAGGACTACAAGTGTCCGGATTGCGACCGGCGCATTCTACCCGGCAGAAAGAAGCGGTATGACGAACTGCGGTTTAGCATCGTGCCGGAGGGAGTCAAGGCCTATGTCGAATCCGCGCTTGAGCGGACGGGGCTTCCCTGGAAGGAGAAGGCGCCGTGGGTCTACCGCATCGAAATTGGTGGTGAAGACATCTGGCTATGCGTCGTTGATTTCTGCGAGTCGTGTCAATACATGACGCGTGAATGGGCGGTTGCGAACAAGAACAAGGCACTGTGGCTTGTCGTCAATCCGCGAGGCAAGGTGGAACGTTTTCTCAAGGAAGACTGGATACCGGTTGTTGCGCTGGCCGAACTCCTGAGCGGAGACGCCGAGATCAAGTCGCTCCTTCATGCCAGGGCCACATCTCCACCACCAAGCAATCTCGGTAATTCATCGTTGCCGATCTACACAAAGGGCAGACGTCATCCGGCTTCTTTCGAAGTGGAGATGCCCCCGAATCCCGACCGCTTATTTGTGGTGCGAATGAGCGATCGGGAGGTGTTCGTGAATGGATTTCAAGTAGTCGCCAAGCAATCAAGAACGGCGTACAGTATCTTCAACATCCTGTACAAGCGTTTCCTGGCCAGATTCTCTGACGAAGCTGCGGACGAGGACTCGACTGCCATTCCCACGAAGGACTTGTGTTCCCTCCTCTATGACGAAACGGGAGATGAGCCTGCCTCGGATGAGTCGCTGAGCAAGGCGATTGGCCGTATTCGGAAGAACATCGAGACAGCGGTCAAGAGAAACACGGGTATGCCCATCGATGAATGCGACGTCATCGAGACCGTTCGATGGAAAGGTAAGGGCGATGGTGAATATGGCTATCGTTTGAACCCGGTTTCGGTCGCCATCCGTCCCCCGATACAACCCGAAACCGAGACATGACCGGTCAAATTTAGACCTGTCCGGTCGGAAGCAATGTGCCGGAGAAGAGTCCCGATAATGCGGACTTTTCTCCGGTTTTGTTTTTGAGACCCGTCCGGTCGAATCCAGACCTGCCCTGCAGGTGGGTGGCGTTTTGCCCGCATGATTTCACCCGTAACACGGCGAAATGGCGCCAGCAAAACCAAACATCTGGAGGTAAGACATGACGGTTCAATCGACAATGAAGAATCCCACCAAGCGGGAACTGACCCGCGCGCGCCGAAACCTGCTCGAACAGATGCAGGCTCTCAACTTCGGCCGCATCAGGAACATCCAGGTCATCGGCGGAGAGCCCCGTTTCACGCCCATGACGAAGATCGAGCGGCAGATCCGTTTCGGCGGGGACAATCAGCCCCGGCCCGAAGCCGCACTGGAGGATTTCGCCCTCAAGGACAAGGTCGTCGAACTCTTCGACGCCATTGAGCGGCTGGGCGATGGACTCATCCTGAAGTTGGAAATCAAGGGCGGATTGCCCTTCGACATGACTGTCGAAGAGCAGGCCGTCTAGGCCGGAAAAACAAACCAAGGCATCAGACAAAGGACCGGACGCCAAGCGGAGGCCGTTGTGGATGTCGCCGAACCGAGAGATCGGTTGATTGCGGCGATTCCATTTCGGCCTCCGCTTTCTGTCTGTCCGTCCCTTTCACGGTTCGCGCCGGCATCCACGCGACTCCCTCCCGTCCGGGAAGGAGCGCGAAATGCATCACCAGAACAAGTACCACGAATTGGGCGACTACGCCCATGACCTCATCAAGAACAAAGCCCGTCAGATCATCGGCAAGGCCGGATTCACCAAGTCGGATTGCGGAGATATCGAGCAGGAGCTCGCGATGGATCTCCTCGCGCGCCTGGAAAATTACGACCCAAGCAAGAGCAAACGCAGCACGTTCATGGCGCGCGTTGTCGATCACCGGATCGCGACTCTCATCGAGGAACGTCGCGCTGGCTGCCGGGACTGGCGGCTATGCCAGGAGTCGTTGGACGACCCTGCATGGCGGGAAGACGATGACGGAGCGCCGCGCGGTGACTGGTATCCCGACCCATCGGCGGCGGACGGCAATGACATTGCGCTCACGCTTGATCTGCAGGCCGCGCTCAATGCTCTTCCCAGCGACCTGCGCGAACTCTGGGATCTGCTCCTGAACACGAACATGCACCGTATCGCGCAAGACACGGGCATACCTCGAACCACCCTCTACTACCGATTGAAGCGGCTCCGCGATGCCTTGAGTGCCGCGGGACTATGAGCGAAGCGCCGTAGGCCCCGACAGTTTCCGGATTTCTCCGGTAAGTAACCAGTGAGCGGTGTCAACGCGGCGCCGCTCAACGCCGAGGCCTCGGGCGAAACACAGGAATCTCAGAAGGGAGTACCCATGAAAAATCAAAGCTACCGTTACCGATTCGCCCGGGCGGTGCCCGCGCGCGACATCGAAGAAACGCTCACGTTGGCCCTGATGGCCGTCGAGAGCCTCCACGGTCGGGCGCGCGTCCGGATGGATGGTCGTTTCCGGCTGGACAAGGACCGGCGCATCTGTCTTATCGACGCGGGAACGCGCATCGGCGCGGACCTCGCAAAGATCTTCACCGGCTATGTCACCCGCGAGTATGGCGAGAAGGCCGTGGACATCACCCGTGAATCCGCGCATGCCTGCTCGGGACAAGGCGGTTGCCGCACCGCGGCGGCGGGAGCGGCGGTATGAGCGAGAAGATGCGCACTACCTATTCGATGTGGTCCGCCTTCCGCAACTGCCGCAAGGCCTGCGAATGGCGGTACCTGAAGGAACTCGCACCGCTGGAGAGCGACCACAATCTGGCGTTCGGCGCGGTGATACACGCTTGTCTCGAACTCTGGCACCGCCATCGCGACCTCGACCGCGTGCTCGAACACCTTGATCGCACGTACGCAAGCCGGTGCGGCGACGAAAAACTTCTCGCGGAGTGGCACCTCGCCACGGCGATGGTCAAAGCCTACGCCGCGCGCTATCCCGAGGAGGACTTCGAGATCGTCGCACTGGAGAAGGGCTTCGAGGAAAAGATCGTCAACCCCGCCACGGGCGCGCCCTCGCGCAGTTTCTCGCTGGCGGGCAAGGTGGACGGCATCGTCCGTAAGGACGGCCAGTACTTCCTGCTCGAACACAAGACGGCCTCGCAGATCGATTCCGGCTACCTGGAACGGCTCTGGGGCGACTTCCAGATTCAGCTCTATTGCTGGTACATCGAGCAGACCTTCGGCTGGCGCATCAGCGGCGTCATCTACAACATTCTCGCCAAGGCGAAACTGCGCCAGAAGCAGGGCGAAACCGAGGCCGAGTATGAGGCGCGGTGCGCGGAACTCATCGCCAAGTCTAAAACAGGCAAGACCTCCGCGAAACGCCGCGAGCCGGAAATGGACGAGGAGTTCCAGACGAGGCTGGCCGAGTGGTACGCGCAGCCCGACGCTTTCCACAGGGAAATGCTGTTCGTCAGCCGCGACCAGTTCGACACGCTTCGCGCGGAACTCTGGGAACTGACGCGGTCATTCCTCGACGCGCGCCGCCGGGGCGTCTTCTACCAGAACACTTCCCAATGCTTCACGTACGGCCGCCCCTGCCCGTATTTCGCACTCTGCCGCTCGGGCGGCAGCCCCAACGTCATCGAGAACTTCTATCGCCGCGAGCTGCCGCACACCGAACTGCGCGACGGCGAGAACACCCTGGACAAACCCGCTTTCTGACCCCAAAGGAGACTCATGCCATGCCCTTGCCGACAGCCAAAACGCCCGCGAAACGTTCGCTCAGCGACGTTTCCATTCTTCTCTACGGCCCCTCGAAGATCGGGAAGAGCACGTTCGCGTCCCAGGCGCCCGATGCCATCTTTATCGCGACCGAGCCAGGCCTGAATGCGCTCGAAGTGTATCAATACCCCGTCACGAACTGGGCCGAGTTCCTGGAGGTTTGCGGGGAACTGGCCAAGGGCGATCACCCGTTCAAGACCATTGTCATCGACACTATCGACATCCTCTACCGGCTCTGCGCGGAGCATATCTGCCAAAAGCGCGGCGTCGAACACGAATCCGACGGTTCGCACGGCAAGATCTACGGGCTGATCAAGAACGAAATCTACCGCGTCCTGACGAAGCTCGCCCACCTACCCTATGGCCTGATTCTCATCAGCCACTCGCAGGACCGCGACCTGGAAACGCGCACCGGGACCGTCACGCGCACGGTGCCGACCTTGTCGGAGTCCTTCCGGCAGATCGTCATCGGCCTCGTGGACCTCATCCTGTACTGCGATGTCCAGGTCGAGCAGGCCGAGGACGGCACCCGCCGCTACCGGCGCGTCGTGCGCACCAAGCCCAACCCCAATTACGACGCGGGCGACCGCTTCGGCTGTCTTCCCGAAGTCATGGACCTCAGCTTCCCGGCCTTCGCCAAGGCCTTTGAATCCCCCAAGCAACCCGCTGCTCCGGCGGTCGCCGGACCGGCCAAACCCGCCAAGTAAGGAGATACGCCCATGGAAACGAACGGTTTTCCCAACGACGAACAGCATGACGAATTCGACCTGGCCCAATACGACGACGACTTCGCCGGCGCGCCGGTCGAGGAGAAGGAATTCGAGGAGCCGCCCGACGGCAAGTACCAGGTGCTGGTGGACAAGGTCGAGATGGCCAGGTCCAAGCAGACCAACGCGCCCATGCTCAAGTGGCAACTCAAGATCGTCGGGCCGCGCTGCGCAGGGCGCTATCTCTTCCGCAACAACATGATCGCCAGTCCGGAGAACGTGAAGTGGCTCAAGAACGATCTCGCCACGTGCGGGATGGACGTACAGAACCTGAAACTTTCCGACCTGCCCAATCGCCTGGGCGAACTCCTCGACGTGACGCTCGAAGTGCAGAAGAAGACCAACGGCGAGTATGTCAACGTCTACCTGAACAAGCGTATTCACATTGATTTGCCGTCCAGCCACGCGGCGAACGGCGGCGAAGACGCTACCGGGGAGTTCCTGCCGTTCTGATGGACAGCCGCATCCCCATCATCACCGACACGCGGGAACAGGAGGCGTATGCCTTCGATTCCCAGCGTTTCTCCACGGTCCGCCGCGCCCTTCCCGCCGGGGATTATTCGCTGGATGGCAGCGAAACGCGGGTGGCGGTGGAACGCAAGTCCATGCCGGACTTCGTCTCCACCGTCATCCGCGCCCGGAAACGGTTCCACGCCGAGTTGCGGAAGCTGGCGGAATACGAATTCGCCTGCGTCGTGGTCGAGGCGTCGCTGCGCGATGTTCTCGAAGGCAGCTACGGCACGGGCGCGCATCCGAACGCGGTTTTCGGCGCGGCCATTTCCATCTGCGTGGATTGGGGCATTCCCGTCTACTTCTGCGGCGACCGCCAGACGGCCCGGCGCTTCACCGAGGACTATCTCGAACGGTGCTGGCGGGCCATTACGAACGCGTCCTTGGGTGAGGCAACGCAATGAAAGAAGCGACTCATGAAACAGATTACATTCGGGAGCGTGTGCTCGGGGATCGAAGCCGCCAGCGTGGCCTGGCTGCCGCTGGGTTTCCGGGCGCTCTGGTACTCCGAAATCGAGTCCTATCCCTGCCGCGTGCTGGCGCAACGCTTTCCGGAAACGCCGAATCTGGGCGATATCACGCGTCCGGAGTTCACGGGCTGGGTGGCGGAATTCGGGCGTCCGCGTATCATCGTCGGAGGTACGCCCTGCCAGGCGTTTTCCGTCGCGGGACTGCGCAAGGGGCTGGCCGACGATCGCGGCAATCTCACCCTGCGGTACGTGGAGATTTGTGATGCGATTGGTCCGGATGTGTGCGTTTGGGAAAATGTCCCAGGAGTGCTCTCCTCTGAGGACAACGCCTTCGGGTGCTTTCTCGGCGCTCTGGCCGGAGCCGACTGGCCCTTCGAACCCGGTCCCCGCCCCGATCTGGGAAAGAGCAGCCGCCTCTGGCGTTGGAATCGAACTCAGGGGCGACACATTCCGCGCTGGTCAGGCGCTGGTTTTTGCGGCGGACCCCGGCGCCGCGCGGCATGGCGAATTTTGGACGCGCAATATTTCGGAGTGCCCCAACGGCGCCGCCGTGTCTTCGTTGTGGCATGTACTCGAGCCTCCGGGGTCGACCCCGCCGAGATACTTTTTGAGCGCGAAAGCCTGCACGGGAATCCTGCGCCGGGCGGACCGGCGTGGACGCCAGTTGCCCGCGCCGTTACGGCGAGCACTGGAGGCGCAAGCGCAAAAGAGCAGCAATTGACGTTCGTCGGGGCCGATGGTTCGCCCCTCAATGCCCTGGAAACGGCCCACGCCCTGCCCGCCCGTCACGATGGCAGTGAAGACGGCACCGGGCGCGGCATCCCGCTCGTTACCTCGGCGGTCACCGCCAAATGGGCAAAGGGCACTGGAGGACCTTCGGGCGATGAATGCCAGAACCTCCTCTCATGGCCCAAGCGTATCGCGCCGTCGCTCACGGCCCGGTTCTTCAACGACCAGGGTATCGACAACCAGCACGTGAACGGCGGCTGCGGACTCTACGTCCCGGATGCGCTTCCGGATGTTCTGGCCTTCGACTGCAAGAACGACCCGGCGCCCGGCGCATTGTCTCCGCCGCTGCGCGCCATGGGGCATCTGGAAAGCCATCCCAACGGCGGCGGCCAAGTGGCCGTGGCCGCGCCCATTCTCGAACCCGGCTCGCGCACGGGTGTCTCGACGGACGACATCCGCTGCGGTGACGGCATCGGCGCGCCCGGCGATCCCATGTTCACGCTCCAGGCTGGACGCCAGCACGGCGTCATGGTGCATTGGGCGCAGGGCGGCGGAGATGTCGAGGATGGCACCGCGGGCGCACTGCGCGCGGAGGGAGAACACAGCTACCAGTTCCTGCGCCAGGAAATGGGCGTGCGCAGGCTGACGCCGCGCGAGTGCGAGCGGCTGCAGGGCTTTCCGGATGATTTTACGCTCGTCGACTGGCCGGACGCGCACCGTCCCAAGGACTACGAGGACATGACCGCTTATTTGATCGCCTCTGGATGGCCGGAGGCAATCGCACGGGGACTCGCGAAGACACCCGATGGGCACCGGTACAAGGCGCTCGGAAACAGCATGGCCACACCCGTAATGCAGTGGCTCGGCATGCGAATCGGAAAGGCATTGTCATGAAACGTTCACCATCCATCCTTCGGGGAAATATTGAGAAGGTTTTCTACGCCGGGCCGAAGTTCTCGGCGGGCCGACTCCGCGATGAGGACGGAAGATCCCGCTCCTTTGCGGGCAACCTCTTCGCAGTGGAAGGGCAGCACGTGGCGCTGGCCGGGCATTGGGAGACCCATCCCGACTACGGCCAGCAGTTCAAGGTCGACCATGTCGAGGTGGAGATGCCCGGCGACCCCGAGGGTCTGGCGCGCTACATCGCGAACCATCCCGAGGTGAAGGGCATCGGTCCGACACGCGCGGCGAAGATCGCGCATGCCTTCGGAGAAGACTTCGAGGACGCGCTCCTGCATTCACCGGAGCGCATCGCGGAGGTCGCGAAGGTCCCCGTTTCCATCATCGAGAATTTGCGCGCGGTCTGGATGACCTCGCGGCGGTTCAACGCGGTGATGACATGGCTGTCGGCTTTCGGGCTGACGCATCATCAGGCGGGAACGCTCATCGAGAAACTCGGCAACAATGCGCAGGCCGTGTTGGAGGACAATCCCTACCACATCCTGCGCGAGATCAAGGGGCTGGGCTTCAAGAAGGTGGACCAGATCGCCCGCAAAATGGGCACGCCCAAGGAACACCAGCCGCGCATCCGGGCGGGCATCCTGCATTGCGTGCACGACGCCGTGAGCCAGGGCGACTGCTGGGTCGAGTGCGAGGACCTCATCGACCGCGCCAACACGTTGCTCATCATGGATTGCCTGGACAGCCGCGAGCGTATCGAGAAGGAACTCGACGCGCTCATCCGCGAAAACCAACTCGCGTGCGCCGATCTGGGCGGACGTCTCGTGGCGGCGTTACCGTTCATCCATGAACAGGAAACAATGCTGGCCCAATGGTTCGCCCAAGGCGCGGAAGAGGTCGCTCGCGTTGACGTCCCTGACCTGGATACCGTACTCGAGCGCGTCTGCCCCAGCCTCAACGCCAAACAGGCGCAGGCCGTGCGGACGGCGTTGACCCGGCGTATCAGCCTCATCTCCGGTGGCGCGGGCGTCGGCAAGAGCTTCTGCGTGTCCGCCATCGCGGCAGCCAGTGAGGAACTGGGACTCGATGTGGCGCTGACGGCGCCCACGGGTAAGGCCGCCAAGCGTATCGAGGAACTCTCCAGCCGCGAGGCCAAGACGATTCACCGCCTGCTCGGTTACGACGGAAGCGCCTTCGCCAAGGGACCGGATGACCCCATCGAGGCGGACCTGCTCATTGTGGACGAGGTCTCGATGACGGACGTGTCGCTGGCGTGGCATCTATTCCAAGCCATCGACCTCAAACGGACCGCCGTGGTGCTCGTGGGCGACCATAACCAGTTGCCGCCGGTCGGTCCCGGCAACATCCTGCGCGATCTCATCCAGACGCGCGCCGTGCCCACGACCATCCTCGACGTCTGCGTGCGTCAGGCCGGCGTGCTCAAGGAGAACTCGGCGGCCATCCTGACCGGTGACGTGCGCAAGACCAGCGACAAGCGTCCCGACGGGCGTTGCGCGTGGTACCTCGTGGACCAGTTCACGGACCCGATGGGCGTGGACAAGTGCCTGCGCGAACTCTTCGAGAACGTGCTCGAGGAGAAGCTCGGCTTCGATATCCTGCGCGACGTGCAGGTGCTCACGCCGACACACAAGGGGCCGCTAGGCACGACGGCGTTGAACGAACAGATACAGCGGCTGGTACAGCGGAAACGCTTCGGCGTGGAGGTCCCGCCGCATGCGGCGAACCGGCGCGCGCCCCTGTATCCCGGCGACAAGGTCATCCAGATTCGGAACAACTATGACCTCGGCGTGATGAACGGAGCCGTGGGATTCCTCATGGAGATATTGCAGGACGGCACGCATCTCTTCGAGTTTGACGGGGTTCCCGTCACCATCAAGAAGAGCGACCAAGCGCTGCGGGATATCCAGTTGGGGTACTGCCTTTCAATTCACAAAGCGCAAGGCAGCGAGTTCCCCTGCGTCATCACGGTGGTCCACAAGGCGCATTCGTTCATGCATCACCGGAACCTGTTCTATACCGGCGTGACCCGGGCGCGGACCTCGGCCATCATCCTTGGCGACCGCTGGGGCGTGCGCAACTGCGCGGCCAAGGTGCAGGTGGACGCGCGCAAGACGTTTCTGTCCCAATTCCTGCGGGTGAACCGTCCGGCCCCGGCGGCGGCGCCGTGGGAATCGGAGGATCTTCAAATCGCCGCGCAAGGGTAGGTGCGGCGATGCCCCGGTTGAAGAAGGAATATATCGAGCAGGCGAACGCGTCCGACATTCGCGAGGTCTGGACGCGTCTCGGCCTGCCCGGCGTTCGGCCAGGCACGGCGTTTCGTTCACCCTTCCGGGAGGACAAAAAGCCGTCGTGCCAATTGGCCGGCGGGAAGAACATCTTCTTCGACCACGGGACGGGCGAGCGTCTCGATCCCATCGGGCTGGTCCGCAAGGTACGCGGATGCGACTTCAAGGAAGCGGTCGCATTTGTGCTGGGACGGCCTCTCGACGAGCTTTACGAGCAGGCGCAGCGTCCCGCACGGAAGAATGCCGCGGGCGGAGGTTTTCCGCCCGGTGAAGCGGCATCGACGAAGGGTGGAGGTTTTCCGCCCAAGGAAACGGTGGCGAACGGCGGAGGTTTTCCGCAGGACGCCATCGAAGAGTTGGCCAGGGTGCGCGGTTGGCGGCCCGAGGCCCTGCGCGCCCTGGGAGCGGTGTCCCGCAATGCCCAGGCCCCGCGCGAAGTACACTTCCCGATGCGGGATGCGTCGGGAAACGCCGCCGGGTTTCGGCGGCGGCGCAGCGACGGTAAGGCGTTCTCGAACGGCTCCAAAGCGCTTTCGAGCAAGGGTTCGAAGAACAGCCTGCTCTGTCCCTGGCCCTTTCCGGAGGACGATGGCCGCCAGGTTCTGGTGGTCGAGGGCGAAGCGGACGCATGCGCGGCCCTGTCGGCGGGTTACGCCGCGGTGGTGGCCACTCCCGGCGCGAGCGTGCCCAGGGAGGTGGTGACCGCGCTGCAGAAACTGCTCGCCAAGCGCGAGGTGGTTCTCTTCCCCGATCCGGACGAGGCGGGGCGGCATTGGCTGGAACGCGTGGGCCGCGCGCTCGCGAACGCCCGTTGCGCGGTGCGGTTCGTTCCGGCGGACGATGCCGACCTGGACGCGCGTCTGCGGCAGGAGAAGAATCCGCGCGAGGCATTGGCGGCGCTCATCAAGAACGCCTCCCTGTTCGTGACGGGGGACAAGAATCCGGCCCAGCGGCCCCAGAGCGGATTGCCGCCGCTGATTCTGCCCAACGAAGCCCACGGGGAACGCCTGAGCGACACGGCCAGGATGCTGTTTCCCGTGGTCGCGCCTAAACACGTCTTCTTTCATCGCGGAGGAAATATGGTGGAGATTGCCAACATGAACGGTGACCCTGAATTGTACATCCTGAGTTCCGACGCCTTCCGGTCGCGGGTCGAACGGCATTTCGAGGTGCTCGTGTACCGCTCCGGACCCAACGACAGCCTTGTCCTGAAGCCGACGGTTTGCCCGCGCGACACGGCCAAGGCGCTCATGGAAACGCTCGAAGCACGCGATGACCTGCCCGTCATCGCGGGGATATCCGGCTGTCCGCTGATTGACTCGGACGGGCGCATCATTGGTAAGGGCTACGATCCGCAAAGCGGGTGGTTCATCGCCAGCGGCGAAACCCCGCTTGATGTGCCGCTCGATGAAGCGGCGTCCGCGCTTTCCGCGCTGCTCGACGACTTCGATTTCCTCTGTCCGGGCGACCGGAGCCGGGCGCTGGCCTCGTTCATCACGCCCGCGCTGCGCTTGGGTGGCATGCTGAACCTTGTGCCGTGCGATGTGGCCGAGGCCAATGCCAGCCAGTCCGGCAAGACCTACCGGCAGAAGGTGGTCGCAGCGATCTACAATGAAATACCGCGCCTCGTCACGCAGCGGCAGATGGGCGGCGTCGGTTCCTTCGACGAATCGCTCTCGGCGCGCCTGTCCGAGGGCCGCCCCTTCATCCAGATGGACAACCTGCGCGGCAAGCTCGACTCGCCGAACCTCGAAGCCTTCATGACCTCGGAGCGAGCCTTCCCGGTCCGCGTGCCGCACCGGGGCGAGATGATGATTGACCCGTCGCGGTTCTTCATCTTTGTGTCGTCCAACGGCTTCGAGACCACGCGCGACTTCGCCAACCGCTCATCCATCATCCGCATTCGCAAGCGGCCGCAGTCAGCGTCGTTTCACGAGTACCCCGAAGGCGACCTGCTCGCGCACGTGCGCACCCGGCAGCCGTATTATCTGGGATGCGTGTTTGCCGTTGTCCGGGCGTGGCTGGCCGAGGGCAGGCCCCGGACGCGGGAGTCCCGGCACGATTTCCGGGACTGGGCCTGCGCGCTCGACTGGATTGTCCAGAATCTGCTGAAGGCCGCGCCGCTCATGGACGGCCACGGCGATGCGCGTGAACGCGTCAGCGACCCGGGCAAGGGGTTCATCCGCACGATGGCCGCGCTCATCGAGACGCAGGGCAGGCTCGGCCAGGAATGGACTGCCTCGGAGCTGTATGAGCTTGCCGAGGAAAACGACATCCCCATTCCGGGCCTGAGAAACTGGAACGAAACCTCGGGAAGATGTCGTGTCGGTTCCGTATTCTCCAGGGTATTCAACGGCGCGGGGCAGATAGAACTCGAAGACTATCGCATCATACTCGGCCAAAGGGATGTCTGGCGGGCGCAATATTCCGATCACAAGGTGCAGAAGTATTATCGATTTGAACGTATCGACGCCCCCAGACAGGCGCCCGAGTCCGCCCCGGAATGCGCAGGCGACGATGACGACGATCTGCTCCCCTTCTAGACCAAGATCGACTGTCTGACCAAGCCTCTCTAGCACTTCCCGCCCAAGGCAATCCCAACGTCTCGGGCGGCTTTTCCATGTCTGTTTGCAGCACCACTGTGCGTCTGTTTTGACCGTTGGAAGCCCATTCCCTGCCCAATCTGGCCATATTTTCCCCGCCTAAATGACAATCCGTCATAAGCCATTGCATTCCAATGCGTTGCGCTATTTTGCACCGATTCCACCCCACCCAGCACATAGCCCCACCCAATATGTAGAACTCTCTACAAATCGTAATATGAGATGAGTTCATATTACGATTTCAAGGAAGTTATGGGTGTTGAGTGGGTCAGCGTGGACCGATTCCTGCCGCCCCGGATGCCACAAGGAATTCCTCACATCGCAAGCCCCGCGCAAGCGGCCTTCGTCAGTCTCGCCATTCCGCCGGTAAGTAACCCTCGGAAGAAACATAAATCCCCTCTTCCGAGGAGAATGCCATGACAGAGACACATACCGGCGGTCCCTGCTTCGTCTCGACCGCCCTCGAACTGCACCAGGCCGGACTGCGGGATGACGAGCCGCGAGACATCTTCATCGGCGACGTCTGCTATCGGCGCGTGGACCCGGAGTACTTCGCATGGCTTCGCGGCAGAATGGAATCCGCGCGGCGGCGATTCGAGGCGGGCGGTCTCTCGCAAACCGCATGGGAGGAACTGAGGAGCCGCTTCAACAGATTGCAGGAATGGGCCATCGGCCAGTATGGCCACGCCGCGCTCAAGGCGGTCATCCGCGCATTCAACCCGGCCAGCTACATACCACCAGCCAATCGCAAACCAGAGCCGGAACCAGAGCCGTTCCGGTTCCCCAAGGAAGGCGATTACCGTTTCGAGCGCACCATTGCTCCCGACGCATTGGCTAAGGTGGATGCCATCCGCGAACAGGCCCAGGCGCTCGGATGGTCCGAGGCGCGGCTTTATCAGAACAGGGGGCGGTTCGTATTCCCTTGCGGTCAGGACTGGGGTCTCGTGTGTTTCGTTGGGCCAAAGGATGCGCTGGGCCAGATCACGGAAACGCATATCGAGATCGTCCACGACTGGAACGGCGCCCGCAACACGCTTCGCTTCGCCAACGCGGACGTGTGGCCGCCGCGCATCCCGAAGGAGACCGTCGCGGTATGACGACCTCCTACGCAAACGCGCGCGATACTCTGCCGCCGGAATTGCTTGCCGAGGTGCAGAAGCACTGCACAGGCCTTGTATGGATTCCCTCGCCCAAGACCTTCTTGCGCGAACGGCGGCAACTCATTCTCACCCTGCGCGGGGAAGGCGTGCCCACGAACGAGATTGCACGCTTGGCGGGTATCACCACGCGGCGCGTTAACCAGATTCTTGCCAAGGGACCGCGCTGATTTCCGTCAGTTCGGCGGCGGCTCCGGTATGTAACCCGTAGTGAATGATTATGGCTGTTTTCGTCTCCCGCCCCGGAAAACAAGTCTGGGGAGCTACTTACACCAACAATGGCAATGAATCGACGCGATATGGAAGAGCTGGACCGCTGGCAGAGGAACGAGGGCAAGACGGCGCCCCCCAAGAAACGAATGGGGCCGCCCGACGGCAATCTCAATCCGATGAAGCACGGAATCTTCGCGAACAAGTGCCTCAACGCCGAGGAGCGCGAGTCCTTCGATGAGCTGATCGAGCGGCTCTACCAGGACTTCGAGTTCAACAAGTCCAGCGACTTCCTGCAACTCGAACTCGTGGCCATCTACTCGGTGAAGCTGATGCGCGCCCAGGTGGAAGGGAACGTGGACGCCGCCCAGAAGCTGGACATGATGATCCGCGCGCACATGAAGGATCTCAAGGCCACGAAGATCGCCCGCGAGGGTGACCAGCCCCGGGGACCGCAGACGACGCCGGCGGATTGGGCGACGGAACTCCTGGAGAAGACCGGCGCCAAGTCAGGCGCCAAGCCAGGCGCCAAGGCGGCGAAGACGGATCGCCCGTGGAAAAACGCGAAAAAGAGTTCGGATAACACCGGGCTGCCCGATTCGGAAGACCCCGCAAACAGCGGCGATTCGGAGACGGACGATGCGTGAGAGGTCAGATAAGACGTGTTCGAGGAAATCTCTCCTGAGCATTCCTTCCCGCCGTTGCTTGGTGGTTTGTGTTCTTCGGCGGGGACTGTGAGGACTGTCATGGTGACTGTCACGAATGCTTGCTTGCGAAGAGAGATGCGCTCCACGAAGGAGCGCGGGAATGCGGGCCGGGACTCAGAGGCGTTCGAGCGCCTCTTCGAGCCGGCCGTCAACGAGGTGGGTGTAAATCTCGGTCGTCGCGATGTCGCGGTGGCCGAGGGCGCGCTGGACCACGAGCAGGTCCGAGGTCGCGTCGTAAAGGTGGGTCGCGAAGGTGTGGCGCAGGCCGTGCGGCGAGAGCCGCTTGCCGATGCCCGCGCGCACCAACCAGTCATCGAGGCGGCGGGCCACTTGGCGCGGCGTGATGCGCGTGCCGCGGTTGGACAGGAACAAGCCGCGCTCCTCGGCGGATGTCAGACGCCGCCGCTCGTTGAGCCAGGCGCGCAGCAATGAACGGAGGTCGGTCTTGAGAAACTTTACTTGGCAGATGTTTCCCTTGGCGCGGACACGCAGGTGTTTCGCGTCAAGGTCCACGTCGTCCAGGTCGAGGCCGACCAGTTCGCCGAGCCGGATGCCCGTGCCGAGCAGCACTTCGAAGATGACACGGTCGCGCCGGTCCGCCGGGGCGTTGTGCCCCCGGAGTTCCTTGAGCAGCTTTCGCTTCTCCGCCTGGGTCAGAAAGCTCGGTGGCTTGCGCGGCAACCGTTTGAGGCGGAGACTGCGCGCCGGGTTCTCGGCCACGAGGCCATTGTCTCTGGCCCAAGCGAAGAATGCCTTGACCGCCGCCTTCAGCCGGTGCAGCGAGGCCGCGGACCGTTGGCCCCGGGCGGTGTTCACAATGGCCGGGGCCGCGAGCGCCTGGTCGAGCAGGCCGGGCGTCACGTCCGCGATGGTGAGCACGGGCCGCAACGATTCGAGCGTCTCGAAGACCCGGGCGAGGTCGCGCTGGTACGCGCTGACGGTGTGCTTCGAGCGGCTGTCCACCGTGAGCTTCGTCAGGAACGCTTCGAGGTGGTCCGCCAGCCTTGTGCGCCGGGGCGCGAGCGGAATGATGGCCGCGTTACTGCTGGCCGTCATCGTCCTGCTCCTTCACCCGGCTGTGGCCCATGGGCGTGTCCTTGGGCAGCGGCAGGTCGGCGAGCTGGCCGGTGTCCTTCGCCCACACGAGGAACATGCGGAAGACGCGGACCGTCTTGTCCAGCGTGGGCTTGGCGCGTTCCCGGCCCGTGGGCAGCTTGAGGAGCGTATCGGACTTGAAGAACTTGCCGACCTGTGGCGTGCGGATGCTGCTCATCTTCTTGTCCCCGCCGAAGAAGGCCTCGACGATTTCCAGATCCTTGCGGTACGTATACAGCGTCCGCTCCTTCTTGCCCTGTTCGCGGAGATGGCCGAGGAAGGCTTCGGCGGCTTCGTGGATGGTGTGCTCTGGCATGGTGGGATTCCTTTCTCTCATTTGGTTTCCGGTTGCTTGCCACGGGCGGCTTCGCCCGCGGCATACACATACACGCTTGGTTCCCGGGGCAAAGTCAAGAGCTTCCGGGAGAAACATCGGTGCGGCCTTCGGGCCGCGAAACAGGAGGTATGAACGTGCGAAGACTATTGGAAGGAATGATCGTTGTTGCTGCGGCGGCCCTGGCGGGCTGTGCGACGACGCAACCGCCGGAGCGCATCCAGAGCGCCATCGCCACGATGAACCGGCACATGCCGGAGTATGTCGAGGAGGCCAACGCGGCGCTGGAGGCCAGCGGCCATCCTGATACCGAGCGGCTCACGGGCATGGGCACCCGGCTGCGCGACGGCCTGGCCACGCTCGACCGGTGGGCGCAGGGCGAAGCGGAAGGCGAGGCGGAAGGAGAAACGGAATGAAAGAAATCCTTCGCGAACATGAAGCTGCCGTGCGCCAAGCCGGGCAGGCCTTGGCCGAGATCGGAAAGGAACTCGCCTCGGGCCATATCGAGGCAGCCTTGGCGCAGCTCGCGGCCACGCCGCAGAAGTACCCTGAGTGGGATGAGCTTGACCAAGCCACGGCGGATATCGCGGCCGTGATACGCGACCGCGAGGGCATGCTGGCGGTCCAACAGATCCTGGGCGACCTCGCGGGAACAATCATCAACGGCGCGTTGCGGGCCGCTCAGATCTGATGGCGTCTCTCTCGGCACAGGAAAAGCGCCTTGCGGAAACGCTGGCGAGTCCCCTGCGGTGGGGCCAGGCATACCTTGCGAACCGGGATGGCTCGCCGAGGGAGTACTGGCCCCACCAGCGGGAGGACCTTCTGTGTCCGGGCCGGAACATTATCCACCTCGACGGCCGGGCGGTTGGAAAGACCATAAACCTGACGACACAGGTACTGCACTTCGCCTTCATCACGCGCGGCGGGCAGGGACTCATCGCCGCGCCGCATCAGGGACATCTTGACACGGTTATCGAGGAAATCGAGTTCCAGCTTGACCACAACGATGACCTGATGAACAGCGTCGCGATCACGAAGTACGGCAAGCCGAAGATTCACCGGAAGCCGTACTTCCGGCTGGAGTTCACCAACGGCAGCATCCTGTACTTCCGGCCGGCGGGCGCGTATGGGGATGCGTTCCGGTCGTTGCACGTGGACCGTATCTGGGTGGATGAGGCGGCCTGGCTTTCCGAGAAGGCGTGGAAGGCGTTGCGGCAATGCCTCAATCCAGAAGGGACGCTGCGCATCTATTCGACGCCGAACGGTCTGCGCAACACCACCTATTACCGGCTGACGCTTTCCGAGCAGTTCACGGTGTTCCGGTGGCCGTCCTGGCTGAACCCTCTCTGGAACGATGAACGAGAGGCAGAGTTACTCGAATTCTACGGCGGGCGCGACACCTCGGGCTGGCAGCACGAAGTCGCGGGCGAACACGGCAAGCCATCGTATGGCGCATTCAATGTGGAGCAGTTCAACCTTTGCCGGCAGGACATTCTCGAATACCGGAAGATAGTCATCACCGATTCCGAACTGCGCGACTGCGCGGACGAGGAGACGGCCCATGACCGGCTGGAGATGTTGCTGAACCTCACGCCGCAGACCGGCGTGTTCTGGATCGGCGGCGACCTCGGCTATACCAATGATCCGACGGAACTCGTGGTCTTCCATGAGATCGAGGCCGGTGAACGCAAAGTATTGCGGCTGGTGCTGCGCCTGCATCTGGAGCACGTGGCGTACCCGCACATCGCACAGACACTCGCGCTGCTGGAGCGGTACTACACGCCGATGGGCATGGGCGTGGACAACGGCGGCAATGGCCTGGCCGTGGTGCAGGAACTACTGACGCTCGACAAGTACAAGGAGCTTGGGCTGGAAGGACGGCTCAAGGGCTACGACTTCGGCGGCATGACCCGGCTGGCCGTGCGGGATGGCCGCGAGGTGAAGAAGCGCACCAAGGAACTCATGACCAGCCTCATCAACGGTGCGTTGCAACGAAAGCAGCTAGTCCTGCCCGCCGAGGATACGGACATCGAGGACCAATTCACGACGCATACGTACACCCTGCGCGACGGTAAGGTCGTCTACTCGAAGGGCAACGACCACGTCATCGACGCTGTCCGTTGTGCCCTGCTGATCCGGGAAGAGGAAAGCCTCGACCAAAGCGACGATGAGGTTGTCTCGCTCAAGCCTGTTCTCACGGACCCGGTGTTTATCTGAGTCCGGGCTCACCAGCAGGAACACTGGGTATCATTCTATAGATTCTCTTCCGATGAAAGCGGAACCTCTTGAAAGGCGAGAACGCAGGCAATCGGTAATATATTCAGCCAACTTCTCGGGTTCTTTCCATTTTGAAGTCCGCCGAGTGGAATCGAGGTCCTGGGTGCGAATTAGAGCATGCAGATCTGTGACCGACTGCTCACGCAGCCAAAGGCGGAAATCTGTTTCACTACGACTCTTCCACTCCGCGTAAATGTCGGGTAGTTGCGCGTGATCCTGTTTTTTCGAGCACTTTCGCCCAGAGACAACTTTTCTTTCGGGCAGATTGCAAAGAAGTCCCTCTATTTTCGCCTCGAAATCGGGGTTTCGTGAGGCTTCATCAGCGATCACCTCTACCAAACCACAAAGAAGCTTTATTAGTGCCTTTTCTTTTCGCATAATTGCCTTATCTCCTGAGTGACTCCATGCAGAGATTCGTATGCGTTGCCATACTTGCCTTTGAATGTGCGGATATCAGCATCGACATCGGCACCACGAGCAACGGCAACAGTTTGCGGAATCGTGTTAGTGAATAACGGGGGCTGAGGCAAAACACCTTCCTCACCAAATCGGCCCAGTCTTCTGTTCTCAAGATCATCGATCACCCGCCGATGAAGGTTATTTGCTTGTACCTTTGTCGCAATAATACCAAGCGCCTGAATTGGATGATCTGTGTCTTGGGAGAAGCGAGCAACATTGTCAACAATCTGATAAATGCCCCATGTTGAGACAATGTCCGGAATCGTTGGCACAATGTAGCCCGTTGAGATTCTTAACCCGTTCTTGGTGACGGTACCCAGGCTTGGAGGACAATCGATGATAATGTAGTCGTATCTGTCGATAACCGGTTGAAGAGCAACGCGAAGTATTTCAAGTGGATTTACCGTGAAATTGCCAGACAACGCAATCATAGGAATGCGATCCTGAAGGTCGATAAGTCGTATACTCGATGGTAGTAGATCAAGGCGCGCTATACCGTCATTGATTGTGGACACGCGTCGCGCGATGGCTTCCTCAATGTTGAACCTCTGAGGAGCCTGCGGATTGAGACGATCTTCGAACAACTGAGCTATGGTGCGCCCATCCCTATCCATTTCCGCCCACTTTTCTTCAGAGATTAGCGTGACAGTCGCATTTGTCTGCGGGTCAAGGTCTATCAAGAGAACGTGCTTGCGGTCTTCTTGAGCAAGCATTTCTGCGACAGCCACGGCAGTTGTAGTTTTTCCGACCCCGCCCTTGAGATTGATGAAACTCAAGACATGAGCATTCTCCCCCTTGAACTCTCTAACCCATGCTTCGATTGGCTCCCTATTCCAAACGGGGCCACTTTGTAGGTCTTGGACCGGACGCGGAAAGTGATCGTAGCGCATCCGCCAATTACTGACCGCTTGCTTTGTGACACCAGCCAGTTCAGCAATTTCCGCTACTCCGAGAAGGGTATCTGCTGACATTGAAGCACTCCTTTTCTGTTGACAAACACAACTATACACCAGGAATGTGTACTTTGTCAACAAGATGATTGTTTTGTGTCAACATTCTTTCCCTCGCCTATCAGACAGTTGACGGTGTTTTCCGGTAAGTAACCCATAGGCCCTCCGCACGTTCGGCCGTTTTGCGGCGCGTGTGGGCCTGTGTCGCCCTTTACCGGAGGAGACCGCATGGAAACCCGACAAAACCCAGAAACGCCCGAACCGGGCCTTTCCGCCGCTGGCGTGGTGGACGCACCGCTGGCGACGGCGGCGGCGCTGGATTCGACCACCTTTGCCGGTCTCAACCCCAACGAGGCGATCCCGGCGACCTGGGAAGATCGGGCGCGGAAGGCGTGGGAATACTACCTCGAAGAGCCGCTGGTGAAGAACTGCGTGAACTCGTGGCGCACCTTCGCCGTGGGTGACGAAATCAAGCTCACCTCGGACGACAAGACCTTGAAGGACGAGGCCGTCGAAGCGGCTTGGCGGCTACGCATATCGCGATTCGTGAAGGACATGGTCCTCCAGTTGCTCGTGAAGGGCGACGCCGTCGGCTTCAAACGCTACGCCGAGTCGGGCCGGGACATCGAGGAACTCGTCTGCGTCAATCCCGTCTCGGTGAAGGTGAAGTACGCCCAGGGCGACCTTGTCGAGGTCCGCCAGTTCGCCGAGGACAAGTCCGCCGGGGACGAGGGCGTGGACCTGCCGGTCGAGCAGGTGATACATCTCAAGTGGGACGCGCCCGCCTTTTCACCACGCGGCAACTCGCTTGTGTTGCCCGCATTCCAATCCATCGAACTGCTCCGGGACTACCGCCGCGCCGAACAAGCAATCGCCAAACGCTGGACCACGCCTTTCCGCCTGCTCAAGGTGGGCGGCGCCTTCGGCCAGAAAATGGTCATGCCCGACCAGCGCATGCTCGAACAGGTCCGCGACATGGTCAACAAGATGGACCTCAAGAGCGGCCTCGTCGTCCCCTTCTATGTCACCGTCGAAACCCACGGCACCGAGGGCCAAGTGCTCAAGGTCGAGGACAAGGTGAAGGAGGTGAAGGAAGACATCGTCGTTGCGCTCGGCCTGTCCCGCTCACTCGTGACGGGCGACGGCCCCAACTTCGCGACGGCCTCCGTGAGCATGCAGAAGATGATGGTCATGATCCGGGAGATCAAGCAGGCGGCGCGCGCATTGCTCGACTGGGTCTTCGACGACTGGATGGAACTGCACGGCCACGGGGACAAAACCCTGCAGTATCTGTTCAATGACCTCGACCCCAGCGACGCCGTGGATATGAAGCGGTTGCTGCTGGACCTCTACGACCGGAAGCTCATCAGCCGGTCCAGCCTACAACTGAAGATGGACCTCGACCCGGAAATCGAAACCTCGAACCGGGCCACCGAGGGGAAAACCATCGACCTGTTCGACGAAAAGCTGGTCAAGCCCATTGTGGACATGGTGATGGCGGGCATCTTGAGCGTCGAGCGGGCGCAGGAGATGCTGGGGCTACCCAAGGACGCGCACATCGGCTCGCCGGCGACGGAGGCTTCACTTCTCGGGGCGGAACTCTCCACAACCGCGTCCGGCGCGATATGCGATGAGTGCTCCCATTTCGACGGCGATATGAACCGCTGCCGGGTCCATGATACCGACCGGGCCTTTGATGCGCCCGCGTGCCGCTTTCTGGACCGGCGTGAGGCGCACTGATGCCGACCCTGGCCGAACGCATCCGCGCGGCCACGGAGCGAAGTCTCACGGCGCGCGACCGGTACACCGCGCAAGTCACGTTGCAACTCACGCAGGCGATCAAACAGGCGGAAAGCGAGGTAAAGGCGAGTCTCGGCCAATATGGTGCGCCCGCTTCGCTGCCGGACAACAAGCTGGCCGCGCTGAAAGGCTTGGAGAAGCTCCAGGCGGAAATTGGGGAGAGCCTCGGACGGCTGAAGCGCGAGCAGACCCTCGTTTGGCGGCGCGGCACGAAGGAAGCCTTTCGCTTGGGCATAGGGCGGGGTATCGGTGAACTGACCGACGCGGCACTTCCTTTCTATAAAGACCTCACGCCCGGCGGTCTCGACAAGCTCGCCACGAAGTGCTTCACCATCGTGGACACGAACGCCCTCGATTTCCTCGCGCAGTACAACCTGACGCTCGCGGGCGACATTCATCGCGAGCTGGCCGACGGCATCAAGCGCACGCTGCTGACCGGCATCGCCACGGGCAAGGGCGCGGGCGACATCGTGCGCGACCTCGGCGTGGTCATCGAGGACAAAGACTCCTTCCGCCAAGCCGGGACGCGGGTCTTCAGCAAGGCCCAGTACCGGATGGAAATGATCGCCCGGACGGAGGTCCTGCGCGCGCACAACATGGGGCGGCTCAAGTTCCACGAACGCGCGGGCGTGCAGCGGCTCGAATGGCTGTGCATGGAGGACGAACGGTCCTGTCCCGTGTGCAACGGCCTCGACGGCAAGGTCTTTCCCATCGACAAGTTTCCCCAGCAACCCGCGCATCCCCATTGCCGCTGCACGAACACCATCGCAAAGCCGCTGGCCATCTGCGGCTCGGACCTGTCCGCGAAGGCCGCAGCGAATGACGCCCAAGGCGATGCGTGCATCCTGCCGCCACATGTGCTCGAAGGCATGGCCGACGCGCAGGCTCAGGAGAACGCGGCGCTCAAGAAGGCCTTCGAGAGCGGCGAGATCGGGGAACTGGAACAGCTCACATCAAAGCAATTGCAGACGCTCGCCAAGGAGAATGGTGTCTCGGTCGCGCGCACCAAGGCCGACTTCATCAAGTTGCTGGACCAGGCCGAACCGGGCATTGACCACAGCGACCTTGCGGGCGAGGCGCTCAAGGCCAAGCTCAAACAACACCAAATCGGGTTGCTCCGGACGAAATCGGAACTCGCCGAACTGCTCGCGCAGAAACAGGCCGCGTTGCTGCAGGCCAAGGTCATTGCCAAGGAGCAGGCGGCCCTCGCGCCCCTGCCGGACCTGGAAAACCTTACCGCCGCGCAACTCAAGGAAATGGCCAAGCAACAGGGTATCTCGCTCAACATGACCAAGGAGGACACCATCGCCCTTCTGGACAAACTCGAACCGGGCAAGGACCACGCGGGCCTCATGGGGCAGGAACTCGCGGCGGCCAAGGCGAAATACGGCATCGGCGTGCTGAAGAACAAGCAGCAACTCGTCGAGGCGCTGCAGAAGAAGGCGGGCCAGCAGATGGCCCAGCAGGTCCAGCAACAGGCCCAACAGGCGGCAGTGACAAAGGCCAAGGATCTTGCGCAGGCATCGGTCGAGAAAGTCGTAGTGCCCGCGGAACCGGCGCAGTTCAAGGGGTTCCTGGTGCAGGTGAAGGAAGCGGAGCAGGCGCTCGCGGGCAGTGGATTGGTGTCCGCAGACGAGATGAAGCCGCTGGCGGAATCCCTCGCCCTAAAGAAGAAGCTGTTCCATGACCAGATCGCCGGGATGAAAGCGGGCGACCTGAAGAAACTGGCCAAGGATGGCAAGGTCAAGAACTGGCAATGGGGCAGCAAGGACGACTTCATCACCCTGTTCACCGAGACCGACGAGGCCAAGGTCGCGGCGATCCACGCCAAACTCGAGGGTGGCTACACGGCGCATCAGGAGAAATATGGAAAGAAGAGTGGCAAGTCCGCGATGCCGAGCGCGACGTTGCCACCCCAAAAACCGCCGGTCGCGCCTCCCGCCGCACCAACCGTTGCGCCGTCCACCGCGCCATTCGCCAAGAAAGGCGTTGAATTCGAGGCGGCGGACGATGCGTGGACAAAGAAGAAGCAAGCGGGTGGTTTCAAGCTGGAAGGGAAAGCGCAGGTCGAGGGCGCCCACGAGAAGGAATTCTGGGTGGACGAGAACGGCGGCCGCTGGCTGTTCAAACCGGTGGCCGCGCGGGATGAATTCGTCGCTCATGGCGAGGAATCCGCGTATCTCATCGGACGGCTTATCGATCCCGACGCCGTCGAAGTCCGAACCATTCGGCTCAACGGGCGCATGGGTTCGATACAGCGTTGGCGGACGGACCTGCGGGAGGATTTCGATTTCCGGAACACGCTGCCAGAGAACCTCACCACGCTCGAACTGGAGCAGATTCAGCGGGAACATGTCGTCGATTGGCTGGTTTCCAACCACGATGGGCACGCCAAACAGTTCATTCGCGGCAAGGACGGCCACGTCTACGGCATCGACAAAGGGCAGGCATTCAAGTTTCTGGGCAAGGACAGCCTGTCCATCGACTATCACCCGAACCGGGCCTGCGGCGAGCAGGAACCCTATTACAACACGGTATTTCGCGCCGCGAAGGCCGGAAAGGTCCGGTTCGACCCCGCCGTTACGCTGCGGCATATCCAGGAAGTCGAGAAGATCTCCGATGACGCCTATCTGGCTATGTTGCGGCCCTATGCCGAAGGGCGCTTCGGAGGCGATCAGGCCGGCCTGAAACACTTCTATGACCAGGCCCTTGCCCGGAAACACAACCTGCGGCGGGATTTCGAGGGGTTCTACGGCGATATTCTCGGCGACAAGGAGTTCTCTTTCCAGCGCATGGCCGCGCCCGCGGGGAAAATCAAGCGCATCAGCGCCGGGCAGGAACGCATTCTTCAGGAGGCCGAGGCGCTGGGCTGGCAGGGCAAGACGCTGCCCATCGATTTCGACGACATAGAGGACCAGAACGCGCTCGTGTTCACCGAGACCTATCAGGGCAAGAAACGGACCGTCATGAAGTTCAAGCTGCGGCCGGAAGCGGACGCGCGGATGTTGGCCGGGCTGCACAAGGGCGACCTGAGCGGCGCGCCGCAGCGGATCGGCAAAGCGCTAGATGAAGATGCCTTCTACGATGACATTCTCGCGGCGGTGAAAACCGTCAACCATCATCAGCAAGATGGCCAGTACAACATGACCAGTCTGGAAAAGGCCCTGAAACACCGGTCGGCTCTGGAAGCCTTGATCAAGCATGACGATGCCGAAGTACGTGACATGGCCAAGGGCTATCTCGCATGGTTGGGCGAGGCGGAGAAGGCCCGGCAGGAACGGCGGGGTATTCAGGGTAACCTGACGCAATACCTGCGCAAGAAGGAACCGCCGCGCAAGACATCACAGGCCGCCTTTACCGTCCAGCGTGGCGGCGTGGAAAACACCCTTCGCACCCTCGACAAGGGCGCTATCACCGTACAGGACGACGCGGCGTCGAATACGGACATGTTCCGGGGCCGCCGCATGAAGAAGGGTGATCAGTACACGGCATCTTTTCCCGATGGCACGCGGGTGCGTTACCGCCCGTGGAACAACGACAACCTCTATGCGCAGCGGGGCGAGATCGAGATTACCCTTCCGCGGCATGGCTCGCCGGACGATGTGGTCGACGCATTGGCGCGACTCGAGGAACTGGGCGTCAACACCGCCGAGGCATTGCCCGAGCATACCGAGTGGATGTACCTCCGGAAGATGGCCTACGTGACGAAGGAAGACGGCGGCGATGCATACAAGAAGGTGTTGAAGGGCCTCGAAGACCGGGACGCGTCGGTGACCGAGCGGGTGCAGACGCTACGCGATTACTGGCAGCAGCGGCTCGGCGTGCGCGATCTCGCAACCATGCCCGGCTATAACCCCCACGGTGAATACCAACTCGGGTTCCTCGACCGGAAACTCGAGGGCGGGTACCGGCATCAGTACCGCTTTGACCTGAGCGACGCCGACCTGGAACGGGAAATGAAGGGGCACGCGCTCTTTCATAAGCTGACGGACGGCGCGCGCATGAACACCTTCATCGAAACGGCGCTGGAGAACAACGGGGCCATGGTGAGCACCGTCGAGAAGATGCGCATCGGCATTCCGCCGGGGGGCATGTCACCGGAGGCGGACATGGACACTGGCGGCGCCAGCTATTTCTTCACGCGCATCAAGAAATTGCCCGCGCGCGGCAAGCCTACGAACCGGGGGCTGTATTTCAAGAAGCGGCTGCTGCGCCGGATGGACGCGGTCAGCTATGACCACGACGCCTTTGGCCGCGTAACCGACGACTATGTCCGGAACCGGCGCGGAAGCACCCCGAGCGAGTGGCGCGAATTCGCGGGTTCCTCCAACAACGAGACGATCTTCAAGTACTCGGTCACGTTGTTGGACAACGTCGAGTACATCGTCACGGAGAACACGGCCGAGCGGGATAGCGTATTGAAGAGCTTCGCCAAACGCGGCATCACCGCATTGCCCGATGGGCGCAAGATAGAGGAGGTCGTCCTGTGAAGGAGTTCATCGACGAGGAGAAGGCCCGAATACAGGGGTTATTGCGGCTCTTCAATGAGCGGGGCAGCCGCATGGAGGTCTTCGGCGAGGATGGGAAGCGACTCTTTGGCGAACTCGTGGACAGCTTCACCGTCACGAGGATCGCTCCTCATTTCGACGCGCAGGGCAAACATACGCGTTCGGACTTCTGGTTGCTCTGGAAATCCGTGGGCTACAACAACGGCTGGCAGTACGCACACACGGTCAAGATCGTCCAAGTGACCGTCCGCGATACCCTCGAAAACTGCTGGTTGATCGTCGATCTCACAGATGACCGAGGACGGCGCTTTCATGTCGAGCTTATCGAACCCATTTCCGAGCCGGATTACGCCCGTGACTGGCGCGACTGGGTGAAGTACAAGGCCGCAAATGCCGGGATGTTCGACCGTATTGACGCGGAGCTACTCGAGGAACACCTGCAAATCGCGGAGGAATGGGCATGAAATATCGCTATATGGTCGATTGCGTGCTGCGCCACGACGAGAATAACCGCCCCTGGTACGAGCCTGTTGGCGTCTGGGTCCAGGGTCCCGGTCCGGGGCTCGATATCGAGATGTTCTATATCGATAGCAGGAACCCCGCCGTCCTTGCTCGCAAAGACGAAGCGAACTGGGTCCTCAACCGCCTTGTCGAGGCCGATGTCACCAGCCTGCCTGACGATTTTCTCGAATACCACCGCCAGACGCGGTCGCCCTACAATGGCGCCTTCTTGGACGTCGCAACATTGGAGTCTCCAAGTCTGGAATCCTGCGCCTCATCCATCCTCCGAGGCTTTTCCCCCAAGAAGTAATTCCATGACCCGACAGTTTCCGCCTTCTTCCGGTAAGTAACCCATAGCGGGGTTGCGGTCCGCCGTGGACCGTGTCCCGCCACATACCGGGAGAACCGCATGGAACTGTTTGCAACGGACCTGGAGCGGCTTGGCTTCCTGCTGGAGGCCGATGCCGCTTTTCAGGTTGAGTTGGGCGCTCTGGAGGCGGAAGCCGCCTCGGATGGCGGCGCGGGCGCGCAAGAGGAACTGCCGCCGGAACAGCGCCCGAAGTACATCACGAACTACATCGGCTCCAAACAGAAGCTGGTGGACTGGATCTGGCGAAACACACCGCAGGACGTGAAGTCGGCGGTGGACGTGTTCTCGGGTTCAGCGGTCGTGGCGTACATGTTCAAGACCAAGGGCCTGAGCGTCGTGGCGAACGACCGGCTCCATTACTGCCACCACGCGGCGCGCGCCATAATTGAAAACAAGTCCATCCGGCTCTCGGACGATGACTTGGAGATGCTACTCGGGGACAACCCCAAGGCGGGCAGCTTTGTCCAGGACAACTTCAAGGGCATTTTCTTCGCCAAGGGCGTCCATCAGCTTATCGATGTGATGCGCGCCAACTGCGACCGGCTCGAAGGATTCAAAAAAGACATCGCCCTGTTCGCGCTGGGCAAGACCTGCATGAGCGGCAAGGGCGGTTTCGGTCATTTCTCGTCCTCGACGGGCTATGGGAGGCGGCAGGATAACCCCGAGGAGTTCAAGGAACGCTTCGCGGACAACGTGCGGCGCATCAACGCACTCGTTTTCGACAATGGCGAGGACTGCAAAGCGCATTGCGAGGACGTAAATGCCCTGCTTCCGAAGGTCAAGGCGGACTTGGCCTACTTCGACCCGCCCTATGCCACCGAGTTTTCGACGACCAACTACGAGCGGTCCTATCACTTCGTCGAGGGGCTCATGACCTATTGGAAGGGCCTGACGCTCCGGGCGGACACGAAGGTCAAGTATTACGAGACCGACCACAAAACCGTCACCAAGGTCAATGCCTCGGAGTTTTTTCAGACTTTCCTCGGCAGCGCGCGCCACATTCCCCATTGGCTCATATCGTATCGCGATCATGCGTATCCGAACGAAGAGGAAATGAAGACCATTATCGCCGGTCTGGGCCGCGACAGCCGGATGCAGAGCAAGGAACACCATTACAACATCACCTCGCGGCATGGGGAAGCCTCCAACGCCCTGGAACGGCTTTTCGTCTGCCGGAGGTCCTCCGGCACGAAATCCAGCCACATCCCGGGCGCCGCGCCGCTTTCCGCCGCCGCGAACTTCCACACGACCATTCCTGTCGAGGTGTTGTTTGAGAGCCATGAAGGCCTTTCCGCCGAAGCCATGCGCTCCGGGCCGGATGGCGACCCGCAGTTCACCTTCGTGCTGTGCCGGACGGGCACCAACAAGAACGGCGACCACTTCACGGCGGAGGAACTTTCCAGCCGCCACATGACCGCCGTGAACAAGAAGATCGACCTGCAGCACTCACAGGACTTCGCGGACATCGTGGGCGGTATCGTCGCGGCGGACTACCTCGAAGACGAGAAGGGCGGCCGTATCGAATGTGTCGGCGAACTCTACGTGCAGGAAAGCGAACATGCGCGGCTCGCCCACAAGCTCATGCGCAAGGGCATCATCGCGCAGGTCTCGATGGAATGCGACTACGCCGAGGGCGAGTGCTCCGTCTGCGGCAAGCGGGTCAAGAACAAGAACGACTACTGCCCGCACCTACGCAAGATGAAGGGCGGCGAATCGGGCGGCAAGCCCGTCTATGAAATCCTCCACGGCGTGACCTTCACAGGGCTGGGCCTCCTCGACCGCAAGGGCGCGGACGAGAACGCCCGGATTCTGCAGGTCGCCTCGCAACAACCAGGCAACGATCCATCCAAAGGAGATTCCGACATGGACGAAAAGACGAAGAAAGACGAAGAAAAGGCAGCCGAGGCGGCGAAGAACAAGCCCGCCGGCGGCGCGCCGGAGAACCCGGGCACGGACGATCCGCAGAAACGGATCACCGAACTCGAGAAGGAGAACAAGGCGCTGAAGGCCAAGGTCGCCGAGCTGCAAAAACGCGTCGAGGAACTCGAAGCGGAACGGCAGGCGGCGGCGAACAAGTCCCGCGCCCGCAATCTGCTCGCCAAGCTGGAAAAGCAGGGCGTGGATTTCGGGGGCGACGACGAGCGGGAAATGGAACTGAAACGGCTGACGGAGCTTTCCGACGAGGCGTTTGCCGCGACCGAAGCGGCCTTCTCGCGCATGGCGCGCAAGGCCAAGGCCGATGCGCAGGCGAAGGAGGAAAAGCCGGACAAACAGGAAAAGAAGGAAGCGGCCAAGACCGAGGACGACCCGCCCATGCGCAGTGATGCCGGGGTGCGTCCGCGCGATGTGGACGACCGCAAGACCAGCCTTGAAGACAAGCTCCGCGACGGGTTCATGGCGGCCTACGAGTCGCGCGTGGGCACCGCCGCCAACCAGTAACAGGAACACACAGGAGAAACGAACATGCCATTCATCAATCCGTGTCACCGAGGTCTCGCCTATGGCGATGGCCATATCCAGGGCGCGGGCACCCTCGGCCAAGTGGTTTCCATCGCCGGGAACGACCTGTTCGCCGTGAACACCGACCCCACCGCGCCGTCCTTCGGGCTGCTGATTAAAGACTACGCCTCGGGCGAGATGCCCGGCATCTACTGCATGGGCGGCGTCTACGAGACCGACGTATTCGAGGGAACCATCAATGCGGACGACGACCTAAAGGTCTCCGCGAACGGCAAACTCACTGGCGGAACCATCGGCGAAGGCGAACTGGTCGTCGCGCGCGCCATTTCCGTGGCCGGCGGAACGCTCAAGTTCCGGCTGCTCGTCTGAGGAAAGGAATCCCAATCATCATGAAAACCAAGAACGTGAACATTCACAGCCAGGAATACATGGAGACCATGGCGCGGCTCATGAGTGAGGCGCTCGAGTCTCCCGAGGGCATGCGCGCCCTGGCGGCGGCCGTTGCCGCGCCCATTGAGCAGGAGATCAAACGCAAGGAGATCTCCTCGCTGCTGCTCACGCAGCATACGCTCCCGAAGGGCGAGCGTCCCGTCTACCAGAAGAAGCCTACCGTGAAGGCGCATTGGATCAGCACGGAGGGCGAGGCGCGGGAACAGGAGGTCGGCAAGGACGAAGTCGAGTTCCCGACGAACCGCATCCATTCCGCGCCGATGGTGGACATCTCCGTCTTGAAACACGGCAACATCGGCACGCTGACCGACATCCAGACCGGCGCGGCGGACGAAATCCGCAAGGAAATCGACAAGCGCACGCTTACCGTCATCTCGGCGGCGGTGCCCGCGGCGAACACGGTCGAGATCTCCGGCAATGCCCTCACGGCGGACGGCCTCAACGAAGCCATTTCGATGATCGAGGACATGGAACTCGCGGTGAAGTACATCGTCATGCGCGGGCGGCGTTTCAACGACATGCGCGGCTGGGACCTCGATCCGCAGACGAAGCAGGAATTGCGCGCCAAGGGCGTCATCAAAAACTACGGAACCGGCGGCATTCTGCTGACCTCGTCTATGCCGTTGAACGAAATCCTCCTGGTGCCTGACGAGGAAGTCGGCAAAATGCCCATACGCGAGGCACTCAAGACCGAGGCCATCGAGCAGAAGACCCGTTTCAAGACGGGCTGGCTCGTGTGGTCGGAACTGGGCCAGGGCGTCACGCGTCCGGATATCCTCACGAAGATCAAGATTCTCGGCGGTTGAGGAGATTACGAGCCATGGAGAAACTGAAGAACGTACGCCGGGGCATGCTCGTGATTGCCGATGCGGGACTGAAGCTGAAGCCGGGCCAGACCGTCGAGGTGGAAACGATCACGAAACAGATGGAGGCGCTGGTCGCCTCCGGACATCTGGCGCGGATTGACAAGAAGCCGGAAGAGTCGGGGCAGGAACAGGCGCCTGAGACGCCGAACCTGCCCACGATGACCGCGCAGGAGGCCATCGCGAGTGCGAATACGATGGATGATCCCGACCGCGCCAAGGCGCAGATGCGCACCGAGAAGCGGCGGTCGGCACTGGATGCGCTCGGCCAGAAGAAGAAGGAACTGACGGGTGGCAACGAGTGATTTGCTGGCCGTCTTGCGCACGGACCTCGGCGACAGCGATGCCACGCTATTCGACGAGAATACCCTGACGCGGTGTCTGCACAGAGCGGCGCTCATGCTCGCCCGCGATTTGGAGATGGTCTTTGCCATCGTGGACGGTGAGATCGTGCCCGCGCCGGAGGGCGTGGAACAGGAACTCCTGCTCCTGCTGGCCCGGATTCACGCGTGCGAAATCATGCGTTCGCGGACGGCGAATGCCTTCGCCTTCAGCAGCGGCGATAAGCGGGTGGACAAGAGCAGGCAGCCTGAACAGTGGGCGAAGCTCGAAGCCGACTTGCGCGAGCAATACAGGTCGCGACTAAAGGAGGTGAAGCCCGAGGCCGCTCTTGCCGAGGACGACTATTTCGTTCATCCGGGGCATATCGCCCCGGTCATCTATGAGCAGGGAGTAAACGTATGTCCTTACTGTCAGGCCCAGAGCGCGCTACGGCCGTGTCCGACGTGCGGGCGTTGATATGCGCCACGGGCCAGGAGGCCACCATCCTCCGCCGGGAGGCCGGCGAGAATCTCTATGGCCACGACGAGGGACAGTTCGATGAAGTGGGAACGATTCCCCTGGAGTTGAATCGCACGCCTCCGGACGACCTGCCCGGCGACATCGACGCGGTGGCGTCGGTATTGCCCGAGGCGGATGTCCGTGCCGAAGACCGGCTTGCTGCCGACGGCGAGACGTACCGGATACAGGCGGTGGTTGAAGAGCGACTTTTCGGCGCGGTCACGCACAAATCCTTGCGGCTGGTGAAGATCCATGCCGGTTAGGCGCACGGGAGATTGGGCCAAGGCCAAAGCCGTTCTTGGGAATTCGCTTGGACCTCGCATGGCGGCGGCGTTGCGAGCTGCGACGGTGAAGAACGCGCTGTTGCTCGTGCGGGAGATTCAGCGGGGCATCAAGAGTCAGGCGCCCGGCGGCGTGCCCTTCGCAAAGCTCGCGGAAAGCACTATCGACCGGAAAGGCTCCAGCAAGGCCCTTATCGATACGGGATTCCTCGTCAACGCCATCACACAGAAGATCATGGCGGACAAGGCCTTTGTCGGGCTTTTGCGGGGGACGGTCAATCCCCAGGGCGAGGACGTGGTGAACATCGGCGCGGTCATGGAGTACGGCGCCACCATCCATCACCCCAATGGCGCGACCATCATCATCCCCGCGCGTCCGTTTCTGCATCCGGTGATGGAGCAGTATCGCGAAGAGGTTCTGGAGAATTACCGGCAGGTATTGAGGGCATTGGGCTTATGACCGGAATCACTGCAAGAAGACATACTTGTGATGAACCTGTCGTGTTTGCAGGTGGCTTCGTCCCTTTCCTTACGCAATATCCCAAACAACTTCGCAGGCCAAATACTCCCTCAGAACGATACGAACGACAACGCTTGAGGTTTCAAAAACCATGTAACGATACTGATGCTCCTGGACTACGATCCAATTGCCGTCCTGATGGGGATCGGGAGGAACACCGCATGCCCTGTAAAATGCACGGCAGCCTATTTCGGGCCATCCAGAGATTTCGTCAACAAGTCCCCGCTCGAATTGTCCTCGGTCGCTCTCTGACAATAGAGCCAGTGGAATTGCTGTTATGTTATTCGGGCTCTCTGTTCTTGATTGATTAAGCTCATATGCAACGTGGCCGCGTGCCAGTTTAAGCAATACGTTTCTCACTCTCTCCAATTCCGGTTGCCATGTGATTTCTTCATTCTCGTCCACATGTTTGGCATCAAGAAGGCGATCGGCCAAGCTGGGTTTACGCGTGAGTATATCTCTGACTCGCGCATGCTCAAGCTCTTGCGGGTCGACGGAACCTTTCAGGACAACTTCCAGCAAACAGGACAAGTATTCCTCGTCCAAGGAGAAACTCTGATTGCATTCTCTACACGCTGGAACAACGGGTAGGCTCGCCGGAAACGGTTCATCAAGTAGGATTTTCGACGGAACATGGTCCCGCGTATCCGGCTCTCCTCCGCAATAAACACAGCCCAAACGGAGTCGCTCATCTATGCACAGTTGTCGGGGGTCCATTTCAATCTCCTGGCTGAGCAGCCGCTAAAGTTCCTTATCCACACGAGTCCGTGCTGGTCAGATTGAAATAACTATATCTGAAGAATCTCCCTCATGACATCTCCTCAAGCGTGTCCGCAGTATAACCCTCAACCCGACAGTTTTCCCTTTCTTCCGGTAAGTAACCATCAGAGTGCTTACTGGAGGACCGTGGTTTGAGCGCGATTCGGAAAGTCGTCGAGAAATTCATCCGGCTGGCGAAGCGGGACATCCATCCGGATGCCGTGCTGGTCGCGGCGGAGGATGTCTTCGAGGTGAAGCGAACCCCGAGTGTTTTGCTGCAGGGTCCGGTGCTCACGGAGAACACGGTCCGGCGGACGCTGGCGCGGTTTCTTGAGCGCGATGTCCCGGCGCTTTCCTACGAGGAATGCAATGCGCCGCGCCTCTACCACCTGGACTTCGACATCATCGTCACGACGGCCGCGGAACCGGAACTGCTCGAGTTCCAGGAGCGCGTTGCGCGGTTCTACCAGGTCCATCAGGTGCTCGACCTGTCGCCGGACGGGACGCTCAATCTCACCGAGCTTACCCCGCTGGGCGGTCTGAAGCGCGTGAACCTTTCCAACCTGCGCCAGGCCAGCGGCCGCGCGCGGATCGAGGACTGTCCCGTCTACGACGGCATCGTCCGCGAGGGCAAGCTCACCCGCGACCGTACCTTCCAGTACACCGGCGGCATCGAAGAAACCCGAACCCATGAACCCCCTCTACAAGGAGAAAACCATGATTGAAGTGAAAAACCTTCTGTTTCAGCCGCTGACTTTCCAGTTGGCGGACGGTACGAGCCTGCACCTTGGGCCGCGTGAACGCCGCACCATTGCCTCGGACCTGGTATCGCCGGAACTCGAGCAGGCCCAGCGGCGCAACTACGTGGACCTCCGCGAAACCGAGCAACCCAAAATCGCAGCGCCGCTGGAAACCTCGTCGCCGTCTCCAGCCAAGGTCATTTCTGGCGGGAAACGCACGCGGAAGGGCAAGTAACCATGACGACACAACTATCCCCCGGCGTGATGGTCCGCGAGACGGACTTCAGCTTCTACGTAAAGCAGATCTCGACCTCTTCCGCGGCCATGGTGGGCATCGCGGAACGCGGTCCCATCAACAAGCCCACGCTCGTAACGAGCTGGGAACAATTCATAAACACCTTCGGCGGCTATATTGCCGCCGGATACCTCGCCTATGCCGCGCGCGCCTTCTTCGACAACGGCGGCGCGGTGCTCTGGGTGAACCGCGTCGCCCATCTGACCGATCCGACGGACCGGAGCACGCTCACGGCGGAGAAGGCCACGGCCACACTCACCGGACGAAATGCCGTTGCGGCGGTATTGCGTTCAGGCACGCCGGGTACGGACCGGATCACATGGACCGCCAGGAATCCTGGCGTGGCGGGCAATGCCATTTCCATCGCGCTTATTGCGGCGGGCAGCGATACCCCGCTGTCGGTTGAAGTTACGGGGACGGCCATCACCGTCCATCTGGCCACGGACGACACGGGCGAGGCAATCACTACGGCGGACGAAGTGGTTACGGGTGTCACGGCGAACCTCGCAGCGTCCGCCTTGGTGTCGGCGGCGACCGTGGACAGCGGTGTGGCCGCAGCCGCCGCGCAAGCAACGCTTGCCGGAGGCGCAAATTCCGCGGGCACACTCGAAATATCGGCGATCAATGAAGGTGCCTGGGGCGACCGGCTCTCCGTGGAAATCGCGGACAATAACCTGGACCCCGCGAATGTCTTTGACCTCACTGTGCGTTACAAAGGCAACGTGGTCGAGGTGTTCAAGGGTCTGTCCATGGACGAGTCCTCCGCGAACCATGTCGAATTGGCCGTCAACGGGAAGTCCAACTGGATCACCACGCGCGACCTTTCCGTAACCACGGGCCTCGCGACGGACCGGCCCGCCGTGGGCAATCAAACGCTTTCCGGCGGCGAAGACGGTTTGGCGGACCTTTCCGACATCGATTATCTGGGCGACCCTTCCCAGCACACGGGCGTCTATGCCTTCGATGAAGTGGATGCGCTGAACATACTGTCCGTCCCCGGTGTGACCACGGCGCCCGTCATCAGCGGCGCCGTCGCCTACGTGGAAGGCAGGCAGGACCTCATCTTTTTGGCGGATACACCCATCCATCTGGAACCGCAGGAGGCCGTGGATTTCCGCAAGGGCCAGGGGCTCTATTCGCACGCGGCCTTCAACTCCTCCTATGCCGCGCTCTACTACCCGTGGCTGGAAATCACCGACCCGATGACGGGGAAATCGAAGCTGATTCCGCCTTCCGGCGCGGTGGCCGGGTGTTACGCCCGCAGCGACCAGAAGACCGAGGTGTGGTACGCGCCGGCGGGCATCGACCGGGGCCGCGTCTTGAATGCGCTCTCGGTGGCGTACAAAACCAGCCGGGGCGAGCGCGATGTTCTGTACCCCGAGGGCGTGAACGTCATCGCCGTGTTCCCCGATACGGGTATCAACATCTGGGGCCAGCGGACGCTGCAGAGCCAGCCGTCCGCCGTGGACCGTGTCAACGTGCGGCGGCTCATGATGTTCATGGAAGAGGCCATCGCGGAATCCTCGCGCTTCGTCGTCTTCCAGCCCAACAATCCACAGACCTGGCGCGCGCTGCTGCGGCTCATCAAACCGTTCCTGCAGGACATCAAGGACAAGGGCGGACTCTACGATTTCGCGGTGCAATGCGACGAGGAGACCAACACGCCCGCCGTCATCGACCGCTACGAACTCATCTGCCGCGTCTTCGTCAAACCCACGAAGACGGCGGAATTCATCGAACTCAACTTCATCATGACCGATACCGGGGCGACCTTCTCGGAAGTCCTCGGCAACGCATAGGAGGTATCCGCAATGCGCAGTGGCAACATGCCGAAGAGCCTCTATCAGAACTGGCAATTCGCCATCGAGGTGAACGGCTTCGACGTGGCCCTGTTCCAGAAGGGCCAGGAACCGACGACGGAATTCGAGGAGGTCGTCTTCGCGCCGGGCGGCTCCATGTTCGACCAGAAGGTGGCGGGCCGTGTGAAGTTCGACGACATTGTGCTGGAGAAAGGCATCCTCCAGGACGGCACCGACGAGGCCACGCTCGACTGGCTGAAGCAGGAGGTGGACGTGAACGCGACCACCGGCGGCCTGCCGAACGACTACATGCGCGATATCGACATCGTGCGCTATGACCGCTCTGGCAACGAGACGCGGCGCTGGACGCTGCACGGCGCCTGGGTCAAGAAGGTCGAGTACACCGAACTCGAGGGCGGCAACACGGAAAACACCATCGAGTCGCTAACCATCTGCTACCAGTTCTGGACGGACGATTGAGGAGAACCAACATGCATACCTTCGAACTTCCCAGCGGCATCGAGGCCGCGCTGCGTCCCATTACCGGCAACGAGGAATCGCTGCTTACCGACCGCCGCCTGATGAAGAACGGCGCGGCGGTGAACCAGGTGCTCCTGAACTGCCTGGAGAGTCTCGGCGGCAATGACGCACCGGCCATGGAAGACGTGCTCGGACTGCTCAGCGGCGACCGGCTTTTCCTGCTCGTGAAGCTGCGCCAGATTTCCTTCGGCGACGAGGTGGCGTTGTCGCTCCACTGCCCGGACCCGTATTGCGGCGAGGACAATCCGGTCGAGATCAATCTCGAAGACCTCACGGTCACACCCTATCCCGCCGAGCGCGAGTTCCGGTTCAAGCTGCCGAAATCGGAGAAGGAAGTTGTCTTCATACCGCTCGATGGACACATGGAAAAGCGGCTCGTGGCGCTGAAGAATCCGGGCATCCATTCCGCCATGCTCATGCGCATCAAGGAACTGGGCGGCAAACCGCCGACACGCAAGACGTTCCTCGACCTGCCCGCCTATGACCTCAATGCGCTGCGCGCGGAAATGCGCGCGAAGGACGGCGGCATCGATACGGTGATCAAGACCAGTTGCCTCGCCTGCGGCGCGGTCATCCAAACGCGGCTGGAGGCGGAACCGGCTTTTTTATTCCCCCAGGCGGCCACCCTCTGACCGACGCCTTCTTCCTTGCCTACGGCGGACTGCACTGGAGCTATGGCGACGTGATGGCCATGCCCGCGCACGTCCGCCGCCGCTTTGTGGAGATGCTGGAAACCCAACTCGAGTATGAGCGCAAACAGATGGAGCGCAGGAAGTGAACGATCTGGGACTGGGCGTTGTCGTTTCGATGAAGGATGCGTTTTCGCGCAACGCGATGCGCATCGAATCATCCATGCAATCGCTGGACGCGTCCGTCGCGGCGGCCAGCGAGCGGATGACGCTGAATCTCGACCGTATCCAGAAGGGCACGATGATGATTGGCGCGGGCCTGGCCATGCTCGCCGTTCCCGCCGCGCTTGTGGCGTCGACAGCAGAAACGCAGAAGGCCCTCGGCGAACTCTCGTCGGTGGGCGTGAAGGACCTCAACGCCATCGAGAATGCGGCGGAGTCCTTCACGAACCAGTGGGCCGGAACGCGGAAAGCCCAGTTCATCACCGCGACATACGACGTGAAATCCGCACTGGCGAACCTGAGCGACGAGGCCGTCGGCATCTTCACGAACATGGCGGCGATCACCGGCAAGGCGACCAAGGCCACGACGGACGAAATGGTCGGCACGTTCACGACGGCCTACGGCATCTTCAAGCCCATCATGGCGGACATGAGCGACATGGAATGGGCAACCGCCTTCTCCGGCGCGTTGTCCCAGACCGTGGCCGCCTTCAAGACCACCGGCCCGCAGATGGCCGACGCCATCAAGAACATCGGCGCGGTCGCGGCGGCATCCAGAGTTCCGATGGAAGAACAACTCGCCATCCTGGGGCAGCTTCAGACCACCATGCCCGGCTCCGAGGCGGGCACCTTATATAAGGCGTTCATGATGAAGGCCGCCGAGGCCGGAGACGAACTGGGGTTGTCGTTCACGGATTCCGCGGGGCGGCTCAAGGGCGTCATCCCCATCCTCCGCGAATTGCAGAGCCAGTTTCCGGACCTGTCCCAGGCGGCCGCGCAGGTGACGCTCAAGAAAGCGTTCGGGTCCGACGAGGCCGTCAAGTTCGTGCTGCAGATGACGCAGGGGATGGACGCGCTGGAGACGAATATTCAGTCCGTTGGCGACGCGATGCGATCCGGCGCGACGGTGACGGAAACCATGGCCAAGGCCATGAACATGGACATCGGCTCGCAGTTCACGCTGCTCCGGCAACAGGTGAGCAATCTGTTCGAGATACTGGGCAAGACGCTGCTGCCCGTCATCGGGCCGGTCATCGGCGGAATCTCGAAGGCCATCCTTGTGCTGCAACGCCTGGCAAAATCCGTGCCCGGCGTGACGCGCGTGGTCCTGACGCTGTCCATGGCGCTGGGCGGCATTCTCGTGGCGGCGGGCGGCGTCATGGCGGGCATCGGCATGCTTGGACTCGCCCTGCCGGCCATCAAGGCGGGCGTCTTGGCCATCGGCGCTTCGGCGGCTGGAGTTGGCTCGGCCATTGCCGCATGGTTCCTTCCCGTCACGGCGGCCATCGCGGGCATTGTCCTGGCGGTGTACCTCCTGAAGAAGGCTTGGGAGACCAACTTCGGCGGCATCCGCGACATGGTCGCGGGCGTCTGGGAAAAGGTCCGGCTCGCGGTCCAGGGCATCCAGGCGCTGGTAAGCTCCCTGAATGGCGGCGTCGGGCAAATGTCCGCGGAATTGGCCCAGAAGCTCGAGGCGGCGGGACTCATGGGCTTTGTCACCACGGTCTTCCAAGTCTATTACCGGGTCCGGGAGTTTCTGGCGGGGCTGTGGGGCGCGTTCTCGGAAGCGTTTGGACGCGTCCGCGCGATACTCGAACCCGCCGTGCAATCGCTCATGACGGCCTTCGGCGCGCTGGGCCGGGCGGTGCTCTCCATCCTGGAGGTCTTTGGCGTGGCGGCCGGCGCCACGGATGGCGCGGCCTGGCGGAGTCTCGGGCAGGTCATTGGGACCGTGGCTGGCGTGCTGCTGCAAGGTCTGGCCTACGCCCTGCGCGTCGTGGTCTGGAACCTGTCGCTGATTGTCCGGGGCTTGGCCATCGTGGTGCGGGTCGTGACCTGGGCGGCAAAGATAATCGTGTCTGGCCTGGTATGGGCGGGGCAATTCGCCTATCGCTTCCTGTTGCCCGTACGCATGATTGCACAGGCTTTCGTGGCGGCGGGCAGGATCATTCACGCGGTCTGGCGGGTGCTGACCGGCGACATGTCGCTGGTGGACGGACTCAAGGCCATCGCGGGCGCGGTGGGGCAATTCCTGTTGACCCCATTCCGATGGGCAAAGGACGTTCTTGCCGGGTTGTGGTCAGGGTTGAAGGCCATTCCGTCAGTTATCGGCAGCCTCTTTTCCCGACTGGGTGACGTCATACTTCTTCCATTCCGGCTCATTGGGCGCGTCTTCGACTGGATTCGCGGACTCTTCACCGGTGATGGCGGCGGCATGCTGGGGAATGTGTTCTCCTTCGGCGCTTCCATTCTTCGAACGCTGGGCGAAGGTATCTTGTCTCTGGTCCTGTTTCCTTTGCGCTTACTTCGTGATGTGTTCGAGAAGGTCATCGGCTTCTTCTCCGGCGGCGAAAGCGGATTGTTGAGCCGGGCATTCGAGTTCGGCGCGGGCATTCTGAAGTCGCTGGCGGGCGGGATCGTGAGCCTGTTCACCGCGCCGCTCGAAGCGGTTGCGTCGCTGGGCGGTGCCCTGCTATCCGCGCTGGGCCGGATTCCCGAGGGTATCGCCAGCTTGTTCTCCGGAATCGGCAATATTCTCGCCGCGCCGTTCCAAGCGGGCGCCTCGGTGGCCGGGGCCTTGTGGGAAACGGTGCGGACAGGCGCATCGTCCGCCTTCGAGACGGTCACCGCTGCAGCCCAATCCATCATACCGGGGCTGCAATCCGTATGGACCGGCATCAAGGAGGGCCTGAACGGATTCGCACAGGGCGTGCAATCCGCCGCGACGGGTATCCATGACGCCATGACTGGCGCCTTCGCACGTATCGGTGAGCGCGCCACCGCGCTGTGGAATGGTCTGCGCGATGGTATGGCTTCTGTGGTAGGCGCCATTCAGTCCGGTCTGGCGAGTGTGGCCTCGGCGACTGGAAATGTGCTTGGGAAGGCAAAAGACATCGCGGCGAGTGTCGGTGGCACGGTCATGGATGTGGGGCGTGGCGCACTCCAGGGCGTGGGCGACGTGGCCGGCGGCATCTGGGGTGGCCTGAAAAGCGCCGCTTCCTGGGTGGCCGGAACGGAAACGCCGCAGCCCGTGGGTACACCACCTCCGCCTCCGGTTATTGTGCCGGTGGCGGCGGTCCCCGCTGTCACGCAGCAGGTTTCGCTCATTCCCAAACTGCGCGAGGAACTCATGCCCCGGGCGTTGGAGGCCGTGCTCAATCTGAAGCCCGTGCTTACCGAACAACTGCCCAAGCTCTTCGCGGAAGTCATGCCGCGGCTCGACACTTCGCTGATTCCACGGACGTTCCAGGCCGCACTACTTTTGACGCCGGTAATGGCCGGGGCCGTGCCGGATACGTTTGTGGCAAAGAGTATTGCGCAGCCTGCGCCGATCACGATGGTGCAGACGCCTCAAGAGCCTGTCTTTTCCGCGCTTGCAGTACCTCCTCGGGACGTAGAAGCCGTTGCCCGCCCGGTGATTCCGGAATCGCCCGCCCTTCCGCTCGATGCGGGAATGAATATGGCCAGGATTCCCGCGCCGGTTGTCACTCCACGCATAGCTCTGCCCGAAGCATCGGCGATGAACGTCCCGGTCTCGGCGCAGTTACGGGATATTCCACGAGCACTATCGGCCGTGCCGCTGGATGTTGTTCCGCGCCCCGTTCCGGAACTGGAACTCGGGGCGAACCTTCGACCCCTGAGCGTGCCCGCGCTTGATACGAGCATTGCCGGAAACGTCATTGCGTTTTCACCTGAGTTGCCGGACGTAAGCCTGTCCGCGCAATTGCTCCCTGCCGTGCCTGGCACGATGAATGTCCCAGGACGGGTCGACCCGATCACGATTGGGCCATTTTCCGGCGAGCCCGAATTCGAGGCTCCGCTTCACTTGTCGCCGGACGTTCCCGCGTTGCCCAGTGCGGCGCTTGCCGCGCAAGTTCAACCGGATGTCCCCTCGTTGGCGCTGCTGCAGCTTCCCGCGATTGTGTCGGCGGCGATGCCACGGCTCGCACCGGCGACAATGCCGCTCCAATGGACGATGCAGGAACCAAGTCTTCCGGGCGCGGTTCCTGTTGACCTGCTGCCACAAGCCCTTGGACCTATGCCACCGGTTACGGTTGCCGCTCCGGAACTATCGCCTGAGTTGCCTGTCCGGCGCATGGAAATTCTGACGGATCAGCGTCAGCGGCAGGGCGACGCAGCGGAAACAACACAGGAGCGTGACGCCTCGCTCCGCATGCTCCTGGAAGGCGTCTTGGCGCGGTTGGATTCCGTGGCCGAGCGGCCCATTGACCTCGCGGTGACCACGCAGATCGACGGGCGCGTGGTGGCCGAGGCCGTATACAAGGACATGCGCGAACAGAAGATTCGCAACTATGAAACGTTGTGAGGAGTACCCCATGAAACGTGTCTTCATCTGCAGCCGGTTCGCGGGCGACGTGGACCGGAACATAGAAACGGCCCGCAAGCTCTGCCGCCAGGCGGTTGAGCGGGGCCATGCGCCTTTCGCGCCGCACCTCCTGTATCCCCAGTTCATGGACGACACCAAACCCAAAGAACGGGAGGTCGGCATCGCCTGCGGACTCGAGTTCATGACGGTATGCGACGAGGTCTGGGCCTATGTGGGAGACGGGGTGTCGGACGGGATGCGCCGCGAGATTGCCCAGGCGCAAAGGTTGGGCAAGGTGGTCGCCGAACTCACGGAGATTTGAGGTGGGCTGGGACCAGCGGGAAATAAAGGGCTATATCGTCGATATCGACACCAATGAACGACTGGAGTTCCAATACAATCCGGACGATATCGCCGACGACAAGTCCACGGACTATGCCGAGGTTGAGATCCCCGGCATGAGTCATCCCCGTTACCAATACGTTTCCGGCAAGCCACGCAAGATTGCGTTCAAGCTGCATCTGTTCAAGGGGCCGGTCAAAGAGAAGGTCCACTGGCTGCGGTCGCTCCTCTATCCGGAACACGCGGGCACCATGCTCAAGAACGCACCGCACCGGGTGCTGTTCATCTTTGGCGACCTGTACCCCGGCGTCGAATGTGTCGTGAGCAACGTGAAGGCACGGTACTTCCACATGTTCGACCGGGACAACCTCCTGCCGCAGCACGCCGAGGTGGATTTGGTTCTGGAAGAGTATGTGGACGAGTCGGTCAACTACACGGAGGTGCGCCAATGATCGGCAAGGATTCGCGATATGCGACGTGTGTCCTGTACCGCGACGAGGACGGGGAATGTCTGGGGACTCGGCAACGCATTGATGCCACGCCCCGGTACGACGACCGCTTTCATACCGTGACCGACGGTGAGCGGCTCGACATTATCGCCCGCCGCTACTTCGGCGACGCCAAGCTCTGGTGGATCATCTGCGACTACAACGACCTCTTCTTACCGCTGGACCTCGACCCTGGCACGGTCCTGCGGATTCCCTCCGTTGAGCATGTGCAGATGCGGGTGTTGGCTTAGGTCTTCCGAAGTCTCGGATTGTTTTGACTTGCCGAAAGAAAGAAGTGGTTGCCAAATCCTAGCTATTCCCAGACCGAGATGCTGGCAACTCCTATCGAGGCCCTCAATCTCGAATACCCTAATCGTTGCGTTCACCTACTTGATTTGAGCATTGGGCAATTGTTTTCCCTTCGAGAGGATAACGCGATTTCGCCGAGAACGGGAATTTCGCCAGGACTAACTCCAGGATAGCCGTCCCTAATTTGATATCTTGCTGTGCCGCGAGAAACCTGATCATCTCCTCAAACCAGAAGTCCAGCATTTTCCACTTCTTTTCCCACTCCGCGGGGAACATCATGGCAGAGTGCTGCAAGAGGGGTAAAACACGGTGCGCAATCCAGGCGATTTCACAGACCCGATTAGCAAACATGGTCGAAGTCATCGCATTGTACTCTGGATAGACGGGAAGTGGCTCGTTACCTTGAATCCACCCCATCGCTGTACCGAGTGAAAACTTGGAACCGTGTACCTCCAGATCGAAAAGGTCATTCCACAGCTTCAGATTATGTAAGGTGTTCTCGGAAAGCCCGCTCTTTTTGCCTATCATCTGTTCGCGGACGGCTTTTTCTTCCTTCAGACGTAGTTTCCTCGCTTCATTCATATCGTACGGCTTGTCGATCTCGTATCCTTCCAGCTTGAAGAAGTCCGATAGGCCGTGCATGGCCCCGGCAATCAAGAGAAGATGATCGAATATGTTTCGAAGCTGGGCGAAGGCCTGAAGTGGATATCCGTGGGTCGCGAGCAACTCGGCACTACAAAACTGGTGGAAACAACTCAGGAGCTTTGGGACGAACCGGGTGTAGAAGGTAAGCTCCGTATCCTTTGGCAACGCGGGTACTGCAAGATTAAAGTATTCGACCGTTTCGAGGTAGAAGCTTCGGCAGGACCGTGTAAGCATGAGCGGCCCACCCTGTTTGTATCGGAACTCGTGGACATACTGGGACTCGGCTTGCCAGTATCTTTCGAGACGACCAAATGGGACTCCATTGTCTTCCGCAACCCACTCCAAATCCTTTTTGAAGGCCTCACGGTCTATGCTCGGCGTGGCTTTGTCTTGGCTCTTTTCCATGTGTTTCACTCCACTTCGTCCAACCGGGCGTGCCTATCTTCATGTTTCTCGCCACGACTTGTTACGTGGTTGCTAAGGAGTTCGAGAGGCAACGTGCGTCGACAGGATTCATGCCCGACGGGATGCATGATCTCCTTTTTGAACCTGAGAATGCAACGCTGAGAGACACGATGAGAGACCCCAGACCGTTAACTGGTGTTTTCACGATCTCCCTGACAATAAAGTAAATCCTGCACGATAAGACGCCCTATTTTATCGTGCAAATTGAGCTTTATTGTCTGGTTGGTTCTTTCCTCGGCATTATCGTCTCCCCGCGATCCACCCGACAGTTTCCCCTTTCTTCCGGTAAGTAATCTCCGTGGGCGCTTGGCGCGCCGCCGGAGACACCGATGGACCTGGACACCTTCAAACCGACCTTCTTGATCGAGATCGAGGGGCAATCCCTCTCGAAGGACATCACACAGGAAATCGAGGCCTTTTCCTTCACGGACAACGAGGAGGAGATGGACGAACTCGAGCTGTGCGTTTCCAACCGGAATCTCCAGTTCGTGGACGATCCGCTCTTCCAGGAAGGCAACGAAATCGCCGCGCGCTTCGGATACGTGGGCAACCTGTCGCCCCGCAAGAAGGCCGTCATTAAGGACATCGACTACGACTTCCCGCACAGGGGCGCGCCCACCATCCGCATCAAGGCCTTCGACAAGGGCTTCAAGCTCGCGGGCAAACAGAACCAGAAGGTCTGGCAGAAACCCGCACCGGGCATCGCCTATTCGGAGATCGCCGAGGAGATCGCATCGGCCAACGGGTTGCGCCCTGTCGTAACGCCCACGCGCGACCGGCATCTGCGCGTCGCACAGAGCAATATCTCCGACGCTCAGTTCCTTCAGGAACTTGCGCCCAAGGCGCGCGCCAAGGATGGCGACGGCGTGACCGGCTATGTCTTCTTTGTACAGGACGACGAACTGCACTTCCATCCGCGCAACCTGGAATCCGCCCCGGCGATCACCCTCGAATACTTTACGGACCGGAAAGGCCTGCTCCGTTCCTTCAATCCCTCGACCCAGTCCCAGGGCGCCAAGGGCGCGGGCGTCGCGACCAAAGCCGTCGGGATAGACCCGCGCAGAAAGGAATGCGTCGAGCACACCGCGGACAACGACTCCACGCCCGAGCGCTGCTCGCTGGGGCACAAGACCTATCTCGTGGACGGCAACACCGGCGAGGGCCGGTACAAAGAACAGGAATCGGGCGAGATAGTCCCTTCCTTCGAACGGTCCGAGGCCTTCGACCAGGAACCCCGGCACGAACCCGCGCAGGACACTGCCGAGGGCAAATTCAAGGATGCGGAGATGCGCCAGGTCGAAGCCACGGCCAAGACCATCGGCATCCCCTCGTTGCGCGCCAAGCAGAACATCGAAGTCACGGGCGTGGGCCGCAAGTTCTCCGGCGTCTATTACTGCCATTCCGTACAACACAAGATTGACGGGCACGGCTATTCCTGCGAACTCAAACTCAAAAAGAACGCCTTGGGCAAAGGCGCGGGCGACAAGGCCGGCGAGACCAAGGGTTCCGCCAACGAAAAAGAACCACAGCCGGGCGCGGACGCCGCCGTGCCTCGCGCGGAGATGGTGACCATCGACGCCAACAGCGGCGAGCGCATCAATTGACCTCAACCAGGAGAAAACCATCATGGGAGATCTGACCAAGAACTTCAGCCGAAGCGAGTTCGCCTGCAAGGGCGCGAACTGCTGCAACCACAGCGCGCCGGTTCAGCCGGAGCTTGTCCACGCCCTGCAGGAACTCCGCGACCGCGTCGCCGCGCCGCTCGTGATCACCAGCGGTTTCCGCTGCCGCACGCACAACAAGGCGGTGAGCGGTTCGCTGGACAGCCAGCATTGCCTCGGGACCGCGGCGGACCTGCTGTGTCCGAAGGGACTCACCCCGCAACGATTCGCGGAACTCGCCGAACTCATTCCAGCCTTTCGCGACGGCGGCATCGGCGTCTACCCCGAGGACAACTTCATCCATGTCGACGTGCGCGGCAGCAAGGCCCGCTGGGGCCGTCTCGGCGGGAACTATGTGTCTTTCGAAGAAGCCATGAACCACAACGGAGGAAACGATAATGGAACAGCTTGAAACCTTCTACCGAACCATCCTGGACAACAAGGAACTCTTTGTCACGCTCATCATGACGGTGCTCGCCATCGTCAAACTCACCGCGTGGGGCCGTGCGAAGGCCGACGCGCTGGATGCCGTCATCGGCGTCATCGAGCGGCTCGGCGCGAACTTCGTGAAGAACGGCGTCGCGGCGCAGGAGTCCAAGCTGGCGGCGCCGGTGAAGGATGCGCTGCAGCATGCGGTGGCCAAGGCCGACCCGAAGAAAACGCCCGCGCCCCCGGCGGCCCGTCTCGTCCGCGAACTTCTGCGCGGCGTCATCCGCAACAAGTAGGACACGAGGCGCATCATGTTGGATTTCCGCGACCGCCAGACCGAGGAACGGTACAGAAACCGATGGTTCGGCAAGTACCGCGCTTTCGTCCGGGACAACAACGACCCGGAACGGCTGGGCCGTGTGCGTCTGGAAATCCCGGCCGTACTCGGTTCGGGCCGCGACAACTGGTCTGAATGGGCCTATGCATGTTTCCCGTACGGCGGCAATCAGGATACCGGCATGTTCTATGTGCCCGAGGCGGGCGCGTCGGTCTGGGCGGAGTTTGAGGGCGGCCAGGTGCAACACCCGATCTGGACCGGCGCGTGGCTGGCCAAGAGCAACCCCGGCGAACAGCCCGAGGAGTCGAAGCGCGAATGTTCCGACTGCGCGTGCCTGGATTGTGAGGACAAGAACGAACGCCAGAGCAACGCCCACGACCACCGCGAGCACACGAAGTATCACGGCCATCCGCCGTATTACTGTCCGCGACTCAAGGTGTTGTTCAAGACGGAAACTGGCCACACCCTCCTCGCCGATGACAGCGACGAGAAGGAGTGTCTCAAGATCGTCGACCGCGCTGGCCAGACCTTCCACATGGAGGGCCGCGTCAAGGGGGCGGTGCAGACGGGGAATGGACGCCGGCGCGCCACCAAGGATGCGGAGAAGGGCGACCAGCTCAGCATCGACTCGGACATCGTGGACCGCAAGGCCCGCGTCGAGATTACCGACGTGTGCCGCCAGTTCCTGCGCCTGGAGGCTTGGAAGGACCAGGAGAAGGTCCATGTCCAATCCTGCGATGCGCAGCGGTCACGCTGGCAGAAGCTGCTCATGGACACCACGAAGAATCGCGAGAAGGTACATCTCTGGGGCCTCAACGGGCGGCAGGAAATCCTCATCGATTCCACGCAAGGCGCGGAAAAGGTGCAGCTTACAGACAAGGCCGGTCAGGTGATTCTCATGAACGCCGCGCCGGGACAAGAACGCATCTCGGCGGTCGACAAGAGCGGTCAGCAGATTCTGATGGACGCCGCGTCCACCCGGATCGGCTTGACGGACCGGGCGGGCAGCAACGTGCTGCTCGACGGCGCGTCCGGCAATGTCCTGGTTCGGTCCGCGGCCCTGGTGCTCATCAACCCATAGGAAGCAATCACGGATGACAGACCAATCCCAACCCGGCGGTATCGCCTGCCACGAGGAATTCCTCGCGCGAACCTTCGACGCCTGGCGCCAAGAGTTCCGCAACATCCTGGAGAACCACCGCCGGGAGATTCAGGACCGGCTCGAGAAAATCGAGCGGGAGATAGAAAAGAAATCGGACAAGGAGAACGTGGACGTGCTGGTGCGCGGCATCCACGAGGAACTGCACCGCCACACCGACGAAATCAACCGGCTGCACAGCCGGGTCGGCGAGAAACTCGGCACGGAAACCATGTGGAAGATTGCCGGTTTCGCGCTGGCCATCGGCGGAACCGTGGGCGGGCTCATCGGCTTCCTTATCAATCTCATGATGAAGGTGCGGCCATGAGCAAGCCCGTGGCGCGGCTGGGCGACCCGAGCAATCACGGGGGCGTCATCATCTCGTCCGCGAGCCGGACCCTGGCAAACGGCATCCTCGTGGCCCGCATGGGCGATATGCACGTGTGCCCATTGCCCGGCCACGGCGTCACCCCCATCGTCACGGGCAGCGGCAAGACCCTGGTGGAAGGCAAACCTATCGCCCGCGTGGGCGATTCGACGGGCTGCGGCGCGGTCATCGTGGCGGGCAGCCCCAATACCCTCAACGGATGAAGGCGGAATCATGAGCGATGTTCGTTACTGGGATGTGTTCCCAAAACACATCAAGATCTCGAAGTCCACGTCGAACCGGACGGTGCCACTCACCATTTCCGGGACGCTGGTGGGCGTGCCGATCTTTATATCGACGGACTACAGCATCGCTTCCGTGGACGCGAACGGCACCGTATCCCTTGGAACGGTCGTCGGCGCGGCCATGATCACCGCCTATGACCTCAATCTGCAGGGCCAGACCACCATACGCCACATCCAAGTCGAGGTCGTCGCGCCCGAGGAACCGCAGGCCGTATGGCTGCCCTGGGGGGAATCGTAATGGCGAGGAATCCATACGTCGGACAACGCTGCGCCGGGCGGCACGTCGTCACGCTGATGCGCGAGATCAACGCCATCGAGCATGTACTCGAACAGACCATCTCGCATCTCGACGTGATGATCATCATCGATATTTCCGGCTCGATGCAGTCCACCATCGATGCCGTGCGCGCCCAGGTAAGCGCGCTCTTCACCCAAATCATCGGCACGCATGACAACATCCGCATTGGCGTGATGCAGCAGGGCGTGGACGGCGACACGAACAACGCCTCGTATGCGCGGCGCGCGCTGATCCGTTGCCAGCCTACGCGAGACCAAGCCGCCTTCCAGACCGCTATGAATGGCTTTCCCGCCGCGGACGGCTCCGGCGAGTGGTACATCAACGCGCTGCGTCTTGGCATCACGGGCACCACGTGGGCCGCCGACGCGCGCAGGATGATTCTCACCATCGGCGACGAGAGCGCGGCGCAATGGCGCGTCGGCACGCAGCACAATGCGAATGCCACCGAGGAATTGACCGCCGTCATCGGCGAACTCAATGCGGCTTCCATCATCGCCTGCATCATCTGCTCGAACGCCAACATGTGGCCGCTCTGCGAAGCCAGCTATATGGCGCTCGCGAACGGCACGGGCGGACTCTATCTCATCGCGCCCTCGACCGAGGACATCGTTGCGATGATTGTGAGCATGGTGACGCAGATCGTCATCACGCAGAGCACGTGGTACCGCTATACGAAGGACGGCCAGCGGCAATCGCTGGGCGCTCCCGACGGCGGTGTGAACGTACCCGCCCTGAACGCCATCGACAATCAGCCCTTCGTGCCACTTTACCTTCGCGACATGCGCCAGGCCGTGGAGCGCATCGTGAACACCCGCGCCATCCCTGACGGCACTGGAACAACCTATGATTTCGCGCCCGACGGCGCGAACAACCTGCTCGAAGCGGCCATGGGCGACGGGACGGCCTATGGCACCGTGCCGGGACGCCGGACATGGCGGCGCGGCCTGGCCGAGATGATTGGCACCCCGCCCTATGACATCGATATCGGCGAGACCCGCGCCTGCGTGGACCTGCTCAAAACCGCCGTGGGGATTGCGTAATGGCCGTATTGATGGACACCTCCAGCCGCGCCGGGCATCACCTGGAATTCGAGGCCGTTGCCGGGGTTCTGGGCGAAGTGCGCGACAAGATAAACGCCAACACCCAGGCATTGACGGCCTTCCAGAACGCCGTCGGCCCGAAACTGGACACGCTCGCGACACGCATCGCGGGGCTGGAAACCGCCCTCGCCGGAATTAACACGGCGCTGGGGCAGATGCGTACCACCATGGACAATATCCAAATGGTCCTGGGCCAAGTGCGCACGAGCGTGGACAACGTCCAGACGGCGTTGGGACTGGTGCGCACCTCCCTCGAAACCGTCCACACCTCGTTGCGGCAAACGCTCGCACAACAACTGGGTGCGTTGCAGACCTCCACCAACGGACTCACGGCCTGTCTCTCCAGCGAAGCGGAAACCTTCTCGACCCAATTGCGGGCGAGCCTGGAACAGATTCGGGAAGAACTCGCGGCATTGCAGACAAGCATCCAGACCAGCCAGCAGCCCCTCCCGCAGTGGTTGGAGGACAAGTTGCAGGCCATCGGCGCGACCCTGACCGCCATGAAGAACACCTTCGAGGCCAGCCACCAGGCGTCCGAAGCTATTCGCACCCAGGCTGAGGCGGCCATTGCGGCGAACCAGCAGCAGGTCGCGGCCTATCTGCAGAATGTCAACCCCCCGCCCGAGGAACCAGCGCCAGTAGACCCGTATCCCTTCGAATCGTTGCCGGAAGGCGCGACGGCGCGCGACCTGCCCGATGGCGGACGGCTCTTGAGCTTGGCCAACGGCGACATGATCCGCGTGAGCGCGGATGGGACGATGGCCTTCATTGGAGCGGACGGCGCGGCGCAACCCCTGGCTCCGGCGCATGGCCGGGACGTGACGTTGCCGAACGGCACGACGCTGCGGATCAACCCGGCGGCGGTGCGCGTCACGCACGAGGCCGCCATGATCTCTGGCCTGCCGGTGGATATCACACCCGAACAGGTGGCCGACGGCCGTTTCCTGGCGCCTTTCTCGGAGGCGGCGGTACTCAGCGTCAATCATCACGACCGGACGGCGACCCTTTTCCATCTGGCGGGCACGACGGTCCTTCTGAGCTATCCCCGCATCGAGGCCTTCGGCGAACAGGTCGATGTGAACATCCTACCGGGAAGCATCAAGAACTTCGCTACCCTGGAGAGCGGGCATCGTGGCGTCATCGAACTCGATGGAACCATCCGGCTCGCCACCCCGAATGGTCTTGACCTCGTCATCCGCTTCCCTGAACCCGCGCCGCCGGTCGATGCGCAGGACACGCGTCCCCTCTGCGCGGGGGAATGCCGGAGGAATGACGCATGACGTTCGATTTCCTCGGCAAGGGATTGAAGTTCCCGTTCCAGTTTCACCGGCGTTCCGGCGGGGCGCGCATTTCGACGGCGACCTCGCTCGAGCACGCGCATATCCACGAGAGCATTCTCCAGATTCTCGGCACGCGCCCCGGCGAACGGTTCATGAACCCGGAGTTTGGCTCGCGCCTGAAGGACCTGGTGTTCGAACAGAACGACACCATATTGAAGGGGCTTGTCCGCCACCACGTCATCGACGCCATTCGCCGCTGGGAAAAGCGCGTCACGGTCACGCACGTCTCCTTCGACGAGTCGCCCGCAACTGCCGACCGGAACGCGTTGCTGGTGCATATCGCCTATCGCGTCATCGAGACGCAGGTCGAGGGGAACCTGGTATATCCCTTCTTCCGTGAACTGGGAGGCGCGTGATGGGCCGGGCAAGCGTCTCCTATACGAACAAGGATTACGAATCCCTTCGGCGCGAACTGCTCGCCCGCGTTCCGCAATTGACGGACCGCTGGACGGACTTCAACGCATCGGACCTCGGCGTCGTGCTGCTGGAACTCTTCTGCGGCGTGGGCGACATGCTCGCCTACTACCTCGACGCTCAGGCCGCCGAGGCATTCCTGCCCACGGCACGGCAGCGGCAGAACGTCATCAACCTGTGCAAACTCATCGGCTACCGGCTCGACGGCCCCGTCGCCGCGGCGACCACGCTCCGTTTCTCCCTCGCCGCGCCGCTCGCCAAGGATCTGCTCATTCCCATGGGAACCGTGTGCCGTGCCTTGCTCGACGACGGCCATGCGGATTTCGAGACGGCGGCGGACGGTGTATTGCCCCACGGCGCGCTATACGTCGACGTATCCGCGCGGCAAGGCATACGCAAGGGCCAGACCTTCACCGGCACGGGTACGCTCTGGCAACGCCTCGAACTTACCGGCAGGAACATTGCCCAGGGCAGTGTACGGGTAGTCACCAGCGGCGTCGAATGGACGGAAGTGCTTCAATTCCAGGAAAGCGGCGCGGAGAGCGTGCATTTCATTGTGGAGACGGACGGGCTGGATGTCTCGGCCATTCGTTTCGGCGATAGCCGTCACGGCAGCGCGCCGGCCACCGGGACGAACATCGAGGTCTCCTGGCTGGAAACGCTCGGCGCGGACGGCAACCTTGCGCCGGATCTGATCCGCGATATTCTCTCACCGGTGACGCTCGACGGCGTTCCGGTGCATCTCACGGTGACCAATACGATTCCCGCGACGGGCGGAGCCAGCCGGGAATCCATCGACTTCGCCCGCGCCCAGGCGCCCGCCGAACTGCGCACGCTCTGGAAGGCTGTGACCAAGGAGGATTACCAGACCCTCGCCGTGGGCTTCCCCGGCGTGGCCAAGGCCCGCGTTCTGGATACGAACGATTGCGCGGGCATCCGCTATTACAACGTCCATATCGCCGTCGCGCCCGAAGGCGGCGGCATCGCCTCGCCGCTGCTCAAGCAGGAACTCACCGCCTTCCTCGAAGCGCGGAAGGTCATCACGGTCGAATTCGAACTCTACGACCCGGCATACCACGCCATCGACATCGACGCGGACGTCTACCTCTGGGCGGGCGAGTCCGAGGACACGGTGCGCGGGCGTATCGAGCAGGGACTCGCGGATTTCTTCGCCTTCGAGAACGTGGACTTCGATCAGGACATCCACTTCTCCGACGTGGTCGCACTCCTGGACGGCATTCGCGGGGTGAGCCATGTCCATCTGCATACCCCGGCGGATGACGTGATTCTCAATTGCGGCGAAATCCCAACCCTTGGCCAGGTGCAACTCCGGTTGCGGAGGGCTACGTGATGGCGCCGTACTTCGAGAAGAAGCTCTTCGACCTTCTGGCGCCCCTGTACGCCATCGAGGACGAGACCGGCGATCTGGCGTCGTTTCTCAAGGTTCCCGCCGCAAGTCTGGATGAATTGAAGGAACTCATCGAGCGGTTTCCCGCCATCTTCAACGTGGACCGGTGCGAACCACGCTACCTTCCGTACCTCGCCCATATCGTCGGCAGACCCTATGACGGGAGCATCGCGCCAGACACGCAACGGAACATCATCAAGGAAGCCGTGCCGCTCTACCAGCGGAAAAGCACTATCCCCGCCATCCATCGCTCGCTGGCGGACCTGGGCTGGGAAGGCATGATCGAGGAGACGTACCGCGACGCACTACGTCTCAACAGCCGCCCCATCCTGAACCGCGCCAAACTCCCCGGATTCATCCACAGCCTCGGCGCGTATCGTATCCGTTCGGAAACCCTGACCCCCGGCGTTCGCGACGCGCTGAAGTTCCATCATCCCGCCGGTACGCGCGCGTGGTTCTGGCAATGGCTGCTCGCGTATTACGAGGCCACGAGTGATTTGACCGGCTTGGAAAAGCTCTTTGTCCGCCGGATTCTTTTCGCGGACCCCGACGAGACCTTCCAACTCAACCGGTCCGAACTCAATGCATGCTTTCACCTGACCTACAAGCGGAAGATGTGGAGTTTCCTGGTCCACAGTTCCGCCACGACGCTCTTGAGCGATTTCGACTACGCCGCGACGTGTTTCATGTCGTGGCACGGGCGCGGCGACCGCATGCGTCTGAATCGGAAGGCGCTCAATACCCGCATGCTCGCGAACACCTGGGAAAGCGAGCGGAAGTTTGCCGTCTGCTGCGAGATCGAGGCCCGGCGGCAACCTGCCATTCCACGCCCCACGGCGCGCCTCAACGAGACACCCATCGGCGCTTCCGTCCTCAATCATGCCAACGTGCCCTGCCGGATTCGCTTCCGGCAAAAGGACTGCTATGGCGAAACGCCGCTCCTGGCCCCGGCCTGCGCGGGAGAGCGCGTGGACGTATCCCGTCTGAGCAGCGTGCGGCTCGGCTACTTCCTGCGTCCGAACCGGTCGCGCCTGGGCGGTCCGGACCGGCTCAACGGCGCGTTCAAGGCGGGCATGTGGATTGCCACGCTCATGGTGGATACGGAATGGGCCGCCGAGGCGACCGAAGCCCACGATCTGGTCCAGCGCTGGCGCATGTATGGCGCGCGTTTCCGTCTGAACGGAAAGCGGCTCAACCACGGCCTACTCACGAACAGCGCTATCAACGAGGATGTGGCGTCCTTCGAACTCGACGTGGATACCGGCGCACCCCGGCGTCTGCGGCCGGACAATCTCCGCCTGAACCAGCGGCGGCCCCTGAACCATACCGGACTCCACCTCTGCGTCGCGCGCACCCGGCCTATGCGCCTCGGCCACGCTCCGCTCAACGAGGCCGGGTTCCGCGAATCGCGCAAGCCTTTCCGGTGGCGATTCCACCAACAGGATTTCCGCGCGGAAACCCCGCCGCTCGCCCCGGAGGCGCGCGGCATGACGCGGATGCTGTCCTTTCTGCATGAGACGGACCTGCGCGAGGGGTTCCGGCTCGGACATACCCGGCTGGGCGCATGGGAGCGCCTGAACGGTTTCTGGAAGGCGGACAACGCTTTCACCCAATGCTTCCTGACGGATACCTGGGCCGAGGTCGAGGAGGCATGGGACGTGGTCGAACGCTGGCGCGCCAATGCCCCGGCATTCACCCTGAACGGCACGGCCCTCAATACCGGGGCGCTGAGCGACGCCGCGCCCGGGTCCGTGGCGGCCGCATTCGAATTGCGCGTGGACACGGGCCTGCCGCGCCGCCGCCGCGTCGAACCCCTGGCGCTCAACCACAACGAATTGAACCGGACGGCCCTGCGGCTGTCCGTGGAACGGCACCACCCTTTGCGCCTGGGACGCATGGCGCTCAACCAGGCCGGATTGCACCGCGCCCGGCGCGACTTCGTCTGGCGCACCGGCCCATAAGGAGGACCTGAACACATGGCACTTGGATTGATTGTGAACAGCGGCCGCGTACTGACCGCGAAACTGCTGCTGGGGCAGGCGATGGAGGGCCTGACGCACTGCGCCATCGGCGACGGTGACGAAACCTTCACCGACCCGATGAACCCGCCGCAGCCGGATATCGGCCAGACGCGGCTCAAGAACGAGCGCGCTCGGAAACGCTGGTACAAGCGGACCTTCTTGAAGGAACACGCGGAAGGCACGCTCATCGTGAATGGCGTCCACTATATCGAGACGGGCGACGAGACGAACATCATCGGCGTCTTCTTCCGTTTCGACGAGGAGGAGGCCAACGGCATCACCATCCGCGAGTACGGCTTCTTCGGCGGCGATGTCGCCTACGTCGAAGGGGTCTCCGGCGCCTACGCCCTGAACGGCGTCCATCATCCCGATACGAACCCCATGGGCGAAGTATTGCACCCAGGCTACCTTTACGAAGTGAAGAACATACCGGATTTCAACAAGGTGAACGACACCCGCGTCGAGCTGGTTGGCATCATCAAGATATAGGAGAAGCGCCCCATGACAATTTCCAGAAACACCTTTGACCCCGCGAAGAACTACAAACGCGTCCGCTATCACCAGGACCGCGACCTGCTCGATTCGGAACTGAACGAGCAGCAGGATATCGCCCACATCGAGCACAAGAAGATGTGGGACCTGCTTATCGGCGACGGCTTCTACATGGGCGACACGCCGCAACCGGTCAGCGGCAATATCGTGACCATGGAAGGAGGCGCGGTCTATGTCGACGGCACCCTCGAAATGGTTCCAGGCGCGACGCTGACCTATGACCCGAGCAAGACCACCGGCGTGGACGTGGTCTACATCGAGTTGCTCAAGTACAACATCGACCACACGCAGGATACGGCCCTCATCAATCCGGCCACGGGCGAACCCACCGCCGAACGCGAGAAATGGGTGCTCAGCTACAAGGCCACGGACACCTCGGGCAGCGCCCTGCCGAACAACGTCACCGAGCGCAAGGTCGTGCCGGTCCTCTTCTTCGACCGCGCGACAGGCGTGTTCATGCCCGTGCGCGAGCAGCGGCTGAATCTGCCCCTGGAAGCGTTGCAGGGCATGCTGCCGGGCGAGCGCATCACTGTTGGCTCGATCACGGAAGACCACCTCGCCTTCGCGGCCGCCGAAGGACTCCAGTCCCTTCTGCAGAACCTCGCCGAGCGCACCTATGACCAGGCGGGCAGCTATCTCGTCGAGGGATTCAACAGTTTCCTCGGCGGTGTGGACGGAAACGACGTAGAGGTCATCACGAATGCCGGGCGCGCGTATATCCGGGGATTCCGTTTCCACAGGGAGTGGCCCAATACCACCCACGTCCCCAAATCCGTCGCGGTGAAGGCGGTGCGCGGCGAACAGAAGACCTTCAATTCGAGCCAGCGGCGCTATCCGCTCAACAACGGTCCGCTCCAGGCCACGACCCAGGTCGAGGCCATCGTCGAGATCACCGCGAACGTCACGCGCGGTTCCGTGGCGGGCGGCGAGGACCTGCTGACCCCGAATCCCGTCGTGGACATCATCGAGGTGAGCCAGGGCGCCACCATCTACCAGGAAGGCGTGGACTGGCAGCAGTCCGGAAACAGCGTGGATTGGCTCGGCACCGGGAACGCACCTGCCATCGGCACCACCTATTCCGTCCGCTGGACGTACACGAAGCAGATGGTCAAGAACACGGACTACGTCGACGGCGGCTGGTTTGGCGTAGCGGGCCATCCCGCGTCGGGGACCTATCACTATGTCGTCACGGCCTTCGACGCCACGGGGGAGACGATCTTCGAGGCAGGCAGTGTCGTCTCGATCACGACGGCGGCGCGCGGGCTCAATCTGCTGACGTGGCTGCCTGTCGCGGGCGCGCAGGGTTACCGGGTCTATCGCGCCACGAATCCCGGCAGCCGCACGAATTTTGTCCGTCTCATCCAGTTGGGGCCGGAGGCCATCAGCTATGTGGATGACGGCGTGGAAACCACCACGTCCTCCGTGCCGCCGCAGTCGTCTCCAACGACGCTGGACATGTCCGCCTTCGCAATTGCGCCGGGAGACACGGACCTGATCAATTTCGGGCGCACGAATCTGGGCGATCAGCCCATCAGTGGTTCGAACTGCAGCGTGGACTACAACTACTACCTTGGCCGGCGCGACATCATCTATGCGACGATCTCGGAGATCAAGCGGCTCGAAGGCGCGCCCGCAGATAATCCCAAGCTACCCATCCTGCCCGACGGGGCGCTGGGGCTGTGCAGCGTCGAGTGTCCGCCCAATTCGACGGCCCTGGTCGTGCGGAACTTCCGGCTCACCCGCATCACGATGGACCAGATTCATGCCATCATCCGGGATGTCGAGGCGCTCAAGTACAACGACGCCCAGTACCAGATGAACAACGACTTGCAGAATCGCGACGCCCAGACGAAGAAAGGCATTTACTCGGACGACTTCTCCAACGATGCCCAGTCCGACCGGTATCACCCCCAGTGGAGCGCGCGCATCGATCCGGTATACCGTTTCGTGGCGCCGGACCGCACCGCCACCCCGAACGTCCTCGCCGTGGATTACGGCAACAGCCAGGCCACGTTCAGCGAGGGGCTGGCCATGCTGCCTTCCACGGAAACGCTGCTCATCAACCAAACCCAGTGGTCGGGTTCGAAGAACATCAACCCGCACGCGCTTTTCGAGAAGCCCCGCGCGCGTATCGAGATTTCCCCAAATACGGGCCGCAGGGGCTTTACAGACGTCCATGTGCGCGGGATGCATTTCACGCCGAACGCGGCGAATGTCTCGGTTCATTGCGATGGGGAACTGGTTCTCTCCGGCCTTACCGCGGACAGTTCCGGCGCGCTGACCGCCATGTTCACGATTCCCGCGGACGTGCGGGACGGTACGCGCATCGTGCTGATGAGCGATGGCGTCTATGAAGCCAAGGTCGGCATGGAGATCAACGCGCCGCTGGACATCTCCCGCATACTGCGGGTCGCCAGCGGCGATGAGGACGGCGAGGGCAGCCAGCTTGCCGCGTCTCCGGGCGAGACCGCGCTCATGCGCATCATCCGCAAGATCGTCACCACGATCCTCTGGAAGATCCGCACGTGGCCGACGCGTGTCGACCCGCTGGCGCAGACCTTCCGCTTCGAATGGAACCAGGTCGTCAGCGGTATCGGCCTCTTCTTCACGAGCAAGGACGCCTTCCAGCCGGTGAACGTCCAGGTACGCGGGATCACCAACGGTGTGCCGAACGGGACGGTCTACGCGGAGAAGAGCGTCGCGCCCGGCGATATCGTCTACAACACCGAGACGCGCATCGACTTCGACGATCCGTTCTATGCGGAGGCGGGAAAGCGGTACGCGCTGGTCATCGGCAGCGAAAGCCCGCTCTACGAGGTGCGCGTCGCCCAGCTCGGCCAGATGGGCCAGGATGGGCTCATCACGCGCCTCGACTACACCGAGGGGGCGTTGTTCGAGAGCGCCAACGCCGAGGCGTGGACGCCGCTGCCAGACACGAGCCTCACCATGAAGGTCTATGGCCGGAAGTTCGATCTCGACGGCGTGGTCAGGTTCATGCCGATTACGGGCGTTCAGTTTGCCGCCTTCAACATCGACGAGTACAGCACCATCCCCGAGGGCTGCGCCATGTTGTGGGAGTATTCGATGAATGGCGGAACGAGTTGGGACGCCCTTGTGCCCGCCGAGGAGGAACGCCTGCCGAACCTCGCGACGCAGGTGCTGGTGCGGGTGCGTCTGGCGTCGAACGCGGACAATGATTCGCCCGTGCTCAGTTTCCGGGATGTGAACCTCGTCGGGTACTTGAACGGCACTGCCGGGGTATACGTCACCCGTGAGAACGAACTGGCTCAGGGCGTCGCCTCGACCAAGGTCTATGCGCAGATGGATATCCCGAGCGGAACGACCATCCAGTGGCTCTGCAGCAACAACGGCGGCGTCACCTGGGAGGCCATGACTATCGATGTCACCCGGCCCATCACGGAGGAGTGGACCGAGTACACACTCATGCGGACCTTCACAAACAACACCGGCAACCGTGTCCGCTACAAGGCGGCCATGACCGGCACGCCGCTGATCTACCCGCGCATCCACACGCTGGGGGCGACCCTGAGCTAAGGATGATCCGCGACCTGAAACAATCGCCGGACGAGACACCGGGGCGGCCCAGCGCCGCCTCGGTGCTGCGTCGGGCTGTAGAAGCCCTTCAAGCCGACTATCTGCGGCTGGAGAAGATCGTGCTCAAGTGCGGCGGCTGGCGCTGCGATCATTGTGAAGCGGTCCAGCCGCCCGGCGGCACACGCTACCGCCGGGACAACGATTACCTTTGCCGCGAATGCTTCCAGGAAATCCAGCACGCGGTCCAACGAAGGAGGAACACCCCATGCTCGTGAAACGGCGCGGTGGCATGACCGAGTACATCCCGACTCCAAAAGAGAAGCGCGAAGCCTTGGTGCGCGATCACTTCACCGAGGTGGTCGAACTGCTGCATAAACGCCTCGTCCGCCTTGAACAGGCATTCGACCTGCCAGAGGAGGACGCAGAGGCATGCGCTTCATTGCTGGCCCGCATCCGGGAAGAGGAGCAACGCACGGTTCTTCTCAACCGGGAACTGCGGTCAGGTGACGTTTCGGCCGTGGGGCAATAGCGAACACCGCGCGCCAAAGCTGCACAGCCAAGCGGAGATATCGAGGGTTGTCCGGAAGACTTCTGGCCCTTTGGCGGTCATGCCCCGGCAGGGCACGAAGCACGCAAGTCCCGGCGTGTCCGTAGGTTATGCCGGGTATCCATAAGTCATTCTGCGCCAATGTGTTGCGCTTTTTCTTCTCGTGTTCTTTCTCTTGACTTCCAGCCCCGAACCAAGCGTTCATTGGCATAGGAAGGCGGGAACAGCCGCCCACGAGTTGAAGCCGGAACGCAGGAAGGAACACAGCGGACATGGACATGCGCGAGATACGGTTCGGGGTCGAGATTGAGACGGTCAAACGGACACGGGAACAAGTCGCCCGGGCCATCCACTCGGTGGTCGGCGGCACGGTGCAATACGTCGGCCAGCCCAACTGTTACGACCCTTGGGAGGTCGTGGATCTGCACGGGCGGCGGTGGAAGGTAGTCGCCGACGCCTCGCTCAGTCATGTGCCCTTCCACCTGCGCGCCGAGGTCGTGACCCCGGTCCTCGGTTACGAAGACATCACGCAGCTCCAGGAAGTCGTCCGCGCCATCCACCGCTGCGGCGCGCGCGTAAGCACGCAATGCGGCATGCACGTCCACATCGACGCCGCGCCCTTCGATGGACGCCGCCTCGGCAACCTCGCCAAGATCGTGTACAAACAGGAGCCGCTCATCCTGCACGCCTTGGGCATCAGCCAGGAACGCCTCAACCGCTATACACGCCCAATCAGCGACGAGTTCATTCGCAACGTCGAACGCCAGCGGCCCAAGACCAAAGACGAACTCAATCGCATCTGGTACGGCTACCACAACACGCAACCGCAGCATTACTGCTCGACCCGCTACCACGGCGTGAACCTGCACAACGTCTGGTACCGCGGCACGGTCGAGTTCCGCTGGTTCGAGGCCACGCTCCACGCCGGCAAGGTGCGCGCGTACATCACGCTCTGCCTCGCGCTCGCCGCCAAGGCCCTGAACGGACGCGCGGCGTCGAGCCATAAGCGAGCCTTCGATCCGGCGAGCGCCAAGTATGACTTCCGCGTCTTCCTGCTTCGCCTGAATCTCATCGGCGAAGAGTTCAAGGCGGTGCGTAAGCACCTGCTGGCGAACATGCCGGGTGACGCGGCCTTCAAGAAGGGCCGGCCGCAGACCGCACTGGAAACAGAAACCCAACCGCATGCGACCGCATGCTGAACGGAGGGACACCGATGAAGATGATCATTCGCGCCACGGACAAGGAGGGGCGGCCGGTCCCGGAGACCGGCCAGTTTATCGAGGGGCCGGATTGCCTTGCGCTCGTCGAGCAGATGTGCGCGCAAACGCCCTTCACGGCTCAGCAGACGCCGGACGAGTATATGGAAGATCTGTTGGCCCGGCTCCCGGAGAAGCCGCCCGTGCGCGGCGGTAACGCGGAACAGCGCGCCGCCGATTTCCTGAGCGCCCTGGCCACGCACGGCCTTGTCGAGTTCGTCGCGGACAAGGTGGCCCATGCCGAAGTGAGCATGACGCTCGAAGATCCGGGACCGGTCGTCATCCCAGCGCAGGTGCTCGACGACCTCGAAGCCATCCGCCGCGATGGACGCAGCAACATGCTGGACTGGCCCGCCGTGGCGCGGATCGCCGAGGCTATGGGGATGGACAGGACGGCGGCATGGGTCCGCACGCATCACCGCGAATACTCCGCGGGCATCTTCCGCGGTTTCGCGCCGGACGAGAAAGGCATCGCAGCATGTGCGGACAAGCGGGACTGATTCTCGGGAAGAAACGGCGGAGCGATGCCGAAATCGCCGTCCTCAAGACACTCTTCTCCGGCCTGTTGATGCGCAGTGAAGTCCGGGGGCGGCACGCCAGCGGCGTGGCGGTGGTCGACCAGGACGGTGAATACCGACTCTTCAAGCGGCCCATGCCGGCGACACAACTTCTGGCCCAGCCGGGCTACGCGGATGCTCTGGGCACTGTCGAAGGCAGCCACGGACGCTTCGCGGGCCGCACCACGCTCATTCTCGGGCACACGCGGCACCGGACGTGCGGCGACGAGGCCAACAACGCCAACAACCATCCCCTGCGCGCCGCCGACTGGCTCGGCACGTTCAACGGCACCATCTACAACGCAAGCAGGCTGTTCCGCCGACACCGGCTCTATCGCCACGCCGAGGTCGACAGCGAATTGGTCCTGCGCCTGGCCGACAAGTTCGCCGACATCGGAACCCTGGAGGTGCCCCGGTTTACCGATGCCCTGCGCCCCGCACGGGGCCAATTGAGCGCCGTCTTTGCCTCCCTGTGTACTCCGGAGACCGCCTACGTTCTCCACGGCAACCGCCCGCTGGTTCTGCGCGCACATCGCGGGCTGCGTGTCATCGCCTATGCCTCTGAGGGCCGCTTCCTGGATGCCGTCCTCGGCGATTTGCGCGGATGGAGAGACTTCGCCCTGCCGTCAATGACCCTCGCTTGTTTCCACCGCGAGGACATCTTCCATCCCGACTTCCACGCGGTGGACTTTGTCGCCCAAGAACGCCGCCGCAGTTCCATCGAAGCAACAGAAAGTACCCGGAGAGTACCCGCATGAATCCCAAGGAAACCCCGAGGAAGAACACAAACCGCAATGACAGCCCCGGCCCAGTCATAACCCTGTTCGTCTACGGAACCTTAAAGCGCGGCTTTCCGAACCACGACCGTTTCTGCCGCAACGCCATCGACATCCAACCGGCCACCGTTTGGGGGCGCCTCTACGACCTCGGCGCATACCCTGCTCTCGAAGTGCCCGCGGAGTCCATCCTCGCCCACGGCACCGCCGATTCGCTTGCGGACGCCGCCACACAGGCGCGCTTTGAGCCGAAAATGGCCCAACCCTACGACCCGCGCGCCAAAGGCCGCACGCGACGCGGTTGGGGGCTTATTCGCGGGGAACTGATGACCTTCGATGACCCTGCGGAACGGCTCCCTCGGTTGGACCACCTTGAGGGATACCATCCCGATGGACCGAGCCTCTACAGGCGTGTGCTAACGCCGGTCTTTCGCGGCAACGCATCGGTGGCGGCATGGGTCTACATCACGACAAACGCCAAAACTTGCTGAAAGCCAGGCTAAATCCCTATTATGAGTACGTTGTCTGAGAATGCGAATTACGATAAGAAGTCCGCCGTTGGGCGAACGCGTCACCCTTCTGGGAAAAACCATGATGCGCCAGGGAGTTGTTCTATGTCCGGTCACCACGACCATGCAAGTTTGATTTGGCAGATCGCCGATCTGTTGCGCGGACCGTATCGTCCGCCGCAATACGAACGCGTGATGCTGCCCATGACCGTTTTGCGCCGTTTTGATTGCGTGCTTGCGCCCACGAAGGCAAAGGTGTTGGCCGAAGTCGAGAAACGCAAAGGCGGAAAACTCACCGATGACGCCCTGGATAGAATGCTCAACAAAGCCTCCGGCCAACGTTTTCATAACCATTCGCCGCTCACCTTTGAAAAGCTCAAAGGCGACCCCGACAACATAGACAAGCACTTGGTCAGCTACATCAACGGATTCTCGGCCAATGTCCGCCGGATCTTCGAGTATTTTGAGTTCACGAACGAGATCGAGAAGATGCGCGAGGCCAATATCCTCTACCTCGTCGTATCGAAGTTCTGCGAGGTCGACCTGCACCCGGATCGCGTTCCAAACGAGGCAATGGGGCTAATCTTCGAGAACCTCATCCGCCGTTTCAATGAATTGGCGAACGAAACCGCCGGCGATCACTTCACGCCGCGCGAAGTCATCCGGTTGATGGTGAACGTCCTGTTCATCAACGACGACGCCCTTCTCGCAACACCCGGCACCGTCCGCAAAATGCTCGACCCGGCATGCGGCACGGGCGGCATGCTGGCCGAATCGCAAAACTATCTGCGCGAACACCATTCGGCGGCGCGGCTCTATGTCTACGGCCAGGATTACAACAAGCGCGCCTACGCCACCGCCGCCTCCGACATGCTCATGAAGCAGGTGGACCACAACGGCGGCGGCGAAAACGTTCAGTACGGCGATATCTTCGACGACGACAAGTTCGCAGGCCAGCGGTTCGATTACCTCATCGCCAATCCGCCCTTTGGCGTGGATTGGAAGAAACAGCAGAAGGACATTGAACGGGAACACGAGAAGCTCGGATTCGCCGGACGGTTTGGCGCGGGGCTGCCGCGTGTCAATGACGGCGCGTTGTTGTTCCTTCAGCACATGATCAGCAAGTTCGAACCGGTCTTGCCGGACCAACACAAGCACGGCTCCCGGCTGGCCATCGTGTTCAATGGTTCGCCGCTGTTCACCGGCGGCGCGGGGTCCGGAGAGAGTGACATCCGTAAATGGGTGATCGAGAATGATTGGATGGAAGCCATCATCGCCCTGCCGGAACAGATGTTCTACAACACCGGCATCGGCACGTATATCTGGGTCGTCACCAACCGCAAGGACAAACGCCGCAAAGGCAAGATTCAATTGATCGACGCGCGCGAGCGATACGTCCCCATGCGCCGGAGCCTGGGCGATAAGCGCCGCAAGATCGGCGAAGGCAAGGACGGCGAACCGGACCAAATTGCCATTACGGTCAAAGAGTATGGCCGGTTCAAAGCTTCCGAGACCACGAAGATATTCGACAACGCGGATTTCGGGTACACGCGCGTCACGGTCGAGCGGCCTTTGCGGCTGCAGTTCGAGATGACCGCCGAAGCCAAGGCCCGATTCCTCGCGGCCTATCCGCATTTGCGCGGGGATATCGCCGCTCTCGAAAAGGCGCTGGGCCGCGGACCGCTCAGGGATTGGAATACCGTCCACGCCAGTGTCCTCGATCTGTTGCACGAACGCAAGTCCACATGGAAGAAGCCGGAGTACAAGCTCTTCCGCGATACATTCACGCAATCCGATCCCGTTGCCGAACCCGTGCTCAAAGGAAAGCGCGGCGAGGGGTACGAACCCGACTCGGCTCTCCGCGATTGCGAAAATGTCCCGCTCAAGGAAAACATTGACGACTATTTCCGCCGCGAAGTGCTGCCACATGTCCCCGACGCCTGGATGGATCGCAGCAAAGACAAGATTGGCTATGAGATCAATTTCAACCGCCACTTCTACCGCTACACGCCGCCCCGTCCCCTCGAAGAGATTGATGCCGACCTCAAACGAGCCGAGGACGAGATCATGCGGCTGCTCCGGCAGGTGACACAATGAACAATGTACACGAAACACCGGGCGGGGAGATTGTCGTTTACCGGACCGAAGACGGCCGGAATCGGATTCGGGTTTTGCTGGAAGACGAGACCGTCTGGCTGGCACAAGCCGCTCTGGCTGAATTGTTCGAGACCACGAAGCAAAACGTAAGTCTCCATATCAAGAACATTTACGAGGAGGGCGAGCTTACCCCGGAGGCAACTGTCAAGGAATACTTGACAGTTCGCCAGGAGGGTGAACGCAGCGTCAGGCGAATGGTCGAGTACTACAACCTCGACATGATCATTGCCGTCGGCTACCGCGTGCGCTCGCCCCGGGGCACGCAATTCCGGCAATGGGCCACCGAACATCTGCGCGAGTATCTCGTCAAGGGCTTCACCATTGACGATGAACGCCTGAAAGGCGGCGGCGGATTGGCGGACTACTTCGACGAACTGCTTGCCCGCATTCGCGAGATTCGCGCCAGCGAGGCCCGCGTCTACCAGCGCATCCGCGATATCTTCGCCTTGGCCAGCGACTATGTCGAAGACGAACATGAGACCCAGCGGTTCTTCGCCGCCATGCAGAATAAGATGCACTACGCCGCCGCGGGCATGACCGCCGCCGAGATCATCCGCGACCGCGCCGATGCGGCCAAGCCCAACATGGGCCTCATGGCCTGGAAAGGCGGCCATGTGCTCAAACGCGACGTGAGCACCGCGAAGAACTACCTGGATGCAAAGGAAATTGACACGCTCAACCGCATCACGGTTATGTTCCTCGACCAAGCCGAATTCCGCGCCCACCGACGCCAGGACATTCGCATACGCGACTGGGAAACCTTCCTCGACAAGTTCTTGCGCGACACGGAGCTTCCGGTACTGGAAAACGCGGGAACCGTCAGCCGGGAACAGGCCCTCGCCTGGGCAACCGGCCAGTACGACGCCTTTGCGGAGCGCCGCAGGCTCGCGGCCGAGGCCGAAGCGGAGAGGCGATACCTGGACGACCTGCGCCACTCGGCGGAAAAGCTGGAAACCGAAAGGACGGTCAAGAAGAAGGCAACCGCGCGCAAGAGCGGCAAAACGCGAAGGGGGAAGCCATGAAGAACTCCCTTGGCGGCTTCGCGGCTTGGCGTGAGATAGGCGCGAGAAGACGCGCAACGCCGAATTGTAAGTCTGCAACGTCGAATTCCATGTCTACAACGCCGCATTGTAAGTCTGCAAATCGAAGTTGCAGACAGGCAGAAACGCGTTGTAAGTCGTTATTTAATAAGTATTTGTGGCGCAATTCACCAATATGTACAAGCCGACCGGCGAAATTGGAGGTGGCAGTATGAGCGCTCTAGCCTCTTGCCTCGCCGCTTTGCCCCGGTCTTGGCAGGCAAAACCCCTCCGTGCTGTCGCAGACTATACGGTCAGCAACGTTGACAAAGTGCCGTCAGACGACGAACTGCCGGTCCGTTTGTGCAACTACACCGACGTCTACAACAACGACTACATCAATCTCAGCATGGACTTCATGCAGAGCACCGCGACCGCTGGTGAGATTGAAAAATTCCACCTCCGCGTAGGGGACGTGGTTATCACAAAAGATTCTGAGTCGTGGGACGACATAGGCGTTCCGGCCCTCGTAACTGAGACCGATGATGACTTGGTTTGCGGCTACCATCTTGCCATTCTGCGCCCGCGCAGTGGTGTGCTTGATGGAAGATTCCTTTTCCGCTGTCTGCAGGCCAAGCCCATCCGTGTGCAACTTGAGTTGGCGGCGAATGGGGTTACACGTTTCGGGATTCCAAAGAACGCCATCGGCTTGATGGTCCTGCCTGTGCCGTCAGTTGAGATGCAACATGCGATTGCGGATTATCTGGACCGGGAGACGGGGCGGCTGGATGCGTTGGTGGCGGCGAAGGAACGGGTGCTCGAACTGTTGGCGGAGAAACGCCGCGCGCTCATCACCCGCGCCGTCACCCGCGGCCTGAACCCCAACGCCCCCCTTCGCGATTCCGGCCTCCCCTGGCTCGGACAAATCCCGAAGCATTGGGAAACAAAACGTGCGAAGTGGCTCTTCACTGAACGCGATGAACGCTCGGAAACCGGCGACGAGGAATTACTTTCGTTGAGGATGGAACTCGGATTGGTTCCACATAATGATGTGTCCGAGAAGACAACGCGTTCCGAAGAACTTATTGGATACAAGAAGTGCTCTACCCGTGAGATCGTGATCAACCGAATGCGCGCCAGCAGCGGCCTTGTAGCGATAGCCCCTCAAGATGGTCTGGTGAGTCCCGACTATGCCGTATTCAAGGTATCAGAAGATGCATACCCTGAATACTTCACGCTTCTTTTCAAGACATCATTGCTACAAACCGTTTTTCGTACTGCGTCAAAAGGACTTGGAACAGGAAGCTCTGGTTTCTTGCGGCTATATTCGGAAGATTTTCTCGGATTCTGGTTGCCTGCGCCTCCGAAGCAAGACCAGGAAGCCATCGTCGCGCACATCGAGCGCGAGACCGGCAAGCTGGACGCGTTGCGTTCCGCCACGGAACGGACGGTAGCGTTGTTGAAGGAGCGACGTGCGGCGCTGATCGCGGCGGCGGTGACGGGGCAGATAGATTCGGCGGATTCAGGTAAGTTGATGTAAACTAAACAATCTGCGAGATAGTATTCCCGCCTTGGCATGGAGCCGGGGCAGAAGAAAAATGAACATGGTGTGATGGAACAGAATCGAGTCAACATAGCGGCGCGGATGCTTCGCTGGGCGCGTGAGCGCTCGGGAAGGCCGGACACGTATTTCGCCGAGCATTTCCCGAAGTTCGACGCGTGGGAACGCGGCGAGACGCTTCCGACGTTGAAGCAGGTGGAGGCGCTCGCCAAGGCGACCTATACGCCGGTTGGTTATCTGTTTCTGTCTGCCCCGCCGGAGGAGGCATTGCCGATTCCGGATTTCCGGACCTTGGGCGACCGGCCCATGGCGCAGCCCAGCCCACACCTGCTGGAAACGGTGTACGCCTGCCAGCAACGTCAGGCGTGGTACCAGGAATTCGCGCGGGTCACGGGCGAAGCGCCGCGCGCCTTTGTGGGGTCCGTCAGCACCGCCGATTCCGTGGAATCCGTGGCAAACGCCATGCGGACCGCGCTGGGATTTGATCTGGAGGCGCGGCGGTCCTGTCCGACCTGGACGGACGCCTTGCGCCGTTTCATCGAACAGGCGGACGAACTGGGCGTGCTCGTGATGTGCAGCGGCGTAGTCCGCAACAATACGCACCGCCCGCTCGATCCGGAAGAGTTCCGGGGCTTTGCGCTGGCCGATCCGTTGGCGCCGCTGGTCTTTATCAATGGAAAAGACACCAAGGCGGCGCAGATGTTCACGCTTGCGCATGAACTGGCGCACATCTGGATTGGCCAATCCGCTTTGTCGGACGCGGGGGCGTATGCCGTTCCCGATCATGCGGTGGAAGCGTGGTGCAACCGCGTCGCGGCGGAATTGCTCGCGCCCCTGCAATTGGTTCGTGACGAATTCCGCCGGGATGAGGAACTCGACGCCGAGGTCAGGCGCTTGGCGCGCCGTTTCAAGGTGAGCACGCTGGTCGTCCTGCGGCGGGTTTTCGATGCCGGAGGAATCACGCGCCCCGAGTTCCAGGAGGCATATAGCGAGGAGATCGCGCGGCTGCGCGCCGTCATGTCGAAGAGCAGCGGCGGCGGCGATTTCTACCTCACACAGGCGGCCCGGGTCAGCAAACGCTTTGCCCGCGCGCTCGTCGTGAGCACGCTGGAAGGCCACACGCTGTATCGCGACGCGTTTCAAATGCTGGGCGTGGCGAAGGTGGAGACGTTTAACGAGATGGGCCGCAACGTGGGGGTATACGCCTGATGGCTTACCTCCTTGATGCCAACGTATTCATCCAGGCGAAGAATCTGCATTACGGTCTCGATTTCTGTCCGGCGTTTTGGGAATGGCTCGAAGTGGAGAACCGGAACGGCAATGTGTTCAGCATCGAAAAAGTAGGCGACGAGATTGAGGCAGGCGAGGACGAATTGGCCGAATGGGCAACTCTGCACGGCGTGGAATTCTTCTTGCCTGCCGATGCGGCGCTTCTGACAACCCTTGGCCGCGTGAGCAACTGGGTTACCCAGCAGCACTACGATCCCGCTGCCGTAAACACGTTCTTGCAGGTGGCCGATTACTACCTCGTGGCCCATGCGCTGGCGCACGGGCATACGGTGGTAACGCATGAGGTTCCTTCGCCATCAGCGCGCAAGGTGAAGATTCCGAACGTATGCATCGGCCTGGGCGTTCGCTGCATCACTCCTTTCGAGATGCTTCGCATCGAGCGCGCTCGTTTCCTACTCGAACGGCGCACGGGAAACGCACAGATGCTTCTGAGCGGAGCCACTTCATGAGCCAAACCAGCGAGAAAGCGTTCGAGACGGTCATCGAGTCATGCTTGTTGTCGCATGGCTACGTCAGTGTGCCGCCGGAAGGCTTTGACAGGGAGCGAGCGATATTTCCCGAGACGGCCTTGACATTCATCCGGGAAACGCAGCCAAGGGAATGGGCGAAGCTGGAGGCATTGCACGGGGCGGCCACCGGGGAACAGGTGCTTGCGGACCTGTGCAAGTGGATGGACACGAATGGGTCGTTGGCCACGCTGCGGCACGGGTTCAAGTGCTATGGGCGGACGTTGCGCGTTGCATTTTTTAAAGCCGCGCATGAACTGAACCCGGAGTTGGAGGAACGGTATGCCGCGAACCGGGTTGGGATTACTAGGCAGTTGCGTTTCTCGCCGCGCTCCGAGCACTCCCTCGACGTCGCCCTGAGCTTGAACGGCATTCCAATCGCCACGGCGGAACTGAAGAACCCGCTCACGGGGCAGACCGTAGAAAACGCCCTGTGGCAGTACCGGCATGACCGCGATCCGCGCGAGCCGATTTTCGAGTTTAGGCGGCGGACGCTGGTGCATTTCGCGGTGGACACCGAGGCCGTGTTCATGACCACGCGCTTGGCCGGAACCGCGACGCACTTTTTGCCCTTCAACAAGGGGTGTGATGGCGGCGCGGGTAACCCGCCCGACCCCAACGGCCGCACTTACCGCACGGGATACTTGTGGGAAGAGGTCCTCCAGCGCGACAGCTTGCTGGACATGCTGGCCCGATTTCTTCACCTGCAAGTCGAGGAAAAGCGGACCGACGATGGGCGGAAGGTCAAGAAAGAGACCATGATCTTCCCGCGATACCACCAGCTTCAGGCGGTACGAACACTGGTGGATGCGGCGCGGCGTGAGGGCGTGGGCAACAATTACCTCATAGAGCATTCCGCGGGCAGCGGGAAGAGCAATACTATCGGCTGGGTCGCCCATCGGCTGGCGTCGTTGCATGACGCCGGGAACCATCGCGTATTTGATTCGGTGATAGTCATCACCGACCGGGTCGTCCTGGACAAGCAATTGCAGGACACGATCTACCAGTTTGAGCACAAGAGGGGCGTGGTACAGAAGATTGATGAACGGTCACGCCAACTGGCCGAAGCGCTGGAAAACGCCGTGCCCGTTATCATCACGACGTTGCAGAAGTTTCCGTTTGTTTCACGCCAATTGCTCAAGATGGCCGAGGAACGGGGCGAGGATGGCACGGGCGCGCTGCCGACGCGGCGTTGCGCTGTGATCATCGACGAGGCGCACAGCTCGCAGGGCGGCGAATCCGCGACCGACCTCAAGGAAGTCTTGGGCGGCGAAGCCCTGCGCGAGGCGGCCAAACGCAAGGCCGCTGAAGAGGGACAGGAGCATTTGGAGAAGCTGTTCCGCAGCATGGCCAAGCGCGGGCGTCAGGCCAATATCAGCTTCTTCGCGTTTACGGCAACGCCCAAGCACAAGACCTTGGCCGTGTTCGGGCGACACGGAACCCCCTTCCATCGCTACACGATGCGGCAGGCCATCAAAGAGGGCTTCATCCTTGACGTGCTGAAAAACTACACCTCGTACGCGACCTACTTCAGGCTGCTGAAGGCATGCGAAGATGATCCGAATGTCGAACGCAAGAAGGCGGCCAAGGCGCTGGCGCGGTTTCTTAAACTGCACCCCCACAACATCGCGCAAAAAACCGAAGTCATGGTGGAGCACTTCCATGCCGTGACGCGCCACAAAATCGGCGGCAGGGCAAAGGCGATGGTGGTGACGGGATCGCGCTTGGAAGCGGTGCGCTACAAGCAATCCTTTGACCACTATATCCGGCAGAGAGCCTATCCCATCAAGACGCTGGTGGCCTTTTCCGGAGCCGTCCAGGACGACAAACTGCCCGATGTCACGTATACGGAAGCAGGGATGAATGACGGAATCAGGGAAAAGGAACTTCCGGAGAGGTTCGGCACGGCCGAGTATCAGGTCCTCTTAGTTGCCGAAAAGTACCAGACCGGGTTCGATCAGCCCTTATTGCACACGATGTACGTGGACAAACGCCTTGCAGGACTCCAGGCGGTGCAGACGTTGTCACGGCTGAACCGGACTCATCCGCTAAAGGAAGATACATTCATCCTCGATTTCGTAAACGACCCCGAAGAGATCCGCGAGGCGTTCAAGGTCTATTATGAAGGCGCGGAGATGGGCGAGCAGGTAGACCCGGCGCGAATGTACCAAATCAAGGGAGAACTGGATGCTTCCGGCATCTATCTTGCCGAGGAGGTCCAGCGATTTTGCGGGATATACTTCAAACCCAGGCAGCGCCAAAGCCCCGCCGACCACGAGGCGATGAATGCGGCGCTCGATCCGGCCGTCGAACGGTTCCAGCATCTGCAGCAAGAGGACGAGGATGAGGCGGAACTCTGGCGCGGTAAAACGCAAGCATTCCGGAACCTCTACGGTTTTCTGAGCCAGGTCATTCCGTATCAGGACTCTGACCTTGAACGACTCTATGTGTTCCTCCGGCACCTTGCGGCAAAACTGCCGCGACGCGCCACGGGACCAGGCTATGACTTCGACGACGAAGTACGGCTGGAATACTACCGGCTTCAGAAGATCAGCGAAGGCTCTATCAGTCTCAAGGACGGCATCGCGAAACCGCTGGACGGCCCGACCGAAGTGGGTAGTGGAATGGTGCGTGAAGAGGCGGTCCCCTTGTCGCGCCTGATTGATATTGTCAACGAACGGTTTGGCACCGATTTCAATCAAGCGGATCAGTTATTCTTTGACCAAATCGTCGAGGCCGCGATTGCCGATGAGGCGCTCAAGCAGGCGGCGGCGGTGAACCCCGGCGACAAGTTTGAACTGGTGTTCAAGAACCTGCTCGAAACCCTGTTCGTGGAACGCATGGACCAGAACGAAGACATCTTCGCGCGCTTCATGAACGACAAGTCATTCCAACGCGTGGTTACGGGCTGGCTTTCCACGGAGGCTTACAAACGACTGCGTGCCGCAAAGGCCATGTCCGAGACGCAATGAATTCGATCCTCCGTGACGCTGATATTGACGATTCTGAAACGCTGCGGGAATATGGGTCGTTTGAAAAGGGTTAACGAACAGTGTAGAATTAAGATGCGTGAAAGGTTGATTTGCATGTTTTCGCGATTGAACAGAGTATTGTTTTCGGGCCTGAGCATATTGGCCGTCGTTCTCACGATGGTCATGGGTGTGTCAGGTACCGTGCTCTGTATCGCGCGCGACCACACCGCAATAGAGTTGGCGCAGGCTGGAGATTGCACATCCTGTCCGGACCTGCCTGCGGGTAGAACGGAATCACCAGCCGACAGGAACGCCGATTCCGCCGGATGTGGTTCGTGTCTGGATATCCCCCTCAGTGGGACGATGGTGTCTTCGGCAACACCAGCAAGGCACTCCGGCACGTTCAAGGTTTTGACCTCGGTCCTACCAGCGAACATAGGCTCGACAGTCGCGTCGGACCTCCTTCCCGCAGTTTCTTTTCAGTCGGGTGGACACGCCGATAACACATTGATCGCGGTATCCACTACCATCCTCCGGATCTGATTTCTCCTTCTCCCCTCCCCGCACGCTAGCCGTGCATCTGTCAGAAATCCTGTTTCCCGACTCACGTTTATGTCATGGCGGCAGCATTCTCTGGCATCGTTTTACCATCAATTCACGCCTGTCAACCAGGCACATCGACAACGAATTTTTGGAGACAAGGAGAAGAGCCATGAAACATCCATCCCTCACAGAAAGAAAAGGCGTCGGATGGGCGATGAGTTCGCTCGCCGCCGCTCTGATCGGCGCTCTGCTATCATTCTCGCCGACTACCGCCTCAGCCAGTTCTGCAAGTAGTGACTGCGTCTTGTCCGCGTTCGCCATGACGTTTGTATCCAGCAATGTCTCCGTCCCGGAGTGCGCTCATTCGGGACACGAGGCCGTTCGCGAAGTCTATCGTCGAGAGGCACAAACCCTGACGGCAACAGCCGATGCGGAGATCAAGCGACAGAGAGCATCCATCGAGTTTGCGCTCGACCAGATTCAGGCATCCGCGACCCGTATCGCACAGCAGTCCCCGCAGGAAACAGACACGAAGAACAGTGTGGCGCTGTGGCGTTTGAAGGATGAAGCGAAATCTCTCAAAGCTCAGCTCCCACGGCAAGCGCGTGCGTTACGCGATCAGTGGGACGCAGCCATCAAGGGTGCTATGGCGCAAGCACTGTATGCTTTGCAGGAGACCGAGTCACAGCACAGCGAATCAGACAGCCAGAGGACCAAACACGGCAAGGAAGTGAAGAGAACACTTAATAGGCAACGCAAGGAGACCTTGTCGTTCTTGGATGACATGTGGAAAGACAATGCCTCACAAACCCGTACGCGAATCGCACAGGCCATAGAGAGTCTGGACAAGGCAATTGCGCTGGAACAGGCTGAAGAAAGAGGTCCGGTCGTCGGGTATAGGCTCGTTAGTCGTCACAAAGGCCATGTCCACCGCGAACCTATCTACCAGAATGAACAACGCAAACCTTAAGAAAGGAACAAGCGACATGCTTCGCAGATACGTTTTATCACGCATTTCGTTCGCATACCTAGCCATAGGCGTGGCGAGCATGAGTACGGTTTTGCCGGCCTTGAGCGAAGAAACGGACGCCGCAGTCACCGACTCAGCCTCCACCGCACCGGTGGATATGCGTATCGGCGTTCTAACCTTGGCCGATGCGATTGCCTTGACACTGGAGCGGAATCCGAATCTGGCCGCCTTTTCCTGGGACATCCGTGCCGCGGAAGCCCGGCAGCTTCAAGCCCGGCTTCGTCCGAATCCCGAGTTGACGATTGAGGCCGAAGACGTCCGCTTGGGGCGTGGTCCGGGAACGCGTACCGTACGCCGCACCACTGGTTGGTCCGCCAATGGTCTGACCACGCAGATGGACCGGGAATCCGAAAGCGGGGCTCGAGGCGGATTCTCGGAGGCGCAGTTCACCGTTTCGCTCTCACAACTCATAGAACTGGGCGGCAAGCGCGCCAAACGAATGCATCTGGCCGCCCGCGACCGAGACGTGGTCGCCTGGGACTATGAAGTGGCGCGGGCCGACATACTCAAGAAGGTGGCCCAGGGGTTTGTAGAAGTCCTCGTTGCGCAGCAACGTGTGGCGTTGGACGACGAACTGGTCCAGCTTGCGGAACAAGTCCTGCAGACCGTATCGGCGCGAGTCAATGCGGGACGCGTCTCGCCATTGGAGGCAACGAAGGCCGAGACGGCGCTGTCGGTGGCGCGCGTACAGGCTGAGAGCTCTAAACGCGGGCTCGATTCCGCGCGAGCCCGGCTCGCGGCGCTATGGGGAGACAAAGAGGCAAATTTCGAGCGCGCCGAAGGTGACCTGGATATCGTTCGTACTATTCCCATGTTGGATGACTTGGTCAAGCGAACGGACAAGAACCCCGACTTGGCCCGTTGGCGCGCGGAACTCGAGAAACGGCAGACGGCTATTTCGGTCGAGAGGTCCAAGGCGGTTCCCGACCTTACGGTGTACGCCGGTTTCCGTTCGACGGGCATGCCGGATTCAGATGTTCGCGGATTTGGCTTCGGTTCGGATGGACTCTCCCGCTCAAGTGAAAGCAGCCGCTCAGATGGCAACTGGGACAACTCGGTAGTGTTGGGATTCTCCGTGCCGCTTCCACTTTTCAACCGCAATCAAGGGTCCATCAAGGAGGCCGAGCATTTGATGGCAAAGGCTGGCGAGGAAAGGCGGGCCACGGATGTTCAGGTCCATGCGACCCTCACGGAGTCGTATCAGAGTCTTTCCGCTGCTCGCACGGCCATCACGTCGCTCAACGAGAGCATCCTGCCCGCGGCCACGCAGACGTTTGCATCCATCAATGAAGCCTACCTTCAGGGCAAGTTTGGATATCTAGACGTTCTGGACGCCCAACGAACCCTGTTTCAAGCAAGGCAACAGTATCTGGATGCCTTGGCAACATACCACCAGAGCGCCGCCGAGATTGAGCGTATCACCGGTGATCCCTTGTGGAGCAATGAAGAACTGAAGTCACCCCAAAAAGAGGAGAAGTAACCATGCGATACAAGATTGGATTTGCCCTTCTTGCGGCAGTAGTCCTTGTGGGAAGCATGACCGTCTGGTTGTACGAAGGCCACGTCGCTGCTTCAGCGAAACCCCACGCCGATGAAATCCAACCTGTCCCCCAAGCGGCGGATAAAGCCGAAGGAGGTCATTCCGCCGAGGATGGCCACAACCATGGCGCACAGGAGGCCGATAAGGCCAAGGAGGGTCACTCCGCCGAGGACGGCCACAATCATGCTTCACCGGACGCTGACAAAACCGAAGATGGCCACTCCGCAGACGACGGCCACAACCACGGCTCGAAGGGCCCAATGTGTGAGGAGCACGGAGTCCCGGAAGCAGAATGCAAGCTCTGTAACAAGGGCCACGGCGAGGAGACGGACAAGGCCGAAGGGGGCCACTCCGCAGACGATGGCCACGGCCACGGTGAGGAGGCGGATATAGCCGTTCTCTCCGAAGAACAAATCAAGGCCAACAACGTCCAAGTCGTTGAAGCAGGACCGGGAGAGATTTCGGTTCAGTTGGCCTTGCCCGGTGAAGTGAGGCTCAACGCTGATCGCGTTGCGCATGTGGTTCCGCGCGTGGCGGGCGTTGTTCGGGAATCCCTGGCAACTGTTGGCGATGAGGTGAAAGCGGGCCAAGTCATGGCGGTACTGGAGAGTCGTGAACTGGCCACGATTAAGGCCGAATACCTTTCCGCCAAAGAGCGCGAGTCTCTGGCCAGGGCAACCTTCGAGCGAGAAAAAGGCCTTTGGGAAAAGAAGATTTCCGCCGAACAGGACTATCTGTCCGCGAAGCAGGCCATGGCGGAAGCAGCCATTAGCGTGAGGAGCGCCGAACAACAATTGCACGCCGTGGGCTTCTCGGAAGAGTATCTAAAAGGGATTCCGGGCCAATCACACATTTCCTACACCCGGTACGAAATCACCGCGCCATTTGATGGTTCTGTGATTGAGAAGCATATCACGCTCGGTGAATCGCTCAAGGACGACGGACCCTGCTTCACGATAGCGGACTTGACTACCGTTTGGGTAAATCTCAGCGTGTACCAGAAGGATATCCCTTCCATTCGGAAGGGCCAGCAGGTACTCATAAGCGCGGGGGAAAATCCATCCGACGGGGTCGACGCTACCGTTGACTACATGGGTCCGATTGTGGGCGAAGAGACCCGCACTGCCATTGCGCGCGTTGTGCTTCCGAATGAGACGAGCCAATGGCGGCCCGGACAATTCGTGACTGGGTTTGTGTCCACCAAAACGACAAAGACTGTTCCCGTCGTGGCGCCGAAGACCGCCTTGCAGACATTCGAAGGAGCCACGTGTGTCTTCGTCCAAACCGACAAGGGGTTCGTGCCCGCGCCTGTGACCGTGGGAAGCAGTAACGACACGCATGTCGAAATCGTGAAAGGCCTGGAGCAAGGGGCGCGTATCGTGGTGGAGGGCGCCTTCGTCATCAAAGCGGAGATCGCCAAGGGAATCATGGAAGGCAAAACGTGCAGCGGCCACTAGAAAAACGAAGACTCTCACCAGGAGACATCTATTCATGCTTAGTCATGTGATCAAATTGAGCATTCAGCATCGCTGGTTGGTGCTGATACTGACAGCGGGCGCGGCCGTGCTTGGATTCTTTTCCCTTTTGCGACTGCCCATTGATGCCGTGCCAGACATCAGCAACAAGATAGTCCAGATAACCACGCTCTACCCGGCGTTATCGCCGGGCGAGGTCGAAAAACAGATTGCCTTCCCCATCGAAACCGCGCTGGCCGGCATTCCCGGCCTCCGGTCAACGCGCTCGCTGACGCGCAATGGGTTCTCGCAAGTCGAAGCCATCTTCGAAGATGAGGTGGATATCTACTTTGCCCGTCAGCAGGTCATGGAGCGTCTGGCCGAAGCGCGCGAGAGCCTGCCTTCCGGCGCCGAGCCACGCATGGGACCCATCACCACGGGTCTCGGGGAAGTCTACGTCTATGTCATCGAGTATGAGCATCCCGACGGCAAGGGCAGCGCCATCACGGACGGTCCGTCGGGCTGGCAGAGCGACGGTTCCTATCTGACGCCCGAAGGCGAACGCCTCAAGACGGAGGTTGAACTGGCGGCCTATCTGCGCACACTGCAGGACTGGTTGGTTAAGCCGCAACTCCGGACCGTCAAGGATGTGGCCGGCGTAGATACTATCGGCGGCTATGAGAAACAGTATCTCGTGCAACCCGACCCGATGAAGCTGGTCTCCTATGGACTCACGATGAGTGACCTTGTCGAAGCCCTGGAACGCAACAACGCCAGTACCGGGGCGGGTTTCATCGAGCACCAGGGCGAGGCCCTCAACGTGCGCGCCGACGGGCGCGTACGCACTTCCGACGACATCGGGGCCATCGTGCTGGGATCGAAGGACGGTACGCCGTTTTACGTGCGGGACGTGGCTTCCGTGGGCATGGGCAAGGAACTGCGCACAGGCGCTGCCAGCCAGAACGGGCGGGAAGTAGTGGTCGGAACCGTGCTGATGCTGCTCGGCGGCAATAGCCGCACGGTAGCGGCCAGTGTGACCGAAAAAGTCAACGGTATCCAGTCGAGTCTGCCGCCGGACATCCGGTTGCGCCCGGTGTTGGTACGCACGGAACTCGTGGACAAAACGATCAATACGGTTGGACACAGTCTGTCCATGGGGGCCATTCTGGTCATTGTTGTGCTACTCGCGCTACTGGGCAACGTGCGTGCGGCCATCATAACGGCTATGGCCATTCCGCTGGCCATGCTCATGACCGCTTTCGGCATGACACGGCTGGGGATTAGCGGTAACCTGATGAGCTTGGGCGCCATAGACTTCGGCCTGATCGTCGATGGCGCCGTGATCATTGTCGAGAACTGCCTCCGCATGATGGCGGAAAAGCAACGCGATCTTGGACGCACGCTAACCCGCAAGGAACGGCTTCACGAGGTCTTCACCGCCACCAAGCAAATGATTCAGCCCTCCGTGGCCGGCCAGGCGATCATCATCACGGTGTATTTGCCAATCTTGGCGCTCACGGGCGTCGAGGGCAAGATGTTCCACCCGATGGCGCTAACGGTCATCTGTGCGTTGGTGGGCGCCTTTGTTCTTTCGCTGACCTTTGTGCCGGCCATGGTCGCCATTTTCATCACCGGCCAGGTCAAAGAGAAGGAAAGCTGGATCGTTTCGGGACTCAAGTGGCTGTACGCCCCCGCGCTCCGTTGGACGCTCAAGTTGCGTTGGGCCGTTATGCTGGCGTCTGTCATCATCTTTGCGGGGTCGCTGATGCTCTTCACGCGGCTGGGCCAGGAGTTCGTGCCCAAGCTCGACGAGGGCAACATGAGCCTTCAATCGCTGCGCATCCCGAGCACGTCGCTCACCCAGTCGCAGGCGATGCAGTTCAATGTGGAGAAAGCTGTCTCCGCGTTGCCCGAAGTCGCCCTGATGTATTCCAAGACCGGCACCGCGGAAGTGGCCTTCGACCCCATGCCGCCAAACATCTCCGACGGATACGTGATCCTCAAGCCGCGCGAGCAGTGGCCCGACCCAAATATGTCCAAGGCCGACCTCGTGGACAAGATCCGCAAGACGGTCGCCACAATTCCCGGTAACCTTTTCGAGTATAGCCAGCCCATCGAACTGCGAATTAACGAACTCGTAGCGGGCGTACGTGGCGATCTGGCCATAAAGGTGTTCGGTGACGATTTCGAGGGGATCGCGCCCATCGTGCAACAGGTTATCCAGATCGTACAAAGCGTTCCTGGCGCTGCCGACGTGAAGGCCGGACAGACCGAGGGTTTCCCATCCTTAAGCATCGACATTAACCGGAAGGCAACGGCGCGGCATGGGCTGAATGTGGCCGACGTGCAAGACATCGTCGCCACAGCGGTCGGCGGACGCGAAGCGGGGCTGGTCTTTGAGGGAGACCGCCGGTTCGACATCGTCGTACGGTTGCCGGAGGAGCTTCGCTCGAATCTCAATGCGCTGGAACAGCTACCGGTTCCCTTGCCGCGTTCAGAGGGCATGCCTGCCGAACCACAGGGAGTCATGGGCCGAGACCCAGCAGGCAGCACGCTCCAAGGAACGATTTCGCTCGGTTCCATCGCCACTCTGTCGCTTACGGAGGGACTTGGCCAGATCAACCGAGAAGACGGCAAGCGTCGGCTCGTGGTGCAGGCCAATGTGCGCGGGCGAGACCTAGGTTCCTTCGTAGCGGAAGTGCGCAAACGCATCGATTCGGAGGTCAAGCTAACGCCGGGCACTTGGCTCGTCTGGGGCGGACAATACGAAAACCTGCTGGCGGCTCGCGAGAGGCTGATGATCGTGGTGCCATTCTGCTTCTTTATGATCTTCCTGTTCTTGTTTACAACATTCAACTCGACGAAGTACGCCATACTGGTCTTCAGCGGCGTGCCGCTTGCGTTGACGGGCGGTATCGCGGCACTTTGGTTGCGGGGTATCCCCTTTTCCATTTCCGCGGCAGTGGGGTTCATCGCTTTGTCCGGCGTGGCCGTACTCAACGGTCTGGTCATGGTGACGTACATCAACCACCTTCGCATGAAGGGCGTGGGACTGGAGGACGCGATCTTGCAGGGATCGCTCACGCGCCTGCGGCCGGTCATGATGACCGCCCTCGTGGCTTCGCTCGGCTTCGTGCCCATGGCCATGTCCGTGGGAACGGGCGCCGAGGTCCAGAAGCCGCTGGCTACCGTCGTAATCGGAGGAATTATTTCTTCGACATTGCTTACGCTAATCGTGTTACCGGCGCTCTACCGCCTCTGGCACCGCAAGGATGACCGTCTAGCGGACGACGCAGACAAGGAGCATTTGGAACATGCAGAGGTGATAGCTGACTGATAACCGAATGCGCGCTGCTTATATCAAGAAGGAAGCAGCCGTGGAGGTAAGACTATGCGACTGCCTCACGGAAACTCGACAACGAACACAAAGCCCAAGACGCGATTGAGCAAGGACCAAGAACGCCAGCGTGCCGCCCGTAGAATGGCGTTGTGGTGCGGTGGAATCACGGTGATATCGCTTGGTCTTGGCGTCGTATGGGCGCGGTACAGGATCGCCACCGCAGGTTACGTGCATATCCCGATTGTCTTTTTGCCGCTCTGGCTAGGCTGTCTGGGATTTACCGTCTGGTCTGTCTACGAATGGAGACATCGGTGAATCCAACAGAAACAAAACGGGTATCTGTATAATGCTTGCTGAAAGGAAAGGCCCATGAGACAGCGGACCTATAGGATTCGAGGAATGGACTGCGCCGAGGAGGTAGCAGCGCTCAAGTGCGAGGTGTGTCCGTTGTTGGGCGCGGATGGCAATGTCAAGTTCGATTTGATCAACGGCAAGATGACAGTGGACCTGCCGGAAGAAGGCGTTCCCGAAGACGCGATCGTCCAGGCAGTCGCTCGGACGGGTATGCAGGCGGTTCCCTGGGGGCAACAAATACCCAAACAGTCCGGCGCGGCTGGTTTCTGGCAGCGCCATGGCAGGATGGCTATGGCCGTAGCGAGCGGCATCGCCTGTGTGTTTGGGTTCCTGATTCACGCAGCAACGCACGGGTTGACAGACGCTTTTGTTACCGGTGAAGGCGGGGACCATCGTTTTCCTCTGGTGTCCATTGCATCTTATGTCGCGGCGGCCATAATGGGCGGGTGGTTCATTTTTCCCAAGGCAGTCGCTTCGGCGCGGCGGATGCGACCGGATATGAACCTTCTGATGACGGTGGCTGCCTTGGGAGCCATGGCGATTGGCGAGTGGTTCGAGGCAGCCACGGTAACGTTCTTGTTTTCCATCGCGCTCTTGCTGGAATCGTGGAGTGTGGAACGGGCGCGGCGCGCCATCAGCGCTCTGTTGAATCTCTCGCCTCCGCGTGCGCGGATTATCTGCCCCACAGACGGTGACATCGAAGAGAAGCCCGTGGAGGATGTGCCGGTGGGCGCGACAGTCGTTGTCCGGCCCGGCGAACGGATTCCGCTCGACGGAGTCCTAACAAAGGGCTCCACTTCCGTCAATCAGGCCCCCATCACGGGGGAATCTATGCCTGTCTCAAAGAATTTGGGCCAGGAAGTTTTCGCGGGAACCATCAACGAGGACGGAGCCTTCGAGTTCAGGACAACCAAAGCAGCAACGGACACAACACTGGCCCGAATCATCCGCATGGTCGAGGAGGCCCAGTCCCGGCGTGCATCCACGGAGCAGTGGGTCGAGAAGTTTGCACGGTACTACACGCCTGCCATGATGGTTCTGGCGTTGGCCATAGCACTCGTCCCCCCGCTTCTCTTGGGAGGCGCGTGGGATAAATGGATTTACGAAGCCCTCGTCATCTTGGTTATCGCGTGTCCCTGTGCGCTCGTCATCTCTACGCCTGTCAGCATTGTCGCCGGATTAAGCGCGGCGGCACGTGCGGGTGTGCTTATCAAGGGCGGAATGTACTTGGAAGCCCCTGCGCGGCTCAGGGTGATCGCATTCGACAAGACGGGAACTCTAACACGGGGACAACCGGAAGTGCAGCGGATTATCCCGTTGAATGACCATTCTGAAGATGAATTGCTGCAGCGGGCGGCATCGCTGGAAACATTGAGCGACCATCCACTGGCGCGGGCTATTGTGCGCAAGGCGATGGAGCGAAATCTGAAGCCACTGACCGTCGATGGTTTTCAATCGATCAAAGGAAAGGGTGCTGAAGGGTACATTGAAGGCCGTCTGTTCTGGCTGGGCAGTCACCGGATGCTTCACGAAAAAGGGGCAGAATCCCCTGAGATGCATGAGAAGGCGCTGACCCTGGAGGATGCGGGTCATTCGGTGGTTATTGTCGGGAACGACCATCATGTCTGTGGCATGCTCAGCGTCGGTGACGCATTGAGGCCCGAAAGCCTTGCAGCCTTACGCGACTTGAAGGCAGCGGGTATTGAGCGGACCATTATGCTAACGGGAGACAACGAGGGTACGGCGCGGGCTGTGGCCGATGCCTGCGGCGTGGACGAGTTCCGGGCCGAATTGCTGCCTGAAGACAAAGTGCAGGCCGTCGAGTCCCTGACGCGTCAGTACGGGCGCGTTGCCATGGTCGGCGACGGCGTAAATGATGCTCCGGCTATGGCGGCGGCCAACTTGGCAATCGCCATGGGTGCGGCCGGTACCGATGCCGCCATCGAAACGGCGGACATCGCTCTAATGTCTGACGACCTGAGCAAGATCCCCTGGCTGGTCCGGCATTCGCGCCGCACGCTTGCGGTCATTCAGCAGAACATCGTGTTCGCGCTAGGCCTGAAACTGTTGTTCATTGTTCTTGCCTTGAGCGGCCTCGCAACCCTGTGGATGGCCATCGCTGCGGACATGGGAGCGTCGCTACTTGTTATCTTCAATGGACTGCGGTTACTTGGTGGAGGAAGGCAATTGTCGACTAAGCCGAAAATCCCTTCCGCCTCGTCCGAGGCTGGCTAACTGACCGCACGTAGCTCACAAGACTGGCGGTTGTCAAATTCCGCCCGAGAGGAGACAAGATGGAAAGAAAGATGAAACGATACATCGGAATGATCGTTTGCATCGGACTGCTGACCGGTTGCGCGGAGTTTCGGGCGAACGACTCGAGCGAAAAGGAAACGATGAAAGTACTGAAGATTCGTTGGCAGCGCCTCGTGGACGAAAGCGGCAAAACCTGTGATCGCTGTGGTTTGACCGAAACAGCGGTAGGGAACGCAGTCGGGAAGCTCAAGCGCTCCCTCAAAGAACTCGGCATAAATGTCATCTTCGAGAAAGAGGCACTCAGTCCTGCCATGTTCCTCAAAGGGCCGCTCGAATCAAATCGCATTTGGATCGGTGAAGAGCCGCTCGAGAAGTGGCTTTCGGCCGAGAGTGGCCAGAGCGTGTGCGGTTCTGCTTGCGGAGGCTCACAATGCAGAACGGTAACGGTTGATGGCAAAACTTATGAAGCTATTCCTGCCGAACTCATCGTCAAAGCGGGGCTCCTTGCGGGTGCGCAGTTGCTCACTGGAGAGTCAGGTGCTGCTTGCTGTCCAACTGGAAGAACGCCACAAGGAAATCCTGCCTGTTCTCCATCTTCTCAGTGTGGCGAGAGCAGCGGAAACGATGCGGATAATTGGGAGAAGTCGGTTCTGCCGCACCTAAAGTACTTTGAAAGATAGGCCCACACCGGCAAAACACGCCAACCGCCGAGACGGATGGCCGGAAAGGAACTCGTATGCTGTACGTGAAGGAAAGTGAGAAGAATCTCGAAGATGTATGCAAGCGACTTGAGGCCGCTGCGCAAGCCAACAACTTCGGTGTACTTGCCGTTCATGATCTCAAAGAGAGGATGAAAGCCAAAGGGGTGAGTTTCGATGCGGCATGTCGGATTTTTGAGGTCTGCAATCCAGTCAAAGCCAAGGCTGTGCTGGAGACGAATATGTCCATAGCCAATGCCTTGCCATGCCGCATCTGCGTTTATGAAGAACATGGGAAGGTAAAGGTCAGCACGCTCAAACCAACCGAACTTATCGCCCTGTTCAATTCGCCGTCACTCCAGGGAGTCGCTCGCGAAGTCGAGGAGGCACTGATTAGGATTATTGACGAGTCGGTGTAGCGACTGTCTATCTAAAGATTCCGACTGCCGGTGCGGCTCCGGTTGCAGGATTTGAAAGGGACGGATTGCGCCTTCAAGTCCTGCACCGCATAGAGGATTAGCAATATGTCGGAAGCCACGAAGATTCTTTTCCTTTGCACCGGAAATTCGTGCCGCAGCCAGATGGCCGAAGGCTGGGCAAAGCATCTCAGGACCGGAGCAATAGAAGCACACTCTGCAGGAATCGAGACACATGGTCTCGACCCAATTGCCATGAAAGTGATGGCCGAGGCCGGTGTCGACATCTCGCACCACCGTTCAAAGCACATCAACGAGGTCAAGGAGACTCCATTTGACTACGTCGTGACCGTGTGCAGCCATGCGCACGAGAACTGCCCGTTCTTCCCCGGCAAGAGCAAAGTGGTTCATGTCGGTTTCGATGACCCGCCTGCACTGGCCAAGAACGCGGCGACGGAAGAGGATGCCTTGAACATCTATCGCAGGGTGCGCGATGAGATACGAGGGTTCGTCGAAAGCCTACCGGAGTCTCTGCCGGCGAAATGACCTTCTGACACACGCGAGTCTCGCACACGGTTCTTGTTTGACAAAGTGCCGTTGGGGGCATATACTTCGATAAATGGCGAAATGAGGTATTGACAATGCGTGATTTTCTCAACATAACCAAGGCGCTCGCAGACGAATCGCGGGTGCGGGTCCTCATGTTTCTACGGAGCGGCGAACTCTGCGTATGCCAGATTATCGAGATGCTTGGGTTGGCCCCGTCGACGGTTTCCAAGCATATGGCGATTCTCGTACAGGCAGGCCTGGTCGAGCGCAGAAAGAACGGGAAATGGCACTACTACCGTCTGTCGGGCGAAGAAGCGCCCGTACTCGTTCAAGACACGCTGAAATGGACGCAGACAGCGCTGGTCAAGCTCCCCGTTGTCTCCGCGGACGCCAAGCGCCTGAAGGCGGTGATAAAGGAAGATCTCAAGGCTTTGTGCACGCGTTATAAGAAGGATGCTTGCTGCTGAGGGGCGAGTCCTTCGGGGACACCCTGAAACTCTTGAACATGGATTACGAGGAGATGTCGAGATGAAGAAGATTGTAGTGGCAGTAGTTGCGTTGGCGGTGCTGGGGAGCGCTTTCTTGCTCGTGGCGCAACAGAGCCGGACAGCGGCGGCAGCGGATGAACCGGCAAGTGCTCCTGCGCCCGCTTCCGAGGCAAAGGCTGTACCTGCGAGTGCACCGTCTGAGAGTGTCGCGCAAGCAGCAATCAAGAAGGCGGCGGAGGCAAAGAGGCATCTGTTCCTCTTCGTCTCCGAGAGTGAGAACGAGGAAACCGCGACGGCTAGGCGCGTTCTCGAAGCCGCCGCAGCGAAGCTCGGCGATAAGGCCGACTTGGCTTTCATCAAGCGCGGCGACGCGGCGGAAAAAGACACGGTCGAGAAGTTTCAGTTGGCCAGAGCCCCGATGCCCATTGTGTTGGCCTTTGCACCCAATGGAGCCATTACGGGCGCATACTTCGGGGAAAAGCTTAAAGACCCGCAACTGCAAGACTCTATCGCAAGCGAAGCGGAACAGCAGTGCATGAAGGCCTTACAGGACGGCAAGCTGGTTTTTGTTTGTGCTCAAAATGGGACGACGACGTCCAACGATGCAGCCATGAAGGGCGTAAATGACTTTAAGGCGGACGCGAAATATGCAAAGCTAACCGAGGTGGTAACGATTGACCCCGCTGCCGCTGCCGAACAGCCATTCCTGACGAAACTCAAGATTGATCCCAAGACGACGGAAGCCACTACCGCTTTCATAGCCCCGCCTGGCTCCATCATTTCCAAAGTAAACGGCGCAACCACCAAGGATGCGCTCGTCGCGTCCTTGACAGCCGCTTCCTCCGGTGGCTGTGGCCCGAAGGGTTGCGGGCCTGGCGCTAGCGGCTGTGGACCCAGAAGCTGTGGACCGGCAAAATAAAGAAGGGGTTGGACAAGAATGAGACTCAGGACATTTGTCTGGCGGGAGGTCTTTGAGCGGAAGAACCAACTGGCCACGAGTTTTGTGGCGATCTTGCTCGGGATAAGCGTGATTGTTGGCGTCAAGAACATCACCTTCTACTCGGAGAAGGCCGTCGCGGCAGAACTGGATGCCTTGGGAGCCAACATCCTCATTCTACCGAAATCCGCGTCGCTTCAAGATTACTACAGCGCGGATATGCAGGGCGAGGAGTTTCCCGAGGAATACGTGACGCGACTCACTACCTCGGACCTCCAGGGATTAGACAACCTTTCGCCAAAGCTTTCTCTTCCCGTGGAGTCGGGTGGAAACCGGTTCACGCTGACCGGGATCTTGCCGACAAAGGAATTCCAGGCCAAGGCCGCTTGGCAAGGAGCCGGTATATTTGCCCTTCCCGAAAACTGCGGTACAGTGAATGTCCCGGGGGCCAGCACGGAGCCGCCGAAGGAAACCCTCGTCCGTAAGAGAGTCATCACTACACTTGAAGAAGACCAAGCTCTTGTTGGATCAGATATCGGAGCGGCACTGAAGGTCAAAGAGGGGGACACCCTGACTCTGTTGGGCAAGTCTTTTGCGGTTACCGCTGTTCTCCCTGCAACCGGCACCGTGGATGATTCGCGAGTCTTCGCGCATCTTCACACAGTACAGCAACTTGCCGGAAAAGGCCCCGTGTTAAACGCCATAGAAATAGTCGGATGCTGTAATCAGATATCGAAGGGATTGGTCCAGAAGATCAATACTCTTTTACCTGACGCCAAGGTGGTCACCATCACTCAGATCGTTGACACCCAGATCCGGACAAATCAGATGATGGCGCGTCTATCGCTGCTCTTTCTGGCGATCATCGTGCTCGTCGGCGGGGCGAGTATCGCGAATTACATGTATTCCAACGTTTTCGAACGGCGCAAAGAAATCGGCACACTTATGGCCCTGGGCGCGGGTTCTCGGGTGGTACTCAAGATGTTCTTGATGAAAGCGCTTTTGCTTGGACTTGCAGGCGGTATTGCCGGTTATGTCCTGGGTACGGCCGTCGCTGTGGTGTTTGGACCACGTATCGCAGGGGTGATTGTCCTCCCAATGCCAAGCTTGGCGCTCTGGGCGCTTGGTGTGGCGGTCGCCATTTCGCTCATGGCCAGTTATTTCCCCGCTCGCCAAGCCGCGCGTCTCGACCCCGCCACAGCACTTCAGGAGATGTAGTCCATGCTCAATATGAAGTCCGTAAGTAAGAGTTATAAGCATCGCGGAAAGACGATTACGGCATTGGACGACGTGACCATCGAGATCCCGAAGGGGGATTTCGTGGCTATCGTTGGACCAAGCGGAAGCGGCAAGAGCACCTTTCTGCTGATGTTCGGCGGAATGCTCTCGCCAGCATCGGGGACCGTTCTGATTGAAGGACAGTCGCTGTACGATATGTCGCCTGAGCGCCGGGCGGCTGTTCGCAGGGAAAAGATCGGGTTCGTCTTTCAGACGTTCAATCTGGTCCCTTATCTGACGGCCCTTGAAAACGTTCAAATCCCTCTCTTCCTAGCTCATCTGAGCGATGCTGCGCAAAAACAGCGCGCCGTCGCTCTCCTGGAAAGGATTGGGCTTGGCGACCGCTTGGACCACAAGCCTTCCGAACTCAGCGTGGGACAACAACAGCGGGTGGCTCTGGCCCGCATGTTGGCCAACGACCCGCCAGTCATTCTTGCGGATGAGCCCACGGGCAATCTCGACCCCGAGACCTCTCAGGCGATCTTAGACTTCCTGCGAGAGGTTAACAAAGAGGGGCGCACGATAGTCATGGTGACCCATGACATGCGGGCGGCGGGAACTGCACAGAGAACACTACGTTTGGTGGATGGAGCGATTGTGAACGGTCACAAGGCCACTTCGCAGGAGACAGACATTCCGAAAGGAGATGCAGTATGACGTCGGAGACAACAAATCCGGAAGCAGTGAGAGAGAAAGTGCGAGAAGGCTACGGCGCAATTGCGCGCCAGGGCGGTTCCTGTTGCGGTCCCTCAAAGTCTTGCTGCGGCAGCGGCAACGCTGCGGCAGTGGCGACAGCGGTGGGATATGACGAAGCAGAGCTTGCCGCGTTGCCAGATGGCGCCAATATGGGACTCTCCTGCGGCAATCCAACGGCGATAGCGGAACTGCAGCCTGGCGAGGTCGTTCTCGACTTGGGCAGTGGCGGTGGTTTTGACGTATTCATCGCGGCGCGAAAGGTCGGCCCCACCGGAAAAGCCATCGGTGTCGATATGACGGCCGACATGCTCGCCAAAGCCCGGAAGAATGCCGTAACGTTCAAGGAAAAGTCTGGCTTGGACAACGTCGAGTTCCGCCTGGGCGAGATCGAGCACCTTCCCGTCGTCGACAACAGTGTGGACGTAATCATCTCGAATTGTGTCATCAACCTGTCGCCAGATAAGCCGCAAGTGTGGCGCGAAATGTTTCGGGTGCTCAAGCCCGGCGGACGCGTGGCAGTTTCCGACTTGGCACTGCTTCAGCCTATTCCGCCAAATGTCGCGGAGATGGTTGAAGCACTCGTGGGGTGCATCGCCGGGGCAGTCTTGGTGAAGGAAACGGACCGGATGGCGCGAGAGGCCGGTCTCGATAATATAACACTGACGGAAAAACAGGGGTATGTCGAAGCGCTGACAGATTGGAAAGACCCTCTGTTCAAGAAAATCTTAGAGAATCTCCCACCGGGTGCGAAGATGAGCGACTTCGTCACAAGCTTGTATGTGAGCGCGACAAAACCCTTGGCTTGAGATGGAAAGGAATATGATCGCATGGATAGCGGCGTTCTGAAAAAGCTCTCATTTCTGGACCGGTTTCTGACGCTCTGGATCTTCCTGGGTATGGCCATTGGCGTCGCCGCGGGGTATCTCATCCCCGGTGTCGAAGCCTTCATCAATCGGTTCCAAGTCGGGACGACGAACATCCCGATCGCCATCGGCCTCATTCTCATGATGTATCCGCCCTTGGCGAAGGTCAAGTACGAGGAGCTTGGCGATGTCTTTCGCAATTACCGCGTGTTGGGGTTAAGCCTTGTCCAGAACTGGGTCATCGGCCCAATATTGATGTTTGCGCTGGCCATTATCCTTCTGCCCGACAAACCCGAGTACATGGTCGGACTCATCATGATCGGTCTTGCCCGCTGCATTGCCATGGTCATCGTGTGGAATGACCTTGCCAAAGGAGATACGGAGTACTGCGCGGGGCTGGTTGCGTTCAACAGCGTGTTTCAGGTGCTCTTCTTCAGCGTGTATGCGTGGGTCTTCATCACAGTGCTGCCCCCGATGTTTGGCCTCCAGGGGGTTGCAGTGAATGTGACCATCTCGCAGATCGCCAAGAGCGTCTTCATCTATCTCGGTATCCCGTTCCTCGCCGGGATGCTGACACGCCTCGTGCTTGTTACGACCAAGGGCAAAGAGTGGTACCAAGGGAAATTCATCGCGAAGATCAGCCCCATCACCCTGATTGCCCTTCTGTTCACCATCGTCGTCATGTTCAGCCTCAAGGGTAACCTGATCGTCCAGATTCCGATGGACGTCGTCCGGATTGCAATCCCGTTGCTGATTTACTTCATCATCATGTTCCTGCTCAGTTTCTTCCTCAGCAAGAAGGTCGGGGCGAACTACGCGCAGAGCGCCACGCTGTCCTTCACGGCGGCCAGCAACAACTTCGAGTTGGCCATCGCCGTGGCCGTGGCTGTTTTCGGCATCAACTCCGGCGCAGCCTTCGCGGCTGTCATTGGGCCGTTGGTTGAGGTCCCTGTGCTGATCGGGCTTGTGAATGTTGCCCTGTATTTTCAAGGGAAATACTTCAGGAAGGATTGCCAGACAACCGTCGTTTCTGGTTGTTGTCGATAGTTGGTCGTGAAGTTCCATCTTGTTTGTCGGAGACTTGGCCAGCACGCTCGGTTAAGTTTCCGGTGAGCGTCATCCGGAAATGAACCGTGATTTGAACAGCCTGTAGAGAGGATGGAAGAAGAGGAAACAGTCTTAGGAATCCTTCTTTTATTTCTCTCGTCGCCGAGGACATGGACACTGCCTTCAGGCCCTGGAATTACAGGGCTTTCATGTAAATCTGGAGTAAACAGCGCCCTGCGCGTCGGGCGCGGAGGTCCTCCACCATTCTCTTCTTCCCTCTGAATTTCTCGCCTCATCGGGGGCGGGAAACGCCCCTCCCAGACCCCGCGAATCAAGCCCTTATTCCGTAATAACTTGCGCATGTGGCCGCGAGCGCGACCTTGACGTGCCCCCGGACTCGATCCGCCGTCGTGGAGCACATTTTAGCCGTTTCTCCCCCGTTTTCTCTCTGTCTCTCCGAATTGCCATGACTACCCCCAAGTGAGTCCAGAATCTGCAAGTCGTTGCCGCGAAACAACTTAATTTTTCGGCGTCTCGTTCACGAATGAGTTGTGCCCGAACGAGCGCGTGTCTCAGCATCGAAAAATCCCCGTAATGAGTCCGAAAAAACCAAGCCCTCCGACGGCATCAAGAGCCTGTCGGAGGGCTGTATTTACTGCGCGGAACCTATCTCTTGGCGGCGGGCATTCCGAACCTGACGCGCTGCTCCTCCCAGACGGCGGGCATTTCGTTGAGAAGGATTCGAAGCGACAATCCGCTGGGTTCCCTGCCGTCGAGGATGCGCTCGATGATGTCCGGAGCGAGCAGCGTCAGGCGCAGGAACCGGCTGATGTACGCGGGGTCGACACCGACGTGCGCGGCGAGTTCGCCGAGGGAAGCCACCTTGCCCGTCTCCAACAACTCCGCCCAACGATGGGCGCGCGCCAGGGCAATCACCAATGCCTGGTTCTCCTGACCAGCGCCGTCGCGCCCACCAGGCACAATGACCTCCTTGCGGCCACCCCGCGTCTTCAACTGAATCGGGATGTGGACGCGGAGCGTCTTGCCGTCGTCCTCGACGGACCGGCGCGTCCTTGTCATGTCCAGAATCGCGATGCTCATGCTACGGCTTCCTCGTCCGTTGTCATTTCCGCCGTGACCTGCCGGAGACCGTCGAGCCGGAACGCCACGTCCAACCCGTCCGTGTTCACGGCCACCTTGGACACCAGCAACTGGATGATGCGCGTCTGCTCCGCCGGGAACAGCGTGTCCCAAAGGGCATCCAGGTGTTCGAGCGCGCGAGCGACCTGCGTCTCCTCGAAGGGTTGCTCGCCTTCAGTTGCCAACGCCTTCGCCGCCATGAAAGTCTGCGCGACGATCTCCGGCGACCGGAACAGGCCGCGCATCTGCTCGATGACGGCGTGCTCCATGTCGCCTGCGGAAACGCTCTTCACAGGACACGTTTCCGGGCCGGACTTGGCCGCGCTCAGGCAGTGGTAGTAGCGGTACTGCCTGCCGTTTCGCCGGGACCACGTAATGCCCATCGAACATCCACAGTGGCCGCACTTGATGATACCCCGCAGCAACGCCGGCGTCCGCGACCGCGCGCGTCCGCCGCGGGAGTGGGAGTTCTCCGCCATGATGGCGTGCGCCTGATCCCACACGTCGCGCGCGATGATGGCTTCGTGCTCGCCGGGATAGACGTTGCCCTTGTGATCAATCTCGCCGATGTACAGCCGGTTATTGAGCACCCGGTACAGCACGAATTTGTCCCACGGGTTGCCGCGCCGCGTTTTGCCCTTGACCGTGGTCCAGGATTTTGTCCGGTGCCCCGCCTCGTTGAGTTCCTTTGCCAGCAGCGTCGTGGACTGAATCTGGACGAACCGCTTGAAGATGTGCCGCACGAGTTTCGCTTCGGTCGGATTGACCAAGAGCCGCTTGTTGACCCGGTCCACGTCGTAGCCGAGCACCGCGGGGCCTCCGGTGTATTTGCCCTTGCGCTTTGCGGCGGCGACCTTGTCCCGGATGCGCTCGCCGATGATCTCGCGCTCGAACTGCGCAAAGGACAACAGGATGTTGAGGGTCAGCCGTCCCATGGACGAGGTCGTGTTGAAGTGCTGCGTCACCGAGACGAACGAGACCTTGTGCCGGTCGAATAGATCGACGATGCGCGTGAAGTCCAGCAGCGAGCGCGAGAGTCGGTCCACCTTGTAGACAATCACGACGTCGACCTTGCCGCTTTCCACATCTCGCATGAGCCGTTGCAGGGCGGGGCGTTCCAGCGTGCCGCCGGAGAACCCGCCGTCGTCGTACCGGTCCGGCAGCGCGATCCAGCCCTCCGCGCGCTGGCTCGCGATGAACGCCTCCGCCGCCTCCCGCTGCGCGTCCAGGCTGTTGAACTCCTGGTCCAACCCCTCGTCCGTGCTCTTGCGCGTGTAGATCATACATCGGACCGGCGCAGGGAGAATCGTCGTCCGGCCCGCATCGTTCGTGTTCGTTCCATTCGCCATTGTCTACTCCTGCCTCTTGCCTTTGGAGCGCAGCCCGAAGAACGCGCACCCGTTCCAGTGCGTTCCGGTGATGGCCTTCGCGATGGCACTCAGCGACTTGTACTCACGGCCCTGGAACTCAAAAGCCGTCCGCGTAACCGTGACCTCGTATCGTTCCCCCTCATACTCGCGGATGAGGCGCGTGCCCGGCACCGGCATGTCCTTCGCGCGTTTGAACTGCCTCGGGCGCGCGGCCATCTCGTCGTACCCATTGTCTTCGAGTACTTTGTTCATCCGTTCCCGCGCGGGCTGTTTGAGTCCGCCGAAGAACAACTCCTGCAGCCGGACCGCCAGGCGTTTCCGCAGGAAGTCCACCGTGTGCGGGGGCGCCTCGGAACCGAGCAGCGTCCGCCACTGCTCGCGGAGCTGGTCGCGCGTCATCCGGTCCAGCGCCGTGATCTGGCGCAGGACCGTCGCCTTCCTTTGTTCGGTCTGTGTCGCGTCCATCCGTGCTCTCCTCTCGGTCAAGGTTCGACACGATGAACGCTCTTCGGCGCGCGTGAGTCAAGACAATTCTCTGCGGGAAGGACAGCGGCGGGATCGCTCGATGTACGGCGCAGCATGCGCAGGAATCCGACCGCCAGAATGTAGGCCACTTCCTCAATCCGTTGGCCGGATGTCATCAGGTCCGGCGCTTTTCGCGTGGTATAAGATTTCATGATGTAGACGCCTCCATAGCCGGCGGCGCGTGCCATGCCGCGCGCCGTCCATGGGGTATCTACCGGAAATCTCGAACGTGTTTGGCCGCGTGAGGAAATGCAGACTTCGGAAAATCCGGCGAAGATGGGCCCAAATCACACCGCCTCAGATGGACAGGACCTCTTCGAAGCGGCACCCGTGCTTCGTGAGGATATGAAACGCCCAATGACGGAAACGGGAAGGGTTGTCAATGGGCGGAAAGCGAGGCTGACGCAAAGGTGCGCTCTGGCTTACGGGCTTGCCATTCCATCCTGCGTTCCCATTCGATGGTCACGCGCCGGTGGAGGTCCCGCATAAGGTCTGTGCGGAATACCAGGACATTCTTCACGCCCGCATGCGAGGGATCGGCGTAGCTTCGTGTCAGGAGGAACACCATCAGGTCCACCACGCCTTGGGCCTTAACGATCACGTTACGCGACGGCCCGGTACGCCTCTCGGCCCCGATGTACTGCAGCAGCGTGGGTAGCCGGTAGTCCGGCGTGCCCAGTTCCGCCCACCTCGCCCACCGCAGCGCGCTCAAGACACACCGGTCCTCATCGGCATCGTCCCGTCCGCCCGTCGCGGCGCATAGAAACGCGGCCTCGAACTCTCCGCTGTGCGCCGCGAGCCATGCGCCCGGCCCCGCCCAGACAAAGAAATCCCGCACTACTTCTTCCGGCGGCCTTGCGCCGGCCACCTTCTCGTCCGTGACGCCCGTGATCTTCCGGATGTGTTCGGGGATGGGCATGCCCGGGTTCGCCCGCTCCCAAAACGTGTCCAACAGAGCGCCCTCGTAGTCAAAACGCACCGCCCCCACCTCCGTTATCCGGTCCTGCAATGGATTGAGCCCCGTGGTCTCCAGGCTGACGGCGACCATCGTCTCCGGGGCGACGTGCGTGTGAATCATGGTCTCGTTCTCGCTTTCCAGCCGCTTACCGCAGGCGAATGCACACAAACCGCTTGACTGAAAATCTTTTCAGTAGTATAATCCAGCCATTTCTGCGCCGTCAACCGTCTTGGGAACGGTCGGCGACGCCTTTCCTGGGCTGTTGACCGTAGTGTGGAAAGGGAATCGCGTATGGCTGCACTGAGTTTGCGTCGTCTGTCCAATCCGGAGAACCTGCAGAAGATCGACCCGCGGAATCTTGCCGCGCTGCTTCACCCCCATCAGGCCTATTTCGCCAGGCGGGGCATCGCCATACCTCCTCCGGGGAGCCCGAACGTTCACCTGGACCACGCCTCGCTCGTCCAGGTCTTTCTGGCGCCCGACCGGGAGATGCCGCTGGACCTGGTGGAGTCGCTGCACATCGTGAACGAACTGGCTTCTCCGAGCGGTATGGACGCCCTCCTCGAGGCGGCCCGCGAACAAGAGATTGCCATCGAGCGCCTGCGCACGGCGACACCGCTCGACGTGGCGGTCCGCGCGTGCCTGCAGGACCGCGCCTTCGTGGAATCGGTTCACCAGCGGCACGCTCTACTTAAGACGCACGGCTACACCTACTTCACGGCCACGGGACCGGCGGCAGCCCTGAACCCCGTGCCCGAGGCCGCGCTCGATGCATTGCGCCGGGACCTGGACGACTACTACGCCGAACACAATCGCGGGCGGCACTGCCGGATTCACGTTTTCCATCGCGGCGGAAAGACCTGGTTCACCGTGAGACACGGGGACGCCTTCAAACGCGCGGTGGACATCGAGACGAAGCCCGCCGCGATCTTCACCTACCGGCCGGAGTGTTTCAGCACGATGGTGTACGTGGCGGAGTCGGGGGAGCTCGGTATTCACGCCTCGTCGAAGCGGGAACTGGACCTCTACCGGAAACTCATGGGCAGGCATTTCTTCGGATTCGAGGAGTTTTTCTGCGGCCCGGGCCGGTTCACCCTTGCGCCGCTGCTCACCAAGGGTCCCGCCAGTCTCGCGTGCTCGGACGTATCCGGCATCGAGTGGGTGAAACTGGTCGAGGTGCGCTACGAGCGGGCCTTGCCGAATCACCCCCGCGAGATACGCTGCGCCTCCGACCTCTTCGATTCGTATCCCCACGGGATCGTGCCTTCCGATGCGCGGCTGTTGGGCGCCGGGTTCAAGATGAAGTTCCGCGGCGCACGCGGCGCCCGGCGTCTCGGACTGTACCCGCCCAACGAGGCACGCCATTCGCGCGAGGGTGACGCCGTCTTGACGGAGCAATGGCTTCAGGCCCGTGGGTTTCTTCGTCCGCAGGCCGAGACGGGAGCGGACGTATCATGCGGGAACTGACACGGTTCTGGAATGCCGTCGCCGCCACCTTCCCCAAATGCGCCGACGTTCCGTTGTACTGGCGCAGGGAATTGGGCGACGAGCATGCGCACGCCTCGCGCTTCCTTCGCCCGAACGGGACCATCGCGTCGAGCTATCCCTGTCCGGTCGAGCACGGCTGCTCGTGCCGCCACGAAGTCGTGGAGATCAGCGACGATGTGTGTGCGGCCATCCCGGATGACGACTTCCGCGACCGTTGCGATGTTGTCGATGTACCGCGCGCGGAGGCCGTGCTGCACGAATTGGACATGAATTCCGTCTGGGCGGGCGTGGCCGACGCGCTCCATGTGAGCATGATGCCCACGCCGGTTCCGTGGAGAGAACAATGCTTCCAGTTGGGGAATCTCGGCCAGGCACGGCCCCAATATCCGGTATACGCAATCGTCGTCCGGGACCCCGAAGTCATGGTGAACTGCGTGCTTCGTTTGATGCTGGACAACGACGGACCGTTCGTGGTGGTTTCGCCCACATCGAGGACCTACGGCCCCGAATGCGACGCGCACATCCGCTCGCGAAAGGGTCTCTTCATCGCGCTGGATGAACATGTGGGCATGACGCCGGACGGGCATTGGGTCGCGTCTCCGGCGGTGCTTCGGCAGATCGAGGCTCTGCGAGGCAGGGAGACTCCAGAACCCGGTAGCCCTGTTATCGCCGAGAACGTCTTCCGCCGGGAAGGCGAATTCTGGACGCTTTCGTTCGAGGGGGAAACGGTCCACCTGCAGCCCAGTAAAGGCCTGGCTTCCATTGCGTGTCTGCTGCGTTCGCCGGGCGTCGAGCTGCACGTAGCCCAGGTGCTTGCGGAAACGGCGGGCCAGGCGGATATCCCCGTGTTGGGTTCGGCGGGCGAGGTGCTTACACCTGCGGCCCTGGCCGAATACAAGGAACGCATTGTGGACTTACGCGAACGGATTCAAGAGGCGGAACAGCACAATGATTTAGGTACGAGGGCCAAATGCGAGGAAGAACTCGACGCCCTCACCCGGCAACTGGGCAACGCGTTCGGGTTACGCAGCCGCGCACGCAAAGCCTCGGACGACGCCGAACGGATTCGGAAGGCCGTTCGAGGCAACATCAAGCGGAGCCTGGACAAGATCAAGGATTCCCATCCGCCGTTGTGGCACCACCTCAGCCAGTCCCTCCAGACCGGGTACTTCCTCGCCTACACCCCCTTCCCCACGGTTCACTGGATTCTCTGAGCAGCAAGTGATTGGGAGTGGTTCAGCCTCGCTGAACCGCTCCCAATCTTCATCCTTCCACTATCCCCTTCCTCATCCGCCCCAAGACCTCCGCCGTTTTTGTCGGCGTTGTCAACAGTTTTCCGCTACGTCAAAAGTAGCATTGCTACGCCAAAAGTAGCGCCTTCGGGACGAGAGCGAAGTTCGGCGGACACGAACAAGCCCTTGACGCCCGAACAGGGCGTTGCGTGAACCCCGAGAGGCAAGCCTTCCGCCGAACGGCCTCTCGGGGTTCTTCATTTTTTCGACCCGAAGGAGACCGGCATGACGAAGGCGAACGGACGAGACGGCAGGCGCGGGCGCGGCGGACGCCGCGGCAAGCCCGCCCGCCGCATCCCCGGCGCGCCGAAGCAGATGCTGCTTCCGTGGCGGCAGGAACTGACGGCGGACGACCTCGTCTCGATCCGCGTGGCGGCCCGCGGACTCGCCGGGCGCCACGGCTACAGCCGGTCCGATTTCGAGGACATCGCGCAGGACCTCGCGCTGCACGTGATCGAACGCATGGGCGAATACGACCCGGGCCGCGGCGCGTGGAGCACCTTCCTGAAGCGAATGCTGCGCAACAAGATTTCCCACCTCATCGAGTACCGCACCTTCCAGAAACGGGACTACCGCAAATGCATTCCCCTGCAGCCATGAACCCGGCCTATGCCGTCGAGGACCCCCGGTGCGCCCCGGAGCGGCTCTATCTCCGCATCGATATCGAGACCGCCGCGGACGCTTTGCCCGAGGAACTGGGAACGTTCTTCGCGGCGCTCGCGCGGACGGGCGAACTGCGCGCGGCGGCGCGCGAGGCGGGCGTGTCCCTGGTGAAGGCGCGCGAATTCCGTCTGCGTATCCAGTCCGTCTTTCTGGAAATGGGTCTGGGCATGTACCGGGGGCCTTAATCCTCCTCGCATCTCGTCTCCTGTTTTCAACCCCGGCAAACAACGAAGGAATCATCAACCATGAAACTCACCGACGTAACGACGGGCCGCAGGGCGCGCCCGCAGAAGGTCATGATCTACGGGGTGGAGGGCATCGGCAAGAGCACCTTCGCCTCGCAGTTTCCCAACCCCATCTTTCTGGATGTCGAGGACCGCACGGCGCACCTGGACATCCACCGCCTCATTCCCAAGAACTGGAACCAGATGCAGGCCGCGCTCCAGTCGCTCTACGACGAGGAGCACGGTTACCAGACCGTCGTGGTGGACACGGCGGACTGGGCGGAGATGCTCGCGGCGCAGGACGTGTGCGAGCGGTTCAACAAGTCCGGCATCGAGGACTTCGGGTACGGCAAGGGATTCCAGTACGTGCGCGAATCCGTGCAGGGCATGCTCTGGGCGCTGCACAACCTCCAGTACAAGCACGGCATGCACGTGGTCGTCGCGGCGCACGCGCGCATCCGCAAGTTCGACGATCCGCCTTCGAATGCGGAATGCGGATTTCGGAATGCGGAATTAGGAGTGCTTCCGGGCGGTCAGGATGGAGGCGATGATGATGGAGAGGATTTCGTCAGCCTCCTTCATGAGGGGTTCAAGTAGTCGCCTTTCCATGATGGACGAATCGACGAGCAGTTCCATCCAATAGATGCACTCGTCGCATTCTTCTTCCACGATGCCCAGTTTGGCGATGAAGTCGGCGGTAGACCTGGCACGGCAGGCGGCGCAGTAATTTGCGCCGACTGAGGTCCCGCAGCGCAAGAGCTGCTTGCCAATCACATCTGCCGTACGCCCCGATGGCAGCGATTCACACAACCGAATCACCCGTAACGCAAACGCCCGCGTCCGTTTCTTGAGATCGTCTTTCCCGTCCATGGTGGCATCTTAACATTCTGCATTCCGAAATCCGAATTCCGCAATCGAGTGGACATTCTGGATTGGAACGATCGCATCGAAGACGACGGCTCCGGCGAATTCACGATCCTGCCGCCGGGCGAATACGCCTTCAAGGTCACCGGCTTCGAGAAACAGCACAGCAACAACAGCCAGGCGCCGATGGCGAAGGTGACGCTCGAAGTCGAGCACGACGGCGAACTCGTCAACGTGTTCGACTACCTCGTGCTCACGAAAAAGGCGGAATGGAAGCTGTGCTCGTTCTTCCGCTGCCTGGGCCTCAAGAAGCACGGCGAGCCGTTCGTGATGCAGTGGAACCGCGTCGTGGGCGCGACGGGCCGCGCCAAACTGCACGTCGAGAAGTACACGAAGAAGGACGGCACTGCGGGCGAATCCAACAAGGTGAAGCAGTACCTCGACGCGCCCGCGGGCCGCGCGGCCGCGCCTTCCGCCGCACCCCCGCCTTCCAAGCCCGTCGCGTATGCCAACCATCCCGACGAAGACGACGACGGACTGATCTGAGGAGGACCGCGCCATGAAGATCATCGAACTGCATGTGGAAAACTTCAAACGCCTGAAGGCGGTCACCATCCGCTCCGGCGAGAACAACGTCGTCGAGATTTCCGGCCGCAACGCCCAGGGTAAGTCCAGCGCCATCGACGCGATCTGGGCCGCGCTGCAGGGGTCGGCGGCGTTGCGAAGCACGCCCGCACCCGTCCGTAAGGGGGCGGAGAAGGCGGAAATCCGGCTCGACCTCGGCAAGTATGTGGTCACCCGGAACTGGACGGCCACGGGGAACACCTATCTGACCGTCACCACCGGCGGCGAGTACAAGGCCAAACTCAATTCGCCGCAGAAACTGCTGGACAACCTCGTGGGCGACCTGTGCTTCGACCCGCTGGCGTTCACGCGGCTCGGCGACAAGGAGCAGGCAGCTATGGTCCTGTCCCTGCTCAAACTGGACCTCGGCGACCTGGACCGGCGGCGCGAGGACGCCTATGAGGAGCGAAAAGCGGTCAACCGGGACATCTCCCGCGCGAAGGCCGAACTCGACGGACTGCCCCGGACCGACGCAGACCTCCCGGAAGAGCCGGTTGACGTGAGCGCGCTCCTGTGGGTTGAACCTGGACAAGCTCTCCGAGCTTCCGGCCAACCTGGAGAAGCTCATCAATGTCAAGCTCGAGATCACCAAGCGCACGCGCGGCGAGAACGAGAACGTCTACATCAACCGGCGCATC